>SWBZ01000057.1_pt1 | contig 285008 bp, 280 predicted proteins | sample 4693031 | NCBI WGS metagenome assembly SWBZ01 (sample SAMN10267274, study PRJNA491770) | bioreactor metagenome | isolation source: DHS bioreactor inoculated with | place: Japan: off Shimokita Peninsula
CCTCGAAACTATGGATGCGGTTGAACCAGACGCCGGTCGGATCGGCGCCGTAGGGATCGCTGTCGGTCAGCGGCGCGCTATGGCCGCCCGTATTCCATTCCTTGCAGTTGACGGCGCAGGCGTGGCAGCCGACGCAGATATCGAGATCGATGACAAGGCCGAGCTTCTTTTTCGGCGGGTTTTTGGGAAGTGACGTCATTCTTTTTCTTCTTCTTTCTCCCGGTCGTGAAGCCGGTTGCCATGGCCGGGACGGACACCGCCGTCGTCGGAATTTTCCCGGCGGTTACCGATCCAGTCCTTCGCGGGAAGCGGTGCCTGACCGCTCGCCGCGCCCTTCAGGTCGGCGCCGTAGCGCAGCATGTCCGGCGGCGCGGCAAGGCCGCCGCAGTCCTGCGCCGCGAACATGGGTTCCGTCTCGCCGCAGTCGGCGGCGGCGCATTTCTCGATCCGGACGCGCAAATCATACCAGGCCGCCTGCCCCGTCACCGGATCGGAATTGGAATAGCGATAGCCGTCCTCCCTCGGGGGCAGGAGCTCGGAAATGATATGATTGAGAAGGAAGCCCTTGGAGGCCTCCGGCGCATCCTCCTTCAGGTTCCACGCGCCCTTGCGCTTGCCGATGGCGTTCCAGGTCCAGACTGTCTGCGGATTGACCCCCTGCATCAGCTTCGCCTGCGCCTTAACCCGGCCATGCGGCGAGGTGATCCAGATCCAGTCGCCGTCCTCGATGCCTTTTGCCCGCGCGGTCGCAGCATGAATAAACAACGGGTTGCGCGCCGTAATCTGACGGAGCCAGGCATTCTGACTGCCCCAGCTGTGATACATATGCATCGGCCGCTGGGTCACCGCATGCAGCGGATAGTCTTCCGTCTCCATCCCCGCCTCCTCGAGCGCGGGATACCAGATCGGCAGCGGATCGAAGACCGCATCGATGCGGGCGCGCAGATGATCGGGCGGCTGAACCATGCCGACCCCGCGCGCGGCAAGGCGGAATTTCTGCAATGTTTCAGAGTAGATTTCCATCACTACCGGCGCGGCATCGGGAATCCAGCCCATCTCGCTGGCTTCCGCCAGATAGGCCCGGTTGGCGAACTTGTAATAGGATTGCTCCGGCGTGAATTTCTTCTCCCAGAAGCAGCCATTGGCGATATAGGCGTCGAGCTGATGCGGATTCGGCGCGCCGCGCCCCTGCCCTGATCCGTCCTCCCCGCGCCAGCCGGCGAGCGGGCCGATCCCGTCGCCGCGTTCATGGCGGACCATATAATCCGCATAGCCGCCGGGATAGAGCGCCGAACCATCTTCCGCCGCCATGCCCGGCAGCGCCAGCCGGACGCCGAGATCGAGCAACACATCCTGAAACGGGCGGACATCGCGATCGAGCGCCAGGACCGGCTGGCGGATCGCGTCCGCCGCGCCATGGGCGCTCGAAATCGGCCGGTCCAGCAACGAGATGCAGTCCCAGCGTTCCAGATAGGTGGTATCGGGCAGCACCAGATCGGCATAGGCCACGGTTTCGGACGAATAGGCGTCGGAATAGATGAATTTCGGGATTTTATAGCTCCCGTCCGGGTTCTTGTCGGTGAGATTGCGGACGGTATCGGGCACGTTCATGGCGCTGTTCCAGCCCATGTTCGACATATACATGAACAAGACGTCGATTTCCTGCGGATCGCCCGCCCAGGCATTTTGAATGACGCTATGCATCAGGCCATGGGCGGCAATCGGATATTCCCAGCTATAGGCCTTGTCGATCCGGAGCGGATTGCCCTCCGCGTCGACCAGCAAATCCTCCGGCCCCTTGGGAAAGCCGAGCGGCATGCCGTCAAGCGGCGTGTTGGCGCGCGTTTCCTTGCCCGCTGGGGTCGGTCCCGGCGGGCAGGGCTTCGGAAAGGGTGGCTTGTGGCGGAAGCCGCCCGGCACATCAACGGTGCCCAGGATCATCTGCAACAGATGAATGGCGCGGCAGGTGTGAAAGCCGTTCGAATGGGCGGAAATCCCGCGCATCGCATGCATGGAGACCGGTCGCCCGATCATTTTCTCTTGGCGACGCCCCGCCCAGTCGGTCCAGGGGATATCGAGGGTGATTTCCTGCGCGAACGCCACCTCGGCGATCTCCGCGGCAAGCCGCCGGATCGTCGCGGCCGGAATTCCGGTCCGGTCGGCGACGGCGTCGGGGGAGCAGTCGTCGCCAAGATAGCGCGCCGCCATCAGCTGGAAGGCCGGCACCGCCCTCTCGCCGGCGGGAAGCCGATAGTCACCGACGAGAACCGGATCGGCCGCGGGATCGTCGGAGGCGACGAGGCCGCCGTCTTTCGTCGCGACCAGCGGGCTCCCGTTCCGATCACGGGCGAACAGGCCGTCATTTTCGGCGCCCGGCGCCTGGATGACCAGCCAGGGCGCGTTGGTGTAGCGTTTCAGATAATCCCAGTCGATCTTCTCGGCGGCCAGCAGTTCATGGATCAGCGCCATGACCAACAGACCGTCAGTGCCCGGCGTAATGCCGATCCATTCATCGGCAATGGCAGAATAGCCACTGCGCACCGGATTGACGGAGACGAACTTCGCATCGCCCCGCGTCTTCAGCTTGCCAAGGCCGATCTTGATGGGGTTGCTGTCATGATCCTCGGCGACGCCGAACATCAGGAAATATTTCGTCAGGTCCCAGTCCGGCTCGCCAAATTCCCAGAAGGAACCGCCGATGCTGTAGAGACCGGCGGCGGCCATATTGACCGAGCAGAAGCCGCCATGGGCGGCAAAATTCCGCGTTCCGAACTGTTTTGCCCACCAGCCGGTAAAGCTCTGCGACTGATCGCGCCCGGTGAAGAAGGCGAGCCGCGCGGGATCCTTTGCCCGCACCTCGCCCAGCCATTCGGCGGCGAGCGTTAGCGCCTCCTCCCACTCGATTTCGCGGAACCGTCCCTCGCCCCGTTCGCCCACACGGAGCAGCGGCTTTTGCAGCTTCGCCGGTGAATTCTGCTGCATGATCCCGGCCGAACCCTTGGCGCAGAGAACGCCGCGGTTCACCGGATGATCGGGGTTGCCCTCGATATAGCGAACCTGGCCGTCCTTCAGATGGACCTTTATCCCGCAACGGCAAGCGCACATATAGCAGGTCGTGTATTTGACTTCGTCCGAGACAATGGGCGAAGTGTCCGCGCGTTTGTCGCGCAGACCGATACCTTCTGTCATTGAAAATAGCTCCCCAGCTACTTGAGAACGGCGCAAGGCCGAAAGTACTCACTTAATCGTTACCCGATTTGGCGGGGCGCTGTCGATAGGGAAGTGAAAAATTTCGTCGGCGAACAACAATCAGTCGCGAAGGGACCCGAGCATTTCGCGCAAGAGAAACCGCCCCTGCTGCACCCGTTTTCGGACATTATCGTTGGAAATCCCGAGCTTGCGGGCGATATCGTCATAATCCTCCCCCTGCACGAGTCGGAGAATGACCGGGACCCGCAGCCGTTCGGGCAATTCCTCGATCGCCGCGCGAAGGCGGGCACCGAGTTCCGAATTGAGCAGGTTCCCCTCCGGCGTCATCTGCCGGGTCTCGACGGCGGCGAGGTCGATGGCGCTGATTTCCTTCACCTTCTCATAGAGATTGCGGATCCGCTTGTTGGCGCGGTGGCGATCGATGCAGATGTTATGGAGCAGCCGGGCGAACCAGGCCCTTTCGTTGCTGATCTGCGGCGCATGGGCGGCGTATTTCTCATAGGCGCGGATGGTCGCATCGCTGAAGGCGTCTTCCGCATCGGCGGCACTGACATTCATCCACATCATGCTGAGGCGGAGCAAATAATCCTTATGAGAGTGCCAGGCGGTCCAGAAATCGATAATCTCGCCGTCCGTTTCCGGGGAGCCTGTGGTCCCCTCCGGATTTTTGGAGTCACAAGGAGCCGGCACAGGGATTTCGGCGCTCAAGGTCGTGACGGACAATCGGACGGGAAAGGGCAGGTTGTTGGTGATGCAGTTTTTTGGTGTGGAAAGTTCCGGTTCAGGTTGAATTTGATGCCTCAGCGGATTCACGGCTGCCCCCCTAGAAGAATTGGATTTTTGTAAATGCAAAACTGACTAAAGGGCGGCCTGTCACTCTTTCCACCCGTCGATGCTCTTTCATTTGGGCGGTAATTCAGCACTTTTAAAGTGCATTTTTATTTTTTTATTTATTAATTACGGGTGTATGCGCGCCTAAGAATAAAATAGTAAAAATAGAAATATCCGTTGATATTATTCTCGCAATTATAATATTATAAGTTGTATTTTCACAGCACGAATCTATATTTGTAAATTATAATTAAAACCATATTTAAACAGGATTTAGAAAATGACCGATTCAGCGTCCGACGACCAAATAAAAAACTCTATTATTTCAACCAATGAAATACTGCTCGGCAGTTCTACTGCGAAATCCATGGCGACGATGTATCTTAATCTTGCCCATGCCGCCGGAATGGCGTCGCAGAATGCGGTCGCCAACCAGCAGCATCTCAATATTCTCGGCGCGGCCGCCGTGGCCGCCGGAACGTCGGGATTGCTGCGCAACGGATTTGCCGACCAGGTTGAAAAGCTGACGCCAACGGAACGGCTCGACTACCTGCAGAAGCTTCTCACCCTTGCAACCAATCCGGCGGCCGCCCCGGCACCGGCCGCAGAGAGCGATGCCGCCAGCGGGACCGGAACCACCGGTGCCGCCTCGGGATCACCGGCCACGACGGACGGATCCACGGACGCCAAAGCCACCGGCGACAACGCCAAGGAAACCGGCGGCGAGACGAGCACGACGCCGGCGGCGTAAAATCACTTTGACAACTTTAGGTAAGCATATTTCATTCATTTATTTAACGGATAACAACAATGGCCACTTCCTCCTCCTCCGGCGGATCCCCCGCCCCCGCCAAAATCGAAGACAGCGCGACCTTCGCCATGGGACTTCTGTACCAGTTCGCCGCCCATTCCTCCGGTCTCGCGCTGGAAAATGCGACGGCGAATTCGAACCTGATGAACAGCGTCACCAATGCCGGCGCGGCAGCGCTGACGGCGCTCAAGAACGCCGAGGCGGTGTCGATCAGCGCCCAGAAGGCGACGATCGGCGAATCCTATAATGCGCAGACCGCCGCCATCACCCAGGCGCTGAACGCCCAGACCCAGGCCGCCGTCACCAGCCTCAACGCGGTCACCAGCGCGGGCGGCACCGCCCTTGCCGCGCAAACCAGCCAGGAGATCGCCGGCATCACCGCCGATGCCGTCGCCGCCACCGCCGCCGCCATGGACCAGATCGTCAAACAGATGGGCGGATAATCGACGGACACGGGAAAGCGGCACCCCGCGCCTCTTTCCCCGGCCCCCGCGGCCGGTTGCCTTGACAGGTACAGCGTGACAGGCGGTCCCTACGCCATTCCGCCGTCCGCGCGCGGCCCCTGCCAGACAGGACCCGTCCGGCGGAGTGCTGCCGCCCGCCTCTCCCGCACCGTAGCGGCGTGAAAATTCCCGGAATTCCGCCAGTTATCCGCCCCGCATGGCGATTATCCAGCGCCCGCAACCGCGCCGGAACCCGCGCGCACCGCCCGCGCCGCCGCAGCTTTCCGATGCGAATTCGTCTCATGCGAGGTGCGAGAATTCGCATCCATCGCAAGAAAATCTCATGCCCGCGTCACATTTTCTCAAGAGCGGGCGTCTTCAGCATATTGAAAGAGGAACCCCCTCTCTCGATCGTCAATGACAGGAAGGAAAGAGGTATAGCCGATGGCAAACGACACACCCGTCAACAGCCAAATAACCGACGCCGTGACACAAACGAACCTTGCGGTGATCGGCGGTGCGCCGGCCCAATCCATGGGCACGGTATACCAGATGATGGCGCAGGCCGTCGGTGTGTCCATGCAGAACGCGGTCGCCAACCAGCAGAACATGAACACCATCGACAACGCCATCGTCACCCAGGGAATCGCCATGCTCTACAGCATGGACAGTTCGTCCGAGGCGAAGGCGACCCAGGAAATCCTGTCAGGCAATGTAAACGCCGAAATAGTCTCCGCGCTTCGGGCTATCATCGTCGAGTTGAAGAAAGCGCAATCCGAACAACAGTCTAAACCCCAACAATCCACTTAACAGGAAACCTGTCCTGATATTTGCAAAGGAGAATGACCCATGCCAGGGGATACACCAGTCAATGCCCAGATAACCGATTCAGTTACCCAATCAAATGTTGGCGTTCTGGGGGATGCACCCGCAATCGCCATGGCGAATGCCTACCAGGTCTTCGCCCAGGTCGTCGGCGCCAGTATGCAGAATGCCGTCTCGAACCAGCAGGGCGCCAACACCGTCGATCTGGCGGTGACGACGCAGGGCACGAACGTGCTCTACGCCATGGCCACCTCGACCGATGCGAAAGCCACCTCGGAAATCCTCGGGGGCAACCCGGTCGCCGAGGCGCTCACCTCACTTCAGGCCGCCGCCCGCGCATTCTGATTTGAATTTTCTCACGAACTGAAAACTAAAGGAGTTGAATAATGGCGGACAACACTTGGATGAACAGCCAGATTACGGATGCTGTCACACAAACGAACGTCAAGGTTCTGGGCGATGCGCCTGCCGAATCCATGGGCATGCTTTACCAGATGATGGCCCAGTCAACAGGTATGTCGATGCAGAATATGGTCGCCAACCAGCAGCACAAGAATTCCATCGATTCCGCCGTCGTCACCGGCGCCGTCAGCCTGCTCTACACGCTCGACGTCGCGGCGGAGGGCAAGTCGACCCAGGAAATCCTGAGCGGCAATCCGGTGGCGGAAACCATGGCGTCGCTGAAGGGCGTTCTGGCCAGCTTCAAGGACCAGAATTCCAACGCCCCGAAATTTAACACATGATCCCGACGGCGTGAGAAGCCCCGTCTTCTCCATGGGTTTCCGGATACTGCGCGCATTGCCAGCCGCCTCGCGCGCAGTATCCGACCCGCCGGACGCCTTGATAACAGGATAGTTCCATGACAGCACAAAAATCTTCAGGCCATGTCAGATCGGTGAACAGCCAGATCACCGATGCCATAACCCAGGCGAATGTGATGAACATCGGTCTCGCCCCGGCGCAGTCGATCGGCACGCTCTACCAGACGACGGCGCAGGCCGCGGGAACGGCCATGCAGAATGCCGTCGCCAACCAGCAGAACATGTACAGCCTCAGCCTCGCCTCGACCGCGCAGAACCTGCAGTCGCTCCTGGCGCTCTCCTCCGCGTCGGCGGCGCGGAATACGGCCGGGCTGCTCGCGGGCGGCGGCTCCCACGCCGGCCTGCACCGCCGCCATGCCCCGGCCCATCTCCATGCCGCGCATATGGCCGCCGCGGCGCCGGCAACCCCGGCGTCCCCGCAGACACCGATACGGAAATAAGGCTTTGACAACGCCAGAAGATCCGGATTTTCAAGAAGACAGCCAGGAGAGCGGCAATGACCTCAGAGTCCTATGTGAACAGCCAGATAACAGGATCCATCGCGCAGACGAACTTGAGCGTGCTGGGCGATGCGCCTGCCGAGGCGATGGCCATCCTCTATCAGCAGATGGCCCATACCATCGGGCTGGCCCTTCAAAACGTGATTTCCCAGCAGCAGCACAGCTATTCCATCCATAACGCCATTACCATCGCAGCCTCCAAGCAGCTCCTGAGCACCGATCCGGCGGCGGCGGCCAAGGCCTCGCAGGAACTTCTCGCGGGCAGCGCAATCCCCGAAAACCTCGCCGCGCTGCAGGCGGTCGTCAATGAACTTGGCAAGCAGCAGCAATAGCGAGAAGAGAAACCTAGAGGACAGTGACATGAAACGGAGCCGGAAAGCCGAGACATGATGGCACGCTAGAAACCCTTCAATTGAGGACGTTCTCTCATGGAACGCAAATACTACACCCCGCAGGAGGTCAGGATGATCCTTCAGGAATTGGCCGACGGCCAGACGGTCGAGGAGGCCGCCAGAAAACACCGGATATCGAAGGCGACGATCTACCGCTGGAAAAAGCGGGCGGAGAGAAGCGGCGCCGAGGAGATGGACCGGCTCAAAAAGGTCGATGAGGAGAACCGGCGCCTCAAGCATCTGTTGGCCGAGGCCGCGCTCGAGATCCAGGCGCTCAAGGAACAGCTCAAGCAGCGCGGCTGGCGCCCGGCTGACGAGCGTGAATGACCCGCCCCCGCCATTCGCCCATTGAACAACGGGCGGATGGTTGTATAAAGGGGTATGTCGCGTAATCCGGTTCATTTCCTCACCACTGTTTTCGGCTATCCCGCCTTCCGCGGTGAGCAGGCCGATATCATCGATCATGTCATCAACAAGGGAGACGCCCTCGTCCTGATGCCGACGGGCGGCGGCAAGTCGCTCTGCTACCAGATCCCGGCGCTCTGCATGGAGGGGACGGCCATCGTCATCTCGCCGCTGATCGCGCTAATGCAGAACCAGGTGGAGGCCTTGCAGCAACTCGGCGTTGCCGCAGCGGCACTCAATTCCGCCCATGCGCCGGAGGAACAGGCTTTGGTGCGCGAACAGCTGCTGAAGGGCGAGCTCAAGCTTCTCTATATCGCGCCGGAGCGGCTTTTTTCTGGCGGCTTCCTCGAGCTTCTCTCGCGCATTGAGATATCCCTCTTCGCCATTGACGAGGCGCATTGCGTTTCCCAATGGGGGCATGACTTCCGCCCCGAATATCTTCGCCTCACCGTGCTGAAGGAGGCCTTTCCCAATGTACCGCGGCTGGCGCTGACCGCGACGGCCGATGCGCCGACGGAAAAGGATATCATCGAGCGTCTCGGCCTTGGCTACGGGCGGATCTTCCGCGCCGGGTTTGACCGGCCGAATATCTGCTACCGCTTGACGGCGAAGACGAACGGGGTCTCGCAACTGCTTGATTTCATCAAGTCCGAACATGCGGAGGATGCGGGCATCGTCTATTGCATGTCGCGGCGGAAAGTTGAGCAGGTCGCGGGGAAAATCGCGGCGAGTGGCCGCATCGCGCTGCCCTATCATGCCGGGCTCGACCCGGAGGTCCGGCGCGAGACGCAGGCGCGCTTCCTGAAAGAGGATGCAGTCATCATCGTCGCCACCATCGCCTTCGGCATGGGCATCGACAAGCCGGACGTGCGCTTCGTCGCCCATCTCGATTTGCCGAAGAATATGGAAAGCTATTATCAGGAGACGGGGCGCGCAGGGCGCGACGGCCTGCCCGCCGATGCCTGGCTCGCCTACGGGCTGCAGGATGTCGCCAAGCTGAAATCGCTGATGCGCAATCCCGACAAGACGCTTCAGCAACAGCAGCTCGACCGCGGCAAGCTCGAATCGCTGTTGCAGTTCTGCGAGAGCGCGCTCTGCCGCCGCCACCTGATCCTCAAATATTTCGGCGAATCGCCACCTGAAACCTGCGGCAATTGCGACAACTGCCTGGAGCCGCCGGCGCTGTTCGATGCCACCGAGGCGGCGCAGATGGCACTTTCCACCATCTACCGGAGCGGCGAGATGTTCGGCGCGGGCCATATCATCGATATCCTGCTCGGCGCGGAAACGGACAAGATTGCAAAATTCGGCCATGACCGGCTCAGCACCTATGGAATGGGCAAAAGCGTCAGCCGCGCCGACTGGCAGTCGATCTTCCGCCAGTTGCTCGCCCTCGGCCTGATCAACGTGGATGCGGAAGGATATGGCGGCCTGTCGCTCGATGAAAGCTGTCGTCCGGTCCTCAAGGGCGAGATGCCGCTGGAGCTCAAGAAGAGCCCGGCGCGCGCGCCAAAACAGAAACCCGACGCCTCCTCGCGCAAATTCGCCAGCAAGGAGGAGGAGGCGCTCTTCTCCTATCTCAAGTCCGTGCGGCTTAATCTCGCCAAGGAACAGAATGTGCCGCCCTATGTCATCTTCCATGACCGCACCTTGATCGAGATGGCGCAACTGCGCCCGCAGTCGCTGACGGCCTTTGGCGAGCTTCAGGGCGTCGGGCGCAGCAAGCAGGAAAAATACGGCCCCGCCTTCCTGAAGGCGATCGGCGAGACCGCCTCCTGAGCCGGGCAATCGTGAATTTGCATTACCGCTCGCGTAAAATCTTCCTATATTGCCCTTAAGGACCAGCCGCCACCGGCCACTACGGGAGAGATCATGCTGAAACTCGACATCAACGGCGCCTCATATGACGTCGACGTGGAAGACGACACGCCCCTGCTCTGGGTGCTCCGCGATACCGTCAATCTGAAGGGCACCAAGTTCGGCTGCGGCATTGCCGCCTGCGGCGCCTGCACGGTACATCTGGACGGCGCACCCGTGCGCTCTTGCAGCTATCCCGTCGCTGACGCGGTGAGGGCGAAAATCACCACCATCGAAGGCATCGGCGGCGATAAACTTTCGGCGGTGCAGCAGGCCTGGATCGAGGAACAGGTCCCGCAATGCGGCTATTGCCAGTCGGGCATGATCATGGCGGTCTCCGCCCTGCTCGCGGAAAATCCCGCGCCGAGCGATGACGACATCGCCGAGAGCATCACCAATATCTGCCGCTGCGGCACCTATCCGCGCATCAAGAAGGCGATAAAGCGCGCCGCCCAACTGCAGGGAGGGGACTGACATGGCCAAGCTTAACGTTTCCCGGCGCAAATTCCTGGTCGGCGGCATTCTTGTCGGCGGCGCCCTCGCCGTAGGCTATGGCTTCCTCCGCGAGGGCGAACCGGACAACGCCGCCCTCACCGCCACCACCGAGGAGGGGGAGATTGCGCTCAACGCCTGGGTCAAGGTGGACCGGAACGGGATCGTCACCGTCGCCGTCCCGCGCGCCGAGATGGGACAGGGCGTCTATACGGCGCTCGCCATGCTGGTCGCCGAGGAAATGGAGGCGAATTTCGATGATATCGTCGTCGAACAGGCGCCCATCGCCGATATCTACGCCAATATCACGATGATCAAGGATTCCCTTCCCTTCTCCGACGGACATCACCAGGGCGAGGAGACCGTCGGCGCCTGGGGCATGGCGAAAGTCGCCCGCACCCTCGGCGTTCAGGCGACCGGCGGCAGCACGTCGGTGCGCGATGCCTGGATCCCGATGCGCGAGGCCGGGGCACTGGCAAAAGCCATGCTGGTGCAGGCCGCCGCGCGCGACTGGGATGTGCCGGCGGGTGAGATAACGGTCGAGAACGGCGTGATCCGCCATGCGGCAAGCGGCGCCTCAGGCGGTTTCGGCGATTTCGTCGAACGCGCCGCGTCCGAGGCCGTGACGACCACCCCGACGCTCAAGGACAGCCGCGATTTCAAGCTGATCGGCAAACCGCAAATGCGCGTCGATATCCCGGAGAAGGTCGACGGGACAGCGGTCTTCGGCGTCGATGTCGAGGTTGAGGGCATGGCCCATGCCGCCGTCAAGCTCGCGCCGGTCTTCGGCGGCACCCTCGCCTCCCATGACGCAGAGGCGGTTCGGGGGATGCCGGGCGTGATCGCCGTCGTGCCCTTCGATATCGGCGTTGCCGTCGTCGCCGACAGTTTCTGGCGGGCGAAAACCGCCGTCGAGGCGCTACCCGCCAGCTTCAACGACGGTCCGGCGAAGGACTATTCCTCCGCCGGTATCCTCACGCTTCTGGAAGAAAGTCTCAACAGCGAGGATGCGCGCGTCTATGCGGAAGACGGCGATGCGGCGGCGGCGATCACGACCTCCGCCCAGCCGGTTCACGCGGTCTATAAAGCCCCCTTCCTCGCCCATGCCTGCATGGAGCCGATGAACTGCACGGCGAAGGTCACGGAAACCGGCGTCGAGAGCTGGATGCCCAATCAGGCGCCGACCCTCGTCAAATGGTTCGCCGAGAAATTCGCCGATGTTCCGGCGGAGAATGTGACCGTGCATACGACGCTGCTCGGCGGCGGTTTCGGGCGGCGCGCCGAGATCGACCTTGTCTATCTGGCGGTGACCATCGCCAAGGCGGTTAAGGGGCGTCCGGTCAAGCTGATCTGGACGCGGGAGAATGACATCCAGCATGATATCTACCGCCCCGCCGCCGTCAGCCGGTTCGACGGGGCACTCGGCCCGGACGGCAGGATTACCGGCTGGGCGAACCGGATAGCCAGCCAGTCGGTTTCCGGCTCTTTCACCGAACGGCTGCTGCCCTGGGCGGCGATGGACATGCCGGACAACACAACGAGCGAGGGCGCGGCGGATATCCCCTATGAATTTGCCAGCCGCCTCGTCGATCATGTGCCGGTCAAGCTGCCCATCCCGGTCGGCTTCTGGCGGAGCGTCGGCCATTCCTATAACGCCTTTTTCACCGAATCCTTCATGGATGAAATGGCCCATGCCGCCGGCAAGGACCCGATTGAATTCCGCCTCGCCCATCTTGAGGGGCATCGGGATTTCGCCGATGTCCTGAGAAAGCTCGCCGAGGTGAGCCGCTGGTCGGAACCGCTGCCGCCCGGGCGCGGGCGCGGCGTCGCGCTGCACGAATCCTTCTCCTCCATCGTCGGTCAGGTTGTCGAGGTGACGGCGAACGGCAGCAAGGAAGTGACGGTCGACAAGGTCTATTGCGTCGTCGATTGCGGCGCGGTGGTCAATCCCGACACGGTAACGGCGCAGATGGAGGGCGGGATCCTGTTCGGCCTGACCGCCGCGCTCTATGGCGAGATCGAGATCGAGGGGGGCGCCGTGGTCAACAGCAATTTCCCCGATTACGAGATGGTCCGCCTTGCGGGCTGCCCGGAGATCGAGGTGCATCTGGCGCCGAGCGGGCGGCGGCTGGGCGGTATCGGCGAAGTTGCAACCCCGCCCATAGCCCCGGCCCTCGCCAATGCCCTGTTCGCGGCGACCGGGGAACGCATCCGCGAATTGCCGATCAGCAAAAACGGCTTTATCGCCTGACGGGAAATCGATAAGCTGGCCGTGGGATGAAAGCGAGCGGGAGGCTACGGATGATATCCTTTGCGGAAATCCGCGCGAAAGCGCAAGAGAATGCGGGCGGGGCGTCTGAGCTCGCGGCCCGGATGCCGGACATCAAACCGGACGCGGAGCTTAGAAAAATAAATCCCGCGCAAAGCTTTTCCGACATGTCTTTTCGCATTTTCTCGACCGGCCTCAACCAGACCATGGTGCGGAACAAATGGCCGGCCTTCGAGGAAGCCTTTCACGGCTTCGAGCCCGCCAAGGTCGCCTTCATGAGCGAGGATGATATTGCGGGACTGATGGACAACCCGGCGATCATCCGCCATCTTGGCAAGATCCGCGCGACGCATCATAACGCCCTCGCCATGGTCGCGTTGCAAAAGGAGTTCGGCTCCATCGGCAATTATCTTGCCGACTGGCCGTCGAGCGATATCATCGGGCTCTATGAGGATATCAAGAAACGCTTCAAGCAGCTTGGCGGCAATTCGGGCCCCTATTTCGTCCGCATGATGGGCAAGGACGGCTTTATCCTGACGGCGGACGTGGTGACGGCGCTCAACAGGCTTGGCATCGCCAAGGGGAAACTGACCTCCAAGAAAGACCAGGCGGCGGTGCAGGCCGCCTTCAACACCTGGCATGAGGAGAGCGGCGCGCCCTACGCGCATCTCAGCCGGACGCTTGCCATCTGGACCGGATAGGTGCGCGCCCCTATTGATTAAATTCCGATTGCGGGGCATAGATAGGGGAGCCTCAAACAAACAATAAAGAAGAGTATCATGTCCGGCCCACTTGACGGAATTCTCGTCGTCTCCCTCGAACAGGCGGTTGCCGCCCCCTATCTCTCCAGCCGCCTCGCCGATGCGGGCGCACGGGTGATCAAGGTGGAACGACCGGAGGGTGATTTCGCCCGCACCTACGATACAGTTGTCAACGGCCAGAGCGCCTATTTCGTCTGGCTGAACCGCGGCAAGGAATCGGTCCAGCTCGACATCAAGGAGGCGGAGGATCTCGCGCTTCTCAAGAAAATAATCAACGAGGCGGATGTGTTCATCCAGAACCTTGCGCCCGGCGCGGTCGCCCGCTACGGCCTTGACTCCGATACGCTGCGCGCCGCGAATCCGCACCTGATCACCGTCGATATCTCCGGCTACGGCGAGGACGGGCCCTATGCCAAGATGAAGGCCTATGACATGCTGGTGCAATGCGAAACGGGGCTCGCGGCGGTGACCGGATCGCCGGACAGTCCGGGCCGCGTCGGGGTTTCCGTCTGCGATATCGCGGCCGGAATGCATGGCCTTGTCGGCGTTCTCGAGGCCTTGTATGAGCGCGAGCGGACGGGCATCGGCCGCGCCATCAAATCGACGTTGTTCGGCGGCATGGCCGACTGGATGGCGGTCCCGCTCCTGCATTATGAATATGCCGGAAAGGCGCCGGGGCGGGTCGGCCTCTCGCATCCCTCCATCGCGCCCTACGAGGCCTATCAGACAAAAGACGGCGGCGCCGTCGTCATCTCGATCCAGAACCAGACGGAATGGCGGAACCTCTGCGCTGAGGCGCTGCTGAACGCCGAACTCGCCGACGATCCGCGCTTCTGCACGAACGAGCTCCGCGTCGCCAACCGGCCCGCGTTGAACGCGGAAATCAATGCCGTTTTCGGCGCGCTTCCCCGCGCGGAGGTGACGGCGCGACTGACCGCAGCGCGCATCGCCTTCGGCGCGCTCAATTCGGTTGCCGACCTGTCGAAACATCCGCAACTCGCCCGCACCACCGTCGCCAGCCCGGAAGGCCCGGTGAGCATGCCCGCCTCGCCGATCCATCTTGAAGGCCAGGCGCAGGAATTCGGGCCGATCCCGGCTCTCGGCGAGCATAACCAGAAAATCCGCGACGAATTTGCCGACTAAGATGCCGAGCGAGCGGACAGAGCGGCTGGAGCAAAAACACGGCGCACGATACAAATGGTTCGCGGTCCTTGCGGTGATTTTCGGCCTGCTGGCGGCGATCTTCTCTTCCACCATGATCAATGTGGCGCTGACCAATATCATGGCGGACTACAACGTGACGCAGGCCTCGGCGCAATGGATGTCGACGGGATTCCTCTGTGCGAATTCGGTCTGCATGCTGGCCTCCGCCTGGTTGTTGCAGAATATCGGCGCGCGGAAAACCTTCCTGATCGCCTCCATCCTGTTCTTCACCGGCTGCATGATCGGCCAGTTCGCCCCGGCGTTTAACCTGCTGATTTTCGCCCGGATCCTGCAGGGCGCAGGCGCGGGCATTATCCAGCCGCTTTCCATGGCGCTCGTCTTCATGCTGTTCCCGGAGAACCGGCGCGGCTCCGCCCTTGGCGTCTTCAGCATGGTTATCGTTCTCGGCCCCGCCCTCGGGCCGACCATCGGCGGCATCATCACCGATAACCTGGACTGGCATTTCACCTTTACGGCGGCGTTGCCGCTGTCGCTGTTCGCCACCATTGCCGGATGGATATTCCTCCCCGACCGCGACGACAACCAGGGATCAACCCGGTTCAACTATATCAGCTTCCTGCTCATCGCGGTGACCGTCGGGGCCATGCTTACCGGCCTCTCGAACAGCCAGTTCTATTCCTTCCTCGATGTCCGGGTGGTCATCTTCCTCGCGACCGCGCTCGTCGCCTTCGCGCTCTTTATCCTGCGCGAGCGGAAGAGCAAGTCACCGCTCCTGCATCTTGCCATGTTCCGCAACCTGCAGTTCACCGCGACGGTCATCATCGGCGCCATCGTCAGCGCGGGCATGTTTTCCAGCATCTATATGCTGCCGCTTTTTGCGCGGACGGTGCAGCTCAGCGACGCGACGGAGGCCGGGCTCCTGCTGTTGCCCGGCGGGCTCGTGCTCGCCCTCGTCTCGCCGATTGCCGGGCGCCTCGTCGACCGGATGCCCGCCTACCGGCTATTGCTCGCGGGGGTGATCCTGTTCGTCATCTCGACCTACGCCCTCACCTACGCCAATGCGCTCAGCGGCTTCTGGATGATTGCCGGCTGGGTGGTCGTGAGCCGCGGGGCGCTCGGGCTTCTGCTGCCGGCCAACAGCACCCTCGCCCTTTCCAGCGTGCAGGGTCCGCAGGTGCCGCAGGCCTCCGGCGCGCTCAATTTCTGCCGCATGCTGGGCGGTACCATCGGGGTGAATATCATCGCCCTGCTGATCACCGCCCGCTCCGCCCATTACGGGAGCGAATTCCTCGCCGAAAACGCCGGCGTGGCCTTGACCCCGGCGCAGCTGGTGGAAACCATGACGCTCACCTTCCACGACTGTTTCCTGATCGCCTGCCTCTTCTTTGCGCTCGCCCTGATCCCGGTGCTTTACCTGGCGCGGAAATCAAGCGGACCGACGGCGACATAAAAAAAGCCCCGCACCAGGGCGGGGCTTTTCCGTCGCGTGAAGGCCTAGAGGTCCTTGAAGCTTTTACCTTCCTTGACCAGCCGTTCAAGAAGCGGCGCCGGGGTCCATTCATCCCCATGCTCCGCCTTGAACTTCAGCAGGTCGTTATAGATATTCTCAAGCCCGATATGATCCGCGTAGCGCATCGGCCCGCCGCGATAGATCGGCCAGCCGTAGCCATAGACCCAGATGACATCGATATCGCTTGCGCGGGTCGCGATCCCTTCTTCCAGGATTTTCGCCGCCTCGTTGATCATCGGATAGACGCAGCGCTTGAGGATTTCCTCATCCGACACCTGACGGCGGTTGATCCCGGCATCGCGGGCCGCCTTGACGATAATCTCCTCGACGATCGGGTCCGGCTGCGGTGTACGGCTGCCCTTCTCATAGTGATAATAGCCATCGCCCGTCTTCTGGCCGAAGCGGCCAAGCTCGCAGATCGCATCGGCAACCGGGCTCTTGACGCCCTTGCCCTGGCGGATGCGCCAGCCGACGTCATTGCCCGCAAGATCCGACATGGCGAACGGCCCCATGGGGAAGCCGAAATCATAGAGCACGCGGTCGACATCCTCGAGCTTCGCGCCCTCGAGGATGAGCTGGCTTGCCTGCTCGCCGCGTTTCGCCAGCATGCGATTGCCGACGAAGCCCTCGCAGACCCCAACCATCACCGGCACCTTGCCGATCTTCTTGGCAAGCGCCATGCAGGTCGCCATGACGGTAGCGCTGGTCTTCTTGGTGCGCACCTCCTCGAGCAGCCGCATCACATTGGCCGGCGAGAAGAAATGCAGGCCGATGACATAGTCCGGACGGCTTGTCGCCGTGCCGATCTCGTCGATATCGAGGGTCGAGGTGTTGGTCGCGAGGATAGCGCCCTGCTTGCATATCTTGTCGAGCTTGCCGAACACCTCTTTCTTGACGTCCATATTCTCGAAAATCGCCTCAATGACGATATCGGCGTCTTTCAAATCCTCAAGACTGGTCGAGCCCGTCAGCAGGGACATGTATTTATCCATCGCCTCCTGCTTGAGCCGACCCTTGGAGACAGTCGCCGCATAGTTCGACTTGATGACGCCGATGCCCTTGTCAAGCGCTTCCTGGGACGTTTCCACAATCGTCACCGGAATGCCGGCCTGCAGGAAGTTCATGGCAATGCCGCCGCCCATGGTGCCCGCGCCGACGATGCCCGCCGTCTTGATATCGATCAGCGGGGTGTCTTTCGGCACATCCGGGATCTTGTTGGCCTGCCGTTCGGCGAAGAAGAAATACTGCTGCGCCTTCGCCTGCTCACCGCTCATCAGTTCCATGAACAGCTCGCGTTCCCGCTTCAGGCCGTCAGCGAAGGGAAGATTTACCGCGGCTTCAATCGCCTTGATGCAGTTTTCCGGCGCTTCAAACCTCCGGAACTTGCGGGCGTTGGCTTTGCGGAACTCATCGAAGATGGCCGGGTTCTTCCTGGCCTCCGCCAGCTTGTCATTCTGCTCGCTGATCTTGACCAGCGGGCGACCCTCCTCAACGACCTTTTTGGCGAAAGCAATGGCGCCTTCGGTGAGGTCACCGTCAATCATCTCATCGATCAGCCCGGCGGCAAAGGCTTGTTTCGCCGGCACATGCACGCCCGAGGTGATGAATTCAAGCGCCTTCTGCACGCCGACAACGCGCGGCAGCCGCTGCGTCCCGCCTGCGCCCGGCAGGATGCCAAGCTTCACTTCGGGCAGGCCGACTTTCGCGGACGGCACCGCAACCCGGTAATGACAGCCAAGCGCCGTCTCCAGCCCGCCGCCGAGCGCCGTGCCATGAATGGCGGCGACCACCGGCTTGCTGGAACTTTCGATGGTGGAAATCACCACATTCAGCCCCGGCTCCTTCGGCGGCTTGCCGAATTCGGTGATATCCGCCCCGGCGATAAAGGTCCGCCCGGCGCAGGCCAGCACGATGGCATTGACCGACCCGTCCGCGACCGCCGCCTCGATCCCGCCCTTGATCCCGGCGCGAACCCCCTGGCTCAGCGCGTTCACGGGCGGACTGTTGACGGTGACGACGCCGACCGTTCCCTTCGCCTCATATGTCACAAACTCATTGATGGCCGTCATTTTTCTATTCCTTCTTTTTACGGTTTCTTGTCTGACCAGTTATTTTCGTGTCGGATCGTCGGAGACCCGGACCAGCAGCTTGCCGAAATTCTTGCCCTTGAGCAGGCCCATGAAGGCCTCCGGCGCATTCTCGATGCCCTCGACGATATCCTCGCGGTATTTGAGTTTCCCCTCCCGGATCCAGCCACTGACATCCTTGAGGAAGGCGGGCAGATGATGGAAGTGATAGGAAATGATGAAGCCCTGAATCAGGATCCGATGGGTCAGAACCGAGCGCATCAGCGCCGGCAGCATGTTCGTGCCCTGCGGCAAATCCGTCATGTTATACTGCGAGATCAGGCCGCAGACCGGCATGCGGGAATCATCATTGAGCAGCGGCAGCACCGCCTCGAACACCTTACCGCCGACATTCTCGAAATAGACGTCGATCCCGTCCGGGCATGCGGCGGCGAGCTTTTCCTTAAAATCCGCGTCCTTGTAGTTGAGGCAGGCATCGAAGCCGAGTTCATCGACCACGAAAGCGCATTTTTCCGCCGATCCGGCAATGCCGATGGCGCGGCAGCCCTTGATCCGGGCGATCTGGCCGACCACGCTGCCGACCGCGCCCGATGCGGCGGCAACCACCACCGTCTCGCCCGCCTGCGGCTTGCCGATCTCCAGCAGGCCGTAATAGGCGGTCAGCCCCGGCATGCCGAGAACCCCGACGCCGGTCGAGATCGGCGCCTGATCCGGATTGAGCTTCATCACCCCGGTGCCGTCGGACAGGCAATAGCTCTGCCAGCCGGTTCCGCACATTACGTAATCACCGGTCTTGAACTGGTCGTTATTGGAGTCCTCGACAACACCGACGCCGCCGCCGACCATGACCTGGCCAAGTTCCGCATTGGCGGCATAGCTTTTCTCCGCGCCCATCCGGCCACGCATATAGGGGTCGAGCGACATATAGATGACCTTGACGCGGAACTGGCCCGGACCGGGCGTCGGCGCCGGCGTTTCCACCAATTGGAAATTATCGGCGGTCGGTTCCCCGACGGGGCGCGATTTAAGCAGAATTTGCTTGTTCATTTCTGACATTTGAAATGCCTTTCATCTCTATGTTTTTATTTAGGTTAATTATATCCTGGTCGAGGGTATCGACGAACAGGCGGGCAACAAGATCGGCACGATGTGAAAGAACGGCTCCCTGGTTGATATATTGCTTGTCCGTTATCTCGTTTTTATCCACCGAAAGCGGTTCCGCCATGATCAGGGCTTTTCCCACCCGCCGGCTCGGGGACGGATTGTCCTGATTATAGCGACTGAGTTTCTCCTGAACAGCCTCAATCAGCGCGGGCGCGATAATCCGTTTGCCATCGGCGGAAATCGCGCCGTCGCGCGCCGTATATTTTGCCTGCACCGCCTCGGTCAGCAGGATCATGATGCCGATCTCGTCGCGGTCATGCCCGGCGATCACCACGTCGCGCGCGAGCGGATTGAGCGCATCGATCAGCGACAGCCGGAGGGAGCCCGTGCTGACCCAGGTGCCGTTCGCCAGCTTGAAATCCTCGGCGACGCGGCCGTCGAACACCATGCCCGCCTCCGGTTTGTCGGGATCGACCCATTTCACCGCATCCCCGATGCAGTAGTAGCCTTCCTCATCGAAAAATTGCGCCGTCAGATCGGGCCGCTTGTAATATCCCGTATGGACATTCGGCCCCTTGATGCGGATTTCGAGCTTCTCGCCGACGGGGAGGATTTTCACGGTAATACCCGGAGTCGGCAGGCCGATCAGACCGACCTTCTCGCTGTTCCAATGCACCGCCGTGCCGGTCCCCGTTGTCTCCGTCGAGCCCCAGCCGGTACCGAAGGGAATACGCAAACCCGTATATTTGATGGCCAGCTGCTGCATCCGTTCGAACATTTCCTGCGACAGCGCCGCGCCGCCATATTGGCAGATCTTGAGGTTCTTGAAGAAGGCGTGTCCAAGCTCCTCATCCTCCTCCATGCGGTCGGCGAGATAGCTGTAGGCCGCCGGAACCGTGCTGAAGCGAGAGGGCGAGATCTTCTTCAAATTCTCGATGGTGCGGCCGAACAGGCCCGGCGTCGGCTTGCCGTTATCGAGGAACAAAGTCCCGCAGGAACGCGCAATACTGAAGAAATTGACCGTGCCGCCATAGGTATGATGCCAGGGCAGCCAGTCGAGCACGCGGGCCGGATCGTTTACCGGGTCCGGCGCCTCCGAGATCAGTTCCAGCGTCTTCTGAGCCGCGCAGAGCATCCGGTGGGTGTTCGGCACCGCCTTCGGCATGCCGGTGGAGCCGGAGGTAAAGAGGATCATGGCGAGCGTATCATGCGTCACCGCCGAGAAGGCCGCCTCGACCGCCGCCGCGTCAAGCGCGCCGAGCATATCGCTGTACCGGTGGCCGCCATGGGGATTGCCGGTCACCGTCACCACCTCGATCCCGGAAAGATCGAGCGCCGACAGCGCCGCGTCATACATATCGCCATCCTCGGCGAAGATCAGGCCCGGCTCAGTTAATTCCACGGAATATTTTAGCTTCGTGAAATCGGCGCCAAGCAGCGAATAGGAGGGGGAAACGGCGGTCACGGGAATGCCCGCCTGCACCGCGCCGACTTTCAGCGCCGCATGGGCGAAACTGTTGCCCGACAGGATCATCACGGATTTCTCCGGCCCGAATCCGCGGGCCAGCAGATGGCTGCTGATGCGGTCCGCCTCCTCCCTGATTTTCCGGTAGCTCAACTCCGGCCAGTTACCGTCCGGCGAGCATTGCACCAGAAAGGCGCGGTCCGGAAACGCCGACGCAGCCCGCCGAAAATACATGGCAATGTTGGATTCATACTCGCCAAGCGGGATATTGCTCTTGACAACCCGGCTTCCATCGCGGTTACTGGTGACCGAAATATCCGGCGACGGCCGATGAAATGGCCGAAATGGTATAGTTGACGGCATATGGTGAACAAACTCCGTGTTTTTTTGTTCTATTTTATAGTTCGGACTGTTATTGTTGGAATATTGACAAATTGTCGTCACAATTGCCAGCAGTAGACGCGAAAAAAATAAAAAAATAACAAGGTGGAACGCGCCATGAACCATTCTACAGACGTCGCGGTGGCAACCGACCGAGCCAGCAAGAGAAAAGAAGAGAAGCGCAACCGGCTGCTGGCGGCGGCCCGCAAGCTCTTCGTCAGTAAAGGGTATCACGAAACGCGGCCGCAGGATATCGCCAAGGAGGCGGATGTCGCCCATGGCACCTTTTACAGTCATTATACGGACAAGCGGGAAATCTTTCTCGCCTTCGCCAGTAGCGCGCAGGAGGATCTGCATTCCTATGTGCATTCGCGCATTCCGAAGGTCGATACGTTCGAGGAATATATCCGCTACAGCCTGACCGCCATTCAGGAGTTTGCCGAACAGAACCCGGGATTGCTGCGCTCCGCCCTTGTCGATACCAAGGTGTTCGACCCGACGGACTCGACCTCGAAGGAAGTCCGCAGCCGCTTCGCCGCCGGCTTTATCGGGCAACTGCGAAATGGCTGCAAGAATGGCGAACTATATGAGGATATCGATCCGGACCTGATCGGCCATGCGATGATGGGATTGATCCAGTTCTCCGCGCCGATGGCCTACCGCAAGGGACAGAGCCGGGAGGAATATGTCAACCACTTAAGCCGCTTCCTGACGCGCGCGCTCGTGAAATCGCCGAAAACAATCAAGTAATCAGCCCCAGGGCCCCTTCTTCGGTGCCTTGCCCGCCGGTCTGTCCGTATAGGGCGTCGTTCCGCGCGGCGCAGATGTTCCGCCGCTGTCGGGCCTCGCGTAGCGGCTTGCCGACGGGCGGCTTGTCCGGGTCGGCACGATCGTTTTCGCCAGTTCCATCAGCCGGGCAACCCGGTTCGACGTCGCGGGATGGGTCGAGAACAGGTTATCCGCCCCCTGTCCATGCAGCGGATTAACAATGAACAGGCTGGCAGAGGCCGGATTACGCTCCGCCTGGACATTCTCGATCCCGCGCGCGCCCCGCTCCAGTTTCTGAAGCGCGCTTGCCAGCCATTCCGGATTTCCGCAAATCTCGCTGCCTGTATGGTCGGCCGAATATTCCCGCGTCCGGCTGATCGCCATCTGCACCAGCATGGCGCCGAGCGGCGCGAGGATCATGATGGCGAGAGTGCCGATGATCCCGCCGCGGTTATCGCGACTGCCGCCGAAGAAAAACGCGAAATTGGCGAGCATGCTGATCGCGCCGGCGATCGTCGCGGTCACCGTCATGGTCAGGGTATCGCGGTTCTTGATATGCGCAAGCTCATGGGCGAGAACGCCGGCGAGCTCCTCCCGGGTCAGGATTTTCAGGATACCGCGGGTGACGGCAACGGCGCCATTCTCCGGGTTCCGCCCCGTGGCGAAGGCGTTGGGCTGCGGATTGTCCATGATGAAGACCTTCGGCATCGGCAGGCCCGCACGATCCGCCAGCTCCTTGACCAGGCCGACAAGCTCCGGCGCGTCGCTCATGGTCACCTGACGGGCGCCATACATCTTGAGGACCATCTTGTCGGAATTCCAGTAGGCGAAGCCGTTCATGGCGATCGCGATCACGAGGGCGATCAGCATGCCCTGCGCCCCGCCCAGCAGAAAGCCGACGGCCAGGAACAGCGCCGTTATCGCGGCAATCAGTAATCCGGTCTTGAAATAGTTCATCACACAACCCCAAACAACCCTTTACAGGCGTCTTTTATATGTAGTGATTTCGCCCGATATCAAGCGGCGCGGCGAAATTTGGCCGTCATAAAATAACCTCGAAAACGCCTCTTTTCGGCCACAACCAACCACCAAATGGCGCTTTACCGGTTAGTCAGAGAGTTACTGGCTGCCGGCAAGTCAAAGGGAGGCGTGCTGCCCCGCCCCATTCTACCCCGATGGACGCGGGGCAGCATTGTCGTTTAACCGGTCGCGTACAATCCGGCGGGACACGCGCCTGCCGGATTTCTTTTATTTGTCCATTATTCCTGTGCGTCAGCCCGCCGCAACTTCGCCGGACGCCTATTTCGCGATCAGGCCCTTGATTGCGGTGACGGCATCCTCGCCTTTGCTCGCGTCCGGTCCGCCGGCCTGCGCCATGTCAGGACGGCCGCCGCCGCCCTTGCCGCCCAGCGCCTCGGAGCCCGCGCGCACCAGATCGACCGCGCTTATCCGCCCGGTCAGATCCTCCGTCACGCTGACGACGATGGAGGCCTTGCCCTCGTTGCTGCTGATCAGGACGATGACGCCGCTTTTCAGCTGCTTCTTGATCTCGTCGGCCATGGGCTTCAGGTCCTTCGGCGGCACATCGGAGAGCAGCCGCGCCATCAAGGCGACATCACCGACCTGCTCGGGTGCCTCCGCTGCGCCACCGCCCCCGCCGCTCACCAGCTTCTTGCGGGTATCGGCGAGTTCGCGCTCCAGCTTCTTGCGCTCTTCCAGAAGGCCGTGAAGGCGGTTGCCAAGTTCCTGCGGCGCGATTTTCAGGGTCGCCGCCGCCTCGCTCAGCAGTTTCTCGCGGGCATTAACATAATCGAGCGCGGCTTCTCCTGCCACGGCCTCAATCCGGCGGACGCCGGCGGCAAGGCCGCCTTCGCTGACGATCTTGAGAAAGCCGATATCGCCGGTGCGCCCGACATGGGTCCCGCCGCAGAGTTCCGTCGAGTAATTCCGGCCGGCGCCCTTGTGCGCATCCGGCCCGCCCATGGAGACAACGCGCACTTCATCGCCGTATTTCTCGCCGAACAGCGCCATCGCCCCGGCCTTGATCGCCTCCTCCGGCGTCGACAATTGAACCTCGACATCGGCATTGAGGCGAATGCGGTCGTTCACCGCCCGCTCGATCTCCGCCAGTTCGGTCTCCGTCACCGGCTTCTGGTGCGAAAAGTCGAAGCGCAGCCGGTCCTCGGCCACCAGCGAGCCTTTCTGCGTCACATGGGGCCCAAGCGTCTGGCGCAGCGCCTCATGCAGCAGATGGGTCGCCGAATGATGGGCGCGCAGGCGCGAGCGGCGGCGGTGATCGACATGGGTTTCGACGACGTCGCCGACCGTCAGCTCGCCCTTGGCAATCTGGCCGACATGGATATACAGGTCCTGTTTCTTCTGGGTGTCCTTGACGACCATGGCGAAACCGTCCTGGATCTTGAGCATCCCGTGGTCGCCTTCCTGACCGCCGCTCTCGCCGTAGAAGGATGTCTGGTTGAGGACGACTTTCACCTCATCACCCTGGGCGGCCTTCTCAACCTCCTCACCATCCTTGATGATCGCCTGGACCTTGCCCTCGGCAACCTCGGTCTGGTAGCCGAGAAATTCGGTGGCGCCGAGCTTTTCATGCAGGTCGAACCAGAGCGCGTCCGTCGCGGCCTCGCCGGAGCCGGACCAGGCGGCGCGGGCGGCCTCCTTCTGTTTCTTCATGGCGGCATCGAAGCCGGCTTCATCAAGGGCGCGGTTCTGGCCGCGCAGGATATCCTTCGTGAGATCGAGCGGGAAGCCATAGGTATCATAAAGCTTGAAGGCGACATCGCCCGGAAGCGGATCATTGCCGCCCAGCTTGCCCGTCGCATCGCCGAGCAGTTTCAAACCGCGATCGAGGGTTTCCTTGAAGCGGCTTTCCTCCAGCTTCAAGGTTTCGGTGATCAGCGACTGCGCGCGCTTGAGTTCGGGGAAGGCATCGCCCATCTCGTCCACCAGCGTCGGCACGAGTTTATAGACCATCGGGTCTTTTGCGCCCAGCATATGCGCATGGCGCATGGCGCGGCGCATGATCCGGCGGAGCACATATCCCCGCCCCTCGTTGGATGGCAGCACGCCATCGGCGACAAGGAAGGAAGACGAGCGCAGGTGATCGGCAATCACCCGGTGGGAAACCTTGAACTCCCCGTCCGGATCGACGCCCGATACCTCCGCCGAGGCTTCGATGATATGGCGCATAAGGTCGATATCGTAATTGTCATGCTTGCCCTGCAGGACGGCGGTAATCCGCTCCAACCCCATGCCGGTGTCGATGGACGGACGCGGGAGATTCTCGCGGCGCCCCTCAGCAAACTGCTCGAACTGCATGAAGACGAGATTCCAGATCTCGATAAAACGATCCCCATCCTCATCGGCGCTGCCGGGCGGGCCACCGGGAATCCCTTCCCCGTGATCAAAGAAAATTTCGGAGCAAGGCCCGCACGGACCGGTATCGCCCATCGACCAGAAATTATCGGAGGTGGCGATGCGGATGATTTTCTCGTCCGGCAGGCCCGCGATCTTTTTCCAATGGCCCGCCGCCTCGTCATCATCATGATAGACGGTGACCAGCAGCTTTTCCTTGGGCAGGCCGAATTCCTTGGTGAGCAGGTTCCAGGCAAGCTCGATCGCGCGATCCTTGAAATAATCGCCGAAGGAGAAATTCCCCAGCATCTCGAAAAAGGTGTGATGGCGCGCTGTATAACCGACATTTTCAAGGTCGTTATGCTTGCCGCCCGCGCGGACGCATTTCTGCGTCGTCACCGCGCGGTTATAGGGCCGCTTTTCCTGTCCGGTGAAGACATTCTTGAACTGCACCATGCCCGCATTGGTGAACAGCAAGGTCGGATCATTGCGCGGCACCAGCGGCGAGCTGTCGACCTTTTCATGGCCGTTCTTCGCGAAATAGTCCAGAAAGGAGCTGCGGATTTCTTTAGTTGTACTCATCTTGCGAACACCATCACCTTGGGCCGGGGCGCCAATTTTTCCGTTAATCAAGTCAGGCCCGCTGTTTTACAGCGCCCCGCCCCGCCTGTCCAGTTGGATAGCACTGGCAAAGCGCGGGCGAGCCTGCTATGGAATAGGTAATCTTTTTTACTCAACGAACAATAAGAATAACAACGGAACTGCGACGTGACATTCATAGATAAAGACCCCACAACCGCCATCGACCTGATCAAAGACGGATTTGAGACGGCAGGCTATATCTGCGATCGCCATATCGCCACGTCCATCTATCTATCGCAGAAGCTGGACAAGCCGATCCTGGTCGAGGGGCCGCCCGGCGTCGGCAAGACCGAACTCGCGAAGGCCGCGTCGGAAATTCTGGGCGCGCCGCTGATCCGCCTGCAATGCTATGAGGGGCTGGACGAATCCAAGGCGCTCTATGAATGGAAATACGGCAAGCAGCTGCTCTATACCCAGATCCTGAAAGAAAAACTTGGCGATCTTTTAGAGGATGCGGTCGGGCTCGAGCAATCCATGGACAAGCTGCACCAGTTCGGCGACAGTTTCTATTCGGAAAAATTCCTGGAGGCGCGGCCGCTGCTGCAGGCTCTGAAATCGGAGGTGAAGACCGTCCTCCTGATCGACGAGATCGACAAGTCGGACCATGAGTTCGAGGCCTATCTGCTGGAAATCCTCTCCGATTACCAGATTTCCGTGCCCGAGATCGGCACGATCAAGGCGAAAACCAAGCCGCTCGTCTTCCTCACCAGTAACAATACCCGCGAGATGAGCGACGCGCTGAAACGCCGCTGCCTGCATCTTTATATCCCCTTCCCCGATGCGGCGCTGGAACGGCGGATCATCCAGACGCGGGTGCCGGAATTGGAAGAGAATTTACGCAACCAGCTCGTCTCCTTCGTCCAGCAGCTCAGGACGCAGGATCTCAAAAAGCTCCCGGCGGTCAGCGAGACAATCGATTGGGCGCGCACGCTGCTCCTTCTGCATGCGGAGAAGCTGGACACCGATCTGGTGCGCAACACGCTCAATATGCTGCTCAAGTTCGAGGAGGATATCGACAACATGCATAGCGAAGTCCCGAAATTCATCGCGGCGGCGCAAAAAGAAGTCCGCTGATGGACAAGGCGCTCGCCGATTTTGTCGAGATGCTCCGCTATTCCGATGTGCCGGTATCGATCAGCGAGAGCGTCGATGCTGCCGAGACGGTGCGGCTGTTCGGCTACAAGGATCGCGGCCTCCTGAAGGTGGCGCTTGCCCAGGTGATGGCGAAAACCATCGAGGAGCACGAGAATTTCGACCGCTGCTTCGACGAGTTTTTCAGCTACAATATCGATCCCGATCTCGCCCCCGGGGCGCAGGCGGAGGACGCGGCGGAGGACAGCCCGCCTTCGCCCGAAAACGGAGAGACAACGCCGGAGGGCGGCGATCCGAACAACGATCCGGCAAGCGCCAATCCGGTGTCGGGCGGCGGTGAAGGTGGCGGCGGCCTCTCGGGCGAGCAGAGCCAGGGCGCCTCAGCGGCATCCCTCCTAGATTTGCTGGAACGCAACGACCGCACGGAACTCACCCTGGCGATGACGGCGGCGGCCAACGCCGTCAATCTTCGAAATATCGTTCTCATGACCCAGCGCGGGCTCTTTACCCGGCGCATCATGGAGAGCATGGGCCTTGAGGAGGTTAACCGGGAAATCTTCCGCCGCCGCAAGGAGGGCGATGAGGACGGCGCCGATGATCTCGCCGGCCGGCTCGAAATCCTCTTTGATTCCGTCCGCGATCTGGTCGACCGCCAGCTCGCCTTCACCAGCAGCGGCAAGGCCAAGCAGTTCCGTCAGGATATCCTCAAAAATGTCCGGCTGTCGGCGGTCGAGCATCGCGATTTCAAATATATGCGCGAGCTGGTCCGGCGCATGGCGAAGCGGCTGACCGACCTCAATTCACGGGTGCGCAAGGTGAAAAACCGCGGCCATCTCGATATCCGCAAGACGATGCGGCGCAACGTCGCCTATGACGGCATCCTCTTCGAAACCCACTGGAAGCAGAAGCACAAGGACCGCCCGAAGGTGCTGGCGGTCTGCGACGTTTCCGGCTCCGTTGCCTCGGTCGCCCGTTTCCTGCTGCTCTTCCTCTACAGCCTCAACGAGGTGCTGCCGAAGGTCCGCTCCTTCGCCTTTTCCGGCGATCTCGGCGAGATTACCGGCGAATTCGACCGCCTCGGACCGGAAGAGGCGATACCCCTCGCCATCGACAAATACGGCGGTCGCTCCACGGATTACGGCCGCGCGCTCGAGGATTTCAAGGAACTCTGCTTCGATGATATCGACAACCGCACGACCGTCATATTCCTCGGCGACGGGCGGTCCAACGGCGCCGATCCGCGCATCGATATCCTGAAGGAGATCAAGCAGCGGGCGAAACGCGTCATCTGGCTCAATCCGGAGCGGAAATCGATCTGGGGTTCGGGAGATTCGGAAATGCTCCGCATCGCGCCCTATTGCACGAAGGCGGAGACCTGCAATAGCCTCAACAAGCTGGAGCTGGTGATCCGCGACCTGTTGAAAAGCTCATGACCATCTTCGCGGATATCTCGACGCCGCTGCTGATCGGTCTTCTTGCCGGGATGGCGGCGACGGGCATTCTCGGGGGATTGCTCGCCGGGCTGCTCGGCGTCGGCGGCGGCATCGTCATCGTGCCGGTGCTCTATAATATCCTGCCGTTTTTTGGCGTTGACGACGCGATCCGCATCCATGTCGCCATCGGCACCTCGCTCGCGACCATCATCCCGACCTCGATCTCCTCCGCGCGCTCCCATTACAAGAAGGGCGCGATCGACATGGCGCTTTTGAAAAGCTGGGGGCCGGTCATCTTCATCGGCGTCATCATCGGCACGGTGACGGCGAGCTTTTCGAACGCGGGCGTACTGACCCTCGTTTTTGCGGTCCTCGCGCTGCTGGTCGCCGCGAATATGGCGTTCCGCCCCGAAAATGCGCATCTCGCCGACGGCCTGCCGAAATCCCCGATCAAGGAACTGATTGCCCTCTTTATCGGCGGATTCTCGGCGATGATGGGGATCGGCGGCGGCACCTTTACCGTTCCGGTACTGACGATCTTCAACTACCCTATCCGCAAGGCCGTCGGCACCGCCGCGGCCATCGGCCTGATCATCGCGGTGCCGGGGACCATCGGTTTCCTGATCTCGGGGCTGGATGCGGACAACCTGCCGCCCGGTAATATCGGCTATGTCAATATCCTCGGCTTTCTGATGATCTTTCCGCTCGCCGCCCTCTGTGCGCCGCTGGGCGCGAAAATCGCCCATCAGATCAATGCGAACTTGCTGAAAAAGGCTTTCGCCTTCTTCCTGTTCGCCACTTCGCTCCGCATGTTCTACAGCCTTTATGGATGATGGCGGAGCGGCCCGGCACCCTCGTTCCCTTCGCCCTTCGCGATCTTGAATGGGTGATTTCCGCGCCCTTTTTGCTGAAATCCCCGCCAGAGCCCGCCCTTGCAGCGCTGCCGGAGACCGGGGAACTCCTGGCCCGTCTCACCGCCGATCCCGCGCCCCTGCTCGCATATCTCGAGGCGACGGGCCCGCTCAATCTCGGGCGCTATTTCGAGAGGCTGATGATTTTCTGGCTGGAAAACCTGCCGGCCGTCACGCTTCTCGGCAGCAATATCCGCATCTCGGACGACAAGCGGACCCTTGGGGAGATCGATCTCCTGTTTCTTTATGGCGCCGTCGCCTATCATTGGGAGCTGGCCGTCAAATTCTACCTCAATATCGGGGATGGCGGGAACGAGGCGAGCTATATGGGCCCAATGCTGAAGGACAGGCTGGACCGGAAACTCGACCGTCTGTTCGGCCATCAGATCACGCTTCCCGAACGCGCGGCGACGAAATCCACCCTCTTGCGCCTCGGGATCGAAACGGTTCTCTCGCAGCCCTTCGTTAAGGGATGCCTCTTCCATCCGCTGGCCCGCCTGCGCACAGCGCCGCAATTGCCCGACCGCATCGCGCCCGATAGTCTTTCCGGCCATTGGCTGACTTTGCCGGAGATTGAAAGCGCGGCGCTCCCCCGCTTCGATCACTTCCTCCTATTGGAGAAGAAACGCTGGATCACCCCCTGGTTTTACCGGGGCGAGGCGATATCCGGCTGCCCGGAACGGTTGGCCACCGCCATGCAGGCGGCGTTCGAGCAGCGCTCCGCGCCGCAGCTTGTCGCGCTGTTCCGTGATGAGGGCCGTGAAATCCTCGCCAATGCCGGACGCTATTTCATCACCCCCGGCACCTGGCCCGCGCTAGCCCGGAAAGCGCACGACAGTCAGAAACTTGGCGATTGAAAAGGCGGCGTTTCGAAGGCTTGCGGCATCGGAGACGCGAAAATAATGCCCGGCGGTCGTTGCGCAGGCGGCAAACACCGTGGCCGCCGGCTCCGGCGCCAGATAGTCGATGACATAGATCGTGATGCCGTTCCCCTTCATCCGCGTGCAGGCCGACGCGAGCCGGGCATTCTCCGTCGTATCCGTCGCGGCGGACCCGGCGATGAGCACCGCAACCTTTGATATATCCGCGGCGTCATAGGCCGCCGGATGGGCCGGATCGGCGGTCCAGATCCCCTGCCAGAGCGGCGACAGCAGCCGTTCCGCCCAGAGCATCGCGCGCCCATAGGCCGCATCGCCGTTACCGCCAAGGAGGCCGAGTTCCGCACTCACCGCCGCCGCCGCGCCGAGCGAAAGAATAGGCTCCGCCCGGCAGTCCGCCGTCGTCACATTGGTGAAATGCGGAAGCCCCGTAGCGGCATCGATCTCGCTATCGAGCGTCAGGACCAGCGGAAAGGGCGCGCCGGCGGGCGGTGTCGCCTCCTCCCCGCTCGCGCCCGCGCGCGGCGACACGCACCAGCGATCCTCGGCAAGGTCGCCCGTCCAGGCCGTCGTTCCCGGGATATCGGGCGGAAGACTGAGCGGCCATGATCCCGGCGTCACCCATTCCTTATGCGGAGCGACATTGACCAGGGCATTGCCGAAGGGCACGAGGGCCCAGCTTATCGCCTCGCCGGTTGCCGTCTCGGCTTCGAGCGCGGCAATGACGTCGCGCGCCGCCGATGTTGCTTCGGTGAGTGCGCCGGAGGCGGCAAAGGCATCCGATGCCTCGATCACAAGGGCGATTTCCGCCTCCGGCCGGTCCTGCCGCGCGGTCACCGCCGCCGCGACGGTGACGTCATCGAAAAAATAGAGCGCCCGGAGGAGGGTCGTCGTCACCGTCGCCTGCGCGCTCACCGTCACTTCCCCGCGCGCGAGATCGGGGGTGACGAGAACGACAGGCGGCGGCGGCGTCTCGCCCGCATAGCCGAGCAGATTGACATTCCGGAAATTGGCCTGAACGGTCTCGATCGCGAGCTGCTGCACCTCCGCCGCCTCGAGGAAACGGAGGTTTTTCGCCGCCGCCACCGCCGCCATCTCGCTTGCGATCGCCAGCCGCGCCTTGACGGCGAGAAAGCGCGACATATCAAGGGTAAAGGCGATTCCCCCGATGACGATAAAAAGGGCGAGCGCAAAAATCAGCAGCGCGGTGCCGTCCTCCGCGCGCTGAAATCTCCGGATATGGGCGAGAAAGGGCATATGGAAGGCCTAATTCAGGGCGCGAAGCGCCGCCGTCCGGCCAATGGCGACGGCGCGCCCGTGAGCGGTGAAACCGGCAGCGCCGAGCGCGCCCGCGAGATAGAATCCGGCGCCCGGCGTCGCGCAGAGATCGACCTGCAGGAGATACAGCACCCCGCTGCCGGAATGGGCCCCCTCCGGCGCCGAAAAAGCCGCATCGGCGGGCGCGCAGGCACTGCCGCCACTCGCCCGGCTGCGGGACCAGAGAAGAGAGGTCGCGTCCGGGGTGATTTCGACCGCCCGGATATCGAGCCGGAGGCCGAGCGGATATCCCCCCGTCCCGGTCATCCCCGTCGCCGCCGTCAGGGCGTCATCGATATCGGCGTCGGCGATGGCGGGCCGCTGGCTGAATTCATCGGCAATCAGCGCGGCGGCGCGATCCGTCGCCCGGACAAGCATGACCGCATTCACCATCGTCACCCCGGCCAGCAGGAGGAACATGATCGCCGGGACGAACAGCGCTACCTCCACCATGACGCTGCCGCGGCGATCGGCGGGGAAGGACGAAAGGCCGATCCGCGGCGTCTCACGGGCCATTCTTCACCACCACGGTGGCCGTCCCGGTCACATCGCCGGAGCTGTAGAGATAATTCACGAAGGGCGTGATGAGCGGGACAGTATAATCCAGCCGGTAGGCGGTAATGCCGCCGGCCGCACCGGGGGCCGCCCCGGCGTTCGGGCTGCCCCCTGCAAGCGCGGCGAGATCATCATAACTTTGCACGGTGAGGCGGACGCGCGAGGCATCGATCAACGTCCCGGCGAAGGCGGGCACCAGGGCGGCGAGTTCCCCCTCGATCGCGGCGACCGTCAGGCCGGCGCGGACCGCCTGTGGGGTCTCCAGCTTTATATCCTCCGACAGGGCGACCGCGAGGGCATCGGCAAGGCTGCGCGCGAGCAGCAGCCGGCTCGCGTCCACAATAGCGAAAATAAGGGCGAAAACGAGCGGCAGGATCACCGCAAGCTCCACCGGCAGGGATGCGCGGCTATCCGCCATGGCCCGGCGGATCAACTGGTGGGCAATCCTCATGATCCCGCCACGCCATCCGGTGCCGACCGCAGCAGATAGCGCCGGAGCAGGTCCTTGTCCTGCATCCGCCGGAGCAGGCCGTAGAATTTGAGGTTGTTTTCCACCGTCGCGGCGTCAAGATCGATGCGCGCGATCCGCGCCGCCGCCTCCCGGTCGCCCTTGAGACCATAGGCCATGGCCAGATTCTGCCGGATGGCGGCTGTCGATTGCGGCGCAAAGGCCAGGTCGGAAAGGGCGTCCACCGCCGCCTCATACTCTCCCGCCATCAGATAGGACAGCGCGAGATTGTTGCGAAGCGCGGTATCCTCCGGCGCCACGGCCAGCGCCCGATGATAGAGATCGCGCGCCGCCCCATGCGCGCCCGCCATATCCTTCGCGATGGCAAGACCGCCGAGCGCCTCGATATTCTCCGTCTCGAGTTCGGCGGCACTGGCGAAATAGAGCGCCGCCGCCTCCGGCCGGTAGAGAGAAAGCTGCGCCCGGCCAAGCCCGAGCCGGGGCCGGATATCCTCCGGCGACAGCTCCTCGAGAGTCTCAAAAACCGACACCGCCTCCTCCCCCGCGCCGGCCTTCAGATAAGTTGATCCAAGCGCGTAAAGAACATCCGTATCAAACTGATTTTTCTGAAGTAATTTATGATAGATATCGATCGCGGCGAGATAGTTGCCGGACTGCACCGAGATATCGGCGATCTTGAGCGCCCGCTCCCGCTCGGCGGTATCCGTAAACAGCGTTCCCGTCCCGCCATCCATCGACGGGAGGGCGCAGCCCGACAGGAACAGGGATATCAGGAACGCCATGGCAAGACGGATCGTCATCTTTTACCCTCCGATCGCGCGCATCATCAGCGCAAAGCCGGGCCCGGCGGACAGCGCAACGACTGGCGGCAGAATGAACAGGATCAGCGGAATGCTGAGCAGCGCCGGCATGCGGGCGGCGTTGTTTTCAAGCTCCAGCATCGTCAGCTTGCGGTTTTCCGCGGCGACGGCCTTGAGCGCGCCGGTGATCGACGTGCCGTAGCGTTCCGACTGGCGCAGCGACAGCACCAGATATTTAAGGCTGCGCGACGCGGTCCGCTTCTCGAGATTGGTGAGCGCCATGGATTTATCGGGAAGGATGCGCAGCTCGCTCAAGGTAATGCGCATTTCCTCCGCCACGTCCGGGGCAAAGGGCTGCAATCCCTCGATCGCGCGGGCGAGCGCAACCTCGAGCGTCAGGCCGGCCTCGACACAGAGGATCAGCAGATCGACCATGTCCGGCATCGCCTGTTCAATCCGCCGCTGGCGCTGTTTGATCCGGTAGTTCAGCAGGATATGCGGCAGGAAACTTCCAACGGCCGCAGAAAAGCCAATCGATACCACCCCGCCCGCAGTTGTGGCCATGCCCGGCATCAGCATATCGAGCAGGAGCGTCGACAGGATCACATAGGCTGCGAAACACAGCAGCCGGGCGATGAGAAAGGGCCGCAGCCAGCGATCGGGATCGAGCCCGGCCTTGATCAAGCGGCGGGCAAGCGGCTGCCGTCCCATCACCCCCGGAAACCGCCGGAGGAACCGCAGCGCGGGAGCGGCCGGTTTTTCCTCCGCATCGCGCCGTTCAAGATCTATCCGCGCGGGCGGAAGCGCCGGGCGTTTCTCCGGCTCCGTCTCCGGCGCGAAGGGCCGTAGGCGCCGGTCGATCAGTTCCTGCCGCCGCGCGCCGACCGCCGCCACGAACAGGACAGAGGCCGCAAGGACGCAGAGCGCCAGACCGCCGAGAAGCCAAATATCCATCTGCACCATCATCTCAACCTCCGGAGCAGGCGGGACATGATGAAGAAGCCGATCAGAATGCTCGCGACGGAATAGATCAGCAGGTTCTGCCCGAGCGGATCGTCGAACAGGAAATCGAACTGCGCCCGGTTGGTCGCCGCAAGGATGAGGAGGATCACGCCCGTCACCCCCGTGACAATGCGCGCCGACGTCCGCGCCTCCGACGTCAGGGCCCGCGCCTTCAGATATTGCGCCCGGCGGTCGCGGAGAACCCGCGCAAGATTCTCCAGCACCTCGGCATATTGCCCGCCGGTGCGCCGCTGCAGGATCAGGGTGGTCGCCATGAACTGCAGTTCCTTGACGCCGATCTCCTTGACCGCCGCGTCAAGCGCCGTTTCGAGATCAATCCCGATGCTGAGTTTTTCCGACAGAATACGGAACAGGCCACCGAGCGGATCGGGCATTTCGGCGCCAATCACCTGGAAATTCTCCTGCAGCGACATGCCGACGCGGGCGCCGCGGATGATGATGTCGATTGCCTCCGGCAACTGTTCGGTAAAGCGCTGCTGGCGCCGTTTCTTCCGGTACCGCTGGACAAGGAAGACGCCGCCCGCGAGTCCGGCCAGCGCCAGAATAAAGCTGGAGGTAAGGGTCGGCGCCGTCTGGAACGCAGGGATCGCGCCCCCGAGAGCGATCAGAAGGATCAGGATCAACAGCACCGCTTTCCGTCTCATCCCTTTCCGCCGGTCTTTCCCCTCCTCCCGCTCCAGATAAAGCGGCGTTGTTATCACCGCCGGCAGCGCACCGCCCGCGCTTTCCTCCCCTTGCGCAAGCAACCCGGCAAGGCGGGTGCGGAGCCGGCGGTCCCGCTCCCCGGCCTTGCGGTAGAGCAGCAAGAGCAGCGCGAGACCGCTCGCGATAAATATGAAAAGAGACAGCGCGACCGGGTCGATACCGGCAAATGCGGAAAGTCCGGTCATGACCGCAACACCTCCCGCAGCTCCGCGAGCAATCCGAAGTGGGCGACCTTTTCCTCAAAATGCGGGCGGGCGCCGGAATAGCGGAAGGCGGATTCCGGGCCCTCCCCGGCCTCCATCTCCCCGGCAAAATCGAACAGCGTCTGGCTGGTGATGACATCCGCCTCCATCGCGACGATCTCGGAGATCGTGCGGATAAACCGCCGGCCGCTCGCCCCGCGCTCGACATGGATGACGAGATCAAGGGCGCTGGCGATCTGCTGGCGCGCGCCGCGGCTCTGGTAATTGGCAAGCGAGGAGAGCATCAGGTTTTCGAGCCGCAGAAGCGCATCGCGCGCACTGTTGGCATGGATCGTCGACATCGATCCGTCATGCCCGGTGTTCATCGCCTGCAGCATGTCATAAACCTCGGCGCCGCGCACCTCGCCAATGATGATGCGATCGGGGCGCATGCGCAGGCTGTTGCGCAGGAGATCGCGCTGCGACACCTCCCCCGTTCCCTCCGTATTGCGCTGCCGCGTCTCAAGGCTCACCACATGCGGCCGTTGCAGGGCGATCTCGGCGGCATCCTCGATCGTGACGATGCGCTCGTTCTCGTCGATCAGGCCCGACAGCGCGTTGAGCAGCGTCGTCTTACCCGATCCTGTGCCCCCGGAAATGAGGATATTGAGGCGGCAGCGGGCGGCGATGGTGAGAAATCCGCGCATCTGCGAGGAAAAGGACCCGCCCGCGCAGAGCTCGTCCAGGCCCATCTTGTCCTTGGCGAATTTACGGATCGAAATGATGGTGCCGTAAACGGAGAGCGGCGGCGCGATCACGTTGACGCGGCTGCCGTCCTTCAGGCGCGCATCGACCATGGGGTTGGCCTCATCGACCCGGCGGCCGACCGAGGCGGCGATCCGGCGCGCCACCTCCAGCACATGATCATCATCGCGGAACTTGTAGTCGGTCAGCTCGAGCCGGCCGCCCCGCTCCACATATACCGTGTCGGCACCATTCACGAGGATATCGGTCACCTTCGGGTCGGAAAGAAGCGCCTCGATCGGTCCGATGCCGACGATATCGTCGAACAGCTCGCGGGCGATGGCGCTCTGTTCCACCCAGTTGACCTGGAGCCTTTCCTCATCGACGATTTTCGAAACCGCCTCAGTGATTCGAAGCGAGAGCTGCTCGGGCGGCATGGTCGAGGCGGCCGTGGGATCGATCCGGTTGAAAAACTGCTTGCGCACGCGCTCGACCAGGTCCGGGGGCACCACCGGCGCCTTTCGGGGTTTCGCGGCCGGCGGCACATATTGATCCGCCTCCTCGGCAAGGCCCGTGAAACTCCCGTCTTCGGATTTCCGGCCGAACATCTCAGCGCCCCCTCAAGGAGGAAAACCAGCCCGACCGGTACCGTTTCGCCCCCTCCTTCTGCCCGACCAGCATGCTGGCAAGACGAATATAGGCGTCGGTGATCGCCGCCTTTTCCCGCACGACCGGCGCGCCGTTCAGGCTGGCAACCGCGAGCTTTTTCTTCTCGAACGGGATGACGATATCGATGGGGCGGCCGATAAAGCGGGTCATCCTGTCCATCGGCACCTCCCCCGCCCCGCGCGACCGGGCGCGGTTGAGAACGATAATAACCTCCCGGCTCTCGTCCGCCTCGCCAAGGAACCTGAGAAGGCGCGCGCAGTCGCGCACGGCGGCAAGGGTCGCATCCATCACCAGAATGCGCACATCGGCGTTTTTAAGGATCGACATCGCAACCGCCGGCCGCGAGCGGTCGATATCCTGCAGGATGAAGTGATAACGGCTGCGCAGATGGGTCATCAGGCGGGTGACGGCTGCCTCATCATAGCTTTCATCGCGGCCAAGCTCGACTTCGGAGGCAAGGACCTTCAGTTTCTCCTCGGCCTCCAGGGTGGCGCGGTCAACGACGACATTGTCGATCCGCTCCGGCGTGGTGAGCAGTTCGGCAAGCCCGGAGGCGGGCTCCAGCCCCATTTCAAGCGCGAGGGACCCGTTCGCCAGGTTCAGATCGACGAGCATGACATGGCGGTTGAAGGTATTGGCGAGCAACCAGCCCGTATTGAAAACCGCCGTCGTCGCGCCAGCCCCGCCGCGCACACCATAGACCGCCACCGTCTTGCCGGTTCTCGGCTCCGTGCTGCGCGCCGCCAGCCGCCCGCTTGCCCGCGCCACCGCCCGGTAGAGAAGATCGGACGGCACCGGCTTGACAAGATAATCGGTGACGCCGATATCGATCAGATCGCGGTACAGGCCGACATTATCCCGATCGCCGAGCACCACGACATGGATACGTGGCGGACAGATGTTCGCCAGCTCCTGAAGATCGGACAGCGGCAGCGACACGCCGGATATATCGACGATCAGCACGTCCGGCATCGCCTGTTTCGCATAGTCCCGGATCGCGTCGCGAATGCCGCCGCGCCCGATCTGCGCGTTGCCATAACCCCATTTCGGCAGCAGGTCGCGCAGCAGCGCCTCGGTTTCCCGGTCCGCGACATAGGCCGCCGCGCCGAGTGTTTTGCTGTCCGTAGTCGGGAAAGTGACAATTTCGGGCTGCGGTTTCTCGGCCATCTTCACCCCTTTCGTCTATCGGTCCGCCGGAGGAAAGGCGATGGGCGCGCGGTCATGAAGCGTCGTCACGGCCTTGGCGTCCATCTGCGCCAGCGGTGGCGCGAGGCGGCGGCCGCCGTACCAGTCGGTGGGACGCGCGAGGCTCAGCATCCGGTTACGCTCAACAGCGCAGCCGAAACCGGGCGAGGTCATCGCCATATGATCGAGCTTGCGGTAGGAGAGATCAATGCCGCAATCGGCAAGGCGGTAGAAATAATAGGTCACCTCGATATCCAGAAGGCGATCCGATCCGGCAGCCGGGGCCAGAAGCCCGACCGAACTGACCCCCATGAGGCCGGACCGCGAGAGGATATCAAGAAGCCTGTCCGACGGAAGGGCATCACCGACCGGTTGCAGGCTGACATATCCCGGCGGATCACGCGTGAGGTCGGTCAGGAAATCGACAAGCGGGTGCCCGTCCCGCGTGACTGCCTCGCCGGTCCCGCTCTCATGAAAGGAGACAAGATAGCTTTTGCTCTCGATATGGTTTCGCGCAAGATCTCCCGGCAACGTCTCCGGCGTCTCGCCGCCAAGGCATCCGCCGAGCATTGAGGCAAGCAGCAGCAGCGCGGCGGGTCTTATATATCGGGCGGGCCGCCACATCAGTAAATATACCCCACCGGACCCTTGAGCGTCAGCCCCTCCTGACCGAGGCTTGCCGGAATTTCCGGGGCGAGCGTGGGCTCGGCCAGCCGGCCCGTCGTCAGTTTCGCCGCCATATCCGTCGGCCGGTAGTTTTTCAGAGGATTAGTAAAGGCAACATTGTCGCGCGGCGCGACGATATTCGCCGTCGCGATGATGACGAGTTCCGTCTCGCGGTTCTGATAGCGGGTCGAGCGGAACAGCGGGCCGAGCACCGCAAGATCGGCGAGCCAGGGCACCTCGTTCACCAGATTGCGGGTCTGGTTCTGCAGCAATCCGGCAACGGCGAAGCTCTGCCCACTGGCAAGCTCGATGGTCGCCTCCGTCCGGCGGACGGCGATGCCGGGAATCTGGAAATTATTGACGACGACCGCGCCGATCTCGGAAATCTCGCTCACCTCGGGGCGGATATGGATGCTGATCCGCTGATCCGAGAGCACCGTCGGCGTGATATCGAGAATGACGCCGAATTTCTTGAACTCGATGGTGACCTGCTCGTCGGTCGCGGATACCGGTATCGGGAACTCGCCGCCGGCAAAGAAGCTCGCCGTCTCGCCAGAGCGCGAGGTCAGATTGGGCTCGGCCAGGATGGTGAGCAGATTTTCCTCAGCCAGCGCATCGATGATAAGGGAGGCGGATCCGTCACTCCCACGGTAGCCAAGAAGCCCGCTGTTTCCCGTACCGCTATTCGTCAAGCTTGGGAATAGCTGATTGCCGATGACCGCCGGCCAGCGGTTGGTGATCAGCCCGATGGCGAGCGATCCCGGATTGAGCAGCACGTCCCAGTTGATGCCGAGGTTTTTCGATGCCTCCCGGTTCATCTCGACGATGCGGACGCGGATATTCACCTGCGAGGGCGCGAGCATCTCCATGCGGTTGACGATTTCCTCTTTCTCACCGAGAAATCCGCGGGCGACGGAGATGATCTGCTCTGCCTGCACCGGCGAGGTGGCATAGCCCGACAGGATCAGCCGGCCCGGGGTTGACTGGACCATCAGGTTGCTTTCGGGGAACTGCTCGGTGAGGAGTTCGGAAATCACCTCAAGATCGCGGGTGACCGTCACGGACTGGTCGAAGACAATCTCGCCGCCCGCGCCAAGGGCCATGACATGGGTCCGCCCCGGCGCCTTGCCATAGACGAACAGCCCGTTCGAAGCGGTCAGCTGGATATCGGCAATCTCGGGATTGGTGACCAGGACCTCGGTGACCGGAACGGTCAGCGGAAAGAGACGACCCTGATTGACCTCCAGCGAGAAGCGCGCCGATGCCTCCGTCTCGCGGGCGTTGACTTTAGGCGGCGACAAGAGAAGGAGTACCGCCAGCAGCATGACCAGATATCCCAAACGCCGGACGAGAAGCCGCATGATCTCAATCCCTCCCGTCGTTGAGCGTCTGCACGGTGATCTCGCCGCCGCGCATGATCCGGACGGCCCGCGCGCCATTATCGACGACCGGAACGGGGAGCGGCTTGAGATCGGGGAACAGATCGCTTGCGGAAAAGGCGACGGGTTGGATTGAATCACCGCTTTTCGCCTCCGATCCGCGGCCGGCAAGGGCAATGCTCAGGTCGCCAATCGCCTCGGCAAGCGAGACCCGCTCGACATCCGCTGGCGACAGCGCGAGAACCAGCGACCGGCGCGCCGGTTTCACCCCGGTGTCTCCCGGCCCACCGGCGCCCTGCACGTCGATGACGCGAGCATTCTCAAGCAGGGTCCGCACGGCGGTCTCCCCTGCCTTTGGCGCCTGGTTCGGCACCCTGTAGGTGAGCGTGAGATCGATCCGGTCGCCCGGACGAAGCGCCGCGAATTTGTCGAGATTGCCGATCTCGACGGGCCGGGCGCGCATCCCCTCGCCCAGCAGCGCCTTGAAATATCCCGGCTCGCCGGGCCGGAGGATATGGGTTGCCTCGAGATACTGTCCCTTGCCAACCGCGCGGGTCAGCACCGCCCACTCCAGCTTATCAAGCGCGGTCATCGCATCGGTGAGAAAATGGCGCGGATCGCCCGCCTCCGGAAGCGGTCGCCACTCGACCATCCCTTTTGACAGCATATCGCCGGCGCCCGCGTCCGCGGTCAGACGAAGGGCGAGGATTTTCGGCGCGGGCGCCGCTGCGGAAACGGCGGAGCCGCCATCTTCTCCGCGCAGCAGAAACATGTTCCCAAGATAGGCGGCGGAGCCAAGAAACAGGGCTGAAAGAAGAATGAAGATGAAGCTTTTCATCGCTTACGCCCCCGCCAGGTAACGGCCATAGAGCGCGACCGTGCCGCCCGCCGCGATGGCAACGCCATAGGGAACGGATTTTGCCGACAGGGCGGCCGCGGGATCCATATATCGGAAAAAGGGCGCCAGGGCCCAGTCCTGGATCATCCGCATCGCCGGTATGACGGTAATGAGCGCGAGTACCCCGCCGGCGAGCGCCGTAATAATCAGGAAGGCAGGTCCTGCCTCCGGTCCCGCCCACAGCATCGTGACCGTCGCCAGCTTGACATCGCCGCCGCCGACCTTGCCCGCGGCAAATCCCGCCAGCATGAGCGCAAACAAACCAGCCGCCCACAGAACGTGAGCGGCTGGTTCGATCGGATTTTTCGAGAAAACCCCATAAAGAACAAACAGCAGCAATATCGCCAGCGACACCCAGTTGCGGATGATCCGCCGTGTGAAGTCGGTATATGCGCCAAGCCATAGGAGAAATATGGCAAGCAGGGGATAAATTGCTGTCATGGTGCCCGTTCCTTCCGGCGGGCGGTGCGCACCCGAACCGGAAGTCACTGTTAAATTTATCGGTTAGTTGGTGCTGCCGCCGCCACCCGATCCGGACAGATCGATGGCGTTGAAGGCGGTTTGCAGTTTCGTGTAAAAGGCCGTCCCGGCGACGCCGACAACCGCCGCCGCAGCCGCCGCCATCAAGGCATATTCAACGGCCGTAACGCCGCTTTCATCGGAAATTAGCCTCTGTAATATTGATTTCATTTGATGACCCCTCCGTTCAGGAATTGACGTGTTTGCGCGGATGAACATCCGCCTATACACTACTATTACTTGTTATTAATTCAGATTTTGGCAAATACCGCCCGTTACCATTCAACTAATTCAATAGCGTGAGCGATAGTTTCGAGTGCCTCAACCTTTTGTTTTTACTATTCACGCAACTGAAAACATATTTTTAAAAGATGATTTTCTAATATATTTATAACATCTTATTTTTCCTGTTATTTTAGAACTTCGTTTTTTTCGGATATAAATAAAATTTATTCGAGAGTCATCTAAAATTTTTAGTAATTATAGTTAATGGTGTTCTTTTTTATGGTTAACGACGACTAAAATACCCTTTAAACTGTATATATTTATTTTTTAGCTATTATTAAGTGTATATATTCCATTGAAAATTCCTCGCATAAATAGATTTGAAGAATCATTTCATCCGGGCGACGAATTACAAAGGGAGCCATTTACAACCGGCTGCTTTTGATCGACATCAAAGCATCACGCTAATCTTCGTGCAAAAATGGCCCATCGCGGATATAAAGTTGAATTGATTTGTTGAACCCCGTATATGCGGGGTGAGTATGCGGGGGTGGACGATGAACGAGGGCGAGAGCGCGAGACGCATCCTGATTTATAGTCACGACTCTTTTGGCCTCGGTCATTTGAGACGCTGTATGGTCATGGCCAATTCCCTGGTCGAGCAGAACCAGAATCTGTCCGTGCTGATCCTGTCGGGCTCGCCCATCATCGGCAGCTTCGATTTCAAGGCGCGGGTCGATTTCGTCCGCATCCCCGGCATCATCAAGCTGCGCAACGGCGAATACACGTCGCTCAGCCTGCATATCAATACCGAACAGACGCTGGCGATGCGCGCCTCCATCATCCAGCATACGGCGGAAACCTTCGATCCGGACATCTTCATCGTCGACAAGGAACCCTACGGCCTGAAGGGCGAAGTCACGGAAACGCTCGCGATGCTGAAGGAGCGCGGCACGCATCTCGTGCTCGGGCTGCGCGACGTCCTCGATGATCCCGCCCTGCTCGCCCCGGAATGGCGGCGCAAGAACGTGCTGCCGGCGCTAGAGGATATCTATGACGATATCTGGATCTTCGGCGTCAAGCAGATCTATAATCCGCTCACCGGCCTCGAAATTCCAGCCAATGTGAAACGCAAGATCACCTATACGGGATATCTGCCGCGCACGGCGCCGTCAGTGTCGGACCCGGCGATCCTGAGCGAGATGACGGAGCCTTATGTGCTGGTGACCGTCGGCGGCGGCGGCGACGGCGACGTCCTGACCGACTGGGTCCTGCGCGCCTATGAGGGGAACCGGCAGCCGCCGCTCAACGCCCTCTTCGTTCTCGGGCCCTTCATGCCGCCGGAGACCCGCGCCAGCTTCCGCGAGCGCATCCAGAAACTGCCGCGCGTGCGCGCCGTCACCTTCGACAGCCATATGGAAAGCCTGATGCAGGAAGCCTCCGCCGTGGTCGCCATGGGCGGCTACAATACTTTCTGCGAGGTTCTCTCGATGAACAAGCGGGCCTTGATCATCCCGCGCACGGTGCCGCGCCTCGAACAATATATCCGCGCGACCCGCGCCGCCGAGGCCGGGCTCATCGGTGTTCTCGTCGATGACGGAGAGCGCGGGAGCGACACCATGCTGACGGCGCTCCGTCATCTGTCGCAGCAGAAAAAGCCGTCGGAGATTGTTATTCCGGGCCTGCTCGACGGCCTGACGAACCTCAACCGGCTGGTCCGGCTACGCTTCCGCGCGGTCGACCGGCGCCGCGCCGCGCTGTCAAATTCCCGCATTGCCGCATCGGACTGACGGACTTTATTCGAGCTCCAGATAGGTGACCTTCTTTGCCGCGATCTGCGCATGATCGAGCGGTGGCAGGCCGTTACGCTCCATGATTTCCGAGATAATCTGTACATAGGCCTCTCGCCGTTCCGAATAGGCGATCAGGGTATCGACGAGATCGGGGCCGGTAACCGGCTTGCCGTCCGCCCGGATCGCCGCGCGACGTTCCCTGAAGCCCTTATAGGCATCATGCGAATTCAGATTGAGCATATAGGCCCGGACGGAATCGAGCGGCGTCTTGAAGGCCTCGATACGGTAGTCGCCCTTGGCCTTGCGCTGTTCCTCTGGCTTGATGCCGCCCTTGTAGCTCCATTGCCCGAACAGGGCGTTTCCCTCCGCCGCAAAGCGCGACGTGCCCCAGCCGCTCTCCTCAACCATCTGCGCGACGATAAGCGAGGGCGGCACCACATCCATCCGCCGCGCCATCTCGGCCCAGAATTCATCGTTGAGGGAATGGCTGGCAAGTGCATAATCCGCCGCCTGCTGTTTCAGCCAGGCCTCGTCATGTGGCGATAGTGTCTGGCCCGCCTTCAGCTCCTTCCGGATCTGCTCAAGCTTCTCGCGGTCATGGCGAAGCGCGTGATTGGCAACGAAGGCCAGCGGGATCGTCAGGCGCAGGAATGTCCGTTTCTTCTCGGCAACCGGCAATTCCGGCGCGACCTTCTTCCGCCATTCCTCCGGGATGTCGAGAATGACATAGGGCGGCACGTCCTGCTCGCGCGCCTTCCATTTCTGAATGGAATAGCCATTGCGGTCGAAAAAGTCGGCGAATTCATCGAAATCCCGGATAGTAACGGTCTCCGCCCGGAGCGATGCAGCGCTCAACATCAGCAACCCGGCTGCCAGAACCCAGCTTCCCGCCCGGGTTATTCCACGAAATCCCTTCATTCGGGAACGCCCCCCTTTACCCATACAATCAGATGTCAACTATGCCATGATTTTTCCGCCGGCGGGAGTATTTTCCGCCTGTTCCTTTTGCGACTCTCTCTACAGCCACGCCAAGAAACCGTCGTCGCGGCTATTTTCTCCGATTTCGCGAGACTTACAATTTATATCGGCCCGACCCGGTTTTTTATAAAAACGACATCGCTTCCGGTTTTTTTGGCGCATCCCCTCCGAACGGTCAGTTTCTACTTGCGCTGGCTCCGATGCGGGTGAAATAGTTATGAAAATAACTGTTGTCCGCAAGGGAGGGAAACAAGCCGATGAGCGATCGATATGACGCCATCATAATCGGCGCGGGTGTGATCGGGGCCTGCATTGCCTTTGAACTCGCGAAAGCCGGACGCAAGACCCTGTCGCTGGATCGCCTGCCCGCCTCCGGCTATGGATCGACAGCGGCGTCCTGCGCTATCATCCGCACCTATTATTCCGCGCTGGATACTTGCGCGCTCGCCTATGAGGGCTGGTTCTACTGGAAAAACTGGCAGGATTATGTCGGCGTCGCCGATGAAAAGGGCCTGATCAAGTATCACGACACCGGCGCGCTGATCGTCAAGACGCCGCATAACGACTATATGCGCAAGATCTGCACCCTCATGGACCAGATTGGCTGCCCCTATGAGCATCTGACGCCGGAACAGATGCGCGCGCGTCTGCCGATCATCGATACCCATCAGTTCGCTCCGGTCAAACGGCCGGAGGATCCGGGCTTCGGCGAGCCGACCGGCGACAGCGTCCCTGGCGGCGTCTTTTTCCCGCGCGGCGGCTATGTCAGCGATCCGCAGCTCGCCGCCCATAATGCGCAGCGCGCGGCGGAAGCCCATGGCGCAACCTTCAAGTTCAATGCCGAGGTTGTCAATATCCGTAAAAGCAATGGCCGCGTTATCGGCGTCACCCTGAAGGACGGCACCGAGATCGACGCCCCCGTCGTCGTCAATGTGGCGGGCCCGCATTCCTCCAAGGTCAACGAGATGGCGGGCGTCCTTGGCGAGATGAAAATGACGACGCGGGCGCTCCGTCACGAGGTTGCCCATGTCCCCTCGCCTGCAGATTTCAATTACGAGAATGATGGCGTGGTGCTGTCGGACAGCGACGCCGGGATTTACTGCCGGCCGGAGCTTGGCAACCATATCCTGATCGGCTCGGAAGATCCGAAATGCGACACGCAGGAATGGGTCGATCCGGACAATTTCAACGAGGATTTTACCGAGCAGTGGAACGCGCAGGTCCTGCGTCTTGCGCAGCGTTTTCCGGCGTTGGGGATACCACGGAAGACAAAAGGCGTCGTCGCGCTCTATGACGTGACCAAGGACTGGGTGCCGATCTATGACAAGTCGAGCCTGGGGGGATATTACCTCGCCATCGGCACCAGCGGCAACCAGTTCAAGAATGCGCCGGTTGCCGGGCGGATGATGGAAAAACTGATCCGCGAATGCGAGGCGGGCCGCAATCACGACAAGGATCCGGTGCATTTCCATCTGGAGAATATTGATTACGATCTTTCCATGGGCACGTTTTCACGCAATCGGGAGGTCAGCAAGGACAGCAGCTTCACCGTCCTTGGATAAGGGAAAATTGCAAAGCGGGAGGGCAAGCAGATGAAATCCCATGTCAAAGTCGCCGTTATCGGAGGGGGGGTCGTCGGCTGTTCCGTCCTCTATCATCTGGCCAAGCTGGGCTGGACCGATATCGCGCTGATCGAACGGTCGGAACTGACCTCCGGCTCCACCTGGCACGCCGCCGGCGGATTCCATACCATCAACTCCGATACCAATATCGCCGCGCTGCAGGGTTATACCATCAAGCTTTACAAGGAGCTGGAGGAACTCTCCGGGCAATCCTGCGGCCTGCATCACGTCGGCGGCATGACCCTTGCGGGCACGCCGGATCGCATGGATTACCTGAAAACCGAGCGCGCGAAGCATCGCTACATGGGTCTTGATACGCATCTGGTCGGGCCGGAGGAAATCAAGAAGCTCGCGCCGATCACCAATATCGACGGGGTCATCGGCGGGCTTTATGATCCACTCGACGGGCATCTCGATCCGTCCGGCACCACCCATGCCTATGCCATGTGCGCGCGCAAGCTCGGCGCCGAGATTTATCTCCGCAATCCGGTGCTGGAACTCAATCCGCAAACCGACGGCAGCTGGCAGGTCGTCACCAAGGACGGCGCGATCCATGCCGAATATGTGGTTAATGCCGGCGGCCTCTGGGCGCGGGAGCTTGGCGAAATGGTCGGTATCTTCCTCCCGCTTCATCCGATGGAGCATCAGTATCTGGTGACGGAGGATATTCCGGAAATCTATGAGCTTGGTCGGGAGCATCCCCATGTCATGGATCCGGAGGGGGAAAGCTATCTCCGGCAGGAGGGGCGCGGCCTCGTCATCGGCTTTTATGAACAGGAGTGCGATCCCTGGGGCGTGAACGGCACGCCGCTCGACTTCGGGCATGAACTGCTGCCCAACAAGCTTGATCGGATTGAGGACAGCATGGAATTTGCCTTCAATCGCTTTCCGGTGCTGGGCAAGGCCGGCATCAAGAATGTGATCAACGGCCCCTTCACCTTCGCGCCCGACGGCAATCCGCTGGTCGGGCCGGTGCCGGGGCTGAAAAATTACTGGGCCGCCTGCGCAGTGATGGCGGGCTTCAGCCAGGGTGGCGGCGTCGGCCTGACGCTTGCCGAATGGATGATCGAGGGCGAACCCACCCGCGATGTTTTCGCCATGGACGTGGCGCGCTACGGTGATTATTGCTCCCGCCCCTACGCGCGCAAGAAAGTGACCGAGAATTACCAGCGGCGCTTCAGCATTTCCTATCCCAATGAGGAACTGCCCGCCGCGCGCCCCTTTCAGACAACGCCCGCCTATCCGATCTGGAAAGCGCAGCGCGCCGTCTTTGGTCAGGCTTACGGCATGGAGGCGGTCAATTACTTCGCGCCGGAGGGCGAACCGCTCCTCGAGACACCCTCCTTCCGCCGCTCCAACGCGTTCGAGGCGGTCGGCGCCGAATGCCGGGCGGTGCGCGAGAAAGTCGGAATCACCGAAATCCATAACTTCGGCAAGTATAAGGTGACGGGCCCCGGCGCGGCGGACTGGATCGATATGATCATGGCCGGGCGCGTGCCCAAGGTCGGCCGCATGAGCCTGAGCCCGATGCTGAGCCCCAAGGGCAAACTGATCGGAGATTTCACCATCGCGAGGCTGGCGGACGAGGAATTCCAGCTCACCGCCTCCTTCGGGGCGCAAGGGTATCATCTTCGCTGGTTCTGGGATCACCTGCCCGAGACGGGCGTCGAGATCGAGAATGTCAGCCTGAAACGCATCGGGTTCCAGATTGCCGGACCGCGCGCCCGTGATTTGCTGGCCAAGGTCACTTATGAGGATGTCTCGACGGAGGCTTTCCCTTTCATGGCGGTGAAGCGCATGGGGGTCGGGCTGTCCGATGCGATTGTACAGCGGGTCACCTATACGGGCGATCTCGGCTATGAAATCTATGTGCCCGCCGATGAGCAGATCGGCCTTTATGAAGTGCTGGCCGAGGCAGGGGAGGAATTCGGCCTCACCCCGTTCGGCATGCGCGCGATGATGAGTTTGCGGCTTGAAAAATCCTTCGGCTCCTGGCTCCGCGAGTTCAAGCCCGACTACACGCCCGAAGAAACCGGCCTCGACCGTTTCGTCGCCTATAACAAGCCCGCCGACTTCATCGGTAAGGCCGCTGTCCTGAAAGAAAAGGCGGAGGGGGCAAAACGCAAGCTTTCCACCTTTGTCGTCGAGGCGCTGGATGCCGATGTCCATGGCGACGAGCCGATCTGGAAGGACGGCAAGGTCGTCGGCTTCGTCACCTCCGGCGGCTATGCGCATTACGTACAGAAATCCGTGGCGCTCGGCTTCACGCCGCCCGAGATGATTGAAGACGGCGGTGACTTCGAGATCGAGATCCTCGGCGAGATGCGCCCCGCGAAAATGGTGCTCGACCCCCTGCTCGATCCGCAAGCGAAGCGCATGCGGGACTGAATCAACCCCTGAAAGGAGATTTCCATGTCAGAAGCAAATGAACGGTCATCCGGTCGCCGGTCACGACGTGGACACAGGGTCAAGGCAAGCTTTACGCAGCTGCCACGGCAGAAGGTCGTCAACAGCTTCGAACCGATGAAGATCATCTCCGACGACCAGGTCGAGGCGATCCATAACGCGTCGATGGATATTCTGGAGAATATCGGCATCATGGTCCGCCTGCCGCGCGCCCGCGAGATCCTGAAAAAAGCGGGGCAGAAGGTCGACGAGGACAAGCAGATCGTCTATTTCGACCGGCATTTCGTCATGGAGGCGATGTCCCATGCGCCCTCCGAATTCACGTTGCACGCCCCGAACCCGGAGTGCGACTTGGCCGTTGGCGGACGCAACCTTGTGTTTTCCATGGTCGCCAGCACGCCCAATGCCATGGATATGGACGGCGGACGGCGGACGGGAAACCGCAAAGATTTCCGCAACTTCCTGAAACTGACCCAGAGCCTCAATATCCTCGGCACCAGCGGCGGCTATCCGGTGGAACCGGTCGATATCCATGCCTCGATCCGGCATCTGGAATGCGGGCGCGATTTCGCCACCCTGACGGAGAAGGTCCCCTATATCTACTCCCTCGGGCGGCAGCGGAACCTTGACGGGATCGAGATGGCGCGGATCATGCGCGGCATCACGATGGACGAGATGCTGACCCAGCCGAGCCTTTTTACCATCGTCAATTCCAACTCCCCCCTGATGCTGGATCAGCCGATGCTGGAAGGGATTATCGAGATGGCGGCCCATGGCCAGGTGGTGATGTTGACCCCCTTCACCCTAGCAGGCGCGATGGCGCCGGTGACGCTCGCGGGCGCGCTCGCCCAGCAGAATGCGGAGGCTCTTGCCGGCATGAGCCTTGCCCAGACCGTGCGGCCCGGCGCGCCGGTCGTCTATGGCGGCTTCACCTCCAATGTCGATATGAAATCCGGCGCCCCTGCCTTCGGCACCCCCGAATATGCCAAGGCGACGATCGCCAGCGGACAGTTGATCCGGCGCTATAACATCCCCTTCCGCTCCTCCAACGTGAATGCCTCGAACGCGCCGGACGCGCAGGCGGCCTATGAATCGGAGATGTCGCTCTGGTCTGTCGCGCTTGGCGGCGCCAATTTCGTCAAGCATGCGGCGGGATGGCTCGAGGGCGGGCTCAGCGCCTGCTTCGAGAAGGTGATCATGGATGTCGAGATGATCCAGATGATGATCGAAATGATGAAACCCATTGATACTTCACCGGAATCCCTCGGTCTGGATGCCATGCGAGAGGCCGGGCATGGCGGTCATTTCTTCGGCACCCAGCATACGCAGGAACGTTATGAGACCGCCTTCTACACGCCCATTCTCTCGGACTGGCGGAATTTTGAAAGCTGGGTGGAGGCTGGCTCGCCCGATGCGATGACGCGGGCCAACACCATCTACAAAGCCATTCTCGCGGAATATGAGGAGCCCGCGCATGACCCGGCCCGGATGGAGGAGTTGAACGAGTTTATCGACAAGCGCATTGCCGAAGGCGGGGTCAAGACGGATTTTTGAGCCGCACACGAAAATATTACCGGCGCCTTATTGTCTCACCCGAATTCCGGCATAGCTCTAGGAAAAGAGCTAAACCGGAGTTTTGCCATGCGACGTTCCCTTACCCTGCTGACAATTGCCTGTCTTTCCTCCCTCTTCTTCGCGACGGTGGCCCTTGCCGATCTGGTCAACGGACGATGCCAGAAGGAAATCGAGAACGAGATTGCCGGCCTCGCCATCCCGAAAGACCGGATCAAAAATGTCGAAATCCTCAATATCTATGACGGCAATGGGGAGGGCGGCGGCCGCGTCGATCATATCGAAGGCTGGGTGTCCTTCACCGATTGCAAGGGCAACCTGGTCATCAACATCAGCAACGCCTGCCTGCTCCAGGAAATCTACACGACCTATGAATGCCGCGTGCCGGGCGTCCGGAGTTACTGAGCCCCGCTGCCCGCCTTTTCACGGTTTTTGATCCTGATCATGGCCTCTTGCCGATGAACGCCCTAGGCTGGCCTCCATGGCGTCGGTTATTCCGGTGCCGAATTGACCGGAGAATCCCATGCGTCGTCTTTCGAAATCCCTTATTACCCGCGCCCTCCTGATGGCTGTCATGACAGCCACCGCCCTTCTCCCGACGGCGGCATTTGCCGACCGATGCGAAGCGCAGTTCGACGCGGTCATGGCGCAGCTGGCCATCCCGAAGGAGCGGATCAAGGATGCCTTTTCCGTCAATGTCTATACGCGTCAGGGCTCGGGGCTCGAGCGGGTCGAACGCTGGGTCTCGTTCAACGACTGCAAGGGCAATCTCGTCATCAAGACGGATCATATCTGCCGCCCGATGGATAACTACACGACCTATGAATGCCGCGTACCGGGCGTCCGGAATTACTGAGCCTCACGCATCATAGTCGACAACGACGTCGTCACTCATCGGATGTGACTGGCAGGTCAGGACGAACCCCTCCGCGACCTCGGCCTCCTCAAGCGCGTAGTTAAGGTCCATGCGCACCTCTCCGCTCACGACCTTCGCGCGGCAGGTGGAGCAAACCCCGCCCTTGCAGGCGTAAGGCAGGTCCATCCCCTGCTTCAGTGCCACATCAAGAATGGAACTGCCGTCCTCCGCCACCTCAACCTCACTCCGGCGGCCATGAAGGATAATCCCGACCTTGCGCTTCGGCCCGGTTTCCTCGGGCATGGGCGGTGCGACGCCGGCCTTTTTCGCAGCATCGGTGATGAACAGCTCGAAATGGATATGGGCCTTGTCCAGCCCGCGCGCCGCAAGCGCCGCCGACGCGTCATGAATCATCTGCTCGGGACCGCAGAGAAACGCCTCGTCAAGAGTGGCGACGTCAATCACAGTGTCGAATAGCGCCGTGCATTTTTCCGCATCGATGCGGCCGTTGAACAGCTCGACATCCTGATGCTCCCGGCTCAGGATATGCATGATGTTCAGCCGATCGGGATAGCTATTTTTGAGATCCTCAAGTGCCTCGAGAAAAATGATCCCCGAAACCGTCCGATTGCCATAGACCAGCGTCACCCGCGACCCCGGTTCCGATTTCAGGACCGTCTTGATAATCGACATGATCGGCGTGATGCCGCTTCCCGCCGCAATGGCGAGATAATGCTTGGCGTTCTCCGCCGCAAGCGGGGTGAAAAAGCGCCCCTGCGGCTCCATCACCTCGATGACGGCGCCGGGCCGGATATTCTCGTTCGCATGGCTCGAGAACTTCCCGCCGGCGATTTTTTTCACGGCAATGCGGAGATCGGGATCGCCGACCGCGCTGCAGATGGAATAGGAGCGGCGCACCTCCTCCCCGTCGAGGATTTCTTTCACCGTCAGATGCTGCCCCTGCGTGAAGCGGTAGGCGGTCTTTAAGTCCTCCGGCACGTCGAAGGCGATCGACACCGCATCTTTCGTCTCGCGCACCACATCCTTGATTTTGAGGGGATGGAATTTCGTCATTCGTCTAACCTACACGCATTTGAAATAATCGAAGGGTTCCAGGCAGTCCCGGCATTTATACTGTGCCTTGCAGGCGGTCGATCCGAACTCGCTCACCAGCTCCGTATTGCGGGATTTGCATTGCGGGCAGATAACCTCCTCATGCCCGAGCAGCGTCGCCTTGCCTTTGCTGGCGGGCGGCGCGATGCCATATTCCTCAAGCTTCCGCCGTCCCTCCGTTGTGATCCAGTCCGTCGTCCAGGCGGGGGAAATCTCCGTCCTGATGGTGAAATCCGTAATTCCGTGAAGTTTCAGCATGTTGGCGATATCGGCCTCGATCACCTCGGTTGCCGGACAGCCGGAATAGGTCGGCGTGATGACCACCGTAAGATGCCCGTCTTCTCCCGTTTCAATCCGGCGGATAATGCCGAGATCGGCGACGCTCAGTACCGGAATTTCCGGATCCTTCACAAGCGCCAGAATATTCGCGATATCGTCCGTTGCGGCGAGGCTTACCATTTCGCATCCGGATAGGCGCGCGGCAGAAACTGCATCTCGGCAAGGAGATAGCCAAGATGCTCGGAATGTTTACCCTCCCGGCTGCCGCGGACGGACCAGCTCTCCTCGGGACGGGTCAGGGTTGCCTCGGCGAAGACCTCGTCGATATAGCGGTCCCACTCACCGCGCAGGGCGGCAACGTCAACGCCGATACCGGCCGCGACCATCGCGTCATCGACCGCATCCATGTCAAACATTTCCGGGACATAGCCCCAGAGCGCATCGACCGCCCGCTGCATCCGCTCATGGCTTTCCTCCGTGCCATCGCCAAGGCGGATGACCCAGTCGGTGCTGTGGCGGCGGTGATAGGTTATTTCCTTGAGCGATTTCGCCGCGATCCCGGCGAGACGCTCATCGAAGGACGAACAGAGGCCTGCGAATTGCTGATACTGGAAGGCATCAAAAAAGAGCTGCCGCGCCATGGTGTGGGCGAAATCGCCGTTCAGCTGTTCGAGCAGGAGAAGGTTGCGCCAGGCCATGGTATCGCGGTGAAAGGCGAGCCTGTCCTCATCGCGGCCCTTCCCCTCAACCTCGCCCGCGTAAGCGAGCAGCATCCGCGCCTGCCCCAGCAGGTCGAGCCCGATATTGGTCAGCGCCAGATCCTCCTCCAGCATCGGCGCATGGCCGCACCATTCGGCGAGCCGCTGACCGAGGATCAGGCTGTTATCGCCAAGGCGCAGCAGATAATCGAAATGCATCTTCTGGTCCGTCATGCCGCACCTCACATATGGCCGACTTCGTCGGGCAGCTTGAAAAAGGTGGGATGGCGGTACAGCTTGTCATCGCTTGGCTCGTAAAAGCTGCCGCGATCCTCCGGCGAGGAGGCGACGATATCGGTCGATTTCACCACCCAGATGCTGACCCCCTCCCCGCGCCGGGTATAGACATCCCGCGCATTGGTGAGCGCCATTTCCGCATCCGCCGCATGCAGGCTGCCGACATGCTTGTGATCGAGGCCGTTCTTGCTGCGGATAAAAACCTCATAGAGCGGAAGCTCGCTTTTCGTCTCGCTACTCATATCAAAAATCTCCTTACGCGGCTTCGACTTTGCGCGCTTCCTTCTTCGCCGCATGGGCGAGGGCCGCCTCGCGCACCCAGCGGCCGCCGTCATGGGCATCGACGCGGGCCTGAAGCCGTTCGCGGTTACACAGGCCGTTGCCGTTCACGACGCTGCGGAATTCCTCCCAGTCGATCTCGCCGAAATCATAATGGCCCCGCTCCTCATTCCATTTAAGCTTGTCGTCGGGAATCCTCAGGCCCAGGAATTCCGCCTGCGGCACCGTCGCATCGATGAATTTCTGGCGGAGATCGTCGTTGGACTGGCGCTTGATCTTCCATTTCATGGACTGGCCGGAATGGGCGGATTCCCGATCATGTGGGCCGAACATCATCAGGGTCGGCCACCACCAGCGGTTCAACGCATCCTGCGCCATCTCCCGCTGCTCCGTCGTTCCCTGCGCCATGGTCATCATGATCTCGTAGCCCTGACGCTGATGGAAACTTTCCTCCTTGCAGATGCGGATCATCGCCCGCGCATAGGGCCCGTAGGAGCAGCGGCAGAGCGCAATCTGGTTGACGATCGCCGCGCCGTCGACCAGCCAGCCGATGGCGCCGATATCCGCCCAGCTCAGCGTCGGATAATTGAAGATGGTGGAATATTTCGCCTTGCCGCTATGCAGTTGCTCGAACATCTCGTCGCGGGAAATACCGAGGGTTTCCGCCGCGCTGTAGAGATAGAGGCCGTGCCCGCCCTCGTCCTGGATTTTCGCCATCAGGATGGCCTTGCGCTTCAGGCTGGGTGCGCGGGTCAGCCAGTTGCCCTCGGGCAGCATGCCGACCACTTCCGAATGCGCATGCTGCGACATCTGCCGTATCAGCGTCTGGCGGTATTTCTCCGGCATCCAGTCCTTGGGCTCGATCCGCCGCTCGGCGTCGACCTTGGCCTGAAAGGCGGCTTCAAGCGCCTCGGGCTCCTTGTTGATTGCATCCATACATCATCTCTCCCAATCAGATTACCCTCTATATGATACATTTTTGATATTTTATCAATTTATTTTGTATCGTAAATTATATCCGCACCCCCCACTGGCGAAAAGCCGTGGCCGATGTATAATTTGCCCATCTTGAAGAATAAAAACGATAACCGGATCGGGATGAAGCCATGCTGGACACCTCCACCAAGAAAGACAGGTATGAAGCCGTCGCCACCCTGTATCACGCCTATTTCACCGGGTTACTGCTCACCCTTGCGAGCCGCAAAAGCCATACGGCCGCCGGGGACCTCTCCTTCCATGTCTTCCGCCGCCAGCATCATGAAAAATTCCTCTCCAGTTTCGAAAAGCTGGGGCTTGCGGACCTGCCCGACGCGGTCGCCTGCGCGCAGTATCATTATCTCTCCAACGGGGTCGGCGGCGTGCCCGTGGAATATATGTATGAGAGCGATGAGAAAGCCTGGGTGCATTTCTGTCATCCCCGCTGGATCTACGACGGGGCGGCCATTTGCGGCGTCCCGCTGGAGGTCAATCACGGATACCTGAAAGGCTGGTACGCCCAGAATGGCGTCAGCCTCAAAAACTCGCGTCTCGGCTTCGTCTGCACCTCGCAGGATATGGACGGGCAATATGGCATGGCCGGCTATTTCAAGGTCTTCGATCACGACCTCACGCCGGAGGAAAGATTGCAGTTCGCGCCCGGCGAGATAGCGCCGCTCTTCGACCCCTCCGCCGCGCCGACGCTGGATACCTCCACCTGGCCGGAGGAACGGCTGCAAAAGGCTAACCGTAATTATTCCATGGAATACGTTAAGAACAGCCTGATTGTTCTGGGCGATCTGTATGGCCCGATGGAAACAACTGCCTTTGGCGGCATCACCGCGCAGCTGATCGGCAAGCAGTTTTATCGCCAGACCGCCGATACCCTCGGCATCACCGGCGACAGCATCGAGGGCTTTGCCCGCTATCTCGCCGGCATGATCGACGGCCATGACGACGAGGTGGAGATGGTAAAGGATGGCGATGCGTTCATTGTCCGGCAGAAAGGCTGGCGCCTGATGCGCGGCACCGGCCCGCATCCGGCCAGTGTTTTCGATAGCTGGAACCAGCTTTGGCAGGGGGCCCTTGCCGTGCATAACCGCTATCTGGTGCTGGAAGTCCTGCAGCGGCAGGATTATGGCGACGACTGTTTCGAATGGCGCATCCGGGAAAGGAAATCCGTATGAAGATCGTGATCACCGGCGGCGCGGGATTTCTCGGAAAAAGGCTCGCGAAATCCCTGCTGACGCGCGGCCGCCTGACCGGTCCCGAAGGCACCCAGGAAAACATTACGGAGCTGGTCCTTTTCGATATCGCGCCTGACATCGATATCGTGGATGACCGCCTCCGCTATATCTCCGGGGATATTTCCGATGCGAAGACAGTGACGAAGCTGATCGACGAGGAGACAGCAAGCATCTTTCATCTCGCCGCCGTGGTCAGTGCCCAGGCGGAGGAGGATTTCGATCTCGGCTACCGCATCAATCTCGATGGCACCCGCCATGTGCTGGAGGCGGCGCGCGCCCTGCCCCATGCGCCGAAACTCCTGTTTACGAGTTCCGTCGCGACCTATGGCGGCGGCCTTCCCGATGTGGTGACGGATGCGACGGCGCAGGTACCGCAAACCTCCTACGGCACGGCGAAGGTGATGGGAGAGTTGCTGGTTCAGGACTACAGCCGCAAGGGATATATTGACGGGCGGTCGCTCCGCCTGCCGACCATTTCCGTGCGCACCGGCCTTCCCAACAAAGCGGCCTCAACCTGGGCCAGTTCGATGATCCGGGAGCCGCTTTGTGGCCGCGACGCCATCTGCCCGGTAAGCGAGACGACGCCCATGGCCTGCATGTCCCCTGCCAAGATCATTGCGGCCCTGATCCATGCCCATGAGCTCCCGGCAGAGGCGTTCGGAGCGACGCGCTCCCTCCTGCTTCCCGGCATATCCATCACGGCGGGCGAGATGGCGGTAGCAGTGGAGCGGCATAAAGGCAACCGGCAGCTTGGAAAGATCCTCTGGCAGCCCGATCCCGCCATCCAGAAAATCGTCGATGGCTGGCCCCGGGCGACACATTCAGCGCGCGCCGAAAGCCTCGGCTTCGAGAAAGACGACAATCTCGATGAGATTGTCCGCGCCTTTATCGAAGACGACCTCGAGGATCAGCTCGCCTTATATACCGACTGACCGTAAAGCCGCGCGAGCCCCTCTTTCGAGGCTTCGGAGACACCGCGCTCGGTAATCAGGCCGGTCACCAACCGCGCCGGGGTGACATCGAAAGCATAGTTGGCGGACGCACTCTCCTCGGGCAAAATCCGCACTTCGCTGACAGCGCCGCTTCGGTCCAATCCCTGAATATAGTCGACTTCATGGCTGTCGCGGATTTCGATCGGGATATCCTTTATCCCATCCTCAATCTCCCAGTCGATGGTCGGGCCGGGCAGCGCCACATAAAAGGGAACATTGTTGTCCTTTGCCGCGAGCGCCTTCAGATAGGTGCCGATCTTGTTGCAGACATCGCCCGCCGCCGTCGTCCGGTCCGTGCCGGTGATGCAGAGATCGACGAGGCCATGCTGCATCAGATGGCCGCCGACATTATCGACGATGAGCGAATGATCGACCCCATGCTTGCCGAGTTCCCAGCAGGTGAGATGGGCCCCCTGATTGCGCGGCCGCGTCTCATCGACCCAGACATGCACCGGAATGCCCGCATCATGGGCCTTGTAGATCGGCGAAAGCGCCGTTCCCCAATCCACCGTCGCCAGCCAGCCCGCGTTGCAATGGGTCAGGATATTGAGCTTGCCCGTCTTGACCTTCGCCTCCCAGATTTGCCGAAAAACCTCCAGCCCGTGATCACCGATGGCGCTGTTGATGGCGACGTCCTCATCGCAGATTTGCGCCGCCTTCTCATAGGCCGCCGAGACCCGTTCGGCTTCGGGCAGCGGCAGGAGCAACTCCCGCATCGCGCGGATCGCCCATCGAAGGTTGACCGCCGTCGGCCGCGTCGCAATCAATGTCTCGGACATTTTCTCAAGGGCGGCATCCCCTGTATCCGCTCTAAGACCGAGGCAAATGCCATAGGCCGCCGTCGCCCCGATCAGCGGCGCGCCCCGCACCAGCATCGCCTTGATCGCATGAGCCGCGTCCCCCAGCGTCGTCAGCCGTTCAATGCGAAATTCATGGGGCAGCCGTGTCTGATCGATAATGCCGACGGACCAGCCGTCGTCCTTAAGCCAGATACTCCGATAGGGTATTCCGTCGATTTTCATCCGTCGCTCCTGCCCTCTGAAAAGCCCATGAAGTTTAACGGGAAAGGCCTTGCTTCGACAGCCCTAAATCTGCAAACTCGGGGGAAACATCAGTCTAATCGCGAGGGAATGAGAAATGGATGTAAAAGCGGCAGTCGCCCATAAAGCCGGAGCCCCCCTTACAATCGAAACCGTCACGCTTGATGGCCCGCGCGAGGGCGAAGTGCTGGTCGAGATCAAGGCGAGCGGCCTGTGCCATACGGACGCCTTCACCCTGTCGGGCAAAGACCCGGAAGGCATCTTCCCCGCCATCCTCGGTCATGAGGGCGCAGGCATCGTCGTCGATGTGGGACCGGGCGTCACGAGCCTGAAGAAAGGCGATCATGTCATCCCGCTCTATACCCCGGAATGCCGCCAGTGTGATTACTGCACCAGTGGCAAGACCAACCTCTGTCAGGCGATCCGCGTGACGCAGGGTCAGGGCCTGATGCCGGACGGCACCAGCCGCTTCAAGATCAATGGCGAGAAGGTCTTCCATTACATGGGCTGCTCCACCTTCGCGAACTATACGGTCGTGCCGGAAATCGCGCTCGCCAAGATCCGCGAGGATGCGCCGTTCGACAAGGTTTGCTATATCGGCTGCGGCGTCACCACCGGCATCGGCGCGGTCATCAATACCGCAAAGGTCAAGCCCGGTGATAATGTCGTCGTCTTCGGCCTGGGCGGCATCGGCCTCAATGTCATTCAGGGCGCGCGCCTCGCTGGCGCCGACATGATCGTCGGTGTCGATCTTAACCCCGCGCGAAAAGCGCTTGGCGAGAAGTTCGGCATGACCCATTTCGTCAACCCGAAAGAGGTCGAAGGCGATATCGTTCCCTATCTCGTCGATCTCACCAAGGGCGGCGCGGATTACTCGTTTGAATGCATCGGCAATGTCAATGTCATGCGCCAGGCGCTTGAATGCTGCCACAAGGGCTGGGGAGAGAGCATTATCATCGGCGTTGCGGGCGCGGGTCAGGAAATCTCCACCCGGCCGTTCCAGCTGGTGACCGGGCGCGTCTGGAAAGGCACGGCCTTCGGTGGCGCCAAGGGCCGCACGGACGTTCCGAAAATCGTCGACTGGTATATGGATGGCAAGATCAATATCGATGACCTGATCACCCATGTCATGCCTCTTGAAAAAATCAACGAGGGGTTCGACCTGATGCATGAAGGTAAATCCATCCGCAGCGTCGTCACTTTTTGAGCGCGGCGATGAAAACCCTTTCCGAGCAGGCCTGCTTCGGTGGCATTCAAGGCTTCTATGCCCATGACTCCGCCGAGACGGGCTCCGAGATGCGGTTCGCCGTCTATCTGCCGCCCGCGGCGACATCGGCCTCCGTGCCCGTTCTTTATTACCTTGCGGGCCTTACCTGCACGGAGGAAACCGCCACCATCAAGGCGGGCGCGCAGCGCGTTGCGGCGGAGCATGGCCTGATGCTGGTCATGCCGGATACCAGCCCGCGCGGCGTCGGCCTGCCGGGGGAAGAAGATGACTGGGACTTCGGCACCGGCGCCGGGTTCTATCTCGATGCGGTAATGGAGCCCTGGGCCGACAGCTACCGGATGTACAGCTATATCCGGGACGAGCTTCGCCTGCTGATCAACGAGACATTCAACGCCGATCCGGACCGGACGGGCATTTTCGGTCATTCCATGGGCGGGCATGGCGCATTGACGATCGCGCTTAAAAATCCGGAACTCTATAAATCCGTCTCCGCCTTCGCGCCGATTTCCTCCCCCATGCAATGCCCGTGGGGGCAAAAGGCCTTCACCGGCTATCTCGGGACCGACCAAGCCAGTTGGGCAGAGTATGATGCGACGGCGCTTGTCAAGAACGGCCACCGGAGCCCGCATATCCTGATCGATCAGGGAACGGCCGACCAGTTCCTGACCGAGCAGCTAAAACCGGAGATATTTGAGGCGGCCTGCAAGGAAGCGGGACAGCCCCTCACCCTCCGGCGGCAGGACGGCTATGATCACAGCTATTATTTCGTCCAGACTTTCATGGAAGACCATATCCGCCATCATGCGGCGCATTTGACAGGGACCTAGGCGTCGGCCAGATGCTTGCGGACCTCCGCGTTGAAAATCTCCGGCTTGTCGATGGCGAGCTGATGCGCCGCGTTGTCGACGACCACCAGTTTCGATCCTTCAATCTGCCGGTGGATCAGTTCCGATGAGCTGAGCGGCGTGCCCATATCCTCCCGCCCGACAATGACGAGGGTCTTTTTCTTGATCGCCGGAATGCGGTCCTTGAAATCGATGCCGGCAATCGCGTGGCAGCAGCCGATATATCCCTCGACGGAGGTGTCAACGATCATCTTGCGGACCCGCGCGTCAAGCTCGGGCCGTCCCTCAAGCGATCCTTCGACGAACCAGCGGGACATGGTCGGCTCGACCGTCGCCGCCAGTCCCTGCTCCGCCGCGAGGCGGATGCGTTCCGGCCAGAGCGCCGCCGCGCCGTCAGGCAATGCGCAGAGGGAGCTCGAAATCACCAGCCTGTCGACCCTGTCCGGATAGCGAAGCGCAAATTCCTGCGCGATCATGCCGCCAATGGAGAGGCCGACGAAATGGCTTTTCGTCACGCCATAGACATTCTGGATCGATGCCACATCGGCCGCCAGCATGCCGAAATCATAGGGTCCGGGAATGGGCGCGCTCTTGCCATGGCCGCGCAAGGAATAGCGAAGCACGCGATAGTCTTTCTTGAGGTCTTCGGCGAGTTCGTCCCAGGCGGTGAGATCGCAGCAAAGCGAATGGCTCATTGTGACGACAGGTGCATCCTCCGGCCCTTCGAAGCTGGTTTCAAACTCTATTCCATTTGCCGTGATTGTCATGATCTCTCCCTTGTTATTTTTGGACGGGCGGGATCATTATGCGGGAAGCAGCACCTTGTTGACAAGCTGCGCGCCGCGGCTCGCCATGAAATAAAGCCCCATATAGTGGGTCACGTCCTGTGGATGGGCGGCGGTGGCGCCATAGCCGATCTCCTCGGCGACGCTCCGCGGCAGATCGTAGGTCGAGCAGCCCTTGTCATAGACATGGATATCCTTCAATCCCGGCATCATGTCGTGATTGCGGGCGCTCAAGCTCGTCAGGACGAAATCCATCACGCAGATATCCGTGCAGATCCCGACGACCAGAAGGTCGGTGATCCCGTTCGCCTTGACCCAGTCGGCTACCGCGTTCGTGCCATCGGCGCGCGTCGCGCCGATAAAGCCGTTGATGCAGTCCTTTCTGACGAGCGTGGTATTGGCGTCCTGCTCCAGCCATTTAAGCTCCGGCACCAGTTCCTCCTCCCCGGTGCCCGCCTCGCAATGCGGCGGATAGGGCGGCTCGGGCTTGCCGGGGATATGGGTGTCGAGGAAGGCGAGGATCGGCCAGCCCTGCGCCGTGAAATGCCGGGCGAGGCTGACCGTTTCCGATACCATTGTTGAGACCTGCTCATTCGGTGCCGGCGGCGCAAGTGCCCCGGCCCCGACGGTGGCGAAGCCGTTGACCTCATCGACGATCACCAGCCCCGCTTTCCGGCCCTCGGCTCTCGGGTCGAAATCGGCGAAGCTGAGCGGCATCGCCGCTGCCAGATCGTTGGTCAGGTCGCGGGTCGTCATTTTCTCTCCTTGCCTAGCCGCACTGCGGCGCGGGCTTGATCAGGCCGAGTTCCTTGGCCACCTTCAGCGTGCCATCCTCGGTCTTGGCAATATACATATTCATGGCCGTGTGATGATCGTCCTCGGTGATCATCGCCGGGCCTGTCGGAATGGTGAAGGAGAGCCCGGCCATGCCGTCGATGGCCGCTTCCCGGTCCACCTTGCCCGCCTTTTCAATTCCGCCCTTGAGCGCAATCAGCGAATTATAATGCGTCATCACATAGAAGGAAACCACCGCGTCATCGCCGGCGGCTTTGCGGATCTTGGCGACGAAATCCTGGACGCCCGGCTCCGGCGAGCTGGCGACCATGGGAACCCCGGCATACATCCCCTCGCCCTTGCCCGGGCCAAAAGCACCGAGATAGGTTTCGGCGAAACCGAGGAAAGCGATCTTCATGGTCTTGGTGAGGCCGAATTCCTCCGCCTGCTTGATGAAGGTGATGCCGTCCGCGCCCGGCAGCGCAAACAGCAGGATCTTCGCGCCGGAATCGGCGATCTTGCGGATGATCGGGGCGAAATCCTTGACGCCGAAGGGCGTATATTCCTCACCCAGCGTGCTGCCGCCGATATCGGCGATAATCCCTTTCGCCGTCTTGAACATGTTGCGCGGCCAGACATAATCCGCGCCGAACATGTAATAACTATCGCCGATGCCCTCTTCCTTGAGATAGGGGATCAGCGGCGCCGTGTCCTGATTCGGCACCGTATTGAAGGAGAAGAGGTAGCGGTTGCAGATGCCGCCCTCATAGTTCGTCGCATAGAGAAGCGGCGTCTTGCCCCGCTCCATCGTCGCCGCCATGGCATCGCGCCCGGCCGAGGTGATGGGACCGGAAATCGCAATGACTTCATCGCGCTCGATCAGTTTCTTCGCCTTCTCGACCGAGGTTTTCGGATCGGTCTTGTTGTCTTCATAGAGGATTTCGACGTCATGGCCCAGAATGCCGCCGGCGGCATTGATCTCGGCGACCGCCAGATCGAGGCCCATCTTCGCCTGGTTGCCGAACAGCTCCAGCCCGCCGGAGAAGGGCTGCACCGCGCCGACCTTGATGGTTTTCCCCGCCGCAATCGCCGGCATGCCGATGGCCGAGGCGGCAACTGTGGCCCCCATGGCGCCCATGAAGTGTCGTCTGGAAATATCAATCATCTCGTCGTCCTCATTTTCATATATAGGCCGGTATTGCGGCGTGACAAAACAGTTGTCCGGTAAAATGAATTGTGCATGGTTATGCCAGTTACAGTAGAAGAATCAAATAATTACCGCTATGCTTTCAGAAAATAACCGGATTTTGGCGAATTCATCGGGAAATTCGAACGTATACATATTAAAACTTTGTATGTGCACGTTCATCATTTGTATGCATACCTATAATATTACCTGAATCACCCGGATTGTCGCATGTCATTTCTCGAGTTGAAATCCCTGACAAAGAATTTCGGTGGCCTCTGTGCCGTTGACGGCTTTTCTCTCGATATCGCGAAGGGCAGCGTCAATGCATTGGTCGGGCCGAACGGCTGCGGGAAATCAACGCTGTTCAACCTCATTACCGGTACGACCCGCCCCGATTCGGGTGAGGTCCTGTTTGCAGGGGTGAATATCACCGGCCGCCCGCCCCATGAGATTGCCCGCCTCGGCATAGGACGCAAGTTCCAGGTTCCGGCCATCTTCGACGAGTTGACGGTGCGCGAAAATCTGATCGTCGCCAGCCGCAAACAAAACGACCGGACGGCGCAGGCTGACATTCTTGCGCAAATCCATCTCCAAGATCAGGCCGATACCCTGGCCGGAGAGCTCGCCCATGGCCAGAAGCAGTGGCTGGAGATTGGTCTTCTGCTGGCGCAGGCGCCCGCGCTGATCCTCCTTGACGAACCGACCGCCGGGATGACCGCGCCGGAGACCCGCGCAACCGCGGAGCTGATCCATCGCATCAACCGGGACCGCGGCCCGACCGTGCTGGTCATCGAGCATGACATGGGATTTATCGAGCATCTTGCCTGCCCGGTTCATGTGATGTCGAAGGGAAAGATACTAAAATCCGGTAATTTCAGTGAAATCCGGAACGACGCAGACGTCAAGGCACTCTATTTCGGCACCGCGGAGGAAACCGTCGATGCTTGAGATCACGGGGCTTTCGGCGGGCTATGGAGAGGCACTGGTGCTGCGCGATGTCTCCTGCCGGATCACGAAAGGGCAGGTCACCGCCCTCATGGGGCGGAACGGCATGGGCAAGACGACGCTGCTCAAAACCATCATGGGGCTGATCCGGGCGCAGTCGGGCCAGATCAACTTCGACGGCGCGTCGATCGAGACACGGCCGACGCATCTGATTTCCCGCGCCGGGATCGGCTATGTGCCGCAGGGGCGTGAGATCTTCGACGATTTCACGGTGCGCGACAATCTCCGGCTCAGCCTGATGGGCCATGACGCGGCGACGGCCCTTCCCTTCAATAAAATCTATGGCTGGTTCCCGATCCTGAAGGAGCGGGAGACGCAGCGCGCCGGGACCTTCTCGGGCGGGCAGCAGCAGATTCTGGCGATTGCCCGCGCCCTTATCGCCGGACCGAAGCTGCTCCTCCTCGACGAACCGACGGAGGGCATCCAGCCGAGCATCGTCCAGGAGATTGGCCTGCAGCTTGCGAAAATCGCCCGCGAAACCGGGCTCAGCATCCTGGTTGTCGAACAGAATGTCGAGATGGTCCGCATTCTCGCCGATCAGGTGATGTTCATGGAAAACGGCGCGATCCGCGAAAGCTGCGATATCGCGACGCTCCGCCGTGACGATGCGCTGTTGCATCGGTATCTGTCGGTATAGGGAGGCTGGATTGAGCGAACTTCTTCCCGTATTTCTCGATGTGACTTCCTACGTGTTGATCCTCGTGCTGGTCGCGCTCGGGCTGATGATCGTGTTCGGCATGATGGGCGTGATCAACATGGCGCATGGGGAGCTGTTCATGATCGGCGCCTTTGTGATGGTGGCGGCGCAGGGCGCGGGCCTCCCCTTTCTCGCCGGCCTTGTCCTCGCGCCTCTCGTCGTCGGATTTCTCGGCCTGCTGATCGAGACGGCGCTGATCCGCCATATCTATCACCGTCCCCTCGATACGATTCTTGCGACCTGGGGCCTGTCGATCGCCCTCAAGCAGCTCATCGTGCTGAGTTTCGGGCCGGAATCCCAGAGTGTCACCCTGCCCCTTGACGGCACGCTGACCCTCGGCGCCTTCAGCTATCCGCTCTATCGTCTTGTTTTGATGGGGGTCTCGGCCGTACTCATCGGCGGGACTTTCTGGCTGTTTATCCGCACCGATTTCGGGCTGATGGCGCGCGCCGTGATTGCGCGGCCGACGACGGCGGCAACCCTCGGCATCGATACCCGGCGGATGTACCGCTGGAGCTTCGTCATCGGCACGGCGCTCGCGGGACTTGCCGGGGCGTTGGTCGCGCCGATCATCAGCGTCGATCCGCAGATGGGCCTCGGCTATCTGGTGCCGGGTTTCCTCTCGATCCTCGTCGGCGGCGCCGGGGCGCTGGCGGGCGTGCTGATCGGCGGCGCGGTTGTCGGCGGCGTCGGGAATTTGCTGGCCGTCTGGATTTCGCCGGTGGCAGCGCTGATCACCGTCTATATTCTCGCCATCCTGATCATCCGCCTCAAGCCCGAAGGCATATTGGGAGGACGCCGTGCGAAATAGCCTGATTGCCCTCCTCATCTTCGCCGCGCTGGCCGCCGCGCCGCCGGTGATCGGCGGATACTGGACCGGGCAGCTGACCGGATATCTCGTCTACGGCCTGCTGGCGATTTCCCTCTCCCTCGTCTGGGGCTATGGCGGCATCCTCTGTTTTGGCCAGGCGATGTTTTTCGGGATCGGCGGCTATATCATGGCGGTGATCACCAAGGGAATGGTCCTGCCCGGTCTCACCAGCAGCTATCTCGGCCTCATCGCCGCGATGGCCGGGGCCGCGCTGTTCGCGCTTGCGCTCGGCTATTTCCTCTTCGCGGGGCGCGGGATCAGCGGCGCCTATCTCGCCATCATCACCCTCGCCATCGCGCTGGTGCTGGAACGGCTGATGAATAACTGGTACGCGCTCGGCGGTTATAACGGCCTTCTCAACGTGCCGCCGATCAAACTCACCTTCTTCGGCGCGAGTTTTGAGCTCTGGGACCGGGTGCCGACCTTTTACGTCATCCTCATCGTTGTCGCTGTTATCTTTTTTGGCACGACAGCGCTGCTCAATTCCGCCTATGGCCTTCGCCTCACTGCCTGCCGGACCCATCCCGACCGTCTCGCCTCGCTCGGTTACAGCGTGCTCAATATCCGCCTTTCGGTCTTCTCTTTAAGCGCTGCCATCGCCGGGCTCGCGGGCGCGCTGTTCGTCACCCTCGACGGCTTCGCCTCGCCGACGCTGATCGGCTTCACCCTGTCGACGGAGGCGCTCATCTGGGTCGCCATCGGCGGCAAGGAGATGCTGCTCGCGGCCTTTCTCGGCGCCATTCTCACGCGCACGGCGGAAAGCTGGCTCTCGGAGATTTTCGGCGATTACTGGATCCTGATCCTCGGCATCGCCTTCATGATCAGCGTCGTCCTGTTGCCCAAGGGCCTGCTGGCGACGCCGCTTGAGAAGCTGACCGGGAGAAAACGCCGCTGAACCGCGACCGATGGCCGCGAAATCCCGCCGCGGTACCATAATTATTTTGCAAAGAAACAAATTCATAATAAAACAGATTCGAAAATCGGAAGGACTCGCCGTCCTTGGCAATGCGCAAAAGGGAACAGACTGATGGGGCCGGACCCTAAGCTTGAGAAAAGCTGGCTTGAACAGCTCCGGCCGGAGTTCGACAAACCCTATATGCGCGAACTCAGGCAATTTCTGCTAAACGAGAAGTCGGCGGGAAAGGTGATCTTCCCGGCGGGCGGAGACATCTTCGCGGCGCTCAACAGCACGCCCTTCAACAAAGTCAAGCTGGTCATCATCGGGCAGGACCCCTATCACGGCCCCGGCCAGGCGCACGGGCTCAGCTTCTCGGTGCCGCCGGGCGTGCGGATCCCGCCGTCGCTTCGCAATATATATGAGGAACTGCACCGCGATCTCGGCCTGCCCTACCCGCGCCATGGCAATCTGATGAGCTGGGCGGAACAGGGCGTGCTGCTCCTGAATGCTGTCCTCACCGTCGAGCAGGCAAAGGCCGGTTCGCATCAGGGCCGCGGGTGGGAACAGTTTACCGATGCCGCTATCGCCGCCCTCAACGAGACACGCGAGCATATCGTTTTCCTGCTCTGGGGCAGCTATGCGCAGAAGAAGGGCAGCTTCATCGACCGCGGGAAGCACCTGGTCCTGCAAAGCCCGCATCCCTCCCCCCTCTCTGCCCATCGCGGCTTTATCGGCAACGGGCATTTTTCGAAGGCGAATGATTATCTCCGGCGGACCGGCCAGACGCCGATCGACTGGACAGTGGGAGAATTGGTATGATGTCCGCCGACGCGGTTTTCCGGAAATTGCCGAAAATTGTCGGCCATCGGGGCGCCAGCGGCCTCGCGCCGGAAAACACCCTCGCCTCCATCCGCAAGGCCGCCGAAACCGGCGCGGCCTTCGTTGAAATCGATGTGACGGTCACGAAGGATGATGTCGCGGTCATCCAGCATGACAGCGATGTCCGCCGCTGCACCGACGGCAGCGGGCCTATCCTCCTGAAAACACTGGAAGAGGTAAAAAAACTCGACGCCGGGCGCTGGTTCGCGCCGGAATTTGCCGGCGAGCGGATCCCCACCCTGAAAGAGGCGACGGATACGCTGCGCAGCCTCGACCTCGGGCTCAATCTCGAAATCAAGCCGACGGTCGGTTGGCAAATTCCGACGGCGCAGCAAGTGGCGAAGGAACTTCTCGCCGATTGGCCGGCGGAGCTGCCGCTGCTGATCTCCTCCTTCGCGGTGGAATGCCTGATCGAGGTTCATCGCCATATCCCGGAGCTGCCGCTCGGTTACCTTACCTCCGCCGTCCCGCCGGACTGGCAGACGCGGATGGCGGACTATGGCTGCGCGTCGCTGCATTGCGAACGCCATTACCTGACGGCGGCCGATGCCCGGGCCATTAAGGATGCCGGCTATTACCTGCTTGTCTATACGGTGAATGACCCGGAGGAGGCGCGAAAGCTTCTCGACTGGGGCGCCGATGCGATTATCACGGATTTTCCCGACCGGATGTTCGAGGCCCTGAAGCTCTGACGCCGCCTATTGTTCGATCTGGCCGGCGACGAGATAGGCATTTGACGACAGCAGCGAATTGATCCGCCGCATATCGCTCAGCAGGCTCAGATGGATGGCGCTCGCCTCCTGATCCAGCATCCGATCGCTGCGCAGTCTTTTCAGATGCTCGTTCACCGCCTTGCGCTCGGCTTCGCGAAAGACCTGCTTGCGCTTGATCAGGTTGCGCGCCGTATTGGCGTTTTCCGTCATCAGGACACTGAACGACATGCGCAAATTCACCAGCACCATATCGAGCAGCCGGACTTCATCCTCGATATCCTCGTCGGCGATCGCCACCTGGTTTTTATGGCAGGTCTCCACCACCTCCAGCATGTTCATGACGACAATATTGCTGATATGGTCGATGGCCGTCGTGAAATTCAGAATTTCCGTGCAGCGCATCTCGTCCTTCTCGTCGAGCGATTCCCGGCCCAGCTTCGTCAGGTAGCCCTTGATCGCCCCGTCGAAATCCTTGATCGCGTCGTTGCCGTCGCGGATCTGCCGGAACATCTGGATATCATTGCCGCCAAAGGTCTGGCGGAGGGAGCGGCACATCTTCTCCAGCACATCCCCCATCCGGAGCGTTTCCCGAACCGCATTGGCCATGGCGAGTTGCGGGCTTTCAAGCGCGGCCTTGTCAAGATACAGCGGCTGCGGCGCGTTGGGGTCCTCCTCCGCATCCTCGGGTAGCAGCCGTTCGGTGAGGCGGCCAAGCGGCCCAACAAAGGGCAGGAAGACAAGCGCGCAGGCGAGATTGACCAGCGTATGGAAATTGACGATCTGGCGCGCGGGCTCGGCCTCAAACGCCGCGAGCTGCGGTTCTATCAGCCCGATGAAAGGAAGGACCGCAACGACAATCACAAGACGGCAGATCAGGTTCGCAAGCGGCGCGCGGCGGGCCGCCTTCTCCGCCTTCAAGGTCGCCATGATCGGCGGGGCGGCGCCGCCGAGATTGGCGCCGAGCACCATCGCATAGGCGACATCGATCGGAAAATGACCGGTCAGCGATAGCGACAGCGCGAACAGCACCGTCGCCAGCGAGGAATGGGCGACGAGCGTGATGATCGCCGCGATCAGGACGACAAGGACCGGCTCCCCGGAGAGAGAGGAGAGAACGAATTGCGAAACGGAAGAATCGCGGATCGGCTCGGAGGCGAGCGCCAGCATCTTCAGCGCCGTCAGCATCATCCCGAGCCCGAGCAGGATACGCCCGAGATTCTTGGCCCGTGTCGCGCCCGCGGTCGCATGCCGGACAAATCCGACGAACAGCAGTACCGGCGCGAGGAAGGAGAGATCGAAGCTCAGGATCTGGGCGACAAGGGTGGTGCCGACATCGGCGCCGAGAATGATCGCGATCCCCGCCGTTGCCGGCAGCAGGCCCCGCCCCGCGAATGTCGCCGTCAGCAGCGCCGTCGCCGTACTGCTTTGCAGGAGCATGGTTACGGTCAGGCCGCCGAAGAAGGACTGCACGCGGTTTTTCAGACAGAATTTCAGGAACAAACCAAGTTCGCGGCCGAAGGCGCGCATGACCCCCGTGCTAACCATGCGCAGGCCCCATAACAGGAGGGCGACCCCTCCCAGCAGATTTATGAGAACTATGGTTCCGTCCAAAACGCCTGTACCTTCAACTGAATTCGCCGCCTGCCGCTTCCATTATATCTGGCTGGAAACGAATTGATGCTTAAATCCAAAAATTTCAACAATTTTCGCGCAGAGTTCCACAAAAACCGCTGACGGAAGGATCATGCCGTCAGATCGCCCGCCACCGCCTTTTCAAAGAGACGGCTGTATTCCTCCGCTGTGAGGGAAATCGGATTGCCGCCGGAGGACGGATCCTCGACGGCCATTTTCCCGACGAGCGCCGCTTGCGCCGCATCGATGTTGAGCGCCGTCAGATCGTTGGGGATCCCGAGCTGCTTGCGCAGATCGAGAACCCAGCCAAGGAACGAATCGAAGGACGGCTTGGCCAGCCCGAGATAGGCGGACAGCCGGGCGAGCCGGTCGGCGATCACATCGCGGTTGCGGATCAGCACATAGGGCATCAGGATGGCATTCAGCATGCCGTGATGCGCGTCATAGAGCGCCCCCAGCGGATGGGCGAGCGCATGCATGCCGCCAAGGCCCCGCTGAAACGCCGTCGCCCCCATGGAGGAGGAAATCATCATCTGGCTGCGGGCGACGAGATCACCGCCCTCGAAGGTTGCCGTCGGCAGATATTCCTTCACCAGGCGGATGCCCTCGATGGCGATCCCTTCCGCCATCGGATGGAAATGCGGCGAACAGAACGCTTCCAGATTATGCGACAGCGCATCCATGCCGGTGGCCGCCGTAATCACTTTGGGAAGGCCGACGGTGAGCGCCGGATCGGCAATGACCATCGCTGGCATCATCTTCGGATTGAAGACGATCCGCTTCACATGATTGGCTTCATCGGTGATGATCGAGGCGCGGCCGACCTCCGACCCCGTGCCCGAGGTTGTCGGAATGGCAATGATCGGCGGAACGTCGGCGGCCGGAATCTCCTCCCAGTCGCGGCCACCGGCAATATAGCCGAAGACGGTTTCCTTCTGGTTGGCCATGACGGCGACGGCCTTCGCCGCATCGATCCCCGACCCGCCGCCGAAGGCGATCACCCCGTCATGACCGCCGGCGCGGTAAACGGCGACGCCGTCATCGACATTCTTGCCGACCGGGTTCGCCTTGATATCGCTGAAAAGGCCGCAGCCGATGCCAGCTTTCTTGCAGGCTTCCCTCGCCTCGGCGATCATCGGAAGCGCCGCGAGGCCCGGATCGGTGATCAACAACGGGTTCGTCATCCCGAGCGTCTTGCAGGCTTCCCCAAGCTCTTTGAGGCGACCGACGCCAAACCGCATCGCTGTCGGGTAGTTCCAGTTGCCGATGAGGGCGCTCGCGTCTGTTGCCATGAGTATGTCCTTAAATTGCTGTTCTGAGATGATAGGATTTCGGCCGCGTCAGGCTTTCATAGCCGACCGATGACAGGGTGCAGCCACGCCCCGAATTCTTGACGCCAGTCCAGGCCAGAGCCGGATCAAGATAGTCGCAGCGGTTCATGAACCAGGTGCCCGTCTCGACCTGATCGCCGATGCGGATGGCCGCCGCCTCGTCCGTCGTCCAGACGGAGGCGGTCAGGCCGAATTCGCTATCGTTCATCAATTTGATCGCTTCCTCATCGGAGGCCACTTTCATGATGCCGACGACGGGACCGAAGCTTTCTTCGGTCATGATCCGCATGCCGTGATCGACATCGACGACGACATCGGGGGCAAGATAGGGCGTGCCGGGCTTGTCGGCCGGGAAGAGTTTGGGATCGATCAGGGACTTCGCGCCCGCCTTGACCGCATCGGCGACCTGGCCGCGGACGAAATCCGCCGCCGCCGCATTGACGAGCGGGCCCAGGGTCGTTTCCGGATCGAGGGGCGAGCCGAGTTTGTATGCCTTCACCACCTCGACGAATTTTTCAACGAAATCGTCATAGACATCGGCATGGACATAGATCCGCTCGATCCCGCAGCAGGACTGACCGGAATTGAACATGGCGCCATCGACAAGATTTTCCGCGGCATAGGCGACATCGGCATCGGCCCGCACATAGGCCGGATCCTTGCCGCCGAGCTCCAACCCGACGCCGAGGAAATGACCGACCGCCGCCTCCTCGATCGCGCGGCCCGCCGGAACCGAGCCGGTAAAGCAGACATAATCCACCTGATCGGACTGGATGATTGTCGCCGCCGCTTGGTGGCTGGCGACGACAATCTGGAACAGGTCCTTCGGCAGCCCCGCCTCGACAAAACTCTCGACCATTCGCTCGCCGCAGAGATGGGTCTGCGTCGCATGTTTCAGGATCACCGCATTCCCCGCCATCAGCGCCGGAACGATGGAATTTACCGCCGTCATGTAAGGAAAATTCCAGGGGGCGATGGTGAAAACGACCCCGACAGGCTCCCGCTTGATATAGCGCGTAAAGCCATCTTTTTTTGGAATTTCAACCTCTTTCAGGGCGTCTTCGGCGATGGAAATCATATGCCGCGCCCGCTCCTCGAAGCCGCCGACCTCGCCGGCGCCGAATTTCACCGGTCGGCCCATCTGCCAGGCCAGCTCCTCGACGATCCGGTCCTTCCGGGCGACGAAACCATCGACGCATTTCGCGAGTAGCGCGGCCCGTTCCGCCACGGATTTCCTGCGCCAATCCCGCTGCGCGGCGCGGGCCCGCGTCAGCATGGCGTCGATTTCCGAAGGCGGCGTATAGGCGCGCTCTACATAGAGGCTGCCATCCACCGGGCTGATCGTTTTCAAGCTTTCCGACATTCAATCCATCCAATTTGAGATTTCCCAAGTTCTAACATTTTTCCACAAGACTCCAACATCAATTTTTCAGGTCCGCGAGTATAAAAGTGTTTGTTTGGGTATTTTTCGCGGCGCAGAATGTTGATTTCCACATTTTGATTTAATTTTCGCCAAAGACATGCTACTTAAAAGATGGATTGTCCGTATAAATTCGGAGGCCCAGCGGGAAAAATGAAACAAACAAAACGACAACTGGCCATCATGAACATGCTGCAGGTGGAAAAATCCTGCGGCATAATCGAACTTGCGAAAAAACTTGGCGTCTCGGACGAGACGATTCGCCGCGACATCAAGGAGATGGCGAAATTCGGCGCCGTCGAGAAAATCCACGGCGGCGTCATGCTTCCCAATACCGCGCTTGAGGCACCGTTCCTGCGCCGGCTGGAAGCGCAGCGGCGGGAGAAGCAGCGTATCGCCAAGCTTGCCGCCTCGCTGATCGTCGATGGTGAGACGCTGCTTATCGATAACGGCAGCACGTCCTGCTATGTCGCCAAGGCGTTGAGCCAGCATCGCGACCTGACCATCGTCACCAATTCAACGGAAGTCGCCCGCGATCTATGCGGACGCAATAACAACAAGGTCTTCATGGCGGGCGGTGAAATCCGCGCCGACGACAGCGCGACCTACGGCCCGACAGCGGTGAATTTCGCCAGGCAATTCGCGACCGAGCGCGCCATCCTGTCGATTGCCGCCATCAGCGCCGATCAGGGCTTTCTCGACTGCGACCTTGGTGAGGCGGAGTTCAAGCGGGCAATCCTGCCGCAGGCCGCCAGCATCATCATCGTCGCCGATCACACGAAATTCAACCGGCCTGGTGTCGTCAAGGTCTGCGATTTCGACGCCGTCGATCTCCTCCTCACCGATCAGCCGCCACCGCAAAGCATCATCGACAAGCTTGGCCGGGAACGGATCATGATTGCCTGAACCTCCGGCCCGCAGCCCGCTTTCACATCGGTATCCGACCGATGGAGGGAAATACACCGATGACATCGCCGCCGAAAATCAGGCCCGCAACGGAGCGCGACTGCCCGGCACTGACCGAGCTTGCGCTGACTTCAAAAGCCTTCTGGGGATATGACGATGATTTCATGACGGGCTGCGAGGCGGTGCTGACCGTCACGCCCCGGATGATCGCGGAATGGGAGAGCGGCGTCCTTGAGGATGACGACGGGATCGCCGGATTTTACCTGCTGTCCTTCGATCCGGAGGAGGCCGAACTTCAGCTTCTCTATGTCTCCCCGCTCGCCATGGGCAAGGGCTACGGCCGCCTGCTGATCCGCGAGGCGGCGGAGAAAGCGGCGCGGCTCCGCTACCCCTCCCTCCGGATTGAGGCGGATCCCAATGCACTCGGCTTTTACCGGAAAATGGGCGCGAAGCAGATCGGCTGGTGCCGCTCGGAGGTGGAGGAGACGCGCGAATTGCCGCTCCTCACGCTGCAACTCAGATAATCTCGAAGTAGCGCTGCAGTTCCCAGTCGGTGATCGCCTTGCGGAACTCCCGTTCCTCCCATTCCCGGGTGACCACATAGTGATCGACGAAGGCGTCGCCGAACAAATCCCGCGCCGCCGCCGATTTCTTGAGCGCCTGCGCCGCCTCCCAGAGGGTTTTCGGCAGCATGAGCTCGTCCGGGAATTCCTGCGTATAGGCATTGCCGACAACCGCCGCCGTCGGTTCAATCTTGTTCTCGATCCCCCAGAGGCCGGAGCCGAGCGCCGCCGCAATCGCAATATGCGGATTGATATCCGCCGCCGCAATCCGGTATTCGACCCGCTGCGATTTATCCGATCCGGGAATGGCGCGGAGCGCCGTGGTCCGGTTCTCGATCCCCCAGCTTGCCTCCGTCGGCGCCCAGAAACCGGGAATCATCCGGGTATAGCTGTTGATCGTCGGCGCGATCATGGCAAGCAGTTCCGGCATCAGCTTCTGCTGACCACCAATGAAATGGCGCATGGTGTCGCTGAATTTATCCTCCTTGCTCTCGTCAAAGAACAGCCCCTTGCCGTCCTTGTCCTGGAGCGAAAGATGGATATGGCCGCTCTGGCCCGGGAAATCCTTCGACCATTTCGCCATGAAGGTCGCCATGAGGCCGTTTTTCTCGGCAAGAATCTTGGTGAAGGTCTTAAACAGGCCCGCCTTGTCGGCGGCCTTCAACGCTTCGTCATAGGCGATCGCCGCCTCGAGAACGCCGGGACCCGTCTCCGTATGAAGCCCTTCAAGCGGCATGTCCATTTCCTGGCAGAGGGAGAGAAGCTGTTCGTAGAAATCATTCTCGACCGACGCACGGAGCATGGAATAGCCGAAGAATCCCGGCGTAAAGTTCGTCATGCCGCGGTAATTCTTCTCGCGCACCGAATGCGGCGTCTCGTTGAACATGAAAAACTCGAACTCACAGGCCGCCGTCGCATGGATGCCCATATCCGCCGCCCGCTTGAGGACACGCTTCAATGTCTGGCGCGGACAGACATGGGCGGCGCGGTCGCCGAATTCCAACTGGAAGAACAGCATGTTGTCTTCAAGCGGCAGTTCGCGGCAGCTATCGATGATCGGCACCACCTTGGCGTCCGCATAGCCGTTGGACCATCCGGTATAGCTGTCGGTATCGTAAAGCTGATCATTGACGTCCCAGCCAAGCACCACGTCGCAAAAGCCGAAACCGGTCTCGAGAATGCTGAAAAACTTGTCCTTGCTGAGATATTTACCGCGTAGGACACCGTCAATGTCGAAAACACCCACCTTGACGAAATCAAGATCACGATCCTCGATAATGCTGCGGGCATCGGTTACTGTTTTGACGAAACGCGCGTCCATATAATTCCCCTTGTAGATGCGCCCGTCGTCAGCCTACCTTAACGGCCCAGAATCTCAAGCGCCTGTTGATGAAGTTCCTTGGTTGCCGCGGCAACGATGGTGCCGTCGGAATTCATGTCCGGCCGCTTTCCCGACCAGTCCGTAATGACGCCGCCCGCCTCCTCGATCACCGGGACAAGGGCCATGAAGTCATAGCTTTTCAGGCCGGTCTCGACGGCGAGGTCGGCCCAGCCGGAGGCGACCATCGCATAGATGTAGCAATCGCCGCCATAGCGCCGGATACGGGTTTTCTCGCGGAGCTCGGCAAATTTGTCGCGGTTCTCCGACGAGAAATATTCGATCGCCGTCGTCATCAGGATGGCATCGCCGAGATCGCGGCAGTCGCTCGTCCGGCTGGGGGCGCCATTGAAATAGCATCCCTCACCCGCGACGCCGATCCAGAACTCGCCCAGCTCCGGCATCGAGATCGCGCCGATGCGTACATCATTATCCCTGGTGAAGGCGAGAAGCGTGCCATAGAGCGGCAGGCCGGAAATAAAGCTCTTGGTTCCGTCGATCGGATCGATCACCCAGATATCGGAGAGCTCCTTGCCGTCGAAGCCATGCTCCTCCCCGAGAATGCCGTGCCCCGGATACCGCTCCGTAATCATCTCGCGGATGCGCGCCTCGCATTCCCGGTCGGCAATGGTGACCGGGGAATTGTCAAGTTTCTGGATCACGTCGATGGGCTTGCGGAAATAGGACCGGGTGACGGCCGCCGCGGCGCCCGCAAGCGAGCAGGTGAATTCGGCCATTTCGGCCAATGCGCCCCCGACCGGGGCCGCCATAAAATCGGGTTTGGGCATAATCTCACGCGACGCTTTAAGAACTATTCGGCCCTTCATAGCAGCAGACGCGTCGCTTCTCCACAAATTTCCGCAAGATATTCAACTAAATCAACAAGGACCAAAATAATATGGTCATTCTGCCACGGGATACTCCGCCAGCGCCTCCGCGAGCCAGGCGCCGACATAGCGGCTGAAGGAACTGCGAACGTAGATATGGAAGGCGGTTTCGCCGGTCTGCTCGACAATGGCCTGCGATTTCGCAATCAGGGTCTGAACGCAATCTCCGGGGGCAAAAACACGGGGATGAAAATCAAACTCCGAGCTTTTCATCAGCGCAGGGTGGCTATGCGGGCCCGACAGCTCTAATATGGTGCGGTTGGCACTCACATCATTGACCGCGACATGCTGCCCGGAGAGCGCCGCCTCCAGCTTCTGAACGAGGGAAGCGCCCCCCCCCTCGCCCACCAGCAGCCATTCATCGGGCGAGAGCCAGAGGGCCTTGACGTCCGTGCCCGCGGCCGTCTTGTTCGGGGTGTCCGGCAGGGCGATCCCCGTCGCCGCTTTCACGGCATCGGTAAAGGCCGAATCGGTTACACTCCCGCGCAGATTGACCTGTGCCCTCGGTGGAAGCTCTTTCAGGCCTTCCGGAAAAGTCTCCGCGATGGCGGCGGCGGGGGTCATCCAGGGTGTCTCAGCCATTCAATCGCTCCCCTTCCTTGTCATAGAAAACCGGATCGACGATCTCCGCCGTGAGGGTTTTTCCTTCCAACGGGGCAAAGATTTTCTGCCCTTTCCGGTCATGGCCGCCTTTCACCAGCGCCAGCGCGATGGACCGGCCAAGCGTGGCGCTGTAATAACTCGACGTTACATGACCCGCCATCGGCATGGGTTTCGGCGCGTGCGGATCGAAGACAAGCTGCGCCCCTTCGGGCAGGACGTCATCCGGCTGATCGGTGAGAAGCCCGACCAGCTGCTTACGGTCCGCGCGGGCTGTATCACTCCGCGTGAAGGAGCGTTTGCCGATAAAGTCCGGCTTCTTCTTGGAGACGATCCAGTCCATGCCGAGATCCTGCGGCGTTGTCGTGCCGTCCGTCTCCTGTCCGACGATGATAAAACCTTTTTCCGCACGGAGGATATGCATGCTTTCCGTACCGTAGGGCGTGATGTCAAATTCCGCACCCGCCGCCATCACGGCCTCCCACAGCGCCCGGCCGCAGGTCCAGGGCACATTGATCTCGTAGGTAAGTTCGCCCGTAAAGCTGATGCGAAAGACCCGCGCGTCAATCCCGGCGACCACCCCTTCCTTGAAGGAGAGAAATGGGAAATTCTCATGCGACAGGTCCATATCGGGCGCGAGCTTTTTGAGCACGGCCCCCGCCTTCGGCCCGGCGATGGAAACGGTCGCCCATTGCTCGGTGACGGAGGTGCAATAGACCTTCAACTCCGGCCATTCGGTCTGCAGATATTCCTCCAGCCAGTCGAGAACGCCCGCCGCCCCGCCCGTGGTGGTGGTCATTAGAAACCGGCCTTCCGCCAGACGCGCCGTTGTGCCGTCATCGAACACCATGCCATCCTCATGACACATCAGCCCATAGCGCACCCGCCCGATCCCGAGTTTTGCCCAGGCATTTGTATAGATACGGTTCAGGAATTCCGCCGCATCGGGCCCGCGAATATCAATCTTGCCGAGGGTTGAGGCATCGAGAACCCCGACACCACTGCGAACAGCCAGGCATTCACGATTGAGCGCGTCCTGCATTGTCTCCCCCACCTTCGGGAAGTACCAGGGCCGCTTCCACTGCCCGACATTCTCAAAGAGCGCGCCATTTTCCACATGCCAGTCATGGATACTGGTCACCCGCACCGGGTCGGACCAGTCGCCAAGGTTGCGGCCGGCCAGCGCACCATAGGAGACGGGCGTGTATGGCGGACGGAAGGTGGTCGTGCCGACCTTCGGGATCGGCTTGTCGAGGATACCCGACAGGATCGCGAGCGCGTTGATATTGGACGTCTTTCCCTGATCCGTGCCAAAGCCGGTCAGGGTATAGCGCTTGATATGCTCAACGGACTCAAACCCTTCGCGCACGGCAAGTTCGATATCCGCCGCGGTCGTGTCATTCTGCAGATCGACGAAATGCTTGGCCATCCCCTCCCCGATGGGACGCGATCCCGGCACGATCCAGAAAGGCTCGATCCCGCCGAGGTCCGGCTCGTCAATCTCCGGTGCGGCGGGCTTGCGTTTCGGGGTAAAGCCGGTCGCGCGCGCCGCATCTGCCCCGGCCTTGTACCCGCCCGCGAGACAGTCTTTTAACGTGAACTCTCCGGCAAGCGCACCCGCCACCTGCTGCGCCTGACGTGGCGTTCCCGGCAGGAAGCAGGCCTTTTCCTCGTCATATTCAAGCTGGCCCTGCGACTGGCTAAAGAGATGAACAACCGGGCTCCAGCCGCCGGACATGGCGACGAGATCGCATTTGATCTGCCGGGCGGCAGAGGTATAGACCTTCGCGCCTTTCTGGATGGCCCGGACCTCGACGCTCTCGACGCGCTTGCCGCCGCATGTGCCGGTAATGGCATGGCCCGCGAGAATTTCGATATCGAGGGCGCGGGCCGCATCGACAAGTTCGCCGCTCACTTCGCTCCGACAGTCAATGATCGCCACCACATCGCCGCCCGCGGCCTGCAGATCGATCGCCGCCTCATAAGCCGCGTCGTTATTGGTGAACAGCACCATCTTCTTGCCCGGCAGCACGCCATAGCGGTTCACGTAAGTCTGCACCGACCCCGCCAGCATGATCCCCGGCCGGTCATTATCGGCGAAGACAAGCGGGCGTTCATGGGCTCCGGTCGCGAGCACCACCTGTCCCGCGCGGACATGCCAGACCCGCTGCCGTACCTTACCGACACGCTCAACCGCAGGCAGATGATCGGTCTTCTGTTCCAGCACACAGAGATAGTTATGATCGTAATAGCCGAAGGCGGTCGAGCGGGAGAGCAAGGTGACATCGGGCATGGCCTCCAGTTCCGCCACCATATCGGCGATCCAGCCCGCCTCATCCTTGGCACCAATCTGCCGCTTTCTGGAAAGGAGACTGCCGCCGAATTCGCTCTGTTCATCGACAAGCAGGACTCGCGCGCCTGCCCGCCCCGCCGCCAGCGCCGCCATCAGCCCCGCCGGACCGCCGCCGACAATCATCACCTCCACATGCAGATGCATATGATCATAGATGTCCGGATCCTGTTGCGTTGGCGCCTTGCCCCAGCCCGCCGCGCGGCGGATCACCGGCTCATAGAGCTTCATCCACATGGACCGCGGCCACATGAAGGTCTTGTTATAGAAGCCCGCCGTCATGATCTTGGCAAAGAGGCCGTTAATCGCGCTGATATCAAATTCCACATTCGGCCAGACATTGACGCTGGAGGCCGTCAGCCCGTCATAGAGGGAGATTTGCGTGGCACGGATATTGGGTTCGGTCGTCGCGCCTTCCCCGAGCTGGACCATGGAGTTCGGTTCTTCCGCGCCCGCCGCGACGATGCCGCGCGGGCGATGATATTTGAAACTGCGCCCCAGAAGATGCACGCCGTTCGCCAGCAGGGCTGAGGCGAGCGTATCCCCCTCATATCCGATGTAGGGCTTGCCGTTGAAGGTGAAGTTGATCGCCTTCTTACGGTCGATGCGCCCGCCGGAGTTGGTACGAAAGGCTTGCGTCATTTTGCGCCCCCGGCCGATTTCGGCAGCTTCGGCGGTTTCTCGCCCATCTTGTAGGAACCGACAATCTCATGGGTGACCGTATGGCGGATCACGTTGAACCAGCGGCGACAGCCGTGGCTGTGAAGCCATCGTTCGGCGAAGTAGCCTTTCGTATTGGTCCGCATGAAGAGAAACTCCGCCCATTCTGCATCATCAAGTTTGGCAGGGTCCTCCGGGCGGGCGATATGCGCCTCCCCGCCGTAGCGGAATTCCGTTTCATGCCGTTTGCCGCACCAGGGGCAGTCGATATTGAGCATCTCTATCCCTCCTAATGGGCGACGCCGGCGGCGCCATGTTCATCGATGAGCGCCCCGCTCTCGAACCGCGAGAGGCTGAAGGGTGCGTTCAAGGGGTGCGGCGCGTCGTTCGCGAGCGTATGGGCGAAGCACCAGCCTGATCCCGGCGTGGCCTTGAACCCGCCCGTGCCCCAGCCGCAATTGAAATAGAGGCCTTCGACCGACGTGCTGGACAGGATCGGCGACGCATCCGGGCAAGTATCGACGATGCCGCCCCAGCTTCGCATCATACGCACCCGGCTGAAAATCGGGAAAAGCTCAAGACAGGCACCGAGCTGATGCTCGATCACATGGAAGCTGCCTCGCTGGGCATAGGAATTGAAGCTGTCGATCCCGGCGCCCATGACCAGTTCCCCCTTGTCCGACTGGCTGACATAGACATGTACCGCCCCCGACATGACGACGCAATCAATCACCGGCTTGATCGGTTCGGAGACGAGCGCCTGCAAGGGATGGCTGGTGACCGGCAGGCGGATGCCCGCCATCTCCGCAATGACGGAGCTGTGGCCCGCCGCGACCACGCCGATTTTCTTGGCCGCGATATCGCCGCGCGTTGTCTCGACGCCCGTCACTTTGCCGCCTTCGCGCTTGATGCCCGTCACTTCGCAGTTCTGGATAATGTCGACGCCGAGCGCGTCGGCGGCGCGGGCATAGCCCCAGGCGACACTGTCATGGCGGGCGACACCGCCGCGCCGCTGCAACGTCGCGCCGAGGACCGGATGGCGCGCGGTTTTGGAGATATTGATGATCGGGCAGAAGTCCTTGACCCCCTCCGCATCCAGCCATTCCGCATCGACGCCATTGAGGCGGTTGGCATTCACCCGCCGCACGCCCTCCCGGACGTCGCCGAGGCTGTGGGCGAGATTGAGCACGCCGCGCTGGCTCAGCATCACATTGTAATTGATATCCTGCGCGAGCCCTTCCCAGAGCTGCAAGGATTTCTCATAGATCGCCGCGCTTTCATCCCAGAGATAGTTGGAGCGGACAATGGTCGTGTTCCGCGCCGTATTGCCGCCCCCAAGCCAGCCCTTTTCGAGCACGGCGATATTGCGCATGCCATGTTCCTTCGCGAGATAATAGGCCGTCGCGAGGCCATGGCCGCCGCCGCCGATGATGATCACGTCATAGGAGGATTTCGGCTCCGGGCTGCGCCACTGCTTCGGCCAGTTCTTGTGGCTGGTCAGCGCATTTCGCGCGATCGTGAAAATGGAATATTTCACCATGGAGATTCCTCGCTCGGTCCGGACCTTCGGAAACTGCCATCTTAACGATCTGCATATCTGTCGCAAACGGTCATTTAGTAGAAAATTAGCGACATTCGCTTTTCTCCGCCGCGCCCGCTCCGCATGTTGAAGAATAAATGTCGCTTTATGAATAGCCGCCGGTCGGGCCTGCCGCCACTGTGACTGAAACGGTCGGAATATCAGATGTTAGCGGCTTTTGAGGGAGGGCGACAAGCGATGACGGACCAACATAAGAATCCCAAAAGTGATATCGAAATCGCGCAGGCCGCCAAGATGAAGCGGATCGCGGAGGTGGCGAAGGACAGTCTCGGGATCGACGCCGACAAGCTGGAACCCTATGGCCATTATAAAGCGAAGCTCTCGCTCGACTATATCAAAACGCTCGAGAAAAAGCCGGACGGCAAGCTGATCCTGGTGACCGCCATGACCCCGACCCCGGCCGGAGAGGGCAAGACCACGACGACCGTCGGGCTCGGCGACGGGCTCAACCGCATCGGCAAGAAGGCGATCATCTGCCTGCGCGAACCGTCCCTCGGCCCCTGCTTCGGCATGAAGGGCGGCGCGGCGGGCGGCGGCTATGCGCAAGTGGTGCCGATGACCGATATCAACCTGCATTTCACCGGCGATTTCCATGCAATCGGTGTCGCCAACAACCTGCTGGCGGCGTTGGTCGATAATCATATCTACTGGGGCAATCAGCTCGGGCTGGATGAGCGGCGGATCATCTGGCGGCGCGTCGTCGACATGAACGACCGGGCGCTGCGCAATATCGTCAACAGCCTTGGCGGCATCGCCGACGGTTTCCCGCGCGAGGATCATTTCGATATCACCGTCGCCTCCGAGGTGATGGCGATCTTCTGCCTCGCGACCGATATCGACGATTTGAAGCGCCGCCTTGGCAATATCATCGTCGGCTATACCCGCGAAAAGAAGCCGGTGTTCGCGAAGGATCTCGACGCCCATGGGGCGATGACGGTGCTCCTGAAGGATGCGTTCCAGCCGAACCTCGTGCAGACGCTCGAAAACAACCCCGCCTTTATCCATGGCGGGCCGTTCGCCAATATCGCCCATGGCTGCAATAGCGTGCTGGCGACCAAGACGGCGCTCAAGCTTGCCGATTATGTGGTGACGGAGGCCGGCTTCGGCGCCGATCTCGGGGCGGAGAAATTCCTCGATATCAAATGCCGCAAGGCCGGGCTGAAGCCGGAGATCGCCGTCGTCGTCGCGACGATCCGGGCGCTCAAGATGCATGGCGGCGTCGCCAAGGAGGATCTGGGCAAGGAGAATGTCAAGGCGGTCATCGACGGCGCGGAAAATCTCTCCCGCCATGTGGAGAATTTGAAGAAGTTCGGCCTGCCCGTCATTGTCGCCATCAATAAGTTCTCGGCCGATACCAAGGAGGAGGTCGACCAGGTCCGGCAGATCTGCGCCGAGCTTGGCGTCGATGCGATCGAATCCGATCACTGGGGCAATGGCGGCGCGGGCGCAAAGGATCTCGCCAAGGCGGTGGTCAAGAAAATTGACCAGAACGGCAGCAATTACGCCCCGCTCTATAACGACGCGCTGCCGCTCTGGGACAAGGTGCGTACGGTCGCGCAAACGCTCTATGGCGCGCAGGGCATTATCGCCGACAAGAAGGTGCGCGACCAGTTCAAGGAGCTGCAGGACGGCGGCTTCGGTCATTACCCGGTCTGCATCGCCAAGACGCAATACAGCTTCTCGACGGATCCGAACCTCAAGGGCGCACCCAGCAATCATGTGGTGCCGATCCGCGAGGTACGCATCTCCGGCGGGGCGGAATTCGTCGTCGCGGTCTGCGGCAATATCATGACGATGCCGGGCCTGCCCCGCATTCCCGCAGCCAATTCAATCGACGTAAACGAGGCAGGTGAAATTGTCGGCCTCTTCTAGAAGAGAGGTCGGCGAACCGCCTAGCCCTATATAACTTCTATCTTATTTACCATTGAAAACATGACCATATTCCTGTAGGGATGATAGTGACACTCTCGTTCTAATGGGAATTTGGAGAGATGCTTAAAAGATGGTTTATAATCGCTATGGTTATGTTGCTGCCCTTCGCGGCGGCGAAAGCAATGGCCGAAGATATGACTCCGGCGGTAGTGAGTTTGCCAGGCCTCAGCCTTAAACTCTATTCCGAAGCATCGAGAGACGCGGAAATTGTCGACACGATCATGCCGTCCGAATTTCCGCCAACCGTCCTGTATATCGACACCTCTTCCAACGGCATGCACAAAATCCGCCTCCAGAATTATGAAAAGCCCGTATGGGTTAAAAGCACCAGGGTGACGTTGCCGAAGATTGACAGGAAAGTTGAAATAGCCTGCGAGTCAACGGCGGTCGCCAAAACGGGCCAGAGCGGTAAAGGTCTGGGTGATCGATCCACCTGCAAAAAGAATTGAGTTGGCCCAATGAAGAAATTCACCTCCGTAATACTTCTCAGCATTTTCATGGCGGGCTGCGTAACAATCGATGATCTTCCCTATGTCGGCGCGTTTGACCAGACCAGCAAGGAGGGAAAATTCGTCGAAGAATATGATTTTACCGCCAAATCATATGAAAACGGCGATCTGACGACGACGCAGGATACACGCAATATCTACCTGAATTCGCTTGGGACAATTCCGGATGACAGCCTGCGCCTCTACGCCCAGACAATACTGACCAAGATTGTCGAAAACGGCCCGAAAGTGCCATTGCAGCCGGAAATTCAAATCGGGGCAAATATGAACCCCGGGGCCATCACCGTGAAAAGCGGCACGATTTTCCTCAATCACAGTCTCTTCGACTATCTGGAAAACGAAGACCAGATTGCCTTCATTATTGCCCATGAATATTCCCATCTGTTGCTGCAGCATTTTACGTCGGACCTGTTTACGACGATGCATCCCTATCTGGTGACGGCCGCCGACATCGCGGTCGGTCAGGCCGGAAAGAATCCCCATTCCGGCAAGGGGATCCGGCTATATGGGACGGACCTGATGGCGCGGGACGTCTTGCTGCCATTCTGGAGCCGGCAAAATGAAGCGGAAGCCGACCGGCTGGGCGTCGATCTGATGGTCGCGGCGGGCTACAATCCGAATGAGTCCCTCAAAGCCCTGACAATCATCGACGAGTATGAAAAGCAGTTCGAAGCCAGTTTCGAGGTCGAACGCAATGCGCTCGAAAAGGAAATCCTTGCGGAAAACCATTCCTCAAAGAATAACGACAAATTCAATCTCGTAGAATCAATACAAACCGCGTTTAAGGATCTCCAGACGACAGTCGCGAAAGAGCATCCGGATGCCCAGGAACGCATGCAGGACGTCTTTGAATATACCGAGCGGGAATATTCCGAAGCCGCTTTTCGGGATCTTACCAAGGCGGAATTTGCAAGTATCGTCGCCGCCAACCAGGAGATTCTGAACAAGTACAAAAAGGCATTTGAGATCCGCCGAACGCTGGTGAGCGAGCCGAAACTATCTGCGGCGCAATTCGCCGAACTGGAGAGCGCCGCCCGCTGGACGATTTCCGGCAGCACGCAGAACCATCCCTATACCCGCCAGACCATGTCCCTGGTGCGGGAATACAAGGGCGCGTATGAGCTGGCGCTGAAAAATCTCGAGCTGACCGAGAATACCGACGGATTCCTTCCGGGCCCGATGGAAATGAACCGCATTCAATGGTTGAAGCAAACGCGCCAGAATGAGGAGGCCTTCGATCGCACGAAGGAAGTCGGGGAATATTATGACTGGCCGCTCGCGACCTTCAGGGAGGCCATCGAGCTTGGGCAGGTTCTCGGTAAAAAACAGGAAGTCACCGGCTTCCGTCTCGCCTGTGTCGCCAAGCATCCGCAAAGTCGAGATCTCTGTCAATGAGTCGGCCCAAACGGGCATTCAAGGTTATGCCGGGCCCGAAACTTGCGCAATTTCTAAAATTACTGTTCGCCATCGTCATGTCCGTGATCCTCGTCCTGATCACGCCCGAGGCCATCGAGAAACCGACCGATGAATTGTCCTATGGTTATTTTACCCGTTTACTTGGTTCCAGGTTTTATCCCGATAGCGAGGTCGCGAAAAAATCCACCTTCGTGGTGATCATTAACCAGAAGAGCCTCAACGAAGACAACCTCACCTGGCCGCCCCCCTTCGAGTTTCACAGTGACGTCATCCGCCGGATTTTGAAGGCCGAGCCTGCGGCGGTTGTCCTTGATTTCCTGTTGGTGGACAGACGTCAGGATAACACCCTGGATGATTTGGTGGCGACTTTTTCCTACGCCAAGAATGACTTGAATATTCCGATCATTGTGGCCCGTGGATCTTTTTCCGCCTATGGGAAAACGGGTATCATTTCCGATCTGGAAGACCATGTTACGCAGGCCGCCGGCTGGTCGGAGAGTGGCGGTCATTCCGCGTTCCGTTATGCGCTTTACCCGAAAGACGAGGAGAACGCCGCCCCCTCCATAGCCGTCAAGGCGTTTGAGGCCTTTTGCAACAACCGGAAACGTGACGACAAGGCCGAAGCGCCGGCGAGTTGCGATACCAGGAAAAATCTCGAAGAGTCCGCCAGGGAAATGTGGGTTTTCTGGTCTTCGCGCGTGCCCGATAATTCAGAAGTCTTCCAACTGGAAAAGGGAGAGCCGTTCGAGGCCGTCGAATGCACGCGAGCTCATCTGGATGATGGCCCGCTCGACTATATTGTCGACAGCATTCTGGATCTGGAGCCGGAATCCAGCTGTCCGCCGCAACCCTGGCTGCCCGCGCATTATTTCATTAAGGACAGCGACAATCGGATCGACGAGGCCCTGAAGGGCCGCGTAGTTTTCTATGGTTTTAACCTTGAAGGCATTCAGGACACGGTCAAGCCGCCAACCACGACGAATGATATCCCCGGCGTCTTTATTCACGCCATGGCCTTGGAGAATCTGATTGAATGGGGGTCTGATTACCTGTCCCTGACCGGGAGCCGGGCAAACGACTATTTCCCCATAACGGCGGACGTCCTGGAGGTGGCGACGCTTGTCGTGATCCTCCTCCTCTACTTCCTCCTCGCCCATTATCTCACGCCCTATGTGCAAATTTTTCTGGATAAGAAGTACGAGAAGGTGAAGTACGAATACGAAACCACGAATAATCCGTTCGTCCACATAAAGCATATTTTTCTTTTTTTACTGGCATTCTACAAAAATCATTCCGGAAGAAGAATTTGGTTACGCTGGGTGAAGATCGCCCTCATTCTCCTGTTGGAGGTTCTGCTGTTGGGCGCCATTCTTCTCGGCGTCAGCCTGTTTGTTGAAATGGGATTCTTCCGCATCGCACCGGTCAATTGGATGGCCATTCTGGCAATTGTCGGTGTCGTTCAATTTCTCTCACTGAGAAGGTAGGCCTCCCGCTGCGACGGCGAATGGCAAAAGACAGCCATCTAGCGGGCTTTTTTGCCTGCAGATGAACAAAAAATGTTTGTCTTTTTCGGCATCTGAAGTAGCGTTTAGGGAAACAGGGTGGTTTTTTCTGGAAGTCGCAATTTTGAACGGTAAATCGAATTCCGGGGGTATCAGGCACAGGATCGGGTTCTGCCTGCTTCCCGAATTTTCATCGCTTGCTTTCATTTCGGCTGTCGAACCGCTCAGGATCGCCAACCGGCTTGCCAAGGAAACGATCTATAGCTGGGAATGTTTTTCCGTCGATGGCAAGCCCGCCGTCAGCTCCGCCGGAATTGAATTTTCGGTGCAGGGAAGCATTTCAGACATGCCCGCGCTTCCCACCGTCTTCACCTGCGGCGGCATCAATATCCACAAGCATACGGAACCGCAGATCATCTCCACCCTCCGCCGCCTGTCCTCCCACGGGTCCAGCCTGGGGGCCATCTGCACGGGCCCGCATGTGCTGGCGAAGGCCGGGCTGCTGAAGGGCTACCGCTGCACCATCCATTGGGAGAATCTCTCCGGCTTTATCGAGGATTTCCCCGATCTCGACATCACCTCGGAACTTTTCGAGATCGACCGCAACCGCTATACCTGCGCCGGCGGGACGGCATCGCTCGATATGATGCTGAGCCTGATCGCCAAGGAGACCAGCCAGGAACTCGCGCTCGCCGTCGCCGACCAACTCATCTATCATCGCATCCGCGAGGGAACGGAACGCCAGCGGATGGAGCTGCGGGCGCGTCTCGGCATCTCGCATCCGAAACTGCTCGCCGCCATCGCCTGCATGGAGGAAAATCTCGAGGAGCCCTTGAGCTGCAGCGATCTCGCGACCAAGGTCGGGCTGTCCACCCGGCAGCTTGAAAGGCTGTTCCAGAAATATCTCGATTATTCACCGACCCGCTATTATCTCGGGCTCCGGCTGGACCGGGCGCGCTATCTCCTGACCCAGACGAGCCTGCCGATCATCGAAGTGGCGCTTGCCTGCGGCTTCGTCTCGGCCTCGCATTTCTCGAAATGCCACCGGGAGCATTTCGGCCGCACGCCGAGCGACGAGCGGCGCGTCCGCCACTAATCCGCCGCTGTCTCTATCCCCCGGCGGCGACGCCGACGCCCCCCTTCACCGGAGGTATCGGAGAGCATTTTCGGCGCCGGCAGCTTGACCGCCTTGGAGAGTTCCGGATAGGGCGCGGTTTTATGGGGGATGGCCATCGCCTCGACGAAATATTGCTGGAATTTCGGCTCGACCGCCGTCTCGATTTTCTCGACCGACTTCACCAGCTCCTCGATCTCGTTCCTAGCCGAATTGTTGAGGAGCGCGATGCGGGCGCCGACCCCGGCCGCGTTGCCGACGGCCTTCACCTCCTCAAGATCGCAATCGGGGATCATGCCGAGCACCATGGCGTATTTTGTGTCGATATGGCTGCCGAAGGCGCCGGTCAGCTGGATACGGTCCACCTTTTCCAGATCGAGCTTGTCCATCAGCAGCTTCGCGCCCGCATAGAGCGCCGCCTTAGCGAGCTGGATCGCCCGCACGTCGGTCTGGTAGATCTTGATCTCGTTCTCGCCATCACGGATCACATAGGAGAAGGTGCGGCCATCGGCGACAATTCGCGGGCTTTTCGCCGCCATCGCGCCATCGATCACGCCATCGGAACTGAGAATGCCCGCGAGATACATTTCGGCGATCACTTCGATAATACCGGAGCCGCAAATACCGGTAACGCCGATCTTTTTCGTCTCCGCCTCAAACCCTTCCTCATCGGACCAGAGATCGGAGCCGATGACCTTGAAGCGCGGTTCCAGCGTTTCGGGATCAATGCGCACCCGCTCGATCGCGCCCGCGGCCGCCCGCTGGCCACAGGAAATCTGCGCCCCCTCGAAGGCCGGTCCCGTCGGCGAGGACGCCGCGAGCAGCCGTTCGTTGTTGCCGAGCACAATCTCGGCATTGGTGCCGACATCGATGATCAGGGTCATCTGTTCCTGCAGATGCGGCGCCTCGGACAGGATCACCGCCGCCGTATCCGCGCCGACATGGCCGGCGATGCAGGGCAGGAAATAGGCCCGGCAATCGGGGTTGGAAATCATCCCGACCTCGCTCGCCCAGACGATCATGCCCGAATTGGTGGCGAGCGCGAAAGGCGCGCCGCCGAGTTCCGTCGGATCGATGCCAAGCAGCAGGTGATGCATGATCGGATTGCCGACGAAGACCGCGTTCAGGATATCGTCGGGATCGACCTTGGCGGCCTCACTCACTTCGGCGATCAGATCGTTGATGCCGGAGCGCACCGCCTCGGTCAGCAGTTTCTCCCCGCCCGGGTTCATCATCACATAGGAGACGCGGCTCATCAGGTCCTCGCCATAGCGGATCTGCGGGTTCATCATACCAGCGGAGGCGATGACCGCCCCGGTGGAGAGATCGCACAGATGCATGGCGATGGTGGTGGAGCCGACATCGACGGCGATGCCGTAGGCCTGATTGGCGAAGCCCGGCCAGACTTTCGTGATGCGCCGCTCCCGGTGGACGGCGACGGTCACGCTCCAGTTGCCCGCCCGCAGCACCTTTTGCAGCGCCCGCAGGGTGCGCAGGTCGCATTCGAGGCCATCGAGCCCCCATTGCTGCTTGAGGGCGAGGCAAAGCCGCTCGAAATCGCCGGTCGGGTTATGCATGTCCGGCTCCAGCACCTGGACGAAATGCAGCCGGATCGCCGGGTCCATCTCGATCTTGCGGTCATCCGCCTGCTTGACGACAACCTGCTTATGGACCTGGCTGGTGGCGGGAACATCGATGACCGCGTCACCATTGAGCAGCGCCTGGCAGCTAAGCCGCCGTCCCTCCTTGAGGTTGCGGCGCTCCCGGTATTTCTCCTCGACCTCGTTGAAGGCGGAGAGCGAACCGGCGCGGCTGGTAACCCCGTGCTTGGAAAAGCGACCGACGGTCATATCGACCTGGCAACGGCCGCAAATGCCGCGTCCGCCGCAGACGCTGTCGATATCAACACCGAGGGCGCGGGCAGCCTCCAGAACCGGGGTACCATGCGGGAACCGGCCCCGCTTGCCCGACGGCATGAAGGCGATCAGATGGGTCTTTTCCTTGGTAATCAGGCGGTCAGGCATTGCGTCTCCGTCGCCGGCCCGCCCGGCGGGCCTCCTCGCTGCCCTCGGCGGCGGGTTCGCGGAAGGTCTTGATCCACTTCACGCAGTTCGGGTCGCGCCCCATCACCACATTGGCGCCCTTGATGGCGGCCATTTCCGGCTCATGCAGCGGATTGGTAATCGCCGAGGTCATGCCGGCGCCGATCGCCATGGACAAAAACGCCGCATTCATGCCATGGCGGTTGGGCAGCCCGAAGCTGAAGTTGGAGGCACCGCAGGTCGTGTTGACCTTCAACTCGTCGCGCAGGCGGCGGACGAGCGTCAGGACCTGCCGCCCGGCGTCATTGAGCGCGCCAACGGGCATAACCAGCGGATCGACAACGACGTCGGCCGGGGAAATCCCGTAATCCTGCGCCCGTTCAACGATCTTCTTGGCGACGGCGAAGCGGACATCCGGATCCTCGGATATGCCGCTCTCGTCATTGGAGATCGCGACAACCGCCGCGCCATGCTTCTTGACCAGTGGCAGCACGGTTTCCAGCCGCTCCTCCTCCCCGGTTACGGAGTTTACCAGCGCCTTGCCCTGATAGACGGCGAGGCCGGCCTCAAGCGCCGCGACGATGGAACTATCGATGGAGAGCGGCACGTCCGTGAGGCTCTGCACCAGCTTGACGGTTTCGGCGAGGATGCGCGGCTCATCGGCGAGCGGGATACCGGCATTCACATCGAGCATATGGGCGCCCGCCGCAACCTGGGCCAGTGCGTCCGCCTCGACCCGGCTGTAATCGCCGTTTTTCATCTCCTCGGCGAGAAGTTTGCGCCCTGTCGGGTTGATGCGCTCACCGATGATCACGAACGGACGGTCAAATCCGATGATGACTTCTCTGGTGGCTGATGAAATGCGGGTATCCGTCATAGTGAGTTACCTTGATTTGCGGGGCTTTCGCCGGTTGTCATCCATCTTCCATTAAAGGACAGGAGGCAGTTCCCTCTTGCCCAAGAACGACTTAATGTTCCTCGGAAACGGCAGCGACCGCCTCGGCCGGATCAACGGGATGGCGGATCTGCTCCTTCACGCTCTCGAAGGCGCCGCTCACCGCCTCGAAATCCGGGTTGTTCTCGCGTTTCCAGGGCCTACGGCCCTTCAGAACCCCGGATTCATGGACGATTTCGGCGACCAGTTCTTCCTGCCGGTAGGCCATCACATGGGCACCGGAGACGCCCTTCATCTCATGCACCTGCTGGAGCATTTCGATGCAGATTTTCTTGCCCTCCAGCTTCTGGTCCGCCGCCCCTTCCAGCCGCTCGATGACGGCGTCGGGAATATGGATGCCGGGGACGTTGGCGCGGATCCATTTCGCGGCCCGCGCGGAGGCGAGCGGCCCGACACCGATCAGGATGAAGCATTGCTCGTCAAGGCCCATATCGCGGACCATCTCCATGTACCGCTCCAGCATCGCGATATCGAAGCAATACTGGCTTTGCACGAACTGCGCCCCGGCCTCGATCTTTTTCGCAAGACGATGCGGGCGGAAGTCATAGGGCGGCGCGAAGGGATTGATGGCGGCGCCCAGAAAAACCTGCGGCGGCGAGGTGATCTTGCGGCCGGAGAGAAACCGTCCCTCGTCGCGCATCTGCCGGATCGTCCGGAGCAACGACATGCTGTCGAGATCGAAGACCGGCTTCGCCCCCGGCTGATCGCCCGCCTGCACCCCGTCGCCGGTCAGGCAGAGGATGTTATTCACCCCCATGGCAGCGGCGCCAAGGACGTTCCCCTGAATGGCGATGCGGTTATGGTCGCGACAGGAAATCTGCATCACCGGCGAATAGCCGACACGGGTTAACAGCGCGCAGATCCCGACCGAGGACATATGGCAATTGGCGCCGGAGCCATCCGTCGCATTGATCCCGTCGACCCAGCCATCGAAGACGGCGCCGCGTTCGAACACCTCGTTCGGATCGGCGCTGTCGGGCGGGTTAAGTTCGGCGGTGACAGCGAACTCCCCGGCCCGCAGCACCCTCTCCAGCCGGCCACGGGAGGTATGACCGGGAAGCGGCGGAAGCTGTGCGCCATGATCATGTGCGGCGGTCGTCATGACGTCGGGGCCCCCTCCTTCGCGGCGGCCTTCTCTTCGGCCGCCTCGGCGGTTGCCCGCAGCCAGGCGGAGGAGCCGCGCCAGGAATGATCGACCGGCGGCTGGACTTTCAGGATATTGTCGCCCGCGCGCATATGGCGGCTGCCCTTCCAGGCCTCGACCCAGACACAGGGCATGTCCGGCTCGACCTCGCAGTTGCCGTTTGCCCGCACCCCGCCGCAGGGCCCGTTGCGGAGCGATTTCGGGCAGTTCATCGGGCAGGACATGCCGGTATCGCTCAATGCGCATTGGCCGCACATGCGGCAATCGAAAAGGAAGCTTTTCACCGCCTTCTCGACCAGCACGACAGGCTTTTCGGCGCGCTTGTACCCAACAAAGGTCCAGAAGGGATGCAGCTTCAGGAAAACACCCGCCAGAAGTTTGTAGATGCGTTCAAGGCCGCGGGAATGGCGCACGGACCAGAGCCGCACCGAATAGAAGGCGCGGCTGCGGGTGACGGGACTGCGGCTCGCGGGCTGATAGGCGGATTTCGGCATCAGCCCTCCTTCCGGCCGCCCGAAACGACCAACGCGCGCAGCGCCGCCGCGTCGAATTCCGCCTCGATCGCCGCCGCGCGGTCCGTGGCAAGAGCCTCCAGATCGCCCGCGACCGCCTCGGCATCGCCCTTGCGCCAGCCCTCGAGATAGGCGTCCGATTCATGGGCCTTGTCGCGCATCGCCGCCATGTCGATCGCCTCCTGAAAGCGGTCGGAGAGCATGACCTTGGCGTTCTTGCGCCCCTCCTTCACAACGATCTGCGAGGGGATATCACGCCAGTAAAGAATAGTCAGTTGTGCCATGGTGCTACCCCGCCTTCCGGCTCAAAAAATTGCCAAGGCCGGAAAGCCCGGTGAAACGATATTCGTATTTGAGAGAGAGCCGCTCCGCCGCCCGGCGGGCCTTTTCCTGCAGCTCCGAATTCTCAATCTGGGAGAGATAGAGAAGTTTCTCGTAATTGCCGAAATAGAGCGGCAGGAGTTCCGGATGCCGGTCAATGCCGAGCCCCTCGATAATCAGCCGGTCGAAATGCCGGGCGAGGAAATCGGTGAGATAGAAGGTCGCCGGCTCCGCATCGGCAATCGCCTCGAACGCCTTCGCGCCCGTGTAGAATTCGTAGCAATGGGCGCCGACGATCCGCTCGACGCCTTCTTCCTCCAGCATCCTGTCAAGCTGGCCGCCCGTACCGCAATCGCCATAGAGCGCGAGAATCTGATCGAAGCGGTCGCGATTTTCATGGATCTTCGCCCGCATGGCTTCCGGTATCAGCGCCGGGCGGTTATGCAGCTTGGCAGGCAGGCAGGTCACCTCCATATGCTCCCAGCCATTGCTGCGGATCACGGCGAAGCATTCCTCCGCTAGCGCACCGCAGGCAATCAGCAGGGTTTTTTTCCGCGCAACTGTCATCATCACGCTCCCGGGCAAAGGGGTCAGGCTGCGCGACGCTCCGCGACCATTTTCTGGGCAATCTCCACCGTCATCGCGGCGTCCCGTCCATAGGCATCAGCGCCGACACTCTCGGCAAATTCCTCGTTCAGCGGCGCTCCGCCGACCATGACGATGTAATCGTCGCGGATACCCTTCTCCTTCATGGTATCGATGACGACCTTCATATAGGGCATGGTGGTGGTGAGCAGCGCCGACATGCCGATGATGTCGGGCTTATGTTCCTCCAGCGCCTCGAGATATTTCTCGACCGGATTGTTGATGCCAAGGTCGATGACCTCGAAGCCCGCGCCTTCCATCATCATGATCACGAGATTCTTGCCGATATCGTGGATGTCGCCCTTGACGGTGCCGATGACCATCTTGCCGGCCTTGGGCGCGCCGGTTTCGGCGAGCAGCGGCTTCAGGATCGCCATGCCTGCCTTCATCGCGTTGGCGGCCAGCAGCACTTCGGGCACGAACAGGATACCGTCGCGGAAGTCGATGCCGACGATGCGCATTCCCTCGACCAGCGCGTCCGTCAGGACCCTGTAAGGTTCCCAGCCGCGCCCCAGAAGGATATTCACCCCTTCGCAAATCTCATCCGCCAGCCCGTCATACAGGTCATCATGCATCTGTTCGACGAGTTCCCCGTCATCCAGGGCCGAGAGGTCAATATCATCATCTTCCATCGAAATCTCCACTGACTGCAAAAATTGACGACGATCTAACGAAAAGTTTCATATAAGCCGGGCGGTAAAACTATTCCCGCGCAGACATGGAATAATTTTACCGCGACACTTTTGTCGAAATTGGAACAAGGGCGCAGGTTCTCAGGCCCTCAACCGTTCATTTTCGGGATCGAAAATCGATTCCTCGATGACGGTTGCGGGATAGCGCGTCCCCAGGATTTCAATCTCGAGCCGGGTGCCGATGGCCTCCATGCCGGCCTTGATATATCCCTGCGCCAGGCTTTTGCCGACGTAATGGCCATAGGCCCCGGCCGTCGCCCGGCCGACCATATTGCCATTCTCATCATAAAGCGGTTCGTTGCCGCGCGCGTCCGCGTCCTTGATCCCGTCGACCTCCAGGCAGATGAAGGATTGCGGCACGCCCTCCTCTTTCTGCTTAACCAGCGCCTCACGGCCGATGAAATCACCCTTGTCGAGATGGACGAAACGTTCCAGACCCGCCTCGAACACCGTATATTCGCGGGTCAGATCCTGCCCCCACATGCGGTAATTCTTCTCCATGCGCAGGCTGTCCATGGCGCGCATGCCGCACATGCCAAGGCCATATTCCTCGCCCGCCGCGACAATCGCATCGAAGATATGATTCTGATATTCGATCGGGTGATGCAACTCCCAGCCCAGATCGCCAACGAAATTGACCCGCATGGCGCGGCAGGGGGCGAGCCCGACCGTGATATGCTGCCCCGTCAGCCATTTAAAGCCGTTGTTGGAAAGGTCCGCATCGGTAATTTTCTGAAGGATATCGCGCGACTTTGGTCCCGCAAGCACCAGCACCCCATGCGCCGTCGTTACATTGTCCAGCCGCACGGACCCGTCATCGGGGAGGTTCTTCAGCAGATAATCATGATCAAAGCGTTCCGCCGCGCCGGAACTCACCAGATAGAAGGCTTCCGGCCCGTCGCGCATGATGGTGAATTCGGAGCGGATGCCGCCGCGCTTGTTGAGCGCGTGGGAGAGGTTGATCCGCCCGATCCCCTTCGGCAGCTTGCGACAGACGAGACGGTCGAGATAGGCCTCCGCCCCCGGTCCCGAAACCTGGAATTTCGAGAAGCTGGTGATATCGATGAGCCCGGCGTTTTCGCGGGTGTTCTTCGCCTCGTTCCCCACATGCTCGAAATAGTTGGACCGGCGGAAGCTCCAGACATCCTTGCCCTCGACCCCCTTCGGCGCGAACCAGTTCGGCCGTTCCCAGCCATAGCGCTGGCCGAAGACCGCGCCGCGCGCCGCCAGACGGTCGTGACAGGGAGACATTTTTAGCGGGCGACCCGCCGGGCGTTCCTCATCGGGGTAATGGATGACGAAGACATGCTCGTAGCATTCCTCGTTCTTGATCTTGGTATAAGGCTTGGTCGCATAGGCGCCAAAGCGGCGCGGATCGACATCCATCATGTCGATGCCGGGCTCGCCTTCGGTGATCCATTCGGCAAGCTGCCAGCCGGAGCCGCCCGCCGCCGTCACGCCGAAGCTGTGGCCCTCATTGATCCAGAAATTCTTGAGCCCCCAGGCCGGGCCAATCATCGGGCTGCCGTCCGGCGTATAGGCGATGGGGCCGTTGACGATATCCTTGATGCCGGCTTCGGCGAAAGTCGGCACGCGCTTGATCGCTGCCTCCACATGCGGCATCAGCCGCTCGAGATCGCCCGGGAAGAGATCCTGACCGAAGGTATCCGGAACCCCATCGACAAAGCAGGCGGGCGCGCCCTTCTCATAGGGACCGAGGATATAGCCCTGCCGTTCCTCCCGGAGGTAATAGGACGCGTCGCTCTCGCGCAGCACTGCCATCTCGGGCAGGCCCGCCTTTTTCCGCTCAAGAAGTTCGGGCACTTCGTCGGTGACAATATATTGGTGCTGAACCGGGATGACCGGGATATCAAGGCCGACCATGGAAAGGGTCTGGCGGGCATAGTTGCCGGTGCAGCTCACCACATGCTCGGCGGTGATATCGCCCTTGTTGGTGCGGATCAGCCATTCGCCGTTCTTCTGCTGCTCGATGGAGAGGACTTCCGTATGGCGGTTAATCTCGGCGCCGCCGTTGCGCGCCCCGATGGCCATGGCGTTGGTCACGTCCACCGGCGCAATATGGCCGTCGTCGGGATGATAGAGCGCACCGACCAGCCCGTCCACCTCCGCCAGTGGCCAGAGTTCCTTCACTTCCTTAGGGGTTATGATCTCATAGGGCACCCCGATGGTGTTCGCGGTGCCGCAATATTTGAGATATTCATCCATCCGCTCCCTGTTCGTCGCGAGGCGGAGGTTGCCCGTGACATGGAAGCTGACATTCTGGCCCGTCTCGGCCTCAAGCCGTTTATAGAGATCGACGCTGTATTTATGGATCTGCCCGACGGCATAGCTCATGTTAAAGAGCGGGAGCAGCCCCGCCGCATGCCAGGTCGATCCGGCAGTCAATTCCGTCCGTTCCAGCAGGACGACATCGGACCAGCCCTTCTTGGTGAGATGATAGGCCGTGCTGACCCCGACAACGCCGCCCCCGATTACGACCACCCGCGCATGTGATTTCATTTATCCGTCCCCTTAATCCCTTGCCCTGTCATCGAGAGGCGTTGACTTTCATTCTGTCCACCGTGGCGATTGCGCTTTTAAATCGCTAACGGGGCTCCGACGCTCGCTGTTCCTTAGCCGTCATGACCCGCCCCCGCCGCCGGTCAGTCGGAAAACTGTTCTATATTCGCCAGAGAAATTGGAAAAAAAGACGCGCATTGGCTAGTCCCGCCCCGCCAATCGGATTTAATAATTCCATAGGAGCGCTTTTGTCTGGTTAGGAGAGCTGGAGGAAATCATGAGTGCAGCACAAGGCCGCAGCGGCCGGAGGGGGCGCGATGCGCGCCGGGAAGCCCGGGCAAGCAACGCCGCCCGCCATATCCCCTATATCCGGCGGAATATCCCGATCACCAACCTCACCAGCAATGAGGCGCTTGAGATCATCGAGGCGAATGCCGACACGATCCTTGAGGAAATCGGCCTCGATTTCCGCGACGATCCGGAATCGCTTCAGCTCTGGAAGTCCGTCGGCGCCGATGTGCAGGGCGAACGGGTGCATTTCCCGAAGGGCCTCTGCCAGCAACTCCTCAAAACCGCGCCCGCCGAGTTTACCCAACATGCCCGCAATCCGGCCAACAATGTGCAGATCGGCGGCGATAACACGGTCTTCGCGCCGGTCTACGGCCCGCCCTTCGTGCATGATCTCGACAAGGGTCGCCGCTATGGCACGCTCAAGGATTTCGAGAATTTCGTGAAGCTCGCCTTTATGGCGCCCGCCATGCATCATTCCGGCGGCACGGTCTGCGAACCGGTCGATTTGCCCGTCAACAAACGGCATTTCGACATGGTCTACAGCCATATCAAATATTCCGACAAGCCTTTCATGGGCTCCGTCACCGCGCCGGAGCGGGCGCAGGACAGCGTCGATATGGCCGCCCTCGTCTTCGGGGAGGAGTTCGTGCAGAACAACTGCGTGATGCTGAACCTGATCAATGCCAACTCCCCCATGACATTTGACTCGACCATGCTGGGGGCTCTCAAAACTTACGCGGCGAATAATCAGGCCTGCGTCGTCTCGCCGTTTATTCTCTCCGGCGCGATGAGCCCGGTTTCAGGAGCCGGCACGCTCTCGCAGCTGCTGGCCGAGGCCATGGCGGGCTGCGCGCTGACGCAGATCATCAAGCCGGGCACGCCGGTCATCTTCGGTACCTTTGTCAGTTCCATTTCCATGCAGTCGGGCGCGCCGACTTTCGGCACCCCTGAAAGCAGCCTCGTCTTAAACGGCGCGGCGGAACTTTCGCGGCGGTTGAACCTGCCCTTCCGCTCCGGCGGGTCTTTTACGGCCTCCAAGCTACCGGACGCGCAAGCCGCCTATGAAAGCGCGCAGACCCTGCTGATGACGCTTCTCTCTGGCGTTAATTTCTCGCTCCATGCGGCGGGATGGCTGGAGGGCGGGCTTTGTTCGTCCTACGAAAAGTTTGTGATGGATATCGATCAATGCGCGATGATGGAGGTTCTCGCGCGCGGCATCGATGTCAGTGAGAACGGCCAGGCCATGGATGCGGTGCGGGAGGTTGGGCCGGGCGGCCATTTCCTCGGCTGCGCCCATACCCAGGCGAATTTCGAGGATGCCTTCTATCGCTCCCGCACCGCCGATAACAATTCGGTCGAGCAATGGCAGGCGGACGGCTCCAAGGACATGGCGACGCGCGCCAACGGCATCTGGAAGAAGATGCTGAACGACTATCAGGCGCCGCCGCTGGACCCCGCGATCGATGAGGCGCTCAAGGAATTCATGGCAAAGCGCAAGGCGTCCTTCCCCGATTCCAACGTCTGATCCTAGCGATCCGCCGTAAATGCTCCGCCAAAGGCGAAGCGGCTGCCCGGATGATAAAGCCGGACGGTGGTGATCATCTCGTCCCCGGCCCAGGTATGCCGCTCCAGCGTCAGGACCGGTTCCCCCTCTTTCAGGCGGAGCAGTCGCTTTTGCTCCGCGTTCGGGATATCAGCGCTGATGCGGTGATCGGCATGGCTGTAGGGCATGGTCCGGATCAGGAAGCCGCTCGGCGTCTCGGCGCGGAATTCCTGCCGGATGAAGCCCGGCACCAGCGCCGGATTGACGTAGCGATCCTCCAGTTCCACCGGCACGCCATTTTCGAAATGCAGCATCAGGCAGTGATAAATGCGGCTTCCCTGCCCGGTCATCAGCTCTTTGAGCGCAGTCGGAACCGCGATCTCTTCCAGTCTCAGCAGCTCCGCGCTGTGAACGCCGCCGCGCCTGGCAATTTCCGCCGCAATATTACGGATCTCGAGCAGCCCTGATTCGAGCTTGCTCGGCGCCACGAAGGTGCCGGAACCCTGACGGCGCGCCAGAATCCCCTCCTGCGTCAGTTCGCGCAGCGCGCGGTTGATGGTCATGCGGGAGGCCTTTAGCTCGGCGACCAGCGCATGCTCCGTCGGGATCCTGTCGCCCGCGCGCCATTCGCCGCTGCCGATCTTGCGGAGAATCAGGTCCTTGATCTGCTGATAAAGCGGCCCCGACCGGTCGATTACGAGTTCGTTTATATTATTCATATCCTGCCATCTTGCCTAAGCCGTCGCCGCGAGTTCCGCCATGACGGCGCGAAACCGCCCGGTAATACATTCTTCCTGTTCATGGCGGCGGTTTTGGATCACCATCCGGCCACCGACCGCGACATCCTTTACCACGCCGTTGTCGCCCGCGAAAAGCCAGCTGTCGGGAATTTTTTCCGCAGGCCTTCCCGCGAGCGCCGGATGCGCCGGATCGAGCACCACGAAATCGGCCACTGCGCCGGTCTGCAGGCCCGCCGGACCGGGCCGCCCGAGCGCCTGATGCCCGCCGTTGAGGGCGGCCAGAAAAATCCGCGTTCCCGTCGAATTTTCCGCATCGCCAAGGACATTGCGGGCGCCGCACGTCAGCCGCTGGCCATACTCAAGGAGCCGGATTTCTTCGGCAAGCGAGACATAGATATTGCTGTCGGAGCCAAGCGCGATGCGTCCGCCCTCATTTAGGAACGCCGCCGCCGGAAATATCCCGTCGCCGAGATTGGCCTCGGTAATCGGGCAGAGCCCCGCGACCGCCCCCGACGAGGCGATGGCCCGCCGCTCCGCTTCTGTCACATGGGTCGCATGGACCAGGCACCAGCGCTCATCAACCGCCACATTCTCCAGCAGCCATTCCACCGGGCGCTTCCCCGACCAGTCGAGGCAGTCGGCAACCTCCTTCTGCTGCTCCGCGATATGGATATGACAGGGAATTTCCGCTCCCGCGCCGGCCCGCACGTCGGTCAGGAGCGCGGGATCAACGGCACGAAGCGAATGCGGCGCCATGCCGATCACGACGGCGGGCTGCCCCGCCGCCGCGGCTTGCAGCTTTTCGAGCAGTTGGAGATAGGCTTCCCCGTCGAGGATAAAGCGGCGCTGATGAACGAGGGGCGCCTGCCCGCCAAACCCGCTGTAGCGATAGAGGACCGGCAAGAGGGTGAGTCCGATCCCGGTTTCCGCCGCGGCGGCGAGGATACGCCCGCTCATCTCCGCGGGGTCCTTAAAGGGTTGGCCGTCGCGGTCATGATGAAGATAGTGAAACTCCCCGACTGAGGTAAAACCCGCCTTCAACATCTCCAGATAAAGCTGCCCGGCAATCGCCTCGAGCTGGTCCGGCGTGATTTTCCCGACGAAGTCATACATCACCTGCCGCCAGCTCCAGAAACTGTCGGCGCCGGGGCCGCCAATCTCCGCAAGTCCGGCCATCGCCCGCTGGAACGCATGGGAATGCACATTTGCCATGCCGGGCAGCGCATAGCCCTTGTGAACGACATCGGCGGCCTCCGCGCGCCCGTCTCCCATCGACAGGATCTCCCCGCTTTCGGAGATTTCCAGGATCCGATTTTGCCGCCAGCCGTCGACGGTGAGTATTTCATCAAAATAATGCTTGATCATACGGCGAATCCTATCATAATAATTTGTATATACAAATTCAAAAATGGAGGCGGGGAAAAATGGCGAAAGCGACGGCTGACAGGCTTTTCATCAATGCTCACCTCGCGACCATGGCGCCGGGGGACGAGCCCTTCGGGGCGATCGATGCCGATGCCCTTGCCGTCACCGGCGACAAGATCAGCTGGATCGGCCTTGCCGGGAACGGCGCACCGGAGGCCGGGGACATCATCGATCTCGAGGGCCGCTGGATCACACCGGGGCTGATCGACTGCCACACCCATCTTGTCTATGCGGGTAACCGCGCCCGGGAATTCGACATGAGCCTCAACGGCGCGACCTATGAGGAAATCGCCGCGAAGGGTGGCGGCATTCTCTCCACGGTCAAGGCCACACGGGAGGCGAGCGAGAGCGATCTCGCCGCCGAAAGCCAGGTCCGTCTTGAGGCGATGATGGCGGCGGGCGTCACCACGGTCGAGATCAAGTCGGGCTACGGCCTTGATCTCGAAAACGAAGTCAAAATGCTGGAGGCCGCCAAGCATCTGGGGGAGATCAACCCGGTCCGGGTCGTTAAAACCTTTCTCGGCGCCCATGCGCTGCCGCCGGAATTTGCGGGCGACAGTGATGGCTATATGGCCAAGGTCATCCACGAGATGCTGCCGACCATCCACGCGCTCGGCCTTGTCGATGCGGTGGACGCCTTCTGCGAGAAGATCGCCTTCTCGGAAGAGCAGGTCCGCCAGCTTTTCAAGGCCGCCGACAAGCTGAATATCCCCATCAAGCTCCATGCCGAACAGCTCAGCAATCAGCACGGCGCGGAACTCGCCGCCCATTTCAGGGCGCTCTCGGCGGATCATCTAGAATATCTCGACGAGCGGGGCGTCAAGGAAATGGCGAAGGCGGGAACGGTCGCGGTCATCCTGCCCGGCGCCTTCTATTACCTCCGCGAGACGCAAAAACCGCCGATCCAGCTGTTCCGCGACCATGGCGTGCCGATGGCGCTCGCTACCGACTGCAACCCCGGCTCCTCGCCGACCACCAACCCGCAGCTGATGATGAACATGGCCGCGGTGCTGTTCCGGATGACGCCGGAGGAGACGCTGGCCGGATTCACGCGCAATGCCGCCGCTGCCCTCGGCCTGTCGCGGACACTCGGCACGCTGGAGACCGGCAAGCAGGCCGATCTCGCCATCTGGGATATCGAACATCCTTCAGAGCTTACACAAGCTATCGGTTCCAACCCGCTCTATTCACGCTATTATGGAGGCCTGCAATGACCGCGAATTCGAAGGCCGTTATTCTCGAGCCGGGACATCTGACGCTCGATGAACTCCGGATGATCTATGAGGGCGGGCGCAAACTCTCGCTCGATCCCGCCTGCCGCGACGCCGTCGAGGCGGGCGCCGCCGCCGTCTGGAATATCGTCGATAAGAACAAGACCGTCTATGGCATCAACACCGGCTTCGGTCGCCTGGCGCAGGCAGTTATCCCGAAGGACAAGCTGGAGGCACTGCAGAGAAACCTTGTGCTGTCCCATTCGACGGGCGTCGGGCCGCTGCTACAGGACAATATTGTTCGTCTCGTCATGGCAATGAAGACAGCGAGCCTCGCCCGCGGTTTTTCCGGCGTCCGCATGGAGGTGATCAGCGCCCTCATGGAATTCCTCGATCACGGGATATATCCCTGCATCCCGGCGAAAGGATCGGTCGGCGCGTCCGGCGATCTGGCGCCGCTTGCCCATATGACCGCCGCCTTGATGGGAATCGGCGATGTCCGCTTCAACGGCGAGATCGTTCCGGCGGATGCGACGCTGAAAGCGATGAACCTCATGCCCCTCACCCTCGGCCCCAAGGAGGGTCTCGCGCTGCTGAACGGGACGCAGGTCTCCACCGCGCTGGCCCTCGCCGGGCTGTTCGAGGCGGAAAAGCTGCTCGCCGCCGCGACACTCGCGGGCAGCCTGTCGCTGGACGCGGCGAAGGGCACGGACGCGCCGTTTGACACCCGCATCCACGCGGCGCGCGGCCAGGTCGGTCAGATGGAGATGGCGGCAAGTTACCGCGCGCTCATCGAGGGGAGCGAAATCCGTAAATCCCATGCCGAATGCGAAAAGGTGCAGGATCCCTACTGCCTACGCTGCCAGCCGCAGGTGATGGGCGCCTGCCTCGACCAGATGCGTCATGCGGCCCGCGTCCTCGTCATCGAGGCGAACGCCGTTTCCGACAATCCGCTGGTCTTCGTCGAGACCGGCGAGGTGATCTCGGGCGGTAATTTCCATGCCGAGCCGGTCGCCTTCGCCGCCGACAACCTCGCGCTCGCCATCGCCGAGATCGGCTCCATGTCGGAGCGGCGCATCGCCATGCTCGTCGATACCTCGATCAGCGGCCTGCCCGCCTTTCTGGTGACCAGCGCCGGCATCAATTCCGGCTTCATGATTGCCCATGTGACGGCGGCGGCGCTCACCAGCGAGAACAAGCAGCAGGCCTTCCCCGCCTCTGTTGACAGCATCCCCACCTCCGCCAATCAGGAGGATCATGTCAGCATGGCGACCCATGGCGCCCGGCGGCTCCTGCGCATGGCGGAGAATACGGCGGCCATCGTCGGGATCGAGCTGCTGGCAGCGACGCAGGGAATTGAACTCCGCAGCCCCCTCAAAACCTCGAAACCGCTTGAGAAACTGCACCGCGAAATCCGGAAAATTGCCCGGCCCTATGACGTGGATCGTTTCTTTGCGCCGGATATCGAGGCGGCGAAAAAGCTGGTGATGAGCGGCAGCCTGAAGAGGCAGTTCTCCGACTTTCTTCCTGATACAATGGAGAGTTAGCATGCAAGGCGACGTTTTTACCTTAACGCGGCGCGCCTCTCCGCTCCTCCTCAGCCAGCCGCATGTCGGGCTTGAGATTCCGGCGTCCATCGAACGGCGCCTGACGGAGGCGGCGAAGGCCCGCCCCGATACGGACTGGCATAACGACCGACTCTATCAGGAACTGGCGGAGGAACTGGACGCCACCGTCGTGACCGCGCGATTTTCCCGCTATGTGATCGATCTTAACCGGGACCCCAAGGGCACCTCCCTCTATCCTGGGCAAAGCGTCACGGAACTCTGCCCGACAACGCTGTTCGATAATTCGAAGCTTTATCTCGACGGGCTGGAACCGGATGAGGAGGAAATTGAGACACGGCGCGGCATCTTCTGGCAGCCCTATCACGACGTGCTGGCGGAGGAGATCGAGCGGATCAAGGCGCAGCACGGCTATGTGCTGCTCTATGACTGCCATTCCATCCGCTCCATCCTGCCGCGCTTTTTCGAAGGGCGCCTGCCGACGCTCAATATCGGCACCGGAGACGGCAGTGCGGCGGATGCGGCGCTTACCGGAGCCGTTGGGAAAATCGCCGACGCCTCCCCCTATAGCCATGCGGTGAACGGCCGGTTCAAGGGCGGTTATATCACCCGCCACTATGGCGATCCGGCAAATAATATTCAGGCGCTGCAGATGGAGCTCGCGCAAGAGGATTACATGCAGGAAGACGCCCCCTTCGCCTATCTGCCGGAGAAGGCCGCAGCGCTGCAACCGACATTGAAACAGATTCTCGAAACCCTGCTCGACTACGGGCGCAACAGCCTGCCCAAATAAAGGATTGACCCATGACCAACCGACGAGACAACAGCCGTGTGATCAAGGCCCCGACGGGCCCGGAACTTTCCTGCAAAAGCTGGCTGACGGAAGCCCCGCTTCGGATGCTGATGAACAACCTCGATCCGGATGTGGCGGAGAACCCGGCGGAGCTGGTGGTTTACGGCGGGATCGGCCGCGCCGCGCGCAACTGGGAATGCTTTGATCAGATTCAGAGGTCCCTCCGCGATCTCAACGCCGATGAAACGCTCCTTATCCAGTCGGGCAAGGCCGTCGGCATCTTCAAGACCCATGAGAATGCGCCGCGTGTGCTCATCGCCAATTCCAACCTGGTGCCGCATTGGGCCAACTGGGATCATTTCAACGAGCTCGATAAGAAGGGCCTGATGATGTACGGCCAGATGACCGCGGGCTCCTGGATCTATATCGGCAGCCAGGGCATCGTGCAGGGCACCTATGAGACCTTCGCCGAAGCCGGACGGCAGCATTTCGGCGGCGATTTAACTGGCAAATGGATCTTGACCGGCGGCCTCGGCGGCATGGGCGGGGCGCAGCCTCTCGCGGCGACCATGGCCGGTGCCTCCATGCTCGCGGTGGAATGTCGGCCAAGCAGCATCGATTTCCGCCTGCGCTCGGGCTATCTCGATGAGAAGGCCGATAGCCTGCCCGAGGCGCTCGCCATCCTCCGCGATGCCATTGCGCGGGGCAAGCCGGTCTCCGTCGGGTTGCTCGGCAATGCCGCCGATATCTTCCCGGAAATCCTGGAGGGCGACATGCTCCCCGACCTCGTGACCGACCAGACTTCCGCCCATGATCCGGTCAATGGCTATCTGCCGCAGGGCTGGACTTTGGATCAGTGGGAGCAGATGCGCGAAAACGATCCGAAGGCGGTGGAAATGGCGGCGCGCGCGTCCATGGCGGTGCAGGTCAGGGCGATGCTGGAATTCCAGGCGCGCGGCATCCCGACCGTCGATTACGGCAATAATATCCGCCAGGTCGCGCTGGAACAAGGGGTCGACAGCGCGTTTAACTTCCCGGGCTTCGTGCCCGCCTATATCCGCCCTCTCTTCTGCCGGGGCATCGGCCCCTTCCGCTGGGCCGCGCTCTCAGGCGATCCCGAGGATATCTTCAGGACCGACGCGAAAGTGAAGGAGCTCATTCCCGATGACGCGCATCTTCACAACTGGCTCGACATGGCGAAGGAACGGATCAAGTTCCAGGGGCTGCCGTCGCGCATCTGCTGGGTGGGCCTAGGTCAGCGCCACCGCCTCGGCCTCGCCTTTAACGAGATGGTGCGGACGGGAGAGCTGAAAGCCCCCATCGTCATCGGACGCGATCATCTGGATAGTGGCTCGGTCGCCAGCCCCAACCGGGAGACGGAGGGGATGAAGGATGGATCGGACGCGGTCTCCGACTGGCCGCTTCTCAATGCGCTCCTCAATACCGCGAGCGGGGCGACCTGGGTCAGCCTGCATCACGGCGGCGGCGTCGGCATGGGCTTTTCCCAGCATGCGGGAATGGTGATTGTCTGTGACGGCACCGAGGAAGCGGACAAGCGCATCGCCCGCGTTCTCTTCAATGATCCGGCGACGGGCGTGATGCGTCACGCCGACGCCGGATATGAGGAGGCCATAGACTGTGCGAAAGAGAATGACCTCAATCTGCCGTTCCTGAAGAACGTCTAGAGCTTGATACCGAGGCCGTTCGCCGCCTTGGTCAGCATATTGGTCGTCTGGTCATTGCCGCTGGTATATTCGGCCTGCGTCGCCGGATCGGCGATTTCCGCCCAATGCTCGGCGATCTTCTCCGGCGTCCTCTCGTCTTCGGCGAGCCATTTGCCGCCCGTCTCATAGACGATGCTGCGCGCATAGGTGCCCGCGCCCGCCGTGATGATCGTGCGGTTGGGGCTGTCGTCGGAGACGATATAAAGAAGCGCCGGGGTCACCGATTCCGGCGTCAGCAATTCAAGCAGATTGTCCGGGATCAGCCCTTCGGTCATGCGGGTCGCAGCGCAGGGCGAGAGCGCGTTCACCTTGATGCCGTATTTCGCGCCCTCGATCACCAGCGTGTTCATCAACCCGATCACGCCCATCTTGGCGGCGCCATAGTTGGTCTGGCCGAAATTGCCGTAAAGCCCGCTCGATGACGTCGTCATGGCGATGCGGCCGTAATTCTGCTCGCGCATGATGTTCCAGACCGCCTTGGAGCAATTGACCGAGCCCATCAGATGCACATCGAGTACGAAGGAGAAATCCTTCATCTCGACATTCGAGAAGGACTTGTCGCGGAGGACCCCCGCATTGTTCACGAGGATGTCGACGCGGCCCCATTTATCCATGGCGTCGGCCACCATCGCCTCAACCTGCGCCATATCCGTGACATTGGCGCCGTTGGCGATCGCCTCGCCGCCCGCCGCCTCGATCTCGGCGACAACGGCCTTCGCCGCATCGGAAGACCCGCCGCTGCCGTCGACCGAGCCACCAAGATCATTGACAACCACTTTCGCGCCGCGCGCCGCAAGGCCGAGCGCATGGCTGCGCCCAAGACCGTTTCCGGCACCGGTGACAATCGCCACCCTGCCATCAAACCGAATGCTCATCTTCTCTCCTTAACGTTTTGATTTTACGTAATTTTCTTATTCGCCAACAAAGGTCATGCCGAGCCATTCGACAATCAGGGCCGGCTTGTCCGATCCCTTGATTTCCACGGTTACCTCGGTCTTGGTGAGATATTGTCCCGGGCGTTTCTCATCGATGCTGAGCACCTTGGCGGTGACGCGGATTTCGCTGTCCACCTTGACCGGCTGCAGGAAGCGCAGCTTGTCGATACCATAGTTGATGCCCATCTGGACATTCTCGACCTTCGGCTGGATTTTCGGGACCAGTCCGGCCAGCAGCGACAGGGTCAGGAAGCCATGGGCGATGGTCGAGCCGAAGGGCGTTTCCTTGGCCGCGCGTTCTGGGTCGACATGGATGAACTGGAAATCGTCCGTCGCCTCGGCGAATTTATTGATGCGGTCCTGATCGACCTTGAACCAATCGCCGGGTCCGTAGACGGTGCCGACAGAATTCAAAAAATCGGCTTTGGATAGTGTCATTGTCATTATTGTTTCCTTCCAAATCAATTTGAGCAGTTTTTCTAGCGAATTTTTTGCGCCTGCGATAGTCCCTATTCCTCGGCCGCGAAATTCAGACGCGGTTCCAGCGTTCGATCTCCTTGGCCGTTATCATCGGCGTGATCGTCTCGACAAACTCGGCGAAATGGCGGGAGGCGAGATGCTCCTCGAAGGCCGCCGCGTCCTCGTATAGCTCATAGAGGATGATCCGGCCGGGATTATCCACATCGACGCAGATGTCGAAATAATGGCAGTCGGGCTCCAGGCTGAGGGAATTTTCCGCCTGCTTCTTCATTTCCTTCATGAAGGCCGCCTCTTTCCCAGGAATAATATCGAAACGCGCCGTCACCGCCAGTCTGCTTGTCGTCATTTCATTTTCCTCCCTGTGGCATGCCATAGCCTTTCGCGAACTGCGCCCTGACCTCCTCCATTTCCGCCTCGCTTAAGAGGACCGGATCGCCGATCTGCAGGATGCGCCAGTAGGTTTCGCAGAGCGTCTCCGCCTCGACGGCGAGCGCCAGCGCCCGCGCAAGGCTCGCCTCCGCCGCCAGCAGGCCATGATTGGCGAGCAGGCAGGCCTTGCGCCCCTCGATCGCCTTCAGCGCATTGTCGGAAAGTTCCTGCGTGCCGAAGGTCGCATAATCGGCGCAGCGGATCGTATTGCCGCCCGCCACCGCGATCATATAGTGAAAGGGCGGCAATTCCATTCGCTGGCAGGCGAGTGTCATCACCCCCTTGCCATGGGTATGCACCACCGCGCCGAACTCCGGCCGCGCCGCCAGCAGGTCGTGATGGAAACGCCATTCACTCGACGGATTGCGCCTGCCGCTCACTTCCCCATCGAAGGACATCTCGACAATATCCTCGGGCTTGAGGTCCTCATAGGCCATGCCCGACGGCGTGATCAGATAGCCGTCCCCAAGGCGGACGCTGGCATTGCCCGAGGTTCCCTGATTGATGCCGAGCGCGTTCATCTTCCGCACGGTCGCAATCAGTTCCTGTCGCTCTGCAAGGCCGTTCATGTCAATATATCCGGTTGCCAACAAGGCCCTTGTCCGACGTGCTTAAATTCGCGAGTTCCCCGTATTCATAACGCATCCGCCAGGACAGCAGCTCCTGCAGGCAGTCGAGGACAACGCCCTGGTAGTCCGGTTCCTCGGCGAGATTGCGTGTCTCGTCCGGGTCGTTCTTCATGTCGAACAGGAGCGGCGGCAGGGCGGCGAAATGCACATATTTGAACTCGGCGTCACGATGGACAAGAAGATTGCATTCGCTTGACGAGATGCCGAGCCGCTTCTCCGGCAGGCTGTCGACGGGATCGCGGAAATCATAGAGCCAATGCACCGCGCGGCGCCATGTCGCGGGCGTTTCCCCGCGCAGGAACGGCATCAGGGAATGGCCGTCACACTGGCGCGGGACCGGGCGGCCCAGTCCCTCGAGAATGGTCGGCATCAGATCGACGGATTCGGTAAATTCGCTCACCTGGCGCCCGCCGCTTGCCTTCCAGCTTTTCGGCGGCTTGATGATCAGCGGGATATGGAAACTCTCGTCATAAAAGCCGATTTTTCCCCAGAGGTAATGATCGCCGAGCTGCTCCCCATGATCGGAGGTGACGACGATCAGCGTCTCGTCATAGCGGCCCTGCGCCTTCAATGTCGCGATGATGCGGCCGAGGTTATGATCCGCCTCGGTGATCAACGCCTGATAGGTGGCGCGAAGCTGCGCCATCGCTGCATCGTCAAGATCGACCGCGCGGCCCTCTCCGCCCATGAAAAAGGCGCTCTGCGGGATCATCTCGTAGAGGAGACCGAGGGCCGGATGCATCGCCCGCATTTCATCGCGCGTCGCGCCCTGCACCGGCGGCGGCATGTCCGCCGGATCGTAAAGGTCATGATATTCCGGCGGCGAGATAAAGGGCGGATGCGGCCGCAGGAAGGTCAGGTGATGGAAGAAGGCGGTCGAGGGCTTTGCCTCCAAATCCGCGATCAGCTTGTCGGCGAGCCAGTGGGTCTCGCTGTCCTCCGCCTTGAACCGACTCGGCGCGAACAGCGGGTGTCGGCCCGGCGGCAATTGATAGGCGGGATCGGGATGATAGATCGCGTAGCCCGGCCCTGGAATCTCGTAGCCCTTCGCTGCGAGATAATCGAGCCAGGGTATGCTGTTCGCCGCCAGCTGCTGGCCCACGGTGAAGCCCGGCATGACGCCCTCATAGGTGAGGAATGCCTCATGATCCTCCCCCAGTACGCGCGGATCCGGGGTCGTATCCGTATAGCCCCAGAGGGTCGGATCATAGCCGGAGCTGCGCGCCTCCAGCGCAAGATTGGTCAGGCTGTGATTGAGCGGCGTACCGTTCCGGATGGAGCGGTGATTGCTCGGATACATGCCGGTGAGAAACGTGGTGCGCGACGGACCGCAAGGGGCAATGCAGGTAAAATGGTTGAGAAAGGCAACCCCCTCACCGGCGAGGGCGTCAAGGTTCGGCGTCCTGATGGTCGGATTGCCCGTCGCGCCGAGATGGTCGGCCCGCCACTGGTCCAGCGTGACGAAAAGAACATTGGTTTTCGTCATCAGGAAATGTTCAGCCCGTTGAGCGACGCGGCAATATCCTGCGAAAGCTCCCCCAGCAGCTTGCTGAGCGCATTGGCGTAGCTGTTGTAATCGCCGGGCGTCGCCGCCGTCTCGTAGGTTTTCGCATGGCGCGCGAGCACGACATTGTCATAGAGCGCCTTGATATGCCAACGCACCGTGAGGCGCGCAACGCCCGCCCCCGTCTCGGTGATATCGATGACATTGACGGCCACCTGAAGCGACTGCTTCGTCGGTCGGAAATCGGCGGGATAGGCGAAGACCCTTTCCGCGCCGATCAGGGTCGCGACATTACTGGTCAGCACCCGCTTGATGGCATCGCTTAAGGGTTCCGCCCAATGGTCGAAATCGGACACATTGATCTCGGCGCCGCTGCCGAATGTGACGATCTGCGGCCGGTCGGCATATCCCGGAATCTGCACCGGACCGATGCCGACGGTGGCCCCCTCGGCAAGCGACAGGCCGCTATCCGCCGTCAGGCCGTCCGCCGTTTTCAGGATATAGAAATTGGTCGGCGCCGATCCCGGCAGGCCGCCGCAGGCCGACAGCGGCAGGGCCATCAGCAGGAGGATCGCAAAATTTCGTCCAATTGGCCGCAGGCTAGGCAAGGTCATGGGTCATCTCTTTCCACTGATCAGGGAACTCGGGTTCCGTTCGAGGAAATCCGCAAGGCTGCGCACCGCCCGGCTCGCCGCCGCCAGTTCCTGCAGCATGTTGGTCAGATCATATTTGAACGGCGAGCCGTCGGCAATCAGCCCGTTGACCGAACTGAACATGGTTTCGGCGGAGACGAGCGTCGCATCGATCTTGTTGATGGCATCGCGGATATCCTCGATCGTCCGGCCAATGTTGGGCAGGGTCTTGGTGTCGATATTCTCCGCCACCACGCGCACCGACACCGCCAGCTTGCGATATTCATCGATGGTTTTCTGCAATTCGCCGGAATTGATGAACTTGTCCAGCCCGGCGACCGTGCCGTTGAGGTTCTGCCCGAGCTCCTCGATCGGCAGTTTGTTGATCTTCGCCATGATCTCGGTGACGGACGCGGTAATCGCCTCGAGATCGGCCGGGACTGTTGGAATCTCCGGGTAGCGCCCGCTCGTCGCGACATAGACCGCCTCTTTCTCCGGCACCAGGTCAAGCTCGACGATAAGCTGCCCGGTCAGGAAGTTGGCGTTTTTCAGCTTGGCCTTTAGGCCGCGCTCGATCAGGTCCTTGATGATTTTCTGCCGCAGCTCCCGCGTCTCAAGCACCGAACGGATTTTCTGCCCGTTGTCGGTGAGGCTGATCCGCTGCGGCTCAACCTCGATCAGCACCGGGATATAGAATTTCTGGTTCGCCTCGTCGATTTCGAGGCTGATCTCGCGAACGCTGCCAATCTTGATGCCCTTGAACTCGACATTGGCGCCGACCGTGAGACCACTGACGGAGCCGTCAAAATAAAGGACATAGACGACCTTCTCCGTGAAGCGGGCATCCTCCTTCGCCTTGATGTTGTCATAGAGCTTGAATTCGTGGCGCGCCTCCGCCTTGAAGGTATTCTGGTAGAGACGCGGCGTCGAAAACTCGACGGCACCGGCGATCAGGCTTTGCAGGGAACTCGCGCCAACCTCGAGGCCGGCGGTCGAGACCGACACATTGATGCCGCCGGCATTCCAGAATTGCGTTCCCTCCAGCACCAGATCGTCATAGGGCGCCTGCACGAAGGCGTAGACATCCACCGCCTTCTTGTCGTCGGCAAGGCGGTAGCCGAGGATGCTGCCGACAACGAGGCCCTTGTAGATGACCGGCGTGCCGCGATTGATGTTGCTGAGCTTCTCCGTCGAGAGGATATATTCCGTCCCCTTGTCGTTGGAGGTGATGACAGGCGGCGTCTTCAGCCCGGTGAATTCCGTCTGCCGCTTGCCGCCCTTGCCCGGATCGATCTCGATGAAGGAGCCGGAGAGCAGCGTCTGCAAGCCCGTGATCCCCTGAAACCCGATGGCCGGGGCGACAATCCAGAAGCTGGCCGTATCGGTGAGATATTTGTCCGCCGTCCGGTTGACGTCGATGACGAGCGATACGCCCTTGTCGTCGTCGAGAATATCAATCCGGTTCAAGGTGCCGATCGTGACATCCTTGTATTTGAGCTGCGTCTTGCCGGGAATCATTCCCTCCGCGTCATCGAAGACGACGGAAATTTCCGCGCCCCGCTCCGCCACCGTTTGGACAATGAGGTATACCGCGACCCCGAGCGCGATGACCGGCACGATCCAGATACTCATCAGGCTGGCATATCCGCGCCGGATCTTGGCCTCCGGCAGTTTATGCGCATTATCGTCCGTCATCATCCTCCCCTTCTGCATCCCAGATCAAACGCGGATCAAAGGTCATCGCCGCAAACATCGTCAGAATCACCACTGCGGCAAAGGCAATCGCCCCCGGCCCCGCCGTCACCGTCGCCAGCGCCTGCAGCTTCACCAGCGCGATCAGGATCGAGATCATGAAGATATCGATCATCGACCAGCGACCGATAAATTCGGTGAACCGGTACAGCAACGTCCGGGCGCGCGGGCGCGCCTTCATGCGCAATTGCACCGAAAGCACCAGGAAAAGTAAAGCGGCAATTTTGAAGATCGGCACGAAGACACTGGCAACGAAGACGATCACGGCGATCACAATCTGTCCGGAATGGACCAGCTCGATGACGCCGCCCATGATCGTGTTGGTCGTTGCGCGGCCAAAGGATACCAGCGTCAGCACCGGATAGACATTGGCCGGAATATAGAGAACCCCCGCCGCGATCAGCAGCGCCCAGGTCCGGTGCATGCTGTTGACCTTGCGGCTGTGCAGGGCCGCGTCGCAGCGCGGACAGCGGCCAGCGTGAGCGGCGCTGTAGGCGCCGGAGACCAGTAGCCCGCAGACATGACACGACAGCGCGCCGAGCGATTTCGCCGTGACACCCGCCGCGCTCACGCCTGAATCTCCTTAAGGCGGCTCCACAGCGCGCCTTCATCGAGGGTCATATAGGCCATCACCGTCGCCGCCACCATCAGGACGAAGGCGAACAGCGACAGGCCGACGCTGACGTCGGCAAAATCCTGCAGCTTCACGAAGGCGACGATGATGCCGAGAATGAAAATTTCCGACATCGCCCAGGGCTTGAGATGCGTGAGGATGCGCACCTGAAGCTGCGGGCTTGGCGGCGCCTTGCCGAGACGCATCGGCAGAAGAAGCGTAATCAGAACGAGCAGAACCGCCAGCGGCGCGACGACGCTGAAAATAAACACGACAATGCCGAGCTCCCAATAGCCGGCGGTCCAGAAGGCGATGGCGCCGTCGATCAGCCGGTTGGATTCCGACCGCCCCTCCATCTCGAAGGTCAGCAGCGGGAACATATTGGCGAGGATGAAAAACATGAGCCCCGTCATCGCGAAGGCGAGCGCCCGGTCGAGGCTGTCCTTGTGGCGGACGAACAGCAGCGCGCCGCATCGGATGCACCGTCCCTGCTCCCCCTCCCTGATTGACGGAACCGCATGGACAAGGTCGCATTCCGGGCAGGCAAGATAGGCCTCGGTATAGGTAAAATTACTGTCGATCGCCATGCCATACTTTCATCAATCGATCCCGGCCCAGAGAATAAAGGGCATCCGCGCCGCATTCAATTGATTTCCATCACGATTTTTCCATTCACGGTATTCGGCGGATTATCACCCCTTCGCATATAAAGCTATTGCCGCGGCGCATCGGGCTTCCTATCTCCATATTTACACGATAAAATTATGCAAAATGCAATATTTCACATTTTTTTATAGTATAATAGGGGTGTTTCTTCTTGTGGGATGCCCGGATATTATGTAAGCCCAAGCGCGAAAGCAGCGCATCGGCGCAGTGACAGTGGAACAGAGACGACATTATGAGCATGACGCGATTAACCCATCTCAGGCAGCTTGAGGCGGAAAGCATCCATATCTTCCGGGAGGTCGTCGCGGAGTTCGAGAAACCGGTCATGCTCTATTCGATCGGCAAGGATTCGGCGGTTCTCCTGCATCTCGCGCGGAAGGCCTTCCATCCCTCCCCGGTTCCCTTTCCGCTGCTTCATGTCGACACCACCTGGAAGTTCCGCGACATGATCCATTTCCGCGACACCATCGTGCGGGAGTACGGGCTGGAGCTGCTTGTGCATATCAATGCCGACGGCGTGCAACAGGGGATCGGCCCCTTCACCCATGGCTCGGCCCTGCATACCGACGTGATGAAGACGGAGGCGCTGAAACAGGCGCTCAATCAGTATAAATTCGATGCGGCCTTCGGTGGGGCCCGCCGCGACGAGGAAGCGAGCCGCGCCAAGGAACGCGTCTTCTCCTTCCGCAGCGAGAGCCATCGCTGGGATCCCAAGAACCAGCGACCGGAGCTGTGGAACCTCTATAACGGCCGCGTCCGCAAGGGCGAGAGCATCCGCGCCTTCCCCCTCTCCAACTGGACCGAGCTCGATATCTGGCAATATATCTATATGGAGGATATTCCGATCGTGCCGCTCTATTTCGCGGCCGAGCGCCCGGTGGTCGAGCGCGACGGCATGCTGATCATGGTCGATGACGAGCGGATGCCGCTGAAGGAGGGGGAGACGCCGATGATGAAATCCATCCGCTTTCGCACGCTCGGCTGCTATCCGCTGACCGGCGCGATAGAATCGACCGCCGCCACCCTGCCCGAGATCATCCAGGAAATGCTCGTCGCCCGCACGTCGGAGCGGCAGGGCCGGCTGATCGACAAGGACCAGGCCGGATCGATGGAGAAGAAAAAGCAGGAGGGCTATTTCTGATGAACGAGCTATCCGTGACGGCGGCGGCGGAAATCGACGCCTATCTGAAGACCCAGGAACAGAAAAACCTTCTCCGCTTCATCACCTGCGGCAGCGTCGATGACGGCAAGAGCACCTTCATCGGCCGCCTTCTGTGGGATTCGAAGCTATTGTTCGAGGATCAGCTCGCGACCCTCACCGCGGAAAGCAAGCGCGTCGGCACCCAGAACGGGGAAATCGACTATGCGTTGCTACTCGACGGCTTGCAGGCGGAACGCGAACAGGGCATCACCATCGACGTCGCCTACCGTTTCTTCGCCACCGACAAGCGCAAATTCATCGTCGCCGACACCCCCGGGCATGAGCAATATACCCGCAACATGGTGACCGGCGCCTCGACCGCCGATCTCGCGGTCATCCTGATCGATGCGCGAAAAGGAGTGCTGATCCAGACCATGCGGCACAGCTATCTCGTCTCGCTTCTCGGGATCAAGAAGGTCGTGCTGGCCGTCAACAAGATGGACCTTGTCGGCTATGACGCGACGGTGTTCGAGCGGATCAAGGCGGATTACGCGAAATTTGCGGCGCAGCTCGGCTTCGACGACGTCACCTCCATTCCTGTCTCGGCCCTCAAGGGCGACAATATGATCGGCGCGAGCGAGGCGATGCCCTGGTACGATGGGCCGAGCGTGCTCGACTATCTCGAGACCGTCGAGATCGGCGCCGAAGATCTCTCCCGCCCCTTCCGCATGCCCGTGCAGTGGGTGAACCGGCCAAACCTCGATTTCCGGGGTTTTTCCGGAACCATCGCGAGCGGTACCGTCCGTGTCGGCGACGCCATCGTCGAGCCCGCCTCGGGCCGCAGCAGCCGGGTTGCGCGCATCGTCACCTTCGATGGCGACCTTGAAGTGGCGATTGCCGGCCAGGCCGTGACGCTCACGCTCGAGGATGAGATCGACATCAGCCGCGGCAATATCCTCTGCGCCGCGAACGACCGCCCGGCGACCGCTGATCAGTTCGAGGCGAAAGTCGTCTGGATGAGCGCGGAGCCGATGCTGCCGAGCCGGACCTATCTGCTGAAACTCGGCACCGGGACGACGGCGGCGCGGATCAGCGATCTGAAATACAAGGTCAATGTCAATACCATGGAGCATATGGCCTCGAAAACGCTGGAGCTTAACGAGATCGGCGTCTGCAACCTGTCGCTCGACAAGGCGATTTCCTTCGATCCCTACACGAAGATACCGGCGACCGGCGCCTTCATCCTGATCGACCGCTTCACCAATGCGACGGTGGCCGCGGGGATGATCGATTTTGCCCTCCGCCGCGCCGAAAATATCCATTGGCAATCGGTCGATATCCATAAGGAGGCCCGGGCCGAGCAGAAGGGACAGAAAGCTTCCGTCCTTTGGTTCACCGGGCTTTCGGGCTCGGGCAAGTCGACGATCGCCAACCTGGTCGAGAAAAAGCTCCATGCCCTGAACAAGCATACCTATCTGCTCGATGGCGATAACGTGCGGCACGGGCTGAACAAGGATCTCGGCTTTACCGATGCCGACCGGGTGGAGAATATCCGCCGCGTCGGCGAGACGGCGAAGCTGATGGTGGATGCGGGGCTGATCACCCTCGTCTCCTTTATCTCCCCCTTCCGGAGCGAGCGCCAGATGGCCCGTGGCCTGCTGGAGGATGGCGAGTTTCTAGAAGTCTTCGTCGATACCCCGCTCGAGATTTGCGAGGCCCGCGATATCAAGGGCTTGTATAAAAAGGCGCGCGCCGGGGAAATCAAGAATTTCACCGGCATCTCGTCTGATTACGAACGGCCGGAGAATGCCGAGATCATCATCGACGGCGGCAGGACAAGTCCGGAAGACGCCGCCGATCAGATCATTGCGGTTCTCGAACAGCGCGGGTTTATCTAGGGTCTATTTTAGAAGATTGAGCAGATACTCGCCATAGCCGCTCTTGCGGAGCGGTTCGGCGAGGGCGGCCAGTTCGTCGGCCGTGATGAATTTCTTCTGATAGGCGATTTCCTCGGGGCAGGCGATTTTAAGGCCCTGCCGCTTCTCGATCGTCTGCACGAAATGGGACGCTTCCAGCAGGTTGTCGTGGGTTCCGGTATCGAGCCAGGCGCTGCCGCGGCCCAGTAACTCCACGCTGAGCTGGCCCCGTTCAAGATAGAGGCGATTGAGGTCAGTAATCTCCAGTTCCCCGCGCGCACTTGGCTTCAGCTGCTTTGCAAACTCCACCACCTGATTGTCGTAGAAATACAGCCCGGTAAGGGCGAAATTCGATTTCGGGTTTTTGGGCTTTTCCTCAACGCCGATGACTTTACCTGCCTCATCAAATTCAGCAACGCCGTAGTTTTCCGGGTCGGAAACATGGTAGCCGAAAATTGTCGCGCCAACCTCCCGCGCCTTGGCGTTTTGCAGCAGCAGGCTGAACCGGTTGGCATAGAAGATATTATCGCCGAGGATCAGTGCAGAGTGATCGTCGCCGATATGCTCCGCGCCGATGATGAAGGCCTGCGCGAGGCCATCGGGCGACGGCTGTGCCGCATATGTGAGGTTCAACCCCCAACGCGCCCCATCGCCCAGCACGCGCTGGAATACCGCCTGCTCCTCCGGCGTCGTGATGATCAGGATATCCCGGATATCCGCCAGCATCAGGGTCGTCAGCGGGTAATAGATCATCGGCTTGTCATAGATCGGCATCAGCTGCTTGCTGACCCCGAGTGTCAGGGGATGAAGCCGGCTGCCCGTGCCGCCCGCGAGAATAATGCCTTTATGCGCCATGAATTTTGTCTCTACACCGTTAATACATACTGTTCAGGGATATAGCATAACATTAGCGGCATAGAGTTTAAATTTTATTACCCCCGCCGCCGCGTGCGGTCACGGGGCGGAAGGTCAGGCGGACTTCGCCGCACATTCGCCGGTTTTGAGCCGCTCAAGAAGCGCCTGCGCCGGCGGATAGCCCGGCTCGCGTTGTATCAGGCGGTTGAGAATTGCCGCCGCTTCATGGCGCCGCCCGGCCTTGATCAGCACCTCCGACATGATCGTTGTCCCCTCCGGCGTCGCCTCCAAGGTTGCCCGGTTGCGTTCAAGAACCAACTGGGCTTCCTTCATCGCCTCAAGATGCATCAGAATCGGCAGGATGACCAGCGCCGGATCCGTCGTCCGGTCGCAGCGGAAATGCGCCTCATCCACCTTCACCATCTCTTCCGCCACCGATTTTTTCTCGAAAGCGCCGGCGCCGCGGAGGGCATCTGTCAGCGCGTCCAGGCAGCCGCGGAACATCTTGATATCGCCATGCCCCATACGGAGCAGCGCCAGGATATGTCCAAGACTATGGCCGGAAAAATTCACCTCGGCGATTTTCTTGAGCATGAAATATTCGTCCGGACCATTGTCGCGGATATGCGCCTTGAAGCGATGGGCGAGATGCAGGACCTTCTTCCGGCCCGGGTTCATGAGAAATCCCGCCATCTCCAGCGAGGATTTGGCATGACCAGGCGTGAAGACCCGGCCTTTCCGATGCGTTACATAGGCCGCCATCGCGTGAAAATTGACATGCAGCGAATAGGTGCCGTTCCGTGCCACCTTGCGCGGCCCCATCTCCTTGAGGACGGACAAGTCCATGGCGCCGAAATCCCCGGCCAGCCAGAACATCGGACCACTGGTCAGCGCCGACAGCCGGTCGATCGCCGTCAGCCCGCCGACGGGCAGCGAGAAATTGATCCCGCCCTTCACCTGGCGATAGGACTCAACGATGCGGTTCCAGTCGGCATTTTCGTAAATGTCCGCGCCAGTGGGCTCCTCGACATAGTCGAATTCCGTATTGCGGACGATATCGTCAATATTGTCGCTGGCCGTGTCGATGCGGTGGCAGACCTTTCGCGCCATCAGGACGCCGTCGCGGACGCTGTAAAGATCGTGGGGAATGCTGTCGATGACATAATTGGCGATGACGGAGAGCGGCGTTGCGAGCGATCCCGGCGTGATGATCCGGTCCGAAACCAGCAGGCGGATGGGATGCTCCTTCACCACATCGAGATGGGCGAAATCGAGGACCCCTGCGTCGACAAACGGCTTCAGCTGCGGATGCCGCTCCCAAAATCCGATATTGGCGCGGCTGATATCCGTCATCACATAGACGATATTCCGCTTCCTGCGCAGCACCGTTGCCTCCGGCGAGAAGAAATGTCGGAGGAAGCTATAGGCGAAGCGGCCCGACCCGGCGCCGAGTTCAAGGATATAATGCGGCTCATCGCTGCCCTTCGCCCGCGCGCCTGCCGCGAAATCCTCGAGAAAACCCTCGATCACCTTGCCGTAGGCCCGCGCGATAAAGGGATTGGTCGTCACGTAATTGGGCACCATGTTGGGCTGCCAGGCGTCAATCCCGAGATTCTCGTAGTAGCTCCGCTGCAACTCCCAGATCGGCGAGCGCGAGAGGGGCAGGAAATTTTCTTCTCTGTCATCAGTTGTCATCATGAACCGCCTTGTCTAAATCCTCTGCCAGCAGAACGCATGGCGGCGGCGGTTCGTGAACAGGCCGCGGAAAAAACTATCCGCGATACGGCTTTACCTCCGACCGTCAGGAATGATATGCAAAGCGGATGGCAGGCGATGGATCGCCGCTCTTTCACAGCACGAAACGAGAGACGAATGACAGAGATGACCAACGGTGCGGCGATGGGCGAATGGCAATTCTGGGTTGACCGCGGCGGCACCTTCACCGATCTCGTTGCACGGCGGCCCGACGGCAGCATTGTCACCCACAAGTTGCTGAGCGAAAACCCCGAGCAATATGAGGATGCGGCGCTGCAGGGCATCCGCGACCTGCTCGGTCTCGCGCGGACAGACGATATTCCGGCCGAGAAAGTCGGCGCCGTGAAGATGGGCACGACCGTTGCCACCAACGCGCTGCTGGAACGCAAGGGCGAACCGTTGGTGCTGGTGACGACGGAAGGGTTCCGCGATGCCCTCCGCATCGGCTACCAGACGCGGCCGAAACTCTTCGCGCTCAATATCGAGCTTCCGGAAATGCTCTATCAGAAAGTGATCGAGGTCGCGGAGCGCGTCGGCGCGAATGGCGAGATGATCCGCCCGCTCGACGTCTCGGACGCCCGCGCGAAGCTCCAGGCGGCCTATGACGAGGGGCTGCGCGCCTGCGCCATTGTCTTCATGCATGGCTACCGCTTCTCTGATCATGAAAAAACGGTGGCGGATATCGCCCGCGACATTGGCTTCCGCCAGGTCTCCACCAGCCATGAGACGAGCCCGCTGATGAAGCTGGTGAGCCGCGGCGATACGACCGTCGTCGATGCCTATCTCTCCCCAATTCTCCGGCGCTATGTCGACCGGGTGGCGTCCGAGCTGGGCGATACCCGCCTGATGTTCATGCAATCGAATGGCGGCCTCACGGACGCGCACTTCTTTCAAGGGAAAGACGCCATTCTCTCCGGCCCCGCCGGCGGCGTTGTCGGCATGGTGCAGACGAGCGCCATGGCCGGGTTCGAGAAGGTGATCGGCTTCGATATGGGCGGCACCTCGACCGATGTCTCCCATTACGGCGGCGAATATGAGCGCACCTTCGAGACCGAGGTTGCCGGGGTGCGCATGCGCGCGCCGATGATGCTGATCCATACGGTGGCGGCGGGCGGCGGCTCGATCCTGCATTTCGATGGCGCCCGTTATAAGGTCGGGCCCGACAGCGCCGGCGCCAACCCCGGCCCGGCCTGCTACCGTAAGGGCGGTCCGCTCACCGTCACCGACTGCAACGTCATGCTCGGCAAGCTGTCGCCGGAATTCTTCCCCAAGGTCTTTGGGCCCAACGCGGATGAAGCTCTCGATGCCGAGATTGTCCGGGAAAAATTCAAGGCGCTGGCGGACCGGATCAACGCGGCGACCGGCGATAACCGCAGCCCGGAAGAAGTCGCGCGCGGCTTTCTCTTCATCGCGGTTGAGAATATGGCCAATGCCATCAAGAAAATTTCGGTGCAACGTGGCTATGATGTGTCCGAATATGTGCTGACCTCGTTCGGCGGCGCGGGCGGGCAGCATGCCTGCATGGTCGCCGACAGCCTCGGCATGACGAAGATCATGCTGCATCCTTACGCGGGCGTCCTGTCCGCTTTCGGCATGGGTCTTGCGGATTTGCGGGTGCTCAAGGAAAAGGCGATGGAAGTGCCGCTGAATGAGACGGCCCTGCCGGAGATTGCCGCCACCCTTGATGCGCTGGCCACGGAAGGCCATGGTGAGATGCGCGCCCAGGGGGTTGAGGAGAAACGCATCTCTATCGAGCGCAAGCTGCATATCAAATATCAGGGCTCCGATACCTCCATGGTCGTCGATGATGGCCCACTGGCGGAGGTTATCAAGGCGTTCGAGGCGGCGCACCGCCAGCGCTTCGGCTTCAACACGCCGGAAAAGACGATGATCGTCGAGGCGGCGGCCGTGGAAGTCGTCGGCGCGGGCGACAAGATCGACGATCCGCTCCGCCCCGATACCGAGGCGGAAATCACCCCCGTCGCGACGGAACAGGTCTATATGGCGGACGCCTGGCGCGACTGCCCCTTCTTCGATCGCGACAAGCTCCCCTCGGGCGCGAAGATCGACGGCCCGGCGGTGATCGTCGAAGCGACCGGCACGACGGTGATCGAGCCCGGCTGGCAGGCCGAAATGACGCCGCGCGGCCATCTTGTCCTCACCCGCGTCGAGGCCCTCAAACGCGACATGGCCATCGGCACCGAGGTTGACCCGGTGATGCTGGAGATTTTCAACAATCTCTTCATGAATGTCGCCGAGCAGATGGGCACGGTGCTGGAAAAGACCGCCTATTCGGTGAATATCAAGGAACGGCTCGATTTCTCCTGCGCGGTGTTTGACCTCAACGGCGATCTGATCGCCAACGCGCCGCATATGCCGGTGCATCTGGGCTCCATGTCCGAAAGCATCAAGGCGGTGATCCGCAAGCATGGCGCGGTGATGAAGGCGGGCGACGTCTTCGTGCTGAACGCCCCCTATAACGGCGGCACGCATCTGCCCGATGTCACGGTGATTACGCCGGTCTTTGACCTGAAAGGCGAGGACATCCTTTTCTATGTCGCGAGCCGCGGCCATCATGCGGATATCGGCGGGCTCACGCCGGGCTCCATGCCGCCCGACAGCCGCATAGTCGAGGAGGAAGGCGTCATTCTCGACAATATCCTGCTCGTCGATGGCGGCCGGCTGCTGGAGGAGGAGATTGTCGAGATCCTGAAATCCGGCCCCTACCCGTCCCGCAACACTGATCAGAACATGGCCGATTTGAAAGCGCAGATCGCGGCCTGCGAGAAGGGTATTCAGGAACTGCGCAAGATGGTCGATCACTTCTCCCTCGAGGTGGTCCATGCCTATATGGGCCATGTGCAGGACAATGCGGAGGAATCCGTCCGCCGGGTGCTGGATGTGCTCAAAGACGGCTCCTTCACCTATCCCATGGATGACGGCTATGAGATCAAGGTCAAGATCTCGATCAACAAGGAAGACCGCACGGCCACCATCGATTTCACCGGCACCAGCGGGGAGCATCCGACCAACTATAATGCGCCGCGCGCGGTGACGACGGCGGCGGTGCTCTATGTCTTCCGCTGCCTGGTGGATAGCGATATTCCGCTGAATGCCGGCTGTCTCAAGCCGCTTGAGATCATCGTGCCGGAAAAATCCATGCTCTCGCCGGAATATCCGGCGGCCGTGGTCGCGGGCAATGTCGAGACGTCGCAATGCATCACCGACTGCCTGTTCGGCGCGCTCGGCGTGATGGCGGCGGCGCAAGGGACGATGAACAATTTCACCTTCGGCAACAATACCTATCAATATTACGAGACGATTTGCGGCGGATCGGGCGCGGGCCCGGATTTCGACGGCACCAGCGCTGTCCATACCCATATGACCAACGCCCGCCTGACGGATCCGGAAGTCCTCGAATGGCGCTTCCCGGTAACGCTTGAAAGCTTCGAGATCCGGCGGGGATCGGGCGGCAAGGGCAAGCATAAAGGCGGCGACGGGACGCTTCGCAAGATCCGCTTTCACGAGCCGATGACGGCGGCGCTGCTCTCCAGTCACCGCGTGGTGCCCCCCTTCGGCCTCAACGGCGGAGAAAATGGCGAGGTCGGCAATCAATGGGTGATCCGCGCAAACGGCGAGATCGACTATCTCGAGGGACGCGACAAGACCGACATGGGCGCGGGCGACATCTTCGTCATCCAGACCCCGACCGGCGGCGGCTACGGGAAGTAATTATTTATTGCTGAGAAAGGCTTGCCAGTTTTTGTCGGCGTCCTTGATGCGCGCGGCGATGCCGGTGGCCTCCCAGCGGTCCTTCCCCGCGTCATGGCCGAACAGATAGAGCTTGCCGTCAAAGATCAGCCAGACGCCGGGATCGATATCGGCGAGATTGCCAAGGCTCATCTGGTTGGAGCAATAGCCGCCATATTGCGGGGCGTAGCCTTCGGGGTTGGCGGCGAATAAATCACGGCTTTTCGTGTCCGCAAAGCGCCATTTAGCACCCTTGTACTCGACGGAAAATTCCCCTTCCCCTTGCACGGGCGCGGCCTTCGTGAAATAGGCGGTGCTGTCGTATCCCTCAACCGCGAGGCCGCCGAGATAGGTCCGGTTCACCTCCTCAAAGGCGAAGGCCTTCGCGGCCCCGATAAAGAGCAGGATCAAAACGACAAGCGCAATACGGCGGTACATGAATTTCCTTTCCCTCGACCTGACGCCATTATCACCGCGATCCGGGGTCTGTGAAAATCAAATAAATGTCATCAACCGGCGCGGCGCACCCGTTCATAGGCGAGGTTCGAAGCGAGCAGCCGTTCCGCCGCATCGGGCGAGATATCCTTGCGCTTGGCATAATCCTCGACCTGGTCGCGGCCGATATTGCCGACGCCGAAATAGCGCGCCTCGGGATGCGAGAAGTAGAAACCGGAAACCGAAGACGCCGGCAGCATGGCAAAACTCTCGGTCAGTTCGATCCCGGCGCGGCTGTCCGCCTCCAAGAGCCGGAACAGGTCGATCTTCTCCGAATGCTCGGGACAGGCGGGATAGCCCGGCGCGGGACGGATGCCGCGATATTCCTCGCGGATCAGTTGCTCGTTGCTGAGTTTCGCGTCCGTCTCGTACCCCCAGAGCTCCCTTCGGACCCGCTCATGCATATATTCAGCGCAGGCCTCGGCCAGCCGGTCAGCGAGCGCCTTCAGCATGATACTGCTGTAATCATCGTGGGTTCTCTTGAATTCTTCAAGTTGTTTCTCAATTCCAAGGCCCGCCGTCACGGCAAATCCGCCGAGGTAATCCTTAAGGCCACTCTCAACGGGCGCGATGAAATCGGCAAGGCTGTGATTGGCGCGGCCATTGCTTCGCCGCATCTGCTGGCGGAGGAAATGGAACCGGTGCTTCTCCGCCGTCCGCCCCTCGTCTGTATAGATAATCACATCGTCGCCCTCGCGCGCCGCCGGGAAGAAACCGACAACCGCCTTGGCCTGCAGCCATTTTTCCGAAATGATCCGGTTCAGCATGGCCCGCGCGTCGTTATAAAGCTCCGTCGCCGTCTCGCCGACGACCGCATCGTCGAGGATTTTCGGAAAATGCCCGGCGAGTTCCCAGGTGCGGAAGAAAGGCGACCAGTCGATATAGTCGCACAGATCGGCAAGATCGATATCGTCGAACTCCTTCAGCCCGGTAAAGCTCGGCTCGGGCGGCTGATAGCCGGTCCAGTCGATGGCGACGGCATTGGCGCGCGCCTCCTGCAGCGTCGCCAGCGTATCGCTCCGTGATTTCTTGAGGTAATTCTCCCGCACCACCTCGTATTCCGCCTTGATGCTATCGATGAGTTCGCGGTTGTTTTCCTTGCTGGTCAGTTTGGTGGCGATGCCGACGGCACGGGAGGCGTCGGTAACATAGATGGTCGTGCCGTCATATTGCGGCGCGATTTTGAGCGCCGTATGCACCTTCGATGTCGTCGCCCCGCCGATCAGCAGCGGAAGATGGAAATCCTGACGCTGCATCTCCGCGGCGACCGTCGCCATCTCCTCGAGCGACGGCGTGATCAGCCCGGAAAGCCCGATGATATCCACTTTCTCGGCAATCGCCGTTTCGAGGATTTTCGGGTACGGCACCATCACGCCAAGATCGATCACCTCGAAATTATTGCATTGCAGGACCACGCCGACGATATTCTTGCCGATGTCATGAACGTCGCCCTTGACGGTCGCCAACAGCACCTTGCCCTTCGTCTGGGATTCGCCGCTCTTATCCTTCTCCGCCTCGATAAAGGGGAGCAGATGAGCCACCGCCTGCTTCATCACGCGGGCGCTTTTCACCACCTGCGGCAGGAACATCTTGCCCGACCCGAACAGGTCGCCAACCACATTCATGCCGTCCATCAGCGGCCCCTCGATCACCTGGATGGGGCGCGGAAATTGTTGCCGCGCCTCTTCCGTATCCTCGATAATATAATCGGAAATGCCTTTCACCAGCGCATGGGTCAGCCGTTCGCCGACCGTGCCCTCGCGCCAGGAAAGATCGATGACATTGCTTTTCTTCTGGCCAATGGCCTGTTCCGCCACCTCAAGTAGCCGTTCCGTCGCGTCGTCGCGCTTGTTGAAGACCACATCCTCGATCCTGTCGCGCAGGTCTTCGGGAATATCGGAATAGACGGCAAGCTGGCCCGCATTGACGATGCCCATATCCATGCCCGCCTGGATCGCGTGATAGAGGAAGACCGAATGCATCGCCTCGCGCATCGCGTTGTTGCCGCGCAAGGAAAAAGACATATTGCTGACGCCTCCGCTGATCTGGATATAGGGCAGCGTGGCCTTCAGCTCGCGCGTCGCCTCGATATAGTCGCGGGAGAAGTTGCGATGCTCGTCAATGCCGGTCGCGATGGGGAAGATATTCGGATCGAAAATGATATCTTGCGGAGGAAAATCAACGACTTCCGTCAGAATCTTATAGCAGCGCGTGCAGATTTCGACCATCCGCTCCTTGCTGTCTGCCTGCCCGTCCTCATCGAAGGCCATGACCACGGCCGCCGCGCCATAGCGGCGCAGCTCGCGCGCATGGGCGATGAATTCCTCCTCACCTTCCTTGAGGCTGATGGAATTGACAACGCCCTTACCCTGCACGGTCTTGAGCCCGGCTTCCAGAACCTCCCATTTGGAGCTGTCGATCATGATCGGCACTCGGCTGATATCGGGCTCGGAGGCGATGAGGTTGAGGAAGGTCGTCATGGCGGATTTCGCGTCCAGCATGGCGTCATCCATATTCACATCGACGATCTGCGCGCCGTTGATTACCTGTTCGCGGGCGATATCGAGGGCGGTGTCATAATCCCCCTCCATCACCAGTTTCTTGAACTTGGCGGAGCCGGCGACATTCGTCCGCTCCCCGACATTGATGAAACCGGCGACATCGTCGAGATAGAGCGGTTCCAGCCCGCTCAGGCGGCAGACGGGTTCAAGATCGGGGATCTTGCGCGGGCTGATTTCCGCAACCGCCACGGCAATCGCCGCGATATGTTCCGGGCGCGTGCCGCAGCAGCCGCCGACAATATTGACAAGGCCGCTTTTCGCAAATTCGCCAAGCTGTTCAGCCATATAGGCGGGGGTATCGTCATAGTCGCCCAGCTCATTGGGAAGGCCGGCATTCGGATGCACGCTGACGCGCGTCGTCGCGATATGAGAAACTGCCTGAATATGCGGTCGCAAGTCCTTGGCGCCCAACGCACAATTGAATCCGATACTGATCGGATCCACATGCGCCATTGAGGTCCAGAAGGCTTCCGCCGTCTGACCCGAGAGCGTGCGGCCGGAGGCGTCCGTAATCGTGCCGGAGACCATCACCGGGTAGCGAACGCCCGTCTCGTCGAAGTAGCGCAGCACGGCGTAAATTGCCGCCTTGCAGTTGAGGCTGTCGAAGACGGTTTCGATCAGGATGATCTGCGCGCCGCCGTCGATCAGGCCGCGCAGGGCCTCGTCATAGGCCGCGACCAGCTCATCAAAGGACACATTGCGATAGCCCGGATCATTCACATCCGGCGAGATGGAGGCCGTGCGGTTGGTCGGCCCCAACACGCCTGCAACAAACCGCGGCTTGTCCGGTGTTTTTTCCGTCCAGCGATCGGCAACCTTGCGGGCAAGCGCTGCGCCCTGCCTGTTCAGCTCATAGACCGCGCTTTCAAGATGGTAATCCGCCTGGGCGATCGAGGTGGAGTTGAAGGTATTGGTCTCAAGGATATCCGCGCCCGCCGCCAGAAAGGCATCGTGAATGCTCTCGATCACGTCCGGCTTGGTCAGAGTGAGAAGATCGTTGTTGCCCTTCAAATCCGAGGCGAAATCCGCATAGAGACTGCCTCGGTAGTCTTCCTCCGTCAGGCCGTAGCCCTGAATCATCGTGCCCATGGCCCCGTCGAGCACCATGATCCGTTTCTTCAGAATAGCGTCAAGTTCGGCGAACGCCGGTGCCTTGTTCATGGAAAGACCTTTTTAAGAAATAATAGATGAATTAACCGGTTATCTGATTTTTTTCAGGTCGCAACCCAAGTGTATGGCAGACCGAATATACCAGGTCCGCCCGGTTCAGCGTATAGAAATGGAAATCCGTGACCCCGGCCCGCTGCAACTGCAAGCATTGCTCGGACGCGACCATCGCCGCGACCAGATTGCGCGTCGCCGGATCCTCGTCCAGATCCTCGAACAGATGGGTGAGCCAGGCCGGGACCTGCGCGCCGCACTGGCGGCTGAACTGATGGATTTTCGAATAGCTGGTAACCGGCAGGATGCCCGGCACGATCGGAATGGTGATGCCATGGGCCCGAGCACGGTCGACGAAGCGGAGATACACCTCCGGATCGAAGAAGAACTGTGTGATCGCCCGCGTGGCGCCCGCGTCCATCTTGCGCTTGAGATAATCGATATCGGCGAGGCTGGATTTGGCTTCCGGATGGATTTCCGGATAACAGCCGACGGAAATCTCGAAATCATGCTTTTTCTTGAGGAAGTCGATCAGCTCGACCGAGCCCGCGAACCCGCCCGGATGCGGTTTGAAGGCATCGAACCCCTCCGGCGGATCGCCGCGGAGCGCCACCAGATGCCGGATGCCGCTCTGCCAGTAGCGTTCCGCAATTTCCTCGATCTCGCCCTTGCTCGCGCCGACGCAGGTCAGATGGGCCGCCGGTTCCAGCGTCGTTTCCTGGCGGATCCTACTCACCAGCGCATGGGTGCGCTCGCGCGTCGAGCCCCCCGCCCCATAGGTGACGGAGACGAACTTCGGCCCCAAGGGCGCGAGGCGCATCAGCGCCTGCCAGTGCTTGTCCGCCAGCGCATCGGAGGTCGGCGGGAAAAATTCGAAGGACACCTCGACCCGGTTACGGGCGGAGCCGACAAGCAACCCACTCGATATCTCGTTGCTTTGCGGTATTCCTGACATGATCATGACGCGACGGCTCCTTTGGATTTACGGGCGGCCGCCGGGACCGCCGTCCAGATATTGACGGTTAATGGATCGCCTTTCAGCACCTTGAGGTCCCGAGGCTCGAGACCGGCCTCGGCGCAATAGGCCCAGACGGCCTCCTCATCGAAGCCCATATGGCGGTGCGCATGCTCGGCGCGCAGGCTTTCAAGATCATGCGGTGCGAAATCGACGATGGCGAGAATGCCGCCGCCGCGCAGGACCCGCGCCGCCTCGCGGATGGCAACCGCCGGATCCTCGGCATAATGGAGCACCTGATGGATGACGACGGCGTCCTGGGAGTGATTGCCGAACGGCAGGTTATACATATCGGCGAGCCGGACCTGGCAATTGCGCAGGCCCGCATCCTCGATCGCCGAGCGGGCGAAGGAGAGCATCTCGCGGCTGGTATCGACACCGATCGCATGCGTCACCCGGGGCCCGAACAGCTCCAGCATCCGCCCGGTTCCAGTTCCGATATCGAGAAAATCGATGATCTCGACGCCGCCGGTCAACTCGAGCAGCGCTTCCTCCACCGCCTCTTCGGGGACATGGAGGGAGCGGATCTCGCGCCAATGGGCGGCATTCTCGCGGAAATATTCCTCCGCCGCGACATTGCGCGCCTTTTTCACCGTCTCGAGCCGCTCGAGATCACGGGACACCACCGGATCCGTCTCCGGCACCAGGTCGACAAGGGTCCGGCCCAGCAGCGAGGCGCTGTTTTTCGCGGACAGACGATAGAAAACCCAGCTCCCCTCCTGATAGCGATCGAGCAGGCCGGCCTCGCAGAGAAGCTTCAGATGACGGGAGACGCGCGGCTGGCTCTGACCGAGAATCTGTGTAAGCTCGCTCACGGTCAATTCCGAATGCGCGCAGAGAACCAGCAACCGGAGCCGGGTCTCCTCACCCGCAGCGCGTAATCCCTGAAGCAAATTCTCCACAGCAACCCCAATAATCCCATAAAGTTAAATGATATAAACATATCCTTATATCTTTGTACAGAGAAAATGTCCGTACAAGAGCGACTTTTTCGCCACACCACGAAAGGATTCTGTGAACGTTAAAAGACGGCGACTCGCCATGATATGGGGGTTATGATACGAACGAACACTGAATATGGACTGTCTAGGCGATTGATTTATTGCTGAAAACGGTTAAACAGGGTTAGGTCATTAAGGTTAAAGACTTTGGTAACGGTTGCCGGATAGATTAGGCCTCAATTCCGGTTAACTGGGTACAGAGTTGGAAAAGATAAAAATGGGTTTGCGTTCGACATCATCTTCCTTAAAAGCCGGCCTGATGGCCACCGCCCTCCTCATCGCAGTGAGCGGCTGCGCGACGCCTGAGCAAAAAGAAGGCAAGGCCGTCGCCGTGATGTATAACGAGGTTTACGATCCGCTGGAACCGATGAACCGGTATTTCTTCGATGTGAACTATGCACTCGATGCGCTGTTCCTCAAGCCGGTCGCCGAGATGTATCGCGGGGTTGTGCCGCTTCCCGTACGGGACAGCGTGACCAACTTCCTCACCAACCTGAAGCAGCCGATCTACCTGATCAACAATGTGCTGCAGGGCGAGATTGACCGCGCCGGGCATAATATGGGCTCGTTCGTGACCAACACCTTCCTCGGCCTCGGCGGTCTTTTCGACGTCGCCAAGCTGAATAACCAGCAGGAAGACATGGGCCAGACCTTTGCCACCTGGGGCGTTCCGGAAGGACCCTATCTGGTCGTGCCGGTCTTCGGGCCAAGGACGACGCGCGCCGCTGTTGGCGGCGTTGCCGATTACTATCTTGACCCGATCAATTACGCGGCGAAAGAAAACGACATGGATCATGTCGGCCTCATCCGTGCCGGCGCAAGCGGGATCGACGAGCGTTCCCGCTCCATCGACGCGCTTGACGAGATCGAGAAGAATTCCATCGATTTTTACGCGACGGTCCGCAGCCTTTACCGGCAGAACCGCAACAATTTAATCCTCAATGGCGCCAGCAATTCGACACAATTGCCGGATATGTCCTTTGACGATGATGATAAACCGGTAAAGAAAAATTAGCGTCGCTAATCCATTTTTCATTTAAATAGCTATTTTTATTTAATCGGCTCATTCCCGTTGGGGGTATTGTAATGGTAATGAATAGAAGGTTTTTCCATGGACTGCTGATTGCCGCGATGGCAATGACGGCATTCGTCCAGGCCCCGGCAATCGCCGCGGAATCCAAAGAACAGGCGGCACTCGCGCTGGTCAAGAATATCGGCGACGAGGCGGTTAAAACGCTCGCGGACACTTCCCTGAGCGAAAAACAGAAACAGGAACATTTCGAGAAGTTTCTCGACAACAGCTTCGATATGCCGCGCATCGGCCGGTTCGTTCTCGGCCAGTACTGGCGCGACGCGTCATCCGAACAGCAAACGGAATTCCTCAAGGTCTTCCGTGATTTCATGGTCGCCAGCTACAGTGAGAAGATCGGCTCCTATTCCGGCGAGAATCTGGAAATCAAGGATGCAACGTCGCTGAACGACAAGGAATCGCTGGTTCATTCCGTAATCACCCGCCCGAACGGCCCGCCCATCAAGCTTGACTGGCGCGTTCGCGACACCGGGAACGGCGAGAAAATCGTCGATGTGATCATCGAAGGGATCAGCATGGCGCAGACCCACCGCTCGGAGTTTGCCTCCGTGATCAGCCAGCCCGGCATGGGCGTCGACGGGCTGATCAACAAGCTGAAGGAACAGATCAAGACCGCGTCGAACTGACGGTCAGGGATTTTCCGACATAATGCCGCCTGGTCCGTCAGGCGGCATTTTTCATGCCTTCTCGAAACAATAGCCGACGGCCCGCACGGTGCGGATAAGATCGGGCTCCCCGGTCTCGTTGAGCGCCTTGCGCAGGCGGCGGATATGCACATCGACCGTGCGGTCCTCGACATAGACATTCTGGCCCCAAACCCCGTCGAGAAGCTGTTCGCGGGTCAGCACCCGCCCTGCCCTCTCCATGAAATAGCGAAGGAGCTTGAATTCGGTCGGCCCGAGGCGCAGGTCACGTCCGCCGCGACTGACCTTATAGGCCACGAGATCGATAACGACATCGGCGACGGTCAGCTTTTCGCTGCCGGCCTCCGGGTTGCGACGGCGGAGTACCGCGCGGATGCGGGCCATGAGCTCGGCCGGCGAGAAGGGTTTCGCGACGTAGTCGTCGGCGCCGACATCCAGCCCCCGCACCCGGTCCGCTTCCTCCCCGCGCGCGGTGATCATGATGACCGGCAGGTTGCCGTGCTTCTGGTCGCGGCGAAGACGGCGGCAGATCTCGATCCCCGACACCTTCGGCAGCATCCAGTCGAGCAGCAGCATGTCCGGGGCCTCCTCCTCGATGGCGAGCAGCGCCTCGTCGCCGTCATGGGCGGAGGCAACGTCAAAGCCCTCGCTCTCCAGATTATAGCGCAGGAGCTCGACCATCGCCGGCTCGTCCTCAACAATAAGAATTTTCATATCTTCACTCATACACTCACGAATCTTTGGGCTCAATCATGGTCATGCTGGTCTTGTCGCCCTTCGGGCGCGGATCCTTCGGCATTTCGCCCGATACCTGATAGATAATAATCTCGGCGATATTCGTCATATGATCGCCGATGCGCTCGATATTCTTCGCCATGAAAATGAGATGGGTGCAGCTCGTGATGCTGCGCGGATCCTCCATCATGAAGGTAAGCAGCTCGCGGAACATGCTGTTGTATAGCTGGTCGACCTCCTGGTCACGGGTCCAGACGTCTAAGGCGAGATCGGCATCGCCCGTCGAATAGGCCGTGAGCGTATCATCGATCATTCGCCGGACCATTTCGCCCATGCGCGGGATCGAGGAAATCGGTGCGATGCTCGGCGCGAGATTGAGGGCGATCACCCGCTTCGAGATATTCGTCGCATAATCGGCGACGCGTTCGAGAAGCGAGGCGATCTTCAGCGCCGAGATGACGAGGCGCAGATCGTCCGCCACCGGGCTGCGAAGGGCGAGCAAGCGGATCGCCATATTGTCGACCTTATGCTCCAACTCATCGACCGCCTTGTCGGCCTCGATCGTCTTGAGGGCAAGTTCGGTGTTGCGCTCGCTCAGCGAGCGGACCGCCGCCTCAAGCTGGCTCTCGGCAAGCCCGCCCATCTCGACGATGGTGTTGCGCACCCCCTCAAGTTCCTCATCAAAGGATTTGACTATATGGCCGCTACTCATGGTGGGACTCTCCTGTCACTGTATTGATCAACCGAACCGGCCGGTGATATAGCCCTGCGTCCGTTCGTCCTCGGGGCTGGTGAAGACCTTTTCCGTCGGCCCCGACTCGACGACATCGCCCAGATGGAAGAACGCCGTCTTTTGCGACACGCGGGCCGCCTGCTGCATGGAATGGGTGACGATGATGATCGTGTAGTTTTCCTTAAGCTCGTCGATCAGTTCCTCGACCTTCGCCGTGGCGATCGGATCAAGCGCCGAGCAAGGCTCGTCCATCAAAATGATCTCCGGACGGACGGCGAGCGCGCGGGCAATGCAGAGGCGCTGCTGCTGGCCGCCGGAAAGGCCCGTGCCCATGGAATGCAGGCGGTCCTGCACCTCCTTCAGAAGGCCGGCCCGCTCAAGGCTGGTGAGGACAATATCGTCAAGCTCGTCCTTGTTGGCGGCCAGGCCATGGATGCGCGGGCCATAGGCGACATTGTCATAGATCGACTTCGGAAACGGATTGGGTTTCTGGAACACCATCCCGACGCGGGCGCGCAGCAGGACCTCGTCAACGCCCGAGGCGTAGATATCAAGACCGTCGAGCAGGATTTCCCCTTCCACCCGGCAGCCCTCGATCGTGTCGTTCATCCGGTTGAGACACCGCAGATAGGTCGACTTGCCGCAGCCGGACGGGCCGATCAGGGCGGTCACCTGATGTTTCGGGATGTTCAGCGAGACCCCCTTGATGGCATGGTTGTCGCCATAGAAGACATCGACATTGCGCGTCTCGATGACGAATTCCTCCGCCACGTCCATGCCGGCGTCCGCCGACTTTTCTGCCTGTATTTGCACATTCATTTCCTTATACCTTTACCAGCGCCGCTCGAATTTCCGGCGCAGGAAGATCGCCAGCGCGTTCATCAGGATGAGAAAGCCGAGCAAGACCATGATGGCGCCCGAGGTTTTCTCGACAAAAGCCCGCTCCGGGCTGTCGGCCCAGAGAAAAATCTGCACCGGCATGACCGTCGCCGGATCGTTGATACTTCCCGGGATATCGGCGATGAAGGCGACCATGCCGATCATCAGAAGCGGCGCCGTTTCGCCAAGGGCCTGCGACAGGCCGATGATCGTTCCCGTCAGGATCCCCGGCATCGACAGCGGCAGGATATGATGGAAGGCGGCCTGCTGTTTTGAGGCGCCGAGGCCGAGCGCCGCATGGCGGATGCTGTCGGGCACGGCGCGGATCGCGGCGCGGGCGGCGATGATGATCGTCGGCAGGGTCATCAGCGCGAGTGTCAGGCCGCCGACCAGCGGCGCCGATCTCGGCAGATGCGCGACGTTGAGGAAAATCGCGAGGCCGAGAAGGCCGAACACGATCGACGGCACCGCCGCGAGATTGTTGATATTCACCTCGATCAGGTCGTTGAACCTGTTGCGCGGCGCAAATTCCTCCAGATAGATCGCGGTCATCACCCCGATGGGAAAGGCGATCAGCATGGTGATCACGAGCGTATAGAGCGAACCCACCATGGCCCCGGCGATGCCCGCCTTCTCCGGCTCCCGGCTGTCGCCGTTGGTAAAGAAACCCCGGTTGAACCGCAGCGAGATATCTCCGTCCGCCTCGAGTATATCGAGCCAGGCAAGCTCGCGGTCCTTGACGCGCCGGTCATCCTCCACCGCCGCGCGATCAATATAGCCCTTAGTGACCATATCGACATCGTCCCCCGCCAGCAGCGACACCGGGAGGGTTCTGCCGATCAGACCGGGATCGTCCGCAACCATGTCACGGAGGGTATCGGCGGCATCATTGCTGACCAGCGAGAACAGGGCCCGCAGGTCGCGCCGGCTCGTCACTTCGGGAAACTTCGCCCGGAGCGCGTTCTGCACCAGCTTCGCATAATTGGCAAGGCGGAGCTCTTCCGGATCGCGCGTGCCGTTCCTGTCGATCACCTCTTCGGAAAAGGTGATGTCGAGGGTGACGTACGTCTGCACGAAGGCGGTATAGCCCTTGCTGAAAATACTGAACAGCAGGATCGCCAGCAGCGTCAGCGCGGTCAGGATCGCCAGCAGCCCGATGCGGCGGAACCGCACTTCGGCCCGCTTGCGTTTTGCCAGCCCTTTGGTGAACTTTTCGGAATTCCAGTTCGACCCGGCGGTGTCTTGGGTTTGTTCAGTCATATTTTTCCCGATACTTGCGAACCACCAGCAGCGCGATCACATTGAGGCAAAGAGTGACGATAAAGAGCACCAGCGCGAGCGCGAAGGCGGCAAGCGTCTTGGCGCTGTCGAATTCCTGGTCGCCGACGAGCAGGCCGACGATCTGCACGGTCACGGTCGTCACGGCCTCCAGCGGGTTGGCGGTCAGGTTGGCGGCGAAACCGGCGGCCATCACGACGATCATCGTCTCGCCGATCGCCCGGCTGACGGCCAGCAGCACGGCGCCGACGATGCCGGGCAGCGCCGCCGGCAGGATGACATTGCGCACGGTTTCCGATTTCGTCGCGCCAAGCCCGTAGGAGCCATCGCGAAGCGACTGCGGCACCGCCATGATGATGTCATCGCTGAGCGAGGAGACGAAGGGAATGATCATCATCCCCATGACGACACCGGCGGCGAGCGCGCTTTCCGAGACGATATCGATGCCGATGGCATCGCCGATGTCGCGGAAGAAGACGCCGACGGTCAGCGCCGCGAAGAAGCCATAGACCACCGTCGGAATACCGGCGAGGATTTCCAGCATCGGCTTGACCACCGACCGGAAGCGCTGCGAGGCATATTCGGTCATATAGATGGCGCTCAGCAGCCCGAGCGGCACGGCGACGCACATGGCGATACAGGTGATCAGCAGGGTTCCGGTAAACAGCGGGATCGAGCCAAAGGCGCCGCTCGATCCGACCTGGTCGGCGCGAAGCGCAGTCTGCGGGCTCCAGGTGAGGCCGAAGAAAAACTCCGACATCGGCACTTTCTTGAAAAACTGGATCGTCTCGAAGAGCAGCGAGAGGACGATGCCGATGGTCGTCAGGATGGAAATGATCGAGGCGAGGATCAGCACGATATAGACCAGCCCCTCGATCGTCTTGCGCACCTTGAGATCAGGACCGATTTTTTGAAGCGAGAAATACAGCCCGCCGCCTGCGGCCAAGAGCACGATCACGGGAAACAATACCCGGTTGACCTGTTGCGAGAGACCGACTTCCATCTGCAAGGGTGTTACTTGCATCAGGATCCAGATCGCGCCCAGAAGGATCGGCGGGACCAGCGCCCAGATGACCACATAAAGCCCGAACTGGTGCGGGCGGGGCGTAATGAAATTCGTCGATTTGCGAACTGCGCCGAGGGCCTTTTTCGATCCGAACCAATAGCCGACGGCGGACATCAGCAGCAGCACGATCAGAAGGGGGTAAAAGCTCATATCGGTTTCTTTTTCCGGTGCAGCACGTGGTAAAGGGACAAACAAAAAAGCGAAAAGGCGGACGGCCCGAAGGCCACCCGCCTCTTCGGGCGATGATTACATCAGTTTCAGCGGCGCAAGGGCAAGCGCATCAGTGCGGACCTTCTCGCGTTCCGCATCGGTCAGCGGGATCAGACCCTTTTCCGTCAGGTAACCAAATTCACCAAAGGCTTTCTCGCTGGTGAACTCGGCGATGAATTCCTGGATACCCGGCACCTGGCCGACATGCGTGTCTTTCACATAAAAGAACAGCGAGCGGGAAATACCGTACTGGCCATCGGCGATGTTTTCGAACGTCGGCTCGACACCACCAACCAGGCTGCCCTGCAGCTTGTCGGAATTCTGATCAAGGAAGCTGAAACCGAAGATACCAACGGCATCCTTGTTGGCCTCAAGCTTCTGAACGATCAGGTTGTCATTCTCACCGGCTTCGATATAGGCGCCGTCTTCCCGGATGGAATGGGCAGCCGACTTGAAAGCCTTCTTGTCGGATTTTTTCAACTCGGTCAGAAGATCGAACTCCTTCGCGCCACCTTCCATGGCGAGCTCGACAAAGGCGTCACGCGTGCCGCTGGTCGGGGGCGGGCCGAGAACCTCAATTTTGACATTCGGAAGCGACGGATCAATATCGCTCCAGGTCTTGTAGGGATTGTCGACCAGCTTGCCGTCAATCGGAACCTGCTTGGCCAGAGCCATGAAAATCTGCTTCTTGGTGAGTTCCAGCGGCTTCGTGTCCTTGGAATTGGCGAGCACGATGCCATCATAGCCGATTTTCACTTCGGTGATTTCGGTGACGCCATTCTTGGCGCAGGTTTCAACTTCAGATTTCTTGATGCGGCGTGATGAGTTCGTAATATCAGGCGTATTCATATCGTCGCCCGCACAGAACAGCTTCAGGCCGCCGCCCGAACCGGTGCTCTCTACGACGGGGGTTTTGAAGCTTCCGTTGCTGCCAAAGGCTTCGGCGACTGCCGTCGAGAAAGGGAATACGGTGGAAGACCCGACGATCCTGATCTGATCGCGGGCGAGAGCCTGTCCTGAGAAGGCAACAGTGGCGACCGTTGCGGCGATTGCCAGACCGAAAGTTTTGTTTAGCACGATACATTCTCCGTTCATTGCATACGACAGCGTTATCTGTCGTTGGGCGGAACATGCGCTTCATTGGCGTCAGAATTACTACAGTTTCATGACAGTAATGTTACAGCCCGAAAATCCCGGAAATCTGCGGCTTATTCGGCCGCCAGCGGCAGGCGGATGGTAAATCTGGAGCCTTTTCCGACTTCCGACTCGATCTCCAGATGGCCGCGGTGGCGACTCACGATATGCTTGACGATGGCGAGTCCGAGGCCGGTGCCGCCGAGTTTGCGGCTGCGGTCGCTGTCGACGCGGTAAAAGCGCTCGGTCAGGCGGGCGATGTGCTCCTCCGGGATGCCCTCCCCCTCGTCGATCACCGAAATCCGCGCTTCGCGGCGCGCAACCTCGATCTCGACGCGAATCTCGCTCTTCTCGCGGCTGTATTTAAGGGCGTTATCGACGAGATTCGTGAAAACCTGGGTGAGCTGGTCGAAATCGCCGGTCACGAAGACGGGCGTTTCAGGCAGCGTCATGGCGATGGTCTTGTCCATTTCCACGGATTTCGCCCGGATCAGGCCGCCAACCCCGTTCAGCACCTTGCCGATATCGACCCGGTCCGCAGGGCGGCTATGTTCGTTAATCTCGATCTGCGAGAGCGACAGAAGATCGTCAATCAGCTGTGACATGCGCAGCGACTGCGCCTGCATCATTGTGAAAAACCGCTGATGCGCCTCCGGATCGTTGCGCGCCGGGCCCATCAGGGTTTCCAGCGCGCCGATGAGAATGGCCAGCGGCGTGCGCAGCTCATGGCTCGCGTTGGCGACGAAATCGACCCGCATCTGCTGCATCCGGCGCGATTCGGTGAGGTCATGGAGGGTGACGATCAGATGCAGCCCCTCGCTGCTCTCTCCGTCCAGATTGACGATATAGGCGGCGACATGGCGCGGCACCACATCGGAAATGGTAAATTCGATCCGGGCGCTCTGATCCGCGCCCTCATAGGCGGCATCGATCGCCTTCAGAAGCGCCGGATGGCGGATGAAGCGGGTCATGTCTCCGTCCATCTCGGTGACATTGAAGAACCGATTCGCCGCCTCGTTGGAGCGGCGGATGCGCCGCTTGCTGCCGAGCACCAGCACCGGATCGGGCAGCATGTCGAACAATCGCGACGCCTCGTCCTGGCGGGACTGCGCCTCGCGCAGCATATGCTGCAACACCCGGCGGTACTGCTGCATGGTGAGCAGGAGATTATCGAGCGGCAGTAGTCCGGGACGCCCGCCGGCGCGCCCATCCCCGTCAAGCGGCGATAACACCGCCGCCCGCTCGATCCGGGACGCCACGACCTGCATCTCGCGCACCAGCCGGACATAGAGGATAATCGCCGGCAAGGCCGCCGCGGCGACGATCAGCAGATAGTTGTTGAGATCGAAGCCATCATCGGAGTTTAAAAAAAACGTAACAAGGGTTACGGGCGCCGCCATCGCGAAAACGAACACCAGCATTTTCCATAAGTATCTGTTACCGTTATACATTCTCGTAACTCACTGGCGGCCGCACGGACAAAGGAGGAGGAATCGACCATTCCTTATGGAAGCGTTGTTTTACATTTTCGTGACATATGCAAGCGTTTCGCCGATTTCCCGGTGCAGCACGAGATCGGCATGGGGGTCGAGCGGCGTCGGTTCGCGGTTGAGAATGACGAGATTCGCCCCGCCCTGCTTCGCCATCAGCGGGATCTCCGCCGCCGGATAGACAACGAGGGACGAGCCGATGGCGATCAACAGATCGCAGGTGAGCGCCGCCGCGGAGGCACGCCGCATCTCAGTCACCGGCATCGGCTGGCCGAAGGAGATTGTCGCCGTCTTGATAATCCCGCCGCAGCTCTCGCAGGTCGGGAGGATTTCATCGGGCAGGAAAATCTCCCGCACCCGGTCGAGCCCCATCCGCGCCTCGCAATCGAGGCATTTGGCGTAGGTGGTGTTGCCATGCACCTCGATCACATCCTTATCGTCGATCCCCGACGCCTGGTGCAGCCCGTCGATATTCTGGGTCACCACGGCGCTGATTTTCCCTTGATCATAAAGTGAGGAAATCGCCATATGTCCTTTATTCGGAACGGCTTTCGATAAAACCGGTTCCATCGCGAACTTGCGCCGCCAGCTCTCGCGCCGGGCCTCCTCCGATTGCAGGAATTCGGAGAAATCGATGGGCCGGTTCTTCTCCCAGAGGCCGCCGGGGCTGCGAAAATCGGGGATGCCCGATTCCGTGCTGATCCCGGCGCCGGTGAAGATGACGATCGACTGGCTGTCCTGAACCAGCTTTGCAAAACCCTCGAGATCCGCTGACATTCCTCTCTCCCCTGATCGGCGCGGGGTCCGCGCCCTTTGCGTCTTATCCCCATTATAGGCGAATTTACGGCAAAGACACCCATCGCAAAAAATCCAGATTTTGCCGTTCACAAAGCCTCCTCGCGGACCGTTATCTGTACATGTCAAACAGCGCCGGGCCGGCGCGCCTCAAGGAGCAAAAGATGCAAAGGACCAACATGAACCATATCGTCGCCAAGGAATTTTCCGATGCCCTCGCCCGCTGCAACCAGCAGGGCATCGATGCGGGCACCGTCCGCACCGGGCTGCTCACCATCGCCATCGCCAATTTCGTGAACGGCATCGGGCTTGAGAATACCGTGGCGCTGTTCGAGGTGCTGCCGCAGCAGATCCGCGCCGGTATGTTCGACCGCTTCGTCGATCCCAACCGCCCGCAAACGGCCCCCGCCACCCCGCCTTACCGCGAACCGGTCAGCGTGACGCAGCAGCAGCCTCTCGACCTCAATCGCTACGGGGCGGCCCCGGAAACCGCCACGCCGCAGCCCGCGCCGGCCCCGTCGGTCAAGCGGCGGCGGCTCTAAGGCCTTGTTCTGACGGAGAAAGGCGGAAAATCCGGCTGTTTCGCGAATTTTACGACAATTTTCCGTAACCATTAACCGTTTTTAAGGAAGATGGCCGTAGGGTGTAGCTTAGATTCGATTTATTTTTTAATAGAGAGGCCTAAAGCTGTGCCGCAACATACACCATTTGCCGCCCGTCTTCGGACAGTTCTTCTCGCCACGACCGGCCTGGTCGCCGCGGGGTGTAACACCATCTCTGATCAATCCGCGACGGCTGATCCGTCGGATAGCAAGCCGGTCGCCGTCGCAAGCAAGGCCACCGAGACGCAGTCCACCAAGGGTCTGACCTTTGAGTCGATGATGCGGGTGGCCGATCGGGCCTGGCAGAAAAATGACGCACCGACGGCCCTCCGTCTGTACGCGACCGCCGCCCGGCAACAGCCCGAAAATTCGGCGCCGCTGATCATCATTGGCGAAATTCTCCGGAAAACCGGCCGTCCGGGTGATGCCGTGGGCATTTATGACCGCGTTCTCTCGATCGATGCCACAAATCTCGAGGCACATCACGGCAAGGGCTACAGCTACCTGCAGATGGAAAAGCCCTACATGGCCTCCCAGGCCTTTGCCCGCGCGCTGGAACTTGACAATAACGACGCCAAGTCGCTCGGCGGCCTCGCGGTTGCCTATGACAAGGCCGGCGAGCATGACAAGGCCCAGGGCTACTACAAGGCCGCCATCAAGGCCGACCCGGAAAATCTGAACTACAAGAGCAATCTCGCCCTCTCCCTCGCCCTCAGCGGCGAGACGGAGCAGGCAATCGCGCTTTTGAAAGTCGTCACGAATGATCCGCGCGCGACCGCGAAGCACCGCCAGACCCTGGCGCTCGCCTACGGACTTGCCGGACAGTCGGGCGAAGCGATGAAATATTCGCGCATGGACCTGTCCGAGAAGGAAGCCCGCAACAATGCCCTCTATTTCGAGGCATTGAACAGCAAGGCCGATGAGCAGGTTGCCTCGCTCGATGACCAGATCAAGCTGATGAAGGCATCCAAGGATGACGTCATCAGCGAAAGCCGCGTCGTTGCCGACGCGCCGCGCGAACCGGCAAATCCGGATGTGCTGATCGCCCGCACGGAAACGGAATATCTGAGCACGAATGCCGAAGCGAACAAGAAGGCCGCGCCGGCCCCGACCGAGCCTAAACGCCTGGTCCCGACGCCGACCGCGCCGATGATGATGGCGAAGGCGGAACCGGCCGAGCCGAAATCCGCGCCGGTAAAATCCGTCGCCCCGGTGGTCGTTGCCAAGAAGGACGCGCCCACGGAAATTGACGCGCCGGTAACGGTCGCCAAGAAGGAAGTTGAAGCCCCGGCACCTGTCGCCAAGGCGGATGAGGATGGCGGCGACAAGCCGGTCACCTTTGTCAAGAAAGACAGCGGCCAGCCGCTTGAAAATCCGGCTGTTGCCGTGAAGACGGAAAGCGCGCCGGAAGAAAAACCGGTGAGCGTCGCCAAGACCGAAGAAGCTCCGGCGCCCGCCCGCGAATGGAAGATGGAAGAAAAGCCAGCTCCCGCCGCGAAGCCCGCGCCCATGATCGCCGAGACGCCGGATGATGAACCGGTGGCCAAGAAGATCGGGCTGATTCCGGGCGATATGCCAATCAACGGCGACGTCAGCGAGAAAAAGGAAGAAACCCCGATCGTCACGGCCAGCCTTGTTGAGGCCTACCGTCCGGATGGCGGCGATTACTTCCTACAGATCGGCTCCTACAAGGAAAAGGCCGCGGCTGAAAAAGGCTGGCGGATCGTCCAGAGCCAGAATGTCGACCTTCTCGGCGGCATCGAGCCGGTCATCCAGGAAATCGATCTTGGCGATGACAACGGCGGCCTTTACTACCGCCTGCAGATCGGCGGCTTTACCGACAAGACCCGGACCATGCAGCTCTGCGGCAGCCTGCGCGACCGCAGCTTTGATTGCTTCATGCCGATGACGCCGAAATCGGCGACGCCGGTCAAGAAGGATGCGCCCACCCTCGCCCCGAACCAGCGGATGGTCGATGGCGGCGATCCCAAGACGCAGAATGACAGCGACCTGATCGCCGACTTCAAGGAAGATCTCGGCGCCCTCTAAGCGTCTGTCCATATGCGACAAAGCGGGCCGGTTCACCACCGGCCCGTTTTTTATGTCCATACCCGACAAGGCGGACGCCCGGCCGTCAGGCGCGATGCCCCCGCGATGGAGCCCGCGCTCCTTCTCTTTTGACAAACGACCCTCGAGCCCGGCGTAAGCTGCCGGACGGACGTCCCGGTGGAAAGCCAACTTTTCGCTGTACCTGGTGGCGCGGGCGTTGCGACGGGCGGCGACGGCGGAGCCTGCCTGGCCTGCGGGACTGAAGGACATCGTCCTCGACAATGTCTTCCTTAACGCGCCCCCTCCCCGGCGTCTGCACCTGCTGCGGCTGCCTCACCACATAAAAAAAACGGCGCCCGTTAGGCACCGTTTCTGCAAGCCTGACGGCCTTGATCTTTTGGTAAGGGGTGCAGCGTCAGCCGCCGCCGGAGAAGGCGTCGATGGCCTTGAGGACAGCGGGACCGATCAGCACGATAAAGAGGGCCGGCAGGATGAAGACGATCATCGGCACGGTCATGATGGCCGGCAGGCGCGCCGCCTTCTCTTCCGCCTTCATCAGGCGTTCCTCGCGCATTTCGGCGGCAAGGACGCGGAGCGCAACCGCCAGCGGTGTGCCGTATTTCTCGGTCTGGATCAGGGTATTGACCAGCGTGTTCATGGCCTGGAAATCGACGCGGGCCGCCAGGTTGGCGAGCGCCAACTTCCGGTCGGGCAGGAAGCCGATCTCGATCGAGGTGAGGCCGAGTTCGTCCGATAGCTCGGGCGCCGAGTTGGAAATTTCCCGGCAGACGCGGTCGAGACCGCTGTCGAGATTGAGGCCCGCCTCCGTACAGATGACGAGCAGGTCGAGCGCATCGGGCAGGGATTTGCGAATCGCCTGGTAGCGCTTCGAGACCTTGTTCTTCACCAGCGTATCGGGGAGCAGATAGCCGATAAAACCGGCGAAGGCGGAAACCAGCAGCTTGACCGCGACGCCCCACTCCACCGCATGAGTACCAAACAGATAGACGGCCGTCAGCACGGTAAAGAGAAGCGGCAGCGAGATTTTCGCGAACAGATAGGCCACCAGCGCATCCTTGGAGCGCCAGCCGCCCTTGGCGAGTTTCGCCGCCATCACCCGCGCGCGCTCGCCGCGCATCAGCTGCAGCTTCTTGACGACGCGATGCATGAAATTCTCGCGAACCACCAGCTTGCTGCGCTGCTTCGTCTGGTTGGCGATGTCGGTTTTCAGCGTGGTCCGCCGTTTTTCGAGACTCTTGATCCGGCCCGGCAGGTTGTCCTTGACGAGGAAGGCGTTCCACATCATTAGGACGACCATGAAGGAGGCCGCGCCGGCAAGAAGCGCCAGCATGTTCTCGGAGCGTAGCCAGTCGGGTAGCAGCGTGGCGATATCGACCATATCTCTCTCCTAAATCTCGAAGCGGACCATCTTGGCCATGACGCCCACACCGGAGCCGATCATCGCGAGGCCGGCACCGATCATATACATGCCGCGCGGATCCTCGACGAGGGTCATCACATAGGCGTCATTCGCCAGCCAGAGGAGGAAGAACATGATGAACGGGAGCGAGCCGATAATCCAGGCGCTGGCCCGCGCTTCCGAGGACATCGCCTTGATCTTGAGCTTGATCTGGCGGCGCTTGCGCAGCGTGTTGGCGAGACCGCCGAGAGTCTCGGCAAGGTTACCGCCCGTCTCGCGCTGAATGGAGATGGCGATGATCAGGAACTTGAAGTCCGGCAGATCGATTCGCCGGGCGACATCCCACAGGCCCTGCTCAAGGCTCTGACCGACGCGCATGGCATCGGCGACGCCGCGAAATTCCTTGCCCACCGGATCGGGCGCGTCGTTACCGACGGTGACGATCGCCTCGCTGATCGGCAGGCCGGCGCGCAGGCCCCGGCACAGAAGCTCGATCGCCTCGGGGAAGGTCTTCATGAATTTGTTAATCCGCCGCTTGCCGAGATACCCGACGACGGCATGCGGCAGGAACAGACCGGACGCGATCCCGACCGGAATGGCCAGGAACAGCGAAAGATTATAGATAAGATGACAGACGCCGATGATCAGCAGGATGGTGATCGCGGTTACCGTCGCATAGCGCAACATGGAAATCTTGAAACCGGTCTTTTCCAGCCGGATCTTCAGCTGTTCGGGCTTCGGAACCAGTGTTTTGATCAGGCTGTCGATAATCTTGATCCCGCTGGTATCCTGGGCGCGGCGGGCGGAACTCCGCGATTTCGCCTTGTTGACCGTTTTCTGGCCCTGGCTGATTTCCGTGAGGCGGCGCCGGGCTTCGCGCGAGTGGCTGTCGCCACCGGCGAAAGCAAACACCAGAAGCAACGAAATAAGGAGCGTCGCCCCGCCGACCACCAGCATCATGGTCATTACATCACCAGATCCCGCATCTAACATCACATGGCTCCCAATAGCATTTTCTCCAGGCCGAAATAGGAGGCGCGCGGCGCAAAATGCGGGCGCAGCCCGGTCGATTTGAAATCACCAAGCAGACGGCCACCCTTGTCCTCGCCTTGGAATTCGTACCAGAAAAGATCCTGCATGGTGATCACGTCCTCTTCCATGCCGACAACTTCCGAAATATAGGTCACGCGCCGCACACCGTCGCGCATACGACTGATCTGCACGATAAGGTCGATGGCCGAGGCGATCTGCGTGCGCACCGCCTTCGCCGGCAGATTGACGCTCGACATACCGACCATATTTTCAAGCCGAGTCAGCGCCTCCCGCGGGCGGTTGGCATGGATCGTCGAGAGCGAGCCGTCATGGCCCGTGTTCATGGCCTGAAGCATGTCGATCGCCTCACTGCCACGAATTTCGCCGAGGATGATGCGGTCAGGGCGCATACGCAGGGCATTTTTCAAAAGATCGCGCATAGAAATCTCGCCGCCGCCCTCAAGGTTGGCGGACCGCGTTTCCAGACGCACCACATGGGGCTGCTGCAATTGCAGCTCGGCCGCGTCCTCGATGGTGACGATACGCTCGCCCGGATCAATAAGCTGTGAAATGGCGTTCAGCATCGTCGTCTTACCGGAACCGGTACCGCCGGAGATCAGGATGTTGAGGCGGCTGCGGCCGGCGACGCGCAATACGGTCGCCATTGCCGGGGACAGGTTCTGCGTCCGCTCCATCACGTCGAGGGTGATCTTCTGCTTGGCGAACTTACGAATGGAGATGGACGGGCCGTCGATGGCGAGCGGCGGAATGATGATGTTCACGCGGCTGCCGTCGGCGAGACGGGCGTCGACCAGCGGATTCGATTCGTCGACGCGGCGGCCGACATGGCTGACGATGCGGCCCGCAACCTGCATCACATGCGCATTGTCGCGGAACTGGCAGTCGGACAGCACCAGCTTGCCCTTCTGTTCGACATAGACCTGTTTCGGGCCATTGACCATGATGTCTGTGATCGATTCGTCGGCCAAAAGCGGTTCCAGCGGCCCGAGGCCGAGCATGTCATGCATCAGGCTTTCGGAGAGTTCCCGCTGTTCGCGCTGGTTGAGCTGAATACGCTCTTCAATCAGGATGTCGGAAATAATATCGGAAATATCGCGCGCGAGATCCAGACGGTCCATCGTCACGGCGGCGCTGATATCGATTCGCTCCATCAGCAGCGGCTGAACGGTTTCCTTGACGCTTTCAAGGTGTTTGTTCATCGGCTTGCCCGTGGTTTCGGGCGCCATGGAGAGATTCAGGAGCGAGGCGGCTCTGTCGTCCTCCTCCTCTTCCTCTTCTTCCTCCGGTTCCGTCTTGGCGAGCGGGACGACGGGCACGATTTCTTCCTCATCGTCATCGGAATCGGAGATCGAACTTCCCAGTTCCGTCGGACGATCGATTTCCGCACGGACCTCGACCGGGGCTTCCGGATCGGCGCCGAAGACTGTCACGCCCTCTTCGACGATCTGGGTATAGGACGATTCGGACGCACCCTCGACGGCGGCACCATTCGCCTCTGCGGCGGACGGCGCCTGCGGCGCGGCGGCAGCCCCATTGGCCTGTTTCTTCTTGTCCACCTCGGACCAGAGCGACTGGGTCAGGTCGTTGACCAATGTGCGTTGTTCGAGGACATTCAGGTCGAGCTTTTCGCGTTTCATCGCATCGCGCAGATATGTCTTGACCATCTGCGCGACAGCAGACCGGTTTTCATTGACATCGATTTCCGGCAGCAGCTTTTCCCTGACTTCCGGCGAGAATTTCGCCACGAGGTCAGCAGCCTGCGGTCCGGCCGAGCTCGGGGCTACCGGCTTGGCCTTATCCTTACTGTCCGATGAAGATGAACGCCATAAACTCACGCTTTAGGTCCCTCTTCTTTCTTTTTCTTGCCGCCCGGGACCAGTGTAAACAGGCCCTTCTTCTTCGGCTTTTCATATCCGGAAACATCCGCTGCCAGATCCTGCAACACCTTGGCGATAGCCGACTTCGCGGCAACCTCGCCAATGGCCTTGCCGGCATTTGCGCAAACGGTGAGCGTTTTTGCATCTTCCGGAATGACATAATCCACGGCCTCATTCAGCCCGCGCTCGAAATCCGCCTTGGACACCTGCGCCGCCCGTTCAGAGCCGACGCGGCTAACGACCTTGAGGATCCGCCCCTTGGTCTGCAGCGACGTCATCGCCTGGGTGATGCGGTTGATATCGCGGATACCGGCCAGCGACTGGTCGGAAACCAGAATGACCGTGTCCGCCGAGCCGAGCAACGCGCCCTGCGTCGGCAGAAGATGCCGCGGCAGATCGACAATCACCTGGTTGTAATCCTGGCTGATCTCGCCGATCAGGGCATCGATGGATTCCTCGCTGACATCGACCAGTTCGTCGATCGGCTCCTCGGTGCCGAGCACCGCAAGACGGTCGCCGTCCTTCACGATGGCGCTGTCAAGGAACAGCTTGTCGAGACGATGCGGATTTTCCAGCGCTTCGCGGAAGCCCCCGCCCGTTTCGATATCGAGCGACAGGGTCGTCGTGCCGAAATGCAGATCCATGTCGAGCAACGCCGTCGGCAGCTTTTCCTCGTTCGCCATGATCCAGGCGAGATTGGTTGCGATCGTCGTTGCGCCGACACCGCCACGCACACCGACAAGGACGGTGAGACGGCCACTCTGGGCGGCCTGCAGCGCAAGGGACTGGCGATCGATATTTTCGACCGCATCTTTCAGCACCTCAACTGTCAACGGCTTGACCAGGTAGTCCCGGGCGCCAAGCGCCATCATCTTGCGAAACTCGCCGACATCATTGTTCGCGCCGACGACGATCAGCGTGTTTTCCGGGCCCATCTTGCGGATCAGCCGGGTAATGTCGCCATCGGGATCGATGCTCTTGGTGATATCGGCCAAAACGACCTTCGGCGAATGCCCCGGCTCGATCCGGTTGAGCGCGGCGGCGATGCCGCCGTCCTGGGTCGCATCGGCGGAAAATTCGAGCGCCGAGCAGACTTCGCGACTGACTTCCAGGGATTTATCATCCTCGACGAAGGCCATATAGTCTTCGCAGACCGCATTACCGAATAGCGTACTAAGAGATGATGATTTAGCCATTTCCTGTGACTCCCTTAATTCGATGCAGCGGCAGCGGCCCCGCCAGATGATCCGCCGCGATATTTCTGAACGGCTTTTGCCGCCCGTTCGCCAAGGGCGTTATCCTCGCTGGACGGATCGACCAGATCCCGCGGATTGGCGACCATGTTGGCCAGCGCGTTGGCATTGGCGCAGCCCATATAGGGAAGCGGCAGGTTTTCATATCCGAGTCCCTTCGGCTTGTACCAGCCCTTCTCGCAGTTGGGATCGACCGTCGCGACATATTTGACGAAGAAGACCCGCAGCGAATCGGCCGTGCTTTCCGCAGTCAGACGCGGGGCGACGGAAAAGCCGCGATCCTGCAGGAAGGCCGCAACCTCCGCGAATCGCTGTTCGCCGAGACCGCCGGCGCCTTGGATATTCGGGAACTCGACTTCGACGGTTTCACCGAATTCGATTTCCTGGGCATCGATAAAGCCAAGCAGACGGCCCTTCTCGATATCCGCAAGGCCGGAGCGACCCGATTCGAACCCGACGGCAATCGTCGGCGTCAGTTCGCTGACCATGATCTTCTTTTCAAGTTTCGCTTTTTCCGGGCTCGCCGTATCGTCGAGTTGTCCGAAGAGAGCCTCCGGCGAGGTGCAGGACGCCGTCAGCAGAAGCATTCCCATCAGGCCGGCCAGCGTCGCGGATTTCATGAATAATTTCTGTTGCATCAGGTCTACTCCAGGATAAAGCCAGCAGGGCCAGCAAGCTTGACATCGGTTGGCGCCGCAGCCTTGGCGGTATCACGGCCGTCTTTCTCCGGGGCGTTTTCTCCCAGCGTCGGGCGGAAATTCTCGCCGCGGACATAAATATCCTTGTCGTTCGGCGGGATGTACCCATCCGTCGGCTCGGCGATCCGCGAATTGCTCGGTTTCACCAGATACGGGGTGACGATGATCAGCAGCTCGGTTTCGTTCCGCTGGAACGAGGAGGAGCGGAACAGCGCACCCAGGATCGGGATATCGCCGAGGAACGGCGTCTTGGAGATATTGTTGTCCCCGTCGTTGCTGAGCAGGCCGCCAATGGCGAAGCTCTGCCCGCTGGCCAGTTCCACGGTTGTCTCCGCGCGGCGGGTCAGCAGCGACTGGATAAAGGCGCCGCCGACATTGATCGCGGAGTTGGAGGACAGCTGGCTGACTTCCGGCCGAACCTGCAGATTGATCAGGTTGTCATCGACAATCGTCGGCGTGAATTCAAGCGATACACCGAACGGCTTATATTCGACGGTGATCGCGCCGTCTTCCTGCGGAACCGGGATCGGGAACTCGCCACCCGCCAGGAACTGCGCTCTCTCACCGGAGAGGGCCGTCAGGTTCGGCTCGGCAAGGATGGTCAGGAGGCCCTCCTCATCAAGCGCGTCAATGACATTCAATATATCGACGTTGCTGTCGGAATAGCCGGAGACGAAGTTCGTGCCGGACCCGAGACGGTTCAGCGTACCGGTCGCGGCATCGCTCACGATGTCGGTCGGCGTAGCAAATCCGAGAAAGGCATCGCCGATCTGGCCGAAGACTTCCCAGTTGACGCCGAATTGCTTGGTGACGGAGCGCGACACCTCGGCAATGCGGACGCGCAGGTTGACCTGCATGGCGCCCGCCACCTCGATGCGGTTAAAAACAGTGCCGCCGCCAAGATACAATTCCGCCATGCGGCGGGCATCTTCGGCCTGGGCCGCGGATTTCACCCGGCCCGTCAGCATGATGCCGGTCGGTGTCGAGCGGGCACGCAGGGCGCCGTTCGGGCTGATATCCTGCAGCGCCGCGTTCAGCGACGTCACGTCATGGGTAATGGACACCGGCGAGTTCAGAAGCACCCGGCCCTTGGCGTCGAGCGCGAAGAGATTCGTGCTGCCCGTGCCCTTGCCGAATACATAGATGATGGTCGGCGACTGGATCTGCACATCGGCAAGTTCCGGATTTCCGACGAAAACAGAGGTCGCCGGCTGGTCGAGCTGAACGAGCTTGCCCGAATTCAGGGTCAGCGCGAGTATATCACCCTTCGAGTTGATCACCTGCGCCGCGTCGACTTTCGCCGGAGCGCCCAAGGCCAACATCAATCCCAGCCCGAGTGCGGCCAATGGTTGTAAAAGTCTGGTCAGCATCGAAACTACTCCTTAGTCGAACAACTTCTGCTTGGCTTCGCCAGCACGCACGACATTGATGACTGTTGTAGGGATACCCATGCGCGGAGATCCGCCGGTAATCAGGCGGCTCGCCTCGCTGTCCCAGGTGTGGCCGCGGCCACGTTCGGCCTTGAAGGCCACCTGGCCGTCCTTGCTCTTCTCTTCATCCTCGATCCGCGCGAGGGCGCGCAGCGACAATGTCAACTGACCCAGTTCCTTCGCGACCGCGATGATTTCCGCGCCCTTGGGAGAGACTTCCAGCGTCGCCACGCGGCGGACGGAGGCTTCCTGCTCCTGATCGTTCGTCGACTGGTCCATGGCGACCACGCGCACATCGGTAAGAATGGTTTCACTTGCCCGGCGGGCCGCGCTCGTCTCGCCTTCAACCTCCGATTCCGCAACCAATGAATGGGTCAGGATCACATCGACCCGGTCGCCCGGAAAGACGAAGCCGGCGATACCGGAGGTGATGTCAACGGGAATGGAAACAGCGCGCTTGCCCGGGTTGAGAACCGCGGCGAGGAAGCCGCTCTGGCCCGGCTTGACCATGCGGGCGTCGGTGATCGGTTCACCGGCGACGATACCCTGGCGCACGACGGTACCGATAAAGTCGTCGAGCGGACGGGCCTTTTCTACGATATACATATCCTCGATATCGTCATCTTCAGGCCAGGCCTGCCATTTCAGATGCTGCTCCTGCACCAGGGTGCCCGCCGGCAGATCGGTGGCCGCGACAAGGATTTTAACATTCTGGGAGACCGGTTGCACTTCGACAGCCGCCGTTTCGACAGTGGCCGGTTTCTGGCTGCCCGCCCAGTTGCGAACGAACCATACGGTGGAGCCCGTAATGAGCAGTGCAAAGACGATTAAAATAATTTTTCGCGCCATGGTGTTAATTCCATCATGTTTCAAATATGGGACAGCCTAGACCGGAAGACATTAATTTCCGGTTAAATTTGTCGCGTTTTACGCACTAAATTTCGGAGAAGCAGGGTAAAATTGGGCCTTAAAAACTGGCGTAAAATGCACGTAAAAATTGCATAAAATTTGACGGATTTGCCGATGCGGGAGGGGGTTCTGGCGGAATGCCGAAATCGCGAAGGGAAGAAAAAGAAAAGGAGCGGGTGCACAAACTCAAGTGCAGCTACCGACCCCATTAGCCGTCATGGAGAAATTGCCGCCAGTCGCCGTACAGAATCCCTCGGCGATATTTGTAAATGCCGTAAGAATTGTATCGCCGGTTGCTCCAAAAGCGACAACTGCCGCGATGGAAACAAGGGCTGCGATGAGGCCGTATTCAATGGCTGTTGCACCGGTTTCGTCTTCGATAAAATGCTTTATAAAGTCAACCATAACAACCTCCGAATCAATACATTAAAACAGTCTTGAAAGGCGGACCTACCCTGGGTAGGTATTTGAGTGGGGCGCAAGTGTCCGCGCCCCACTCCAATAAACAAGGCAGGGCAAGCTTATGTGCAGCTGCCAACGCCATTTGCCGTAAGCGAATAGGTACCGCCGGTGCCTTCACAGAGCGCCTGTGCAATATCGCTGAATGCGATAGAAACAGTGTCACCGAGTGCCGTAAAGGCAACAACACCAACCAGAGCGACGAGAGCAGCAATCAGGCCATATTCGATAGCCGTAGCACCAGACTCGTCAGTTACAAAAGAACGGATAACTTTAATCATTTTGAGTCTCCTAAAATTCAGGAAATATTTCCTGACACTTAACAAAACTTGGTTTTGTCCCGCCGGGTTTTACAGACCCATTGGTATCCAGACTTTTTAGCCCGCGTTAAACCCGCAACCTGAAAAGCCCTTATAGTTTAAAGCGCTTCCCAAGTTCGTCTTGCCTCGCGCCTTGAGCCACATTTAAACCGTAATTCATTAATCAATAGTTAAAGAACTCAATTTTTTTCATAAGGCAGGGAAACTAAAACTTCATAAAATTTTATTAAAAATAGTATTCGTTTACATTTTTTTATTTATTTTTTTAACTATATTTACGTTTTATTACTTTTGTATTTCTTTCCTATATATAATAACGTGTAATTTGTCTATTATCCGAAATATTTTAATGTAATTAGTATAATTTTATTGAAATCGGTTTTTGTTTTTAAGGATTTCTTAAAAGTTTTGTCTGATGCTGTATGCAGAAAAATTTATTTTGAATTGCATGGTGTCAGCATGACCAAGAAAATTACTTTCGGTTCGCTACGCCGGACCGTCGCACGTTTTACAAAAAACAATCGCGGTGCGTCTGCGGTTATCATAGCGTTTCTGGCAATTCCCATTTTCGGCGCTGTCGGCCTTTCCATCGATCTCGGCCGGGCCTACGTCCTGAAATCGAAGCTGTCAACGGCCCTGGATGCGGCGGGCCTCGCGGTCGGACGCAACATCTTCGCGCCAACGGATGCGGAAATCTACGCTGACGCCCAGAAATATTTCGATGCCAATTTCCCGTCGGGCTTTATGGGCACCTCTCCGATTACGATGGATTCCTCGACCGTAACCTGGGATTCGACACGCGAGAATATCTCCCTCACCGTCCGCGCGGACATGGGCACCACCTTCATGAATGTTCTCGGACATTCCTCCCTGTCTGTCGGTGCGGTGACCGAGATCAAGCGCGACAACCGCGGCATGGAACTGGTCCTGGTTCTGGATAATACGGGATCCATGGATTACAGCCTGGGCAGCGGCACGCGCATGTCGGTCTTGAAAAATTCCGCCAAGAACCTGATTGACATTCTGTACGGCAATGACGAGACACAGGAGAAACTCTGGGTCGGTATCGTTCCCTACACCATGGCCGTTAATGTCGGCCCGCAGAATATCGACTGGCTTAAAAACACCTACAAAACAAATCTCACCAATAACTCGACGAGTATCTTCACGCAGGATTCGACAAATACCACCCTTGGCCGCGACGTGACCGGTGACGGCGTCAATGACACGGTCTACGGCTGGCGGGGTTGCGTCGAGATGCGCGATCACCTGCTCAATGGTACTGTCGACATTTCCGACGACGCGCCAAACGATGATTTTGTGCCCTATTTCTGGAACGACTATCATCGTAACTCGGACAACAGCTTCGAAAACGATGCCTCCGTAATGGAAAATGACTGGAAGAGATATAAATCGTCAAAAGGCGGAAATTACTACTCTATTTCCACCACGATCGGATCCGAACGCGGTCCGAACAAATACTGCCCTACGGCCAAAATACTACCGCTGACGTCTGAAAAAACCACCATTAAAAACCATATCGATTCGATGGTGGCGGACGGCGGTACGGCCATCAATATCGGCATGGTCTGGGGCTGGCGCGCCCTGTCTCCGAACTGGAATGGCCTGTGGTACGGATCCTCGACGCTGAATCTTCCCTCCGGCTATACGGCGCTGCCGCTCAATTACGGCGAGCAGTTCATGGACAAGGTCGTCGTGCTGATGACCGACGGCCTGAACACCCTTGGAACAAACAGCAGTTCCTACGATATTTATCATGCCTTTGCCCGGCAGGAACGCTTCGATTTGACCCCGACATCCAGCAAATATGATTACCGGGGCTTTCTGAAACAGAGCGCCCTCAGCGGCAGTGGCTATTCAAGCTATCCCCAAATATTGGATGCCAAGGTGCTGGCCACCTGCTCGGCGATGAAGAGCGCCGGGATCATTATCTATACCGTGCTGCTCGTTGATGGCGATTCCGCGATGATGGAGGCTTGCGCGACATCGCCCAAGCACGCCTTTGTCGCAACATCCGCCGCGGAGCTTGAAGATAACTTCAACACCATCGGTGAAGAGCTCAGCAACCTGCGGATCTCGAAGTAACGGTCTGGTCAAGGAAACCAAGGGCGGTAGCTGCGGCTACCGCCCTTTTTTGTCGGCATTACTCGCTGTGACAGGGATACACAATGCCCGGCTGTCCCTCCCGCTCCCTGACCCCTCCTGCTTTCTAATCTCCCGCTCTGTTGCGTTCGGTTCGGCTCTGCTCTGCTCTGCTCTGCTCTGCTCTGCTCCGTTCCGTTCCGCCCTGCCCCGCTCTTGTCCCGGTCCGGCTTACCTGGCATCGACAAATGCAGCAGCAGCCGCGCCCAAGACCGCAGGGCCTGTCCGTGCCGTTGTACAGGCAGGTAAAAACAACATCGGCCCGCCTGTATGGACATGCTGAGGGGAGTGCGCTCGCTTGTCTCGACATGTACAGGTAAGGCGCAGGAAGACCGGAGCGGATCCTGTCCCTGCCCCTCTTCGACGCCACCTCGAAACGGCATGAAAAAGGCCACCCGGAGAGAGTGGCCATATTCATGTCTGAAATAAAAAGCCCGGCGCCTCTCGCGAGGGCCGGGCCAGCAGGATCGCCTAGGGAGCGGCGGGGAAGGTAATGGTATCGGTGAAGCGCGGCCGGAAGAAGGCATTGGCGCGGATCTTCATATCTCCAAAAAATCCAATATCACCAACAAGATAGGGCGAGAAATTATAGTAGACCTCGGCGATGATCAAAGTTTCGCCATCCGCCAGTGTCTCGCCCGATCCGGCATCGGGAAAAGCGGCCGGTAAGGTCGCATCCCCACCAATCGTACTGCCGATGACGCTGCTGGTGCTGGGAATTGATCCGGAGATCCGCTGGCTCAGGATTTCCGGCGCCTCACCGGCGCGCCCCTGGACCGACGTCAGGATGATCATGTTTTCGCCCGCGATATCGAAAGGCTGCGCCATATAGAGCGCGCTGTCGATGATGTTCGAGATTTCCGTCTCGGTGATATTCTCGACATTCGAGCGCGCGATCAGGTCCGAAAGCGTCGCCGCAATCCGGTCCAGCTTTTGCGTCATCAGGGCGTAGCGGGCAACTTCGAAGCTGCCTGCCGTCAGTAGCATCAGAACCGGCAGCATCAGGGCGAATTCCGCCATCGCGACGCCGCGATGGTTGCGGATAAAGCCGCCGACGCGCCTGAGCATCCGGTTGCCTGTAGTTTGGAGTAAACGCTTCATTTCGACCTCAATCTAAGGGAATAGCGCATTAATAGGGCTCGTTGCGTACAACGATGGACGCCCGCATCGGGATGATGCCGCCGAGGATCGGGATCACCTGCCCGCTCAGGAAGTTCCAGTTATATTCAACGGTGTAGAGAACGATATCGCCCTGCGCGCCGAGGCCGGCGACACCGAAATCCTCGTCATAGACACCGTTGCCGTTCACTTCAACCCAAGGCTCGCCGTCGAGATAGACGGTGCCGTCGGTATGGGTATAGGGACCCGGCGTCCAGCTGCCATCGCCGTCAAGGTCGGTGAATTCCTCCCCCTGGCCGACATAGGCGAAATTCTCATAGACGAGGGTTGTGACATCCGCCGTTGTCAGACCGAGAAGGCCAAGGGACGCCTCGTTCAGCATATCGACAAGGGCCTGGGTATTGCTCGACCCTTCCTGGATCTGCCCGGTCAGACCGAGACGGGAGGCGTCCTTCAGGCTGCCCTCCACCACGGTATTGATGAACATCGCCATGCTGAGCTCGATAACGCCCACCAGAACAAGGATCAGTACCGGCGCGATCATCGCCAACTCAACAGCGGTCGCGCCAAGAGTATCCTGGGCAAAGGCGTTCAAAACCTTACGTTTTAGAAGCTTACCTATCGTCATAGCCGATCGACCCTTCTGCAAAAATATGCATAAGGATAGCGAAAGCCCCTTAAAGCCCCGTTAAGAACTAAGGTTAAATTGGATAAAATTAGCCGGAACGGCGGGCGCGGCGGCGGGCTATTCCGTGCCGCCGAAGCGCTCTTCCCAGGCGGCGACCTCGTCATCGGAAATCTTGCGGAACAGGACCTCCGGGATCTCAAAGCCATGCCCGGCCTTGAGGCTCTGCAGCTCGGTCATCATCTCGCCCTCAATCCAGTCACCGGACGACAGCTCGAGACCGAGGCAGGCCGCCATTTTCTGCGCGGCGTTCGGGATCACCGGCGCACTTAAGGTTGCGAAGATGCGGATCAAGTTGATGGCGATGCGAAGGGATTGCGCCGCCGCGTCCGGATCGGTCTTGAAGGCCGTCCAGGGCGCCGCTTCGGTCAGATATTCGTTGCCCAGCGCCCAGATCGCCCGCAGCTCCTGCATTGCCTTGCGGATCTGCAAATCGCCCATATGGGTGTTATAGGCCGCAAGCCGCTCGCTCAGCGCTTTTGCCAGCGCCGCCTCGGCTTCGCCCGCCTCCCCGCCTTCGGGAAGCTGATCGCCGAATTTGGAGGAACAGAATTTCAGCGTCCGGTTGACGAAATTCCCGAGAATATCGGCAAGATCCTTGTTGACCGTGCTGGCAAACCCCTCCCAGGTGAAGCTCGCGTCGGAGGTTTCCGGCGCATTGGCGAGCAGGTAATAGCGCCAGTAGTCGGAGGGGAGCAGCTCGACCGCGTCGGACATGAAGATGCCGCGCTTCTGGCTCGTTGAAAACTTCCCGCCGTAATAGTTCAACCAGTTGAATCCCTTGATATAATCGACCATTTTCCAGGGCTCGCGGCTGCCGATCAGGGTGCCCGGGAAAGTGACCGTATGGAACGGCACATTGTCCTTCGCCATCACCTGCACATAGCGCACGTCGTCGGCCTCATACCACCAGCTTTTCCAGTCGCGGTTCGCCGGGTCCTCATCGGCCCATTCCTTGGTCGCCGCGATATATTCGATCGGCGCATCGAACCAGACGTAGTAGACCTTGTCCTCCAGTCCCGGCCGGTCGACCGGCACGCCCCATTTGAGGTCGCGGGTAATGCCGCGGTCATGCAGCCCTTCATCGAGCCATTTGAGCGCGATGGAGGACACCAGCACCGGCCAGTCCTGATGCTTGTTGACCCAGACACGGATTTCACCCGCCAGCTTCGATTGCAGCAGGAAGAGATGCGTGCTCTCGCGGATTTCAAGATTGGTGCTGCCGGAAACCGCCGAGCGTGGCTCCAGCAGGTCCGTCGGATCGAGCAGCCGCGTGCAGTTCTCGCACTGATCGCCGCGCGCCTTGTCATAGCCGCAATGCGGGCAGGTCCCCTCCACGTAACGATCCGGCAGGAAGCGGTCATCGTCGATCGAATAGACCTGACGCGTCACCCGCTCGTCAATAAAGCCGTTCTCGAACAGCTTGTTGCCGAAATGCTGGGTCAGTTCCCTATTCTGTGGTGAAGAGGAGCGGCCGAAGTAATCGAAGGAGAGATCGAATTTTGCGCCGAGATCGGCCTGCACTTTATGCTGCTCCGCGCAGAATTCCGCCACATCCTGCCCTTTTTCACGGGCGGCGAGCTCGGCGGGCGTGCCGTGCTCGTCGGTGGCGCAGATAAACAGCACCTCTTCCCCGCGGGCGCGCAAATATCGGGCATAGAGATCGGAGGGCAACATGGACCCGATCAGGTTCCCTAAATGCTTGACGCCATTGATATAGGGCAAGGCGGAGGTAATAAGGTGCCGGGTCATCTTGTCTGCTGCTTCCTGATTCTTCTGTAAGCTGAACGTTGTTGCGCTCTTTTACAGGAAGATAGGGAGCGGGGCAAAACAAACCATGCGACAAAGCCCATTTTCAGGCGTTAACCAAATGTGAACTTATGACAGCTACCACTAGAATGATGGAGCTTGGGACACACGGGCAAAGGATATCAAATGGATAATAGTCGTGCTGAAGGCATGAAGGAAAATACTGATTTGTCATATGAGCACGCAATCCCGGCTCCCGGCAAGAGTAGCCGCCCGCCCCTATACCTAGATATAACAACCGACGCTCACAAGCGGCTGCTTGCCTATTGGGAGGAGGTAAGGGGACCGTATCTGCTTCCGGCGAAAGCCGATCTCGATATGGCTCAGTTAATCCCGGTCTTGCCGAATATCGTTCTTTTTTCCGTTCAGACCGACCCGATAGACTTTATTTACAAGATCATCGGTGAGGAAGCGCTGAACAACTTCACATCGAACTTTACCGGCAAGGCAATTTCCGAGGTTCCCGGCAAGGGCCCTGGCTCAAAAATATTCGAGACGTTGAAATTTATCGTCGAAACCGGGCAGCCAAACCTGCTGAAGGTCCCGTATGTCGGACCGAACCGGGATTTCAAGACCATCCACACCCTCGCCCTGCCCTTTGCGGAAGACCGGAATAATGTCGACAAGATTATGATACTGGTTGAGTTCATTCCCAGTATCTAATGCATCCCTAACTGCTGTTACCAGCCGTATATTCAGGTATTTGTGGTGAAATATGCGGGATCGCGGGTTTTCGATAATCTGAAAGCCATCGCCACGACCGCCAGGCCGTGCCTGCAGGGCGTGCCCTATGTCGGGCCGAACCGGGATTTCATCAGCATCGAATCCCTGGCCATGCCGCTCGCCTCCGATCACAAGAATGTCGACAAGATCATGATTGTCGTTGAATTTATTTGTCTTTCCTGACCGGCCTGACGGTTGAAAATTGCCCCAGACCGCCTATTCTGACCTTCAAAGACCAACAAGTGTCCCTGAATTTCGGAACAAACGGTAGCGGTGAGGCCAGTGAGCATCAAATCGGCAGAAAAAGCGCGTCTTCTCGCCCCGCTGGCGGCGCTGCTCCTCCTTGTCTGGAGCTTTCCCGTCGCGGCGGCCGACATCATCGGCAAGGAGACCGTCTATAGGGTGGGCGCGCCTGAAATCCTCTCCAACATCGCCATCAAGACCGGCGTCGGCTTTGTCGAGCTGCGCGTCGTCAATCCCGATGTCGATCCCTGGGCGGTGGCGCCGGGAACAAAGCTGCTGATCCCGGACCGGCATATCCTGCCGCGCGATCTCGAGCCCGGATTCACCGTCAATATCGGCGACATGCGACTTTACTACAGCAATGCGGACGGCACCGACATCCGCTCCTGGCCGGTCGGGATCGGCCGGGAAGGACGGCGGACACCGACGGGGGATCTGCGCGTCACGGAGCTGCGGGAAAACCCGACCTGGCGGCCGACGAAGGAGATGCGGGCGCTCGATCCCGAACTGCCCGCCGCGGTGCCGCCGGGGCCCGCCAATCCACTTGGAAAATATGCGGTGCGGATCGGCTGGGAGGGCTATGTCATCCACGGCACCAACAAGCAGGCCGGCGTCGGACGACGGGTCAGCAGCGGCTGCCTGCGCCTGTATGATGCGGATATCCGGGAGGTTTTCGGGCTCGCCAGGGTCGGCATGCCGGTCACCATCGTCGACGAGCCGGTCAAGCTGGGCTATGACGGCGATGCGCTCTATCTGGAATCGCATCCGACCGGCGCCGAGGCCGACCAGATCGAGGTTACCGGCGACTTCGCCCCCGCCCCCGTCGAGACGACGGCGATCGCGCGCGAGGCCGTCAAACGCGCGCGCGATCTCGGCCTTTCCCGTATCGACTGGGCCGCGTTCCGACGCATCGTCCGGGAAAGGCGCGGTGTCCCTGAAAAGATCGCCGAGTAGACCGGCGCCCTATTTCCGGAGCTGCTTGTTATACATGGCTTCGAGTTCCGCCGCGATCCGGGCTGCCCGGTCCGCTGCTTCCTGCGCCGCAACGGCCGCGGCCGCCGCTTCCTTGCTGGCCATCATGGTTTCAGCATTCATCGCCTTCAGTTCTTCCATGATCATCAGGGATTTGGCCGCATCCGCTTTCGCCTGGGCCGCATCCATCTTGGCCCCGTCGATGGCCATCTTCTCGGTTTCGGTCATTTCCGTCGCGCAGGCGGCCAGCCCAAGACACAGGACGCCGATCATAGCGGCCCGCATGGTTCCTGCGGATATCGGGGATATGAATTGTCTCATTGGTCTCACTCCTTTGTTACGCTTTTAAAGCAATTAACCGATCCGCCAGACTTGTTTCGGCGACACCGATCAGGTTTTTGGCCCATTCCTCGCCGATTTTCCCCTTCGCCGCGGCGGTCATCGCCGACTTGATATGGGTCATCGACCTGGGCAAGGCCACGAGAATGATATTGTCCAGTTTGTCATGCGCGACCGCGTCATTCAACCGTCCGGCAATTTCGCCAAGGAAGGCGGCGCTTTCCTGTTCGGAAAAATCGGCGTGATCCTCATAGGCATAGCGGCCCGGCTGCGTCGATTTGAAGCCGCGTCCTGGCCGGCCGGTGCCCTGTTCGCTCTGCTTTTGCCGCGCCGCCGGATGCGCCTCGTCAAGATGCAGTTTCAGCGGGCCGTTCACGCCGTCGCGGACATAGATGCGCGCATGCGCCTTGTCGGCGAGCACAATCCATTCCCTGTTTCTGCGATGGGGCATGTCAAAACCTCCCTGAGCCTATCCCGTATCTGCCATATTAACCATAACCCGCGCCTGCGCATTGATCCTTATCAAAATTCCGTGTCAGTCGCCCATGGTCAGCACCGCCGCCCCCTCGAACCGCCCGGCGCGGAGATCATCCAGCGCCTCGTTCGCCTTGGACAGGGGATATTCATGGGTCGTCGTGCTCACTCCGGCCTTCGGCGCGGCGGCGAGGAAGGCGTCCCCATCCTCCCGGGTCAGGTTGGCGACCGAGCGCAGCGTCCGCTCGCGCCAGAGCAGGTCATAGGGAAAGCCCGGTATATCGCTCATATGGATGCCGGCGCAGACAACCGTGCCGCCCGGTTCAACCGCACGGAGGGCGGCGGGCACCAGCGCGCCGACGGGTGCGAACAGGATCGCCGCATCGAGCGGCTCAGGTGGCGCATCGCCGCTGCCGCCCGCCCAGCTCGCACCAAGGCTGCGGGCGAAGTTCTGCGCCTTGACATCGCCGTCCTTGCTGAAGGCATAAATCTCCCGCCCCTCGGCGATGGCGATTTGGGCGATGATATGGGCGGCCGCGCCGAACCCGTAGAGGCCGATGCGCCTTGCCTCCCCCACCATGCGGTAGGACCGGAAGCCGATCAGCCCGGCGCACATCAGCGGCGCCGCCTCGACATCCGAATAGACATCGGGAACGGCGAAGCAATAGCGCGCGTCCGCGACCATATGGTCGGCAAAGCCGCCATCGAGGGTATAGCCGGTGAAGCGCGCCTCGGGGCAGAGATTCTCCTGCCCCCGCCGACAATAGCGGCAGGTGCCGCAGGTCCAGCCGAGCCAGGGCACGCCGACCCGATCGCCAATGGCGAAGGCGTCCACCCCGCTCCCCAGTTCAGCGACACGGCCAATCACCTCATGACCGGGAATCAGCGGCAGCTTGGGATCGTGGAGGTCGCCATCGACCACATGAAGATCGGTCCGGCAGACGGCGCAGGCCTTGACATCAATGAGAATCTGGCCCGCGCCGGGCTCGGGCCGGGGCAGATCCTGAAGGGCGAGCCAGATGCCCGCCTTTTCAAGAACCATGGCTTTCATCCTGCGCGGCATACAGTCAACCGGGCCAGCGCCCTTCCCCGCGATCAGTCGCCGGGCAGCTTGAAAATTTCCGGCGCCTCCGCCGTCACTTCGGCGCAGATCCTGGAAATCTGGGTTGCCTCATCGGTATATTGCTTGAAGGCCGTCTGGTAGAAACCGATGCAGACATTCGCCATATCCTGTGGCGTCTTGCATTCGGCAAGCTTTTGCGGCATGTCGAGATCCTCCTTCAGGCGGTTGCGGCCGAAGGTCATCAGTTCCTCGTTGCAGGACAACATCATCTTGTAGAATTTCTGGTTCATCCCGTACAAGGCCTCGACATCGAAGGGCATGCCCAGTCCCTGCAGTTCCTCGCCTTTTTCTGATGAAACTTTTTTATCCGTCATCTGTCGCCTCCATCGTTTTGCCTGTCCATTTGTTAACCATAACCGGATACGCGGAGAATAGCTTTGATTTAGGTCAAGGATGTGACGCGTCAATCCGGCCAAAAAAATTTTGAATTTGTGACGGCGTTCACAGTGCCATCCCCATGAAATCCATTGCGCAAATTCGATTTCTCTAAGATACTCCGCGCAAGAATCTGCGGATTCGGGGCTAAAATAATTCAAGAAAAATACGTCAACTTTCCTTTTTCAGGATACGCACATGAAGAAGCTGGTTATTGCCTTTGCCCTGGCTGCCACCGTGCAGTCCCAGGCAATGTCTGCCGAGTCCCCGCTGGAGCGGGGCACCTATCTGATGAAAAGTATTGTTGCCTGTGGCAACTGTCATACACCGCAAACGCCGGCCGGTCCGGCGGCGGGCATGGAACTGGCCGGCCAGTTCCTGATCGAGGAGCCGGGGCTCTTCAAGGTCTTCGCGCCCAACATCACCCAGGACAAGGAAACCGGGATCGGAAACTGGACCGATGAGCAGATCATCGCCGCCATTCGCGAGGGCAAGCGCCCCGACGGCACGATCATCGGGCCGCCCATGCCGATCGAGCAGTATCGCAACATGTCCGACACCGACGTCAAGGCGATCGTCGCCTATCTCCGGCAGGTGACGCCGGTGAAGAATGTCGTCGAGAAATCGATCTACCAGATCCCGCTGCCGCCGTCCTACGGGCCGCCGGTCACCCAGGTGCCGGATGTGCCACGCGCGGACATCATCGCCTATGGCGCCTATCTCGCCGGACCGGCCGGGCACTGCATCGAATGCCACAGCCCGATGGCCAACGGCAAGCCGGATGTTGAGCATCAGCTTGGCGCCGGGGGCCTGTCATTTCCCGGACCCTGGGGCGTGTCGATTTCCGCCAACATCACCCCGCATGAGGACGGCATCGCACATTACAGCGACGCCGAACTTGAGACGGTGATCCGCACCGGCGTCCGGCCCGACGGCTCGCGCCTGCTGCCGCCGATGGGTGTTTATTACTACGCCAATATCACGGAGGAGGACATGGCCGCGCTGATCGCCTATCTCCGCCAGATAGAGCCCAAGCCCAGCCCGAAATAGCGGACGGCCCCCGCCAACAGCCTGCCCGGCCTCCCGCCGGGCAGCGCCGCATTCAGACTAGCGGGCTGTCCGCGTTTGTCTTGCTTGCGCGATAAGAGCCATTTCCGTACCCACGGCTTGCCGAACCTCCGGGATCGCGGAGACCTTCTCGAAATAGGCCGCCAGATGGGAATATGCCGAGAGATCGATACCCTTGTTGCGCAGCAACAGGACAGCCCAGAACAAATAGGCGTCCGCGACGGAGAAATTATCTCCGATCAGAAACGGACCTTCCGTCAATGCGTCCTCAACAACCGCCAGGATTTCAGGCGCTTTTGATACGGCAAACCGGCGAACATCTTCCGGGACATCCGGCGCATAAAGAAGGAACACGATTGCCTTATGCAGTTCCGTGCCCAGAAAGGACAGCCATTCCTGCAATTTATACCGCTCCGGACTTCCGGCCGGCGGCGCAAGCCCGGCCGTCGGATTGAGATCGGCGATATATTGCAATACGGCTGCATTTTCTGAAAGTCTTCCCCCGTCCTCCCTATCCAGGACCGGCACCTTCCCTTTCACCGTCACGTCAAAGTAATCCGCCTGCGTATCGCTCAATTTATGCGTTTTCAGATCGATACTGACGAAATTCGCCTCTGCGCCGGCAAGCAGCAGGGCAATCCTGCTGGCGAGCGAGCAGGCCATGGGGCTGAAATAGAGGATGGTCATCGGGTTTTCTCCCATTTAAAAAGGTGTGGGTTGGGCAAGCATGGCGCGTTCGGCATCGGAATCCTCGAACGCTCCGATAATCTGCTTGATGAAATCCGGCGCCTCATCAACAGCTTTAGTGTCCGGAAATGGTGGTGCCGGATAATATTCAATGCCAAGCTGCAGCGCCCGCGACGTGCTCTCACCGGCGATCTTGGCGGCAAGAAAAAATGCCGTATCAATGCTGGCCGAAACGCCCGCGCCGGTGATGATCTTGCCATCGGCCGTAAAGCGCTCCGGCACCACATTCGCGCCATATCCGGTAACATCATCGCGGGAGAAATAATTCGTCGTAACAGTGACGCCTTCGAGCAACCCGGCCTTGCCGAGCAGTTCCACGCCATTGCAGACACCGACGGTCCAGTCGCTGGTTTTATGCAGACGGCGAATTTCTTCGAGGAGTTGCCGGTTCTGAAGCGCCACCCGTGCGCCCGGGCCACCGGGGACAAATAATATGCCCGGCTCCGTGATATCCTCCAGCTTCTGATAGGCAACGACACCCAGCCGTCTTGTATCAGAGGCTATTATCCCGGTTTCCAACGCAGCGAAATTCGCGGTCGCGCCCGGCAGCCGCGCAAGCACTTCATAGCCGCCGATAAAATCGAGGGCGGTATATCCGTCGAATAATACAAATGTGATTTTCATCTGAAGCCTTTCAAATCTGTCCATGTCAGATCCGCAGTCTGGCAAGGCGGGCGCGCTAAATCAAAAGGCGTTATTGACATTATTAGTGTCAATATAGACAATATGTCATGATGAAGAAAAATCTATCGATCGGCATTCTCATTTATCCGGGCTGCCTCGGCTCAGAGGTATTCGGGTTCCGGGACACCCTTGAAATCGCCAATGCCCTGGCCGCCGCCTCGGCAAAAACGGAAATCGATATCTCCCTGTTCCGGGCACGGCGGCAGAAGGTCAAACTGTCCGGCGGCGAGACACTGGATTGCCCCTATGTCCCTCGCCCGGCGTTCGACATCATCCTCGTCCCGGCGTTCATGTTTGTGAATATTCACGATTTCAAAAGCCGACTAGACCGGCTGGATGCGGAAACAAGGCTGCTGGCCAATGCCCCCAAAGACAGGACGGAACTCGTCTCCATTTGCGGCGGTGCCTTTTTATTGGGCAAGGCAGGCTTGCTGACGGACGTCAGATGTACGACGGCATGGTTTATGGCGTCTTTGCTACAAAAAATGGTCCCGGCCGCGAAAGTGAAAGCGAACGCGCTGATCGTCACGGACGGCAATATCACAACTTCCGGCGCCTTTTCCGCCGCTTTTGATGTCGCAATCCATCTGATCAAAAAATTTATTGGCGCAGACGCCGCGCAAAAGACCCTTAACCTCGGGTTGCTGGACGGTGCGCGGACGAGCCAGGGGCCCTACGCCGACCAAGCCCTGTTTACCCGTAAGCGATCCGATTTCATCGCGAAAGTGGAAAACTGGCTGGTTGCGAATATGCAAAAAACCTATTCCCTCGAAAATCTCGCGCACTATGCGGCTGTTACACCGAGAACGCTGCAACGGCGATACAAGAAAGAGCGCGGGATGACGCCATTGGAATATCTGCAATCGGAAAGAATTGGCAAAGCCAAGGAACTGCTGAGGATGAGCGACAGAAGCCTGCAGCAGATATCAAATGACATCGGATATGAGGATATCTCCGCCTTCCGCCGCCTTTTTGAGCGATACACGCAGACAACGCCGGGCGCTTTTCGGAAAAGGTTCCGCCGCCCGGCTGATGAGTTACGGCGCTAGGGCCTTTTCGCTCAAAGGATCGCCGGCGATGCGCGAATGCAGCATGATGCGCGGTTCGGAGAAATCCCATTCGCAGGCTTTATGCATCAGGCAGCGGTTATCCCAGACGACGATATCCCCGGCGCTCCAGCGGTGCTGATAGATCCGCCGCTCATCACTGACGGCAAAGTCGTTGAGCCGGGCGATGAGTGCCTCCGAGTCCGCCTCTGACAGGCCCGGAATGCCATAGGCATGGCGCCCGACGGCCAGCGCCTTGCGCCCGGTTTCCGGATGGATCTTCACCAGCGGCCGCAGCGGCACCTCACCCACATTCAGGCCATAGCCGATATATTCGCTGTTTTCCTTCTTGGTCTCCTCCCCCACGGCCCGCTGGCTGTATTCGAGGGAGTGAAAGGCCGAGAGTGTGCTGATCCGCGCCTTCGTCTCGTCATCCAGCGCATCATAGGCATCGCGCATATCGGCAAAGGCGGTATCGCCCTGCCGCTTCGGCACGACATGGGCGCTGAACACCGCGCCCTTCGCCTGCACCGGCATATAGGTGCTGTCCTGGTGCCAGTGCATATTGCCGCGGATGATCTTCATCATGTCATCGTCCGGCGCATCGCGGAGGCTGCCGTCCGGCTTGACATTGCTGATCTCGACAGCCTTCAGCTCCTCGATCAGATCGCCAAAGCGCCGCGCAAAGGCCACCTGCTCGGATTTTCGCAGCCCCTGCCCCGGAAAGATCAGCAGGCCATAGGTCAGCCAGGCCTGATAGAGATCGTCAAAGGTCGCCGCATCGAGAGTGCGCAGATCAATCTCCCGCACCACCGCGCCGAAGCTTTTATCCAGCGGCTCGACCGTAAAGCCGCCAACGGACCGAAGGGTTTCTCCCATTTTCTTCTCCTTTTTGCGAAGAAGTGTAGCGCTGATTGTGTTCCGACGGCAAGGATTATGAAAACACGAGCGCCCGAACATTCTGAGCATAAGATTTTTCAAACTTACGTTGTTAATAACAAGCAATTTTGACAATTTTTTACGTGTACTTGTTTATTTTCTAAAATCTCGTTACTAGAAATGGCATAATAGTAGAGGGTACGGCATGGCATCTTATATGGATCACTTCTCACACATTGTCGAGGTCGATGAAAAAAGGAAATGTATTGTCGTCCATCGGCAATTCGATGACGGAAAAAAGGACCTCTTGTATGAATTTTATCTCCCCTTGAAAACGGCCCGTGAGGAGAAAAAATGGTTCGACGAGCTGGTCGAGAATTTTGGTTTCTCCATGCTTTGCGATATGCATTTTGTGCGTGAGTATATGGATTTAGCGTCTTTGGGCGAGCATTCAGAATCAAACGACAAGGAGAAGGCCAAAAGCGATCTGGAGATACTGAAAGAAAATGAAGCCGACTTTCATGCCGTGAATAAACTGATCGGCAATTGGCTGGCATATATTACGTCCGAAGAAGAATCCCCTGCCAGAAAGAAATGTTCCTGGGCACATGAAGAACTGTCGCGTCTGTGTAAAGAAGACCCGTATGAAGGCCTCAAGGTCGTCAGAGTAATGTGTAACCTGTTCGAAGAAGATGAGATCCTGGTGAAGATTGCGACAGGCCCTTTTGAGGATCTGCTGGTCCGGCATGGGCGCGAGATCATTGATGGCTTGCGAAAATGGGCACTGGAGGAATACAAATACATAAAGATCCTCGCCACCGTCAGATACAGTGGTATGGACGATGAAGTGTGGGGCGTTTTGAAGCGTATTACCAATGGTATTGGTGGTTTATAGAGAGTGCATAAGTCGGCTATCACGTTCCGTTCTGCACCATTTTTCCTTTTATCGCCCGACCGTTTTCCTTTATATGAGTGCTCAGGATTTAACCGAGGAACACGTGACAAAACCAAACCGCACCATAAGTATCGCCCCCATGATGGACTGGACGGATCGGCATGACCGGTATTTCCTGCGCCTGATTTCCACGCGCGCGCTGCTCTATACGGAGATGGTGACGACGGGGGCGATTATCCATGGCGATACGGACCGCTTTCTGCGCTTCGATCCGGCGGAGCAGCCGCTTGCGTTGCAGCTTGGCGGGAGTGAGCCGGAGGCGCTGGCCAAATGTGCGGAAATCGCGGAAGGCTATGGCTATCAGGAGATCAACCTCAATGTCGGCTGCCCGTCCGACCGGGTGCAGAACGGCCGCTTCGGTGCCTGCCTGATGGCGGAGCCGGAGACGGTGGCGAGCTGCGTCGCGGCGATGCAGGGGGCGACCTCCCTCCCCGTCACGGTGAAGACGCGCATCGGCATCGACGATCTCGACAGCTATGATTATTTCAAAAGCTTTATCGAGCGGGTGGCGGAGACGGGCATCAAAACCTTCATCATCCATGCCCGCAAGGCCTGGCTCACGGGCCTGAGCCCGAAGGAGAACCGCACCATCCCGCCGCTCGATTATGACCGCGTCTACCGGTTGAAGCAGGACATGCCGGAGCTGGAAATCATCCTCAATGGCGGGATTTCGAGCCATGAGGAGATCGACGCCCATCTTCAGCAGGTGGATGGCGTGATGATCGGGCGCGAGGCCTATCAGAACCCCTATTTTCTCGCCGAGATCGACCGGCGCTACTATGGCGTGGAGGATGACACGCCGGAGCGGCGCGAGGTGATCGATCAGATGCTCCCCTATGTGGCGCGGGAAATGGCGGCGGGCGTGCCGCTCAACTCGATCACGCGGCATATGCTCGGCCTCTTTCAGGGGCGACCCGGCGCGCGCGCCTGGCGGCGTCATCTCTCCGAGAACGCGCATAAAAAGGGCGCCGATATCACTGTCCTGACCGCGGCGGCCACCAGGACCCGCTAACGGCCAAATTCCGCCCCTCAAACGGTTTCTTAACCCGTTCCGTCACATAATCGACCCGCAGACGTCATTCTGCAATGGACGACGCGGTCATGCGATTTGTGAGTGTATCTAGGAAAAAGCCATCCCCAAGCCCCTGGGCAAAGGCCGAGCGGCGACGCAAGTCTGTCTTCAAACAGCCGATAGATTTTTCACGTGAAAGACATAAGCGGCGCCGGAAGCCCGTCCCTCCCTTCGCGCTTGTAGCCGTCCTCAGCGTGATCGCGGGCGTCGTCATCGCCTCCCTCCCCTCAGATATGAGCGGCATGGCCCCTTCCCGCCCCGTCGTTGCGCATGAGGAGAGCGGCAACGGCCTTGTCGGCCCCGCCCGGATCATCGATGGCGATACGCTGGATATACAGGGAACGCGCGTGCGGCTTGTCGGGATCGATGCGCCGGAGAGGGACCAGAGCTGCTTCGCCGCCGATGGCACCGCCTATCCTTGCGGGGCGCGCGCGAAATCCCACCTCGCGGCGCTTGCGGGCCCTGCGGCCCTCCGCTGCGAGGGCACGGAACAGGATATATATCACCGCCTGCTGGCGACCTGCTTCGCCGGAGAGGTCAATCTCAATGCCGAGATGGTGCGCGCGGGTTGGGCCGTCGCCTTCCGCCGCTATAGCGAGCGCTACCTGCCCGAGGAACGGACCGCCAAGACGGAGGGCGCCGGGCTCTGGCAGGGAAATTTCCGGATGCCCTGGACCTGGCGGCAGGATCAGCGCACCGCCTCGGTTGTGCGCCGCGACTGCAATATCAAGGGCAATATCAGCAAAAACGGCAAGATCTACCATCTGCCGGGCAGCCGCTGGTATGACGATACGCAGATCAACGAAAAGCGGGGGGAGCGCTGGTTCTGCTCAGAGAGCGACGCCCTCGCCGCGGGCTGGCGCAGCCCGCAGCATGACTAGATCAGCCGCCGCCGCCTTTTTTCTTCATTCCCATGCCGGACCCCGTTCCCATGCCGGAACCCATGCCCTTGCCGGGCCCCATGCCCTTGCCCATCGGCGGGTTTTCGGGGAGCGTGACGCCGCGTTCCTTCGCGCGGGCCTGCATCTGCGTGTGATGCTCCATGCGGATCTGCTCGCGTTCCTGATCGGACTTGGCGTTCATCATCTGGTTGCGGTATTCCATCCGCTCCTGTTCCGTCATCATCTGACTGCCGTAGATCGGCTCGTCCTTCTGCTGGGCCTGCGCGGTCCCGGCGGGGCCGCCCAGCAACCCGAGCGAGAGCGCGAGGACGGCGGCAGCCATCGTGATTTTTCTTGTGAAAGTCATTGTCGCACTCCTTCGTTGCCAAGCCTGATATCTAGACTTCCCGCCGGCGGGGCGCCATGATCCTGATCAAAAAAAAGGGCGGCGGAATATTGCCATCCCGCCGCCCCTTTAATAAATGCGATTGTCGATCAGCCTTTCTTCAACCGCGCATCGAGGCTGTAGGCGCCGGCGCCGTTCGCGACAAGGAACAACAGGCCGCCCGCGATCGCGATATTCTTCATGAACAGGATCATCTGCATCTGCTCGGCGGGCTGGTAATGGAATATCAGCGCCGAGACGAGGCAGAAGCCGGCAAGCAGAAAGGCCACGATCCGCGTCTGCCAGCCGGCGAGAATGGCAAGTCCGCCGCCAAGCTCCAACAGGATTACGAGCGGGAGTAGAATGCCCGGCACGCCCACAGACTCCATATATCCGGCCGTGCCGCTATAGCCGGTGATCTTGCTGATTCCTGCCGGGACAAACAGGATCGCGATAAATATCCGACCCGCAAGGTCAAATAAGGGGTTCAATTTTTCCAACATCGACATCAACTCCATCCTACATCAAGCATTATTTGCCGAATATATGTCTGCTTTTTAGAATATAAATTGAATAATTTCGGCATATAATGTCTAATTATTAGACATGTTAAAATCGACCCTCACACAATGGCAGATTTTCAACGCCGTCATCGATCACGGCGGGTATCTTCAGGCGGCCGAAAAGCTGAACCGCAGCCATTCCTCCCTCCATCACGCGGTGCAAAAACTGCAGGACCAGCTCGGGATGCAGCTTGTCACCGTCGCGGGAAAGCAGGTCCGCCTCACCCCGATCGGGGAGGTCATGCGGCGGCGCTCCCTGCAATTGATTGAGGATGCGAAGGATCTGGAACGGCTTGCCGAAACGGCGCTGCAGGGCTGGGAAACCGAAATCAGGGTGGCGGTCGAGGGTATCTACCCCAAAGACCGGCTAATCGAGGTTCTTCGGGAATTTCACGAACAGGGGCACGGGACACGGCTCAAGATCGAAAATGTCTTTCTCAACGGCGCGGTGGAGGCGATCCGGACGGCGGCGGCGGACATGGTCGTCAGTCCGATCGTTCCCTCCGGCTTCCTTGGGACCCCGTTGATGCGGGTGCCGCTCAGCCCCTTCGCCGGGAAGGATCACCCGCTGATTGCGCAGAACAGCCCAATCGAGACGGGCGAATTGCAGCGGCATCTGCAGATTGTCATCAGTGACGGGACCAAAACGGAATTGCCCATCACCGTCGGCTGGCTGAAATCGGAGCAGCGCTGGACCGTCAGCGGGTTTCACCAGGCGCGGGACATCCTGCTCTCCGGTATCGGGTTCTGCTGGTTGCCCGCGCATCTGTTTCAGGAGGATATTGACGGCGGCAATCTCTGCCGTCTCGATACCCGCGACAAGCTGGAGGCGCTGATACCGCTCAGCCTCGTCATCCCGGCGCCGGAGAAACTCGGCCCCGCCGGGCGTCTGCTGGCGGACCTGTTCCGGAAGAATACGACGCTGGAACAACTTATCCAGACATAAGACTTCATGACACTTGCGGATTTACTCCTATACCATTACTCTACTATTACGAGTTATCGCAAACAATCAATGCGCTATGCGGGAAACTAGCGATGATTTATTATTCTAGAGTATATCTAATTTCTCTGTGCATTTTTGCGTTATTTTCTGTGACAGCGCAAAAGCCTGCAACAGCGGAGATATATAAAGAAGCCTCTGTTAGACGTCACGTAGAGAAGCTATTAGAAGGGGTTCCGCCGCCGTTCGGCAAATGGGGTGTCCCGATACTCTATGGGTATGCCGGCATTGAGGACAAGCACATACTTCAATTAGTGAGTGACAGGATGGCCTATTTCAGACGGTTGACCCAGCATCAAATCTCTCCTGCGAAACTCAAGGATAAAAATCGAAAGCTGAATTTTCTGATGATTGAATCGGAACAATATGAAGACCTGCTCAAAAATGATAATGCATACAAACAACTAGCGGAACCCGGGGAAAGCAGAGAGGAATTCGCGGAGAAATTGAAGGCAGCTGACGCTGACACTCAGTTTGCAAAACGATATGCGAAGCGTTTTATTGATGAAAATCGCAATGTTAAGGCCTTTATCCTTTTGGATAAATTATCCAATCACGAGGATAATGTCCCCAATGGATTGCTGAAAATTATAACTGACGGCCTGATAGATGCGAACCAAAGCGACGAGATTGTACCCTCTATCTTTAACAGCAGAGAACCAAACAAGGGTTATTTTGCAAAAAATGTTAATCGCCTGCCACTTATCGATGAGGCTTTTATCCGCATCATTTACACGGCCGAATACAATCAGGATGAACCACAGGAAATCATCGTCTCAAAGATCGCGTCACAAGTATACGACCTCATCATTAGTCAGGACTCAAATGATTAAATAGGAAACCATTTAAGGTTTCCTATCCGGTTTTTCAGTGATTCCTAGCGCGCCTGGGCGTGATATTCCTCGTTCGGCATCATGTCGATGGCGGCGGACATGCGGTTGCTCATGTTGAAGAAGGCCGCCGTCGCGGAAATATCCCAGATATCCCGGTCGGTCCAGCCCGCATCGCGGAGCGCCTGGCGGTCGCTTTCCTCGATCTCGTTGGGCGTTTTCGTCAGCTTATAGGCGAAATCGAGCATGGCGCGCTGGTTCGCGGGCAGCTCCGCCGCGCGGTAGTTCATCACCATCAGCTCGCCGAGGATCGGATCGCCCGACAGCTCCCGCACCGCCGCGCCATGGGCGGTCAGGCAATAGTAGCAATGATTGACGGAGGAGACGACGACCGCGATCATTTCCCGCTCCAGCTTGGAGAGGCCGGAGTCGCCCAGCATCAGATCGCCATACATATCCGAAAAGGCGCGCAGCTTCACCGCATCGAAGCTGTAGGAGGCGAGCACATTCGGCACCATGCCGAGTTTTTCGTCGCAAAGCGCAAAATATTTCTGCGTTCCCGCGTCCAGCTCCTCACGGGCCGGAACCGGAACCCCCTTCAGGGCATGGACATATTTGGGCTGGTGGGACATGGCGCTCTCCTCTGGTTGCTTTTGTTTTTTATATCTTAGCCGTTCTGGCCGCGGTGACGCAAAAGATGATCGGCGAGGACGCAGGCCATCATCGCCTCCCCCACGGGCACGGCGCGAATGCCGACGCAGGGGTCATGGCGGCCCTTGGTCTGGATTTCGGTCTCGTTCCCTGCGATATCGATGGTATCGCGCGGCTTCAGGATGGAGGATGTAGGCTTCACGGCAAAACGAACAATAATATCCTGCCCGGACGAAATACCGCCCAATATCCCGCCCGCGTGATTGCTCAGGAACCGGGGAAAACCTTGATTGCCGGCGCGCATCTCGTCCGCGTTCGTCTCGCCGGTGAGCGCGGCGGCGGAGAAGCCGTCGCCGATCTCCACCCCCTTCACCGCATTGATCGTCATCATCGCCATGGCGAGATCGGAATCGAGCTTGCCATAGACCGGAGCGCCGAGCCCGGCCGGCACGCCGGAGGCCACGACCTCGATAATCGCGCCGACGGAGGAACCGGCTTTGCGGATCGCATCGAGATAGACCGTCCATTCCTCTACAATGCCGGGATCGGGCGACCAGAAGGGGTTGTTGTCAATTTCGGAAAAATCGGCGCGGGAACGGTCGATCGCCTTGTCGCCGATCTGGATGAGATAGCCCTTGATCTTGACCCCCTCGCCCAGCACCTTGCGCGCAACCCCGCCCGCCGCGACGCGCGCCGCCGTTTCGCGCGCACTCGACCGGCCGCCGCCGCGATAATCGCGGATGCCGTATTTCGTCTGGTAGGTGAAGTCGGCGTGGCCCGGACGGAACTTGTCCTTGATGTCACCATAGTCCTTGGATCTCTGGTCGACATTCTCGATCACCAGGCTGATCGGCGTGCCGGTGGTTTTCCCCTCGAACACGCCGGAGAGGATTTTGACCTGGTCGGGCTCTTTGCGCTGGGTCGTAAAGCGCGACTGGCCGGGCTTGCGCCGGTCCATCCAGTGCTGAAGCTCCTCCTCGCTCACCTCGATCAGCGGCGGGCAGCCGTCGATCACGCAGCCGAGCGCGGGGCCGTGGCTTTCCCCCCAGGTTGTCACCCGGAACAGGTGGCCGAAACTATTGTGGGACATAGGGTCTTCCGCCTAAAGCTTGCTTACTTGGTGATGTCGGGCGCGTCTTCCGCCTTCATGCCGACAACATGATACCCGGCATCCACATGATGGGTTTCCCCGGACACACCGGCGCCGAGATCGCTGAGCAGATAGAGCGCCGATCCGCCGACATCGTCAATGGTGACGTTGCGCTTCAAGGGTGAATGATATTCATTCCATTTCAGGATATAGCGGAAATCGCCGATCCCGCTCGCCGCCAGGGTCTTGATCGGCCCGGCCGACAGCGCGTTCACGCGGATATTCCGCTTGCCCATCTCCACCGCGAGATAGCGGGTCGCCGCCTCCAGCCCCGCCTTGGCGACGCCCATGACATTGTAATGGGGAATCACCCGCTCCGCCCCGTAATAGGTGAGCGTGACCATGCTGCCGCCATCGGTCATCAGATCCGCCGCGCGCTTGGCCAGCGTGATGAAGGAGAAGCAGGAAATCTCCATCGTCATGTTGAAATTATCGCGGGTGGTGTCGGAGAAATTACCGCGCAATTGCGTCTTGTCGGAGAAGCCGATGGCATGGACGAAAAAGTCGATCTTGCCCCATTTTTCCTTGAGCGCCGCGAACACCGCGTCCATGGACGCGTCGTTGGTGACATCGCATTCCAGAACCGTGTCCGATCCGAGACTTTCCGCCAGTGGTATAACCCGCTTTCCGAGCGCTTCGCCCTGGTAGGTAAATGCGATCTCCGCGCCATGTTCATGTAGCGCCTGTGCAATTCCCCACGCCAGCGAATGATTATTGGCGACCCCCATGATCAGGCCCTTTTTGCCAGCCATCAAACCCTTGTGCTGCGTCATCCGCATCCCCTCGTTACCATCTACGAAACCAATTGTTCTATCTTTTTATCGCGCTTGGAGGGGGCAGTCAAAAGACTTATTCGCGCCCGGTCCCGCCGATGGGCGTCGCGGATCAGTCGGCCTTCAGCTTGGAGCGGGCATCATAGGCGTGTTTTTCCGCCCATTTCTCCACCCAGTCCTGCAGTTCCTTGTCCTGCTTGTCCGGCAGCACGACCTTCAGCTTCACCAGCTGGTCGCCCCGCTCGCCCTTGCCGGGCCCGGCGATCCCCTTGCCCTTGAGGCGGAGCGTCGTGCCGGTATTCGAACCCTGCGGCACCTTCAAATTCACCGTGCCGTCCACCGTCGGCACCTTGACCGTCGCGCCGAGTACGGCCTCGGGCAGGCTGATCGGCAGTTCGATCAGGACATTCTGCCCCTCGCGGCGGAAGAAGCTGTGCGGCTTGACGGTGACATTGATCAGGATATCGCCGTTCGGTCCGCCGGCGATGCCCGGCTCGCCCTGGCCGCGCAGGCGGATCTGCTGACCGTCGGTGACGCCCGCCGGGATCGCCACGTCGAGCGTGCGCCCGCCATCGCCCATGGTCAGGCGCCGCTTGTCGCCAAGGGCGGCCTGCATGAAGTCGATCTCGATCGCGAATTTGCGGTCGCGTCCCTTTTCAGGAACCCGGCCGCGAAAGCCGCCACCCCGGAAATTGCCGAAAATCTCGGAGAAGATATCCTCCGCGCCGCCGAACCCGGCGGAGGCCGAGGCGCGCTGGCCACGAAAGCCGGCCATTTTCTCCTGGCCATGCTCGTCAATCTCGCCCCGGTCATAGCGCGCGCGCAGTTTTTCATCGCCGAGGATATGATAGGCGGCGGAGATTTCCTTGAATTTCTCCTCCACCTTCGTATCGCCGGGATTGGCGTCCGGATGATGCTTTTTCGCGAGCTTGCGATAGGCGGATTTAATCTCCTGCTGGCTCGCGCCCTTCGAAATTCCAAGAATATCGTATAAATTCTTCATTCGTTGTCATGCCGGGCGCCAACGCGCCCTCACCAAATGCCAAAAATACCCAGAAACCAATATATAAAACTTTTGTCTTAGGATTTAACTAATTCACGCGCTCAATCTGTCTTTTTTCGAGATAAGTCAGGGTTTGCTGGAGATCGGCAAGGGCGGCCGCGGCCTCGGCGGAGCCATTGGCCTTCGCCTTGTCCCACCAGTAATAGGCCCGCACCCGGTCCACAGGAACGGCAACGCCCGCGTTAAACAGCCCGCCGAGGCGGTATTGCGCCTCCGCATTGCCCGCTTCGGCCAGCTGCGCCCAGATGCTGAGCGATTGCTGGTACTGCTTGAGCGTATAGGCGAGATCCGCCATTTCCAGCTTCTCCGCCGTCGAGAGGCCGCTTCCCGGCGGCAGGCCGGTCGCCCCTGAGAGAGAGGCCGTCTCGGTCTTCGGCTCGGGCGGCGGGACCGGCGCGCTTGCTACCTTTTTCACGGGCACGGCGACGACCTCCGGTTTGGCCGCCGCTTGTGGCTTGGGAACGATTACCGGGGCGCTCGCGGCCTCAGACTTGCCCCCATCCGCCGGGGCGATGACCGGTTCGGCTTTCGCGACGGTGACGGTGTCCGCCGGTTTTTCCGCGGCGGCCGTCATCTCTTTCGCGGTATCTTTCGCGTTGTCTTTCGCCGGTGCCGCCGCAGCGGAATCCACCGGGGGTGTTTCTTTCGCCGGCGCGGCAGGGGCGGCGGCCGTATCCTTGGCGTCCGGCGACATGATCAGGGAACGGAGCGCCTCGTAAAATCCTTTTTTCTGAACGCCCTGGCTCGGCTCAGCGGCAGCGGTCTCAACCGTTTTCGCCTCCTCGGCGTCAGGCGCTTTCTCTGCGGCTGGCGCCTCCGCTTTTGCCGCCGTCTCCGCGGTCGCGGGATCGCTCGCCGTCTCCGGCGTCTTGCCAGCGGTCGTCTCGCTCTCCTCGTCCACCGCCGCGGCGATCAGCGGGCCGCCGGTGCCGGGCGCGGCATCCTCCTCGATATCCTTCGCGTCATCACCCTTTTTGTTCTTGAGCGCCGCCGCGAGCTCGATCGCCTTCTTCTGCGCGGCCGGATGCCCGGATTTCGCGGCAATCACGAACCAGCCGAGCGCCCGCTCCTCGTCCTTTTTCACGCCGAGGCCGTTTTCGAGCAGCAGCGCGAGATTATACTGGGAGACGACATGCCCCTGCTGGGCGGCGCGGGCGAACCAGCTGGCGGCCTGGGCATAGTCCTGATCGACCCCCTCGCCCGCCAGATACATGCCCGCGACATTGGCCTGCGCCCGGTCGAAACCGAGGGTCGCCGCGCGCTTGTACCAGGTCATCGCCTTGTTGTAGTCCTGCTCGACGCCGAGGCCGCGCCGGTACATATGGCCGATATTGCGCATCGCCGCCGGATCATTTGCCTGAGCGAGCGGCAGCCATTCATTGAAGGCGGTCTTGTAGTCGCCGGCCTCATAGGCGGCGACCCCGTCGTTGAAACCGGCCCAAGCGGGATTAATCATCGCGGCCGAGGCCAGCAACGCTGCCGCCAGGGCCGCTGTGAGTATCTTATTTCGTTTCATTGACGCTGTTGTCCGGCCCTTGGCGTCCATCGTTGGAACGGACAGGCCGATTTCCACCCCTTAATTCATGATCTGCCAGGAGCCGTCGGCCTGACGGCAGGCGGTGCCATAGCCTTTTTCAAGCTTGCCGCCGATTTCGATGGTCTGCTGGAATTCCCGGCAATAGCGGCCATCCGTATGGTTGCCGTCGCGTACCGGGGTGATCGTGCCGGAATTGCCGCTCTGCGGGTTATTCCAGGCGATCGTCTGGCCGATCGGTGCGGTCGTTGCCTGCTTTTCGGCGCGGTCGATCTGCGCCCGGTCCGCCGCATCCAGCGTCTTGCCGACCTCGCTGCCGACCATCGCACCGGCGAGCGTCCCCACGCCAACGGCGACAAGCCGTCCCGTGCCCTTGCCGAACATCGAGCCCAGCAGTGCGCCGCCGATACCGCCGATAATGGCGCCTCCTGTTGTTTTCGGGTTGTTCTGCGCATCCGCGCAGCCCGCAAGCGCCAGCGCGCCCGCCATCGTCACCACCATCATCATTCTCGATTTCTGCATGTTCTCAATCCTTGTCATCGCAATTTCTACCCCTGACAACCTGCCGGGACCTTATCTTCTCATACTATATAGGGTCCGTTCGCAGATTAATAGCGACAGGCACATCACAAATAATTTCAGATACCTATCTTAGTTTATACGGGACCGGTCGACAATTCCGTCGCGGCGGATTAAGTTTGGCAACCAATTGCGGCAAAGCAGTGACATATGACGAGTATCCGAAAATGACTGTGAAAAACTTCACCGACCTTCTGGCCGAATTCCGCGCATGGATGGCGGAAGCGGAAAAAAGCGAGCCGAACGATCCGACGGCCATGGCATTGGCGACGGCCGACAAGGATGGCCAGCCCTCGGTGCGCATGGTGCTGCTGAAGGCCGCCGATGAGCGGGGCTTCGTCTTTTACACGAATTTCGGCAGCCAGAAAGGGCAGGAACTCCTTGAAAATCCGAAGGCGGCGCTCTGTTTTCACTGGAAAAGCCTACGCCGGCAGATCCGCGTCCAGGGCACCGTCGAGAAAGTCACCGATGCCGAGGCCGACGCCTATTTCAACAGCCGCCCGCGCGACAGCCGCATCGGCGCCTGGGCGAGCCAGCAGTCGCGCCCGATGGAAGGGCGCTTCAAGCTGGAGGCGGAGGTTGCGAAATATGCCGCGAAATATGCCCTCGGCGATATTCCCCGGCCCGACTACTGGTCCGGCTTTCGCATCCTGCCCGAGCGGATGGAATTCTGGCGCGACCGGCCCTTCCGCCTGCATGAGCGACGGCATTATGAGAAAACCGACAGCGGTTGGACAGAGAGCATTCTTTTCCCCTAAGATGGCGAAAGAGCCGCGCGCGCCGCGCCGCCGGAGCCGAAAAACAGGTGATGTTTCGTGACAGCCGACCCGGACAAAGTATTTCAGCAAAATGGTAATGACGGCAATGCCCGCCTTATGCGCTCGGCCACCTATGCGGCGGTCGGCGTTGCGCTGGTGCTGATCGCCATCAAGCTGTTCGCCTATTTCGCCACCAATTCGGTGGCGATGCTCTCGACCCTCGTCGATTCCCTGCTCGATCTCGTCGCCTCCTTCATCAATCTTGTCGCCGTGCGTCATTCCCTGGTGCCCGCCGACCGCGATCACCGCTTCGGCCATGGCAAGGCGGAGGCGCTGGCCGGGCTGTTCCAGTCGGCGATTATTACCGGATCCTCGGTCTTCCTGCTGTTCCAGGCGGGCGAGCGATTGCTCAATCCCAAGCCGCTGGCCGCGGAGAGCGTCGGCATCATCGTCATGGTGGTGTCCATCGGCCTCACCGTCGGGCTCGTCGTCTATCAGCGCTTCGTCATCCGGCGGACCCGCTCCGTCGCCATTTCCGCCGATTCCCTGCATTATGTGGGCGATGTGCTGATCAATGGCGGCGTCATCGCCGCGCTGATCCTCAGCAGCTATTTCCAGTGGCATTACGCCGACGGGGTTTTCGGCATCCTGATCGCCCTCGTCCTGATCTACAGCGCCTGGCAGATCATGCGCGCCTCCTTCGCCGACCTGATGGACGAGGAGCTCGGCGACGAGGACCGCGAGACGATCAAGGCGATTGTCCTCAAGCAGCCGGGCGTCCTCGGCATCCATGATTTGCGCACGCGCCGCTCCGGCCAGCAGGTCTTCATGCAGATGCATATCGACATGGACGGACGCATTTCCCTGCGCGATGCCCATACCATCTCGGACGCCGTCGAGGCGCGGCTGATGGCCGAATATCCGGAAGCCGAGCCGATCATCCATCAGGACCCGATCTTCGTGGAGAACGAGGCGGAGAACCGGTCCGGCGACGACTGACGCGGCATCGGACATAAACCTTTATATGCCAGTGCGTTAATGTTACATTTAAAAGAAAATTCGCAGGCAGAGGTATTCCATGCATTTTAAAAACATTCTTGTTCCCCTTTCCGGCGCGGCCAACGACAGCGATGCCGCGGCGCTGGAAAGCGCGTTTAATCTGGCGACCCGCTTCGGCGCCCATGTGAATGCGCTGCATATCAAGATCGACCCGCGCTCGGCCGCCGCCTTTGTCGGCGAGGGCATGACATCAACGATGATCGAGAGCGTCATCGAGATGGCGGAAAAGGACGGCGAGGAACGCCGCACCCGCGCCCGCACCCTGTTCAAGGAAATGTCGGGGCGCATGGGGGTGCCGGTGATCACCGATATCACCGATCGCAAGGACGATAAAGGGCCGTCCACGCGCTTCGTTGAGAAACAGGGAAATAGCGAAGATACCTTGCATAGTTACGGGCGTTTGTTCGACCTGATTATCATCTGCAAGCAGGACGGCGAGGAGCAGATCAACAACTCGCTGCTGATCAATACCGCACTCCGCGAGACGGGTCGGCCGGTGCTGCTGCTCGACAAGCCGCTCGCCAAGGATGTCGGCAAGCGGGTGGCCTTCGCCTGGAACGGCTCCGTGGAATCGGCGCGCGCCCTCTCCTATTCGCTGCCCTTCCTGCAGACGGCCGAGAAGGTCATGCTCATCTCCGCGGTCGATGACCTGGACGAGGATATCCACCCGCTTGCGGTACAGCGCTATCTGACCATGTACGGGGTGCATGCGGACCGCTGCGAGATTACCGGATCGAGCGGTAAATCAACGGCCGAATCGATCCTGGCGGCGGCGGCGAAAAGCGAGTCGGACCTGCTGGTGATGGGCGCCTATACGCGGAGCCGGTTGCGCCGCCTGTTTTTCGGCGCGGTGACGGAGGAAGTGCTGAACAACTGCCCGATCCCGGTCTTTATGGCGCATTGAGCGCGCGCGAGGGTAACGCGGCCGGTGCGAACCGCCGATCACATCAACGAGAGCGCCGTCACATTGCGACCATTTGTCCCTTGTCAGGCGCGCCGTCGAAGCGGTATTAGGGTTTCATCAGTCGAGTGACACGAATTGAGGTTGAACGCGGCCCATGGATTACGAAAGCATGTTCGAGCAGGCGATCGCCGCTCTGAAGCAGGAGAAGCGGTATCGCGTCTTCACCGAACTTGGCCGCCACGCCGGTAACTTCCCCAAAGCCACCCGCCATCTCGAAGACGGCAGCACGCAGGATATCACCATCTGGTGCTCCAACGACTATCTCGGCATGGGCCAGCATCCGGATGTGCTGCAGGCCATCAAGGAGGCCACCGATACCTACGGCGCGGGCGCGGGCGGAACGCGCAATATCTCCGGCAACACGCGGATGATCTGCGAGCTTGAGCGCGAGCTGGCCGATCTCCACCAGACGGAGGCGGCGCTCGTCTTCACCTCGGGCTTTGTGTCCAACGATGCGACCCTTTCCACCCTCGGCAAGCTGCTGCCCGGCTGCGTGATCCTCTCCGATGAGCTCAACCATGCCTCGATGATCGACGGCGTCCGCCATTCGGGCTGCGAGAAGCGGATTTTCCGCCATAACGACGCACGCGACCTCGAGGACAAGCTGAAAACCATCGCCCCCGACCGGCCCAAGGTGATCGCCTTTGAATCGGTCTATTCCATGGATGGCGATATCTCGCCGATCAAGGAATTCTGCGATCTCGCCGATAAATACAACGCCATGACCTATCTTGACGAAGTGCATGCGGTCGGCCTCTATGGCCCGCGCGGCGGCGGCGTGGCGGAGCGCGAGGGGCTGATGCACCGGATCGACATCATCGAGGGCACGCTTGGTAAGGCGTTCGGCGTGGTCGGCGGCTTTATCACGGCGAAGCAGTGCATTGTCGATGCCATCCGCTCCTACGCCTCGGGCTTTATCTTTACCACCACCCTCTCCCCGGTGATGAGCGCCGGCGCGCTTGCCAGCGTCCGCCATCTCAAGAACAGCCAGGTTGAACGGGATTGCCATCAGGAACGCGCCGCCACGTTGAAACGGCTGCTCGCGGAGGCGGGTCTACCCGTCCTCCCCTCGGTCACCCATATCGTGCCACTGATGGTCTATGATGCGGAGCTGTGCAAGCAGGCGAGCGATATGCTGCTCGATGATTACGGCCTCTATATCCAGCCGATCAATTATCCGACAGTGCCGCGCGGTCTGGAACGCCTGCGCATCACGCCGACGCCGTTCCATGACGATGCGATGATGGCCGAGTTGACGAGCGCGCTCAAGGATGTCTGGCTCCGCCTGGAATTGCGTCAGGCCGCCTGATCAGACAAAGAAGTCGGGGAGAAGGTCCCCCTCCTCCACGCCTTCAAAACGGTATTGCGAAAAATCCGTTACCCCGGCTTCTTTCAATATCTCGTCTTCGATACAGAAATTGCCGGTGAATTCCCGGGACGGCTTGGTCAGGATGACATGCGCCGCATCGGACATGATCGTATCCTTTCGGCATCTGTTCCGCACCTGCGGTCCGCCGATCAGGTCCATCGCCGCTGTCGCGATCGCCGTGCGCGGCCAGAGCGCGTTGAAGGCAATCCCCGCTTTTTTGAATTCTTCCGCCATGCCGAGCACGCAGAGGCTCATTCCGTATTTCGCCATGCTATAGGCGACATGCGGCGCGAACCAGTGCGCCTCGAAATTAAGCGGCGGCGACAGGTTGAGAACATGCGGGTTCTCGGCCTTTTTGAGATAGGGAATCGCCTTCTGCGAACAGAGGAAGGTGCCGCGAATATTGATCTGATGCATCAGGTCATAGCGCTTCATCGGCGTTTCCAGCGTGCCGGTGAGGCTGATGGCGGAGGCGTTGTTGACCAGGATATCGATGCCGCCGAAAGTCTCCGCCGCCTGTTTCATCGCCGCCTCGACCATTTCCTCCTCGCGCACATCGACAACGAGGGGAAGCGCCTTGCCACCCGCCGCCTCGATCTCCTCGGCGGCGCTGTAGATCGTGCCTTTCAGCTTGGCATGCGGCTCCGCCGTCTTGGCGGCAATGACGACATTCGCGCCGTCCATGGCCGCCCGCTTGCCGATGGCGAGGCCGATCCCCCGGCTCGCACCGGTGATGAAGAGTGTCTTGCCCTTGAGATCCGCCATCGCTGTTCCTCCCTTTATGTCAGTTGCCTTGATAGTCGGGCTTGCGCTTTTCCTTGAAAGCCGTCACGCCCTCGACCCAGTCGTTGCTGGCCGCGCAAGCCGCGAAATTCTGCGCCTCCAGCGAGAGCTGCGTTTCCAGACTGTTGTTGAGCGAGGCGTTCAGGAGCTGCTTCGTCCGGCCGAGCGCGACCGTCGGGCCGTTCGCCAGCCTTGTTGCGAGTTTCGCCGTCTCCGCCTCCAGTTCGCCCGTCGGCACCACGAAATTGATGAGGCCGAGATCCTTCGCCTCCGCCGCCTTGATCCGGTCCCCCAGCATGGCAATCTCCATCGCCTTTTTCAAGCCGACAATGCGCGGCAGCGTATAGGTGCCCGAACCGTCCGGCGTCGTCCCGATGCCGATATAGGCCAGCGTGATAAAGGCATCCTCCGACGCGATGACCATGTCGCAGGCCATCATCAGCGACAGGCCGAAGCCCGCCGCGCCGCCGCGCACGCTGGCGATAATTGGTTTCGGCATCCGCATCATGGTGAAAACGGTGGGATGCAGGCCATGGATGCGCCGCTCGAACGTCTGCTGGCGCTCCGTCGGGGACAGCTTGGCATATTCGTTGAAGGCCTTGACGTCGCCGCCCGCCTGGAAATGCTCGCCCGCGCCCCGCACGACGACGCAGCGGATCGCGTCATCAACTTCGGCGTCGCTGAACGCCTGGAACAGCCCCTCGCGCATGTCCATGCTAAGCGCGTTGCGCGCCTCCGGCCGGTTGAGGGTGATGGTCGCAATCGCGCCGTTCTTTTCATATAGAAGATCGTCTGACATCTCTTTGTTTTCCTTTTTATTTTTGTTGTTGACGTGAATCTTGTGCCGATCAGGCGACGGCCTTGCGCCGGGCGCCGGATTTGCTGAATTTCCACACCCCGTCCTCGCCCTTGACGCGGGCAAGACGCCCCTCGCCGACCAGATAATGACAATGCGCCAGCCCCTCGGCAATGCCCATGCCCTTGTCATTCTCGCCAAGCTCCCGGTCGAACAGCACGGGCAGCAGGTCGAAGGCCGACTGCGGCGATTCGCAGGCGTCAATTAACCGGTTAAGACGGTCATCATGGTGTGATTGATAGTAGTCGAGCTGGTTATGCAGCCCGAAAAAGACGTCGTTATGGGCCGGGAGAACGAAGACATCCCTCGGGAGTTTCTTAAATATTTCAATGGAATCGATAAATTTCTTCAACGGATTTGCGAAGGGCTCCGCCGGATAGACCCCGATATGCGGCGTGATCCGCGGCAGCACCTGATCGCCGGAGATCAGCACCTTCTCGGATGCGCAGTAGAGGCAGGCATGTTCCGGCGAATGGCCCCTGCCGACGATCACTTGCCAGTCGCGCTTGCCGATACGGAGAATATCGCCGTCGGCGATGCGGTTGAAGCCCATGGGCACCGGTGACATCGCCTGCCGGAAATGGTTGAAGCCGCGATCCCGCACCCGCGCCAGCATGTCTTCATCAAAGCCGACGGAGGCGTAGAAATCGAGGGCGAACTGCGGCGTTTCCTCCTGCGCCTCCAGATAGAGCATGCGCCCGAAGGTCCATTCGGAGAAGGTCATGGTCAGCGGGATGTTCCATTTATAGGTCACCCAGCCCGCCTGCCCCATATGATCGGGGTGGAAATGGGTGCAGATCAGCCGCGTGACCGGCTTGCCCTTCAGGTATTTGCCGTAGATTTCGCGCCAGAGCTCGCGGATCTGCGGCGTCGCCAGGCCGGAATCGACCATCGTCCAGCCGTCGTCATCTTCCAGCAGGTAGAGATTGATATAGTCAAGGCCCGGGATCGGGATGGGCATGCGCACCCAGAAGATTCCCTCTCGCAACTCAAGTGCCTCGCCATCACCGGGGCGGCCATCGACGGGATAGGTTATTTCGCTATGGGTCATTCAGAACTCGTCCTATCGGCGGCTGGGCAGGACGCCCGCCGCTCTTGTTATTCTATTTTACGTTTACGTTAACGTCAAATCCGCCTCTGGCTTAGGCCGAGAGCAGTTCCTCGTCAATCGCGAACAGGGTCTCCGGGCCTTCCGTAACGGGGCCGAGCAGCGCCGTCGCCGTCGGCAGGATCTGGCCCATGAAAAACCGGGCGGTGACGATCTTCGCTTTCAGGAAGTCCGTATCCGACGCCCCGCCCTCCAGCATCGCTTTCGCCTTGAGGGCCGACTTGGCAAGAAGATGCCCGCCAACGGTGGTCGCGAACATGCGAAGATAGGGCGTCGCCCCGGCGGGCGCGGCATGCGGATCGTTCGGCGCGTTGCTGTAGAGCCAGTCGGTCGCGTCTTTCAGGGCCGAAACCGCGAGGTTGAGCTGCAATGACATCGCCGCCATCTCATCGCCCGCCGCGGCCAGGCCTTTCACCGTCTCCTGCATATCGGCGAACATCTGCTTCACCGGCTCCCCGCCCCGAAGGCCGAGCTTGCGGCCCACCAGATCGAGCGCCTGAATGCCGTTCGTGCCCTCATAAATCGGCAGGATGCGGGCATCGCGGTAATATTGCCCGACGCCGGTTTCCTCGACAAAGCCCATGCCGCCATGCACCTGCACGGCGAGCGAAGCGATCTCGACGCCGAGATCCGTGCACCAGGCCTTGGAGAGCGGCGTCAACAGCTCCGCCATGCCCATGGCGATCTCGCGGGTCTCCGCATCGGAGCCGTGATGCGCCCGGTCAAGGCAGGCGCCGTTCAGATAGATCAGGCAGCGCATGGCCTCGATATTCGCGCGCATGGTCATCAGCATCCGGCGCACATCGGCATGATGGATGATCGGCGTCATCTCGCCCTTCGGCATGCCCGGCGCCTGTCCCTGCCGGCGGTCACGGGCATATTCAACGGCCTGCTGATAGGCGCGCTCGGCAACCGCAAGGCCCTGCACGCCGACGCCGAGGCGGGCGCTGTTCATCATGGTGAACATGCAGGCCATGCCCTTGTTCTCCTCGCCCAGCAGATAGCCGACGCAATTGCCGTTATCGCCATAGGACATGACCGCCGTCGGGCTCGCGTGAATACCGATCTTCTCTTCCAGCGAGACGCATTTAAGATCGTTGCGCGCACCCAGCGTGCCGTCGTCATTGACCAGATATTTCGGCACGATAAAGAGCGAGATGCCGCGCGTGCCGGCGGGCGCGCCCGGGGTGCGGGCGAGGACCAGATGAATGATATTCTCGCTCATCTCGTGATCGCCATAGGTGATGAAGATTTTCTGCCCCGATATCCGCCAGCTGCCGTCCGCCGCGGGCTCGGCCTTGGAGCGGAGCGCGCCGACATCCGATCCGGCCTGGGATTCGGTGAGGTTCATGGTCGCCGCCCATTCGCCGCTCACCAGTTTTTTAAGATATTTATCCTGCTGCTCCTTGGTGCCATGGGCCCGGATGCTCTCGATCGCGCCCTGGGTCAGGAGCGGACAGAGCGCGAAGGAAAGATTGGCGGCGTTCCACATCTCCAGCGTCGCCATGGTGACCGCCTGCGGCAGGCCGCCGCCGTCATATTCCTCGGGCGCGGAGATGCCGTTCCAGCCGCCCTCGACGAAGCCCTGATAGGCTTCCTTCCAGCCCGGCGGCGTCGTCACCACGCCGTCCTTCACATGCGAGCCCGTAAGGTCGCCCGGCTTGTTCAGCGGCGAGAGCACATTGCCCGCGAATTTCGATGCCTCCTCCAGGATGGCATCGACGACATCCCCTTCCACATGCGCGAAGCCATCGAGCTTGGACAGGTCGTCAAGACCGGCGATATTATCGAGAACAAAGCGCATGTCTTTTACCGGCGCGCTATATTCAGCCATGGAGGAACCCCTTTCGATCTGGTTATTCTTGCCTTTTTGTGTCAGGTCACAGTAATTGTTATGACATATCCCGCGCCGGGAAAAAAGCATTTCGAAGCTTTGCGATGCGCCCGGGCGGCTTTGTTGAGGTATTCTTTCGAGAGATAATGCGGGCTTATGCGGATTTTCAAGGCGGACAAGGACGGAATTGCGGCGGCGGCGGGGGAAATTCGTGCAGGCCGCCTTGTCGCCTTCGCGACCGAGACCGTCTATGGCCTTGGCGCGGATGCGACGAATGACCGCGCCGTCGCGGCGATTTACGAGGCCAAGGGCCGGCCGAGCTTCAATCCGCTGATTGTCCATGTGCCGAGCCTTGAGACGGCGCGCACCTATGTCGCGTTCAACGAGATTGCCGAGCGGCTCGCCGCGAAATTCTGGCCGGGCGCCCTCACCCTCGTGCTGCCGCGCGTGGACGACTGTCCCGTCTCGCGCCTCGCCAGCGCCGGGCTGGAGACTTTGGCGATCCGCGTGCCGGGCCATAAACTCGCGCTTGAGTTTCTTAAAAGCTGCGACCGGCCGCTGGCCGCGCCGAGCGCCAATCCGTCCGGCGGGATCAGCCCGACGACGGCGCCGCATGTCATTGCCGGACTTGGCGGAAAGATCGCCGGCGTGCTGGACGGCGGCCCCTGCCCGGTCGGCGTCGAGAGCACGGTGGTCGGCTTCGCGGCAGGGGGACAGCCCGTCCTCCTGCGTCCGGGCGGCATCACCCGCGAACAGCTGGAGGCCTGCGTCGGTCCCCTCCTCACCCATGAGGCGGACGGCACCAGCCCGAGCCCTGGCATGCTGCAGAGCCATTACGCGCCTGACGCGGCGGTGCGCCTCAATGCGACGAGCAAGGAACCCGGCGAGGCCTATCTCGCCTTCGGTCGCGACCATGACGCCATCGCCGATGTCAACTTGAGCCTGACCGGCGATCTGACCGAGGCGGCGGCGCTGCTTTTCTCGGCGCTGCATTTCCTTGACGAGATGAAATTCAAACGCATCGCCGTCGGCCCGATCCCGGAAGTCGGGCTCGGGCGGGCGATCAACGACCGCCTGCGGCGGGCTGCGGCCCCCCGGGAGGAGAAGGAAGCGGTAGGAACATGAATATCCTTGACGAAATGAAGGCCATTGTCGGCACCAAGCATGTCATTACCGAGGATTCCGACATGCAGGGATTCGTCGTCGAATGGCGCGACAAGTTCGTCGGCCGCGCCCGCGCCGTGGTGCAGCCGAAAACGACGGCGGAAGTCGCCGCCATCGTCAAACTCTGCGCGGAGACGAAAACCAAGCTGGTGCCGCAGGGCGGCAATACCAGCCTTGTTGGTGGATCGATCCCCTTCATGGGCGGCGACGAGATCATCCTCTCCACTGCCCGCATGAACAAGGTGCGGGAGATTGACCGGCGGAACGGCACGCTCACCGTCGATGCGGGCTGCATCCTCGCCAATCTGCAGGAGGTGGCGGAGGACAATGGCTTTATCTTCCCGCTCCGGATCGGCTCGGAAGGAAGCTGCCAGATCGGCGGCAATATCTCCACCAACGCGGGCGGCGTGCAGGTCCTGCATTACGGCAATACGCGCGAGCAGGTGCTCGGCCTTGAGGTCGTGCTCCCCGACGGGCAGATCTGGGACGGGCTTACGGGGCTGCGCAAAGACAATACCGGCTATGATATCAAGCAGCTCTTTATCGGGGCGGAGGGCACGCTCGGCATCGTCACCGGCGCCGTGGTGAAAATGTATCCCAAACCGAAATACCAGCAGGTCGCGCTCGCCGCGGTGCCGTCCGTCGAGGCGGCCATCGAACTCCTCGGCCTCGCCCGCGCCATGAGCGGCGATCAGGTGACCGCGATCGAGCTTATCTCGCGCTACTGCATCGATATGGTGGTGCGTCATGTGCCGGATTTCACCGACCCGATGCCCGCCCGCTATGACTGGCATGTGCTGATCGAGCTGTCCTCGAGCGCGACGCCGGAGTTGAAGGACCTGATGGAGAGCATTCTCGCCGCGGGATATGAGCAGGACATCGTCGTCGATGCCGTGGTGCCCGCGAGCGAGGCGCAGCAGCAGCATCTCTGGCGCCTGCGCGAGGAAATCTCGGCGGCCCAAAAGCCCGAGGGCGGCAGCATCAAGCATGATATCTCGGTCCCCGTCTCGCGCTACGCCGATTTCATCCGCGAGGCCGATATTGCCGTCGGCAAGATTATCCCCACTTTCCGCACGGTCGTCTTCGGGCATATCGGGGACGGCAATGTGCATTACAACCCGATGCAACCCGCCGACATGGACCGGGAGGAATATCTCTCCCATTGGGAGGAAGTGAGCCGCGCCGTCCATGATATCGCGGTCAGCATGCGCGGCTCGATCAGCGCCGAGCATGGCATCGGCCGGCTGAAGGCCGATGATCTGGTGCATTACAAGCCGGCGATCGAGATCGATCTGATGCGCCGGATCAAGAAGGCCTTCGATCCCGACGGCATCATGAATCCGGGCAAGCTCCTAAAATAGGGTCGGCTGGCCGAAGCTTGAAAATCCGGGATTGCGGATAAAGGGCAGGATTTCGTCGGCGGCGACGGGCCGGGAGAAGAAGAAGCCCTGCGCCTGGTGGCATTTCGCCGACCAGAGGAATTCCACCTGGTCCATTGATTCCACCCCTTCGGCGAGCACCGTGAGGCCGAGACTGCGGCCGAGCGAGATCACCGTCCGGGCAATCGCCGCATCGTCGGCATTGTCGGTGAGGCCGTCGATGAAGGCCTTGTCGATCTTCAGTGACGAGACGGGCAACTGGCGGAGGTAGCTCAGCGAGGAATATCCGGTGCCGAAATCATCGATGGCGAAACTGACGCCGAGCGCGCGCAGATCGCGGAAATTGCCGAGCGTCTGCTCCGGATTTTCCATGATCACGCTCTCCGTCACCTCAAGCTCGAGAAGCCGTGGCGGGCAGCCGGTTTCGCTCAGCGTCTTCTTGATCAGCTCGGCAAAGTCATCATTCTGGAAGATTGACAACGACAGATTGACCGCAACGCGCCAACCGTCCGCCCCCTGATCGAGCCATTCCTTGCGCTGGCGGCAGGCCTCGAACAGCACCCATTCGCTGATCGGCATGATCAGACCGGAGCTTTCCGCGACCGGGATGAATTCGTTGGGCGCGGTGAACTGCCCCGCCTCCCGCTGCCAGCGGATCAGCGCCTCGACGCCGATGATCTCGCCGTTTTCGAGATTGACCTGCGGCTGGTAATTGAGCGAAAGATCCTTGCGCATAATCCCCGCCCGGAGCGCATTATTCATCTCGACCCGGGCGTTGATGTCATTGGCGATCGCGCTGTTGTAAAAACAGAAATAGGTGCCGTTGCGGACCTTGAGATTGGCGAGCGCAATATTGGTGTTGCGCCAGAGCGTCGTGCCGTTGTCGGCATCGGCGGGATAGAGCGCAAGGCCGATGCGCGGGCTGATATGCGGCATGTTCTCGCGCGATGACGGGCCATGCTCGAACAGGCGGTGAATGACCTTTGGGATTTCCTTGAGCTCGCGGTTGCGCATATAGGGCAGGCAGAGGCCGAACCCGTTGCCCGAGGTGCGCGCCAGCGAAATGGCATCCGGGAAGAGCTGCGTCAACTGCTCGGACACGAACTGCAGCAACTCGTCGCCCGCGTCATGGCCGAGCGCGATATTGAGTTCCGGCAGATGCTCGAGCGTGAACTGCACGACGGCGAAGCGCTTCTTCAACGGTTTCGCCACCGTCTCGATATAGGACTGCACGTCGGAGCGGAATTTCGCGCGGCTATCCAGCCCGGTCAGGCTGTCGTTGAAGGCAAGGCGCTTGATCTCCTCGAACATGTCGGCATTCTCAAGGCCGAGGGTGATATTCGCGCAGATGAGCTCCATCTGCCGGGTCTCTAAGAAGGTGAGCGGCGCCCGGTTCTCGAGCACGACAACGCCCTTCAGCCGATCGTCGCGGCAGATGCAGAGGATGCTGACCGCATCGGTGAACAGGTTTTCGCGGGCGACCGACGCGGCGAGGATCATCTCGAACAGGTCCTCATCGACCGTCTCGGTGACGCGCCTTTTGTTCGCGGCGAGGAAGCGGCCCTTGCCCGCCGTCACGGAAAGTTCCCCGGAATGTTCATTCGGAATGGCGAAGAAGCAATCCTCGACATTCTTGCAGATGACCTGGAGCTGGGTCAGGATGGTCAGGCAGAAATCCTCGACCGAGCGCACGCCGTAAAGCTCCCGCGTGATATCGAGAATGGTCTGCAGGGACTGCTTGCTGTCCTCCTCCGAGACCAGCCGTTCGTAGGACTGCAGCGCAATGGTCAGGCTGGTGAAGAGCTTCGGCAGGTTGATCGCCGAAATGTCCCGGTAATCGCTGACGTCATAATCGAGGAACCGGTTCTGCGCCTGCCCATCCTCTGGCGTTTCACCAAGCAATACCACGCGGACGGTGCGGTTGCCCATCTCCTCGCGGATCTTCCGGACCAGCGCAAGGCCGCTCTCGCCCTTCTCGCCCGAGACATCGACGATGAGAACCGCGATGTCGGGATTTTCCTCCAGCATCTGCGCCGCGGCCGCCGCCGTCTCGGCGATCAGGAAGACGACCGGCACATGGCCGAAAACAAAGGTATCGAGCGATCCGTAGGGATCATTATTCTTTGGAATGTTGATTGAAACCAGCAAGACTTTCCGTCTCGGTGCCGGACCGAACTGACGTGAATTTCGTGCCGCCGGCGGGACCGGCGATTTACCCTCAACGGATGTAATCATTACTCTTACACATACGCTTACTTTCCCCCAGGTCAATCATCATGAGTCAAATAGAGTTAATTCGCAAATTATTTCGACGAATTTCATAAAAAAGAAGGATAAACCCTCTATATTTAGTGGGTTTTATGGGTTATCCACACAAGGCTGACCGGTCCCCGGGGTAAAAAACCGCCGTCCCCTGCTCTCAGGTTGACATTGAATATCGGAAAGACTAGTGCTTGCATTCCGATTTTACAGTTACCTAATATGACGCAGGCGAAAGATGATGGAAACCACCGTCAATGCATCCGGGGATTGCGCCGGGCTGACGCCCCACCCCTTGCGGTTCGATATCAGCAACGAGCTGCATGCGCGCCCGTTCGAGCAGATCGTCGCGCCGCTGACGGCCACCCATTACGCGATGTTTCACGAGGAGCATCTGGAAGAGCAGGAATACCGGCATATCTGCGATCTCTGCCGCCGCTACGGCCTGCATCCGCCCGCCGAGAAGGCCAGTCATTTCTCCGCCGATTTCGGCAATTTCCGCCTGCGCTGGGAACGCCATGCGGAATTCACCACCTATACCTTCTTTCGTGCCAACCGGAAGGCGGAGCCCTTCGCCACGACCGCCTGCGCGGAGGTGCCCAAGGAATGGCTGAGCGGCCTGCCCGGCTTCCTGCTGACGGCGATAAAGGCGGAGGTTCTGGCAAAGGACCAGCCGCGCCCCGAGGAGAGCGAGCTTGAGAAATATTTCGTCTCCGAAAGCCTGGTCAGCAGCCTCATCGGCGGCAACGCCGCGCAGCTCTGGACGGATTTGCGCATCGACAAGGACGGCTATAACCGCACCCTCGTCTATGACCATGGCATGACGCCGCGCAAGGCCGGGCGGGTTCTCTTGCGCATATTCGAGATCGCCGTCTACCGCAATCTCGCGCTCCTCGCCCTGCCGCTCGCCCGCGAGGTCAGCCTGAAAGTCGCGCTGATCAACAGCGAGCTTGCGGACCTGACCGAGCAGTTGAGCGAGGCCGGCGACGCCGAAACGGAAGCCGCGCTGCTGCGCGATCTCACCCGCGTCTCCGCCGAGATCGAGACCCTGTCGGCGCGCACCGCCTATCGCTTCAGCGCGACGCGGGCCTATTACCCCATCGTGCTCTCGCGCATCGCCGAACTCAAGGAGATGCCGGTCGATCCCTACCAGACGGTCGCGGAATTTCTCGACCGCCGCCTCGCCCCTGCGGTCCGCACCTGCAATTCGGTGGCCGACCGGCTGGGTGACCTGTCGCGGCGGGCGACGCGCTCGGCCAACCTGCTGCGCACCAAGACGGATTTCGCCCTCGCCGAACAGAGCCAGCAGCAGCTCGCCGCCATGAACCGGCGGGCGCAGCGCCAGCTCCGCCTGCAGGAAACGGTGGAGGGGCTGTCGATCGCGGCGATCAGCTATTATCTCGTCAGCCTGATCGGCTACGGCGCCGAGGCCGGGCATAATCTCGGCCTGGCGGTCAATGTCGATCTGGTGAAGGGCGCCTCGATCCCGGTGGTGATCACGGCGGTCTGGCTGGCGCTCCGGCGCTTCAAGAAACGCCTCTACCGCGACAGCTGAACCGCCGCCCTCCCTATTTCACGACCAGCTCCGGCCCCATGAAGGTTGTCGGCAGCCAGGTCGACAAGAACGGGATGTAGGTCACCATGATCAGGAACAGGAAGAGGATGCCGAGCCAGGGCAGCGCGGCCTTCACCACGCGCATGATCGGCATGCCCGCTATCCCCGAGGTCACGAACAGGTTGAGCCCCACCGGTGGCGTGATCATGCCGATCTCCATATTGACCACCATGATGATGCCGAGATGGATCGGGTTGATCCCGAGCTCGATGGCGATCGGGAAGACCAGCGGCGCGACAATGACGATGAGGCCCGACGGCTCCATGAACTGCCCGCCGACAAGCAGGATGACATTGACGATGATCAGGAAGACCCACCAGTTGAACCCGGCGTCCAGCATCGCGCCGGCGATCTGCTGCGGGATCTGCTCGTCGGTCAGCACATGCTTGAGGATCAGCGCGTTGGCGATAATGAACATCAGGGTGACCGTCAGCTTGCCCGCCTCGAACAGGGTGTCGCGGGTGTCCTTGTGGAAGAACACGGTGATCAGCGCCTGCGGTTTACGCCAGAGCGGGATCGGATCCTGCCCTTCCCCGCGGTGCAGCGGGCCCATGTCGCAATAGATGAAATTGGCGATCAGGAAGGCATAGACGGAGGCGACGGCCGCCGCCTCGGTCGGGGTGAAGACCCCGCCGTAAATGCCGCCGAGAATGATGATGATGAGGAACAGACCCCAGGCGGCGTCGCGGGCGGCGGCGAACACTTCGCCCCAGCCCAGCCAGTCGCCCTTCGGCAGGCCCTTGTATTTCGCGGCGATATAGATGCCGACCATCAGCATGAAGCCCGCCAGAAGGCCCGGGATGACGCCCGCCAGGAACATCCGCCCGACCGACACATCCGTTGCCGCCGCATAGACCACCATGACGATGGAGGGCGGGATCAGGATGCCAAGCGTACCGGCGTTACAGATAATGCCGGCGGCGAAATCCTTCTTGTAGCCGACCTGGGTCATGCCGGCGATGACGATGGAGCCGATGGCGACCACAGTCGCGGGGCTGGAGCCCGAGAGGGCCGCGAACATCATGCAGGCGAACACCCCGGCGATGGCGAGGCCGCCGCTGAAATGCCCGACGATGGCGATCGAGAAACGAATAACCCGCTTCGCCACGCCGCCCGTCGACATGAAGCTGGAGGCGAGGATGAAGAAGGGGATCGCCAGCAGCGTGTAATGCCCGGCCATGGCCTCGTAAAAGGTCTGGGCAACAGAGGCGAGCGAGCTGTCGGAGAGCGTCAGCAGGAAGACGATGGAACTGAGCCCCAGCGCAATGGCGATGGGAACGCCGAGCAGCAGCAGGCCGATGATAATGACGAACAGGAGGACGACTTCCATGGACTATTCCTCCCGCTTCACTTTGGCGGCGGCTTCCTCGACCGCATCCTCGGCTTCATGGCTGACGATGATAAGCATCTGCCTGCCGGTATAGACGGCCCAGGCCGCCTGCAAAAAACGATAGAACAGCAGCCCCATGCCGATCGGCAGCATCACATAGGGGATGAAACGCGGGATTTTCTCGTACCGCTCCCCGTCGTTGAACCAGTTGCTGAGGAACTGGAACATGTCCGGCATGAAGACGTCGTTGGTTTCATACCAGCCCTTGGCGAGAAAATTCTCCTGGAACCCGGTCGGGAACCAGCGCCCGGTCGTCGCCGGGAGATTGGCGAAATTCGCCCAGAAATCCCATCCGCCCTTCAGCAGCAGGAAGGCATAGACGAGACAGCAGGTAACGGCGATCAGCGTGCAGGCCTTTCGCACCGGTGGCGAGAGCAGGTTGACCACCGCATCGACACCCAGATGCGCCGTCATCTTGACGCAGTAGCTGACGCCGAGAAGCACCAGCCAGGCGAACAGGATCGACGTGGTCTCCAGACCCCAGAGAATATTGGAATTGAAAACGTAGCGGGCGACGACATTGGCGAAGGTGATCAGGGTCATCAGACCCAGCATGATCGCGATCAGCGTTTCCTCCAGCCTGTCGACAAAGGTCCTCGCTTTATGTGGATTTAAACCCGACATGGCCTCCCCCTTGCCCGGTACCGAAAAAGCAACTGGCGCGGAGGTCATCCGCGCCAGCCGTTGCCAACATCAGTTGGTCATATTGAACTTCTGCGCCTCGGCGATGTTGTCGGCGCCGACATCGGCTTCGAACTTCGCCCAGACCGGCTTCATGGCATCAACCCATTTCTGCCGCTCTTCCGGGGTCAGGGTGCGGACGACGCCACCGGCATCGATGATCGCCTGCTTGGCTTCCGCGTTGACCTTGGTCGATTCCGCATTCCGCGCTTCCGTCACTTCCTTCATGATCGTGGCGAGCTGGGTGCGGACGTCATCGGGAAGACCATCCCAGAAACCCGTCGAGGTGACGACGAGATAGTCGATCACGCCATGGTTGGTTTCGGTCGTGCCGTCCTGGACTTCGAAGAATTTCTGGCCGTAGATGTTGGACCAGGTATTTTCCTGTCCGTCCACCGTGCCCTGCTGCAGGGCGCCATAGACTTCGGAGAAGGCCATTTTCTGGGGATTCGCGCCGAGGGCGTCCATCTGCGCGACGAGCACGTCAGAGGATTGCACGCGGAACTTCAGCCCCTTGGCGTCTTCCGGCAGGATCAGCGGCTTGTTGGCCGAGAACTGCTTCATGCCGTTATGCCAGAAAGCGAGCCCGAGCAGGCCGCGTTTCTTCATGCTTTCCTTCATCTTCTGGCCGGTGTCGGAATTCTGGAATCCGTCCACCGCGTCGATATCCTTGAACATGAAGGGCAGGTCGAAGATGCGGAACTGCTTGGTGAACTGCTCGAACTTCGACAGCGACGGCGCGGCCAGCTGGACGTCGCCGTTCAGCAGGGCTTCGAGAACCTTGTCGTCGTTATAGAGCGTCGAGTTCGGATAGACTTCCATGCATGCCTTGCCCTGCATCTCGTCATTCACCCGCTGCTGCAAGAGACTTGCGGCGATGCCTTTCGGATGCTTGTCGGTGTTGGTCACATGGCTGAACTTGATAACGATTTCGCCCGCATCGCACTGCGCATAGGCGGCGGTGCCGGATGCCATCAATAATGCGGTCGCAGCCGCGACCAATAATGCTTTACGCATATTTTCTATTCCTCCCGAATATTGTAGGTCTAAGAATCAAACGCGCTTTAGTCAGCGTCTTATTGGCTAATATAGTCTTTGCAATTTATTCTCCACTAATTTTTTGTCTTTGCAACAAAAACTTAGCCGGTGGAATTCAGGTTGCAGTGCAGCAAAAAATTTCGGATATTCCGGCGCGACACAGGATGGACGGGAAGATGGAAATAACCATTCGCGATTTTGACGAAAAAGACGCCGAGGCCACCGCCCGGCTTTTCTTCGAAAGCGTCCGGCGCGGCGCCGCCGCCCGGTATAGCGAGGCGCAGCGGCAGGCCTGGGCGCCAGACCTTCCGGACCCCGGGGACTGGCGCGACCGGCTTGGCGGATTGCGGACCTGGATTGCCGAGGTGGAGGGAAAAATGGCCGGTTTCATGTCCATGACGCCGACCGGTCACCTTGATCTAGCCTTCGTTCATCCCAACTGGATCGGCACGGGCGTCGCCAGGGCTCTGTACGGCCCTGTTGAGCAATATGCGCGGCAATCGGGCCTTTCACGGCTGACCAGCGACGCCAGCCTCCTCGCCCGCCCGTTTTTCGAGCGCCAGGGCTGGCAGGTCCTGCGCGAACAACAGCCGGTAAGGAACGGCGTCGCCCTCGCCAATTTCCGCATGGAGAAAAAGCTGGATTGACGGAGCGGCTTCCCCGTCGGCGCGCCCTCGGCTATAGTCGCAGCCAAGCAAGAACAAGAAGAACAGGGATGGCTCATGGATTTACCCCTTAGTGATGCAGAATCGGCGATGCTCGCCCGCGCCGTGGAATTCGCACAAATCGAGGTCGCCCCGAAGGCGCAGGCCTGGGAAGACGACCGCCGCCAGCCGATCGAGGCGCTGAAGGCCGCCTCCCTCGCCGGTTTCGCCGGATTGGAGGTGCCGGAGAATCTTGGCGGGTTCGGCGGCCGGTTCCGCCTCAAGGCCCGCCTCGCCGAGGAAATGGCGCGGCATTGCTTCGCCTTTTCCTTCTCCCTGATCAACCATATGGGCCTCGCCGGAAAGATCGCCCGTGACGCGCCCGGGGAAATCGCCAGAAAATACCTGCCGGAAATGCTGGCGGGAGAGGCCATCGGCTGCACCGCCCTGACCGAGCCTGCGGCCGGCAGCGATTTCTCCGCGATTACCACCCGCGCCAAAAAGGTTGAGGGCGGCTGGGTCCTCAATGGCGAAAAAGCCTGGATCACCAATGCGGCGCATGCGGACCTGATGTTCCTCTATGCGCAGACGGACCCGGCGGCGGGCTGGCGCGGGGTGGCCGGTTTCCTCGTTGATGCGCGGGAGGACGGTGTGTCCCGCGTGCCGCCGTTCCAGATCATGGGCGGCCATGCCATCGGCACCGGCGGGTTCAGGCTGGAAGATCATTTCGTTCCCGACATCCGGATGATGAGCGCGCCGGGCGATGGCTTCAAGGCGGCCATGGCGGGCGTAAACGCCGCGCGCAGCTATGTTGCGACCATGTGCTGCGGCATGACCGAGGCGGCGATCGAGCTGGCCGCGAAATACGCAAGCGAGCGTGCTGCCTTCGGCGGGCATATCGCCGATTTCCAGGGGCTTCGCTGGCAGCTTGCCGATGCCCAGACGGAGGTGGAGGCCGCGCGCCTTCTCGCCTATCGCGCCGTGCTTGCGGTGGAGAATGGGACGGAGGCCGAAATTCCCGCCGCCCATGCCAAGAAATTCGCCGCCCGCATGGCCGATGAGCAGCTCTCGCGCTGCATGCAGGTGATGGGCGCGGCGGGGCTGAAACGCGACTACCCGATCGGTCGCCAGATCGCCTGCGCGCGCATCGCCAATTATGTGGACGGCACCACCGAAATCCAGAACGAACGCATCGCCCGCGCCCTCTTCAAAAACGCCCATAAAAAAGGATAAGAATAATGAGCGAAACCCACGCCTTTGAGCGCAGCCACGATATCCTGATCACGGCACCGGCGAGTGCCGTGCTCGATTATGTCAGCAACCCCAACAGTTGGCCCGAATGGATCGCCTCGTCCCACGAGATCGACAGCCCCGACCGCCCCATGCGAAAGGGCGATACCTTTATCGAGCAATGGAGCACGCGGAGCGGTCCGGCGCAGCTTGACTGGGTGGTGACCGATTGCGAGCCGCCGCATCTCTGGATCGGCGAGACGAAAACGGATTTCATCGGCACCATCATCGTCCGCTATGACGTAAAGGAGGAAGGCAATGGTGAGGTCCGCTTCACCCGCACGATGATCAATCCGGCGCGCCCCAAACCGCCAACCGAGGATCAGATCGCGCGGATGGACGCGGAGGCCGAGCTTTCCCTCGCCAATATCAAGCGCAATGTCGAGGCGAAAGTCACCAAGGCGTCATAAAAATCCGGTTGACAGTCCGGCCCGGCTGAGGCGTCTATCATGCTCGACCTGCCCGCATTGCAACGACAGGACTTTTGAGCATGAACATCGACGCCACACCAGCGAAAGAGGCGCCGGAAATCGGTGAGCTGTTCGCCGCTTTCGGGCGCATCGGGCTGCTCTCCTTTGGCGGGCCGGCGGCGCAGATCGCACTGATGCACCGGGTGCTGGTCGATGAGAAGAGATGGCTGACCGAGCGGCAGTATCTGAATGCGCTCAGCTTCTGCATGCTGCTGCCGGGGCCCGAGGCGATGCAGCTCGCGACCTATGCGGGCTGGCGGCTGAAGGGGCTTTGGGGCGGGTTGATGGCGGGATTGCTTTTCGTTCTCCCCGGCACCGTCGTGATCCTCGCGCTCGCCGGCCTTTACGCGTATTTCGGCTCGGTCCCGCTGATGGCGGCGCTCTTCCTCGGGATCAAGGCGGCCGTGGTCATCATCGTGATCGAGGCGCTGTTGAAGGTGGCGCGCCGCGCGCTTAAAAAAATGATCTACTGGATCATCGCCGGTCTTGCCTTTATCGGCATCTTCTTCCTCGCGCTGCCCTTCCCGCTCATCGTGTTCGCCGCCGCGCTATTCGGCTTTTTCTGGCGCGATAAGACCCATGAGAGCGAAACGCTGCCCGCGGTCCGGAAAACCGCCCCCTTGCAGACGGCGCTCACCATCGCGCTCGGGCTGGTGATCTGGTGGGCGCCGGTGCTCCTCATCGACCAGCTCTCCGAAACCCCCATCCTCACCGAGATCGCACTTTTCTTCTCCAAACTCGCGGTGGTGACCTTCGGCGGCGCCTATGCGGTGCTCGCCTATATGGCGCAGGATGTGGTGGTGAGTTTCGGCTGGCTCAATGCCGGACAGATGATGGACGGCCTCGGCCTCGCCGAGACGACGCCGGGCCCGCTCATCCTGGTGACCGAATTCGTCGGCTTCCTCGCCGCCTTTCGCGAAGGTGGGTTTCTGTTAGGGCTTGCCGGGGCGGCGCTCACCCTCTGGGTGACCTTCGTGCCCTGTTTTCTCTGGATCTTCGCGGGCGCGCCCTATATCGACCGGATTTCGAACCAGCCGCGGCTCGCGGGCGCGCTCAATGCCATCACGGCGGCGGTGGTCGGGGTGATCCTCAACCTCTCCCTCTGGTTTGCACTGCATGTCTTCTTCATCGAGGTGACGATGCGGGAGGCCGGCCCCCTCACCCTCTGGCAGCCCATGCTTGCCTCCTTCGATGCCCGCGTCCTCGTGCTGGCGCTGATCAGCGGCTTCCTGCTGCTCTACCGGCACTGGCCGATCACGCCGGTCCTGCTGGTCGCGGCGGCGGGCGGCGTGGCGCTTGATTATCTGGTCTAGGCGGGCGGCCGGCCGCAGATCAGATCGTAAGCGTAGCGCTCCTTGAGCAGGCCGTTATAGGCGAAGATATCCATCGTCGCCTCGTAGGCGGCTTGCGTGATTTCCACATGCGGCGTCCAGCAGCCGAGCGTCTGGTATGTGGCGATACAGCGCGTGAGCGCCGCCTCGTCAATATCCGGGAAATAGGGTTTCTCCGCCTTCGCAATCTCCGCTGCGGGGGTTTCCGTCATATAGGCCCGCGTCTTGCGATAGGCGCGCATGAAGGCCGCCGCCATATCGCTTTTCAGCCAGTTCTTGGTGGCGGCAAGGCTGGAAAAACCGCAAGTTCCGATCTGTTTGCCGACCTGGGCGACGATATGGCCGATACCCTCCGCCTCCAGCTGCTGCGGGAACGGGCCCTGCTGCTGCACATAGTGCCCCTGCCCTTCGCGGAAGGCCTTGTCCATGGCCGCCGCGCCGCCGACATTGATGACCTTGATCCTGTCATAGTCGATCCCGACCTTGTGGCAGGCATATTTGAACATGACGAGCGGCTGGCCACCGCCAAAGAGGACAACCTCCGCCCCCTCCAGCTTCTTCCAGGTGAAATCGGGATCGGGCTCCCGCGCGGTGAGAAAGAATCCATCCATCTCGTTGATCTGCGCGAAATGGGAAATCGTCATCTCCTCCCCCCGGGCGAGCGCGCCAAAACCATGGCTCAGGGCCGACTGCACCACATGGGCGCTGCCGTCCTTCAGCGCGTCGATGGCGCTTTTCCCGGGCGCCGAGACGGACCAGACAGGCTCAAGCCCCTCCGCCTTCAGAAAGCCGCCCGACATGGTCGAGATCAGCGGCGAGTAAAAAGCCGAGAAAAGCGTGAACTGGATATGGATCTTTTCCAAGGCGCGGGCCTCCCTTTTTCTTGTTATGGCGCGGCTAGGCTAGCACGCTCCCTACTCGGCGGCAATTTTCCTATCGCCTGCCGTCAGCCTGTCTTCCTCATCCCAGCGGAGCGCAACTTCATTGAGGCCCTGCAACACGCCATGCAGCTCAGATCCCCGCGTGGTCAGCGAATAAGAAACCGTCGGCGGCACCGTCGGCTGATAGTCGCGATGGACAAGGCCCGACGCCTCCAGCTTGCGCAGGCGATCGGTCAGGACCTTCGCCGAGATATCGGGAATGCGCGCCGCCAGTTCGCCAAATCGCAGGCTGTTTTCATTCGACAGCAGCCACAGGATATAGGGCGTCCAGGGGCCCATGATCTGGCCGAGAATGCTCTCCATCGGGCATTGGTTGGGGTTATGTTTCGGGCTCATTGCATTTTTCTCCGAACTTTCTCAATACTTACCATTAGGTAACTACTTGCAAAAAGAAAGTAAAGGGCCCAGCTGTTGAATATCACGATTTTTTTTAAAGGGCGTCACGCCAGACAGGAGTACAAAATGACGAAAATTGCGATCATCTATTTCAGCGGCTACGGCCATACGGAAAAACAGGCCGAGGCCGTGAAAGAGGGCGCCGCCGGCGTCAACAGCGCCGCGGTCAGCGTCATCCGCATCCCCGAGACGGGCGATCTTACCGAAACCGATTGGGACACGTTGAAAGAGGCGGATGCCATCATCTACGGCAGCCCGACCTACATGGGCGGACCGGCCTGGCAGTTCAAGAAATTCGCCGATGAAAGCTCCAAGCCGTGGTTTGCCTCCGCCTGGAAGGACAAGATCGCCGGCGGCTTCACCAACTCCGCCACCGTGAACGGCGACAAGGGCGCGACGATCAATTATTTCTTCACCCTGTCGCAGCAGCATGGCCAGATCTGGGTCGGCACCGGCCTGCTTCCGTCCAACACCAAGGCTCATGGGCCGGACGATGTGAACTGGACCGGTGGCTTCGCCGGGGCGCTGGCGGTTTCCCCCTCCGACGCCTCCCCCGACGAAGCGCCGCGCAAGGGCGATCTCGAGACCGCGCGGCTCTATGGGGAGCGGATCGCGCAGATCGCGGTAAGAACGCAAGACGCCCTCGCCGCCTGATTTAACCCTCTCTCTCCGAAACGGTCGCGCGCGCAGGCGGGCGGCCGTTTTTTCATGAAGGCGGTTGTAACTTTGCGTCACATGCGACATTGTCGCGGAAGTAATTTCATTCTAGCCGACAAGAGATTTGATGATGCCCGAACCCCGCTCCCCCCGCCTTGCCGTCCTGATCGATGCCGATAACGCCTCCGCCCGGATTGCCGATGGCCTGTTCGAGGAAATTGCGAAGATCGGGGAGGCCAGCGTGCGGCGGATTTACGGCGATTTCTCGCATGCCCGGTCGAAAAGCTGGGCCGATGTTCTCCAAAAACATGCCATCATGCCGCACCAGCAGTTCGCCTATACGACGGGCAAGAATGCCTCCGACATCGCGCTGGTGATCGATGCCATGGACCTCTTGCACAGCGGGCGCTTCGACGGCTTCTGCCTCGTCTCCTCAGACAGCGATTTCACGACCCTCGCCGCCCGCATCCGCGAACAGGGGATCGACGTCTATGGCTTCGGGGAGCAGAAAACCCCCGAAAGCTTCCGGCAGGCCTGCCGCCGTTTTATCTATACGGAAAACCTGCGCGGCGTCACCGAGGAGAGCCAGAAAGGTGGCGGCGCCCCGAAAAAATCGCTGGAACCGATTTCCAAGGCAACTCAGCAGATCAAGAAAGCCATTGCCGAACTGGACAGCGACGACGGCTGGTTCGCGCTCGGCCATGTGGGCAACCAGCTCCTCAACCTCAATTCGGACTTCGACCCGCGCAACTACGGCGTCCCGAAACTGAGCGACCTGGTGCGCAAGACAAACGCCTTCGATATCGAAACCCCGAAGGGCGGCTCCATGCGCATCCGTTTGAAGCCGCCCGCCGGGAAAAAGAACGACTGATTACCTGTCTGTCATTCCGGTGAAGCCGCCCCGTCAGCTCGCGTCGCCGACTGTAATTCCGAGGCCCTGAAGTTCCGCGTCCGTAAGCCCGCCCTCGGTCGTTCCGAGACTGCTATGCGCAAGGGTGACGGAGAAATCCGCCTGCCCCTCGACCGTGAGGATGGTCCGGCTTCCCTGTTCGTCAAGGTTGACCATGCCCGCGCGGTCCTCTGCCGCGGCGACGCCCAGCGCATCGAAAATGCCGTCAAGATCGATGACATCGCCCTCGGACGCGTCGAAATCAGTGATACGATCATGGCCCTCGGTGATGGTCAGAACGCCGCCCGCATCCGGCGCGACGCCGTCATAGACGAAGCTGTCCGCGCCGTTGCCGCCGACCAGCCGGTCGTCGCCGCCATTGCCGTGCAGCTCGTCATCGCCGCCGCCACCACGCAGGGTATCGTTGCCACCGGTGACGGTTCCGCTGCTCATATTATCGACAAAATCGCCATAAAGGGTATCGTCACCGGCGTTACCGTCGAGACGATCATTGCCGCCTTCGACATTGGCAAACGCCCAGACGGTATGGGTATCACCGACGATCAAATCGTTCCCGGCCCCGCCCCGCAGCACATCATCGCCGCCAGTCGTTGTTGAATATGAGGAGGCGAAACGGACATCGCCACAGATATCATCATTGCCGTCGCCGCCGATGACGAGGTCATCGCTGCCCGCCAGGGTGGCGGAGCCCTGTACCCAGGTGGCGTCGCCATGCAACTCGTCATCGTCATTGCCGCCATTGATCGTGTCGCTTGCGCCGGTTACGGACGCGGAGTCATAAATGATGTAGGCATCGCCGACGATATAGTCCCTACCATTGCCGCCAAAGAGGCTGTCCTGCCCGCCGGTAACGATGCTGTGGTTGTAGGGTGAGCGCACATCGCCATACAGCCGGTCATCGCCGTCCCCGCCGTCCAAGAAATCATCGCCGCCGATGAGGCTGATATAATTCGTGATGTTATACATATTGAAGGCGTCGCCATAGAGGCCGTTCGACTGGCTGTCGCCGTAGAGGCTGTCGTCGCCGCCGGCATAATCGCCGCTGGAGATATCGTGCTCGTCCCCGTACAGATCCGGCGTTCCCGCCCCAGCATATAAAGTATCGTCGGTTCCATAAATTATTGCCATATCAATTTCCCAATATATTAAATAATAAATTAAAAATAGATTTTTTTACTTAGTTTACTTTATGTATTTTTCAATTTTTATTTATTTTTATTAATAATTATTTAGAAGTCCCACGCCGCGCCCGGTTAACCGGAGAGTTCAAAATTTCCATTGACTCTTTTTATTTTTCTAATATGTTAATTAACATAATAGTTAAACAAAAGAGCATCCATGTCCAATTTATCGAGTACCTTTGCCGCGCTGGGTGACGCCACGCGCTTCGCGATTGTCGAAAAGCTGCTTCAGGAGGGAGAGCTGCCCGCCGGGGAGCTGCGGTCCGTGGGGCAGATTTCCGCCCCCGCCATCTCGCGGCATCTGAAAGTCCTGCGCAAGGCGGGCGTCGTCGAGCAGCGTATCGATGCGCAGCGCCGCCTCTATTCCGTCCGTCCCGAAGCGGTGCAGGCCATCGGCGCCTGGTCGATGAGCTACCGCGACTTCTGGCAGAAGAGCCTTGACCGGCTTGAAATGGCCCTAATTAAGGAGAGCAGGAAAAAATGAGCACACTCACCCTTGAACGCAGCTTCCCCGTCGATCCGAAAACCGTTTTCGATTTCGTCACCCAGACGAAGCATCTGCTGAAATGGTGGGGACCGGAGGGGATGAGCGTCCCTGAACATAATCTCGATCTCTCGAAGCCCGGCAAATGGATGTCGGTGATGGTCAATGCCGAGGGCGGCCGCCACAAGGTGACCGGCGAGGTGACCAAGGTCGATCCGCCCCGCTCCGTCGAGTTTACCTGGGGCTGGCATGACGACGCGGATGCGCGCGGCCATGAAAGCCGGGTGCGGTTCGAGGTCGAGCCGAACGGCTCCGGCGGCGCGGTGTTCCGCCTGATCCATTCCGACCTGCCCGATGATGAAAGCGCCGCCAACCATAACGAGGGCTGGACGTCCTGCCTTCGCAAACTGGAACGACTTGCAAGCTGACCTTTACCCTTACCTAACAGAAGGAGGAAAAAATGCCAAAATTTGTATTTGCCTATCATGGTGGTGGAATGCCCGAGACAGAAGAAGAAGGCGCTAAATTGATGGCCGCCTGGGGCGCCTGGATGCAAAAACACGAGAAGGATTTCCTCGACCCGGGCAACCCCGTCGGCATGTCAAAAACCGTAACTGCGACAGGTGTTGAAGATAACGGCGGTAGTAATCCGCTCTCAGGCTATGCCCTTGTCAACGCCGCCGATATGGACGCGGCAATATCCATCGCAAAAGGCTGTCCTATTACAGAAAGCGGCGGGACCGTCGAGGTCGTGGAAGCCATCAATATGTAGGACCGCCGGTTTCAGCGGCAGGCGCGATGCCGGGCGGGAATTTCCGTCCGGTATTTCTGCGCGCGTCAGTTCCGGTTTATCTTGAGGAGCACAACGCCGGTGAGCGTCATGAAGGTGGCGACGAGCTGGAGCAGGCTCAGCCGTTCTTTCAGGAAGAAGACGCCGAAGAGCAGCGCGAAAATGATGCTCGTCTCGCGGACCGCGGCGACAAGGGCAATCGGCGCGACCGTCATCGCCCAGATCACCGACCAATAGGCGGTCAGGCTCATCAGCCCCATCAGGGCGGCGGTTTTCCAGACCCGGCCAATTTCCGGCAGGGCCTGCCCCCGCCGCGTTGCCAGCACATAGGCGATAAAGGGAATCCCCTGCAGCCCCATCATCCAGACGGTGTAGCTATGGGCGTTGCCGGCAATGCGCGCGCCGATCCCGTCGGTCAGGGTATAGAAGGCGATGAACAGGCCCGTGCCGAGGGCGAAGAAAACGGCGGGCGGGTTCCAGAGCTTCTGCGCCCCACGGGTAAGCGACAGGCTCATGATCCCGAGCGCCATGATCACCACGGCGATCATCGCCTGCGAGTCCAGCGCCTCCCCAATCACGAAGACCGAGACCAGCGCAACGATCAAGGGCGCGGAGCCGCGCGCGAGCGGATAGACATGGCTCAAATCGCCGAATTTATAGGCCGACAGCAAAAACACCTGATATCCGATATGGATCAAGACCGACGTCGCGAGATAGGGCCAGCTTTCCACCGCCGGCAGCGGCAGAAAGAGGGCAACGGCAAAGGCGATCAGCCCGCTTGCCGCCATCATCACCGCCATGAACAGCACGCGATCGCCGTTCATCTTGACGAAGGCATTCCACGACGCATGCAGCAGCGCCGCCAGCAGCACGATCAGAAAAACCGGTAATTCCATCTCACTTGTTCCTGCCTGCCCGCATTCGGGCTTACGTTCCTGCCTCTACCACAGCCAGTCTGTCCAGCGCCATGGCAAAGGCGGCACTGTCCGGGAAAACCTGATACCCGGCGACGCGTCCCTCCCGGATGGTGAAGATATTGCTGACGACGGCCTCGATGCGGCGTCCCGTTGCCTTCGCGAGCCATCTCCCGCGCAGCACGACAACCACCGAGTCCTCCGCGACCAGCCTCTCAAGCGGATCCACGTTTTCGATGACGAGATGCTCCGCCACATGGGAGAGGAAGGTCCGGAAGGCATCGAACCCCTGCCAGGTCCCTCCCCAGGGCAGCAAGCCTGTCGCATCGTGATACTGAACCAGGATATCCGGTGCGACAATTTCCCGAAGATCGCTTTCCTTGCCGGATTGCAGGGCCTTGTAATAGCTGTCCAGCGTTGTCTCGATCGTCGTCTCTGTCATCTGTTCACCCGCACTCACTCAAAAAGAGAGGCCGGGAAATTCGCCCTCCCGGCCTCCGCTAGCGATATGTCTGCCGCTTAGGTCTGATCGTCGGTCTTCGCGCCATCCGCCGCGCGGCCCACGGCGCCCGTGCCGGCCTTCGCGCCGCTCTCATCGGCATAGCCCTGGCTGGCAAGGATGACCTGGCCGTTGGAGGCCTTCAGGTTGAAGTACCATTTGCCGTTCTTGCCTTCCTTGAACTCGTAGCGGCCGTCGTCACCGGCATTTTTCTTGACCGATTCGATGCCATTTTCCGCGCTGGCTTTCGCCTTGTAGCCTTCCGAGGTGCCAACGACCTCGCCATTGCCCGCTTTCAGCCGGAAACGGAATTCTCCCGCCTTGTCCTTGTAAAGCTCGAATTTGCCTGCCATGTTTCTTTACTCCGCTGTTGGTTCAATTGTATTGAGACCGTCAATACTGCCCCACGATCGGCCCTCTCCGCAACAATTACTTGGTTTTATCCGGCGGCGCGGGCAATCGCCACAACCAGAACATGGATTGCCAGATAAATCACAATCACGCTGCCGATGGTATAGAAGGTCGCGCGCATCTCGTGGGACTGTTTCGTCGCATAGGCGATGGCATGCAGCAGCCGCGAGAGGACGAAGCCGTAAAACAGGATTTGCGCAAGCAGCAGGTCCGGATCGACGGCGACGAACAGCAGGGCGGCAATCAGGAAGGCCGGGATATTCTCAAGATCATTGCGATGCATCCGCCGCGAGCGGTCGACATAATCATTGACGTCCAGCTGCTCGGGCCGCGGATTCTTGTTGATCATGCCCGCCTTCAGGTCTTCGGGGCTCGCATAGCCACCGCCGATTTTCAGCATGCGGTAGACCGTCACCCAGCCCTGCCCCATGATTTTCAACACCATCAGAGACGCCGCGATCGCATAGGCGGCAAATACCGGATTTGCCAGAGTGAAACTGTTCATGGGCCTCCCTCCCCGAAAAATGAACGCGGCCGCATCATCGCATGGAGTGCCACCCGCCCGCAATTGGCTATTGCGGCGCCCGTGGAGATTGGTATTCTGTCTTTCAAGAACAACAACGCCAAAGGCGACGACGAGGAGGCAGGACCATGGATGCAGCGGTCGACAGCAACCGGAAAATCGACGGTAAAACCCAGTATTTTGACGTGCTGATCATCGGGGCGGGCATTTCCGGCATCGATGCGGCCTATCATCTGCAGAAATACTGCCCGGAAAAGAACTTTGCCCTTCTCGAGACGCAAGAGACATTCGGCGGCACCTGGGCGACCCATAAATATCCCGGCATCCGCTCGGACAGCGATCTCTTCACCTTCGGTTTCAAATGGAAGCCCTGGACCGACAAGCCCATCGCGACGGCGGACAAAATCCTCCGTTATCTCGACGAGAGCCTGGATGAGAACGACCTGCGCCGCCATATCCGCTTCAACCACGAGGTGAAAACCGCCCGCTGGTCGAGCGAGGAGGCCCGCTGGTCACTTGAGGTTCTGGATAAGAAAAACGACGTAATTCGCAAGTATGAATGCAATTTCCTCTGGATGTGCCAGGGCTATTACCGGCATAGCGAAGGCTATATGCCCGACTATCCGGGGCGGGAGAATTTCAAGGGGGCTGTCGTCCATCCGCAAACCTGGCCGGAGGATCTCGACTACAAGGGCAAGCAGGTGATCGTCATCGGCTCCGGCGCGACGGCGGCGACCCTGATCCCGGCGATGGCGGAGGAGGCCGGCCATATCACGATGCTGCAACGCTCCCCCACCTTCTTCTCGGCCCGCGCCAACCGCGAGGAGATCGCGGAGACCCTGCGCGCGCTGGACGTGCCGGACGAATGGGTGCATGAGATCACACGGCGCAAAATCCTCTTTGACCAGAAGGAAATCACCCGCCGCTCCTTCACGGAGCCGGAAAAACTGCGCGAGGAACTGATCGAGGGCGCGAAGAGCTATCTTGGCGACAGCGTGCCGGTGGACCCGCATTTCACGCCGAGCTACCGCCCCTGGCGGCAGCGCATCGCCTTCGTACCCGACGGCGATCTGTTCCAGGCGATCAAGGGCGGCAAGGCCTCGGTGGTCACCGACCATATCGATCATTTCACGGAAAACGGCATCCTGCTCAAGTCCGGCAAGGAGCTCAAGGCCGATATCATCATCTCGGCCACCGGCTTCAATATGAGCGTGCTCGGCGATATCGATTTCACCATCGACGGAAAACCACTCAAGTTCGGCGACTGCTGGTCGCACCGGGCAATCATGTTCTCGGGCATCCCGAACATGGCCTGGGTGTTCGGATATTTGCGCACCAGCTGGACCATGCGCTCCGACTTGGTGGCGGAATTCGTCTGCCGCCTGTTGAAGCATATGGCTGAGAAAGGCGCGCGCATGGTGGTGCCGGAGTTGCGGGAGGAAGACAAGGATATGCCCGAAAAACCCTTTGTCGATCCCGAAAACTTCAACGCCGGTTATCTGATCCGGGCGCTGAAACTGATGCCCAAGCAGGGCGACCGCGACCCCTGGCTGCATACCCAGGACTATTATTCCGACAAGGAAACCATCGCCGCGGCGGACCTTGACGACGGCACGCTGATCTACAAATAACGGTCACATCCGGGCGGGCGGACCGGTCCCGCCTGTCACAAAAGTTTAACATAAAATGTATATACATACGATATGCATTCGATACACTCATGCCTATGCAAGGAGCAAATTTACCCATGCCGGCAGAAAAAAAGCGGAAGAAGAAGGAACGGAAAGACAGCCAGTTGATCATTCGTATCAAGGGTAAGGAACGGGATCAGTTTGTCGCGCTTTGCGAAGAGCTTGACACCAGCGCCGCGCGCGAGGTCCGTCGTTTCATCCGCGATTTCCTGAAGCAGCATGCCGCCTCGGATTGAGCCCCTGCATATTTCAATTCACTAGCAAGGAAAAACCGATATGGCGAAGAAAGTGAAGATCAAGGATCTGAAAAAGGAAATCAAATCCCGCAAGGCAAAAATCGCCAAGCAGGAAGGCAAGCTGAAAAAGGCCAGAAAAGCCCTGAAAAAAGCCGCCTGACGGCGATTACTCCGACAAAGGCTGGCCATCGCGCCGGCCTTTTTACCCGCGCGAAAAGGATGACAACTATGCTGACAGTATTTGATGTGAAGGGCGTCGGTCCAACAACGGGCACGGGCCTTACCGAAAAGGGAATTACCACCGCCGAACAGCTTGCCGGGGCCGACGTCGCCGACTTGCTCTTTGTTCCCGGGATTGGCGAAGCGCGTGCGAAGGGACTGATTGCCGCCGCGAAGGCCGCTCTGGCTCCGGCGCCGACACCGACGCCCGCGCCTGTCGCGAAATCCGCACCGGCGACGGCGGTGAAGACCAGTCCCCCGGCGGACGCCAACGCGAAGCCGGAAAAGGCGAAGGCCAAGAAGGTGAAAACCGAGAAGGTGAAGAAGGCCGGGAAACCAAAGAAAGACAAGAAGAAGGACGCGAAGCCCGCGAAAGCGAAGAAATCCGAAAAGGCTGAAAAATCCAAAAAGGCCGCGAAGCCGACGAAGGACAAGAAGGACAAAAAGCCCCAAAAGGACAGCAAGGCGAAAAAAGACAGCAAGAAGAAGGACAGCAAGTCGACGAAGAAGGCGAAGCCGAAAAAGAAGAAAAAATAAACTCCTGCTGGCGGACTCCGGCCGGAGCCGCTAAACTGTTCCTTATTCAAGAGCATGGTCCCCTGATACCGTGATAGTTGTGGTGTGGGGAAATTTGCGTATCTCCCCGTTCCCGTCATTTCCCCCGCGGTATCCCGCTTACACGCCCGTTTATCGACGGAAGGAGAGTGTGATGGAAACTATGGGATGGGGCAGCGGTCTTGGCGCGGCCGCTTTCTGGGCGTTTCTCGCCATCATCATCGCCGCCGGAATCTGGTATGCGGCGCACCGCAGCGACGCGCAGCAGGAAACCCTCCGCCACCTGATCGACAGCGGCCAGCCGCTCGACGAGGCGCTGGTCGACAAACTGCTCGATGCCAACGGGCGGCTTGATCGCAGCCTGAAGGCGGCCGGGGTCATTCTCCTCTTTATTGCGCCGGGCGTCGCCATTCTCGGCTGGTTGCTGGCGCGGCTCGATCCCTGGGTCTTCACCGCCCTCCTCGGCGCGGCCATCGTCATCGGCTGCGCGGCATTCGGCCTGCTTGCCGCCGCCGGCTCCATCCGGCGGAGCTATCACGGATCCCGCGGTCACCGCCGCCACCGCCGGATGCGCTAGGGGCCGACGCGCTATTCCAGAAGCTTGTCGACTATTCTCCGCGCTGCCCTATAGTCTTTATATTCCATTTTCGGAATATTTATGGGAGGAGAGACTAAAATGGCCGATACCAACACGGGTACCTGCTTTTGCGGCGCTGTCGAAGTACAGGTGAGTGGCGCGCCCGAGGGAATGGGCTATTGTCATTGCGCGTCCTGCCGTTCCTGGTCGGCGGGCCCCGTCAATGCCTTCACGCTCTGGAAACCCAAGGCCGTCAAGGTCACCAAGGGCGCGGAACATCTCGCAAGCTTTTCGAAGAACCCGAGCAGCGTGCGGCAATTCTGCAGGCTTTGCGGCGGCCATCTCATGACGGATCATCCAGCGATGGGGCTGACCGACGTCTATGCGGCGACGATCCCGACCCTCCGGTTCGAGCCCGGCGTGCATGTAAACTATGCCGAGACCGTGCTGCGGATAAGGGATGGCCTGCCAAAGCTGCGGGATTTCCCGGTCGAGCTCGGCGGTACCGGCGACCTCCTGCCAGAGTAGCGGAGCGTTCCGGACCTATGCTATGATGTCTTCATCGGAATACCAATGGAGACATCATGACCCGGACTTTGCTTTGCCTTGCTTTCGCGATGGCCATCGCCACCGCCACGACCGCGCAGGCCGATGGCGATCATGCCCCGATCGGGGAGGCAATCAAGGATGTTCCGCTGTTCGATGCGCATATCCATTACAAGGAGCCTGCCTGAGAGCCCTACCCCGTCAAAAGCGTGATCGAGCTGATGGATCGGAACGGCGTCGCCATGGGGCTTGTTTCCTCGACCCCCGACGAGGGGACGATCATGCTGTGGGAATATGCGCCGAACCGCATCGTGCCGGAGCTGCGCCCCTATCACGGCAGCGCCGGCTCCGGCAACTGGACGAAAGCGCCGGGAATGGAGGAATATCTCGAGGAACGGCTCGCGAAATATCCGCATGAGGGCATTGGCGAGTTTCATATCCATAATCTCGACCCGACCGACCGGCCCTTGCTGCAAAAGGTGACGGCGATGGCGAAAAAGCGCTCGATCCCGATCCATGTCCATTCCGGCGCCGATCCGGTGCATCTGCTCTATGAGCTGGAGCCCTCCCTCACCATCATCTGGGCCCATGCGGGGATGAGCGAACCCGCCGATGTGGTCGAGACAATGCTGGAAACCTATCCGACGCTCTATGCAGATACGTCCTTTCGGGAGCGGGATATCCTCGCCTCCAACGACCAGCTCGACCCGCACTGGCGCCGCATCCTCATGCGCTTTGCCGGCCGGCTGATGGTCGGCACCGATACCTGGGTCAACGGCCAGTGGGACAATTATTCCGAGCTGATTTCGCTGAACCGTCAATGGCTCGCCCTGCTGCCGCGCGAAACCGCCGAGCAGATCGCCTATAAAACGGCGGAAAAACTTTTCAACCGCAAAGTCTCCATGGACCAGATCGGCACGAAGTGAGGGATCGCCGACCCGTTGCCGACCGCGCTAGATGCGCTTTTTCTCACTGGCGAAAGGACTGAGGCCGAGCCATGTCTGCATGTTCTTCGCGAGCCCGGGATCGCCCTCAAGGACAAGGCATTGCGTCTTGCGTTCCGTTGCGACGGTCGAGAATCCCATCCAGATAGCGGTCATGGTTCTGAGCGTCGTCCGGACGTAGAGCTCAACCTCGAAGCCCGGATCGACGGAACAGATATCCACCTCCCCATCCGGCTCGACGATCAGCCACCAGTATTCCTGCGACGCGGGCAGGTCGGTGTAATGGAACTCGACGACATTGCGAACCGAGGGCAGCGGCGAGGGTTTGAGGTTGCGCCGCATGTCCCACATCAGCAGGTTCGGATCGAGATTATCGAGCGCCAGGTCGGTGCTGACCCATCTCTGGCCCCAGATGCCGATGCTCTCGATAACCGCCTGCAAATCCCGACCCGCTTCCGTCAGGCGATATTCATGGCGGCTTCGATCCGCGGCGGCGGCTGTCTTTTCAACAATTCCGGCAATTTCCAGCTCCTTCAGCCGCCGCGAGAGCAGCGCCGGCGACATCCTGGGCAAGCCACGGCGGAGGTCGTTGAACCGGGTCGAGCCCGCCACCAGTTCCCGGATCAGGACGATGGTCCAGCGGGTCCCGAGGATTTCCGCGGCCATGGCAACGGGGCAGAATTGTCGGTAGCTTGCCTGCATGACGGCCTCCTTCTCTGTTCGTTGGCGACCGGCATGTCCTGCTTAAGAAATGTATATGGCCCTGAGGCGCGGTACAGTTCCTGAACTGGACGGCATTTGCATCATACCCTAGCTTTTTCCTTCAGGAAACAGAAAACAGGAATTTGGACCATGGGCGCATCACTTTACGAACGGCTGGGCGGGACTGAGAAAATCGAGAAAATCGTGGACGTGCTGGTCGACAACCATATCAGTAACCCGGAAATCGCGAAGCGGTTTGCCGAAACCGATGTGGCGAAGGCGAAACGCTCTGCGTCTGATTTCTTTATCATGGGAACGGGCGGACCGAATAATTATACCGGCCCGGACATGGTCTCTGTCCATAAAGGCATGAACATCAGCAATTCCGAGTTCATCGCGGTCCTCGACGATGCCCTGGACGCGCTCGAGAAAAACAATGTTGGCCAGCGCGAGAAGGAAGAGGTACTCTTCATTCTCTACAGCATGAAGAACGACGTCACCCGGCAATAGGCGCCACCGTTCGAATGACCGGCCCCGAACACGCGAGAGGCTTCGATTTGACCTATCCTGTCCCGGAAAACGAAGTCGAACGTAACGCGGCCTTGCGCTCCTATCGCATCATGGATACGCCCGTGGAGGCCGCGTTCGAGGATATATGCCAGCTGGCGGCGCAGATTTGCGATTGCCCCGTTGCCTATGTCAGCTTCATCGAGGATGACCGCTTTTGGTTCAAATCGAAATACGGCCTGCCCGATGATTTTGAGGGCTGCCCGCGGGAGATTGCCTTCTGCTCGGTGACCGTCTGCGGCTCCGAGCTGGTTCTGGTCCCCAATCTTAAGGAAGACGATTATTACAAGGATTTCCCCTTTGTGGTCGGCGATCCCTTCCTCGGATTTTATTGCGCCATGCCGCTGGTGACGCCGGACGGTTTTGCCATCGGCACCATCTGCGTCATGGACTTCAAGCCGCGAGAGCTAACCTTCGAATGCCAGGAGGCGATCCGCCGCCTCGCCCACCAGACCATGGCGCAGCTGGAATATCGCCGCCGCATCATCGAGCTCGACCAGACCATGCGCGATCTGGACAGCGCCCATGCGGCGCTGGCGCGGGAAAAGGCGCGGGCGGATAACCTGCTCTCGAACATGCTGCCCGAGCCGATCGCCCGGGAACTTCTCGAAAATGACAAGGTCGCGCCGCGCTTTTTCAACGATGCGACCATTCTCTTCGCCGATGTCGTCGGATTTACGGGCTTCACGGAAAAGGCCGAACCGGCCATGCTCATCGGCATGCTCAATAGCTATTTCGCGGCGTTCGATCGCGTCATGGAGCAATTCGGCCTTGAAAAGATCAAGACCATCGGCGATGCCTATATGGCCGTCGCTGGCGTGCCGAGCGCCGACCGGCTGCATACGGTCAAGGCCTGCCTCGCCGCGCTCGCGATGCAGGCGGCGGCGGAACAGCTCAAGGCGGAGCGGCAGAAGCTGCGGCTGCCGTTTTTCGAATTCCGCATCGGTCTGCACGGCGGCCCGGTCATTGCCGGTCTCGTCGGGCGCACGCGCGTCACCTATGATATCTGGGGCGATGCGGTGAATGTGGCGGCGCGGCTGGAAGCGCATGGGGAGGCCGGAAAGATCAATGTCTCCGAGCGCGTCTACCGCCAGACCGCCCCCTATTTCGACTTCACCGAGCGCGGCACGATCGAGATCAAGAACAAGGCGCCGATCAAAATGTATTTCCTCGACCGGCTCCAGGAAATCTATTCGGAGGATGCCGCGGGCCGCGTCGCCAATGCGAAATTCGAGATGATGAGCGATCCCACGAAGCGCCTGTTCGGCCGGTAATTGCGGCAGGCGTCAGGCGGGTGCGGCGCTCAGCGTCGGGCCGGACTTCCGCCGGATCGTGAAATAGAGCGCGCCGACGATGATCAGGTTGATCACCCCGGCCATCGCCGCATTGGCGTAGGAGAGCGTGTAATTCCCCGTCAGATCGAAGAAGAACCCGCCCTGATAACCGCCGAGGCCATGGCCGATCCAGGCGAAGACCGTGGTGATGCCGAGGGCCGAGGCGCGCTTCGCCACCGGGGTCAGCTCGCGCACCGTGACGATCACGCCGGTCATCACCCCCGCATAGCCGAAGCCGTAAATGATCGCGAAGATATAGAAGGCGCCAAGGCTCTCGATCTGCATGAAGCCGAAGACCAGCACCGTCTGCCAGCAGGAGGCGATCCAGTAGGCGCGTACCGCCCCCAGGATATCGGAAAGCTTGCCGAAGACGATGCGGCCAAGGATAGCGACGATCATCATCACGAACATGACGCTGCCCGCCTCCTCGAGCGGCAGGCCGCGATCCTGGATGAGCGGCACCAGATGCATCAGCGGCACCGCCATGCAGGTGCAGCAGAACAGCACGGCGGCGCTGATCCAGATGGTGACGATATGCGGCGGCAGCGGCGTCGGCGCCTCGTCGGCGGCGCCACCGGCAACCTGCTCGGCGATCGGCGCGCGGCGGATGGTGAGGGCGAGCGGCACCAGCACGACAAGGGTGAAGCCGCCCATGACCATCAGTGCCTCCCGCCAGCCCATGCTCTCGATCAGGATGGCGATGCCATAGGGCACGCCGCCCTGCCCGAGCGCCTGCCCCGCCGAGACGATGCCGACGGCGAGCCCGGCGCTGGCGACGAACCAGTTGCCGACATTGGCGACGAGCGGCGCGAACAGCGCGCCCGCGCCCAGCATCCCGGCGATGAAGAACAGCCCATAGAACTGCCAGAGCTGGTCGGCCTGTGACGCGGCGAGGATCGAGAGGCCGAGAACGATGGCGCCGAACAGGGCGACGCGCCGTGTCGAGGAGCGATCGGCGATCTTTCCCATCACGATGCCGCCGACGGCGAGCCCCAACAGCCCGGCGACATTGATCAGCGAAACCGACCCCCGGTCCCAGCCGAACTCCGCATTGAGCGGGATCAGGAAGACGGAGGCGCCGTTCACCATCATGCCCATGCTGACCGCCAGCATGACCGCCGAGGCGGCGACGATGACCCACCGATAGGCGGGTTCGGCTTTGCTCTGACTGCTCATGGCGGCGCTTTCTTCTTGTTGTTTTCCCGCACAAGGATGAAACGCGACCGGCCGTTATGCAAGCGGAAAAGCCCGCCTCTGTAACGGCGGCTACTGTCGCCGTCTTTTTCCGTTGACGGCGCATCCTGGCGGCCCTAGCCTGAGCCTTATGGAACAACGAGATCGACGGAGACCGGTGCCAGGGGTGAGGCGACGACGGCGCATGAGCCGGTAATCAGGACCGGATCGACCTCCCCTGCGCCCCCCAATGAACATGCGGGGGCTTTTTTATGCAAAAACAAGAACGAGACAGATAATGCCCGCCGCCGCCACCTCCCCGCCCCGCATGATTACACTGGTTGTCTTTACGGCCTTGTCGACCCTGTCACTCAACATGTTCGTCCCGTCCCTCGCCAACATGGCGCGGGATTTCGAGGCCGACTATGCGCTGCTCACCCTCGCCGTTGCGGGTTATCTCGGGATTACGGCGGTGCTGATGCTGATCATCGGCCCGTTATCGGACCGGTACGGGCGGCGGCCCGTCATGCTCATCGCGCTGGTCATCTTCGTGATGGCGTCCTTTGTCTGTACGCTCGCGACGAACGTCTGGGTCTTCCTTTTGTTCCGGGTTCTGCAAGGAACGATCATTGCCGGATGGGCCATTGCAATGGCGGTCATCCGCGACACCTTCCAGCATAAGGAAGCGGCCCGGCGCATCAGCCTCCTCACCATGGCCATGTCGATTGCGCCGCTGCTCGGTCCGATGCTGGGTGGCGTGCTGGATGAGCTGTTCGGCTGGCGCGCGAACTTTGTCACCTATACCCTGTTCGGGACGCTGGCGCTGTTGCTCTGCTGGTTTGACCTGGGGGAAACCAACCTGACCCGCAGCGAGAATTTCCGCCAACAGCTCAAAAACTATCCCTACCTGCTGAAATCCCTCCGCTATTGGGATTACGCCATTTGCATGGCCTTTTCCAACAGCGGCTTTTACGTCTTTATCGCCGGGGTCCCGCTGATTGCGGTGGTGATGCTCGGCCTGTCGCCGGCCCTGCTCGGGGTCTATATGGGAACGATCACCATCGGCTTTACCTGCAGCACCTTCCTCTCGAGCCGTCTCGCCCATCGCGTCCGGCTGACCAGCCTGATCCTCGCCGGTCGCTTCATCGCGGTCACGGGTGCGGTTAGTTCCCTGCTCTTCTTCCTCGCCGATATGGGCAACGCCCTGACGTTATTCGGGCCGCTGATATTGATCGGCGCCGGAAACGGCCTGACCGTGCCGAACGCCAATGCCGGCGCCATGTCGATCCGGCCGGACCTCGCCGGGTCCGCCGTCGGGCTTATCGGCGCGCTGGCGGTCGGCAGCGGCGGCGCGCTGACCGCGCTCACCGGCACCTTGGTAAGCGAGACATCGGGGGCCATCCCCTTCCTCACCCTGCTTTTGGTGATCACGCTGATCTCTCTCGTTGCCGGTATTCACCTGAAATGGCTCACCCTCCGGGGCGGGCATGACGACTAACCATCCGCCCGCACCCAAGAGGATTTCCCCGGGTTGGCAGCGGCGCTAGCCGTCAGTCGGTAAATCCCGCGCGCCGCATCGCGCCGAGCAGGCGGTCGAGATCGTCCGGCCGCCGGAACGGCAGGTTCTTCCGAACGGAGTCGAGGCGCGCGTCCGGAATGATCGCATAGGTCGCGGCGACGGCGGCCTTCGCCTCCTCCTCCCGGCCCAGAAGGGCGAGACTGGCGGCAAGGCACATCGGCGGATGCGGCGAGGCCGGATTGAGATCCGCCGCCCGCATGATGAAATCCGCCGCCTCCTCATACCGGCCGGCGACGAAATAGGCCTGGCCGCGATAGAGCGGATAATAGAAGGGATAGACGGGATTGAGGCGCGACGCCCTGGCGATCAGGTCATGGACCTTTTCCGGCTCGCCGTTGAACACATGGGCTCCGGCAAGGTTGGCATAGGCCTCGGCGCTGTTCGGTTCCAGCTCGATCCAGCGCAGGAAGGCCGCAATCGCCTCGTCATGGCGGCCGGTGAACAGATAGGCATTGCCGAGCGCCTCATAAACCAGCGGCAGGTCGGGATTGAGGCTCGCCGCCTTCAGCGCCAGCTCGAATGTCGTGTCAATTGCCGCCGCATCGCCAAGGAACCATTCATGCAGGCACACCTCCGCAAGGCCTGCATAGGCCGCAGCATAGTGCGGATCAATGGCGGTGGCCCGCTCGTAAAGGGCGCGGGCATTGGCCAGCGCCTCTTTGGTAAAAAGCCGGTACTGCTCGCGCCCGCGAAGAACGCAGTCATAGGCCTCAGGCGCCGCCGTCTCCACCCGCTCCGGCAGTTCGTCCGCGCCGACAAGGCTGACTTTCAGCGCCTTGACGATCTTCTCCGTCACATCGTCCTGAACCGCGAAGATGTCGGCAAGATCGCGATCATACCGCTCCGCCCAGGCGTGGCCACCGCTCTTGCCGTCGATCAGCTGACCGGTCACGCGCACCCGGTTGCCCGCCTTGCGCACGCTGCCCTCCAGTACGTAATGCACGCCAAGCGTCCGCGCGACATCCTGAACATTGCGGCTTTCCCCCTTAAAGGTGAAGCTGGTATTGCGGGCGATGACGAACAGGCTCTGGAGGCGGGCCAGCTCAGTGATGATATCCTCGGTGATGCCATCGGCGAAATAGTCCTGCTCCGGATCGCCGGACATATTGGTGAAGGGCAGCACCGCGATGGAGGGTTTCTCGGGCAGCGCGAGAGGTTCCGCGACGCCCGCGGGCGCGACGCCGCCGACCGACCAGCGCCAGACGGAAACCGGCCGCGCGATATTCTTGAGCGATTGCACCCCGCCGTCCGCAAAGACCGCCGCCGCCTTGCCATCGAGACTGTTCCGCGCGCTGTCGGAAATCAGCAGCCCACCGGGCTCGGCCAGCGCTTCGAGCCGCGCGGCGATATTGACGCCGTCGCCATAGATATCCTCCTCCTCGAAAACCACCTCACCGATATGGATGCCGATCCTGAGGCGCAGGAGATCATGGTCCGCGAGCCCTTCCTGCACCTGCATCGCGCAGTCGACCGCATCGGAGACGCTGGCGAATTCGACCAGCCAGCCATCGCCCATGCGCTTGACGATCTCGCCGCGATGCCTGGCGACGGCGGGTTCGAACAGGTCCCTTCGCATTGCCCGGAGTGCCGCGAGCGTGCCGGATTGATCCGCCCCCATCAGGCGGGAATAATTCACCACATCGGCGGCGAGAATGGCGCTCAGGCGGCGTTGCACAGATTTCTTCTCCTTTTCGCCGCAAGTTTAGCCGAAATAAATGGAAAAGATAGAGCGCCCGCCTATAGTGGAGAAAATGATCAATCGGGAGAAAGATAATGGCATCGGAAAAAGTGGCTCTTATCACCGCAGGCGGCAGCGGCATGGGCGCGGACGCGGCGCGGCGATTGGCGGCGGATGGTTACAAGGTGGCGATCCTCTCCTCGTCGGGCAAAGGAGAGGCATTGGCGAAGGAACTTGGCGGCGTCGGCGTCACCGGCTCCAATCTGGAAAAGGAAGATCTTCAGAAACTTGTCGATCTGGCGATGGAGACATGGGGTCGCATCGACGTGCTGGTCAATTCCGCCGGGCACGGACCGAAGGGCGACGTGCTGGAGATCAGCGATGAGGACTGGCACCAGGGAATGGAGGTCTATCTCCTGAACGCCATCCGCCCGGCGCGCATGGTCGCGCCGATCATGGCCAAGCAAGGAGGCGGCACAATCATCAATATCTCCACCTTCGCGGTGTTTGAGCCCGATCCCCTCTTCCCGACATCGGGCGTGTTTCGCGCAGGACTGGCCGCCTTTACCAAGCTCTTTTCGGACAAGTTCGCGGGGGATAATGTGCGGATGAATAACATCCTCCCCGGCTTTATCGACAGCCTGCCGGAGACAGAGGATCGCCGCGCCCGCATCCCCATGGGCCGCTATGGCAAGGCGGAGGAAGTCTCCGGCCTGGTGAGCTATCTCGCCTCCGACGCGGCGGCCTATATCACGGGGCAGAATATCCGCATCGATGGCGGGCTGACCCGGAGCGTCTAGGTCAGGGGCGCAGACCATGCAACACCGAAGACTGGCCGCAATCGTATCCCTCGACGTCGTCGGCTTCAGCCGGATGATGCAGCTGGATTCCGCCGGTCTCCTCGCGGCATTGAACAAGATATACCGCGCCATCATCACGCCCGCCGTCGATAGGCATCACGGGCGCGTTGTTAAATTGCTCGGCGACGGCGCCCTGATCGAATTTTCCGCCGCGGCCGAGGCCCTCCGATGCGCGGTCGATATCCAGCAGCAAATGCGGGCGCCCGACCTTCCCTTCAGCTTTTCCGAACCCATCGCCCTGCGCGCCGGCCTGCATGCGGGCGATGTCGTGGTGGAGGGCGAGGATATCTTCGGCGATGGCGTCAATATCGCGGCGCGGCTGCAGGCGGCGGCCAAGCCCGGCGGCATTCTCGTCTCGCGCGTCATCTGCGATCTTGCGGGCAGCAACATCAATATCCAGCTCCACCGCGAAGGCGCGCATAGCTTCAAGGGCATCGACCAGCCGATCGAGGTTCTCTCCGTCGATTTCACGGACCCGAAGGTGAAGGCCCGCCGCCGCCAGCTGGCGGAGACGCAGGAAATAAAGTTCTGCACGACCCGTGACAAGGTCCGCCTCGCCTGGACGGCCACCGGCGAGGGCGCGCCCGTCATCAAGGCGCCGAACTGGATCAGCCATCTGCAACTCGACTGGCGCGGCCCGGGGTTTGCGCCGATGACCACCTCGATTTCCAGCAAATACCGGCTGGTGCGGTTCGATGCGCGCGGCAACGGGCTGTCCGACTGGGATGTCGCCGAAATCTCCTTTGACCGCTTCCTCGACGATATGGAGGCCGTGTTCGACGCGGCGGGGGTGGCGCGCGCGCCGATCCTCGCCTTTTCGCAGGGCTGCGCGATTTCCGCCGCCTTCGCCGCCCGCCGGCCGGAACGGGTGTCGGCCCTCGTCATGATTGGCGGATTTTCGCAAGGCAAAGCCAAACGCAGCGGCGCCCGCGACAAGAAAATGGCGGAGGCCTTCCGCGCCATGATGACGGCGGGTTGGGAGGATGACTATCCCTCGCTTCGCGACCTGCTGGCGCAGACCATCGTCCCCGGCGCCAGCGAGGAGGATCGCCGCCGGTTCGCCGAGGACATGCTGGAGATGATCACCCCGGAAAATCTCGGCCGCTACCGCGAAGCCCTCGACAATCTGGACGTCACGGACATTCTGCCCAAGGTCACCGTGCCCTGCCTCGTCGCCCATTGCACCGGCGATCGGATGCAGCCCATCCAGGAAGGGCGAAAGCTCGCCGCCGGCCTTCCCAATGCCCGTTTCGTCTCCTATGAGGGGGACAATCACCTGGTGCCCGAGAACGATCCCGTCTGGCCGCTGCTGGAGCGCGACGTCCATGCCTTCCTGGCGGAGCATGGCTGACACCGCCGGGTGCGGGCCGATCCGGTAAGACCGGCGATCTCCGGCTTTTCTTGACAGGCCCCGGCTTTTGTACAAGAGTTTTCCTATGCCGAAGCTTGTGGACCTGAATTCGCAAAAACAGATGATCGCCGATGCGGCGATCCGCCTGATTGAAAAGGGCGGGGTTGAAAATGTCAGGCTTCGCGATGTCGCCCGCGCCGGAAATGTGACCGTCGGCACCGTCACCCATCATTTCGACAGCAAGGACGCGGTGCTGGCCGCCGCCCTCGCCGAGGTGGTCCGGCGGACGCTCGCGCGGGTCGATATGCCGTTCAAGGCCGGCAAGGCCAACGATATCACCGCCTATGTGCGCCGGGTCTGCGGCTATCTTCCGATCGATGACGAGAGTCGCGGCGAATGGCGGATCTGGCTGGCCTTCTGGGGCCGCGCGGTCACCGACGATCAGCTGCGCCTCATGAACCGCGACTATTACGACGCCTTCGTCGAGCGGATCGCCGAGCGCCTGCAGACCTTGCAGGGCGCGCCGCAGGACCCGGAGCTTGCCCGTGATACCGCCGATGCGCTGGTCGCCGCCATCGACGGGATCGCCACCCGCGCCACCCTCAATCCCGAGACCTGGCCCGCCAAGCGGCAGGTGGCGGCGCTGACCGCCCTGCTGCGGCCGCTTTTGGAAAGCTACTGCGGGAAATAGGACGCCCCGCCCGTCTTCGCCCCTTCACCGCCCCGCAGCACTCCCCCGTTCCTCGCGAAGAGATCGCCAATGCGGGACGCGGGATAAAATCCTTACGTTCCCAAAAAAACGGCGGAATGAATAAAACATCAACAGAATCATGTAAATATAGTCAATATTTTGTAAGTATAATTTAAATAATAATCTCATTTTTATTTTTTTAAATTATAAGAAATACGAAATAAAAATTTGCCATATTTATTAAATAATTGCTTTTTCGGCGATTTTGTATTATCATAATTTCATCTTTTGTTATCCGCTCCATCAAAAAAATTCGACGAACAGGACCTCCTGACAACGGATGTGGTTGCGACAGGGTGGAATTCTCCGCCCTGTAAATGAAAAGGAAATTTCATGAAAACCCCTGCATTTTTAGCGCCCTATGTTGACGGCAGCGCGCCGGTCCGCCTGTTCCAGGGCCTTGTCGTCGGCGCAATCGCCACGATGGCCATCGGCTTCGGATTTGGCGGCTGGGAAACCGGTGGCCTGGTCGAAAAGAAGGTCGCCAAGGCGAGCATCAGCGCCAAGGTATCCGCCCTCGCCCCGATCTGCGCCGAACGGTTCGCGATGGCCGCGAAGACCGACAGCGAGCTGATCGTCAATCTGAATGCCATCAGCTCCTGGCAGCGCGATGACCATCTGCGCGATGCCGGCTGGGTCACCTTTCCCGGCGGCGCGACGCCCGACGATAATGTCGCCTCTGCCTGCCTTGAGCTGATCGAGGCGGATTTTAAAACCGACTAGACCCTTCGCACGACAGCGAATACCGGCCGCTCCGCCAGATGACGGGGCGGCCGTTCTCTCACCCAAAAGGAATAGACATATGTCCAAAGGCAATAACAAGCGCGGCAACCGCGAAATCAAGAAGCCCAAGCAGGTAAAGATCAAGCTTCAGGCCGAACCCGTCTCCACCGTCACCAAGGCGCGGCTCAATATCGCCGGGAAAAAAATCTGACCCCATAGTGAGGCCGGCCCTGGCCCTCGCAGGTCGGCGTCACCTTTTTGCAAGGGGAGCAGCCGGAGATGGCTAGTTCCCCACGCTCTCCCACCAGCGGCTGGAGGTGGCCGGGGCGGCGAGATCGACCGTCTCGCCCGGCCTTGGCGTCAGCAGCGTCACGCCCTTCTCCGCCGCCGCCTTTTCCGCGCGCCGGATCGGCTCGTCCCAGTCATGGATGGCCAGGTTGAAGGTCGCCCAATGCACCGGCAGCATCGGCCCGCCGCCAACATCGCGCACGACCTCGACAGCATCCTCCGGAATCATATGGATATCGAGCCAGGACTGGCCGGGTCCGTAGGAGCCGACCTTGACGATATTGAGATCGAACGGCCCGAACCGCTCGCCGATCGCGCGGAACTGTTTCGAATAGCCGCTGTCGCCGCTGTAATAGACCCGGTGGGCGGGACCAAGGATCGACCAGGAAGCCCAGAGCGTTTCCTTGTAGTCAAACAGGCCGCGCCCCGAATAATGCCGCGCCGGGGTCGCAACGATGGCGAGATCGCCGAGCGGCATCGTCTCCCACCAGTCGAGGCCATGGATCTGCGCCGCCGGCACACCCCATTCCTCCAGATAGGCGCCAACGCCGAGGGGGACAAAGAATTCCGTCCCCTGCCCTGCGAGATGGCGGATCGTCGCCTTGTCGAGATGGTCGTAATGGCTGTGGGAGATCACTACCGCATCGATACCCTTGAGGTTTTCCAGCGGCAGCGGCGGCGGATGAAAGCGCTTCGGCCCGACAAACTGGAAGGGCGAGGCCCGCTCCGACAGTACCGGATCGGTGAGCAGGCGATGGCCGTCAATCTCGATCAGCACGCTCGCATGGCCGAGCCAGGTCACGTGCAACCCCTCGGGCGCCGGTCCGTCAAGATAACTCTCCGCCAGCGTCACCACGGGGATCGGCCCCGGCGGCACCCGCTGTTCCTCGCCGAAGAACTGCGCCTTCACATAGCCCCAGTCGAGCTCAAACGGCGCCGGAGGCTCGATATTGACAAAGGCGCCGTCATGATAGTTCGGCGAAGCCTCGACGCGGGCGAGCCGCGTGCCGGCGATATGGGCGCTGAGGGCATAGCCGACGCTGACCACCGCGAGGATCAGCACGAGCATTCCGGAACTGACCCCGATCCCGACTTTCTTCCTGAGCCTCATCCGCCCCCTCTGCCGCTTGCCTGTCCGCCAGCATCATAAAGGGCGGCGCTGTGGATAGCTAGAGCCGTTTCATCTTCTCCAGCGGGATCGTGACGTCGGCGACGGTATCGCCCGTATGGGTGGTTTCCGCCCTGGTGATATTGATGAGCAGCACCTCCTCCTCCGATTGCGGCAGATGCTCCACCCCGCGCGGGATTACCAGCAGCTCCCCCTCGCGCACCGTTTCCACATGGTCGCGGAAATTCACGGTCAGGGTGCCCTTGACGACAATGAACAGCTCATCCTCCTCATCATGTTTGTGCCAGACGAAGGAATTCTTCAGCTTGGCAATGCGGACATGCTGGCCGTTGGCCTCGGCGACGATATGCGGGGTCCAGTAGGCATCGAACTGGTCAAATTTTTCCTGTAAATTCACGGTCTGCATCGGGGCGGTCCCTTTCTCTGTGACATTCATGGCGATAGTTGTTTGATCTTGACTTTAGGCGCAAATCAGGAATTATAAAAACTAATTTATTTTATGGAATGAATTAGGTTTTCTAATGATACAGGCACGCCCCCTGCTCGATCTCCATCTGCTCCGGACCTTCTGCGCGGTTGCCGAGACGGCGAGCATGACCCGCGCCGCGCAGCTTCTCAACATGTCGCAGGGCGCGGTCAGCCAGCAGATCCGGAAACTCGAGGAACAGCTCGCCAGTCCGCTCCTCGACCGGCAGAAAACCGGGCTCACCCTGACCGACGCCGGGGAGGTGATGCTCTCCAAGGCGCGGCAGCTTCTCGTCCTCAACGACCGGATCATGCGCGACGTGACGCCGGTGCAGTTTGCGGGAACCCTGTCGCTCGGCATCCCGCTCGACCTGATGGGCGGGCGGCTTCCCAATATCCTCCGGCTGTTCGCCGAGCAATATCCCGATGTCGGCATCAACCTCGTCTGCGCCGGCACGCTTGAGCTCAAGGCGGCGCTGGCCAATGGCGAGCTCGATCTGTCGCTTCTCGAGGAGCAGGACAAGGACCGGAGCGGCCGCTCGCTGTTCACCGACCAGCTTGTCTGGATCGGCGCCCGCGGCGGGACGGTGCGCGCGCGAAACCCCCTCGCCCTGTCGATCGCCAGCACCGGCTGCGTCTTCCGCCTGCCGGCGATGGAGGCGCTCGATCGCATCGCCCGGCCGTGGAAGCGCGTCTATGAGAGCAACAATCTCGACGCCCTGTTCGCGATGATCCGCATGGACCTCGCCGTCGGCGTCTTCCTCAGCAGCCTGGTGCCGCCGGAGCTTGAGAAAATCCCCTTCGGCGACGCCTTCCCGAAGCTGCCGAAATTCCATGTCACCCTCGCGCAAAAGGCGGGGGCCCGCAACGAGATGGCGGCGGCGCTCGCCGATTTTATCGAGAGCGGATATTCGAAGTAGCGGCGCGCCCGTCCTTGTGATAGAGGCAGAATGACCCCCCTACAGACGGGAGAGCCCGATGCGGAAAAGACGCTTTATCGAATGCGATGTGTTCACCTCGACCCCGACCAAGGGCAACGGCCTCGCGGTCGTGCTCGACGGCGAGGGGCTGACGCGCCAGCAGATGCAGGATTTCGCTGCCTGGACGAATTTCGCCGAGACGACCTTCCTCGCGCCCGCCGATGACCCGCGCGCCGACTATCACCTGCATATCTATACGCCGAAGCGCGAGATGCTGTTCGCGGGGCATCCGACATTGGGGAGCTGCGCGGCCTGGCTGCACGCGGGCGGCCAGCCGAAGGCGCCCGGCACCGTGCGCCAGAAATGCGGCGTCGGCATCGTCGATATTGATATCACCGGTGCGGTCCCCGCCTTTATCGCGCCGCCGACGACAATCGCGCCGATGCCGGAGGAGAGTTTTCGCGCCATCGCCGCGCGGCTCGGCCTCGATCCCGCCACCGTGGTGAGAACCGCTATTCTCGAGAACGGGCCGGTCTGGCAGGCGATCGAGCTTCAATCCGCCGCCGACGTGCTCGCCATCGACGGCACGGGGCTGCGCTATCCCGAATTCGTCGGCATCGGGCTGATCGGCGCGCATGAAGATGCCGCGGAATGTGATTACGAGGTGCGGATGCTCGCCCCCTCCAGCGGGATGGACGAGGATCCGATCACCGGCTCGCTGAATGCCGCCCTCGCCCACTGGCTGAAATCGCAAGAGAGGCTCGGGGCCGGCCTTGTCCATGCGCAAGGAACCCGCATCGGCCGCGCCGGCCGCGTCCATATCCGCGAGGACGCCCGCGGCATCCTCATCGGCGGCGAAACCCAGATCATGATCGAGGGAACGCTGACGCTCTAGAATTCGATCGGCACCCAAAGCGACGCCAGCCAGACGCAGAAGAAGAAAAAGACGAAGGACGCGATCACCCAGGCGGTCTTGGCGGCAAAGCTCAGGTCGTTCATCTGCATCGCGCCTTCCCCGCCGCCGTGGCCTGCGTGGCCGCTTTCCCCATGGCCGCCGTGACCGCCCTGCGCGTGGCCCGCGTGCATATGTCCTTCATGCGTCCCTTCGGGGGAGCGATGGCCGAGGCCGGGCGCCGGTTTGTCCTTGCCCGGCAGGGTCATGCAGCCATGCTTCAGATGCTTCGCCACCAGCCAGTAATTGACCGGATAGGCGAAGACCCCGCCGACAATGGCGGCGAGGCTCATGCGGAACCAGAAGGCGGGCGAGAGAGGGCTCTCCGATCCCTCCCAATAGTGCCCGAGCATCACCATCACCGGCACCATGCCCGCCATGACGAAATTCATCGACACCGTCTCGGCGAAGAAGGTTTTCCGAACCGCCCGCCAGTAATTGCCGTCATACATGCGGATCATCATCAGGGCCTGAAAGACGAAGAGCCCGCAGATAAACCCCGCGAGATATTCGAACGCGGCATCGACGCCGTTGGTGAACTGGAAGACCGGCACGATCGAGGCGGCGATGATGATCCCCGTCGCGTCCCCCGCGAGACAATGCATCTCGCTGTTCATCCCCTGCTTCCAGGTCGCCTTCGTGAAGGCGTCATGCGCGCCCGGGAACGGCCGGCGGCAGGTGAGCAGATAGAAGAAGGCCCCGACGGGCCCGGTATAGACGGTGACCAGCACCCAGGCGAGACGCTGCACCCAGCTCGTCACGCCGTTGAAAACGCTGTCCCAGATCACAAACAAAAGGCTCAACCCCGTCAGGCCAAACCAAACCCCCATCGCCCCCTCCAGCATCGCAAATCCTTTCCTTAAGTCAGGCTGCGCGAACCAGTATAGCGGATTTGCAACTCGATTGTCAGGAGGCTACTTAGTGATTAAGATAATGAACCATAAACACTATCTATCCAGCATTGTAACGGTATGAAATGTGAGAAACTTGAAAGACTTACTATCAAGAATATACCGATAACGGGGGATTCCTTTTGGCCTACGTTGGGAAAATATATCAATCAGTAGTTGAAGCAGTAACAGAAAATCGTCTTGAAGAGCCGTTTAGGGCTAGGGACTTCAAAAAGGCGTGTCCGGGGTTTGCGGATCGGACATACAGTGTTTTTTTGCCTAAGCACGCTGTTGATAATCCGGGAGGAACTAGTGAGCTATTTGTAAGAATTAGCCCCGGTTTATATCGAATTAAGCGCCCCTTTCGAAAATACTAGGTCACATCAAAATGGATAATTCGGTTAACACTACGTCAGATGAGACGGGAACTCTAGCCAATGCATACAGCGGATTAGATACTCAGCCAGTATTAGATTTTTTTGCTAGTATTATTGACTCGCTGGCTTGGCCAATCGTCATATTGATAATCATTTTAATTTTCCGTGCTCATCTTATTTCCGCTTTAAAGAATTTGAAATCGGTCAAATATGGTGATGCTGAAGCAACTTTTGAACGCGAATTAGCGGAAGCAACGTTTACCGCACAAGCTCTTGAAACACCAGAAATCGAAACAGCCAAAGAAAATACTGCTCGAATTAATGAATTAATTGAAATGGCGTCCACAAGTCCCACTGGTGCTATCATTGAAGCTTGGAAAGATATAGAAAAGGCGGCACGGGATGTCGTTGAGAAGAGCGGATTGCCGTTAGCAAGTACTCCATCAAGACCATATTTTAACCTTCAAAATTTTCTATCAGATCACAATCTTTTGCCAAAAGCGGAGATCGATACATTTCGTGAGCTAAGGATGATACGAAACCGTGCGGCTCATTCTAATGATTTTGACATCTCGAGTGACATTGCGAGGCGGTATATAAATTTAGCCGACCGTCTAATTGATGCAATAAAAACCTCTGGAATAAAACAACAATTTAATATTCCTGATCCTACTTAAGCAAACGCCTCTTCCCATGTGCCTTTTGTCGCGGCTTTGGAATATTCGGTCGCGCGGTTCTCAAAAAAGTTGGTGTGCTCGACGGCGTTGAGGATGGCATCTAGCCAGGGGAGCGGGTTTTTCTCGATATGGTAGATTTCATCGAGGCCGAGCTGGGTCAGGCGGCGGTCGGCGATATAGCGGATATAGGCCTTGATCTCCTCGGCCGACAGCCCCTCGATATCCCCGGCGCCGAAAGCGAGGTCGATGAAGGCGTCCTCATGGATGACGATCTCGCGGCAGGTCTGATACAGCTCCTCGCAGAATTCCTTGGTCCAGACTTCCGGATTTTCGGAAATGAAGGTCTTGAACAGCTTGATGATGGAGTTGCAATGCAGGCTCTCGTCGCGGACGGACCAGGTGACGATCTGCCCCATGCCCTTCATCTTGCCGGTGCGCGGGAAGTTGAGCAGGATGGCGAAGCTGGCGAACAGCTGTAGCCCCTCGGTAAAGGCACCAAAGACGGCGAGGGTTTTCGCAATCTCCGATTTGTTCTCCACGTTGAACTGCTGCATATAGTCGTATTTGTCCTTCATCTCCTTGTAATGGAGGAAGGCGGAATATTCCGTCTCGGGCATGCCGATGGTATCCAAGAGATGCGAATAGGCGGCGATATGCACCGTCTCCATGTTGGAGAAGGCGGCGAGCATCATCTGCACCTCGGTCGGTTTGAAGACGCGGGTGTAGTGCCGCATGTAGCAGTTGTTAACCTCGATATCCGACTGGGTGAAGAAACGGAAAATCTGCGTCAGCAGATGCCGCTCCGACTCGGTCAGGTTGTTGTGCCAGTCCTTCACGTCATCGGCGAGCGGCACTTCCTCCGGCAGCCAGTGAATCTGCTGCTGTTTCAGCCAGGCATCATAGCACCAGGGATAGGAAAAGGGCTTGTAGACGGGCTTCGCATCAAGGAGGGACATGGGTCTGGATCTATTCTGAACGTAATCGGTTGATAGTAAGCCGGACTTCCACAGATGCTCTAATTTAATAGCTTATTATCTGCTTGCTGAAGCCAGCAATTTTTTGCGGTCCAAACATATCATAGTTAATTTTTTTAACAACATTTTCCCCTGACACTCGACCGCCATTTTTGATCGAAGACAGAATTAGAAAATTGCAATGATGTTTTTATTATTCTACATTTACGATAAGGTTTTAGCGTTTTGGGGGAGAGCAGAATGACTTCTGAAATCGTAGTTATGAATCGATACGCCGTTACACTAGCGGCGGACAGCGCTACTACCGTAACAAAGTGGATTGATGGGGAAAAAGAAGTTCGCTATTTCAAAGGAGCTAACAAAATTTTTCAACTCTCTAATCATCAACCTGTTGGTATGATGATTTATAGCTCCGCTGACCTACATGGTGCACCTTGGGAAGTCCTGATTAAAGATTTCAGAATTTCTCTAAAAGACAAATCATTCAACGAATTAGTTGGATATGTCGATGAATTTTTTAAATTCATTGAAAACCATCAACATATTTTTCCTCAATCAAAGAAAGAAGAGATATTTAGGTCTAATGTGATTACTGTTTCTTGGATTTATGTCCTCCAAATAAACGAGGATAAGAAATATCGAGCTGCAAGGATAAAAAAATCGAAAAACAAAATTTCCTCAGAAATTCTGAAGAAAAATGAAAAAAAACTAGATAGAAAAGATCTGCTTGACGGATTTGAGGAAGAAGAACTTGAAAAAGCACTAAACCAATATAGCGAAGATATTTCTAATCAAATTGCCGAAAATTTAAAAAATATAGGCATGGATGGCGAGATCGATGCCAAACTTCTAACTACAATCTGCATTAAGGCCAAATTCAAGGAAATAAACAATCTTGGAAATGAAACCGGAGTGGTATTCGCCGGTTACGGAGATCACGAATTTTACCCGTCATTTAAAGAATATAAATGTTTAGGATTCGTTAACAATAAACTTGTTAAGATAGAAGAATCTAGCGAGTCAATTAATGATGATAACGTTTCGTGCATCACACCCTTTGCTACAACCTCAATGATCAATACGTTTATGGTAGGGTTTAGCGAGGATGTATATAGTAACACAAGAAATCAGCTTAAAAATACACTTGAAAAATTTGGTTCACAACTCGCTAACGAACTCGGTCATGAAATACCTGAAAATTTCGAGGAAATGACGTCTAAAGCTAGTGACAGCCATATCAATGAATGGCTAGGTGCAGCGTTCAAAGCACATTACACTCCGTTAAGTAATGTTATTGGCTCACTACCAGTAGACGAAATGGCAGAGTTAGCAGAAACACTTATTAGTTTGCAATCGCTAAAAGAAAAGGTAACCCAGCCAAGTGAATCTGTTAGTGGACCAATTGACGTTGCAATTATATCCAAGGGTGACGGCTTTATTTGGGTTAGGAGAAAGCACTATTTTGAAGCAGAGCTTAACTCGAAATTTTTTCTAAGACAAAGAAACGGTTTTTAGTATACAACCTTTCAAGCAGGAGGACAGCATGATCAAGTATGACGACTTGTTGATAAACATCAAACATCAATCCGCAAAAAGCGATTACCAGCCAGCCTTGAAAGTACGTCAAAACGAAAACGAGAATTCAAGGGATGAGAAGCAGGTGGAAAAAGTTTCTTACGAGAAAGTTCTTCAACTTGCTAGGTCCAGCAAAAATTATAACGATTTTCTAGATGCGCTTGATAAACAGAATGCTTGAAATGAGTTACTTAAAACATTGACTACTCATAAATATAAGTCGCAAATAAATTTCAAACATTCATTTTGTTAAATAATACCCCGCCCTACTGGCAGGCGAGGCATTCTTCGTAATCGACGGCTTCGCCGGCGGCCTCGACCGCTTCGGCCATGGCGGGGGCGAGGCTGGCGGCGAGCTCGCGGAGCTCTTTGGGCAGTTCCTCCTTCGTCGCCACCACTTCCGCACGCTGCATGGATTTGGAGCGGCAGTAATAAAGGCTCTTCACGCCCTGCTTCCAGGCCATCATATGGATCTGGTGCAAATCGCGCTTATGCACATCGGCGGGCAGGAAGATATTCACCGACTGCGACTGGTCGATCATCGGCGTGCGGTCGGCGGCCAGCTCGACGATCCAGCGCTGATCGAGCTCGAACGCGGTCTTGAACACGTCTTTTTCGTGATCATCGAGGAAATCAAGATGCTGGACAGAGCCTTCCTTCACGGTGATGGAACTCCAGACATCCTCGTTATCATGGCCCTTCTCGGCGAGCAGCGCCTTCAGATGCGGGTTGCGCACGTTGAAGCTGCCCGAGAGCGTCTTGTGGGTATAGCTGTTGGCGGCGGCCGGCTCGATCCCCGGGCTGGCACCGCCGCAGATGATGGAGATGGAGGCCGTGGGCGCGATCGCCGTCTTGTTGGAGAACCGCTCGTTAAAGCCGTAATCCGCCGCATCCGGGCAGGCGCCCCGCAATTTCGCAAGCGATTTCGACGCCGCATCGACGCCCTTCTGGATATGGGTGAAGATCTTCGTGTTCCAGACTTTCGCCATGACCGATTCCAGCGGCACGCGCTTGGCCTGCAGGAAGGAATGAAAGCCCATCACGCCGAGGCCGACGCTGCGTTCGCGCGCCGCGGCGTATTTCGCCCGCGCCATCTCGTCCGGCGCACGGTCGATGAAATCCTGCAGAACGTTGTCGAGGAACAGCATCACATCCTCGATAAATCCGTCCTGCCCCACCCACTCGTCGTACTTTTCGAGGTTGAGCGAGGAGAGGCAGCAGACCGCCGTGCGTTCCTGACCCAAATGGTCGGTACCGGTCGGCAGGGTGATTTCCGCGCAGAGGTTGGAGGTTTTAACCTCCAGCCCGGCGAGCTTGTGATGCTCCGGCATCTGGGCGTTCACCCGGTCGTTGAAGATGATATAGGGCTCGCCGGTCTCGACCCGCGCCGTGAGAATGCGAATCCAGAGGCTGCGCGCGCTCACCGTGCGGACGACGGCATGGTCATGCGGGCTGGTCAGCGCCCATTCCGCATCCTCCTCCACCGCGCGCATGAAGGCGTCGGAGACGAGGATGCCGTGATGCAGGTTCGGCGTCTTGCGGTTGGGATCGCCACCGGTCGGTCGGCGGATCTCGATAAACTCCTCAATCTCCGGATGGGAGATGGGTAGGTAAACGGCCGCGGACCCACGACGGAGCGAGCCTTGACTGATGGCCAGCGTCAGGCTGTCCATCACCCGGATGAACGGCACCACGCCCGAAGTCTTGCCGACCGCGCCCACGCCTTCGCCGATGGAGCGGAGATTGCCCCAATAGCTGCCGATGCCGCCGCCCTTGGCCGCGAGCCAGACATTCTCGGTCCAGAGATCGACGATGCCCTTCAGGCTGTCATTCGATTCATTGAGGAAACAGGAGATCGGCAGGCCCCGGGTCGAGCCACCGTTCGAGAGAACCGGCGTCGAGGGCATGAACCAGAGCTTGCTGATATATTCATAGATACGCTGGGCATGGGAATCGCCTTCGCCATAGGCGCTCGCCACCCGACCGAACAGGTCCTGGAAACTCTCGCCCGGCAGCAGGTAGCGGTCTTTCAGGACCGCCTTGCCGAATTCCGTCAGATATTTATCCCGACTATGGTCGATCTGTACACGTGCGCCCCCTTTGACCTGTACGATATCCGTCAACATATCGACCGTATCCAGCATGCTTTTACCCCTTCTCACTCTCATAGCGTCCAACACCGGCCAGGCCGGGTACATGTCATAAAATTTCGCTCAACTTGCCTTATTTTTGTAATAATTGCCGGATATGCTGGTTGTTCGTTCCGGTTATTACAACAATAAGCGATTTTCTGTGTCGTTAATTGAACGTTATTTGCCCCGCAAAACGCGATCGGCCACTACATATTGTATAAAGCCGGTTTCCGCGTCAACTGCTTGTGGAAAACTTTTTAAAAAAATAAAACTTGACGAATCGCCAAATGGCGATTTCGGCATTTTTTAGGGTTTTTCCGGCCCCGAAACCAGCGCCACCACCCCGCGCCGGGCCCGGACCGAAACGCGGCGCCAACCACGCGCCCAACTCTGCCGCCGCGCGGCCTGCCCCTCCGCCCGGACGCCGCGGAGGGTAAAAAAGAAGCGCCGAAACGAATTTCAGCGCCTTGTCTTACGTCATGCTATTGGATGAAAGAACGAAGATAAGGGCCCGTTAATGGGTTACTTTCTCCGTCCGCGACAGCATCGCTATCTTCTCCTTGAGCCTGAGTTTTTCGCGCTTGAGTTCACTGATATGCACATGATCTGCGGACGGGCTGGCCAGTTCATTCTCGATTTTTTCCTCGATCTGATGATGCTTTTCGGTCAGCTGTGCTACATGATCTGCTGTGCTCATAGTGTATCTCCTCTGCTAGAAACGACAGGGCGCTGGCGCACCAGCGCTGGACAACTTTATATTACAGAATTATGAACTCGAAGACCATGAATCAATGCCCGGGGGCGAGATTATTTTGACGGACAAAAAGAAAGCGGCGGAAAACCAACGGCTTGTCGTCGGCATCAGCGGCGCGTCCGGCGCGGCGCTCGGCATCCGCCTGCTTCAGGCCTGCAAAACTCTCGGGATCGAGACCCATCTCGTCATCTCCAGGGCCGGGGAAATCACCATCGCGCAGGAAACGGACATGAGCGTCTCGGCGGTGAAGGCGCTCGCCTCCCACACCCATAAGTCAGCGGATATCGGCGCGGCCATCGCCTCGGGCTCCTATCTGACCATGGGCATGGTGGTCGTGCCCTGCTCCATCCGCTCGATGTCGGAAATCGCGACAGGCGTGACCTCGAGCCTGCTCACCCGCGCCGCAGACGTTTGTTTAAAAGAACGCCGTAAGCTGATACTGGCTGTTAGGGAAACGCCCTTTCATACGGGCCATCTGCGCAGCCTCACCCAGCTGTCCGAGATGGGCGCGATCATCGCCCCGCCGGTCCCCGCCTTCTATACGAAGCCCGAGACCACCAGCGAGATCGTCGATCAGTTCACCGGCCATCTGCTGCGGTTGATGGGAATCGAGAATGACATCGCCCGGGAATGGACGGGGCTGAAGGGCGGCGCCTGACCGCCCCCTATTTCCCGAGTTTTTCGAAAATGCCGTAATAGAGCCGTTCGCATGTTGCGACGAAACTCTCGCGCTGGCTTTCCGGATATCTTTGATCCGTCACCCGTTTGTCGCCGCAGGCGCCGACGCAGCCATCGAGCGGACGGCGCATCGTGCGCTCCCGATTCACAGCCTTTTTCGTCTCGCAATAGGCCTTTTTATCCGGCATCAACGCGATCCGTTGGGCCAGGCTCATGCCCTCTTCCGCCTTTGGCGGGGGCGGCGGATTGGCGGCAAGCACCCGCTGATGCTCCGCATTGCATTGCTCGACGGCAGATGCATCACTCGAATTCCTCATGGCGTTTGCGCAGGCCTCGGCGCAGGACCTGTCCTTTTTCATCTTGCAAAAACCCACCTGATCCCGAAGTGTATATTGCAAGGGCTTTGGCTGCGGCTGACCGGCGGGCTGGCTGCTCATCGGGATCGCGTCCCGATAGAACCGGTCGCATTTCTCGCCAAGATCGGCATCGCCCGGATTTTTGGCGGCGACCAGACATATTTTCGCGCAGCCATATTCCTTTTCCGACTTGCAGGCCTCCGCCTGATTATTGAGCTGCTTCTGCCGCGGAGACAGCTCCGCCGCGGCGGCAATCCCGACCGCTCCGATCGCGGTGAGGATCATGAATAAACAGGACTGGCGCAGGAATTTACGAAACTGATTCATAACTCTTTTTCGGTGGTGAAAGGTGATTTCAGGCGGCGAACAGGCCGGTCAGGCGGGGGTCGGCCTCGGGGAAGGCCTGCTGCCAGATGATCAGGAGGTCGGACAGATCCTCGGAATCGATGGTCTCCGTGACATGGTTGAGATAGGCGGTGAGGTTGTCGGCGGCCGCGCCGCCCCGCTCCTCCACCCCGAAGGAGCCGGTCGCCGGGCGGTTCAGGATTTCATTGAGAAACTGGATTTCCATATGCTCCGCGAACAGCTCGCCGTCCGCGACGCCCCTGCCAAGCTCCGAGGCGAGCCGGTTATCGGCGGGGGAGATCGGGCCCTTGAGGAACCGGCGCACATGACGGAGCGGCGCAATCACCTCCGCCTGCCATCGTTGCCCCGCCGCGATGCCGGCGCGGAGTTCCTCCTCCGAGAGGCGGCCCCGCCCGCTCGCCGCCGCCCAGAGACAGAACAGCAGCATATTCACATCCAGACCGCGCCGGTCCTGCAGCCGGAGGCAGGCCGCCGACACCCCGGCGTCGTTATAGAGCTTCACCGCATAGTCCCAGAGCTGGCTCGGCGGAAAAACCGCCGTCGAAAATATCGCCAAAAACCCATCCCCCTCTTCGTTGCGGCCACCGCCGCCTAGCCGTCACCGGCCCCCTACGATACCTGCCGGACGGATGAAGAATCAATCTTCTTGTTGGCGGCGCGGTTTTTGACCGGCGGCGGGCTATTCACCGCGCAGGATGCGAAGACCGGCCGGACGCGGATCCGCCGGAGGGCGCGACATCCGGTCTTTTACCGGCGGTCATTCGTGAAATCCGCATCGCGCGGCTAGGTTTTCGCGGCGAATGATGTTACTATTGCGCACTTGATATGCGCGGGAATTGCGGGGGCGCATAGCTGTCGCTTCATTGGAAAATAGTTGTCGGAGTGCCTTGGAAAATGGCGGAAATTGACGAGCAGGAAATGCTCCGGGCAAAATTGGAACAGCTTAAAACCGAACATGGCGATCTGGATCGGGCCATCGACGCCCTGATCGAATCCGGGAATTACAATTCGTTGCAGCTGCAACGGTTGAAGAAACGCAAGCTGATCCTGAAGGATCAGATCTATGCAACGAAAAATATGCTGCTGCCGGATATCATCGCCTGACGCCATTGCCGGCGAGAGGATCAGGCCTGCGGGCGGTTTTCTTTATGCTTTTCCTTGTACATTTCGCTGTCCGCCGCGCTGAGCGTCTGTTCCGGGCTCTGTCCCGCATGGATCGAGACGACGCCGGTCGCCAGCGAGGTCGGCAGCGCCGCTCCCTTCCAGATGATCGGTTTTTCCGCGAACAGCTTGGGCAGCCGGTCGAGGAGATGGCGCGCATCCTCGGGCTTGGTGCGGGCCAGGATCATGCCGAACTCGTCCCCGCCGAGCCGCCCGACAATGTCGGTTTCGCGCACGCTCTCCTTTAGCCGCAGCGCCACCTGTGAGAGGACGAAATCCCCGGCCTCATGCCCGAGCTCGTCATTGATCGACTTGAAGCGGTTGAGATCGAGATAGACGAGGCTCGCTTCCGTGCGGTAGCGCTCGACCGAGGCCTGCACGCGGGTCAGCTCGCGCACGAAGGCGCGGCGGTTATAGATCGGCAGCAGCGGATCGCGGTCTGCCACCTCCTCCGCGTCCTTGAGGCGGCGGGTCAGGTCGCGGATATTCTGGCGCAGCCCCTCTACCTCCGCCATCAGGGTCATGATCGCCTCGCGCACCTTCGGCGTCAGTTCCGGCTCCGGAATGCCAAGGATGCTCATGCTGTCATGGATGTCGCGGGGTTCGCTCCCGCTATAGAGACTGGCCGAGGGCGACGCGCCCTTCTTTTTTGTCTCCGCGGTCCTGCCGACCGGCAGTTTTTCGCCCATGGGTCCGATTTTCATGACGTACTCCAACTCCCGCCAGTGAATATTCACACAAGTTTAAAGTAAATATGGCGAAAATTCAAAACATTCCAGGACGCCCCTCTCCGGCAAGCTTCCCTTGCGTCTTTTTCTGGCATGCCTATAATCGCCAGCTTCGAACCGCCAGGGTCAACGCAGGGGCAGGAAAATATGACCGTTCGGGATGTGCAAGTCGGGATTATCATGGGCAGCCAGTCCGACTGGGAAACCATGAAGAACGCCGCTGAAACGCTGGAGAGGCTGGGCGTCGCCTATGAGTCGAAAATCGTCTCGGCCCACCGGACGCCGGACCGCCTCTATGAATATGCAAGCCATGCGGCAGCGCGCGGGCTGAAGGTGATTATCGCCGGCGCGGGCGGCGCGGCGCATCTGCCGGGCATGGCCGCCGCGATGACCACGCTCCCCGTCCTCGGCGTCCCCGTCGAGAGCAAGGCGCTGAAAGGCATGGACAGCCTTCTTTCCATCGTCCAGATGCCGGGCGGCGTGCCCGTCGGGACGCTGGCCATCGGCAAGGCGGGGGCGATCAACGCCGCCCTGCTCGCGGGCCAGATCCTCGCCCTGAACGATGCCGCCATCGCCAAGGCAGTGCGTGACTGGCGCGATCAACAGACCGACGCCGTCGCTCTCGACCCCAAATAACAGAGGTTTCCATGACAGTTATCGCGCCCGGCGGACATATTGGCATTCTCGGGGACGGACAGCTTGGCCGGATGATGGCCATCGCCGCCGCCGAAATGGGCTATTTCGTGCATATCTTCGGCCCCGAGGAGGATAGCCCGGCGGCGCAGGTCGCGCATCGCTCGACCGTTGCCTCCTATGCCGACAAGGCGGCGCTCGAAATCTTCGCGAAAAGCGTCGATGTGGTGACGCTGGAGTTCGAGAATATCCCGACGGACACGGTCGCGTTCCTGAGCGGCATCGTCCCCGTCCGCCCCGGCGCGAAGGTGCTGGAGATCACCCAGGACCGGCTGCTCGAGAAGACCTTCGTCAATAATCTCGGCATCGGCACGGCAACCTTCGCGAATGTCCAGTCGATCAACGAGCTGGTGCAGGCGGTCAAGCAGATCAAGACCCCGGCGATCCTGAAGACCCGCCGCCTCGGCTATGACGGCAAGGGGCAGGTGAAGATCACCAACGCCAGCAGCCTCGACGATATCTGGGCCGAGATGAAGGACGCGCCGTCGATCCTGGAAGGCTTCGTCAATTTCAAGATGGAAATCTCAGTGATCGTCGCCCGCAGCGCCCAAGGCGAGACCGCCGCCTTCTGCCCGGTGGAGAACCGCCACAAGAACCATATCCTCGATGTCACGCTGGCCCCCGCCGATATCCCGAAGCGGCTCGTCGACAAGGCCATCGATATCGCCGAGCGGATCGCCAACCGGCTCGATCTCGTCGGCATGGTCGCGGTTGAGATGTTTGTCACCAAGGATAACCAGATCCTCGTCAACGAGCTGGCGCCCAGGCCCCATAACTCCGGTCACTGGACGATTGAGGGATGCGCCACCAGCCAGTTCCGCCAGATCATCCGCGCCGTCTGCGGCCTGCCGCTCGGCCGGCCCGACCGCCATTCCAACGCAGTGATGACGAACCTGATCGGCAAGGATGTGGAGCGTTGGGGCGCCCTGCTCGAAGACCCGGAGAACAGCCTGCATCTCTATGGCAAGGCAGAGGCGCGAGAGGGCCGCAAGATGGGCCATGTCACCCGCCTGATGCCGTTAAGCCAGAAGCCGAAAGTCTGATCAGGCCCAGCCGCCCGCGAAATAGAGCACCTGCCCGGTGATGAAGTTCGACTTGTCGGAGACGAGGAAGAGAAGGTAATCGCCCGCCTCTTCCTGCGTGCCGAGACGGCCGAGCGGTATCTGCGAGGTGATCTTCTTGAACGCCGCCTCGTTTTCCAGCAATTCCTTGGGGAAATAGTCCGGGCTCTCGACGAAATTGGGCGCGAGCGCGTTTACCTGGATATTATGGCGGCCAAGCTCCTTGGCGAGGCTCTGGGCCAGCGCATTCGTCCCGCCGCGCGCCGCCACATACATGGAATAGTTGGGAATGCCGTGCTTCGGCGCGGCGGAGGAGATAAAGAGGATTTTTCCGCGACCCGCCTTCTTCATATGTTTCGAGACTTCCTTGGCGAAATGAAAGCCGCGCACCATCAGATTCTCGACCGTGCGGCGGAAATCCTCGATATCCGCCTCGTCAATGGCGGCCTTCAGCGCCGGGAAAGCATCATTATTGATCATCACATCGATCCGCCCCTCGCCTGCGATGATTTTTTTGACAATGTCGGTGGGGTCCTGCTCGGCCAAGGCAATGGTGCCGGGGATGTCCGCTTCAAACGCGTCGCGCGCGGCGGCATCGGTGAAGGCCGCGTCATGGGCATAAACGGTCGCGCCTTCCGCCGTCATGACACGGCTGCCGGTCTTCCCCAGAAAATGCAGCGCATCGGTGATCAGGATGATTCTATTATTCAGCATTTTTTTGTCCCGATTTTTTATGGTGATATCGGGAACCAGAATAGGACCTGCCCCGGCAAAGGCAAGGCTGTTGTAAGGCGGCTTAGTGGCCGCCGCTCAAAATTCCGGTTTTGACCGAATAATCCACCGCCACGCCGTAGTTGGGGTCATCATCGGAATCAATCATCAACTGCCCGGCCCGGTTGAGGAGCTTGTGACAGTCGCGCGACAGATGGCGCAGCTGCACATGCTTGCCGAGCGCGTTATATTTCGACGCCAGCACCTCGATCGCCTGCAAGGCGGACTGATCCACCACCCGGCTGTTCATGAAGTCGACAACGACGAGGTCGGGATCGCCCTTGAGGTCGAAAAGCTCCGCGAAGCCGTCGGTGGAGCCGAAAAAGAGCGGCCCCTCGATCTTATAGATCTTCACGCCCGCTTCGGTGATTTCGGTGACGGCATGAATGCGCCGGGCATTGTTCCAGGCATAGACAAGCGCCGAGACAATCACGCCGACGACAACCGCGACGGCAAGGTCGCTGAGCACCGTCACCACGGTCACCAGGATAATCACCAGGGTATCGGCCAGCGGAATGATCCGCATAATCCGCAGGCTCTGCCAGGCGAAGGTGCCGATCACCACCATGAACATCACGCCAACCAGCGCGGCCAGCGGGATCTGCTCGATCAGCGGCGAGGCAAAGAGGATGAAGGAGAGCAGAAAGAGCGCCGCCGCAATACCGGAGAGCCGCGACCGGCCGCCCGACTTCATATTGATGATCGACTGGCCGATCATGGCGCAGCCGCCCATGCCGCCGAAAAAGCCGGTCACCGTATTGGCAAGGCCCTGCGCCATGCATTCCTGCGACGCGCCGCCGCTCTCCTCGGTGATCTCACCGACGAGGTTGAGGGTCAGCAAGCTCTCGATCAGGCCGATGGCCGCGAGGATCAGGGCGAAGGGGAAGATGATCTTGAGCGTCTCCAGATTGAGCGGCACCATGGGAATATGGAATTCCGGCAGGCCGCCCTTGATGGAGGCCAGATCGCCGACGCGCGGCACATCCAGGCCGAAGGCGATGACGATCCCGGCGACAAGGGCAATACCGGCAAGCGGTGCGGGGATCGCCGTGGTGAGCTTCGGCATCAGCCAGATTGCCGCCATGGTCAGCGCCACCAGCCCCAGCATCAGCGCGAGCGGCCCGCCGCTCATCCAGACGATCTCGCCATAGGTATCGACGGTCTTGAACTGGGTGAGCTGCGCCATGAAAATCACGATGGCGAGGCCATTGACGAAACCGAGCATGACCGGATGCGGCACCAGGCGGATGAATTTCCCGAGCCGGAAGATGCCTGCGAGAAGCTGCAAGATGCCCATCAGCACGACGGCGGCGAACAGATACTCCACCCCGTGCAGCGCGACCAGCGAGACCATGACGACAGCGAGCGCCCCGGTCGCACCGGAGATCATGCCGGCGCGCCCCCCGATCAGCGCCGTGATCAGCCCGACGATAAAGGCCGCATAGAGCCCGACCAGCGGATGCACCCCGGCGACAAAGGCGAAGGCCACCGCCTCCGGCACCAGCGCGAGCGCGACCGTCAGGCCCGATAAAATCTCGGTCTTCACACGGGCGGGAGTAAAGCGAAGGGGTTCAGCGCGTCGGCCACCGGCAGCAGACAGCAAACCGGTAACAGCGGCAAGCGTTGGCTTGATCAATATATCTCTTCCATTTCGGGGAATTTCGTAAGGCCGCACTATAACCGACCGACCCCCGAATGCAAAGAATTATATTGCAGTGCAGCAAGCTTGCTCGGCAGGGCGTGGGGCGGCGGCCTTTATTTCGGTAGGCCCGCCGCGATCAAATCCTTGCGGAGCTTGTGGCGGATAAGGGGATCGCGCCAGGTTTCCTTGGAGATAAAATTGGCGGCCGTCAGTTCCCTGTTTATCGCCAGCGCCTTTTGCATGACAATCTCGGCCTCCTGCTGTCGACCGAGCGCAATCAGCGTCGCACAGTGATACAGGCGGCTGCGAGAGGTTTGTGCGGGCAGTTCGTTCAGGGCCTGGACCGCCAGTTCATGGTGACCAGCACAAAAATGCGCAATCCCACGCTCCTCGATGCACCAGGCCGGCAGTAACCTGTCCAGTTCCTCGGCCCTTTCAAGAAGTTCCAGCGCCTTGTCCGGCTCGCCGTTGAAGGTATAGAAGGCCGCCGACCGGGCGAGGATATAGGCGTCCGACGGGCTCAGGGCCATCGCCCGTTCATGATGATATTTCGCCGCCTCGAAATTACCTTCCAGCATGAGTATCGCGCCCATGATCCTTTGTGCTTCGGGATTGTTGGCATCCAGCTCCATGGCCTTTTCAATAAAGATTTTTTCTTTTTTCATATCGAATTCCGGGAGCCACGATGAGGCACAGATCCGCCAGGCATAGGCCGGTCCGTAAGTCGGGTCTTCCGCAATTGCCCTGTCAAACCAACTCACCGCCAGCCGGATATTCTCATAGGTAATGCCGCCAATGCGGTGCAGATCAAGTCCGCGGAGCATGAAATCATAGCCCGTCATGTTCTCCGGCGGCTTGCGCCGGGCGATAGCGATGGCGTCGGTTTCGACGCGGCCGAGGATAGTCGCGGCGATCTGCGTCGTCATGGTGTCAAGCAGCTCAAACAAATCGGCGAACTGGCGGGTGATCCTGTCTGTCCAGACGGCAATGCCGGTCTGGCCGTTGGTCAGCTCAAGCGACAGCCGGACCTTGTCGCCAAGCCGCCGCACCTGCCCTTCCAGCACATAGATGACCCCAAGATCCTGGGCAACCTCGGAGGGGTTCGCCTTGGTTTCCCAAAAGGCGAAACTGGCGCTGCGCGAGGCGACATGCAGCTTCTTGAAGCGGGCCAGCTCCAGTATGATTTCCTCGGTCAGTCCTTCCGCGAGATAGCGCTGGTCCTCATCTCCGCCCGCTGAAATGAAGGGCAGCACGGCGACTGAATTGGGGTGAATGACTTTCGGTACTGCCGCCCGCTGGCTCGGCGATGACAAGAAGACATGGGCGCCAATATGGCCTTTCAACCTGTAAATGCGGATCGGGTCGGAAATATTCTTGAAGCGCTGCTCACCAAGATCATCGAAGGAAAAGGGCGAATTGCGCTTGATCTGGTCAAACAGGGCCTGCGAGAGGTGGATTGTATCGGGATCGGCTCCCTGCTGGATCCGGGCGGCAAGATTAACGCCATCGCCAAGAAGATCGTCGCCTGACACCATCACGTCGGCAAGATGCAGGCCGAAGCGCATTTTCATGTGATTGGCGATTTCCGGCGGCAGCGCCGCCAATCCCTCCCGAATACCGGCGGCCGCCTTCACGGCGTTGATGGGGCTTGGAAATTCTGCAAGTGCCGCGTCTCCTGCCCGGTTGAAGATACGGCCGCCACCGGCCTGCACCGTCTCGGTGATCAGGTTCTGGCAAACGTCAAGATGTGCTGCCGTCTCTTCTTCCGCCTGCTCCATCATGCGGCTGTAACCGACGACATCCGCGACCATGATTGTGGCGAGACGCCGCTGCAATGCCATTATTCAACGCCTGTTCACTTGGTATATTCCGAATTTCTGAAATAATATTGTCACAGGGTAAAGGCAATAGCGAGAATTTACTTCCTTCTGCGGCACCAGAACTGGTACATGCCGCGGAAGAGCGCCGGGTGCTCCGCCTCCACCGCCGCCCAGTTGCCGAGGTTGCGCCCGGCGGGATCGTCCTTGTGGCGCGCGCGATAGGCCTTCTTCACGCGGCTTTCGGTGAATTCGAAGCCGAGAAATTCGAGCCCGAGCGTTTCGATCGCCGCCTTGATGCGCGGAATATCGAAGCGCTGCTCATGGCGGTGGAACAGCAGGTCGCGGCAACCGCTCAAAGAGTAGAAATCAAGCTCCTTCGTCACTCCCTTCGCCGGATGGTCGTCCGGCAGCGCCAGGATATCGGACCGGAGCCGGCGGATATCGTCGAGGGTGAGCGTCTCCATCCGCTCCTCCCCCACCATGGCGCGGACGGCGGCAACGTCCTGCCGCGCCTCCTCGCTATAGAGCGCGACTTTCATCACGCCCGCGGGCGTCAGATGATCGATCAGGCCCTGCCACGCCGCCTCCGGGTCGGCCATGTGATGGAGGACGCCGCAAGCCTCGATCAGATCAAACCGGCCGAGGGTTCCGGGAAGCGCCACCAGGTCGGCCTCGGCGAAGCTGACATTGTCGATGCCGAGCGCCTCCGCCTGCCGGGCGCCATAGGCGAGCGAGGTGCGCGATAGATCGATCGCCGTCACCTTCGATCCGGTAATCCGCCGCGCCGTCCGGAGCGCATGGCGCCCCGTGCCGCAGCCGGCGATCAGCACCTTCGGCCGGTCGGGCAGCGCGGCGAAGGCGGTGCCGGGAAACAGGGACTTGAGCAGCGCCGGGAGAGTCGTCTCGCCGCCGCTTCGAAGGCCGCGCCAGCGCGGATAGGGGCTTTCCTCATATTGCTCGCGCACCGCATTTGACACCGCATCGTCACTGCTGGAGAGGCAGGGCAAGGTCCCCCGCAGTTGCCATTCGCGGAGCTGCTGCGGCCCCATGCGGATCAGCAGGAGACGGCACCAGGGCAGCGCCTCCAGCAGGTCCTCCCCCTTCTCAAGGATCTCGTCGGCGATCTCCGGCTCGATCCGGCCATAGAGCGCGGCGATCAGCGCGCTTTCAAGGTCGGTCACCACCGGCGGCTCGCCGTTCGGCGGCTCCAGCGCATATTCGCCGAGCGCGAGCTGCAGCGCCAGCAGCGCGATCACCTCGAAGGAGGGGAAGGCATCGCCCGCAAGGATGCTGCTCCGCGCCGCTGAGATCCATTCGCCGATCTCGGCGGAGGGCAGGATGAGCTTCGAGAAGGCGGCGGCGATCACCGGCTCGTTAAAGGCGCCGGTAAGCACGCCGAGCGCCTCCGCGCCGCTGGCCATCTTGCGGATGCCCGCCTGCCGGTTGATGCGGGCGAGCAGGGTGAGGATAAAGCGGTCGCTCTCCACCTCGTCCGTATTGAGGCAGCGCAGCATCGCCTCGTCCCCCGCGGGACCGAGATCGCCGACCGGCATCCGCTCCAGCAGGTCGGCCAGTTCCTGCAGCGCGGGCGGCGCAAAATCATCGAGCGCGGCGAGCTTCAGCCCGGCGCGCACGGCCTCGCGGAACTTTTCCTTCTCGCACAGGAAGCGCGCCAGCCCCCGCCAGGCCAATTTATAGGCAGGATCGGCGGCAATCGCGGCGCGGAAGGATTTTTCCGCGGCCAGCGCCTTGCCCTCCTCCTTCTGGATCAGCGCGAGATTGTAATGGGCCGGGGCGAGACGCCGCTCGATCTTCAGAATCTGCCGGTAAATCGCCGCCGCCGCGGCCAAATCGCCGCGCCGCTGCAACGCCGTCGCTTCTGCCAGTTTTCGCTCGATATCCGCCTGCACGCGTCTCTCCTCCTGAAAGTCAGGGCCAATGTAGGCGATAACGCCCCGCGCCGCCAGCCACTTGCTGCCCAAAAAATAGCCGAAAATGTTGCGTCGCAACAAAAAATGATGAAAAACCGGGCAATTTTAGGGTGCGTTTGCGAAGCGATATTTCTAAACCATTGAAAAATATAAATATTATTTTCTGGCACAGCCTTTGCAATTCTTGGAACCATCAACCATGCGTATAGGAATTAGCCGAATGACCATTTCCAAGTATCTTATTATCCCGATGATTGCGGTGACATCCGCGTCCCTCGCCAGCGCCGAGCCGCTGGTTGCGGAGAGCGACGTTCCCGGCGAGTTCTCGGCGAATATTTCCCTGACTTCCGACTATATTTTCCGCGGTATCTCGCAAACCGGAAATAATCCCGCCGTCCAGGGCGGTTTCGATTATTCCTACGACTTCGGTCCGGCCGCCGTGAGCGCCGGGGTCTGGGCGTCGAATGTGAAATTCGGCGATGCGACGATCGAGATTGACTATTATGCGGGCGTCGGCGGCAGCATCGACGCCTTCAGCTGGGATCTTTCGGCCATCTACTACACCTATCCCGGCGCGGACGGCAATCTGAACTACGATTTTTTCGAAATTGCCCCCTCTGTCGGCTATGACTTCGGCGTTCTTTCCGTCAATGCCGGCGTCAACTATTCACCCGAATATTTCGGGGACAGCGGCGACGCCTTCTACACCCATGGCGGCATCGATATCCCGCTTGGCGATTACTTCACCTTAAGCGGCACGATCGGTTATCAGACGATTGACGACAATGCCGCCTGGGGCACCGATGACTATATGGATTATGGCATCAGTATCTCGACCGAAATTGCCGGTTTCGGCCTCAGCGCCGGCTGGACCGACACCGACCTTCCGAGCGGTCAATGTGATGATGCCTGCGGTATCTTCTCCGTCGCCTTGTCCCGCTCATTCTAGCTATTCCCGCTGGGCCATGATCTGGTCTCCCCTTTCATGGTCCTGACCTTGCCGTCCGGCGTCCCTACTCCCGTCGGACGGCTTTTTTTCCTGATTATCCAGCCCCGCCCTGATCCGGCCGCCCGAGCAGCAGGAAATGCGCTTTCGTGGTGAAGGCGAGCTTGCCCTCCTGCGTGGTGCAGCGAAGCACGGTATCAAGCCAGCCCCGCCCGGCCTTCGAGCTCGGCCGGGTATCCAGCACCTCCATCTCCGTCGTCAGCACATCACCGGCGAACAGCGGCGCGAGGAAATCGAGCTCGATGCCAAGGCCCGAGGGCAGGAAATGCCATTGCTGCCAGACCTTCGTCGCCGCCCTGGAGGAGAGCGCGAAGGTATAGGCGCCGCAGGCAACCACATCCGGAAAACCCATCGCCTTCGCCGCGGCGGCATCGAAATGCATCGGCTGGTCATCGAAGCGGCGCCCGAAATCGAGCATTTCCGCGCGCTCCACCGTCACCGTCGCGCCGGCGAATTTATCGCCCTTTGTGATATCCTCGAAATAGAGTTTGTCGCCCATGCGCCCTCCCTTTTCGCCTGAGAATACGCAGAAATCCCGGCCGGTTGAAAGCGAAATCTCGGCGCCGCACCGCCTCTTTTCCTCACAAGAGCAAGCGCCCGCCCGTCTGCCTTTTACGCGTAATACGGCAATAAAAGGAGACGCCGACATGGCAGACATCACATTCGACCTTTCCGGCAGCAAGGCGGCGGAGGTGAAGAAGATCATCCTCTATTCGAAGGACAAATCGAAGGAACTGCTCGTCGTCGCGGTTTCCGGCGGCCGGATCGCCGCCAAAACCTATAAGATCGACGAGACCGAAATCTACGCCGTCGTGCTCTATAAAGGGTTGCTCGACAATCTCGAACACAAGCATTTTTACGACGTCCGCATTATCGGCAACGGCACCCTCGTCATCGGCGCCGACGGGCATGGCAACAGCCGGGTAAATTTCCGCCAGTAGCCCGAAAAACCGCCAGTTCTCCGCCGATACCGGCCCCGCCCCGTCCGCTCCGGCGCCCCTCGTTGGTCGCGGCGGGGGGACCGCGATTGGACAGAAACCGTCGGTTTTGTTAGGGTCCATTAGCATTGACGCAAGTATCCTGTAACTCCCGGAAAAAGCGAAATAACATGTGTCAAGCCCGGGGAAACATGGGGGAAAATATGAGTGAAGACTTATACGAAACCGACTATGAGGTGGGTCAAAGCAACCTGCAACGCTGGGGGATGGATGTGCATCACCCCGTCTTCTGGGTGTCGTCTGGCCTGGTGATCCTGTTCGTGCTGGGCGTGCTGATGGCGCCGGGCGCCGCAAAGGGCGCGTTTGACGGCGCGAAATGGTGGTCGATCGGAGCCTTCGACTGGCTGTTCATGCTGGGGGGCAATATCTTCGTGATCTTCTGCCTGGCGCTGATCGTCCTGCCGGTCGGCAAAATACGTCTTGGCGGTCAGGACGCGAAGCCGGAATTCTCGACCATGTCCTGGTTCGCGATGCTGTTCGCGGCGGGCATGGGCATCGGGCTGATGTTCTGGTCGGTCGCCGAGCCGACAGCCTATTACACCGGCTGGTACGAGACGCCGCTCGGCGTTGAGGCGCGCACACCGGAGGCCGCCAGCATGGCCATGAGCGCGACGATGTTCCACTGGGGCCTGCATCCCTGGGCGATCTATGCGGTGGTGGCCCTGTCGCTCGCCTTCTTTTCCTATAACAAGGGGCTGCCGCTGACCATCCGCTCCGCCTTCTATCCGCTGATCGGCGATCACAGCTGGGGCTTCTTCGGCCATGTGATCGACACCGTGGCGGTGCTGGCGACGCTGTTCGGGCTCGCCACCTCGCTCGGTTTCGGCGCGCAGCAGGCCTCGGCCGGGCTCGCCTATCTATTCGGCTTCGAGGCCGGGATCAACACCCAGATCGCGGTGATCATCGTGGTCACGGCGCTCGCCCTCTTCTCGGTGATCCGCGGCCTTGACGGCGGGGTGAAGCTGCTCTCGAACATCAATATGGGCATCGCCGCGGTGCTGCTGCTGTTTGTTCTCTTCGTCGGGCCGACGGCGATCATCTTCGCGACCATGGGCGACACCCTGATCGGCTATCTTGGCAATATCCTTGCCTACAGCAACTTCGTCGGCCGCCAGGACGAGGCCTGGATGCAGGGCTGGACGGTGTTCTACTGGGCCTGGTGGATCAGCTGGTCGCCGTTCGTCGGCATGTTCATCGCCCGTGTCTCGAAGGGCCGGACGGTGCGCGAGTTCATCATCGCCGTGCTGATCATCCCGACGCTGGTGACGCTGGTCTGGATGAGCGTCTTCGGCGGCTCGGCGCTTGATCAGATCGTCAATAACGTGGGCGCGCTCGCCGGCGGTCTCGACAAGGTGGAGCTTGCGATGTTCCAGATGCTCGAGAACCTGCCCTATGCCACCCTCACCTCGGCCATCGGCATCGTGCTGGTGCTGGTCTTCTTCATCACCTCGAGTGACAGCGGCTCCCTCGTGATCGACGCGATCACGGCGGGCGGCAAGGTCGACGCGCCGGTGGTGCAGCGGATCTTCTGGGTGATTATCGAGGGCGTGGTCGCGGCGGCGCTGCTGTTCGGCGGCGGGGCGGATGCCTTGACCGCGCTGCAGGCGGCGGCGATCACCGTCGGCCTGCCCTTCACGGTGGTGCTGCTCGCCATGTGCGTCTGCCTCTATATGGGGCTCCGCCATGAGATGAAATATGTGGTCCAGGGCGCCAGCGCCTGACACCCATCCCACCTCACCACCAACAGCAAAAAGGGCCGGTCCTCCGGCCCTTTTTTTGTGTGGATTCGTATAAAACTCAATTACTAAGATCAGGCGCCAAACGTTCCACCGGAGAAAAACCTTTGGTTCTCGTAAACTGCATATTATGAACGAAATTTCTCATAGCGTCAGATGGATCAATTTTTTGAATGTTCAGTTGATCGATTGTTTCTCTCACAACTAAAACTGATAATAATGTTTGGTCTTCCAAATGGCCGGTTTTAGGATTTAGCAATTTGTCATTTGCATTAATCAGGACCTTCTCAATTGGTATTAACGCAAATATCTCAATAGCGATACGCAACACACAGCTACAAACGTAGTCCTGATATAGCTCATAAAATTCGCCCCTCGGCATTTTTCTTGTAGAAAGAGTTCCACTTTGACGAAGGCTAAGCTTTTCATCCGGCACGACATCTTCACCATGAACGCTTACAGTCACAATAAAATTGTTACCGTCATCCAATACTATTGAAATAGAATTTCCTAAGTCCTCAATATTGGCAAATTTAGCTGACCCTTCGAGAATTTTACAATAAGCCATACTTTTGTCCTGAGGATTCTCAGACGTGGCTAACTTTCCGATTTCCCACATTTTGTATTGTTCTTGGTATTTCGATACAAGCTGTTTGAATATTTTGGTATCTTCCGCCCTTGCCTTGTTTAGCTTGTCGTTCAGTTTATATAGTTTCCGTTCTTTGCCAAAAATTCTGTGGAAAAAATTTGGTTTAAAATTATCAATTTCTCTCCGCACAATTTCTTCATTCCTTTTATAATTTATTGGTTCTTTTGGAAGCCGCGTATCCGCGGAAATCCAGTCAAATTTGCTTTGCGATACAGCACTTTTATGAAGCCCGGTAATTCGTTCTAGATATTCCTCGAATGCAATTACACTAGCCTGAGCATTTGCAACAATCTGCATCTTCGCATTATGCTTTCTCCGACGATCAGCATTTCTAGCTGCCCTATTCGCGGCAGCTTCCATTGAACGAATTGTCCCTTTCCACCCCATTTCTTTCTCCCAATCATGTTAACGCAGAATAGGTAGAAGAACATCATAGTAGGACACATCTATAAATTGAAGTATGTTTAGTATAATTTCTATAGGATTGCAAAAATTCGGAAATCAACATGTTATGGCTTGTCATTAAGATTCTAATATCTAACGTAGTATCCATCATGTGTGACTGGATAAACTTTCTTTATGAATGGCAAACGCTTGTCGCGGGATTGATCGCTTTGATTGGTGCGCTCGGAACCATAGCAATAGTCAAACATCAAATTAATCTAGAGAAAGAACGTTATCTAAACGACCGAAAAAGCAAAATGTTCGCTGCTAGAGCCGCTCTTCCCGACGCATTATCCGAAATATGCAAATATGCAAAGCATTGTGTAGAATACCATTCTAACAGTCTACTTGCTCATTTTGAAATTGAAGCCGTACCCAATACAACAATAGTCCTCACTAAACCACCATTTGAGGCTGCGAACTCCATTAAAGAAAGCATTGAGTACCTAGATCCTGTATCTGCAAAAAAAATGTTCGAACTGTTAGTTTTTTTTCAAATTCATAATGCTCGGCTTACAGAAAACGATCAATCTCGCGAAACTATAGATCAGTTTATCTTTGATGCCATAAAGTTATACGCATTGTCCGAACGCTTATTTCCTTACGCTCGTATGATTGAGGATAGTGCTCCTGATACCGAATTAGATAAAGAAAGAATTGAAAGTTATATATTTTTCAACCTGATTGCGTGGTCTGACTGGAAAAGTAATATGTATGACGGAGTTGAGAAATTAATTGAAAAAAACTTTTCAAAAAGCCAGATTGACGCCACCCCCTCACCGCTGCGTTAAATTCCGCCAAAATCTCCTCGCGCTCGGGATATGGGTAAAGTCGGGTTTTTCCTTCAAGCGTTCGCGGCATTTGAACTTTGCGGTCTCGATCTGCATGACATTCTCGATGCGGCGGTCGAGGAATTCCCAGGTTTTTGCGTGCCCCTCCGACTTGTCGGCAAGCCAGTAGAGGAGCGTCGCCGCGTAAACGCCCGCGAGGGTGAGGCGCTTGGTGTACCAGTTATAATCGCTCGATGTATCGCCGGTCGCCCACCACATGCGGCTGACCGTATTGGCGGTGAGTTTCAGGGCGAGGCCCGCATTCGCCGGCAGGGCGAGGACATTGACGGCGCGGCGCACGGCCTCCTTGTTTTGCTCATAAAGCTCGAGCCGCAGCCGGATGGCGAGCGTGATGCGCTCGCGGATCTTGAGGGAGCGCACATCGCGCTTTTCCAGCTCCGCCTCCATCTCATCGTCGGCGGTCTCGATAAAAAGGCGGATCATGTCGGTGGCGCCGCCGGGGAAGGCCAGCTCGAACTCCGAGAGCGGCGCGCCGATATCCGCGGCCGCGGCCGTCATCGCCCTGCGGCTCCAGCCATCGAAAAGCACATGGGGCAGCACCGCATTAAGCAAACGCGTTCGCCATTCCCGCTCGGTCTCCGCCTTTTTGCTCATGTCCCGTCTCCCGCCTGTTCGGATTTGGCGCGCAAATCCTCCATAAAGGCCTGTACTTCACTTTCATACATCAGATAGCGCAGGTCTGTCATCCTTTCGGGATAGAGAATGCCGAAAAGATGGTCGCATTCATGCTGCACGACGCGGGCATGGAAGCCGCGCGCCTCGACGCTGATTTCCTTGCCATCGAGGCCAAGGCCGCTATAGCGGATATGGGTCGCGCGCGGCACCAGACCGCGGAGCCCCGGAACCGAGAGGCAGCCCTCCCATCCCAGCTCGACCTCGTCGGTGAGCGGCTCGATCTTCGCATTGATCAGCACGGTGGAGGGGATGGATTCTGCCATGTCCCCCTCCTCCATCTGCACGCGCTCCTCGGGCACTTCGAAGATCACGAGGGATTTCGACACGCCGATCTGCGGCGCCGCGAGGCCGACCCCGCCGACGGCGGCCAGGCTGTCGCGCATGTCCTCGACCAGCTGGTAAATCTCGTCGCCGAAGGGCGGAATCAGGGGCTCCGCCCGCCGTCGGAGAACCGGATGCCCCATTTTAAGTATCGCCTGTATCGCCATAAGCCCTTCCAATTTCGCGTCTTTTATGTTATTTACTCTTTTCTTTAAGGAATTCACCTTAAAAATGCGGTTTCCCCCTTCACAGGGGAAATGAAGCGTGATACACCCGCGCAACTCCGTAACCGGCTTAACTTTTGGAATTAGATAGGAGCACGATTAACTGTGCAAGTTTCTGTACGTGACAACAACGTGGACCAGGCGCTCCGGGCGCTGAAAAAGAAGATGCAGCGCGAAGGCATCTTCCGTGAACTGAAACTCCGCGGCGCTTATGAGAAGCCGTCCGAAAAGCGCGCCCGCCAGAAGGCGGAAGCCATTCGCCGCGCCCGCAAGCTCGCCCGCAAGCGCCTCCAGCGCGAAGGCTGAGCCCGTCCCGGCTCGCCGGGTTACCAGAATTCAAAAAGCCGCGCCGGGCATCCGGACAGCGGCTTTTGGCGTTTTTGGCGTGATCCTCGAAATACGCGGCTAGTCCCCCGCCGCCGCCCTCCGCGCGCGGACCAGTCTTTCCGTCTGCGCGTTCGCGGGAAAGAAACTCTCCACCATGATTTCCTCCGCCGTGACATCCTGCGGGGTTCCGAAACTCGCCACCGTCGTGATCCAGGACAAGGTCTCGCCCTCCAGCAGGAATTCGAGCGGCAGGACGGGGAGCGCATCGGCGGACGGATTTTCAACCGCGAAGCTTTCCGGCACGCCCGGATAGTCCAGCACCTCCGCCAGCAATTGGTGGAGCGGATCATTTTCCGTCGCTCCCTTCAGCTGCCGGTGTGCCCGTTCAACCAGATGCGCCGCCGCCTGCTCCCAGTCCCTGAGCACCCGCCGGAGCCCGTCCGGATGCAGCGTCAGGCGGAGGATATTCGGCGGGCCCTTCACCGCGCCGGCCCGCAGCCCCAGCATTTCCAGCATCTGCGCCCCCGCCCGGTTGATCATCAGCACGTCGAAGACGCGGTTCATGACGATCGCGGGAAAGGGCTCCTGCTGGCGGAGCATGAAATCGAGGGCCTCGCGCACCTTGTCGAATTCGGCATCCTCGAGCGACCGCGCGCCATAGGCGGCGGTGTAGCCCGCGGCGCCGAGCAGCCGGTTACGCTCGCGCAACGGCAGCTTCAGCGCCTCGCCAAGGCGCAGCACCATCTCCCGGCTCGGATGTGAGCGGCCGGTCTCAATAAAGCTCAGGTGCCGTGCCGAGCTTCCCGCCTCAAGCGCGAGATCGAGCTGGCTGAGCCCCTGAACCTGCCGCCAGTGCTTCAAGAGCCGACCGAGCTCGGGCACCGGGGTTTGCATGGCTGACGCGGTCATCTTCTCTCCTTCCCATGTTTCCGGCATCCAGAATAACCCGAAAACACGCGCAGGAACATTACCCATGAGGTAATTGAGACGATAACCCTGACCCGGCATCCTGCTGTCAGTCGAACCCATGGTTCGCTCAACTGAAAGGAGATCAAGATGCCGGACAAGTCAAACATACTTCGAATGACCCTGCTGATCGATGCAGGGACCTCGCTTCTGTCGGGAGGGGTGGCGCTTCTCTTCGCGGGCCCGCTTGCGCACTGGATGGGGATGGCCGATTGGGTCCTCTATACGCTTGGGGCAGGCTTGGTTCTGTTCGCCGCCGATGTCGCCTTCACGGCGACGCGGAAAGTCATCAATCCGCTGTTCGTGAAGGGCATCATTGCCGCCAACGTCGCCTGGGTGGTCGGGAGCGCAATTGCCCTCCTCCTGTTCCAGGACCGCCTGACGGTGGCGGGCAGCTGGGTGGTCGAGATCATCGCCATTGCCGTTGCTGTCCTCACGAGCCTTCAGGCCGTTAGCCTCAGGCGACTGGGCGATCAAAAACCCCGGACTGCCTGAGATCCTCCCGCTGACGCAGAGAGCCACGCCGAAACCCGGCGCGGCTCTCTCACACCTGATCATTGACTTGGGTACGATAGTTTGTCACGATTAGGGAAGACGTTTATACTAGTATAGATTTAACGTATTGTCAAGGAAAATGGGCTTTAGTAGTTGTCATCCGAACATACGCAGGGAAGACAACAAGGGATTCCGATGGCAACATACGACATTGAGATTGGTGAAGCCGAGATTTCAAAAATTTGCAAATGTTGTGGCCGCCCCTCTTCAACTGGCCATGGCTTTGTTTATAAGGACGGCGACTCATATGCAGTTTATTATGCCGGCTGGTCTGATGCACATATAGACAAAGTCGTAACCTTCGCCTTGGCCATTGGTGAATGGGATGATCATTCGTCAAAGGATGATCGAGTGTGCTTCAATATAGAAGCCTCTATGGCGCGTGAAAAAATCAAGCTTGACGTGATAGAACCGGGCAAGTCCCCTTGGCCTGACAGCGACCTTTTGGGAAAAATGCTTTCAAGACAAAACGCCCTCAGCCACCCTGCCCTCGGTGAAATTCTCACAATCATTGGTTTGGTCCTGAAAGAGCAGGACACGCTGGTAGAATTTCTGAGGCCATGAAGTTTAGTTTCTCAAGAGTTTTGCTTATAAGCATTGCCTATTGCATTGCTGTAATCGGCAGTTCCTATATCGCTATTTCGCTTTAATCTGAAACATGCCCTGTTCAAATGCTTTATTTTGCTTCTGATTATCGTCGCATTGCAAACGCTCTGCCAATTCGTAGCCGGTCAGTTGGGATTGCCCATTGACTTCAGAGGTCCAGCGGGTTTGTTGCTGATCTCGAAAATCAATTTGGCGGTAAATACGATCCCTATCTTTATCGGTGCTATTCTTGGCTCAATAGCTAAAAGCTGGTAAATTTTTTTAGTAGATGTTCAACAAAGATTTAAGTTTAGCTTCCATACCCCTTCCCTCTTGTGCAGACGGCGCGCAATGCGATAAGTTGCGGGGCGAAACTGTGGCCGGGTAAAAATCGCGGGGGTTATTTTGGAAAATCTACTGGCTGTTCCGAAACTCGGACTGACGGCGCTCTATTTCGTGCTCCAGAATATCCGTCCCTGCCTTCACCGGGCGGCCCTCGTGATCGTGATCGGCAGCCTCATTGGTATGCTGGGCAGCCTTGCGGATAGCACCTTCAATGCGTGGGGAGGCATAATTCTGGTGCCGCTCTATGCCACCTTCGCCGTCTCCTGGCATCGTTATTCGCTGATCCCGGCGGAGCGGAACCAGACGGGTTTCCCGTTCAGCCTGGGGATGCGGGAGGTCAAATACGGGCTCTTCGCGCTAATCGCCAGCATGCTGCTCGTCTTCATCTTCCTGTTTCTGTTGGCGTCCCTGCCGCAGGAAATTGCGCTCGTCGTGACTCTTATCCTGATGCTGCTCCCGGCCTGCGTGCTTGTTTTTTTCTATCCGGCCATTGCCCTCGACCAGCCGCTCCGGTTCCAGCTGTTTGTGATGCGAGGGGTTGAATACAGCTTCTCCATCGTGTTGGCGTTCCTGCTCTGGCTCCTGCTTTCCGGCGCGCTAATCGGCGCAACGGCGGCCCTCTCACTGATCATCGGAAGCATCCTTTCCGGCTTTGCGGGGGTGGTGATCATGGCCCTCTGCCTGAGCGTCATATTCTCCCTCACCCTCGCCGTATGGGTCAGCACGGCGACCTTCCTCTTTTACAATGTCATTGGCCTGCGCGAATATCAGGAATTCTCCGAGGCCGATTGAATAGCGGCAAATCCCGTTGCCATCAATTCAACCGCCCTTTATGCTCGCATAATAAGATTTTATGTGCGGGAGCAATCCGTTTGAGTGAGCAGCAAAATCACGGAGAAGACATTGGGACTGTGTCAAAACTGGCGCTTCAGGCGATTGGGTTTGTGTTCCAGAACTTCAAGCCATTCCTGCTTCGTGCCCTACCCGCCTTTGCCGCGATTTTAGTTCTTGAACTTACCAAAACGCAGATTACTGGAGATTACTGGCCGCTATCTCCCGTGATCATGACAATGCTATATGCCGTCTTTATTGTCTCCTGGCATCGATACACCCTGCTCCCCGAAGAACGAACAAGGAAGGGCGTAATGTTCTCCTTTGGCCTGCGTGAAATCAAGCTCGGCGCCGTTCTATTGTTGGTCTATTTCGTAAATTTTGGCATTGGCAAAATAGTTCTTTCTGTTACGCCTCAAGAAATACTAGGTTTTAGCTACACGACCGCCAGTTATCTGTTCTTTCTGATTTCAAGCCTTTTGCTATTTTTCGTGTATCCGGCCATTGCAATAGACCATCCCATCCGGCTCAAGCTCTTCTGGTCAAGGGCTTTTAGGCTATTTTTCTCTTTTGTTTTCGCCAGCCTCCTCGCCATCGGTGTCCTGATTATCATAAGCATCCTGCAACTTGTATTTCATTACCTTATCGACGGCATAGGCGCAGGCGGCCTCGTCGCTTTAATTCCAGTCCTGATATTTTCCTATTTGATTATTTTTCTGCAATACGCCTTGCTCGCCAGCACCGCCTCCTTCCTCTATCGCGATGTGATCGGGTTGCGGGGGGACGATGCGGAGGCAACGTCACCGCCGCCCGCGTAATCTCAGTCCGCCGCCCTCGCCGTGGTGATGGGCGGTGGCGCGGCTCTTGGTCGGGCGGGGTCCGTTGGGGCGGGATTTTCTCCCGAAACCGCAATAAATCACTGGGCCAGCGCACCGATATCCACGGCGCCGTCGCGGTTAGTTGATCGCGGCACGCGAGAATACGAAAAAAGATAAAAACTGGGCAAAGTTGTTTAGGGTTTATTAGGGGTTTGTTTACTAGAATTCCCCCGATGACATGGACCTCCCTCATAGACGGGCTGCACGCCGGCCTCGGCCGCCTGCCGCGCCACACGATTCTGGTGCCCACGGTCATCGGCGCGAGCATGATCGTGCTGATCACCATCGTCTGGCTGGTGACGCCGACGACGGAGACGACCGGCTACGCGACGGAGGCCCGCAATGACCTTGGCAATTTCTCGGCGCGGCTGGAGAGCCATATCGCGACGCGCCTCGCCATCGGTGAGCAATTGCGCCGGCTGCTGATCGGCGGACAGATCAAGGACCGCGACGACTTCCTCACCCAGACCTCCTACATCCATGAGCTGTTCACCGATTTCCAGGCGATCAGCTGGGTGGACTCGCTCGGCGTCATCCGCTGGGTCTCGCCCCTGAAGGGGAACGAGCAGGCGCAAAATCTCGACGTCAAGAAGCTCAAGCTGCCCGGTATCGCGCTTGCCAGGGCGGAGGAGACAGGCCGGCTGCAGATCACCCCGCCGATCGAGCTCGCCCAGGGCGGCGTTGGCTTCGTCGCCTATATCCCGGTGCTCAAGATGGGCCGGGTCACCGGCTTCGTGAATATCGTCTTCCGCGCCGATCCGCTGATCCGCGCGGCCATGCCGGACGACATGCTCGACAAATACGAGGTGATGATCCAGGACGAGACAAGCCCGCTGTTCAGCACCTTCAGTGAGACGGCGGAGCGCGACGACGCCTTTCATAAATGGATCGTCATCGGCAACCGGGTCTGGGCGGTCACGCTGCAGCCGAAGGCGCAGGTCATCGCCGCCTATGGCACGATCGTCGACGAGCTGGTGCTGGTCACCCTCATCCTGCTTTGCATCGTCATCGCCTGGCTCATCCATCTGGCGATGGTCCGCCAGCTGCGGATCAAGGCGAGCGACAAGCTGTTCCGGACCTTCATCGAGAATTCCCCCTCCGCGATCATCATCAAGGACGCCGAGGGGCGCTATATCCACGCCAATTCCCAGTGGCATGAATGGTTCAACCCCGAAGGGCGCGACATCCGCGGCCTGACATCGGAGGAAGTCTTCCCCGCCGGATATGCCGAGGAGGTGCGCCGCCAGGAAGAGCAGATCCTCGACCGCCGGGACATGATCGAGAAGGAATATCTGAGCCCGCTGACGGGCGGCGGCACGGTTCCGACCTTCGTGCAGATGTTCCCGATCACGGACGACACCGGCGAGGTGATCGCCATCGGCGGCTCGATCACCGATATCAGCCTCAACAAGAAGACCGAGGAAACGCTCCGCCTGGCGCTGATCAAGGCCGAGGAGGCGAGCCAGTCGAAATCGAAATTCCTCGCGACCATGAGCCATGAGCTGCGCACCCCGCTCAATGCCATTATCGGCTTTAGCGATATCCTGCTCGGCGAATATTTCGGCCCGGTCGGCAGCGCGAAATACATGGAATATGCCGAGGATATCAACCACAGCGGCCGGCATCTGCTGTCGCTGATCAACGAGGTGCTCGATATCTCCGCCATCGAGCTGGGCAAGCGCGAGCTGGTGCTGGAACCGCTGGTCGTGCAGGACCTGCTGTCCGACTGCGTGAAATCGGTCCGCCACCGCGCCGAGACGCAGGGCCTCACCGTTGCGCTGAACGCCGACAGCAGCTTGCCGCCGATTTCCGCCGACGAGACGGCGGTGCGGCAGATCTTCCTCAACCTGCTGACCAACGCCATCAAATTCTCCCATGCCGGTGACAAGATCATCGTCACGGCGCGGGCTGCGGACGAGGCCGTCGTGATCACCGTCGCCGATACGGGCGAAGGCATCAACAAAGAGCAGCTCGCCAGCGTCACCGAGCCCTTCGTCAAGGGCCACAGCACGTCGCATATCACCCACGAGGGGGTCGGCCTCGGCCTCTCAATCGTCAAATCCTTCGTCGCCGCCCATAAGGGCACCCTCCATATCGAGAGCGAAGTCGGACGCGGCACCACGGTCACCGTGACCCTGCCCAAGGAAAACGGCCGCATGGTCGCCTGAGGTTGATTCACCGGGCCTTGCAAGATCGCGGAGCGGGATATTGCGTAAATCCGCCCGTTTCTTTGCAAATATTAGATTTTGCGCTGCAATATGATAAAAATCTGATTATTTACATGCCGTGACGCCATATTAGGTTGACAGCATATGGCTCTTCCTTTATCCAGCGCGCTTCCGGCGATTATTTGCAACCAAACGTTTGTTCGGCAAGGGATGCCGGACTTTGGTGGCGTCCGCGTTATTTCCCGGACAGGGCCGGGATATTGACGATCAGATTTAGAATGAAGGCTTTTCGTTCATGGCGCGCTTGCGGGCCGCCAGGATAGAGGAAGACTTTTGTTTATTCGTTTGGGACCTTTTGGGACGAGATAACAAGAACACACGATGCCGAAACCGCTTTCGCTGCGCTATCTTCATATCCTGCCCGCCATGCTTATCCGGCATACGGTCGTGTTACCTGCCCTCGTCGGCCTTGCCATGGTCGCGCTGATCATTGGCGGCTGGATGCTGCTGCCGTCGAGCGCGGAACGGGGACTATCGCGGGAGACGCAACGCAATCTCGAGCATCTGTCGGCCCGCCTTGAGGCGCATTTCCAGACCCGCCTGACGATCTCCGAGCATGTCCGCCGCGAAATCATCGTCGGTCATGTCTTCGGCAAGAGCGAATTCCTGTCCGAGGCGCGCGCGCTCCATGAGCTGTTCCGCGATTTCCAGGCCTTCAACTGGATCGATTCCAACGGCGTCATCCGCTGGATCTATCCGGAGGCGCAGAACCGCCCGGCGCTCCATGTCAATGTCCGTCATCTGAATGTCCCCGGCCCCGTCCTGCGCGCGGCCGAAAAAACCGGAAAACCGCGCGTCACCCCGCCGATCGAGCTGGCCCAGGGCGGTCGCGGCTTCGCCGCCTATATCCCGGTCATCCGCAAGGGCACGCTGCTCGGCTCGCTGAATATCGTCTTCCGGACCGAGCCGTTGCTGACCTCGATGATGGAGGCCGATTTCCTCCAGCTCTATGACGTCCGCATTCTCGATGGCGACGCCCTCGTCTACGAGAGCCCCGGCGCGCCGGCGCTGGACGGCAACGGATCGTTCAGCCATAGCATCGCGATGGGTGATCGCCAATGGGACATCACCCTGGCGCCGACGCCCGCCAATATCGCCGAGCATAGCTCGGTCATCGAGACGCTTGTCGTCGCCTTCCTGCTGATGCTGTCACTGGCTTTTGCCTGGCTGATGCATCTCGCCATGGTGCGCCAGAAGAAGCTTTATACCAGTGACAAGCTGTTCCGCACCTTCATCGAATATTCGCCGTCCGCCATCTTCATCAAGGATACGAAGGGCCGCTATATCCATGTCAATTCGAAATGGCATGAATGGTTCAATCCCGAGGGCAAGGAAATTGAAGGCATGAAGCTGATCGACCTGTATCCCGGCGATCACGCCAGGGAATCGCAGGCGATGGAAGACAAGGTTCTCCGCGACGCCACGGCCGTCGAATATGAGACCATGAGCCCGCATGCCGACGGCACGACCGTGCCGGCGCTGGTCCATAAATTCCCCATCTTCGACGACCACGGGCAATTGATCGCGATGGGCGGCATCAATACCAATATCAGCGCCAACAAGAAGACCGAGGAAACGCTGCGCCACGCGCTCATCAAGGCCGAGGAGGCGAACCAGTCGAAATCCAACTTCCTCGCGACCATGAGCCATGAACTGCGCACGCCGCTCAACGCCATTATCGGTTTCAGCGATATCCTGATCGGGCAGTATTTCGGCACGCTCGGCAATGCCAGATACATGGAATATGTCAAGGACATCAACCAGAGCGGCCATCACCTCCTCTCCCTCATCGATGAGGTGCTCGACATTTCCGCCATCGAGATGGGCAGGCGCGAGCTCCAGCTCGAACCGCTCGCCGTGCAGGACCTGCTCTCCGACTGCGTGAAATCGGTCCGCCAGCGCGCCGACAGCCAGCGGATCATGATTGCGCTGGTCGCACCCTCCGACCTGTCGCCGATCCCCGCCGATAAGACGGCGATGCGGCAGATCTTCCTCAACCTGCTGACCAACGCGATCAAATTTTCCCATGCCGGCGACAAGATCACCGTTACCGCCCAGGCCACCGGCGACGATATCGTCATCTCGGTTGCCGATACCGGCGACGGCATCCGCAAGGACCAGATCGCCACCGTCACCGAACCCTTCGTCAAGGGCCACAGCACGTCCCATGTCACCCATGAGGGGGTCGGGCTCGGCCTCTCCATCGTCAAGGCCTTCGTTGCCGCCCATAACGGCACGCTGGATATCGAGAGCGAAGTCGGCCGCGGCACGACCGTTACCGTAAGCTTCCCCCGAAGCCGCGACCGCATGGTCGCCTGAGGCCAAAAAAGCCCGTTTTCCGCGCTTTTCCGCCCGAAATCCTTCTCCCCATTAACTATAAATAAACAGTTTTTCCCTAAGCTGTCCCTACGCGCGGGAAAGGGTTAAATCACGAAGTAATCCCACGTAGTTTTAAATAAAAACGCGATCAACTATAAATGGAGACACCAATGATCCGTAAAACCATCGCCGCCGCCGCCGTCCTTTCGGCCGTCATCGGCTTTACGGCGAACGCAACCGCCGCTGACTATAAAGTCGCTCTTGGCAACCTGATCGACAGCGACGTGCGCAGCTGGGCACAGAGCGACACCGTCGTCAATGCCATCAAGGAACAGAACAAATCCTCCGCCGCGCTGAGCCAGGCCGATATCGACGCCAAGGACAAGCAGTGGCGCGCCGAGACCAAGGGCGGCGATCAGAAGATGATCAACGCGGTGCTGGCGAACAGCCTGTCCGCCTATCTCAAGGACGTCAAGGAGAAGTCCCAGGGGAAATATACCGAGATTTTCGTCATGGACATGAAGGGCCTCAATGTCGGCCAAAGCGACGTCACCTCCGACTACTGGCAGGGCGATGAAGCCAAATGGCAGAAGACCTATGGCGCGGGCCCGGCCGGCGTGCTGATTGACGAGGTCGAGTTCGATGACTCCTCGCAGACCTACCAGTCGCAGGTCAGCGTCGCGATCGTCGATCCGGCAACCAAGGAGCCGATTGGCGCCGTCACCGTTGGCGTCAATGTCGAGATGCTGGAATAGCCCCTTTCCGAAACCCATAAAAATCCCCGGAAAATTATAAGGATACGCACGAGATGAGCGCCGAGATCCCGATGAATGAACCCACAGAAACCGGCAAGAAGAAAGGCGCGGTCCAGTTGACCGTCAGCCGCAAGATCCTTCTCGTTGTTTTCGCGACGACGTTGATGGGGCTCGCGCTCCTCGTGTTCCTGGGGCTGCAAAACCAACGGCAGGACATGGAAGAGCTGGCGACCGCCAATAACCAGACCATCACGGCGCTGATGGCGGAGCAGCTCTCCGGTGCCCTGAAGTGGAAGAAATCCGACAAGATTGCCGAGGTCTATCAGGAGATGGCGAGCAAGCCGGAGTCCGTTCTGGCCGATGTCGTCACCTTCGATAACGACGGCAATATCGTGACCGAATATCATTCCGAGACCGTCCCTTCCGCCGGCCTGACCGGACTGCTCGGCGAGCAGAAAGGCGCGCTTGACGCGGGCGGCATCTATACCGGCAAGACCGACAACCATCAAATCATCCTGACGCCGGTCACCGACGCCAAGGGCGAGACGGTTGGCTATGCCGCGGTCGGCTGGAGCCTCAACCGGCTCAACGACCAAATCTCCGCCAACCTGATGCAGCAACTGCTGCTGACCGGCGCGGCGCTGCTCGGCATCATGCTGCTGACCGGTTTCCTGTTAAGCCGCTTTATCGGCAAACCGCTCAGCCAGTTGACCGAGGCGATGACCGCGCTCGCCAATGGCGACAGCGACATCACGATCGTCGGGCTGGAACGCAAGGACGATGTCGGCGACATGTCCCGCGCCGTCCAGGTCTTCAAGGCCAATGCGGAGAAGGTCAAGGCGCTTGAAATCGAGCGCCAGAAAGACGAACAGCAAAAGGCCGCCGAGGCCGAGGCGCGCCGCCAGGAAGAGGCCGCGCGCGCCGAAGAAGAGAAACGCCGCGATCAGGAAGCGGCGGAGAAAGCCGCCGCCGAGCGTGTCTCCTTCGCCCAGTCCATCGCCCAGAAACTGGAAAGTACGGTCAATGCCGTCGCCCAGCAAATTTCCGGCTCCGCCACCGTGATGGAGGAGAAGGCCAAGGGCATGGTGACCAGCGCCGCCGATACGGACCGTCACTCAACCTCGATCGCCGCCGCCGCCGAACAGGCCGCCGGCAATGTGAGCGGTGTTGCCGCCGCCGCCGAGGAGCTCTCAACCTCGCTTCAGGAAATCGCCCGGCAGGTCGATGTCTCGGCCAAGCTGTCGCGCGAAACCATGGATGTCGCCGAATCCACCGACCAGGTCGTCGGCAAGCTTGCCGTCTCCGCGGGCGAGATCGGCAATGTCATCGAGCTGATCAACAATATCGCCTCGCAGACCAACCTGCTGGCGCTCAATGCGACCATCGAGGCGGCGCGCGCCGGCGAAGCGGGCAAGGGATTTGCCGTCGTCGCCAGCGAAGTCAAGGGCCTCGCCTCGCAGACCACCAACGCGACCGAGGAAATCACCCGCCAGATCGACGATATGCAGAACGCGACGACCGAAGCGGTCGATGCGGTGAAGCGGATCGAGGAGCGGATCGTGCAGATCAACGAGACGGTTCAGGCGATGGCTGCCGCGCTCGAGGAGCAGAGCACCGCAACGCAGGAAATCACCCAGAATGTGCAGCAGGCCTCCTCCTCCACCGGCGAGGTATCCCGCTCGGTTCTCGAGGTGTCGAACATGGCCTCCGTCTCCGGCGAGAGCGCGACGCAGCTTCTCGGCTCCGTCGGCGAGCTCACCCAGTTCTCGGAGAAACTCCGCGAGGAAGTGGACTCCGTCCTGAAAGACATCCGCTCCATGGCCAGCTAGGCCGGCGCGATATCCTCACGGAAAAATCCGGGCAGCCTCAGCTGTCCGGATTTTTTTTGATCACGCTGAACATCGTGCGGATGACGTGGTGGCCGAAGATCTCGTGCAGGACCGAGGCCCCGACATGGACCACCAGATAGCCCCACATCAGCGGACCGAGGAGTTCGTGCACCTCCTTCACCAGTTTCAGCCAGGCGCTGAACTGCCAATTCTCCCCGACATTGAAGAAGATCAGCGTCCCCGTCGCCGCGAGCAGGGTGGCGGCCAGCAGCCCGATCCCCTGGATCGCCCCGGCGAGCGGGCTCGGCTCATCGGCGGGCGGCAGGCGAAAGGTCACGATGGCGCCGAGATAATGCCGCATATCCTGCCAGAGCGCGGCGCGGCGGTCGCGCGAAAACCAGGGATAGAGCTGCGCCAGCGACACCGGACCGCCGCGCACCAGCGACCAGAGCCAATGGATCATCAGCACCGCGAAGAGCGCGACGCCCAGTTTCTCATGCACCTCGTAAAGGAAATTGCCCGGCTCGTCCGGCCTTGGATGCTCCATCCATTCGCTGATGAAAAGCTGCGCGACGATGCCAAGGCCGAATAGCAGATGTAACAGACGGGTCAAGCGGTCATAGAACATGGGAAAGCTCCGATGGAATGTCAGTAACGGGGGATATTAATCTAACGATACCGCTTTACCAATCCGTCGGAATTGATCAAAATTAAATTCCCAGAAAAATTGTCGCCGGGCCGCGGTGCCCGGACCGGAAAAAAAGCGGGAGTTGAGGGTATGACAGCGCATAGAATTACCAGCGTCGAGGAGCTCTACAAGGTCTATAAGCAGCCGGCGGAACGCGCGGTGCAGAAGGAACTGCCGAAACTCGACCGGCATTTTCGGAACTTTATCGCCCTCTCCCCCTTCCTCGTGCTCAGCACCGATGGCGGCGACGGGACGGCCGATGCCTCCCCGCGCGGGGATGCGCCGGGATTCGTCTCCGTGCTCGATGACAATACGCTCGCCCTTCCCGACCGGCCGGGCAACAACCGCCTCGACAGCCTGATCAATATCCTCCGCAATCCCGCCGTCGGCATGATCTTCCTGGTGCCCGGCATCAACGAGACCCTGCGCATCAACGGCACGGCGACGATCAGCCTTGACCCCGACCTCATGCAGGCCCATGCCGTCGACGGCAAACTGCCGCGCTCGATCCTGCTGGTGACCGTGACGTCCGCCTATATGCATTGCGCGAAGGCGCTGATCCGCTCAAAACTCTGGGATCCGGCGCGGCAGGTGGAACGCTCCGCCTTTCCGACGCTGGGCCAGGTCCTCGCCGATCAGATCGCCGGGATGGACGCGGAACAGTCCGACGCCTATCTCGAAGTTGCCTATAAGGAAAATCTCTACTGAGCGCGACCCGGCACCCTTATGGATGCTGGTGATTACCCCAGGTGCAGCAGAACAGGTTCGGATCCTGCTCCGCCGTCGTCGTCTGGCACGCGGCCAGCATCATCAGCACCGCCCCGATCAGTAAAATGCGCATCGCCCCCCTCCCTCATTAACCCCACTCCAGGGAAATGAGCTTTTCACCGGGAAGGTCAAGCGGGTTTCATCTTCTTACGAAAATTCGGAAACAGATTTTCTTAAAGATGGCGATTGCAAGCGCCATTGCGCCGAATTCAATTATTTGATGCACAAACCCGTCAAAAGTCAAAATTCCTGATTTATAAAATTCCACCCCATCAACACGGTTTGTAAGGTTCATGTTATAGGCGCCTAAAGAGATTAACGAGACAAAGATGAAGACAAACGTGAAGATAAATACAATGGCTTTATAGTTATTAAATAATTTTGAAACAAAGGTCGAAACTAAATACAAAATGAAAATAAATAGTACAGGAAGAATCGATAAAAACCAGTTAGAGCCCGTCAATAAGAAAAACAAGTAAACGATGGGAATTAACGCCAGCGCGAAAAAAACTTCAAACAAATGTGCCTTATTGCTCGACGACATTGCAAAAACTGCCTCCGGATTTCTCAGGCCAAGATGCAGTTTATAGCTGACTTATGGATCTCTATCATTTGTCCAATGCCGATTATTGCGCGGGCCTTTTCCAGTTGATCTTGCTGAAAGCGACGAACACGACCCAAAAGGCCGACCAACATACCAAAGCCGCGTAATTGAAAAGCAAGTAGTTAAAGTCGTTTTTGTAGAGCATCTTCTGCCAGTCAACGAAGTATATGGAATATATAATCATTAACAAAGCAGGGCTTAATAAAAACGGCGCGTCGTAAATCCTCAAAACGCCGAACGAGCCAACTTTGTAGAGCCAAAAGTAGAACAGGTACAAAAGTAATACGAGGAAAAAATAAATACAGATTAGGAATTTCTGAACGGAGAATCCGAATACATTTCCTTGCAAATATCCGGAATAGCTAAAAACAAATAAAATTAACCCAAAAATCTGCCCCACAATAAAGATGTAGGAGCCGGCCATATAAATCAACCATACCACACCACGGGGATACAAATCAGTTTCTATAGTGGCGCCCATGTACAACAGGTAAAAAGATAGCGGGACTATACAAAGAAAAAAAATTAGAAACTGATCGTGGGCAGGAAAAATCATCCAGCAAAACATGGCGACGGAAATCAATCTGTCCCAGGAAAATATTTGTATGATCCTGTCCAATTGTCAGTACCTTCGTTAGCAAAAAACCGCGGGTTTCCCCACGGATTTTATACTAGCATAGGATATCTGCCGTTCTACAGCGCTTTAACAATATCCGCGACCATTTTTTTCGCGTCGGCGAGGAGCATCATGGTGTTGTCCTTGCAGAAGAGATCATTGTCGATGCCAGCGTATCCCTGTGGATAATACATCCATCCATTTGGTGTCATTGCCCTATCCGAAGGTTGCCAACCTGCATATGAATCATTAAATATCTTTACTTTGCTGAAATCGATCGCATCGCCGTAAGAAGATTGCACGAGTTCAATTTCACCGGAAGTAAGACTTCGACCTGTTTCTGACATTGCTAAACCTTTTCACTTTTTATGGCCAACCACATTTCCACTTAGTATCCTTAGAGGTCCAATAGCATGCACAATATTGATTTGGCAGTGTAAACGCTAGCGCATAGTAACGTTTACCTGGCTCTTTTTCCGGCTTTATCAAACCAGTATATATGTCCCAATTTTCTACCCAAAAATGCGTCGTTCTATAAACGTATCCCTTGTAGTTCTTATAATTTGGGTCAACGGAACTGCTAGGAAGAGTCTTTACTAGTCTTAGACTCAACGGTAACTCCCCGCCGTATACCTCCTCAATATTCTCCGGATATTTCTTATTCTTATCGATAAAGTTCGCTACCTTATCCAGAATAGGTTGCATCGTTTCGATTCTGTATTTGGCACGCCCAACATTTGCATCACACGGCGATACATCGCTTGCTGAAGCATTGGAAAAAATTGCAATGACCGCTGCAAAAGCAAAAAAGACTCTGATGAACATGGCAGCCAATTTAACACAGCTTCAATGATAAAAAAAACCCGCCATTTTCAACTGGCGGGTTTTTAATTGAGCTTAAGCGTTTGGTCCTTGTTACAGCGCCTTGATAATATCCTCGACCATTTTCTTCGCGTCGGCGAGGAGCATCATGGTGTTGTCTTTATAGAACAGATCGTTGTCGATGCCGGCGTAGCCGGCCGACATGGAGCGTTTCACGAAGAGCACCGTGCGGGCCTTGTCGACATCGAGGATCGGCATGCCGAAGATCGGGCTGGAGGGATCGTCGCGGGCGGCGGGGTTGGTCACGTCGTTCGCGCCCACCACGAAGGCGACATCGGCGCCGGAGAAGTCGGAGTTGATTTCCTCCAGCTCGAACACCTCGTCATAGGGAACATTGGCCTCGGCCAGCAGCACATTCATATGGCCGGGCATGCGGCCCGCCACCGGATGAATGGCATAGACCACCTCGACCCCCTCCGCTTTCAGGGCATCGCCCATTTCACGGAGGGCATGCTGCGCCTGGGCGACCGCGAGGCCGTAGCCCGGCACGATGATCACCTTGCCCGCATTCTTCATGATGAAGGCCGCATCATCGGCGGAGCCCGCCTTGTGCGGCCGCTCGCCCTTGTCGGGACCGGCGGCCGCCGTATCGCCGCCGAAGCCGCCGAGGATGACGCTGAAGAAGGAGCGGTTCATCGCCTTGCACATGATGTAGGAGAGGATCGCACCGGAGGAGCCGACCAGCGCGCCGACGATGATCAGCGCGGTGTTTTCAAGGGTGAAGCCGATGCCCGCCGCGGCCCAGCCGGAATAGCTGTTCAGCATCGAGACCACCACCGGCATATCGGCGCCGCCGATCGGAATAATGATCAGGAAGCCGATGACGAAGGCGAGGATGGTCATGGCCCAGAAAATACGCGGGTCGAGATCGACGCAGAACCAGACGATCAGCGCGACGATAACAAGGCCGATCACCAGGTTGACGAAATGCTGGCCCGGAAAGGTCACCGGATTGCCGGACACCAGCCCCTGCAGCTTGGTGAAGGCGATGACGGAGCCCGAGAAGGTGATGGCGCCGACAACAATGCCGATGGACATCTCGATCCGCGAGAGCACCGTGAGCTCGCCCCCTGCCCCGAGGATGCCATAGGCGTCCGGGTTGTAGAAGGCGGCGGCGGCGACCAGCACGGCGGCAAGGCCGACGAGGCTGTGGAACGCCGCGACAAGCTGCGGCATGGCGGTCATGGCGATGCGCTGGGCAATCACCGCGCCGATGGCGCCGCCGATAACGATGCCGCCGATGATCCACTCATAGGAGAGGACGTCGGGCCGGAGAATGGTGACGATGATGGCGATGGCCATACCGGCCATGCCCATGATATTCCCGCGCCGGGAGCTGTCCGGTGAGGACAGGCCGCGAAGCGCCAGAATAAAGAGAATGGCGGAGACCAGATAGGCAAGCGCCGTAAAGTTTGCTGACACGGATCGTCCCCCTTATTTCTGTTTTTTCTTGTACATGGACAGCATCCGCTGGGTCACGAGGAACCCGCCGAAGATATTGACCGAGGCAAGCACGATGGCGACAAAGCCGAAGACTTTCGCCAGCGTCAGGTCCGCCGGTCCGGCGGCAATCAGCGCGCCGACGATAATCACCGAGGAAATGGCGTTGGTCACGGCCATCAGCGGGGTGTGCAGCGCGGGCGTCACGCTCCAGACGACGTAATAGCCGACAAAAATGGCGAGCACAAAAATGGCCAGCCGGAAAACGGTTGGATCTACCATATCCATAATCAGTTCCCTCCCTCGGTCAGTTGCGGGTGGATAATGTTGCCATCGCGGGTGAGCGCGGTGCCGGTCACAAGCTCGTCCTCCCAGTTCAGGTTCAAGTTCCCCGTTTCCTTGTCGATCATGGGGTTCAGGAAATTGAACAGATTTTTCGCGAACAGCGACGAGGCGTCGCTCGCCAGCCGGCTCGGCACATTGTGATGGCCGACGATCTTGACGCCGTTTGCGGTGGTGACAACCTCGCCAAGCTTCGCCTGGGTGACATTGCCCCCCGCCTCGACCGCGAGATCGACGATGACCGAGCCCGGCTTCATCACGGCGAGCATTTCATCGGTAATCAGGATCGGCGCGGTGCGCCCCGGGATCAGCGCCGTGGTAATGACGATATCCTGTTTCTTGATATGCTCGAACACAAGCTCCGCCTGGCGTTTCTTGTAATCCTCGCTCATCTCCTTGGCGTAGCCGCCCTCGGTCTCGCCGGTTTCCTCGCTCTCGACCATGACGAATTTCGCGCCGAGGCTCTCGACCTGCTCTTTCGTCGCGGCGCGCACGTCCGTCGCCGTGACGATGGCGCCGAGGCGGCGGGCGGTGGCGATCGCCTGAAGACCGGCAACCCCGACACCCATAATGAAAATCTTGGCGGGCGCGATGGTTCCGGCGGCCGTCATCATCATCGGCAGCGCGCGGCCATATTCCGCCGTTGCGTCCAGCACGGCCTTGTAGCCGGCGAGGTTGGACTGGCTGGAGAGAATATCCATCGACTGCGCGCGGCTGATGCGCGGCAGGAGCTCGAGCGAGATCGCGGTGATCCCGGCCTTCGCATAGTCCGCCGCCAGATCCTTGTTCTGCAGCGCGGCGAGATGGCCGATCAGGATCGCGCCCTTCTTCATCAGCGCGATTTCGTCCGTGCCTTCGTCCTTCGTGAGCGGGCGCTGGATTTTCAGCACAATATCGGCATCTTTGAGGGCGGCGGCCTCGTCGGCGGCGATTTTCGCGCCGGCAGCCTCATACTCGGCGTCCGAGAAGGAACTGGCGCTCCCCGCCCCCGTCTCGATAATGACCTCCGCGCCAAGGCCGACAAATTTCTTCACGGTGTCCGGAGACGCCGCGACGCGCTTTTCATGTTCCCGACGCTCCCGGGGGATAGCGATCTTCATAATCGATCCTCTTGTCTATTGTTTGAGGCGGGAATGACAGGCGTCCCGCCGCGCCGCAGGGTATGACCGGCCAATTGGGCGGCCCGCTTGTCCGCTAAGTCAGAAAGATACCCATCAGGATCAGCAGGATAACCAGAAATATCGTGCAGTATTTAAACAGCTTGACGAAAGCGCGAAAGCTTTCCTTCTGTGCGGAGATATCCATACTTCCGTTTTCATGCATAATGACAAACCCCTCTTCTTTTCAGGTCATGTTTTAATTTGACCTGAAATATACCGAAAAATGCCCGCCGGGCAACAGATTGTCGTGTGCAACGCAATAAAAAGCTAATGCGCCGTGATTTACAGCGCCTCCAGCTCGTCGATGAATCCCTCGATCACCCCAAGGCCCTTCGACCAGAAGGCCGGGTCCGACGCATCGAGGTTGAACGGCGCCAGCAATTCCTTGTGCCGGAGCGTGCCGCCGGCCTTCAGCATGGCGAAATATTTGTCCTGAAAGCCGCTCTCTGCCTCCTGATAGATGGCATAGAGCGCGTTCACCAGGCAGTCGCCGAAGGCATAGGCATAGACATAGAAGGGCGAATGGATGAAATGCGGGATATAGCTCCAGAAATACTGGTACTCATCATGCAGGCGGATGGCGGGACCGAGGCTTTCGCTCTGTACCTCCATCCAGATCTTGCCGATCTGGTCGGGGGAGAGTTCCTCGACTTTCCGCGCGCTGTGAAGGCGTTTCTCGAAGTCATAAAAGGCGATCTGGCGCACCACCGTATTCAGCATATCCTCGACCTTGCCCGCGAGCATGATCCGCCGCTTGTCCGGGTCGGCCTCTTTCTCCAGCAGCGCGCGGAACGTCAGCTGTTCGCCAAAGACACTGGCGGTCTCGGCAAGCGTGAGCGGCGTATCGGCGAGCAATCCGCCCTGCGGCGCGGCGAGAAGCTGATGCACGCCGTGGCCCAGCTCATGGGCGAGCGTCATCACGTCGCGGATATTGCCCTGATAGTTCAGCAGCAGATAGGGATGCGCGCTCGGCACCGTCGGATGGGCGAAGGCGCCCGGTGATTTGCCGGGCCGGACGGCGGCGTCGATCCAGGGCTTTTCGAAGAATTGCTGGCCCAGTTTGGACAGCTCCGGCGAGAAGCGGCCATAGGCCTCCAGCACCGTATCGCGCGCCTCGTCCCAGGGAATGACCCGCTCGTCCGCGTCGGGCAGCGGCGCGTTGCGGTCCCAGTAATCGATTTTCTCCTGCCCCATCCATTTCGCCTTGATCGCGTAATAGCGATGGGAAAGGCGCGGATAGGCGGCCTGCACCGCTTCGCTCAGGGCATCCACGACCTCGGCCTCGACCTGGTTGGCGAGATGGCGCATGGCCGCGGGTTCGGGCGATCCGCGCCACTCATCCTCGATCGCCTTGTCCTTGGCGAGCGTGTTGGTGATCAGGGAAAAGAGCCGGACATTCTGCCCGAACACCTTGCCCAGACTCTTCGCGGCTTTCTTGCGGATGTCGCCGTTGGGGCTGGAGAGCAGATGCAGTACCTGCTGGGAGGCCATTTCCTCCCCGTCCACCTCGAATTTCAGGCCGGCAATTGTCTCATCGAACAGCCGCACCCAGGCGCTGCGTCCGGAGATATCCTTCTCATGGAGGAGTTTTTCAATCTCGTCCGACAGCTGGTAAGGTTTCAGCGCCCGGACATTGCGAAGCCAGGGCTCGTATTTCTTGAGGCTCGACCCCTCATACATGGATTGCAGCCGGTCTTCCTCGATCCGGTTGAGCTCCAGCGTGAAGAAAAGCAGGTCGGTGCCGATGGCGCTGATCTTCTCCTGCATGGTCTGGAAGAACTTGCCGATTTCCGGGTCCGACATATTGCCCGCATAGACGAGATAGGCATAGGACATGATCCGCCCCTCCAGCTCGCCGATCTCCTCGAATTTGGCGATGGCGAGATAGAGCCCCTGCCCGTCGAGCCCGGTGAGCGTGCCCTTGTACTGGGCGGCGAAGGCCTTGGCATCGCGCGCCGCTGTTTCCAGATCCTCCATCAGTTCCGGCGAGGTCCGGGACGGGTACAGATCCGTCAGGTCCCATTCGGGCAGATTGGCGAGGGCAGATTTACTCATGTGCAGCAGACTCCGGAATTAAACAGGCTTTCGTCTTAACTTAGGAATTCATCTTCAACTAACAAGGAAATTGGCATGGGCGGCGGCGATGGGCTTTTTTCGGTTTCCCTGCCAGGCCTCAATGCGCATATTGGCGACGCGGCGGCCGGGCTTGGTGATCACCGCCTCGGCGTAAGTCTCGATCGGCTTGCCCGAGCGCAGATATTCCACCGTGATATTGATGATCTTCGGCAGGCGCGTCACTTCCTGCGTCGCGAACAGATGGACCAGCGCGGTGCTCTCAAGGAACGCCCCGACCACTCCGCCATGCAGCGCCGGCAGGGTCGGGTTGCCGATGAATTTCTTGTCCTCCGGCAGTACGCAGATCAGGCTCCCGTCCCTGTTCTCCAGCCGCAAGCCCAGATAGCTGAAATAGGGAATAATATCGAACAGCGGCTGCCAGTCCTTGCTTTCCTTCGATGCCTCGACCAAGGCGACGAATTTTTCCGGCGTCATCTCGCTCATTCCGACGCCCCCTTCTTCGCCGCCGAAAGATTCAGCGGCGGCGTATTGGTGGATCTCAGCATGAAGGTGCCGACGGCGTTGGCGACGGGGTCTTCCGGATCGCTGTGATAGGCGATGGCGCGGACAAAGGCGATCTGCTTCGTCGTCTTGTAGCAGGTGGCACGGGTAAAAACGTCTTCTCCCGGCGTCGCGGGTTTCAGATAGTCGATGCGCAAATCCAGCGTCGCAATCGGCATATATTTCTTCAGCCGCGCATAAATGCACATGCCCGCCGCCGTGTCGATCAGGGTGGTGATGATGCCGCCGTGGAGGACGCCATTGACCGGATTGCCGGCGAAGCGCTCCTGATAGGGCAGGCTGAAGACCACCCCTTCCTCATCCATTTCATGCACTTTCACCCCGATATCCGCGCAATGGGGAATGCCGTAATCAATGATATTCTGTATCTGGCTGATATCGAACTCGGTCGACATGAACGCTTAGTCCTCGTTGTATTCCTGGTACCATCTGACGAATTTCGGCAGCCCCTCGTCAAGGCTGGTCGCGGGTTCATATCCCACATCGTGGCGGAGCGGGTCAATATCGGCGAAGGTTTCCTTGATATCGCCGGGCTGCATCGGCAGCAGCTCGCGCGTTGCCTCCAGACCCAGTGTCTTCTCGATGATGGCAACGAAATCGAGCAGCTTTTCCGCCCGGTTGTTGCCGATGTTATAGACCTTGTGCGGTGGTTCAGCCCCACCTTTTTCCGGCGGATGCACAAGAACCTCGAGAATGCCCTTCACCACATCGTCAATATAGGTGAAGTCGCGCTTCATGTCGCCGTGATTATAGATCGGCACGCTCTCGCCTTTCATAATCTTTTCGGTGAAGCGCCAGTAGGCCATGTCCGGCCGGCCCCACGGGCCATAGACGGTGAAAAAGCGCAGGCCCGTCATCGGGATGCCATAAAGATGCGCGTAAGAATAGGCCATCAGCTCGTTCGCCTTCTTCGTCGCCGCATAGAGCGAGACGGGCCGGTCCGTCTGCTGATCGACCCGATAGGGAAGATCGTTATTGGCGCCATAGACCGAACTGGAGCTGGCATAGACGAGATGCTTCAAATGATCGAGCTGCCGGCTGACTTCGAGAATCGCGAGGAACCCCGTCACATTCGCCGCCGTATAATCAAACGGATGGGTCAGGCTGTGGCGCACCCCCGCCTGCGCCGCCAGATGGATCGCGAGGCTGATGCCCGGATGCGCGCCCAGCGCCGCATAAAGCGCCGAACGATCAGAAATATCAAGCTCATAGAAGGTGAAGTTCTTGTACATCCTGAGGCGATCAAGCCGCTTCTTCTTGAGCTCGACGTCATAATAGGGGTTGAGATTGTCGATGCCCACAACCGTCCGGCCGCCGCCGAGCAACGCCTCGGCGACATGCATGCCGATGAAACCCGCCGCCCCTGTCACCAGAATGGTCATGAAAATCCTTCTAAAATTTCGAAAAACCGACTACCCTCTCAAAAGCCATTTTGCCCCGGAAAAGTCAAAAAAAATCGCGTGAAATCGTCATTAAAATCAATTTAAGTCAGCACTATTGACCCTTTTTGCCTTTCGTGATAATCTGCTTATATCAATCATCAGTATTGGTGCATTCTAACAGGAGTGAGGGAAGACATGCAGTTGGCTAATGTCACGCTGGACGACAAATACACACTGGAAGAGGGTCGCATTTTCCTGACCGGCATTCAGGCGCTGGTGCGCCTGCCGCTGATGCAGAAGGAACGCGACCGCGCCGCCGGATTGAATACCGCGGGCTTTATTTCCGGTTATCGCGGCTCCCCCCTCGCCGGCTATGACCAGTCGCTCTGGAATGCCAACAAGATCCTGAAGGAAAACGACATCCATTTCGAACCGGGTGTCAATGAGGATCTGGCCGCCACCGCCGTCTGGGGCAGCCAGCAGCTCAATATGTTCAAGGGCGCGCGCTATGACGGCGTCTTCGGCCTGTGGTACGGCAAGGGTCCGGGCGTGGACCGCTCCGGCGACGTTTTCCGCCATGCCAACAGCGCCGGCACGTCGAAATATGGCGGCGTCCTCGCGCTCGCGGGCGACGATCACGGCATCGTCTCCTCCTCCATCGCGCATCAGAGCGAGCATAGCTTCGCCGGCTGGATGATGCCCGTGCTGCATCCCGCCAATGTGCAGGAGATTCTCGACTACGGCCTCCTCGGGATCGAGATGTCGCGCTTCTCCGGCCTCTGGATCGGCTTCAAATGCATCTCCGAGACGGTGGAAGGCGGCGCCTCCGTCTATGTCGCGCCCGATCGCGGCAATTTCATCCGCCCGAATATCGAAATGCCCGAAGGCGGCCTCAATATCCAGCCCCATGACAATCGCTTCGATCAGGAAGTGCGGCTCAACAAGCACAAGGTCTATGCCGCCCGCGCCTTCGCCCGGGCCAATAATATCGACCATATCACCATGGACAGCCCGAAGCGCCGCTTCGGTATCGTGACCGTCGGCAAGTCCTATTACGACGTGCGCCAGGCGCTCCGCGATCTTGGCATCAATGACGAGCTCGCCGCCGATATCGGCCTCACCGTCTATAAGGTCGGCATGCCCTGGCCGCTGGAGCCCGATGGTATCCGCCAGTTCGCCGAAGGGCTGGAAGAAGTACTGGTGATCGAGGAAAAACGCGCCGTCATCGAAAACCAGATGAAGGAGCAGCTCTATAACTGGGACACCAAGGTGCGCCCGCGCATCCTCGGCAAGTTCGATGAGGACAAGAAGCCCCTGCAACCCTCCACCGGGGAGATGACCCCGGCCATGGTCGCGCGGGTGATCGCGGGCCGTATCCGCCGTTTCTATACCTCTGAATCGATCGAGAACCGCCTCGCCTTCCTCGACCGCAAGGAAAAGCAGCTTGAGGCGAAACCGGCGAAGCTGGTGCGCACGCCGTTTTATTGCTCCGGCTGTCCGCATAACACTTCCACCGTGGTGCCGGAGGGAAGCCGCGCCGTCGCCGGGATCGGCTGTCATTTCATGGTCACCTGGATGAACCGCAACACCGACACCTTCACCCAGATGGGCGGCGAAGGCGTGCCCTGGATCGGGCAGATGCATTTCACCGACGAGAAGCATATCTTCGCCAACCTCGGTGACGGCACCTATTACCATTCCGGCATTCTCGCCATCCGCCAGGCGGTCGCGGCGAAGGCCAATATAACCTACAAGATCCTCTATAACGACGCTGTCGCCATGACCGGCGGCCAACCAACGGAGGGGCATATCACCCCCTGGCAGATCGCCCAGCAGCTGGAGGGGGAAGGCGTTTCCGTGATCCGCGTGGTGACAGACGAGCCCGACAAATATGCCGAAGGCACACCCTGGCCCAAGGGCACGACGATCCATCACCGCGACGATCTCGACAAGATCCAGCGCCATCTGCGCGAGGAAAAGGGCGTCTCGATCCTTATCTACGATCAGACCTGCGCCGCGGAGAAACGCCGCCGCAGGAAGCGCGGCACCTTCCCAGACCCGGCCAAGCGCGTGATCATCAATGATCTCGTCTGCGAGGGCTGCGGCGATTGTTCGGTCAAGTCGAACTGCCTTTCGGTCGAGCCGATCGAGACGGAATTCGGCCGCAAGCGGACCATCAACCAGTCCACCTGCAACAAGGACTATTCCTGCGTGAACGGCTTCTGCCCGAGCTTCGTCACCATCGAGGGTGGGGAGCTGCGCAAAGCCGCGCCCCATGCGGCGGAAAACCCGGCGGAGGGCATTCCCGCCCCGGCAATGCGTGAGCTCAAGGGCCCCTATCGCATCCTGATCACCGGCATCGGCGGCACCGGCGTCGTCACCATCGGCGCCATTGTCGGCATGGCCGCGCATCTGGAGGGCAAGGGTATTTCCGTCCTCGATCAGGCCGGTCTCGCCCAGAAGGGCGGCGCCGTCACCAGCCATGTGCATATCGCCCCTGCGCCCGAGGACATCAACGCCGTCCGCATCCCGGCGGGGCGCGCCGATCTTCTCATCGGCTGCGACATGGTGGTTTCGGGCTCCTACGACAGCCTTGCGAAGTTTGACGTGAATGTCGCCCATGCGGTGATCAACGCGCATCCGTCGCCAACCATGGATTTCACCCTCGATCCCGACGCGCCTTTCCCGGTGAAGGACACCCTCGATCATATCCGCGAGGCGATCGGCCCGGATCAGTGCGACCTGATTGAGGCGAGCGAGATTGCGACCACGCTTCTGGGAGATTCCATCGCCACCAACCTCTTCATGCTCGGCTTCGCCTATCAGAAGGGGCTGATCCCGCTCACCGAGGAGGCGCTCTTGCGCGCGGTCGAACTCAACGGCGTGGCGGTTCCCTTCAACAAGAAGGCCTTCGGCTGGGGCCGCGTGATGGCGGCCGATCCCGACCGGGTGATGAAGGAAGTGACCGAGCTGAAGGGCCCGGCCCTTCGCATGCAGCCGACGGAGGATCTGGAGGAAATGATCTCCCGCCGTATCGAGTTCCTTACCCAATACCAGAATGCCCGCTATGCCCGCCGCTACAGCGATCTTATCGCCCGTGTCCGCACCCGCGAGAGCGAGGTTATGCCGGGCACGACATCGCTGTCGGAGGCGGTGGTCCGCTCCTATTTCAAGCTGCTCGCCTATAAGGATGAATATGAGGTCGCGCGGCTCTACACCGACACGACCTTCATGCAGCGGGTGGAGCGGATGATGGACGGGGAATATGAGCTGAAATTCCATCTCGCCCCGCCGCTCTTTTCCAAGCGCGACCCGGATACGGGGGAGCTCAAGAAGAAGGAATATGGGCAATATATGCTGAAGGCCTTCGGCTTCCTCGCGAAGTTCAAATCCTTACGCGGCACGCCGCTTGATCTCTTCGGCTATCAGGAGGAACGTAAAACTGAGCGCGCCCTGATCAAGGAGTTTGAAGGTATCATCGACGAGCTTCTCTCCGGCCTGACCACCGCCAATCACGCCATCGCGGTGGAAATCGCCGCCCTGCCCCAGCATATCCGCGGCTATGGCCATGTGAAGGACAAGGCGATCAAGGTCTACCGCGGCGATCTCGAGAACCTGCTCGCCAGCTTCAAAAGCCCTGAACCGAAGAAACAGGCAGCGGAGTAAAAGCCTGTGAATTGCCGCCTAAAGTTCCGGCGAGGAGGATGTTCGTAAAACCTGATCCGGTCGCATCAAAACCGTCGAAGCAACTTGTTTATCGACGAACTGCTGCGCAGCCAGGCTGAAAATTCCGCCTCGCTCACGGTCCCCTCGGTCGCGCCCATTATCGTCGGATAGGCGTCGTCGAAGGTCACATCGGGCTGATAGTCGTTCAGCATAAGCGTGATTTCACAGGCGGCAAAGCCGACGCGCTTGTTGCCATCGACGAAGGGATGCCGGTTGACCGTGATAGAATAGAAGACCGCCGTGGCAATATCGAAAATATCGGCCGACGGATTGTAGGAAATAATATGTTCAGGACGGGAAACGGCGGCCTTTACACCGCCGTGATCTCTTATCCCCCCGGATCCGCCATATTCCGACAACTGGTTCTTGTGAATTGCGAGGATGTCTTCTTCCGTCAGAAGTTCCCAATTCTTCATTTAGCCAGTTCTTTGTAGAGCCGGTCATGGCGCATTTTCGAATATTCATGAAGGCGCATGACACGGTCATGCCGTTCATCCGCTTTCTCGATCCTGATGCCCTTCTCGTCCGCGGAAATTTTGACGCGATCGCCCTCTTTCAGGTTGGCTTTCTTGAGAACAGCCTGCGGCAATGTCGTGCCTGTGGAATTGCCAACCTTGCGAAGATTGGATTCAACAGACTCCGTCTGCCCCTTCATCATATCTCTTGCCATCGCATCCATCCCTGACTCACGAGGGTTTCCGTTCTTCTCAGTGTAGACACAAAAGTTATAACAATCAAGCTCTTTCTCGTAGTTTGCGCGCCGTGCCGCGCCAAAGGTCACTTCCTGCGCAAGATATCTCTCTTGTCTAATTCATCGCCGCACCGCATTCTGGAGGAAAAATAGCGACGGAGAGCATCATGCTGGAACTCAGACCGAACTGCGAGACTTGCGATAAAGACCTGCCGAACGGGGAGGTCGATGCCTATATCTGCACCTTTGAATGCACCTTCTGCGAGACTTGCGCGGGAGATGTCCATAAAGGCGCCTGCCCGAACTGCGGCGGGAATTTCAGCTTGCGTCCCGTGCGGCCCGTGAAACTAATGGAAAAATACCCGCAGAGCACAAAACGCGTGCGGGCGAAGACATAATCAGTCGGGGAAGCGGACCCAGGTTTCCGTCTTGCCCGTGCCGCCGCGCGTCTTTTTATCCCGCGCCGGGGTATTTCCCCGCGGCTCGCGAAAGAGGGGCTCCAGACCGCTCAGCATGGCGCGGATCAGATGCGCCGCTTCCATATTGAGGGCGATTTTCTCGTCCGGTCCCGATGCCGCCTCTTCATGACGGCGCGCCGCCGAGACGAGCAGCCGCCGCGCCTCCTCCGCCGTGAACAGGCCGGAAATCACGCATTGCTGCAACATCAGCTCGGATATGGTAAGGGCGGCGAACCCCGCCGCCTCGGTTGAAAATTTCGCCATCTCTCCAAACCACCTGGAAGGTTATTACAGGTGTGTTCTGCACTTAATTATTGCAGGTCCGGAATACAAGTGGCGACAGGTGACGCCTTAGAAGGCGGCGGCTTCCCCCTCGCCGTCCGCGCCGTCTTCCGCCGACGGGTTTTCATCGGCGGCCATGCCAAGCGCATGTTTATACAGGTCGATCATATATTCCTGTTCCTGGAGATCGGCCTTGTCCATCTTGCGAAGGCGCAGAACCGCGCGCATGGCCTTGACATCGAAGCCCGTGCCCTTGGCCTCGGCGAAGATTTCCTTGATGTCGTCGGCGATACCTTTTTTCTCTTCCTCGAGGCGTTCAATTCTTTCGATATAGGACCGCAAATGATCCGCTGCGACACCGCCGATGTCAGCCATGACTTACCTTCTCCGTGAATATATATATGCGAACTGACCGGAAATTTTTCCGGACGGGCTTTCTAGCATTTTTGGCGCGGATAAATCCATGCCTTTCGGAAAATATTTTACCCTACGCCTAGTGGCCGGGATGGCTTTTCGCAAAGGCGGCCTTTTGCTCAGGCGTCGCCTCTTTCTGGTATTTCGCCTTCCATTCATCAAACGGCATGCCGTAGACAATCTCGCGCGCCTGCATCTTGTCCATCTCGATGCCTTTCTCCGCCGCCGCCTCCATATACCAGTTGGCGAGGCAGTTGCGGCAGAAGCCACCCAAGTTCATCAGGTCGATATTCTGCACGTCGGTACGTTCGCGCAGATGATCGCGCAGGCGGCGGAAGGCCGCGGCTTCCAGTTCCAGTGTTTCCTGATCCATCGTCTTTCCTTCTTGTTGGTTGTCTGTTTATGACTCTATGCCGTGAACCGTCTCATTCAAGACCTGATCGACAACTTTTATCAGGGCGGCCTCTTTGCTGTCCCCCGCATCAACCGCGGCGCGGTAACAGGCGATCTGCCGGTCGGCGGAGGCGCCGCGGCGGACGATCTCGCGCGCATGCTGGACCTCTTCAACACAGCCCAGCGCCTCCGCATCCTCGGCGGTGAGCGCGATGATCTCCTCGATCAGGTCGGCAAGCGGCACCGGCGCCGGGATGCCGAAATCGATCAGCTTGCCCTCGACACCGAAGCGCTGGGCGATCCAGCGGTTCTCCTCCACCAGAGTCTGCGGATAGACGCGCCAGCGCTGGTTATTGCGGCGCAGGCGATAGAGCATGCGCAAGATGCAGGAATAAAGCGCGGCGACGGTGAGCGCATCCTCCAAGAGCGGGCAGACATCGGCGAGGCGCATCTCCAAGGTCGGGAATTTCGCCGACGGACGCATGTCCCACCAGAGTTTCGTCCCATCCTCGATCGTGCCGGCCTCGACCAGCGTATCGACGAGACGGGTGAACTCGCCATAGCTTTCAAAGCGGTCGGGCAGCCCGGTGCGCGGCAGCGCGTCGAACACCGTGACGCGGTAGGATTTGAGGCCGCTCTCCTCCCCCCGCCAGAAGGGCGACGAGGTGCTGAGCGCCAGCAGATGCGGCAGGAAATAGCTCGCCTGGTTCATCAGATCGATGCGCAGCTCCGGATCCTCGATCGCGCAATGCACATGCATGCCGCAGATCATCATCCGCCGCACCGTCGCCTGCAGATCGCGGGCGATGATGTCATAGCGCTCTTTCCGCGTATGTTTCAACTGGTGCCAGTCGGCGAAGGGATGGATGGAGGCCGCCATCAGGCCGAGCCCGTGCTTGCGGGCGACATCGGACACCGTGCCGCGCAATTCATGCAGCGCCGCGCGCGCCTCGCCGATATTGTGGCAGATGCAGGTCCCCACCTCGATCTGCGAGCGGAGAAATTCCGGCGTCACCAGATGGCGGGGCAGCCGCGCCTCGCATTCGCTGAGGATGTCCTCGCTCGGCTCGATGGCGAGATCGCGGGTCTCGAGATCGACGAGCAAATACTCCTCCTCGATCCCGATGGTGAAGGTTGGTTCCTTGATACTCATGCCCGCTCCTTCTGTTACGCGGTGACGCGGCCGGGTTTGTCCGGCGCCAGCGGGCCGAGCCGGTTCAGTGCGTCGGCCATGATCGATGCCCATTTTTCCGCCCCCTGATGGGTGTCGATCAGGTCCTGGCGGATCTCGATGGCGACATTGGGGAGCCCGCGCTTCGTGCCATGCTCGTTCATCGTATAGCCGAGCGGCTCGCGCGCCGAATAGGGTTCGTTGTCGCCCACGACGAGGGAACTGTTCTGCCTCAGGATATCGAGCAGCGGCAGCGCAATGCGCGGATCGTCATCCCAGAGGACGCCGATATGCCAGGGCCGCTCGAACTCGTTCATCACGGGGGTGAAGCTGTGCATGGAGATGAGAAGCGGAAAGTCATGCGCCGCCTCTTTCTTCGCGATGAGACCGAGAATGGCGTCGTGATAGGGCGTGAACCAGGTCCTGATCCGCCGCTCCCGCTCCGCCGCGCTCAGATTCCGGTTGGCCGGAATATCGACGCCGTCGCTCACCTCGGGCATGATCGCGGGATTGTCCGGATAGCGGTTGGCATCGACCAGGAGGCGGGAGAAGCCCGCGAAAATCGCCGTCGCGTTCAGCTTGTCGGCAAGGCGCTTGGAGACATCCTCGATCCCGATATCCCAGGCGATATGCCGCGCCAGCACGGACGGATCCTCAAGGCCGAGGTTATCATATTCCGCCGGGATATAGCGGCTCGCATGATCGACCGTGAGCAACAACGCGCTCTCGCTGTCTTCATGCTGGATATCGTAGATCGGGGGCGTGCTGTCTGTCATGGTGCTGCATACATAATTACGGAACCTGCCAATACTATCCCAATCGCCGCGCGCGTTACAATGGAAGGAATTGGAGAAAGCGCCGGAAAAAACTACGCCCTGTCGACCGGGACCGGTTATAAGGGAATTGGCCACCATTTTGAAAACCAGCAGAGTGCAGGAAACCGATGCCCAACAGGCTTGAAACGCTCCTTGTCGATACCTTCCGCAACAAGCTGCTCCGGCGGTTTCTGGACAGCAAGCGCGGCCGCAAGATTCTCAGCAAGGCGTTGCCCGATGATATTACCGCACTCACCGTGCGCGCGGGCGATCACATGATCATGGTTGATCCGCGCGATCTTGTCGGGCGGTCCGTCGTGCTGCACGGCAGTTGGGGGCGCGGCGCCGTCGATCGCATCGTCGCCTATCTCGAGCGGGTCGGCAAGATCGACGGCACGGGCGTCGCCCTCAATCTCGGCGCCAATGTCGGCTGCCAGGCGCTCTATCTCAAGCTGACCGGCAGGTTTACGAAGGTGATCGCGGTCGAGGCCGCGCCGCGCAACTTCGAGCTTTTGCGCGCCAATGTCCATCTCAACGGCTGGGCGGACGCCATTTCGCCCGTCCATGCCGCCGTCTATACGGAGGATGGCCGCATCACGCTCCATCTGAAGCAGGAAGGGGTGAGCGGCGGCCATTCCCTCCTCGCCCTTCCCGGCAATACCGAAGCGGTCGAGGTGGACGCCTTTACCGTCGGCAGTATCGCCCGGAACGCGGGCGTCAGCGGCGAGGATATCCAGCTTGTCTGGATGGACCTTGAGGGCTTCGATTTTGAAATATTGCGCACGATCCACGCGACATTCGGCGGCGGCCTGCCCGTCCTTTTCGAATTCTCCCCGCGCTTCGTCGGCGAGGAAGCGGCGCGCGACGTCATTGCCTTCTTGCAGGCTAATTATGAAAATATTTGCGATTTCAAGGGCGCGGGCGGCGAACCGACTGCGGTGGAGGATTTCGAACGGCTTGCGAAAACCCCGCAGAAGGATCTTCTTGTCTATAATTCCTGACGGAACGCCCGCAATTTTGCGCGCCGCGCCCGGGCGATTGTCCACGATCCGAAAAAGCCAATAATATCCCTCACATGGCTGTCATAAAAAGGGTAGTATAGTCCTGTGAGTATCGGTCAAATCTTTTGTAACGAGTAAATCAGCGATGCGACGACTTAGAAAGACGAAGATAATTGCGACCCTCGGGCCCGCCAGTTCCGATCCCGACAGTATCGAGGCGCTGCATCTTGCGGGCGCCGATGTGTTCCGGCTCAATTTCAGCCACGGTGATCACAAGGATCATGAGGAACGGGTCGCGGCGATCCGCAAGCTCGAGGGTGATGTCGGCCGCCCGATTGGCATTCTCGCCGATCTGCAAGGGCCGAAAATCCGCATCGGGACCTTCAAGAACGGCTCGACAATGCTTACCAACGGCGCGAAATTCCGCCTCGATCTCGATGAGACGCCGGGCGATGAAAAACGTGTCTCCCTGCCCCATCCGGCGGTTCTCGAAAGCCTGGACGAGGGCAGCATCCTCCTGCTCGATGATGGCAAGCTGAAATTGATGGTGGTGAACGTCGGCAAGGATTTTGTCGACTGCGAGGTCGCCGTCGGCGGCAAGATATCCGACCGCAAGGGCGTCAATATCCCGAACGCGCTGGTGCGCATGAGCCCGCTCACCGACAAGGACCGGCGCGATCTCGATTTCGCCCTCTCGCTCGGGGTCGACTGGGTCGCGCTTTCCTTCGTGCAGCGGCCGGAGGATATCGCCGAGGTCAAGAAGATCGTCGCCGGACGCGCCGCCGTCATGGCAAAGATCGAGAAACCGGCGGCGGTCGAGGCGCTGGAGGGGATCATCGACCTGTCCGACGCGATCATGGTCGCGCGCGGCGATCTCGGCGTCGAGATGCCGATCCAGGAAGTCCCCTCTATCCAGAAGCGTATCATCACCCAGGCGCGCGAGGCGGGCAAGCCCGTCGTCGTCGCGACGCAGATGCTGGAGAGCATGATTGCCGCGCCGGTGCCGACCCGGGCCGAGGTGACCGATGTCGCCAACGCCATTTATGACGGCACCGATGCGGTGATGCTCTCGGCGGAGAGCGCGGCGGGGGAATTTCCGCTCGAGGCGGTGACGATGATGAGCGATATCGCCGAAGTGACGGAACGCGACCCCCTGTACCGGAGCGTCATCGACGCCAAGCACGGCCATCTGGAGGCGACCACCGCCGATGCGATCAGCGCCGCCGCCTCCCAGGTCGCGCATACCATCGGCGCGGCGGCCATCGTCACCTATACCACCTCGGGCTCGACGGCGCTCAGGGCAGCGCGCGAGCGGGGCGAGACCTCGGTGCTGGTGCTGACCCCGTCGCTCAAGACGGCGCGGATGCTGGCCCTCGTCTGGGGGCTGCATTGCGTTCATACCTCGGATGCGGAGAATTTCGCCGATATGGTCAACAAGGCCTGCCGCAAGTCCTTCGCGGAAGGGTTCACGCGGCCGGGCGACCGGGTCGTCATCATGGCGGGCGTGCCGTTCGGAACGCCAGGCTCGACCAATATTCTCAGGATTGCCTGGGTCGGGGAGCAGTAGCCGCCTAGATCCGCTTCTTGTCGCGCTCGACGATAAGCTGTTCCATGCGCGCCTTCACGCCCGGCATATGCGGGTTGATCTCCATCGCCTTTTCATAGGCCGAGAGCGCGCCTTCCTCGCTCTTCTTGATGTCGTAGATCTGGCCAAGGCCGGAGAGCGCGCCGAAATGCCGGGGCTCCAGCTCCAGCGTGCGGCCGATATCCTCAATCGAGCTGTCATATTCGCCGATCAGGAACAGCACCGTCGCCCGCTTGTTCCAGCCTTCGGAGAATTCGGGATCGATCTTGATGACGGTGGAAAAGAGCGAGATGGCCTTGGCAAATTCCCCCCGGCTCATATAGCTCATGCCCTGGAGCATCAGGAAGTCGACCGTATCGCTGCCCGAGGTAAGCCAGATTTTCCAGATGCTGCCCTCGATCACCTTGGCTTTCTGGAAGTCTTCGGTCTCGGCAAGCAAGGTGAACAGCTCATCCAGTTTCGGATCGTCCTGGCGCGCGAGGGAGGGATTGCCCCAGAGGATGAGGCCGGCCACCACCAAAATGCCAAATATTCTTCGGACCATAAAAGCAATATACGGCATTTTTGCGCGATTTGATAGCACCCGCGCCGCACACAAATCTGTGAGCGGGCTTATGTCTTGCGTTTCAGCGCCGCCGGTTTCGGCCCGCCCGTCACCCAGTCGATCAGCTCCACTGTATGCAGGACCGGCAGATCCATGCCGGATGCGATCTGCGCGATGCAGCCGATATTCCCCGCCGCGACGAGATCGGGTGCGGTTTTCGCGATATTCGCAACTTTCCGCGCCTTCAGCCTGGCCGAGAGTTCGGGCTGCAACAGGTTATAGGTGCCGGCCGAGCCGCAGCAGATATGGGATTCCGGGATATCCCTGACGTCAAAGCCCATTTTTTT
>SWBZ01001028.1_pt1 | contig 260705 bp, 245 predicted proteins | sample 4693031 | NCBI WGS metagenome assembly SWBZ01 (sample SAMN10267274, study PRJNA491770) | bioreactor metagenome | isolation source: DHS bioreactor inoculated with | place: Japan: off Shimokita Peninsula
CCCCCCGCATAGTACGAGAGGGAGACCTTTCATCCCGGAAATTAAAGGAGTATTTATAAATGCCTACAGTCAAAGGGTTTAAGGGAATAAGGTATAACCCGGAGAAAATCGAGGACTTTTCGAAGGTGCTCGCGCCGCCGTACGACGTCATAAGCCCGGCCGAGCAGCAAGAGTTGATGGATATGGACCCGCTTAACGTCGTGAGGCTCGTTCTTCCGAAGGGGGAGACCGACGTAAAGTATGAAAGGGCGGCAAAGACCTTCAGGGACTGGTTCGTCAATGACACACTCATACAGGACAAGGAGCCGTCCATATACCCCTATTACCAGGAATTCGAGCTCGGCGGAAGGAAGTACACTCGGAAGGGATTCATAGCGAGGGTGAAGCTCGAAGACTTTTCGACAAAGAAGATACTCCCGCATGAATTGACGTTCCCTAAGCACAAGCAGGACAGGCTCAAGCTGAATACGGCGTGCAAGGCGAACATGAGCCCGGTGTTCTCAGTTTATTCCGACCCCGAGGGGGACACGGAGAGGGCGATCGAGGAGAAGCTCGGCGCGCCGATATTCGACGTTACGACGGCGGACGGCGTGAGGAACATGCTGTGGAGGATATCGGACGAGGATGTTATATCGCGCGTGGCCGGGAGGCTCGAGGACACGAGCTTTCTTATCGCGGACGGGCACCACAGGTATGAGACCGCGCTCGATTACAGGAGTATTCAGAGGCTGACCAATCCCGGGGACGAAGAAAAGCCATACGATTACGTGATGATGTTCCTTGCGCGCGGCGAGGGCGAAGGGCTTATTATCAACCCTACGCACAGACTCGTAAAGAACATTGGGCAGAACACGACGGAAACCTTCCTCGCCAGGCTGGGCGAGTACTTTAATGTGAAGGAAATGGAGTTCGGCCAGGCCGTGTCGAACATAGGGCACGAGGAGTTCACCGTCATCACCGGGGACAGGACGAAGGCGTACAGGGTTTCGGTGAAGGACCCGTCGGGAGAAGGGTATGCGAGGCTCGGCGTCATGCTCCTTCACAAGATAGTCTTCAAGAACATACTGAACGAGGAAGAATCCGGGGTTTTCTACACGAAGTTCCTGGAGGAGGCAGTGAGCCTCACGGAGAGCGAGGAATACGCGCTCGGCTTTATACTCCCCGAGCTCAAGGCCGGCGACATATTCGACGTCGTCCGCGACGGCGAGAGGATGCCGCACAAGACCACCTATTTTTACCCGAAGATACTCTCGGGACTCACTTTCAATCCGCTCTGGTAATGCAGCCGGCCGCTTCGGCGGCCGTTAATTAGCGAGGTTCGTCGCGGGCCGGGATAAATTGATTTATAATTTATCCGGACCCGGGATGCGGAGCCGCATTCCCGAGAACAAAACAAGAGAGGCTAATACATGACCGGTACACTTATAGTTCTCGCCGTTATAGCGGTGGTGGCATTCGCACTAGTCGGAATTTACAACGGACTCGTAAAGCTGAGGAACATGGCCGAGCAAGCATGGTCGGACGTGGACGTTCAGCTGAAGAGAAGATACGACCTCATACCGAACCTCGTCGAAACCGTGAAGGGGTATGCGTCCCACGAAAAATCGACCTTCGAAAGCGTGGTCGAGGCGAGGAACCGTGCCATGCAGGCCACGACCCCGGAGGCCAAGGCCGAGGCGGAGAACTTCCTGCAGTCTACGCTCAAGAGCCTGTTCGCCCTTTCGGAAGCGTACCCGGACCTCAAAGCCAACCAGAATTTTCTCGAGCTGCAGGCTGAGCTTTCGAAGATAGAGGAGCAGATACAGCTCGCGCGCCGCTATTACAACGCCGTCGTGAGAGATCTCAACACGAAGATCGAGACGGTTCCGAGTAACTTCGTCGCCAATATGTTCGGGTTCCAGAAGAGGGAGTATTTCGAGCTCGATTCCGAGGCCGAGAGAACCGCTCCGAAAGTAAGCTTCGGCCAGTAACAAGGCCCCCGGGAGACGCCCTCTTACATGACGCAAATGCGCGCCGCCTTAATATTCCTTGCCCTCGCTTTCCTTGCCGTCCTCATTCCGGCTGCGAACTCGGAGGAGATAAAGAATTTCCATTCGGATATATACATAGACGAGAACGGGAGCCTCACCGTCGTCGAGGACATCGAGTACGATTTTCAGTATGCCCAGAGGCACGGCATTTACAGGTATATCCCCTATAAATACGACTACGGGTACAAGCGTTACAGCATAAAGATAGACGTTAAGGAAGTGACCGACTTTGACGGGAATCCCTATCAGTATAAGGTGAGCACCGAAGGGTCCGTGATCAACATCAGGATAGGGGACCCGGACACGACCATAACCGGGGTGCACGGTTACAGGATCGAGTATACGGTCAAGGGAGCGGTGGCGTTCTTCGAGGATCACGACGAGCTTTACTGGAACGTGACGGGGGACGAGTGGAGAGTGCCGATCGATAAGGCCGGCGCCAGTGTGTATCTCCCCGAGGGAGCAGCGGGAGAGATAAAGGCGGAATGCTACACAGGCCCGAGAGGGGCAACCGGCAGGGAATGCACGGAGTCCGCAACGGACAGCGAGGCGGAATTCGCCTCGTCGCGCACCCTTTGGGCCGGAGAGGGCCTTACCATAGTGACCGGATTTCCGAAGGGGATCGTAAAAGAGCCCACGGGCCTCGAGAAATTAATGTGGCTCCTTTCGGACAACTGGTATTTCATCCTTCCTTTCGCGACCTTTTTCGGAATGTTTTACATATGGCGGACGAGGGGCCGCGACCCCGAGGGAATGGGGTCCATCATGGTGAGGTATAGCCCGCCCGAGGGATTCACCCCTGCCGAGGCCGGGACGCTCATAGACGAGAGGGCGGATGTCGCCGACATAACGTCGACTGTCATAGACCTCGCCGTGAGGGGCTACCTCAGAATCGAAGAGGAGACATCGACGAAGTTCTATTTCTTCTCGGACAGGGATTACAAGCTCATAAAGACGAAAGAGGCCGTACCGGGAGGGCTCAAGCCGCATGAGAAGAAAGTCCTCGACGGGATTTTCAAGAGCGGCGAAGAGGTGGAGATATCCGACCTCAGGAACAAGTTCTATAAAGAGCTTCCCGGAATAACGAAGTCCCTTTACGACGAGCTCGTAAGGGGCGGCTACTTCCCCGGAAATCCCGAGAATGTGAAGGGGATTTACAAGTGGATAGGAATTATATTGCTCATAGTAGGCTTTGCCCTTTTCACGAATTTCTTACTAAAGATTTCGATAGCTCTATCGGGCGTGATAATACTCGCGTGGTCGGGATTCATGCCCAGAAAAACGAAGCAGGGTGCGCTCGCTAACGAAGAGCTGCTGGGCTTCAGGGAATTCATCGACAAGGCCGAGAAGAACCGTATCGAGGCGCTCGCGAAGGACGACCCTACCCTGTTTGACCGCGTGCTCCCCTTTGCGCTCGTCTTCGGACTCGAAGAGAAGTGGGCCGACGCGTTCAAGGATATATACAGGGAGCCGCCGGGATGGTATTCGTCGCCGGGTTACAGCAATTCGTTTACTCCACGGATTTTTGCGGCCGATATCGGAAGAAGCCTCGGGGTTATGAACAGCACGTTCGCGTCCGCACCGAGGAAATCGGGCGGGAGCGGAATGGGAGGGGGCGGCTCGAGCGGAGGGGGCTTCGGAGGCGGAGGAGGAGGATCGTGGTAGTCAGTCCTCGGCCAGGAGCTCCCTTATTTTGGCGTCTATAGTCTTGTATGCGAGGTCGGCGTCGGGGTTGTCCTCGCTCCTGTAAAATTCCCAGCCGTCGTGGACGAATCTTATAATCCCCTTTTTATCTATAAGTATGCTCGATGACGTGTAGGAGCGCCGGACGCCGCTGAGCCAGTAGGCGTTTATGACCTTCCAGTCCCTGTCCTGAGCGACGGGGAATTCGAATCCCAGACCTTTCGCCGCTTTAAGGACGAAGGCGTCGTCCCGGGCCCTTTCGGATTTCGGATGATGGATCCCTATGACCACGAGACCGTCCTCGCCGTACTTCTCGTAGAGCTCGGCGAGGGCCGGGGCGGTATTCTTGCAGTAGGGGCAGCCGACGAGCCAGAAGCGAATGAGGACAACCTTGCCCTTGAGGTCTTCGAGGCCGAGGGGCCCGGAGTTAAGCCACGTGAGCCCGGAAAGAGCGGGCGCGGGCCGGCCTATGAGCTCTGCCCCCTCCGCGGGCTGCCAGAGGGGATCGCCGTCGGCCGCGGCAGTGGTATAGAAAACGAGGGCCGGCAGAAGGGACAGCGTGAGCGCGAGCGCCCAATTGAAAATCCTCCGAAAGAAAAGCATGCGCATGGCTGATGTTAATTATACATACCCGCTCTCTCTTCACCGATGTCCAAAACATCACAATTGATGTTGAAACAAAACGATATCAGACATAGAATTAGGAAAAGCGCCCGAAAAACAGGCGCGCACGTAAGGCCGACAGGGATACACAGAAGGCTCGCTTAAGCTAAAGGAGACGGGGATTCTCCGAACAGGCTGACTCATACCAACCGACGACTATCATTCCCAACCCGCCGGCGAATTTATTAGATTGAATGCCAGACGGCGCATATGAGTAAACCTTTTATAGAGCAAACCGGAAAGCCGGATTCGTCTTCCGAACCGGCGGCAGGGAAGGCATCTTCCGCAAAGGAATTCCTTACCGACAAGGACCTTTCCTATAAGCCCTTTTACGAATTCAGCTCGTTTAATTATGTCACGGTAGACAGCCTCGGGAAAATTGTCGCCGCGAATTCCACCAGCATGTCCAATCTCGGATTTTCCGAGGAAGAGCTCGCGGGAAAACCGATTCTGGACATATTCCACCCGGGCGACAGGGAAAGCGTGGCCGAGAGGCTGAAGACGTCCTTCGAAAACCCCGGAGTCGAGTACAGGTGGGAGGCCAGAAAAGTCAAAAAGGACGGGAGCGTTATATGGGCCAGGGAAAACGCCAAGACCGTCCGGACCGATAGCGGGCAGGTATTCACCAAGATCGCGGGCGAAGACATAACGCAGCAAAAGATGGCCCTTTCCATGCTTAGCATGGAGAAGAAGGTGTTCGAGACAATGGCTGCGAACAAGCCGCTTTACAGAACACTCGATCTCATTTGCAGCGAAATAGAGGGCCTTGCAAACGGGATGCTATGCTCGTTCCTGATCGTAGACGAAAGCGGAAAGCGCTTAAGGCACGGCGCCGCCCCTAGCCTCCCGGCAGAATACGCAAGAGCCATAGACGGATCCGAGATAGGACCCTCCACCGGCTCGTGCGGCACGGCCGCGTACAGAAAAGAGCCTGTTATAGTGACCGACATTGAAACCGACCCTCTTTGGGACGACTACAGGCATCTTGCGCTCGAACATTCGCTCCGTGCGTGCTGGTCGATACCCATAATCTCGTCCGAAGATAAAGTCCTCGGAACGTTCGCGATGTATTACAAGGAGCCGCGGTCGCCTGTCCCGGGCGAGCTGGTTCTCGTCGATACGGCCGTAAGGCTCGCGACAGTCGCGATAGAGAGAACCAACGCGCAGGAGATGGCCACCCACTTCGCCGAGATACTCGAAGAAGCCATAAACGAGATATATATATTCGACGCCGGGACTTTCAGTTTCCTCCAGGTCAATAAGGGCGCGCGGGATAACCTCGGATACACGCTCGAGGAGCTGAGGGAGATGACGCCCGAAGATTTGAACGCAGGCCTTACCCCCGATTTTTTCAGGAAGCTGGAGTCTCTAGTTCAGGGCGGCGGCGAGAAGGCGCGCTTCACGTGCGTGCACCTTAGGAAGGACGGCACGAACTATCCGGTCGAGGCATATATACAGCTGTCCAATTACAAAGGGCTCCGGGTGTTCGTAGCGAACGTTATAGACATGACCGACCTCAAGAAGACTGAGGAGGAGCTCAAGCAGCACGTAGAGCAGCTTTCGAAAAAGAACAGGTACGAGTCTATCATAAGGGCGATCACGGAAAGCGTTCACAGATCGCTCGACCTCGGGGAGGTGTTCGATAACGCCGTCGATGCCCTGAACAGAAATGTGGGAGAGGCGACGAACGTCGTCATTTTCATGGTGGAAGGCACGGACGCCGTGATGAAGGCCAACAGAGGGCACGCGGACTGGTACGTGAAAAGAGTTAAGAGAATCCCCTATCCCATCGGGGCCACGTGGAAAACGATACTAGACAGAAAGGCCAGATACGTTCCCGATGCGGACCTGGACGAAACGATCGGCCCTGCCGGAAGGGAATTCGGAACGAAGAGCTATCTGTCGATGCCCATATGGTCCGACAACCAGACCGTCGGTTGCATACACATACACTCGCAGGAAAAGGACGCCTTTTCGGTGGAAGACCTCGACATGCTTCAGATCGTGGCGAGGCAGCTGGAAGTGGCGATAAACAACGCAAGGCAGGCAGAGGCGCTCAGGCAATCCGAGGAAGATATAAAACAAAAGCTCGGCGAGCTGTCGAAGAAAAAGAGATACGAGGAGATATTGAGCGCTATTACCAGAAGCGTGCACAGCTCGATAAATCTGGAGCAGGTCATGGAGAATGCGGTCGATACCATGCACCGGAGCATAGAGGGAACGGACTTTATATCCATCTACTTCGCGGAGGGAAATGAAGCTGTTATCAAAGCCCACTGCGGCTACCCGGATTGGTTCACGGAGAAGATGAGCAGCATCCCCCACCCTCTCGGTTTTACCTGGAAGACGATAATAGAGGGCAAGCATATATATTGCCCCGACATAGAACACGACACGATAATCGGGTCCGCCGGGAGGGAAGCCGGCACGAAGAGCTATGCATCCATGCCCATACAATATATGGGCAAAACCATCGGGTGCATTAATATCAATTCCCTGAGAAAGAACGCATTCGACGAGGAAGAGCTCAATCTTCTAAAGCTCATAGCATCGCAGATCGAAATAGCCGTCAACAACGCAAGGCAGGCGGAGGCGCTGAAGGAATCGGAAGAAAGATACAGGACACTGTTCGAGCAGACACCAGTAGGCGTATACACATACGATAAAAACCTGATCATCATGCACACCAACGAACGGCACGCGGAGATCATGCAGTCTTCGAAGGAGAAAATAATCGGCCTCGATATACATAGTCTCGCGGACAAGTCTTTCAATGATATACACGAGAGAGCCGCACGCGGCGAGAGCGTGAGCAGGGAAGGTTTTTACAGATCTACGACGGGCAATATCTCCCTTTACATAATGGTATCCGCCGCTCCGCTGAGGGACGCATCGGGAAACATAATTGGCGGGATGTCGGTCGTCGAGGACATGACCGAGCGGAAGAGGGCGGAAATCGCATTCCTCCAGTCCCAGCAGCGGTATGAGAATCTTGTCAATACTGTAGACGGCATTGTCTGGGAGGCGGAGCCGGAGTCGTTCAGATTTACGTTCGTAAGCAAGCAGGTGGAGCACATATTCGGATACACAACCGATGAGTGGCTCGAGAACGATAAATTCTGGACGGAGAAGCTCCACCCCGAGGACCGTGAGAGAGTGGTGAACTACTGCAAGACGTCGACGGAATCGCTTAAGGATCATGTAATCGAATACAGGATGATAGCTGCCGACGGAAGGGTCGTGTGGATGAGGGATATCGTCAGCGTCGAAGTCGAGGACAGAGTTGCCGTCGGCCTCAAAGGGATAATGATAGACATCACCGACCTTAAAAAAGCCGAGGACCTTTTACTCGAAAGCGCGGAGAGATACAGGACGCTCGTCGAGAACAATTACGACATAATAGTGGAATCGAGTGAGGAAGGGAAGTTCCTTTACCTGAGCCCCAATTTCAGGGAATCGTTGGGTTACGACCCGGACGATATGCTCGGGAAGAGCATGTTCGGAAACGTCCATTCGGACGACACTCCAAACATGATGAAAGAGTTCAGCAGGATAATGGCCACACGTAGTCCGGGAAAGGCTGTATTCAGATACAGGCACAGGAACGGGACGTGGAGGTGGCTCGAAAGCTCGGGAAGGGCATTCGAAACCGCCGCCGGGGAGCACCGGTATGTAGGCATATTGCGAGACATAACGGACAGAAAGAGATACGAGGACGAGCTTTTCAAGGCGGAGAAGCTGGAATCCCTTGGCGTTCTCGCCGGCGGGATAGCCCACGACTTCAACAATCTCCTTACCGTCATATTGGGCAATATTTCGGTCTCGAAGATGCACTTAAAATCCTCGGACAAGCTATATACGAGGCTGACCGAGGCGGAGAACGCATCCTTCAGGGCCAGGGACCTCACTTCGCAGCTCCTGACCTTCTCGAAGGGCGGGGCCCCCGTGAAGGAGTATGTGCATACGCTGGGAGACCTTATAAGGGACACCGCGTCGTTCGCGGTGAGCGGCTCGAAGGTGAGGTGCGATTTCGATATCGACGAGGACCTCTGGCCGGCGGAAGTGGACGGGGGGCAGATAAGCCAGGTCATACACAACCTCGTGATGAATTCGGACCAGGCGATGCCTGACGGGGGAGTTATAACTGTCAGCGCCTCCAACACGAACGGGAAAGGACCCGACGGCGGCGAGGACGGGAAATACATTAGCATATCCATAACCGACAGCGGAATCGGCATGACCGAAGGCCTCGTAGAGAAGATATTCGATCCCTACTTCACGACCAAGCAGAAGGGGAGCGGGCTGGGACTCGCAACCGTTTATTCGATAGTGAAAAACCACGACGGCCGGATAGAGGTGGAGTCCGAGATCGGGGTGGGAACGAAGTTCGATATATACCTCCCGGCGGTGGCCAGAAAATCAGCGCCTATGGACAGCGAAAGCGGCGTCAAGAATGGAGAGGGGAAAATCCTTATTATGGACGACGAGGAGACCGTGAGGCAGGTGGCCGGGGATATGATGAAGCGCCTCGGGTACAGGGTCGAAGCGGCGGCCGACGGGCAGGAGGCCATAACCAGGTATATGGAGGCCAAAGAGGGAGGAGAACCCTTCGATGCCGTTATGTTCGACCTCACCGTGCCGGGCGGCATGGGAGGGAAAGAGGCGTTCGCGAAGCTTCTGGAAATGGACCCCGGAGTCAGGGCAATAGTTTCGAGCGGCTACTCGAACGACCCGGTCATGGCTAGGTATGACGAGTATGGATTTAAGGGTGTGGTTACGAAGCCCTACAGCATCGAGGAGCTGAGCAAGGTGTTGTACGAGGTTCTGAGCAGCGGGCACTGATACCTGAACCTTGGTCCGAAGGGGGTTCGGCCCTCACATTTCGGGCAGACTTTGGCCGCATTTCCGGCCCCCGGTTGAATATACTCCTTTTTCCTATATACTAGCTCTTTTCCGCCGCTGACGGCGGCTGTTCTCAGCTCAATTTTATGGAACCCAAGTACATAAGAAATTTTTCTATTATTGCGCACGTGGACCATGGGAAATCCACACTCGCGGACAGGCTGCTCGAATTCACGGGGACGCTGTCCGAGCGGGAGAAGACCGAGCAATTCCTAGACAAGATGGACCTCGAAAGGGAGAGGGGCATAACCATCAAGGCGCAGGCAGTGAGGATCTATTACACTGCCGACGACGGGATAAAGTACGAATTTAACCTCATAGACACCCCCGGGCACGTGGATTTCAGCTACGAAGTGTCGAGGAGCCTCATGGCGTGCGAAGGGGCGCTTTTGGTTGTAGACGCGTCGCAGGGAGTCGAAGCGCAGACCGTCGCGAACGCATATCTTGCCGCGGACGAGGGGCTCGAGCTTATACCGGTCATAAACAAGATAGACCTCCCCTCGGCAGAGCCGGAGAGGGTCAAAAAAGAAATAGAGGACGTTATAGGAATAAGCGCCGAGGACGCGATACCGGCGAGCGCCAAGGTGGGGACCGGGACGAAGGATATCCTGGAAGCCATAGTGAAGCGGATACCCGCTCCCGAGGACAAGTCCGGCCTTCCGCTGAAATCCCTCATATTCGACAGCTGGTTCGATTCGTACCAGGGCGTCGTGATGCTGATAAGGGTGTACGAGGGGAAGATCAGACTCGGCGAGGAGATAAAGTTCATGTCCACGGGGAGGACCTTCGAGGTGAAAAAGCTCGGGGTGTTCTCGGCTATGGCCGTCGAAGTGGACGAGCTCGGGACCGGCGAGGTGGGATTCGTGTCGGCGTCGATAAAGGACATAAGCGAGGCAAAGGTCGGCGACACGATAACGAGCGCGGCGAGGCCGACGGAGAAGCCGCTTGCGGGATTCAGGGTGATGAAGCCGATGGTGTTCAGCGGGCTTTATCCGATAGACCCCGGGGACTACGACAAGCTGAGGGAGGCGCTCGAAAAGCTCGGGCTTAACGACTCGTCCCTAGTATACGAGCCGGAGACGTCCGTAGCGCTCGGGTTCGGGTTCAGGTGCGGGTTCCTCGGTCTCCTGCATCTTGAGATCGTAAAGGAAAGGCTCGAAAGGGAGTTTCAGCTGGAGCTGATTACGACGGCGCCCACCGTCGTATACAGGGCGACTAACAAGAAGGGAGAGGTCGTATACGTCAACAACCCGAGCGAGCTTCCGACGCCCGACAAGATAGAGATGATCGAGGAGCCTTACGTAAAGATCTCGATACATACGCCGAATACCTACCTTGGGGCGATATTCGACCTTTGCATAAAGAAGCGCGGCATACAGAAAGATATAAGGTACATAACGCAGGACAGGGTTATCATCGAGTACGAGATACCGCTTTCCGAGATAGTGTTCGACTTTTACGACAAGCTGAAGTCGGCCACGCGCGGGTATGCGTCGATGGATTACGAGCCCGTGGGATACCTGCAGTCGGACCTTATAAAGCTCGACGTCCTCGTGAACGGCGAGCCGGTGGACGCGCTTTCGATAATCGTCCACAAGGAAAAGTCGTTCGAGAGGGGAAGGGAGCTTATTGCGAAGCTCCGGAGCCTTATACCTAGGCAGCTCTACGAGGTAGTGATACAGGCTGCTATAGGGAACAGGATCGTCGCCCGCGAGTCGGTAAAGGCCGTGAGGAAGGACGTTACGGCGAAGTGCTACGGCGGGGACGTCACCAGAAAGAGAAAGCTTCTCGAAAAGCAGAAGGAAGGAAAGAAGCGCCTTAAGCAGATAGGGAAGATAGAGATACCGCAGGAGGCCTTTCTTGCGGTCCTTAAGACCTGAGCGTTTTTAAACGCCTACCTGTTATTCGCGGACATCATCATTTCGGTAATCACGCGGGTCGCGCCGCTTACGGCATCCGGATCGGAGACTACGTTTACGAGCGCGGGCCTGCCGGAGGAAAACGCCCTTTCGAGCGCTGGCGCTAGGTCTTCGGGTTTTCGGACGAACTCGCCGTGTCCGCCCATGGCTTTAAGGATTTCGTCGAAGGGAGTGAGTCCGAGCTCTACGCCCGGGGCTTTGGCACCCTCGCCGTAGGTTATTTCTATCTGGTGCTTCGTCATCCCCCACGCGGAGTCGTTACAGACGACAGCGACGAACGGGAGGCCGTGACGTAGGGCGGTGTCGAATTCCATAAAGTTCATTCCGGCTGCGCCGTCGCCTGTTATGAGGGCAACGTTTTCATCCGGCCGGGCGGCCTTCGCGCCGAGGGCGAAAGGCACGCCGACACCCATGCACCCGAGCGGGCCGCATTTAATGTAGCCGCCGGGACGCCGCACGCGGACGTGCCCGTCCACCCATGCCTGCGTGTCGCCGCCATCGACGACAAGGGTGCCGCCCGGGCCGAGGACGTCCTCGACGACAGCGGCGACCGTGACGGGATGCATGGGGGATTTTTTCGGAAGCCTGAGGGGTTCCGATTCCTTTTGCTTTTTATCCCTTATAGCCTCGCAGTCGTTTACCCAGCCGGAGTAGTCGGGTTTTATCCCGTTTTCGCTGAGATATTCGGTGACGGCTGAGAGGGCGCCGCCGAGGTCGGAGACTATGCCGAGGTCCACCGGCCTGTTCCTGCCTATCTCGCCGGCGTCTATGTCTATCTGGGCTATCCTGGCTTCGGGGTTTAGCGTCCTCCCGAAGCCTATGTATATCGAAAGCCGGACGCCCATCAGGATGACGAGGTCTGCCGACTGCGTTATTTCCCGAAAGCCGTTCGGGGCCGAGGGGCCCGCCGCGCCGAAGGAGAGCGGCTCGCCGTCGGGGATTATTCCGCGGCCGGCGTTTAACGTGAAGAGCGGCATCGGGACCGTTTCGAGGAAGCGGCGGAGGTCTTCCTCGGAGCGTGAATACCACGCTCCGCTCCCCGCTATGGCAACGGGCCTTTTAGCCGAGGCGAGGAGGCGCGCGAGACCGGCCACGGCGTCTTCGGCGGGCCTCGTTCTTACGGAGTGGATGGAGGTGTCGTAGGGGATTATTTCTTCTTCGGGGCAGGAGGGGTAGAGGACTTCGTAGGACATGCCGAGGTATACCGGGCCGGGCCTTCCGGACGACGCCACCCTGAAGGCGTTCGAGACGTATTCGGGAATGCGGCGGGTGTCGTAGACAGTCTTCGCCCACTTTGCGACGTGGGCCGCCATCCCCTCCTGGTCTATCTCCTGTAGAGACAACCTGTCGTTTTCCTCGACCCCTGACCTGCCGGATATTACGAGGAGCGGCGAGTTCGCGAGCCGGGACGCCGCCATGCCGGTGAGGGTGTTTGTGAAGCCGGGGCCGGCTGTGACGAGACAGACACCGGGCCTTCGGCCAGCTCTCCCGTATGCGTCGGCGGCCATCGACGCACCCTGCTCGTGCCGCGTGTCGATTATCCTTATGCCGAAATCGGGACAGGCCTTGTAGACAGGGTTGATGTGCCCACCGGCGAGGGAGAAGATATCCGTTACGCCGAGCTCGTGAAGTGTCCTCGCTACGAGACGGCCGCCCTCTGACATGACCATGGATTTACCTCCGTTATCTATACTTTTACACCTTCGAAAATCCCAACGCAAATATTATATGACGCTCGGCCGGGGCCGTCTTTCGGCTTTAAACCCGATATGTGTTAGAATTATGCTTCAAAATCAAAGGAGGCGGTTATATGTCTGATGAGGGAAACCCGCAGGGAGCGGGACAGAACCAGGAGCTGACACAGCTACAGAGCTCGATACTTATGGCCTTTAACTTAGGCGTTTCGTATAACCAGCAGTCGGGCGGGCTCAAGGGAATAACTGAGGTCTCGGGCGAGCTCGGACATAACATATATATGAATCTGTCGCAGGTTTACGGCAACAAGCTCGAAGACGATTACCTGAAGGCCAATACCGAGTATTTTCTCCAGATCGCACTCCTCGGGTACATAATACCTTCGGTCTGCGCATACGAAGAGGACTTCAAGAACAGGCTTTTGAGCCTTATCGAAAGAAGAGCTCTAAAGACCCAGGAGCAGATGTCAAGACAGGGCGGCCCTGGGGGCGGAGGCTCGATAGTCACGCCGTGAGGCGCATGGAATGGAAGCGAGAAACAGGCCACTCGGCGGACGGGAAAGCGTAAAGGTAGCCGTAGTTCAGGCGTCCCCTGTCTTCATGGACAGAGAGAGGACCGTCGAGAAGGCGTGCGCCCTCATAAGGGAGGCCGGCAGAAACAAGGCCGAGCTGGTCGCGTTCTCGGAAGCCTTCATCCCCGTATACCCAGCTTACTATACAGTCGGATACGAAACGCCGGCCCACGAGTGGACGGACTACATGATAGCCCTTCAGGATAACTCCATTTCCATACCGGGCGAGGACACGAGGGCGCTCGGGGAGGCCGCCAAAGAGGCGGAGGCCTACGTCGTCATGGGGTGTAACGAGCTCGACGACAGACCCGGCAGCAGAACGGTTTATAACACGCTTCTTTTCATCGGAAAGGACGGAGAGGTGCTGGGAAGGCACAGAAAGACGATGCCGACCTATACCGAGAGGCTATACTGGGGAAAGGGGGGCGGACGGGACATAAGGGTTTTCGACACGGATATAGGGCGCATCGGCGGGCTCATATGCTGGGAGAACCACATGACGCTCCTCAGGGCGGCCATGATACACAGGGGCGAGGACTTTCACGTAGCCGTCTGGCCGGGGAACTGGAAGAGGGGGACAGAAAGCCTCCTCGACCCGGACACGAGCCCGGGGGGAGCCATGTGCAACCTTCAGTCGCTGATTAAGGTACACGCGTTCGAGGCAGGGGCGTTTGTTTTGAGCGGATGCGGGTACCTCGATTCGGACGATTTTCCGGAGAAGTGGCATTACATTAGGGACGGCAACCATATAAATTACGGATGGGCCTGCGGCGGGAGCTCGATAGTGAACCCGGCGGGAAGGTACCTGGCCGAGCCGAATTTCGAGAAAGACGCAATATTATACGCTGAATGTTACGCGAACCAGATAAAGGCCGTGAAGGCCGTTTTCGATTCGCTTGGGCATTATTCTAGGTGGGACATCGCCCGGCTCGAGCTTAGAAGCGAGGGATTGGAGCCGGAAGTGCCGATGAGAAACAGCGCAGACCCGGTTGCCGACATTCCGCCGGGCGAGCTGAGAAGGATTTCGGAGAGGTACGAAATAGAAATAGAGAGCCTGGAGGCGCTTTTGGAAGAATTGAATGCACTCCGGGCGGCCGGGCGGCCGGGCGCGTAGAAGAGGCCTCCTTCTACGACGTATCGGCCGCGCGGCTATCACGAAAGTTACCCCCTTATCCGCCCGTTTTACAGCCTAAACAAGATACTTTTCCCTATTTATCGTCCTTGACATTACTATCGAAACGTTATATAAACCAATTGCAAGGGAGAATTTTTGTGGGCCATGCAAAGGAGGGTCGGGTGATGAATTTCAGGGATGAGTACGGGGAGTTCTCGGCGCAGGAGGCCGTGGACGCAATCCTGGTGATCCTCAAAAAGAGCGGGGTGGAGATAGACGACAAGAGCTTTACCTGGACGCTCGTCGGGGCCCTCTTCCAGAAAGGCGTAATACCGCGCCAGGATTTCGAAAGGATTTATTACTCTTTAAAGAATCAGGCCGAGGAGAGGGACGTTTTGGAAAACGTCATCTGAGATTATCGGGTAAAAATTAAATCCCCCCATACCCCCCTTTTCCTAAGGGGGAATTAAAAAAGACAAAAGACAGATTTCTCACTGTTTTAATTGAGGTCTTTCCGAGCAGTCCCGGATATGCTTTCTTGCACTCGGCCCAGGGCGTCCGATTCCTCGCTCGCTCGAAATCGTTGTTCGAAATGACAGAATTAAAATTAGATCCTGAAACAAGTTCAGGATGACTAATATACGGGAGAGGCTATTTCACGGCGTGCCCATCCCTACACCGCCCGAGACAATTCTTTCATAGCAGAGGCGAGGGCGGTTTCTATAATAGAGCGGATTTCGGCCATTCTTTCTTCACTCAGCGCCTCGAATCTGAGAACCAGAGCGGGCTGCGTATTCGACGCCCGTATGAGCCCCCACCCGTCGGGGAATTCTATCCGCGCACCGTCTATGTCGAGTACCTTATATTTCTCGCCGAGCTTTTTCTTCACGAGCTCGACTGCGGGGAATTTTATATCCTCGGGGCAATCGACCCTTATTTCGGGTGTCGATACCGCCGGCGGGACGCCTTCGAGCAGCTGAGTGATCGTCTTTCCGGTGGAGGAGATTATTTCGAGAAGACGGAGGGCCGCGTATAGGGCGTCGTCATACCCGAAGAACTTGTCGGCGAAGAATATGTGGCCGCTCATCTCGCCCGCTAGCGCCGCGCCGTCCTTTTTCATCTTGTTCTTTATGAGGGAGTGGCCGGTCTTCCACATGACGGGCTTCCCGCCCGCTGCCTCGATACCCTCGAAGAGGCGGTTCGAGCATTTGACGTCGCCGATTATCTCGGCCCCTTTTTTGCGGGATAGGACGTCCCTCGCGTAAATGAGGACGAGCATGTCGCCCCATATTATGCTGCCGTCGCCGTCAACGACGCCTACCCTGTCGCCGTCGCCGTCAAAACCTATGCCGAGGCTGAAACCTTCACCGGCAACTGTCGCTGCAAGCTCGGCGACGTTTTCCTCGACCGTAGGATCCGGATGGTGATTCGGGAATGTGCCGTCGGGTGTAGCGTAGAACTCTTTTACGTCGCAGCCGAACTCCGCAAACACGCGGGGACCTATGATCCCGACCATGCCGTTCCCGTAATCGACCGCCAGGCGGAGGCCTGGTTTTATCTCGACGTTGGATTTTAGGAATTCGACGTATTTTTCTTCGACCGACGTTTCGCCCGCCGCGCCGGAACCCGTATGAAATTCACCTCTGTCGGCGATCTTTCTTATCTTTTGAATCTCTTCGCCGAAGACGGAGTCCCGGCCGAGGCAGAGCTTTATACCGTTATATTCCCCGGGGTTGTGGCTGGCGGTTATCATGACGCCGCCGTCTACGGGGAGGTTGTAGAGGGAGAAATAGAGCATTGGCGTCGTTACCATGCCTATGTCCACGACGTCTATGCCCGTAGAAGTTATGCCCCTCGTCATCGCGCGGGCGTAGTCAGGCGAGCTTAGCCGGCAGTCGCGGCCGAGGGACAGGACCTTTCCGCCGTGGTCCTTTACGTATGTGCCGAATGCCTTGCCTATCGTCTCGTAGACCTCTTCGTCGAGGTCGGCGTCTACTATGCCTCTTATATCGTATTCCCGGAATATGCCGGGGTTTATCGTTTTCATCGAATGTGCCTTGTAGCTTTAGGGGTTCAATACTATTGCCTAAAATCGTCCAAAGGCAAGAACGCCTTATAAGTATAGGGCAGGTTTTGAAGACCGGGACGGCCGGGGGACGCAGGGCGGGCACCGGATTTCTCCCCCGTTTCTTGACATTGACAGGCCGCCTTATATTCTTAGTTTCGATGATTTTCCCGACACTTGAGGAGTTCAAAAAGAAACTCGAAAAGGGCAACCTCGTCCCCGTATGGAGGGAGGTGCTCGCAGATTTCGATACCCCCGTTTCGGCGTTTAAAAAAATAGAGACGGGTGATTTCGCATTCCTTCTAGAAAGCGTGGAGGGCGGCGAGAAGTGGGGAAGGTATAGCTTTTTAGGGGCGGAGCCTTCGGTGATCATTAGGTCCCGCGGCCGGGATATAGAGATTATAGAGGACGGCGTAACTACGAAGAAGAGCGGCGACCCGACGGACGCCCTGAGGGAGCTTTTGTCCCGTTACAAGCCCATTATCGAGGAAGAGCTCCCGAGATTTAACGGCGGAGCCGTGGGGTATTTCTGTTATGACATAGTAAGGTTCTTCGAGGACCTGCCGGAGACCAAGAAGGACGAGCTCGGGCTCTGGGATTCGCTTTTCATGATAACGGATACGGTGCTTGTCTTCGACAACGTCAACCATAAGATAAAGATTATATGCAACGCATTCGTGCCCGACGCCGGGAAGGCCGGGGACGCATACGACGCGGCGCTCGAAAAGATAGATACTATAATCGGGAGGCTGAGAAAGCCTTCGGGTGAATATTACGAGAGGAACGGCAACGCCGAAGGCGGCGCGGCGGCCGAGCTGGTGTCGAACTTCAAGCCCGAGGATTATAGAAAGGCCGTAGAGAAAACGAAGGAATACATAAACGCGGGCGACATAATACAGGCTGTCATCTCGCAGAGATGGAAGACGAAGCTGGACGTGGATGAGTTCGACCTCTACAGGGCTCTCAGGGTTTTAAACCCGTCGCCGTACATGTTCTACCTGAAAACGGATTCGGAGACGCTCGTGGGATCGTCGCCCGAGGTGATGGTGAGGGTAGAGGACGGGATGGTCGAGAGCAGGCCCATCGCCGGGACGCGGCCCAGGGGGAAGAACGAGGCGGAGGATTCGGAGCTGGAAGACGAGCTTTTGGCCGACCCCAAGGAGCGGGCCGAGCATATAATGCTCGTAGACCTTGCGAGGAACGACCTCGGGAGGGTGGCCGAGACGGGCACCGTGAAGGTGGACGAGCTCATGATCGTCGAGAAGTACTCGCACGTTATGCATATAGTGTCGAACGTTATCGCCAGGCTTCGCCCGGACAGGGACGCGCTGGACGTGATAAAGGCAACCTTCCCTGCGGGGACGCTATCCGGTGCGCCGAAGGTAAGGGCGATGGAGATAATAGAGGAGATGGAGCCTTCGCGGCGCGGGGCGTACGGCGGCGCGGTGGGGTACTTCAGCTTCTCTGGCAACATGGATACCTGCATAACCATAAGGACCTTCGTAATAAAGGACGGTGAGATATATGTGCAGGCCGGGGCCGGCATTGTGGCGGATTCGGACCCGGAGAAGGAATATCAGGAGACTGTGAACAAGGTGAAGGCCCTCGTGAGGGCCATAGAGGTCGCGAAGACGGGCCTCTGACCCTGACGGAGAAATGTCATGATACTGATGATAGACAACTACGATTCCTTCACCTATAACCTGGTCCATTATCTTTCGGAGCTCGGGGAAGAGGTTACCGTAGCCCGCAACGACAAAATAAGCCTCGAGGACGTGGGGAAGATGAGCCCGGAGATAATAGTCGTGTCGCCCGGGCCGTGCACGCCGAAGGAGGCCGGGGTTTCGGTTGACGTGATAAAGGAGTTCGCCGGAAGGACGCCGATACTGGGCGTTTGCCTCGGGCACCAGTCGATGGCGTACGCCTACGGGGCGGAGATAGTGCGCGCGGGCAGGCTCCTCCATGGGAAGACGTCGCCCATAAGACACGATGAGAAGGGCATATACAAGGATATTCCGAACCCGTTCGAGGCGACGAGGTACCATTCGCTACTTATAGAAAAAACGACGCTACCGGATGAATTCGAGGTTTCGGCGTGGACCGACGAAGGGGAGATAATGGGGATAAGGCATAAAGAGCACCTTATGGAAGGGGTGCAGTATCACCCTGAATCCATACTCACCAAGCACGGGAAGGACATACTCCGGAATTTCATCGAGCTTGCACGGGAAAGATCGGGGGGCTGACGCCCCACCCCTCTAAAAAGCATTTTTCACCAAGCCCCTCCGGGGCGCCTCGGTTTGACATTTCAGGCTGCTATTTATATATTCCTAAAGCCGTTTAATTGACCGAGGTGATTTCTAATGCTGCTTTTATTCAAACCGCGTGACCAAAAATATATTGGAGAGGGGACTTTACCTTTCGGAAGCTACGACGATACGTCGGAATGGCTCCCGATTACGAGGTACCTCGAACAGGGCGCGGCCGAATTCCCGGATAAGACCATGTTCCGCGTCGCGGACAGGGACGGGAACCTGATAAATACCCATAGTTACCGTGAGACGAACGAATGGGCCAACAAGGTTGCGAACGGCCTTATAAAAGATTACGGAATAAACAAGGGCGACAGGGTCGGCATATACATGCTGAACTCGTCGGAGTATGTCATTTCGATAATCGCGATACATAAAACCGGCGCGGTGCAGGTGCCCATAAACAAGGACGAGAAGGGCGACAGGCTCGCGTACATTATAAATTACTCCGAGATGAAGGCTCTCGTCGTAGACCCCGAGAGCATCCCGATGCTGAACGAAATAGCAAAGAATTTAGACAAGTTAGAGCATATATTTGTCACCGGAGACCCGGACGCCGTTCCGGAATCCATTGGTGGGATAAAGACCCTGCCCTACTCCGTTTTCGATAAGTATCGGGGCGAAAACCCCGGGCTCGATGTGAAGGTGTCGGACGTGGAGAGGTGCATGTTCACGTCAGGAACGACGGGCATGCCCAAGGGCGTATCGAGGAACCACGGCGGCGTGGTACTGACCGTGAGGGGATACATTCAGCAGCACGGCGTAAGGAGCGAGGATGTGCTGATGAGCGTTCTTACGCTGGGCCATGCGAATGCACAGGTGATGTGTCTCTTTACCGCCATCGGAGCCGGCGCGACGGCCGTATTCTACCCGCGGTTCTCGGCGTCGAGCTTCTGGAAATGGGCCGCCGAATGCGGGGCGACTTGCGTTAACATGCTCGGCGCGGTGTCCGAGTATCTATGGGCGGCGGAGCCGGGCGAGTGGGACAAAAAGCACAGGGTAAGGAGTGTCTTATCGGGACCGGCGCCGAAACAGATTAAGGAATTCCAGGAGCGGTTCAACACGCGCGTCATAGACGGGTACGGCTCGACGGAAATGGGCATGGCGCTCTGGAACGACCCGGAAGATACCCGCCCGGGAGGGTCGGGCTATCCGATGGAGGGTTATTACCTTGAGCTAAGGGACCCGGAGAATACCAGCAGGGTAATGAGACCGTTCTGGGACCCGAGCAAATCGCCGAGGCCCCCCGACGAGGTTAAAGGCCTTCTATTCATTAAGCCGCTTATACCGCACACTACCCTTAACGAGTACTTCAAGGACGAAAGGAGAACGAGAGAAGCCTTCGACGACGACGGCTTCTTTAACTCGGACGACCTCTTCGCAAGGGGTATAGACGGAAGGTATTACTTTCAGGGAAGGTTCAGCAGGATAAGGGTTTCCGGTGAGAACGTAGACCCGATTGCAGTTCAGGACGCGGCGAACATGTACGAGGGCATACACGAGGCCATAGCCGTCGGAATAAGGCTTCCCGACGTATCGGACGACGAGATTAAGCTGAACGTAACGCTCGAAAAGGGGGCCGAGTTCGACCCGGTCGAATTTTCGAAGTGGATGGCGGAGCGAAACCCGGTGTTCATGGTGCCGAGGTTTATAGAGATCTATGAAAACGGGTTCCCGATGACGGCGTCACAGAAGATAAAGGTCGCAGAGATTAAAGAAATAACGGAAAAGACATGGGACAGAAACAAGGTGGGGCTAAAGTTCAGGGCGAGGTAGACTTTTCCTTAAAACCGGCGCTGCACAGACGCAGCGGATATACACCGGGGGGTGGTTAGCTAGCGGGAGAGGGACAAGCATATAGATGCTTAGATAATTCACCAATCTCCACTAAATATTACACTTTTTAGGTTATTTTCAGGTTGACAAATTTTGTCAACTTTCTTATTGTAATAAGTCTGAGACAGGAAAGGACTAAAAAAAGAAGCCACCATAGGAGGAGTGCTATGCTTTTATTATTTAAACCCCGTGACGCGATGTACCTCGGCGAGGGCACCTTGCCCTTCGGCAAATACGAGGATACGTCCGAATGGCAGCCAATAACAAAATCTCTCGAAGCTGGAGCCGAACGTTTCCCGGAGAAAACCATGTTCAGGGTCGGCAACCCCGAGGGAGAGATAACGGAAAGCTATACCTATAAAGAGACGAACGAGTGGGCCAACAGGGTGGCTAACGGTCTCAAGGACGAATTCGGTGTAAAGAAGGGCGACAAGGTCGGCATGTATATGCTGAACTGCTCTGAATACGTGGTATCCATCATCGCAATTCACAAAATCGGGGCCGTACAGGTACCTATAAACAAAGACGAAAAAGGCGAAAGACTCGCATACGTTATTAATTATTCCGAAATGAAGGCGCTCGTAATGGACCCGGGCAGCGTGCCGTTTATCGAGGAGATAGCAAAGGATCTAAAGGGCCTCGAGGTAATATTCATGACGGGCGATGCGGCGGCGGTGCCGGCGGAAATCGGCGGCATAAAGACGCTTCCTTTCTCGTCGTTCGACAAGTTCTCGAGCGATAACACCGGAGTAAAGGTAACGACGCAGGACATGGAAAGATGCATGTTCACGTCGGGAACGACCGGTATGCCGAAGGGCGTTGCCAGAAACCACGGCGGCGTCGTGCTGACTGTGCGCTCGTATCTACAGCAGCAGGGCATAAGGAGCGGAGACGTTCTTATGAGCATACTCTCGCTCGGGCACGCAAACGCCCAGGTCATGTGCCTCTTCAGCGCCATGGGCGCAGGGGCGACTGCCGTGTTCTTCCCGAGGTTCTCGGCGTCGAGCTTCTGGAAATGGGCAGCCAACTGCGGAGCGACGTCGATCAACATGCTCGGGGCCGTTGCGGAATATCTGTGGGCCGCCGACCCCTCGGAATGGGACAAGAAGCACAAGGTAAGAATAATGCTCGGCTCTCCGGCGCCGAGGAACCTTCCGGAGTTTCAAGAGAGGTTCGGCGTCAGGGTTATCGACGGATATGGTTCGACCGAGATGGGAATGGTGCTCTGGAAGGATCCGGAGGATCATCGCCCGGGTTCTTCGGGATTCCCGATGGAGGGGTATTATGTGGAGCTCAGGGACCCGGCCGATCCGTCGCAGGTGATGAGGCCGTTCTGGGACCCCTACGAGAATCCGGCTCCGCCGGACGAGGCCAAGGGCCTTCTTTACATAAAGCCGCTTATACCGCACACGACGCTTAACGAATACTTCAAGGACGAGAGAAGAACGAGAGAGGCTTTCGACGACGACGGCTTCTTTAACTCGGACGACCTCTTCGCAAGGGGTATCGACGGAAGGTATTACTTCGTCGGAAGGTTCAGCAGGATAAGGGTTTCCGGTGAGAACGTTGACCCGATCGCCGTTCAGGACGTCGCAATGCAGTACGAGGCGATTCAGGAGGCCGTGGCAGTCGGCATAAGGCTCCCGAACGTATCGGACGACGAGATAAAGCTGAACGTAACATTAAAGCAGGGCGCGACTTTCGATCCCGTGGAGTTCTCGAAGTGGATGGCCGAGAAGGTCATGGTCGCGATGGTCCCGAGGTTTATAGAGGTCTACGAAGACGGTTTCCCCGTGACGGCGACCCAGAAGATCAAGGTTGCCGAGATAAAGGAAATTACGGACAAGACCTGGGACAGGCAGAAAGCCGGCCTTAAATTCAGCGCCAGGAAATAACGAGCGGCGCGGCGCTTTCATCGGGCCGCCGCTCACAACCGATGATACTGAAAAAAGACGAACAGCTCATGCGTCTGGCCCTCGCGGAAGCAGAGGAAGCCGGGCGCATGGGCGAAGTTCCGGTAGGTGCGGTAATAGTCGACGGCTCGGGGAGAGTCCTCTCCACCGGGCGAAACCTGAGGGAATCCTCCCAGAACCCCACAGATCACGCAGAGATAATTGCAATACGCGAAGCCTCGCGCGCCATGGGAAGCTGGCGGCTCGAGGGAGCGGCCATATATGTTACGCTTGAGCCGTGCATGATGTGTATGGGTGCGATTATAAATGCGAGGATAGAGCTACTGGTTTTCGGGGCAAGGGACCCCAAGGCCGGGGCAGTTGTGTCGGTGATGAACCCGGATGATTATGTGGGCTTAAACCACAGGGTAGAATGGCGCGAAAGCGTCTTGGAGGAGGAGTGCTCTTCCCTCCTCCGCGGGTTTTTCAGAACGCTCAGAACCAGAGATAAGTGAATTATTTCTTTCCGCTGAAGAATCCGAGGACGTCGGTTATTACGCTCTTGTCCTCTTCGCCCGCCAGCTTTTCGAGCTCGCCCGCGTCGAGCCATACGCCCCCGCAGGAGCTGCAGCGGTCGATGCTGACGCCGCGGAACGTGACCTCGTGGAGCTGCCCCCCGCATTTCGGGCATTTCATATAGCAAGCCGCTTTTATGCGCTCCCTTTCCTCGGCTTCGGTTTCTTCTTTGAGCTTTTCTTTTAGCCTCTTGGCTTTTTCAGCCTCTTCCTTGGCGAAATATTCTTCTTCGGGTTTGTTGTGCTTATCGCTCATATTGATCTCCTGATTTACGTCCGTTCAACATGAATTCGGGCAGAGCCCCGGACGCCGACGGATTCTCAGCCCTTGGACGACGGGGTGATTATTATGGTTTTTTCATCGTTTTCGACTTTTGTCTCGTAGCTGACGCCCCTTTCTCTTTTGAGTGTAAGGTAGGCCGTCCTTCTATCGGCCGCCGAGAGCGGGCCCAGGGATATGGGCTTTTTCGTTTTTCTTACCTTGTGTATCGTTTCCCTGATGAGATCGGTTACTTTGTTGTCCTTCTTGCTTTTATAGCCGTCGATATCGATGGAGACTCTCTTTTCCTTACCGGTTTCGCAGTCCTTGCCGGCTATCTTGCCCACCAGGTATTCGAGGGACTTTATCATCTCACCCCTTCTGCCGATAAGGAGGCCCTTGTCGTTGGTGTCGCGGATTTCGAGCCTTATCCTGTCCTGGTTTTCACGGAGCCCTACCTGGAACGTCGGGATGAGATAACCGAGAATATCTTCGAGGGCTTTTTTGGATTTAAGGCCTTTGTCGCTGAGATTCTGATTTTTTAATGAGACCCTGACTTTGGCGTTCCGGCTGCCTATGCCGAACACACCCTTTGAGCCTTCGTCGAGTACTTCGACCTCTATTTCGCTCCTGGCGACGCCGAGGGCCTCGCAGGCGCTGATCGTGGCGTCGGAAACTGTCTTGCCTTCTTTCTCTATACTAATTGCCATTTAGGATACTCCTTGCATAGTGCTGACCTTGTGGTTCACGTACATCTGCTGGAATATGGAAAGTATATTGCTCACAGTCCAGTAGAGTATCAAGCCCGATGGCAGGCCCCAGAACATCACAGTGAAAATTATAGGCATAAATTGCATCATTTTCATCTGGAGCTGCATGTTTTCGCCGCCGGCCGCCGGGGTCATGGGCGTCATTTTCTGGGATATGAACCACGATACCCCCATGAGCAGCGGGAGTATCCTGAACGGAATCCCTATGCCCGGTATGTCGAACAGCGTTTCAGGCTCGGAAAGGTCCTGGATCCAGAGGAACGCGCTGTGCCTGAGGTCTATCGAGTGAAGGAGAACATCGTAGAGCGCTATGAAGACCGGAAGCTGAATAAGGAGCGGGAAACATCCGCCGAGACTGGCGAGCGGGTTTACGCCGCTGCTCGTGTACAGCTTCATTATTTCTGCATTCTGCTTCGCCTTGTCGTCCTTGAATTTTTCCTTGATGGCGTCCATCTTGGGCTTAAGCTTTTCCATCTGGAACTGCGTCTTCTTCATCGAGATCATGCTCCGTATGGTGAGCGGGAGGAAGACGAGCCTTATGATTATGGTTATGACGATGATGGAGACGCCGTAATTATGGAAGTAGCCGTTCAGCCATTTGAGGAAGTCGAGGAGGGGCTTTGCGAGAAACTCGACCCATCCGTAATTTACCGATTCCTGGAGATTGTAGCCGACGGCTTTTACTATGTCGTATTCGAGCGGGCCGAGATAAACCTCCCAGCTCCTGGCGGATGTTTTGGCGGCCGGTATCGTGTCTTCTGGATAGCTGTAGACGGCCCTTACGAGGCCTTCCTCAGGGAGCCCGTCGACGGATAGTGTGGTGTCAGCCCCGGTTTCAGGGAGAAACGTCGATATGAAATATTTCTGGGAATAGCCGAACCACTCCACGACGCCCGAATACTGGTTCTTTGACTTGGGCGCCTTGTCCACCCTTTCGAGGTCGCTCGACACGAGAGCGACGAAGCTCATCGTGTTCCCGCCCCTGTCGTGGTGCTCAATATGTCCGTCCCAGACGATATCGAGCTTCTCGCGAAGTGAAGCCGATGTGGGGTTCGTGACTTCGAATCTTTGTTTAAGTGTGTACGAGGCGGCGTCTATTTCGTAGATCTTCTTTACGATGATGCCCTCGGGAGATGTCCAGGAAAACGTAATCTCCTTTTTGCCGTCGTTAACGCTGACCTTGTCCGGGCCGCTGAACTCGAATGGAATGTACTCGGGGATGTTGTAGCCGTCGAGCCTGAGAAGCGTGCTGAACCCGAGCGGCGAGCCCTTGAAGAGGTCTACGGGTCCTGAGTCGGGGTTCGTGCTGTCTTTATATTTCTTGAGATCCCATTTGAATATGCGGGCGCCGGACGTGTCTATCGTTCCGGTGTAGAGGGGCGTGTCTATGGTAATCACCCTGCCGACGGGCTCTAGCTGAACGGATTGCGCCGGCACGCTCCCGTCGAATACGTCCGCCTGAGGCGTGGGGGCCCCGCCCGGGGCCGGAGACGCCCCGCTGCTCTCGGCCTGCACTTCGGGCTTCGGAGGCTGGGGCTTTATAAAAAAATACGAATACCCGAAGATAATCGCCACAGATAATATAAGGAATATTACGAAATTAGACTTGTTTTCACCCATTAAATAGTCCTTTACCTGACCGGATCGTACCCGCCAGCCGAAAACGGATGGCATTTACACACCCTTTTTATCGCAAGCCACGATCCTTTGATGAATCCATACTTCCGGAGCGCATCCTCCGCATAGCAGGAACAGCTGGGATAGAACCTGCACGAAGGGGGCAGAAACGGCGATATGAAATATTTGTAAGTCCTTATCAGAAGAAATGCGGGGTATGCGAAAAGTTTGGATGTCATGAGAATCTGGACCCGATTATCGCCTCGATCTCTCCCTTAGCCTGAGTATAATCGAGCTCCTCGCTACCCTTTTTGGCTATTATGACCAAATCCATAGAGCCGAAAAGGGATTTGTTCCGCCTGAAGACCTCGCGGAGCACCCTCTTGACGCGGTTCCTCCCGACGGAGCCCGGAATGCTCTTTTTGGCAACAACCATGCCGAGCCTCGGGTGTCCAAGGGGATTCCGGACGTATAGTATTCGGAAATGCTCTCCGTTGAGCTTTCTGCTCTTCCCAAAAATCTCTTCGTACTGAGACGTCCTTCGGATTTTTAAGTCTTTTGGGAAAGAAAAACTCAAGTCAAAGCTCATTTCTTCCAGCGCTGCACAGTCAGACTGTGCCGGCCCTTAGCTATCCGCCTCTTGAGAGTACGCCTGCCCGCCTTGGTGCTTATCCTTTCGCGGAAGCCGTGCGTCCTTAGTCTCTTTTTTACGTGTGGTTGATAAGTCCTTTTCATAATGCGCCCTAAAAGCTAACACGAAAAGATTTGACGGTCAAGAACGGGAAAAATGAACGTTTTCCGCGCCCGTCCGCAGTCTGAAAATATACCCGAATTAAAAGAGAAAACATGTCTCCGGGCGAATCCGGAAGCGCCCAAAGCATAGGAACAAACAGCGCGCCTTTCGCCTTGGGAAAGAGCGAGGAATCTTAGCAAATGCGTTATCAAATCGAGCCCGGGATTTTAAAACATTAACAATTACAGCCAATTGCGACATCGCGCCTGCGAAGAAGTTCCTTGACATGCGGCTTTGACCTGTTAGTATTAGCCCGGGTCAAATTTTTATAGACAACTTTAAAGTTAGCGGGAATAATTAGTGACATACAAATCCGAAGTACGTGTATTTAAGGTCAAAGATTTTTATGACTATCAGATAATAACAGGAAGTCCGGTGCACGAGTGCACGATATCCGAATACGATTTTAGCGGATCGGGTGAGCCGGAAAGCTGTATTAGAGAGAAGTCAGAAAAAATGGTGAAGCCGGTCAAATCCAGATAGTGTAGTCCGCCTGCCGCAGTTCTGCTTCCTTTTGCTTCTTGTTAATAATGGGGTGACAATCATGTTAAAAACTGTTTACGACTTCACGATGCTTTTCGTTGTGGGTGCCGTAAAGGTTTCACTTTTCGTTTTTCTGTTCTGTTTTGGAATGTTGTTCTTCATGAAATCGAAAGATTTCGCGATATCCGACAAGCCGGCGCATGCCGGTCTTCTGACCAATCCCGGAAATACGGAGAATATTAAAAACGCGCTGAACCACGAACCGGCCGCCGATGTTCCGGCCGTGCCGGACATAGAGGACATGACGCCCGAAGAGGCCGAAGTATTCCTTTTCGTGCTCAGGTTCTCTGAAGGAATGTCGACGATGAACGCCAGGAAGCTGGCGAAGATAATCGTCGAGGAATGCAGTAGCCACGACCTCGACCCCTATCTCATACTGGCGGTGATAAAGGTCGAAAGCGAATTTTCACCGGTCGCCGTATCGAAAAGGGGCGCCATAGGGCTGATGCAGGTTATGCCCGGAACCGGGGAGTATATCGCAAAGGAGATGGGCATATCGTACGGGGGAAGGAAGTCTCTTTACGATCCGTTCGTTAATGTAAAGCTCGGGATCAGCTACCTGTCGTCTCTCGAGGACAGGTACGAGAACGTGGAGAGCGCGCTTAACGCGTACAACCACGGCCCCACGAATTTCGAGAAGAGAGTCAGTGCGAACGACATTCCGACCGGGTATGTGAATAAGGTGCTCAGCTTCAAGAGCTATCTGGAAGAAGAGAGCATTATACTTGCCAAAAAGGGTTGAAAACGGATTAAGCGCCTGTCCGCAGGATTCTGCGGACGGGCCTTCCATCCAGCCATGAAAATCGGAATAGCCCTTCCCATATTCGGGAAATATGCGGGCAGGGAAGAGATCCTGGATGCCGCCCTCGCCGCCGAGGCGCTCGGGTACGACTCCGTTTGGGTAAGCGACCACGTTGTCGTGCCGGATTCCCACAACGTCTTCGGGGACGTTTTCTTCGACCCGCTCATCAGCCTCGCGTTCATAGCGTCCGCCACGAGCCGTATAGAGCTCGGGACGAGCGTTATAGTCCTTCCATACAGAAACCCGCTTGTTCTCGCAAAGTCTGTATCGAGCCTCGACGCCCTTTCGGGCGGGAGGGTTGTGCTCGGCGTAGGCTCGGGGTGGCTCAAAGGAGAGTTCGAGGCCCTGGGCGTCGATTACGCCCGGCGGGGACGAATGACCGACGAATACATAGAGATAATGAAAGAGCTCTGGACGAGCGACAGCCCGTCGTACGAGGGGGAGTACTTCTCTTTTACGGGGATAAGGTTCGAGCCCAAGCCCGTGCGCAAGCCTCACCCCCCGGTATGGGTGGGTGGCGAGAGCCGGAGGTCTATAGAGAGGGCCGTCACGCACGGGGACGGATGGCACCCGGTCGGGCTCGCGCCGGAGGAGCTCGCAGCCAAGGCGCGTGAGGTGAGGAGCATCCTTCCTGATGAAAAGAGGGAGAGCTTCGTAATATCCTTGAGGAGAAACGTCGAGATAAACGAGGGAAGGGAATTCGGGCCCGAGGAGACGCTTCGCGGGACGCCAGGAAAGATAAGGGAGGGCATCGAGGCCTACAGGGAGGCGGGAGTAGACCACCTTATACTTTATGTGCTGAGCGGCGAGTTCGAGGGGGTGCTCGGGACGATGAGGGTGTTGAGGGAAGAGGTGCTATAGTTTTTTCCCGTTCTATTCATCCTAGATGGACTCCTTGTTAATACATTCGGGAACGACAATCCTTTAAGGCAACCCCTTTCTGACCTTCCCAGTAGAGAGAAGCCCGCTCCGCATCGAGTGTGTATACTTGTTAATTGATTGACACTTCGTTTGCAATCGTGCGATAATGGACCTTGCAGGCGATAAAATGAGTTCCCGCGCATCGGGACAGTCGGGAGGCACTACTATGAATAACGAAAATGAAAAATTCACGGCGGCGGCCGTTCAGATGGCCCCGGTATTCCTTAACAAGGCCGAGACAATCGGGAAAGTAATCAGCCTCATAGAAGAGGCCGGCGAGAAGGGGGCGAGCCTGATAGTGTTCCCGGAAGCCATTATTCCGACCTACCCCTACTGGCCGAAGGACATAGGGTCGGTCGAGGGCCGTAAGCATATCCTGGATGCGTACATAGAGCTCCACAAAAATTCCGTCGAGATACCCGACGCCGACACGGAGAAGCTTTGCAAGGCGGCGAAGAAAGCCGGCGCGTACGTCGTTATAGGGGTGAACGAGAAAGAGGGGGGCACCCTTTACAATACAATATTATATATAGACAAGAACGGCACTATACTCGGCAGGCACAGGAAGCTGATGTCGATAGACAGCGAGAAGTGCATATGGGGCATGGGGGGGGCCGAGGACATAGGGGTGTTCGACACGGAGATCGGGAAGCTCGGTGGATTTTTCTGCTACGAGCACCACATGACGCTGGCCAAGGCCGCGATGTTCTTAAAGGGCGAGCAGATACACGCGGGGCTCTGGGCCGGGCACGGGTTCGTAAAGCCGACGATGGATTTCGCGAGCCGCGAGTATGCGTTCGAGGGACAGGTATTCGTCATCGCCTCGGCGGCATACATAACGGAAGACATGGTGCCGGACAGCTTCCCGCTTAAGAAGCATACGCTCTGGGACTTCCCTGGCGGCACAGGGATCATAAGCCCGAGGGGGGATTACCTCGCCGGGCCTGTATACGGGAAGGAAGACATCGTTTACGCGGAGATAGACCCGAGCCTTATCATAAGGGCGAAGGCCGTCATAGACGGGGTCGGGCATTTCTCGAGGCCGGATATTCTTAAGCTCGAAATAAAGGGATACGACACGGCCCGCGGCAAAAAGCGGGAGAAGAAGCCTGTTGCCGCACCGACCAAAAAGAACGGGGACGGCCGGATCGCCGAGAAAAGAGCGGCGAAATAGATCCGCGGCTGCGTTTACACGCAGGTCTCACCTACTTAATAATTAATTGTTCCTAAAAAAGCCGCACGACTGCTGGCGCTGTACGAATTACAAGCTGGCACCTATGGGATACTTTTACCCTCGCCGCTTTCTACCGAATGGATGAGATCGTGCTTGAGGCTCCAGAGCTTTTCCGAGAGTGAGACGTGGTAGAAGTGGGGGTTCATTATACGCCTTACTCCGGGGTCGAGCCGCTCGATGTCGGAGATCCTGAGCGCGCGCATATCTTCTATCGAAGGGAGGTCGCAGACGAGCTTCCCTTCGTCGAGCACAGTGACGAGAAGCGGCTCTATCGCGCTTATATCCTCCCCCTTCATAATCCTGAGCTTGGAGATGTCGGACGGGTGGCGGAGCTTTAAAACATCCTTGCCGCGGACGTCTTCCCCGTCCACCGTGAGGAGGTCGGCCGTGGCCTTGCCTCTTTTATCGTAGATGCGCCAGGCCAGCTTGTTGCCCGGGTTGAGGGTTTTTTTCGGGGTTTCGGAAATCTTTATCGCGGGCACCCATTTGCCGTCTTCCTTCACCGAGACGAGCTTGTATACGCCGTCCAGGGCGGAGTCGCCCCTGGATGTTATGAGCCTCGTGCCGACTCCGTAGACGAGCCTTTTTATGAGGCTGTCGGGATCGACGCCGTAACGCGGGGCCTCTTCTTCGATCTGCGTTATTATCTGCCATATGACGAGCTCGTCGAGCTCGTTCGACAGGACGATGCTCGTATCCGGAAAGCCGGCCTCGTTAAGCATTCGCGCGGCCTGGATCGAGAGGAAGGCGAGGTCGCCCGAATCGAGCCTTATGCCGACGGGCCTGTGGCCCTTGCGCCTTAGCTCCTCGAAGACCTTTATCGCGTTAGGGACGCCGCTTTCGAGGGTGTTGATAGTATCGACGAGGAGGAGGCAGTCGTCAGGATAGACCTCGGCGTAGGCCCTGAACGCCCCGAGCTCGCCCTCGCCGAGGGCCATAAAGACCTGCACCATGCTGTGCGCGTGGGTGCCCCTGGGCGGAAAGCCGAGGACTGCGGATATGCCGACGCCGGAGGAGAAATCCGCCCCGCCTATGAGCGCGGCCCGGACGCCGGCGTTTACGCCCTTGTCGTGCCCGCGGCGCATGCCGAACTCGAGTATCTGGCGGCCGCGTGCGGCTTCTTTTATCCTCGCTGCTTTTGTCGCGATGAGTATCTGGTAGTTGAGCTTGTTGAGAAGGGGCGATTCGAGTATCTGCGCCATGGGGAGGGGGCCCTGGATTACCGTAATAGGGATGTTCGGGTGGACCACCCTGCCCTCCGGAACCGACTGGAGCGTAATGCCCTCGAAGCTGCCGTTCTTATCGAGCCACGTGAGGAAGTCGCCGCTGAACATAGGGGAGCCGGAGCTTCCCTTCCGGGACCTGAGGTATGCGATCTCGTTTTCGCCGAAGCGGGACTCCCTCATCCAGTCGAGGAGCCATTCGAGCCCGGCGTTCACACAGTAGCCGGATTTGTGGGTCCCGTAGTCAGGGTAGCTTCTGAAGAAATGATCGAACTGTGCGTGCATATCCTGGAGGCCGAACCTGTAGTAAAGCTGGGCCATCGTGAGCTGGTACTGGTCCGTAAAGAGTATTCCTTCGGCAAGGTTCTTGTTCATGGACGGTTGTTTACCCCTGAAGGTAGTATAACTTCACACTGGCCGGGCGTGAAGAAACGCACAAATTCGCAAAGCCTTGGCAAATTTAGGCATATAATGGTAATTATTTGCTCGTGTTGACAATCTTCGTAATACTGGCTAGTATTTGTCATAGACTGGTTATTTATTAAATTAATTGTCCCTGAGGACGCGAGGGCGAGTCAATTTATGTCTCTAAATGTCTAAAATAGGGTAGAATATCTTTGAACGGCCCGTACGACCGTATAAGGAGGATGGTTAGGGGCGGTTAAGCCTTTCATGGGGTTTGGAAAACACTTGAGAGGTAGGCAATGGAGACTATAGGCAAAATATTAAGCATAACACTTCTTACTATATTCGGATCGGCGGCCGGGGCAATTTACCTCGTCGATAACGGCATACTCTCCTCGATCTTCGATACAGTACCGGTCACCTATACGTCGGATTCGAAAACCGACATGCCGGACGAAACCTTTTACCAAACCCCTGCGGAGACCGAAACCGAAAGGCGGGAGTACGCGAGCTTAAAGCCCACACGGCCCGAGGAGACGATTCCCGAAGGCCCGCACAAGAGCGCCATATGGGGGCAGACATACGGAACCGTGAATCGCGGAGCGGGGAACGACAGCGCTTACAGGCTCGCAGGCCAAAGCACGGCGGATTCGCTCAGGCGGAGCAGGGAGTACTGGAAGAATGAGTACGCCGCTGCAAAAAGCGAGGGAAGGACTAGCGACGCCGATAAGGCTTACAGGAAGTATATGGAATACGAAGAAGCGCTAAGGATAAAACTCGGCTCCGGAAAATAGAACATAAACACCTGCCGATCGGCAGGAACTTTCAAACCACAAAACTGTACACCGTTAGAGAAGAAGGAAGAGCTTCGTAAGGAAGAAGTCGCCGATGATGATGAGAAGGAGCGATACGACCACGGTTTGGGTCGTCGCCCTGCCGACGCCTTGTGTGCCGCCCTCGGCGCGCATGCCGATGTAGCAGCCGGTTATCGCGACTATAATCCCGAAGAAGAAGGTCTTCGAGATCCCGCTTATGAAGTCGTTTATCGTCACCCATTCGAGGATGCTCGAAATGAAGAGCCTCGGCTGAACGTCGAGGTCGATCATGGACATTAGGAGCGCGCCGAAGATACCCGTGAAGTCGGCTATGATCGTGAGGAACGGGAATGCTATAACGGAGGCTATGAGACGCGGGACAACGAGCTTCCGGACCGGGTCGGCGCCGAGGGTTCTTATGGCGTCTATCTGCTCGGTCACCTTCATCGAGCCTATTTCAGCAGTTATGCCGGCGCCTACCCTGCCCCCGACGAGAAGGGACGCGACCACCGGGCCGAGCTCCCTTACGAAGGAAAGGGAGACCACAGGGCCGACGATGCCTTTCGCCCCGAACCACGCGAAGCCCCAGGCGAGCTGGACCACCATGACCATGCCTATGGCCATCGCCGAGGCTATTACTATAGGAATGGACTTGAAGCCGATTTCGTCTATCTGCTCCATCAGGAGACGGAAGTTAAAGGGGCGCGTCACGGACGCGGCCACGGCGCTGTAAAAGAAAATGGCTATCTCGCCCATCTGCTCGATGAGTGATATGAAATAATCTCCGAACCTGGTTATGTAGCTCGCAACCATAGTTAAAGGACCCTGAACTGGGATACGAAGCTGTCGTACGCAGCCTCCCCCGCGCCGAAGCTTTCGGGCGATGACGCATAAGTGAAATCATATATGCAAATGCCTTTCTTAAAAACCCGTGCGTCTATTTTCACCGGGACGTTTTCGAGGGAGCCCGTGTATATCGTCCGGAGCGCCTCCTGACCGTCTATGGTTATGGGCTCGCGGGACTCGGCCTCCTTACCGGATATACCTATTATAAGGGATTCGGAAAGGGCCTTCAGGCTGTAGCGCATTTTCCTTTCGTCGCAAGTGGAGTTGACCGTAATGGTCGAGTCGCCGGACGGGTCGCTGAACGCGAGGTCGCCGCCTTTTATCTCGACCCTGGACCAGCCGGGCGGGAGCGAGCCTATTTTGTACGAGGTGTCGTCCGTAGTGTAGACGAGACCGCTTAGATTTCCGCTGTCTTCCTGGCCGGCCGACTTGTAGTAGCCCACGAACTTCGTGAGCGAGCATGACGTAAGGAACAGGAGTGCGAGCGTGAGCGCGACAATGTTCTTGTTCATAGGACAAAAGGACATACGAGAATTAAAGATACAGCCAAATCCGCCCCTTATACAGATGGGGGCGAATCGGGATTTCAATAATACTTGAATCTCCCGGGAAACCAAGCATATTACACTTTAAGAGCGTCGGCAACTTAAGGACGCGGAAAAGAAGTGGTTATTATAACCGTTTACACGACAAACTGGTGCGGCTACTGTGCAGCCGCAAAGTCGCTTTTGGGCAGGATGGGGCTCGAGTTCACCGAGATAAACCTTACGGGTGACCCGGAGCGCAAGACGGCCCTGAAAGAGAAATACGGGTGGAGGACCGTGCCCATGATCCTCGTCGGGGAGAGATTCATAGGCGGCTTCAGGGAGCTTTCGAAGCTCGAAAAAAGCGGCGAGCTCGACGCGCTTTTAAGGGGAGAGGGACCGGAAATATAAAACTCCCCGAACCGAAGAGCCCGTATTTGACGGACCCCGGACTCTAAATTAACATTAAACCCCCATGACAGTCAGAACCCGTTTCGCACCGAGCCCGACAGGCTCCCTACACATAGGCGGCGCAAGGACCGCCATATTCAACTGGCTCTTCGCGAGGCATTACGGGGGGACGTTCGTCCTCAGGATAGAGGACACGGACCGCGAGCGATCGACCGAGGAATCGATAGGCGAGATAATAGCGGGGATGACGTGGCTCGGGCTCGACTGGGACGAGGGGCCGTTCAGGCAGTCGGACAGGCTTGGCGTGTATAAGTCGCTCGCCGAGAGGCTCATAGAATCGGGCGACGCGTACAGGTGTTATGTGAGCGCCGAGGAGCTCGAAGCGAAGAGAAAGGAAGCGCAGGAAAGGGGCGAGGTGTTCAGGTACAGGCGCGAATGGGCGGATAAAAACGCCGCGCCGGGAAAGCCCTATGCCGTCAGGCTAAGGACGCCGGACGAGGGGGCGATAGAGATCACCGATTTGCTGAGGGGAGTCGTCAGCTTCGACGCAGCCGACATAGACGACTTCGTGATCCTGAAGACGGACGGGTTTCCTACCTATAACTTCGCAGTCGTAGCCGACGATTCGGAAATGAATATCACGCACGTGATAAGGGGCGACGACCATCTCACCAATACGCCGAGGCAGGCGCTCATTTACAGGGCACTTTCGCTCGACATGCCGAAGATGGCGCACGTATCGATGATACTCGGCCCTGACGGGAAGAGGCTAAGCAAGAGGCATGGGGATACGTCGGTGATAGCGTACAAGGACGAGGGATATCTTCCGGACGCGCTCGTCAATTACCTGACGAGGCTCGGGTGGTCGTTCGGGGATCAGGAGATATTCACGAGGGAGGAGCTCGTCGAGAAATTCACCCTCGACAACGTCGGAAAGTCGGCCGCAGTGTTCAACATGGAGAAGCTCGACTGGCTTAACGGATGGTATATAAGGAACAGGCCAGCCGGTGAGATAGCGGCGCTCGTCCTGCCGATGCTGAAGGAAAGGGCCATTAACGCCGAGCTCGACACAAAGCTGGAGATGATAGTGAAGGAGCTCGGGCAGAGGGCGAAGACGCTACTGGATATAGTGAATTCGATAGGATATTTCTACGCGGAGGAGATCACCTTCGACGAGAAGGCCGCGGAGAAGTTCTTTACCCCGGAAACGGGCGAAGTGCTGAAGGACCTTTCGGAAAGGATCGCCTCGGGCGAGTTCACGAGCGACGGGCTCCACGCCGATTTCGAGAAGATAATGGAGGAGAGGGGAATAAAGATGGGGGCCATAGCGCAGCCCGTGAGGGTGGCCCTTACGGGCGGGACGGTGAGCCCGGGGATTTTCGAAGTGATGGAGATTTTGGGGAAGGAAGAGGTTTTAAAGAGGCTCGGAAGGGCCGTAGATTACATTTCCGAAAAGCAGTAATCCGAAGCAGTCACATCCAATATAAAAACCTGAAAACGAGATTTCTCGCTGCGCTCGAAATGACAGATTCCGGGTTTCCATAGCGTTAAGGACAGGCCGCTAAGCCTGTCCCCGCAAACTGAGCTATTAATATTGAAAAAATCCCTTTCCGGTTTTCCTGCCGAGCCATCCTGCCCTTACCATCTGGCGGAGAAGGGGAGCGGCGCGGTATTTCGGGTCCTGAAACTCTTCGTAGAATACATCCATTATGTTTATGGTGACGTCGAGGCCAATGAGGTCGATGAGCGCGAGCGGCCCTATGGGCTGGTTCGTGCCGAGCTTCATGGCCTTGTCGATGTCCTCGGGGGTTCCGACGCCGTCCGAGTAGGCGAATACCGCCTCGTTAAGCATCGGTACGAGGATTCTGTTGACTATGAATCCGGGGTGGTCTATCGTCTTCACAGGGTCCTTTCCGAGAGCAACTGCGAAGTCGTAGGCGAACTGGAGCGTCTCTTCGGACGTGGTGAGCGCCTTTATGATCTCGACGAGCTTCATGACGGGCGCGGGGTTGAAGAAGTGCATCCCGACGACCTTGTCGGCTCTCTTTGTGCTGACAGCTATCTCGACTATCGGGAGGGACGAGGTGTTGGTGGCGAGGACGACTTCCGGCGCGACGGCTTCGTCGAGCTTCTTGTATATATCCTTCTTTACGCCCATGTCCTCGAAAACGGCTTCCACTATGAGGTCAACGTCCTTTAAATCCGGAAATTCAGTGGTTTTGGATATGCGGGAAAGGATAGTATTACCCTCTTCCTCACTGATCGTCTCCTTTTTTACGAGCCTTCCGAGGCTGCTCCCTATGCCTTTGAGCCCCCTTTCGAGCGCGGCGTCGGATACGTCGATGAGTGTGACTTCCCTTCCGCTCGATGCTATGACCTGAGCGATCCCGGAGCCCATAGTGCCTGCCCCGACGACCCCTACTTTCTTAATGTCTTCCACTTTCTTGGACATATCGCCCTCCTTTTTTATTCGCAACTGCGAAGTCTGAGTTAATTATACCTTATAGGTGATTTTATCAAGACCCGGGCGGGAGGCTCGGCGAAAAGGCCCGTGAGCGGGTTTGAAAGTAGCCCTCGGGGGAATTAAAATACCCGCCATGAAGGTTTTGGGGCTTACGGGAAACATAGCGTCCGGAAAAAGCACCGTGGCGCGCATGCTGGAGGGGATGGGAGCCCGGATAATAGACGCCGACCTGATAGCGCGGGAGGTCGTCGAGCCCGAAAAGCCGGCCTGGGTGGATATTGTGAAGAAGTTCGGTCCCGGGATTCTGAGCCCGGACGGCACGATAGACAGGCGGCGGCTCGGGGAGATCGTTTTCGGGGACGAGAGCCAAAGAAGGCTGCTGATGGACATAACGCACCCGAGGATAAAGGAAGCCGTCCGGGAGAGGATCGAGGAATACAGAGAGGAGAATGCGCCCGTCGTCGTAGTAGAGGCGGCGCTTATAGTCGAAAAAGGCGGGCTCAGGGAATTCCTCGACGGGCTTATAGTCGTGACGGCAGACGAGGAGTCGCAGATAGAGAGGCTCGTGAAGAGAAGCGGGCACACGCGGGAGGAGGCGCTCGCGAGAATAGGCTCGCAGATGCCTGCCGGAGAGAAGGCGCTCCACGCGGATTACCTTATAGATAATTCAGGCACGGAAGAGGAAACCGAGGCAGAGGTAAAAAGGCTCTGGGAGGAGATAATCCGGGAGGAACGATAGAGAGTATTCCGAGATCGTACGCCAAAGCACTACATCCCTTCTATATATATTACGACAGCTATTTACCCTTTACCCGCCCTGATGCAGGTGCATGCTAGCGCGGGGCGAATATCGCATTTAAACCCGCCCCGATCCCCCGCGGCCAACTTGCATAATAACTATTTACATAGTATTTTTTTGGATTCCCAAGAACCTTCGAAGGAGCCGATAATGAAGGAAAAGATTGCAATTCTGGAAGAGAAAGAGAAAGAAGCCGAGGAAGGAGGGGGCGAAGCCAGAATAAAAAAACAGCACGAGAGCGGGAAGCTCACGGCGAGGGAGAGGATAGATCTCCTCCTCGACAAGAACACGTTTGTCGAGCTCGACAAGTTCGTCGTGCACAGGAGCGCTGACTTCGGCATGGACAGTAAGAAGTTCCTCGGCGACGGCGTGGTCACGGGGTACGGGAAGGTCGAAGGCAGGCAGGTATTCGTTTATGCGCAGGACTTTACTGTATTCGGCGGCTCGCTCGGCATGGTGCACGGGAAGAAGATATGCAAGGTCATGGACCTTGCAATGCAGGTAGGCGCCCCTATAATCGGGCTTAACGATTCGGGCGGCGCGAGGATTCAGGAGGGCGTTGAAAGCCTGGGCGGCTACGGAGAGATATTCTGCAGGAACGTGCTCGCATCTGGCGTGGTGCCGCAGATATCCGCCATCATGGGGCCGTGCGCTGGAGGCGCAGTTTACTCGCCCGCCATTACCGACTTCACGATAATGGTGAGGAACACGAGCTATATGTTCATCACCGGGCCCGACGTCATAAAGGCCGTAACACACGAAGAGGTCAACGCCGAAGAGCTCGGCGGAGCCGACCTTCACAATTCGAAAAGCGGCGTCGCGCACTTCGCGACCGAAGACGACAAGGAATGCATAGCACTAATAAAAGAACTTTTAAGCTTCCTCCCCTCGAACAACATGGAAGACCCGCCGAAGGGCGCAACCGACGACCCGTCGGACAGAAAGGCGACGGCCCTCCGGGCGATAGTCCCCGAAAATCCGAACAAGCCGTATGATGTTAAGGACGTTATATCGGCCGTCGTGGACAACGGATACTTCTTCGAGGTGCAGGAGCTTTACGCACAGAATATAGTAGTCGGGTTCGCGAGGCTCGCTGGGCGCGTCATCGGAATAGTTGGCAACCAGCCGAACGTCCTGGCGGGATGCCTCGACATAGACGCCTCCGTCAAGGCCGGAAGGTTCGTCAGGTTCTGCGACTGCTTTAACATACCGATATTGACGTTCGAGGATGTCCCCGGATTCCTGCCCGGAACCTCGCAGGAGTGGGGAGGGATCATAAAGCACGGGGCGAAGCTGCTTTACGCATACAGCGAGGCCACCGTGCCGAGGGTGACAGTCATAACGAGAAAGGCCTACGGCGGCGCGTACGACGTTATGTCGTCCAAGCACGTGAGGGGCGACATAGTGATGGCGTACCCGACGGCTGAGATCGCGGTCATGGGCTCTGACGGTGCGGTGAACATCATATCCCGCGCGCAGATACTCCAGGCCGAGGACCCCGAGGCCGAAAGGGCCAAGCTCATCGAGGACTACAAGAAAAGGTTCGCAAACCCCTACAGGGCCGCGGACCTCGGATTCGTCGATGAGGTGATTAGGCCCGAGGACACGAGGCCGCGCGTTATATCCGCCTTCGAGATGCTCGACGGCAAGAGACAGACGAATCCCCCGAAAAAACACGGGAACATACCACTATAAAATTAAAGGACGCTTCATGTTCAAAAAGATTCTGATTGCGAACAGGGGAGAAATAGCGGTAAGGATAATAAGGGCCTGCAGGGAGCTCGGAGCGAGCACCGTGGCCGTTTATTCCGATGCCGACAGACGCTCTCTCCACGTAGCACTGGCCGACGAGGCCTATCATATCGGCGGATCCGCGCCGGGCGAAAGCTATCTTAAGAAAGAAAACATCATAGACGCTGCACGGAAGTCAGGGGCCGAGGCCATTCATCCGGGATTCGGGTTTCTGTCCGAGAACGCCGAGTTCGCCGAGATGTGTGAAAAGGCGGGGATAGTCTTCATCGGGCCGTCGCCCGAGGCCATCAGGCTGATGGGTGACAAGATCACGGCAAGAAAGATCGCATACGACGCCAAGGTGCCGCTCGTGCCGGGCTCGGAGGGGGCGGTGAGCGACGTCGAGGCTTCGGTCGTAGCGGGCGAGATCGGATACCCCCTCATGATTAAGGCGTCCGCGGGCGGCGGCGGAAAGGGAATGAGGCTCGTAAGGACGAAAGAAGACTTCGAAAGCGCGCTCCGCATGGCACGCAGCGAGGCGAGGTCGGCGTTCGGCGACGATTCGGTGTACGTCGAGAGATTCGTCGAGCAGCCGAGACACATAGAGATACAGCTCATTGCGGATTCTCACGGCAACGTGCTGCATCTATTCGAGCGCGAGTGCTCGATACAGAGGCGGCACCAGAAGGTTATCGAGGAAGCCCCGTCGGGCTTTATCAGCGCGAAGACGAGAAAGAAGATGGGCGACGTCGCAATAAGAATCGCCAAGGCCGTAAAGTACAGCGGCGCGGGCACCATCGAATTCATAATGGACCAGAAGCAGAATTTTTATTTCCTCGAAATGAACACCAGGGTTCAGGTCGAGCACCCCGTGACGGAGATGATCACGGGATTCGACATAGTGAAGTGGATGATAAGGATCGCCGCCGGCGAGAAGCTCCCGTTCAAGCAGGGCGATATAGAGATGAACGGGCACGCCGTCGAGTGCAGGGTGTACGCCGAAGACCCGGCGACGAACTTCATGCCGTCCCCGGGGACAATCGAGTACCTGAGCACGCCATCCGGACCCGGCATAAGGGACGACTCGGCGATATACAACGGATGCGAGATCACTTCGTTTTACGACCCCATGCTGTCGAAGCTGATAGTGTGGGCGGATACGAGGGAAGCGGCGATAGACAGGATGGCTTCGGCGCTTAAGGATTACATAGTGCTCGGGGTGAAGACGAATATAGGGTTCCTGAGGCGCGTCATGGCCGACGAGGAATTCAGGCAGTGCAAGATAGACACCGGCTATATCGAAAGGCATCCGGAGCTCATAAACCCCGGGGAGCGTGACATTAAGCCCGCGCTTATAGCCGCGGCCATAGCCATGGAAAATTCCACCGTGAGCGGCCCGCAGTCGCAGGCAGCCGCCGCATCGAACTGGAAGCTCTTCGCAAGGAGAGTCGGTGTTACGAGGAGCCCGCTCGCATGACATACACCTTTAAGCTGAACGATCAGATATTCAAGGTTACATTCGAAGAGAACGACGGCCAGATAGAGCTCGAAATTGAGGGCGAGAAGCTGCCGGTCGATTACCGTAAGATCGAGGACAATCTTTATTCCATCATACTCGACGGACAGTCCATAACGCTCGGGGTATTCAAGAAGGGAAAGAAGATACAGGTGTTCCTCGACGGCGATCTCTATGATCTGGAGTCCATTTCCGAAAGAGAGCAGAGGAAATCCTCGCTCGCTGCCTCGGGCGTGCAGGAGATAAAGGCCCCGATGCCGAGCAGGGTTGTGAAGGTGCTGAAGAGCGAGGGGGACGAGGTTACGAGGGACGAGGGCGTCATCGTGATCGAGGCCATGAAAATGGAGAGCGAGCTCAAGTCGCCCATAGCCGGAAAGGTGAGGAACGTAATGGCCAAGGAAGGGGACGCGATAGAGGCCGGTACCGTGCTTATGGTCGTTGCGTCGGACACCCCGCCCGTCGAATAGAATGTCCCGCCGGATTTAAGCTACACCCACCGCAGATTATTCGAGCGGCGCCGACAGCGGATACTATCCCGAAGATAGCCGCGTCCGGACGGTGCCGTTACTCCACTTTATCGTATTGCCGTTACCGTATACCGAAAGAAGAATTCGGGGAAACCCGCGGCATCCGAGGTTATGTAATTTCGCCCGACTTTACAGCCTCGCTGTAGATAGCGCCGAATTCCTCTACCGTGAGGGTTTCCGCGCGGCGGGTTCTATCGATGCCGGCCGCTGCAAGGACCCTGTCGGCGGCGCCCTTTTTGAGCGCGGAGCCGAGGGAGTTCCCGAGCATCTTTCGCCTGGATGAAAAAGCTGCCCGGAGTATCCTTTCATACACTGCTTCGTCGGCTATAGGGACGCGGGGCTCGGGGAGAGGGGCGAGCTTCAAGACTACGGAATCTACCTTAGGCGCGGGCCAGAAAGACGAAGGAGGCACGCGGAAAAGGAGCTTCACGTCGAAATATGTTTGAATGAGGACAGAGAGGGAGCCGTATTCCTTTCCCCCCGGGGGGGAGGATATCCTTTCGCCGACCTCGAGCTGGAGCATGAGGACGAGCGTCGAGAAGAGCGCCCGCGAGCGGAGAAGCCTTACGAGAATCGGCGAGGAGACGCTGTAGGGCAGGTTTGCCGCGACCTTCAGCCTCCGGCCTTTGTAGAGGGCCCCGAAGTCTATGTCGAGGGCGTCGCCGCAAATGAGCTCGATGTTGGGCCATTTCGGGAGTAGCGCTCTTAACCTTTCGGCGAGCCGCGTGTCCTTCTCGACTGCGACGACGCGGGCTGCCCTCCGGGCGAGAGCGAACGTAAGCGCGCCGAGGCCCGGGCCTATTTCGAGCACCTCGTCGTCAGGCGTTATGCCGGCCTCGGACACTATGCGCTCGATGACCCTTTTGTCGGTGATGAAATTCTGCCCGAGGCTTTTACTGGGCCGGGCGTTTTCGGCCGAAAAATAGTCCCGGGGTTTAAATTCGCTTCCGTTTTCTTCAGTCATTTTTCAGTCAGGGATAACGCGAGGACGCTACCGGAATCGGCGAGCCGGGGCGTCTCGATATGAAAGCACGCACTGCCCGCCGCTCAGCTTCCGAGTTCTTTTAGGGGAACGTCCTCGAAATGAGTGACCTTATTCTTACCGTGGTTTTTGGATTCGTAAAGGGCTCGGTCGGCCTTGGAGATTAAGGAATCCTTGTCGGATGCGGAGATCGGGTACGTGGAGATGCCTATGCTGAGGGAAATTTCAATCTCCGTGTCGTCCGATTTAAGCGGAACCCTGAAAAGGTTGGCACGGATTTTCTCTGCCACCGCAAGCGCACCGTCCTTGTCGGTGTCGGGAAGTATTATGGCGAATTCGTCCCCGCCGTACCTCGCCGGGATATCGACCTTGCGGAGCGAGCTCGACAGAACGTCGCCGACGGTTGTAAGCACCCTGTCACCCGCCTGGTGACCGAAGGAGTCGTTTATAGTCTTCAGGTTGTCGAGGTCTATCAAGAGAAGCGAGGACCGCGACGAATATCTCTCGGAATGGGAGATCGTGTAGGAGAGCATCTCCTGGAAATGCCTGTGGTTGTAGAGCCCCGTGAGGCCGTCCCTTATGGCGAGCTCTTTTACCTTCTGGAAATTAAGGGACGCCGTCATGGACTTCGCCGATTCGTTGCATATGATTTTAGCGAGGCTTATTTCACCTTCGTTAAACGGGCTTTTGGACTTGCGCCCGATGATGACGCACCCGAGGACCGCCCTCTCGTCGTCGTCCGCGCCCTGCGCCATTTCGTGGAAGGGGCATATGAGAACGGACTTTAAATTCTTTATACCGAGGCCGAAGTCTATCTCCTTCCCGAAGACGCTCCTGTAGCGTGATCTGGACGAGAGGTCTTCGAAGTGAAACGCGCCGCCCGTGCCGGCAGCGAGGCCGACGAGCGTGTCGCCGTGCGTTATGTCGAGGTCTTCCAGGTGCTCCTTCATGCCGTCGCTCGTTCTCTTGAGGCGGCTTACGCCGTTATCTTTTTCGACCAGGGATATCCCTATGAAATCGGATTCGTATATCCTCCCGAACGTATCGACCACGTGGTCGAGTATGACTTCGATGTCGCTCGTGGAGCTCAGCCTCTGGGCGAAATCGTAGAAAGAATTCAGCTCCTGGGAGCTGAGATATACCTTTTCCGAGAGCTGGAACCTGTCTATCATCTCGACTATCCTGTCGGAAACGAGGGAGACGATCATCTTCTCCTTGTCGCCGAAGGTGTCCTGATGGAGGCTGTCGATTATGAGGATGCCGAAGACTTCCTTCCCGGATTCCTCGGCACCCTTACCGGATTTGAGGAGAAGAGGCGTCGCGAGAAGCGATTTTATAGGAACGTTCTGGTTATAGTAGAGGAGATTTCTCCTCACGTTCTTTATGCTCGTTATATGGACCTGGGTTTTCGTTTTGAACACCCAGCCGAGGTAGCCGCCCCGGAAGTTGAGCTTCTGCCCGCTATCGACGTGGTCCCCGCTTTTGGAGACGAAGTCGGCGATGCCGAAGAGACCGTCATCCATTTTAAGATAAAGAATTATGCTGTGACCGGGCACGAGCTCGCCGAGGATTTTGAGCGAATTCGCTATCTCGTTCTTGAGCTCGACCATGCCGAGGGAATCGTCGTCGGAGTCCCTGGACGCGGAGCCGGATATGGCGCCCGGAAGGACGAGATTATCGTTTTTGTTTTTCCTGAGAAATCCCGCTGTGAAGCGCTCGCCGCCTCCCTTGAGAAGAAATCCGAATACCGCCGCCGAAACGAGCAGCAAAAGAAGCTCGGCTGGGAGGGACGGGCTCGGGCGCTGCACCGCCTGGAGCATGGCCACCGCGAAAAAGGACAGGAGGCCCGCCTCCCATCCGAAATAGAGGATGACGAGGGGAACCATGATGTAGGAAAGCGGGAAAAAGGCGTTGCCGAATACTTCGAGAAGGACTTCGAAAACGAGGGTATAGAGAAGCGCGAATTCGAGACGGTCCTGGAGCGGTATATCGCTCCGGCCGGAGTTTATGAGATTTACGGTTTTGTAGGCCGCGGCCGGAATCAGAAGAAGGAATGCGAGCACGGAGAAGGCGTTCAGTGACTGAAGACTGTCCTTCAGAAGAAGCACGACGATCAGCGCCGAGAGGAGTACTGTGAACACCTTGCCGAGAAGGTAGTTCGAGTACGTTATCTTATTCTTTAAATCGATAGATTTTTTCACCGGTCTTTATCATCCCCAGCTCGTCCCGTATTATTTTTTCCATGTAAGCATTGTCGGTTTTTATGAGATCTATTTTCTTCCTGAGCTCCGCGTTAGCCTGCTCCAGATCCTCGCCCTGCATCTTTACCCTTTCGTTTTCCTGATGAAGCGCGTAAACGTGGGAGACCTCCCTCGCGAAGAGGTAAACCACGAAGGAGACCGCGGCCAAAACTATGATTACCCTGAATGCCAGCTTTTCCATTGTTAGAAGAGACTGAATCCTCCCGTTATGAAGGGATTGGATTTTCTTTCTATTTCTATAGTAGTAGACGGGCCGTGACCGGGGTAGACCTTGAAGGAATCAGGGAGCGGCATGAGCTTGGCCTTTATCGACCCGACGAGCTCGGCCATGGAAGTGCCGCCGGTTAGATCGACCCTGCCGACGCTGCCGGCAAAGAGCGTATCGCCCGAGATCACCACGTCGTCTATGACGAGGCATATGCTGCCCCATGTGTGCCCCGGCGTGTGGAGGACTTTCGCACGGAGGCCGCCTATTTCGACCTCGTCGCCCTCCTCGACGAAGCCCTCGACCTCGGGGACCTCGACGTCGCCGAATTGCGGGAACCGCATTGCCGCCTCGGGGAGCGCCTCGAGGACCGGCACTTCCTCGGGGTGTATATAAAAGCCGACCCCGAGCGCTTTTTTGGCCACTTCGGCGCCGGCAACGTGGTCAATATGAGTGTGGGTATTTACTATCTTGGTTATATTGAGGCCCGATTTTTCGACCTCGCGGAGTATGTCGTCGATCTGCTCGCCCGGGTCTATGAGTATTCCTTCGTTCGTCTTTTCGTCGCCCAGTATGTAGCAGTTCGTAAGAAAAATACCGCCCGGTATACATCTAAGAATCATTCGCTTAATCTTCTCCGAAAGTCAGTCTATTATGAAATGCGTAAACTCGCCCGTAGCCCCCGACCTCGTTACATCGACGGCGGCCACCCTTGCGTTCGGAGGCCCTTCGTGGCACCAGTTTACGAATTTCTCAACCATGTCTATATTGCCCTCCACCACTGCCTCCACCGTGCCGTCCGGGTTGTTCCTCACCCACCCGGCCAGCCTGAGCTCCTCGGCCTTTCGCCGGGCAGAAGCCCTGTAGAAAACCCCCTGGACCCTGCCTTTGACGATGAGGTGCGCTCTTGTAAGCAACATATAAGGCTCAGGTTACCAAAACGCCCTCCGGCTGTCAACAACGCACCCTAAACCGATAAATTCCGACAAACCAGAGACTTAGAATACAAGCCTTAAAGCGTTTCTTTAATAAAAACACAGTACAACACTTTTAAATAAATTTCCAGTACCTTTATTAATAAGAGTGGAAAAAATCGGAATGAAAGGGAATCCCTACACCTAAAGTTCCTTGTTTGACAGTCAAAAACCGAAGGGGTATTTTGTTAGCCATGAGTGAATATAGGGCGTGGTTTGCCTGTATAGACGACGAATGCGGCGAAACCTATTCTCTTGACGAGATAATTTACCGCTGCAGAAAGTGCGGAAACCTACTCGAAGTTCGCCACGACATGGAAAAGCTGAAGGAAAAGTCGTCCGACGAGTGGCGGGCGCTTTTCGATAACCGCTATAGAAAGCAGTCGTGGCCGCACGGGAGCTCGGTTTGGGGGAAGAAGGAGTGGGTGTGCCCGTACGTCGAGGACGAGAACGTCGTTTCTATGTATGAGGGGGCGACCAACCTGTTCTGGGCCGAGAGGTTCGGCTCGCAGATCGGCATGGAAGATATATGGCTCAAGATGTGCGGAAACAGCCACACGGGGTCGTTCAAGGACCTAGGCATGACCGTGCTCGTGTCTGTCGTAAAGCAGATGGTAGCCGACGGGAAGAGTATACCGGCAGTTGCCTGCGCTTCGACCGGGGACACGTCGGCGGCGCTCGCCGCGTACTGCGCCTCGGCGGGGATACCGGCGATAGTGTTCCTGCCCAAGGATAAAGTGTCCGTCGCTCAGCTCGTCCAGCCCATATCGAACGGGGCGCTTGTTCTGTCGCTCGATACGGACTTCGACGGGTGCATGGAGATGGTGCAGAAGGTCTGCACCCGGAACAATATATATCTCGCAAATTCGATAAACTCCCTCAGGATCGAGGGGCAGAAGACGATAAGCATCGAGCTTTGCCAGCAGTTCGACTGGGAGGTCCCGGACTGGATAGTGATTCCGGGCGGGAACCTGGGGAACATATCGGCGCTCGGAAAGGGCTTTTTAATGATGCGCGAGCTCGGGCTTATAACCAAGCTGCCGCGCCTCGTGTGCGCACAGGCCGAGCACGCAAACCCGCTTTACCTGAGCTATCTGAAGAATTTCGAGGAATTCCACCCGGTAAAGGCGAAGAAGACACTCGCCAACGCCATACAGATCGGAAACCCGGTAAGCATAAACAAGGCGATAAGGACCCTTAAGGAGTTCGACGGCATAGTCGAGCAGGCAAGCGAGCAGGAGCTTGCCGACGCGTCCGCGCTCGTCGACAAGACCGGGACCTTCAACTGCCCTCACACGGGAGTCGCACTGGCCGCGTTCCTTAAGTTAAAGGAAAGAGGCGTATTCAAGAAGTCGGACCGCGTCGTCATAGTATCCACCGCGCACGGACTCAAGTTCGTCGAGTTCAAGATCGGCTATCACATGGGCCAGCTCGAAGGGGTTTTCTCGAAGTATGCGAACAGACCCGTCGAGCTTCCGCCGGATTACGACGCGATCACCGAGACGATCTTCAAATCCATAGAGAAGTAGGACTGATCTTTCCGGCGGGACCGTTTCAGCCGCCGAACTTTACGAGCATATCCACGAGGAAATCGACATTGGCGAAGTTCGTAATCTCGCTGCTGCCGAAGGGTATCTGAACGCCCGCTCCGAAGCTGAACATCTGGCCGCCTACCCTGACGCCCGGTGTTACATAGGCCCCGGTCACGTTATTTTCGAAAGTCGTCGAGGACGCAAGGAGCATCTCGAGAAGAAAGGAGGTCGAGAAGGGGATGCCGAAGTCGGGCGTGAGGCTGGCCGTGGCTCCGTATTTGAGTATGAGCTCGGTGCTGTCGCCGCCCGTATCGAACGGGCTTCCGTCGGCCTTCTTCGCATTCGTCATAATGTCGAAATCGAGGTTCGCCTGGAGTGCGAACATGTTGCCGCTTATGGCGAAGACGGCGTAGGGGACGAAGGTGTAGGCGTCGTCTGTGAAGTAGGCGAAGTCGCGGAAGTAGGAGCGGGCCCCGAGCGCGCCGAGGTCGTTACCGGTTGTGGGAAGGATAGCCTCGAGCCCGACCGTGAAGACGCTCGTGCCTGAGGCGTGGAGGGCGTACTTTGTTCCGACGCCTATGTTGCCGAAGTCGTAATCGCCGTCACCGAAGACTCCGTCCGTTACGCCCGCAAACGGGAATTTGCCGTAGAGGCCGAAGAAATTGTTCCCTAGATCGATGTCGAGCCTGAGCTGGTTCATCACCAGTGCGCCGCCGTCTACTGATGCGATCTCGAGGTTGCCCTTAAGGCCGGTCGAGCTGTAGGGATGCTCCAGAAAGAAGGAATACGGGATATTCCTGCTTTGGGCCCGGGACTCTTCAAACGGCATCGTTGCCGCCGATATCGCGAATATTAAGAAGAGCGTGATAATTGCCCCGTTCGGGCAGCTTTTCTGTCTCATGCGGTCATACCTCCGGCCGTTTAGGATTCATTTTATAATAGGCCCTCAAATATTTCAAGTAAATTCTAAGATAATTCCACAATAGGCTTTAATTACATAACATATTATAAATAACGCTCGTTTGCAGAGAATTTCGTCGTGTATTCAAACCGAAGCTAAAACATTTGCCCATCCCGGCGCTATTGGATAGATTTTCCGGGTATGAAAGTACACGGCGGGCTTTACCTGATTACGGACCAGAAGCTTATACCGAGGGAGCGTTTCGCGGAGACAGTCGAGGCGGCAGTGAGGGGCGGCGCGAGCATACTTCAGCTCCGGGAAAAGGACACGCCGCATGATGAGGTTATCGGGTTCGGGAAGAAGCTCCTCGGCATCACCAGGCGTTACGGAATTCCGCTGATTATAAACGATTCCCCGGAGCTTGCCGCCGAGATCGGGGCAGACGGGGTGCACCTGGGCGAGGGAGACGCCGGGATATCACACGCGAGGAGTGTTTTGGGCGAAGGCGCTATTATAGGCGTATCGTGTTACGGGAAGATTGAGCGGGGGCTCGACGCCCTCGCCGGGGGAGCGGATTACGTCGCCTTCGGAACACCCTACAATACACCGACCAAGCCCGGAAGGACGCCGACGCCGTTCGAGGTGCTGAGAGAAGCGGCGGCGCGTATAAAGGGCATCCCGGTGTTCGCCATAGGCGGAATAACGGCGGAGAATGCGGAGGACGTTCTCGATACCGGCGTCTCGGGAATAGCCGTCATCACGAGCGTTTTCGGGGCCGCCGACCCTGAAAAGGCCGCACGCGAGCTCCATCTAATTGCGGCGAAATACGCAAAAGCCGGCGACGGCGATCGATAACGACAGCCGGGGCGGCGCTGCTAGTTTATATTTCGAGTGAGCGCTCTCCCCTGTCGAATATGCTCTTCCTTCCGAAATGGATGCAGAGCTCGGGAAAACCGCCGAGGGGTTTATTGCCCATGAGCACGAGCGGGGCCCCCTTCCATCCATATTTTAGGCAGATTATCTTCCACAGCTCGGGATAGGAGCCGATCGGAATCTCCCTGTACACGATGCCGGCCCTTTCGAGAACAGCCTTCGCCGCATCGCAGTAAATACAGTTCTCCCTGGTAAAAATTGTCACTCCCGACACGTCGGAAATATCTTCATTTTTTATATTATTCGTATTGTCAGCAACGGACATAACACTCTCCTTCAAATCCATATGAGGCTGCGTAAAAAGACAATGTCTTTTCACGGCCAAGGCACTTAATTTCGACTGCCGGACTTAAAGAAGGTAATCAGGAGGGGATTTATTGGTAATGTTAGAGGTGGTTAGATCGTGCTTTACTTCGCTCCTGGACGTATAGAGCTTCCTTGCGGCGTCAGGAGCATTAATGGTTTGGGATCCGGAAATTTCTGCCGACTGGAAATATGAACCGGAAACAGCGTCCTGATCGAGGCTGTAAACAGTGCTTCTTCCGGGGGCGGTTTCATTGTGCATGCTCCCGGACAAATCCCTCGCATCGGCGTGTAGAACCCCGGTAAGGCACGGGGCTTCGAGGTAGACGCTCTGCTCCGGACCGCCGCTTTCGTAGCCGAAGAGCATGGCGAGCGTAAGAGACGCCAGGATGAAAAGGAACGGCATACTCTTCTTAAGGGACATAATGAATTTCACTTTACCACACTTTCGAGACGCCCGTAAACCGGTTTATTCATCATGCACGCTTTTTTAACGCGCAGCCTATAACGCTAAAAAAGACGATGAGCTATGTTACATAACTATATTTACAAGCTTTTTGGGCACGACTATGACCTTCCGGGGCTCTTTGCCGTCCAAATGCCCCTGGATTTTCTCGTCCGCGAAGGCGGCCTCTTTCATGCCTTCCTCGGTGACGTCGGATTCGAGAGAGAGCTGCGCCCTCACCTTCCCGTTTATCTGGACGACGACGGTTATGGCCGCGCCGGCGACGAGGCCCTTGTCCCATGCGGGCCACGGCTTGTCGACGAGGGTTTCGCCGTATCCGAGCTCGGCCCAGAGCTCTTCTGTCACGTGCGGGGCTATGGGGTAGAGGAGCCTTACCATCGCTTCGATGGATTCCCTAAGCGCAGAGACGTCGCCCTCGCCCTGGGGGTCGAAGCGCGAGGTGTCGTTCAGAAGCTCCATCACGGCGGCGATGGCCGTATTGAACTGAAATTTTTCGAGGTCGCCGGTGACCTTTTTTATCGTTTTGTGCACCTTGACGCGAAGGGCCTTGCCGGCCTCGGAAACAGATGCCGGGTCGGGCGGGACCGCGGCGTTTTTAATCCCTTCGAACCTGTCGTAGATAAGACGCCAGAGCCTGCTAAGGAACCTGAAAGCGCCCTCTATGCCCTCGTCGCTCCAGTCGAGATCTTTCTGAACCGGGGCCGCGAAGAGCATGAAGACCCTTACCGTATCGGCGCCGAAACGGGCTATCATGTCGTCCGGATCGACGATGTTGCCGAGGGACTTCGACATCTTGGCGCCGTCCTTTATGACCATGCCCTGAGTGAGCAGATTCGAGAAAGGCTCGTCGAGCCCGCAGAAGCCGAGGTCGCGGAGGGCCTTCGTGAAGAACCTCGCATAGAGCAGGTGCAGTATCGCGTGCTCTATGCCGCCTATGTATTGATCGACGGGGAGCCAGTAATCGACCTCGGCGCGGTCGAATATGCCTTCGCCGAAATGAGGCGAGGCGTATCTGAGGAAGTACCACGAAGATTCGACGAAAGTATCCATCGTATCCGTCTCGCGGCGCGCAGGGCCGCCGCACTCGGGGCACGTGGTGTTGACGAAGCTTTCGACTTTCGATAGCGGCGAGCCGCCCTTCCCCGAGAATTCGATGTCGAGGGGAAGCTCGACGGGGAGGTCTTTGTCAGGGACCGGGACAGTGCCGCACGCATCGCAGTAGACCATCGGAATCGGGGTGCCCCAGTATCTCTGGCGCGAGATGCCCCAGTCACGCAGCCTGTAATTTATCTGGCGCTTGCCGAAGCCCTTTTCCTCGGCGTACTCGATTATCTTCTGCTTGCCTTCTTCGGAAGGGAGGCCCGTGAACTGCCCGGAGTTGATCATGACGCCCGGCTCTTCGTATGCCTCGGTCATGTCTTCGGCTTTTAGATCTGTCCCTTCCGGCGCTATGACCGGGATGACCGGGATGCCGTACTCGGCGGCGAATTCGAAGTCACGCTCATCGTGCGCAGGGACGGACATGATGATGCCGGTGCCGTAGGCGTAGAGGACGAAGTTGGCGATGTATATCGGCACGCGCGCGCCGTTAAACGGGTTTATAGCGTAGGAGCCCGTGAAGACCCCCTCTTTCTTCGCGCCTTCGGCGATCCTTTCGAGGCTCGTCTGCCTTATGACCCTTTTAATAAATTCTGCTGCCTTTTCTTCCTCGGGCTTGCCCTTGATGAGGGCGGCCGCGAGCGGGTGCTCGGGGGCTATTGCCATGTACGTGACACCAAAGACTGTGTCGGGGCGGGTCGTGAATATGCCGAGGCTCTTCTCGCCGCCCGCGGGTTCTTCGAGGGGGAATTCGATCTCGGCCCCGGTGCTCTTGCCTATCCAGTTCTTCTGCATGGCGAGGACCCGTTCAGGCCAGCCGTCTTTGAGCTTTTCGGTGAATTCGAGTAGCTCGTCCGTATACGCCGTGGTCTTGAAGAACCACCCTTCCATTTCCTTCTGGACGACCTCGGAGCCGCAGCGCCAGCAGTAGCCGTCCTCGACCTGCTCGTTGGCGAGGACCGTCTCGCACGAAGGGCACCAGTTGACGGTCGTAGACTTCCTGTAGGCGAGCCCCTTATCGTACATGCGGGTGAAGACCATCTGCTCCCACTTATAATATGACGGGTCGCAGGTGGCGATCTCGCGCGTCCAGTCGTAGCTGTAGCCGAGCTTTTTGAGCTGGGCCTTCATCTGCGAGATGTTCTCGTAGGTCCACTTGGCGGGATGTACGCCACGTTCGATGGCGGCATTCTCCGCCGGGAGGCCGAACGCGTCCCAGCCTATGGGGTGGAGGACGTTGTAGCCCATCGTTCTCTTGAAACGGGCGATGACGTCGCCGATGGTGTAGTTCCGGACGTGGCCCATGTGGATTCGGCCCGAGGGATAGGGAAACATTTCGAGGACGTAGTATTTGTCCTTCCCCTTTTCGGCGCGGACTTCGTAGAGCCGCTTTTCGTCCCAGGCGTCCTGGAGTTTTTTCTCTATTTCGTGTGGTTTATAGCTATCTTTCATTACCTGCTCGCTGTTCGGAAGTTCCTATTAGGATAGAATTGTTTACCATAATCACAAGCGGAGGACAAAGTCATTAGGGATAAAGACGAGATTGCCGCGGTCGCTACGCTTCCTCGCAATGACAGGTTGAAGGACAAAGTCGGCCTTCGCGCATCGCGTATGGATTTTTCCCGTTAAACCGTGTTTTATATTAAAGTACCCCCTCACCCTAACCCTCTCCCCCAGTGGGGGAGAGGGGAATAGAGGGAGACCACAGTATGAGCCGAGAGCGCGAATTAAAAGAGATAGCCGGGGATTTGCGGCGGTACTACGAATTCCAGAAAGAGATGGGGGTGAAGAGGGTTTTCAGGGAGAGGAAGGAGGAGTCCGCCGGAGACAGGAGAGAAACGGAGTACCCCCGGCGGGAGGAAACCGTGACACCGAAAAGAACCGTTGCCAGAGAAGACAGGGGAGCCGCACCGAACGAAGAGATAATCAGCGTCCCGGAGCAGATGGGGATGTTCGATTCGTCCTCGAAGATTATGCCGCTCGAAGAGATACGAAAGGAGCTTATGGAGCGGATGTCGTCGAGGCTCTTCGAGGGGAGTAAGCAGATCGTTTTCGGCGAGGGGAACCCGAAGGCAAGGCTCGTGTTCGTAGGCGAGGCCCCGGGCAGGGACGAGGATATACAAGGGAGGCCGTTCGTCGGCAGGGCCGGGCAGCTCTTGAACAAGATAATCGAGGCCATGGGGCTAAAGAGGGAGGACGTGTACATCTCGAACATCGTGAAATCGCGCCCGCCCGACAACAGGACCCCTACCCCGGACGAGATGGCGGAGTGGGAGCCTTTCCTGTTCCAGGAGCTAAGGTCGATAAATCCCGACGTGGTCGTGTGCCTCGGAAACACGGCGTCGCAGTCGATACTGAAAACGAAGGCGAGCCTCGGGAGCATGCGCGGAAAATTTCACCGTTACGGAAAGTTCAAAGTCATGGTAACTTATCATCCAGCAGCGCTTCTCCGGAACCCGAATTTCAAGAAGCCACTTTGGGAAGACATGCAGCAGGTCATGAAGGAGCTTGGAATTTCCAGACCGGGCGATTAGCTCAGTGGATAGAGCGCAGGCCTCCGAAGCCTGAGGTCGGGGGTTCGAATCCCCCATCGCCCGCCACTGTTTTAGTTAATTATTACGGCCAGTTAAGTCTATTACGTCATTGTCGGCCAAGGGGTCGATTTCGGCCTTGGTGTCCATATAGGTGTCTAAAGTCGTGATTTGGACATGCTTTCCGAGCTTTTGTATGGCCGCTTTCTTGGCTTCATTGTGTGTATGGCTATAGCGTTTTAGCATTGAAATGTCTTTGTGACCTGACAGAGCCATGACTGTGGCGAAGTCCTCTTTTTCACCTACTATAAGATTCGAGACAAAAGTATGTCTTAGATCATGAAATCGGCATTTCTCAATCCCCGACTTTTTCAAGGCAGTAGTCCACGTTCTTTTCCATGAGGTAAGGGAAGTGTAAGGCTTCCCGTCCGGGCTGGTGAAAACAAATTCACTTACAGCCGTTTTTCCCATTTCTCGTAATATATTTAAGAGAGGTTCCCCGATTGGAATTGTTCTAGGCTCGTAATTTTTTGTTTCGACAACCTCCAGATATCCATCATCAAGATTAACGGCTTTCCATTTAAGTCGGGCAATCTCTGAGCGCCGCATTCCAGTCATATATGCGCATAAAAGTATTGGCTTAAAATGATCCGATGCTGCCAAATAAAGCCTCTGAAACTCTTGATCCGATAGGACGCGAGGCTTAAGTTTTGTGACTCTTACAAGCTTTAAACCTTTTACTGGATTTCTTCCCATTCTAACACCCAACACTCCTTGAAGGGCGAGATTAAACATTCGTCTCAGTGCTCCAAGCTCTTTGTTGATTGTCTCTGGTTTACGTCCTAGTTTCTTTCGCTCTGATTTGTATTTCTCGATCTCCCAAAGGTTAAGGCTGTAAACATTCTTGCCCTTAAAATATGCAAGCAGGTTTTTACATGCTGTGTAGTCTCTCTCAAGGGATTTATGATTGTCCTTTGCCCATTCGAGGTATGCGTCAACGAGCTTTTCAAACTTGACGGGTTTTTCCGTTTTAGCAATGTCGAACTTGCCCTGGGCAATCTCTGATCGTCTTATCGAAAGCGCGTTTTCCGCATCACGGTAAGTGATCGTAGCAGGGTCTTTCCCCGGTATGGATACAACTTCTCTCTTCCTTTTACCGCTTGGCGTATAATAGTCGATATAGAAGCGGTTGTTCTTTTTATAAACGCCCATGATCCAATCAATACCCCTCTCGACAATACCCCCTAATAAATGATCGAATGTCGGACAGGTACCTCATCAATAGCAAAGGGGGGTCTGGGGTAACCTCTTTTCATCGTATATATAGATTGCCGCACTAACTCGTGGTGGAATTTTTAGTTTTCCGGACTTTGGTTTGATAGATCAGCCGTAGCCCCCGAAAGTTCTATTACCGCTAACACACGATGTGTTTTGACGACCTTACAACTGCACTTTTTACAACAATAATCAGTAATAATAAGGGCTTACAACTCATAATAGGTGTTAAATTGGGGGTAGCATGAAATAGATATGGCATAATAACACCCACCTATGGGAATGACCCCCTAACTTGGCTAACCTTCTCCGTTCTTCCGTATGAGTAGGCGATCCAAATAGTACGAAATAGACCGCAACCGTTAATAATCTTCACAAAGCACCTTTGCGGAAATTGATTTCTGTTAACCCTCATTAATTATTGCATAATTCTTCCAGTTTCGAGTTTCCGCAGAATCCGCAACCCCTAGGGGTAGGAGTCTTGCGGAAATTAACAAAACTCCTCAGGGATTTCATAGTTCTCGTCATTTGCATTATTCGGGGGTACATTCAATGTGTATCCAGCCAGGATGTAAACCCCCTGGGCAAGCTTCCGCACCCTCCCTGCATCTTTGAGCCGCTTTAAAGATTCCTCAATTGTTCGTCCTTTGAAGCCTTCCAATTCAGCCCTTTCAAGAATCTCGGCAGTTTGCCATTTCTTGCCATTACCGAGGAGGCTGAGGATACATTCTTGAGTGCGGTAAAGTTCTGATACTTGCTTACCATCTGCTACCTTCACTAGCTCGAATCTGTCATCCCCGAGCTTCTTCATAGTTATGGAGCGAAATTTACAAACCATTCGGCTTTTCACGATTTCGAGCCTTAAAGTTTCTGAGTCTAGAGTTTCCAAATTGGCGATAATATCAACATCGCCTGCTATGGCAGAAGCTCCGCGGCCTTTATGTACCTTTTTCCCACCATTACTTTTCTTTGTGTGATGTATGAGCAGAACTGCTACCCCAGATTCTTTCACAAGATTACGCAAAAGGGTGGCCATTCTATTCGCCTCTGAATTGTCATTTTCGTCCAGCAAATTAAGCGTTTTGCTTTGAGTATCCAATACGACAAGATCGAACTTTTCTGTCTTAACTAAACTTCTAAGATCATTTATATCCCGAGGAAAATTGCATCGGTCCAAGAGATAGAAGTTTTCGGGAAGGTAGCCACAGATAGAAAGAATTTTTTGCCTCTGTAGCCACACTGGAGATTCCAGATCAATGTAAAGCGTTTTAATCTGTTTCGGGAAAGGGATACCGAGAAATTCCCCACCCCGAGCACCCAGACCCACAAGGTTGTAGGCCAGGGTAGATTTTCCCGCGCCGGGTTCGGCATTCAACTGTGTGATGCAGCCGGGATAAATAAAGCCGCCCCAAAGGGATGCTGGTGGGGGGATGTCTGATAAGTCTTTCGCCGAAGTGGGCCTGAGACGGTTGTACGATCCAATATCTGCTTGAGTCTCAATGAGTTTCTCTATGAGATGTTTTACCTTTTCCGTATTATCACTGATTGCAGCTTCGTAGACTTGAGAAGCTAATCCGCTCATTTTTCGACAACGGGATGCCGCTTTTATCTTTTGGATATGAAATTCGATATTTCCTTCCACACACGGTAGTGCCGTTTCTATAATATAGGTAATATACGAACTCCACTCTTCACCATTTGGTCTGGGGGTATTCTTAAGCTCACAACAAACAGCCAGAATATCAATTGACTCCTTCCGAGCATATAACCTTATAATCGCTCCGTATATGAGCTTGTGAGTTTCTGATCGAAAGTCCTCAACTTCCAACCATTGTAGAACCTCTTCTACAGACGTCTTGCCGGTGAGTATCAAATCGAAGAGGCTTTTTTCTCTTTCGTCTACATCGTCAAATAAGAGTGGATGATCTTGGTCTTTACTGTTATAATTTTCGTAAGTGTAAATTTTTTCTGATTCTAGCCCGGACCGCCCGTCCGGGCTTTTTTTATTTTCTTTCATTATGATCTCCTCTCATATATTCAGGCTCATGGTTGCTGATTCACGTAACAAACGATTGTGGATCATTCGTTGTTGCCACGTTCTGACGGTCTTGGTTCGATATCAAAAGAAGAAAGCCAATCAGATAACGTTTCGGTCACGAAATACACACGGCCCTTCACTTTCCTGAATGGAATAATTCGTCGGTGTATGTATGCCCTCAATGTATTTTGTGGGATGTTAAAGAGTTCTGACGCCTCTCGTACTGATAGCTGTAGCGGACGACTTTTCATTGTTTCCCTCCTAAAAATTTGATGCATAGAAGAGTAACAACTGGTACAATGTGGAGCGACACCAAAAGCTGACTGGTTAGCTTTTAGTTCTTATAAGTACCAGAAATTTATAGAATATTAAGTTATTCGAGTTCTAGTTTGGCCTTTGTAAGCAAGTTAAGTATTGTTGAGTTACTCAATTGTTTTTTGTTACAGATAGGACAGAGGTTTTCATGTACGGCTCTAATATAACTAGCTGTTGAAGTTCTAACATCTTTGAGATTAAGCAACACAATCTCATCATCATATAATTCGTTTCCCAATGTTGATATTGCTTTCAAAGCATCTTTTGTTTTTTTATCACGATCAAAGCTGACATAACGTTTTTTGCTCTTCGATTTTTGAAAAGCTTCATATACTCTATTCCACCGTTCCATGAATTTTTCGGGTGATATGTATTCCAAAGCAGGTTTAGTGTTTTTGATTTTCCTATTTCTGTGTATCAGACCATCTTCAGTAGGAATTTCGATTACTTCTCCCCTTTCCAAGATTAATATTGGTGCGATTTTATATATGTATTTTTTTGCAAGATCGGCCTCCTCTTTTTCACCGATCCACTGATGGAGTTGAATCCACCATGACAGGGTTTCATATACAATTCTAATTGAATCGACTTGCGTGTCAGATTCTCGTAACGTAGCTTTTGGTCTGTAATTTTTTAATAGGAAGTACCCTAAGAGGGCGTTATTGCATTTAACGGCATTAACGAAGTCCTGAGGATTCTTAAATCTCAAAAAATTATCGAGATATAGTTCATATTCGTTATTAATACTCTCGTTGGAGGGTTCAGTTTTGATTAACTTCTTTCCGATGAGAGAATCAGGGAATAGTATAGATAAATCGGTATTTCTTTTGTTTGTTTTAGTGCCCTTTGATACAGGCATATATTTAGTTTATCTTGTTATTTCAATTTCTTTCAAGAGATACTTTGATAAGGTTTGCCATGCCATTTCAGAAATATATAGATGACATCAGTAAACGATACGCCACAGGAACTGCACGGGAACATACTTACCGCCCGTCGCTTCAATCCCTCTTGGAAGATGTTATACCTGGCATAATGGCTAGCAATGATCCGGCAAGGATTGAATGTGGGGCACCGGATTTCATCCTATCACGTCGCAATATCAACGTCGGTTACATAGAAGTAAAAGATATCGGCGATGACTTGACCAAAACTGAAAAAAGCGAACAGCTCAAACGCTACCGTGATTCACTAGATAACCTGATTCTGACCGATTACCTTGAATTTCGATTCTTTATATACGGCAATAAGGTAGAAACAATCCGCATCGGTGAAATTCACGGAAAGAGCATAAAACCAATTCCCGAGAATTTTGACCGGCTAAAAGCACTCTTAATTGATTTTGCAGCATTCCAAGGGCAAACGATTAAGTCGGCCAAAGAACTAGCTGTGATGATGGCCCATAAAGCTCGTCTTATGCGAGATGTGTTTTTTAAAGCTGTTCAGGATGAGAGCGAAAATAATACTTTGTATGAGCAGCTTCAAGCTTTTAGGACAATTCTAGTGCATGATATGGATGCCGCACAATTCGCAGATGTGTACGCGCAGACAATAACATATGGCCTTTTCACAGCGAGATTACATGACGAAAGCCTCGATAACTTTACACGAGCAGAAGCTTTCACTCTGATACCAAAAAGTAATCCGTTCCTGCAGCAGCTGTTTCATTATGTTGCTGGCCCTGATCTTGATAATCGCGTGATCTGGATTGTTGATGCTCTATGCGAGGTTTACCGAGCTACAGACTTACGAGCAATTTTAAAGGATTTCGGCACAGCCACCGGCCAAAACGACCCCATACTTCACTTCTATGAAACCTTTCTGGCCGAGTATGACCCGAAACTTCGGAAGAGCCGTGGTGTATTTTACACACCGGAGCCCGTAGTCAATTTCATTGTCCGCGCCATCGACGATGTCCTGAAAACTCATTTTGGCTTGAGTGACGGTGTTGCAAATACAAGCAAGGTCGAAATCGAGGTTGACACCGATATTGTGATGGAAGGTAAACGCCAGAGAGAAAAGAAAACCGTTCACAAAGTCCAGATGCTGGATGTCGCCACTGGCACCGGCACTTTCCTTGCTGAAGTCGTCAAACAAATTTACAGCCGGTTCAAAGGCCAAGAGGGACTGTGGAGCAGCTATGTCGAAAACGACCTTTTGCCACGGCTGCACGGCTTTGAATTGCTGATGGCCAGCTACGCTATGTGCCATATGAAACTGGATTTGCTATTACAGGAAACCGGTTATCATCCCTCAAATCCGCACAATCCGCCTCGTGTCAGTGTGTATCTAACCAATAGTTTAGAGGAACACCATCCTGAGGTTGAAACCCGTTTTGCAAGCTGGCTATCTCGCGAAGCTAATGTAGCAAGCAGGATTAAAAAAGATATGCCCATCATGGTGGCACTCGGAAATCCTCCGTATAGAGGTATTTCGCAAAATATGAATAGTTGGGTCGCAAAGCATAAAATTGAGGATTATAAATACGTAGATGGAGTTCATTTCAATGAGCGAAAACACTGGCTGAATGATGATTACGTACAGTTCATCCGGCTTGGTGAACATTATATTGAAAAGAACGGCGAGGGTATTCTGGCCTACATAACTAACCATGGTTACCTAGATAACCCGACCTTTCGGGGTATGCGATGGCACATTTTGAATACCTTTGATGATATTTATATTCTTGATCTTCATGGCAATACCAACAAGAAAGAGGTAGCACCCGATGGAAAGCCGGATAAAAACGTCTTTGATATTCAACAAGGCGTGTCTATCATCGTCGCAGTAAAACGCCCACCAAAAGATAAAAAAAAATCGCTAGCAACAATTTATCATACTGAATTGTGGGGCAGCCGCGAACACAAGTACGGAATACTTCAATCAGGAAGCCTTAAAACTCTTCCCTATAAAAAACTTGATTCCCGCGAACCATTCTTTTTCTTCATACCACAAAATTATGATGACAGTGCAGAATATCAGGCAGGTATGCCTCTTGATAAATTATTCCCTATAAATGTAACCGGTATTGTAACAGCACGTGACGGGCTTGTAATAGACTACACGCACGAGGAATTGATCAAAAAAATAGAATCTTTCACCAACCCTGAGAAGACAGACAATCAGGTACGTCAAGAGTTTTTCGGGAACAAAAAGTCCGGGAAGTATCCAGCGGGGGATACACGCGGCTGGAAACTGGAAACTGCACGTAAGGAAATATCAGGTTTTAACCATTCAGAAAAAATCCAAAATATTTGTTATCGACCCTTTGACGATAGGCTGATTTACTATGCACCCGAGATGGTAGATTGGGGTCGCGAAGATGTAATGCAGAATTTTCTAGCGGGAAATAACATTGGCCTCATCAGCATGCGTCACTATGCCTATCACGTACCAGATTATTGTTATAGCTTCGTAAGTCGCGGTCTGATTGATAATAGGACTTTTGTTAGTAACAAAGGAATTTGTTTAAGTTACCCTCTCTGGATTTATGAAGGGGGCCTTGAAGGAGTTGCTAATAAGCGTCCGAATCTTGACAATGAATTATACAAGAATGTTCAAAAAATTATCCCGGATATTACACCGGAAACCCTATTTGATTATATTTATGCAACACTGCACAGTCCCGCCTACCGCTATCGTTATGCGGAATTCCTGAAATCGGATTTCCCGCGCATTCCATATCCGAAAGATCAAATGACATTCAATGCATTGGCTGAAAAAGGGGCTGTCCTTAGAGAGCTTCATTTAATGGAAAGCCCGGCGCTGGATACACTCATAACCACCTATTCTGTTGACGGTAGCCATGAAGTCAAAAAGCCACGCTTTGAAAAGGGAGGTAAAACCGGCGCAGGTAAGGTCTGGATCAATGAAACCCAGTATTTCGGCGGCGTGCCTGAAGTTGCCTGGAATTTTTATATTGGTGGCTATCAGCCTGCACAGAAATGGCTGAAAGACCGTAGGGGTAGAAAGCTAACTATAGAAGATATTAGACACTGGCAAAGGATTATTGTAGCCCTAGTCGAAACTGATAGGATTATGAAGGGAATTGATAAGATTGATTTTTTGCCGAATACCGTAATTTAAGAAAGTGATCTTAGACTAGATTGTATAGGGGTAAGTGAGAAGTATGCAATTTATTCATCATGATTTAGGACAACGAAGCAAGGGAGAGATTGTAGAAATCACTCTATCCGGTAATGCTGCAAATGTTCGTCTGATGGATAGCTCTAATTTGCAAAATTTCAAAAATGGCCGTCGCCACTCATATCATGGGGGTCTAGCTAAAAAATCCCCAGTTCGTATTACAATCCCAAGGTCTGGTCATTGGCATGTTACTGTTGACATGGTGGGTCTACGCGGTAGGGTCAAATCATCTGTACGTATACTTCAAGGCCCATTACCAGAGATTCGTGAAGCGCCACTATCTTCTGTTCCTAGTTTGATACATCATCATGAAGGACCGAACATTGAAGATATTTCTCGCCACTATGATGTATTCATATCACATGCATTTGAAGATAAAGACAGCGTAGTTCGACCATTAGCTAATGCACTGAAAAATAAGAATCTAAGTGTTTGGTATGATGAATTCGAGTTGAAAATTGGTGATAGTTTACGTCGTAAAATTGATCGTGGATTAGCGAACAGCAAAGTTGGCTTAGTTGTACTTTCAAGATCATTCATTAACAAAGGGTGGACAAATTACGAATTAGACGGAATAGTAACACGAGCAGTATCGGGTGAGCAGATATTACTCCCCATTTGGCATGAGATAACCAAAGAGGAAGTTATTGAATTTAGCCCATCACTTGCAGATAAGGTTGCGAGAAGCACTGCTACTAATACAGTGGAAGAAATTGCCTCTGAGATCGCCGAGTTAATCAAAGGGGTGACAGAGTAGAAAAACACTAAACGGAAGACCTGTTGTAAGGGCTTTTCTAGTTCAGGACAATCTGGCACAGCCAGTAATCCTACTTACGAAGGGGAATACAATGTATCTGGGGTCTATTTTATTTGCCACTACGCGTACAGAGGGTTTATAATTCCCAATATGAGGCTATTTTGGTTGGCGTTAATTCTGTTTGGTTTTCTCGGAACGGCGGGCATAGGTACAGCCGACGAAACGATGGAGGATTTATTCGAATACTTTCAGGAGCTCAATCAGGAGCCCGATGTCGAAGTTTACTATGTCCCCTACCCCGAATACTACTATAACCCCTGTGTAGGCTGCTCGCCGTGGATGCTCGAAAACTCATACCCAGCCTCTGAATCCAGAAAGCCACTCACAGGGCCAAAAGGCAGGATCGGAACACCGGCTAACAATCCGTTACCGGAGAGAGAGTAGTGCAGAAAACTGAGCCACGAATGAACAAATTCCCGGGTGTCTTATGCGTAGCAGCGAGAAAATATTTGGGGGAAACGAAACGGCGGTTTAGTCGAGGATACTCCGTAACTTCGTGGAGCTACGGGGCACCCGGTTAACTTGTTTTTCGTGGGAAACGAGTTGTTAAAACGGCGGGACCTTAATCTCCCGCAGTAAGTCCGGGTCGCCGAATTTAAGGGTCATGTACATGAAGGCTAGCGCGAAAGCCCATTTGAATATCGTCAGAAGCCATGAAGCGAGAATGGTCAAGCAGTGTTTCACGCCCTAATTAATAGGACGGGAAGTTTTAATGTCAAATGGTTCTGTAGTTTAAAAGATGGTTGCATGCAATTAACCGCAAACATCTATCTATCGCTAGAGTCAGTGGAATTGTATAAGCAGATTCAAGAGCGCAGGCGATCTAAATAGCACATTGATGAGGTGTCCATATAGGTGTCCATGTTGTGCCATCATGCACTGTTTTGTACAGATTGGTATTGAGCATAAAAATAGCTTAACAAATTGTGATTATTGAAATTCTATACAAATATACAGCACTCTGTATTAATATTATAACGCCCTCCGAAGCCTGAGGTCGGGGGTTCGAATCCCCCATCGCCCGCCATTGTTACACAATAGCATAATTGTATAATTTGTTTACCGTATAACCAATCTTATTATATAATGCATCTATAATGTAAACTTGGAGTGCCATTTCAGCGTTACGTCTAGGCACTGTACAGGACAGTTTTTCACTCAGAACCTGCTAGAAAATATAATTTTTGGGGTCATCACCAGTAACAATCCAATGTATGAATGTACGGTTAAGTATTGCTTTTTTATAAACTTTACAGGAACATAGTTATTATTATGAGCAATCCTCTGGGTGAAGTTTTTGGTTTCCCCGTTGAAAACCAATCCGACCAAGCCAACAGATATCGGCGCGGAAAACTTTGTCCTTACAATAACAAGGTGCCTAACTGCACGAAAGATAAAGCACAGGATCCTTTGGGAGTTTGCAGTGTTATTCATGGCGAAGTGGCCGTTGTAACTTGCCCTATCCGCTTTCGAGAGGAATGGATTATCGCTGAGAATGCTGCCAAGTTCTTTTTTGCTGAGGACCAAGACTGGACAAGTTTAACCGAAATTCGGTTGAACGATACAAATGGGCAATCAGCTGGCAATATCGACTTCGTAATGGTGTCTTATGATGAACGAGGACGGCTGACAGATTTTGGATCTTTGGAAGTCCAGGCTGTTTATATATCCGGCAATCTGAGAAATCCGTTTGAAGAATACATAAATAATCCTTCGTCCACGTTTTCATGGGATATGCGGAGAAACTATCCAAAACCGGATTACCTATCTTCTTCACGGAAAAGATTGATACCCCAAATGCTTTACAAAGGTGGGATTTTCAAACATTGGGGTAAAAAGCAGGCAGTGGCTTTGCAGAAATCTTTCTTTGATACATTGCCGGAAATGCCTCAAGTTAATAAAGAACAAGCCGATATCGCTTGGTATTTATACGATCTTGTTCTTAGAGATGATCGGAGTAAATACGACTTGCTGTTAGTTGATACTATTTACACTGAATTCGAAGCGGCATTGTTAAAAGTTACAAATCCACTTCCTGGAAACATTGAAGATTTTCAGGCTTTGTTGCAAAATAAACTAGATGAAAAGTTGGAAAATCCCCCTGATGCTCCTACGCTTGGGGATATTCTAAATCAGAAGTGAAACGATGAGTAAACAGCTTAGTATTTTTCCTGACTACCAGAATGAGAATCAACCTGTTGAGAAAAAAACAAAGGTTGTGAATGTGGCTACTGTTCCACAGCGCAGCCCATTCCGCTATCCAGGCGGTAAGACTTGGTTTGTCCCAACATTTAGGCAGTGGATGAACAGGTTTAACTCAAAAGATATCACTCTAATCGAACCCTTTGCCGGCGGCGGAATAATCAGTCTCACAGCCGCCTTTGAAAATTTGGCAAAGAAAATTTTAATGGTCGAATTAGATGATGAAATAGCGGCTGTTTGGGACACTGTTATTAACCAAGGCATGGGCGACTGGTTGGCTGATCAAATCATCAATTTTGAGCTGACAGTGGAAAACGCCAGAGAGAAAATTCAGCAGAAGAATAAAAGCAAAAAGGAAATAGCTTTTGCTACCATCCTTAAAAACCGTATTTATCATGGGGGAATTCTTGCTGTTGGCTCTGGCATGCTCAAGAACGGAGAAAATGGTAAAGGCATTACCTCCAGATGGTATCCTGGAACTCTCAAAAAACGCATTAGATATATCAATCTGGTGAAAGACAAAATTGTGTTTTTGCAAGAGGATGCGTTCACGGTGATCGAGCAGTACAAAGATCAAAAAACGTGCGCGTTTTTTGTCGATCCTCCCTATACTGTAGCTGGGAAGAGACTCTACACTCATTCCATTATTGACCACACGAAACTTTTTGCTCTCCTGTCTAAAGTCAAGGGCAGCTTCTTGATCACTTACGATGACACATATGAAATCACAAGATTGGCTGAGGAATTCAATCTTGAATATAAAAGAATTCCGATGAAAACCACGCATCATATTACTAAATATGAACTTATCATTTCTGACAGCTTTGATTGGTATAACGATTAAATATTCTAGCCCAATTCTAGAAACCATAAATGATAACTCTAGATCCATATGAACAATTAAAAGAAGAGTGCCAATTACGCATTACCCAGCTAATAAAAGAACTACTTGAAAAGAAACACCTCTACCAAAGCGTAAAGCTCGAAATCGACGATCTCCTTGAAAAGGTATATCCCTCTCCCCCTCAATTAGATCCGGTGCAGTTGCGCAACATAATGCAGCTTGATGTTAATACTCCCTGGTCAGTAAATGGGCCACGTGATAGAGATATACGTCACCCTGTTCCTAGTGGAGATTTAATCCGACCACGAATTGCGCTTACGCTTCCTGACATAAAAATTTATTGCCGTAATTGCGACCGGATTGAAGCCTTCAACGCGCAATATTGCAAAGATTGCTACAGTGAGAATATTATTGTAGATAGCATTAAACAAGAACCAACCATCCAAGTATTCGTGTTTTCATATCTCTGCCAGTCATGTAAGTCTATTCCAGAGTTCTTTATGGTTCGCCGAGAAGCGAGGAAATTGACTCTATCTGGCCGCAGTCCAATTGAGCACGTAGCCGTGCCCAAAGTGATACCAAAAGAAATGGGGCAATTTTTTTCGGGAGCTATCATTGCGCACCAATCCGGCCAGACGCTTGCGGGTCTATTTCTGTTGCGAACATTAATTGAACAGTGGGTGAAGAAATATGGGGCTACGCATGAACGTGCTGACGATGCGCTAAAATGGTACAACGAAACACTTCCCGAAGACTTTAAATCACGATTTCCATCCCTGGAATACCTTTATTCGCAGCTCAGCGCTACAATCCATGCAGCAGACGCTTCGCAAGAGCTTTTTGATAAGACAGTGCTTAATATAGAGCGGCATTTTGATGCACGGCGGATATTTAATCTACCACACTCCTTTAAAGATCAAATCCTTGATAAGTAACATATAACAGCTAAACGCAATTTAACATTCTGTTATTATTCAGCATACATAGTGTATTACTTCATAATAAGAGGCTAACACCCTCCGAAGCCTGAGGGCGGGTGTTCGAATTCCCCACGCACGCTGTAAATTCACTTTATGCAGTTTTATGAAGGCCTGTTCTGACCCGGAAACGGGGCAGGTATTACGCACTACAGCTACTAAAAAGGGGTGTGGATACGGGGAGAATGTTTTATACTTTTTATCAGGGTGAGAAAAATGAGGAGAAAAAAAGCTTTTCTCACATACGTAGGCAATAGAAAGTGGAGAAAGGTTAGAAGCTCAAAAGCTCCCGAAGGAAGAGATTTCCTGAAGTATACCGGGAACAGGACATGGAAAAGAGTCAGCTCTGTCCATGACGATAAGACCGGGCGTTGAAACCGGGTTTTTAAATCGGCCTTTCGCCGGAGCAGCTTCTACGATTCTAACTTAAACCTCACTTGACTAAAGGGGGAGAGGTGCAGGTTCGAACCCCCACCACCCGCCACGGTTTAGTCAATAGTTACGCATAGTCAGGGTTTATAATGATGCTATCGTCCGGGATTTAATTACAGATAAGAAATCGATAAAATGCGCTTTATCTTTTATGAGCTGATTTATCGGAAAGTTCTTCCAGAATATCAATCTGGACTTCCTGTATTTCCAGGAGCCGTTCCCACTGCTTCATAAGCAGATGATCCATTTTTTCATGAAGATGTCTTATCTCCAGCTCCGCCCTTAAATTAATTCTATAGTCATTTTCTGCTCGTATCCGGTCTCTGGTTTCCTGTCTGTTCTGGCTCATCATAATTACAGGAGCCTGCATTGCAGCAAGACAAGAAAGCACGAGATTCAACAGGATGTACGGGTAGGGGTCGAATGGTTTCTTTATAATTACCCATGAGTTAACAACAACCCACGATACCAGGATACAGCTGAAGATAATTATGAACAGCCAGCTTCCCCCAAAACCGGCTATGACATCGGCTAGTCTTTCACCAGGTGTTAATTGACGTTCAAATTCGAGGTTAATATTCTCTGAAAGAATTTCGTGTTGTCTCATTCTATCCAGAACTTCTTTTTCGAGATCCGTCAACTCACCTTTATCTTTCTCAATGACTTTTTTGATGTACTCAGCCCTGAATTTGTTCAGGTCCTTTGTACAAATGTATCCATTATTATTCCAATCGGGGTGGTGTTCGAGAATCAGGCTCAGTATCGTCGCACGTACCAGATCGGCCGGGATAAGTTCATATAATTTTTTCGACTCCCCGCAAATCTGACATTGCTTATTATTTCTCTTTTCCATCATCTACCGACGTCAGACGATATCAATAATATAACAATATTCTATTTTAATATGTCTTACCTTCAATACCTCTCATCGATATTTTTCGTCCCGCGCACATTTCTAAGACTATCCAAAGACGCACGGCTACACACACGATTCACTGGCTTCGGAGTATTAGGCAAAAAATAAGCAGGATTCACCTACATATTCATACTATGGGACGATTATACTGATAAGCATAGGACAAAACAGTAACGGGAGATATAGAAATGGATATCAAAAGAAACGGCACACAGCACGCCGGCAAAGGACCCGAAGAGTATTTTACCGGCGCTGTACGTATCGACCCCTTGTTCCAGGCTCCTGACCCCGCCCGGGTTACCGGGGCGCTCGTTACATTCGAACCCGGCGCACGGACGGCATGGCATACGCACCCGCTGGGACAGACCTTGATCGTAACGTCAGGGGGCGGCTGGGCACAGCGCCTGGGCGGACCCGTAGAAGAAATACGGCCGGGTGACGTGATATGGTTCCCGCCCGGCGAGAAGCACTGGCACGGGGCGACGGCAACCACGGGCATGACGCACATCGCCGTTCAGGAGCAGCTGGACGGCAAGGCCGTCGAGTGGATGGAAAAGGTAACCGACGAAGAATATATAATTTAGTAAGGCAGGAGAAATAACCATGAGCAAGAATATCGAAGGGAAAGTCGTCGTTATAACCGGCGCAAGCAGCGGGCTGGGCGAAGCGACTGCAAGGCACCTCTCGGCGGGGGGCGCAACCGTCGTGCTGGGCGCGCGGCGCACCGATCGCATACAGCACCTGGCGGACGAGATAGTTGACGGTGGAGGTAAGGCGCTCGCCATTACAACGGACGTCACCGACTGCGATCAGGTAAAGGGGTTGGTCGATGCGGCCGTTAAGAACTACGGGCGTATAGACGTTATTATCAACAATGCGGGGTTGATGCCCCAAGCCCCGCTTGAGCGTCTAAATATTAAGGACTGGGACCGTACGATCGATGTAAACATCAAAGGCGTGCTCTACGGCATTGCCGCGGCGTTGCCTTACATGAAGCAGCAGAAAGCCGGGCACTTCGTCAATGTTTCCTCCGTCGCAGGTCACGTAGTCGGCCCTAACTTCGCGGTCTATGCGGCAACAAAGCATGCCGTGCGTGCGCTGTCCGATGGATTGCGCCAAGAGGTCAAGCCTTACAATATACGCACTACGGTTATTTCGCCGGGAGCGGTGGACACCGAGCTGCCAGGGAGCGTGACCGAGCCGGACATTGCAGAGGGCATACAAAAGTTCTACGATGAGTACGCGATTCCCGCAGAATCGTTCGCTAAGGCGGTCGCATTCGCAATCAGCCAGCCGGATGACGTGGACATAAACGAGATCCTGTTCCGGCCCACGCGCCAGGTGCTGTAAGACGAGGGAGACGTTGCGTTCGCGGAGGCCTGCGCGGATTTAGCGGGCTCGAATCCCCCCTCGCCCGCCATTTACTCCGGCTCTATCGTGCCGGTAACTTCACCCGTTGACCCGCCAGAAGCAAAGCCGTTAACCGCGGTCGTGTTCAAAAAGATCGAGCTGGTTTTTAACTCGACCGGGCCCGCGGCACCTTCGAACTGACCCGTGCCTCCCGTGAAGCTCCCTTCTTCGGAGATCTCGGATCGTCCCGCGACGGGGTCGAAGCAGCTCTTGCCGGATTCTATAACTCCCAACAGAAGGTCTCCGTTTCCCACCCTGATTACGAAGCTGCCCTGCACCAGATCGAACTCGAGCGTATCCGAGGGGCAGTTAACAGGGGGAACGGGCTGGGCGAATTCGTCGAGTATGGTGATAACCGTATTTCCGAAATCGCTCTGGCCACCGTAAGCCCTTAGACTTGCAGGTCTTCCGTCGCCATTGGTATCGGTGCTGGCCGGAGCCGGCACGAAACTGCCGGAAAATGCCAGATCGAATGCAGTAGCGTTCTGTTGAGCGTTACCGTTGTTATCACACCCCGACAATGCGGGAATCAATAATACGAAAAACAGGACCTGGATAATAATATTGACTCGCATATAATCCCCTCCTTCTTTCTATATTTCGGATACCCGGACATGTGACGCTATCAGGAGTCTATCACGCACCACGCCCCCTCTGTCAAGAGAAGCCGAGACATGAAAGATGCAGCTATTCGGAAGAATAAAAAGACAACTCCCTCGGCTCAACTAGACAGCATGCGGTTTTAGAACGGGGCTTTGTCGGCTTTGTGGAACTGGGCCGTGACGTCGCCGGCGAGGTATATGTTGTCGGGGTCGAGGAGCATAACAGGCGCGCCGGGGTTAAAATCGAGCCCTTTAAGCTCCACCCATATCAGATTCGGCGCTGTCGTAAGCTCGAAGAAGTAGCGGCTGTTCGTGAGATCGATGGCCGTCCGGTACTCGGTGTTGTAGAGCGTGCCGGGAGCGTTGTTCGGCGCGCCGAAGGGGACCGAGGCATTCCGGGCGATTGCGAGTATGCCGGCCATCGCCTCGCGCTCGGTTTTAGGCTCGGGGAGCTTCTGGAGAAAATAAGCCGCACGTATGAAGCGCTGGACAGGGTCCACATTGCCCGGAAGCGGCGTCTGGCGCGTCGAGTTTGTGAAGTCGTAGCGTGCGAGATTCTCAAGCTGCTCGTCGTACGAGGGATCGTTCGTCAGGAGCTGATATTCACGGCCGTGGTGCACGACAGGCTGCCCCCCGATGTATTCAACGATGGCCGAATCACCGGACGAGTCCTCTATAGCGAGGTGGACCGTGGATTTCACGCCGCGCGCCGTGACCATGATGGGCTGGATACCCTTCATGAGCTCGACGGCTTCGGCCACCGACGCGGCATTATCGAGGAAGTACTGGCCCCATAGCCCTGCATGCACGCCCGGCTTGGCGGCGTCGCGGGGGCCGTAGTCCGTCGCGGTGAGATAGAGCATGTGGATCGCGAGCCCTTTCTCGTTGACGCCGTCCGCAGTGCCGATACCGTAAACGGTCGTTACGAGGCTCCCGTACTTGGACGTCCAGCGAGCGGGATTCTCGGGAACGACACTTTCCGGCCCGACCATGCCGCCGTCCCGCTCCATGCCCCGGGGAAAGACCGTCAGCACGGGCTCGGTCGATTCGGGCCAATCCATCGTCCTGCCTACGACGACCGCGAGTTTGTTATTATTCCAAAGGATACGTGTGCACATAGATGTTTTGAAATATACATTACGAACTGAAGACTACGAATTATACCAGCAGCTTCACCGGTTTAGGAGTTTGCGTAATTTATCGGCGCTTGATGTCAACGCTCACTTTTTGCCGCATAATTAATAGCCGGCCAAGCTGACCGGCCCGGAGAAGGCAGGGAATGAGCAGGCTCACTATTATAGTCCTGGCGCTGGCGGCGCTGATTTGCTGCACACGGATGGCAGCCGCGGCCCCAGCAGGCGGGACCCAGAATCAACCCCCCCAGGCGGGGACGGCCGAGCCATTTCTGCTCGGGCTGCCCGAGCAGGCGGGCCCCCTCGTGGTGGAAGCCCACTTCGACTTTTATGACATCAACGAGATAAACGACGGGGCGGAAACGTTCGAGTTCACGGGTGTGCTCACGCTAAAGTGGAAAGACCCGCGCATGGCCTTCGACCCTGCCGTTGACGGAGTTAACGAAAAAATCTTCCAGGGCGACTACCAGTTCAACGAGCTTGCGACCGGGTGGTATCCGCAGGTGGTTCTGGTAAACGAAGCGGGCGGCTTCGAAATGGACGGCGTCATTCTGCGCGTAGAGCCCGACGGAACTTCGACCCTTGTCCAGACGCTGGACGCCACCGCGGAGGTGGAATTCAACATGAGCCGATACCCATTCGACAAGCATCGGCTGAAAGCCATTTTTGCAGTGCTCGGCTACGACACGAACGAGGTGCTGATGCAGGTGCAGAAGGACGGGCCGGGGCCCTCGGCCGGAGAAACCCGTGTGCCTCAATGGATTATCACGGGGGTCGGCGAGTCCGTCCAGGAGCGCCCTGCAAGCTACGCAGGGAGCCTGGGGATTTCGTCAACGTTCGTCGTGAGCGTGGATGCGATGCGCATGCCGTTCTTCGTGATGCGGCTGGTCGTCTTCCCGCTCGTAGTCATCGTCCTTCTGTCCTTTACCGTGTTCTGGATGGACAGGTCGTCACTCGGCGACAGGATAAACGTCTCGTTCATCGGGATACTAACCGGCGTCGCCTATATTCTAGTGACGAGCGACCAGCTGCCCCACATCTCGTACGTGACGCTGATGCACGGATTCCTGAACGCGAGCTTTTTGACCATGTGCGCGACAGTCGTGGTTAACCTCGTTGTGGGCGGGTTCGACAAGCAGGGGAAGTACGAGCTCGGAGACCGCATAGACCGCGCCTGCCGATGGGCATTTCCACTCGTGTATTTCGGGTGGTTATTAACAATGTTCTGCGTGGCGATGTTCTTCTACTAGTAAGGGTCTTTATCCACTATCGCCCGCCTGCACTCAATTTGTAACTCTGCTGCATATACATACCCAACTTAGATATCCATCTTATGTGCCTTTGTATTGTGCATGCGATGATTAAAAATCGGGCGTCGGGGATATCGATCCCACTGAAAATTGGTTCAAGTAGTTCCCAGGATTGAAAATTATCCAGCTATTGAAGGTAATAAGGTTTAATCGGCTGTCTGTAGCCGACTATAGACGCGACGGCCTGTTTCTTGCACATACAAGTATGGTTTAGGATTATTTTGCGGGCTGGTGTGACCGCATTGTATGCTGACAGGGGGAACAGTCTTTCAACGCAGGCAATCTATGAACGTTTAGTATTCGAAGAATTACATAGGCGGCAGAATTGCACACATTGTGAGGCGATAACCAGGCATACAGAGTGTTTGTACCGTTTAATAAATAACATGAAATCGTATTATGTATAAGTCATCCATGATGAATGAGGTGCTTAACGGCAGCAAGAACCAAATCAAGCTATTGGAGGGGGATATGAAAAACATACTCTTTGCCTTATTGATGGTAGTGGGCTCATTGCTGGGGATGTCCGGATGTGACAGCGGAGGGGGCGGCGGGACCCTTTCGGAAGAGACCAAGGCTTCGCTCGACGATCTGATAAAGTGTGCAATGCTGCAAAAACAGTTGACCGGGGTTGCGGTCACGGTTACGAAAAACGGAAAGCCTATATATCAGGAAGGATTCGGCCATGCGGATATATCCCAGGGAATCGGGGTTACGACCGAGACGTCATTCCCGATCGGCTCCGTTACAAAAACCTTCACTACTATTGCACTGATGCAGCTTATAGAACAAGGATTCGCTTCGCTCGACGACCCGATAGGACTTTACCTGCCCGATCTGACCAGCGACGAATGGAAAGCGGTGACTATTAGAGAACTGCTTTCCATGAGCAGCGGCATACCCCAGAATATGGTTTGTAATTCGGGCCCGAAGCAAGGCGAAACCTGCACGCCGTTGTCTCAGAGCCATCCTCTGAATTCAGAATTCAACTGCGGGGAGGGCATTGCGTGCGTGGCCCCTCCGGGACAGGTCCCATATATGGATAACCTTGTGGCCGCCGAGCAAATAACGCCGCTTCTGTTCGAGCCGGGAACCGAATATCTATACATCAACATGAATTTTGTCCTTGCCGGACTGATCGTGGAATCGATATCCGGGCTCCCGTTTGAGACTTACCTTTACGATAATGTTCTGGAGCCGCTTGGAATGTTACGTACTGCGCCCAGCACGCTGCCGCTTATAGACACGCCTAACTCCGCGCTGGCTTACCGTCACCTGGAACAGGGAGAGGAGCCCGTGTCGGAGCCTTTCGATTGTATTTCGTTTGACGACGCGCCCGAGGGCTGCGGCGCGGAGCCGATAGTCCCAACCAAGTGCGTAGAGATACCCACGGACAATCTGACAGCGCCTTTCACGTCTTTCAGCGCCGGTTACCTGACAACCACACAGATCGACATGGTGAAGTACGAAAAAGCCCTCCATAGCCTGAGCCCTATGCTGCTCGATAAAGAGTCGTACGATCAAATGTGGACGAATGCGCAGCTTAAAAACGGGTCGTACATAATATTCGGCCTCGGATGGGTAGTGTGCTCATCGCTGGATGAAGAGACGTGCCCCGCCGTGGATCCCGACAATGGAGGCGATCCTTCGCCCCCGACAAATACGGAGCCTGCAGGGGAAGTGTCAAAGGTTGTACAGAAAGACGGCGGAGTCGCGGGATTTCATTCCCAGATCGTCAGATATCTCGACGACGGGGTTACAGTTATCGTGTTTGTAAATACGCAGTCGCCGAGCGAAGGACCTTATGCTTTCTCGGTCGCCAACCTTGCCCACGACATTGGGCGGATTGTAAGGGATAGTCTGTAAGCCGTACATGTAAATAACCGGATAGGGGTATCTATCTCAACCGCCCCGGGAGGATATTATGAGAATACTTTTATTACTTGCCATGATGATAACGGCAACCGCTTTCTCCGACATAGCGCGTGCGGAAACGGATAACAACCCGGGAGTGATATGTGAGAACAAGTATGTGCTGTGCACGTCGGCACCTTGCATTCCCGACCCAAGCAATCCAGGCGCAAAAGCGATATGCTCGTGCGATGTAAATGAGGGCAAGAACTTCGGGATGTCCGAATGCCAAACGCGTAGCCCCGTGACGGATTCAAACGGAGTGACGAGGGCAGTTTCAAATTATTCTTTTAACCAGACTCCCGTTAAGCCGGGGCTGCTGTGCCCTGCGGGAAAACCGTGGACGTTTTGTTTGGATAAACCATGCGTTATCGATCCGGCGAATCCCCTTAAAGCGATTTGCACATGCGACATAGAGCGTAAAGAGGCATTTGTTACATTCGGAGGCGAGTGCAACACGATGACATGTGATACTGCCTACTGGTCGGCAGCCACTTTAGAGGACATAAAAGGAGCGAACGCCACACTTATGAAAGCGTTCGGCTTAAAGGACGATCCCATAGATTACTGCCCGGGCGTTAATCCGTAATAAGGTTCCCCGGATAGGAGACTTGTAGTTACAGGGGTTGTCATTTATCGGCTGTGAAATCTGTTTGGAACCCCTTCGAGGCCCGAGGCAGCTTTGATAGACCGCCCTTCTTCCGGCACATTATACCCGTATTCGGGCTTTGTCTCAGGGACGGCCAGGGATTAGCCCGCGGTCTGGCCGAAGCCGAATCCAACAGCCGCTTTCACTTGCCTTTCTTCAGTCCGTCCCGCCAAGCCATGGCCTCGAGCTCGACGCGGACGGCGTCTTCAACAGGAACCACGGGCCTTGCCTGGAATTCGAAAGCGGGCCAGGTCGAACAAAACTTGTGAATGGCCAGGGGATCATCGCAGTCTACCAACACATGCCCACCCCATTCGCCAACCCGCACTACGAACAATTCTATCTTGAAATTGTCGGGAGCTTTCCATTGACTGAATACCTCGAGTATCCGCTTCTGGGCATTTTCGTACTCCGCAGGCGAACCTTGAGGACGTTCGAACCAGCTGATCATATACTTCATCGGTATTCCCCTCTATAACGAAACGATGATTGTTCGGTCGGACCAACCACGCAACATACTGCAAAAGCCGCTAAACGGTTTATTGCAAACACAAAGTATTTCATTTATGAATAAACTTCTTCCAGTTCCACTATCTCAAAAAAGGGCCCTTATGTCAATACAATTCACTGTCCGAGCCGGAATCGCTCATAGCTTGTATAGTTAAACCGCAATTTGAGGGCTCTCTTCTCTCGACCTCGTCCTGTAATAGTCGATGATTTCCCGTCGCCAGGTGTTATGTTGATCACTTCTTAAAACCCGCAACTACCATTAATTCCCTGACTTTTTATTAATTGAACGTTTAACACAAATACATGCATCCAAAAGGGCGGTTCGTGTGTCTAATCATTAGGTGATGAGAGTGAAGACACTAATTACATCTATATTGATAATGTTCGCGGCGGCGTCGCTAACCTTTGCCCAGAGCAATGAAGCGCAGGATGCCATGCTGCTGGCAAAGGCCGATACGGAAACGGCGGTCGGGGATGTTATCACAAAAAGCGAAGAACCCGGCGATATTTCTTTATTGACCAGGAGTGGGCTCGCGGCAGGTGTGAATGACCAGACATATGAATCAGACTCTTTGAATGTCGAAGACTTCCCGCTCGTTATATCCACCGCGGACAAGAAGACGGTAAGCATCGTATTCCCGCCGTTCCTCTATTTTAAAACGAAGTTTTAGCGAACAGGCACATCGGCCCGGCGAGTCCAAACCCGTCCATGCACTCGCCTTCGACCTCGAGGCCGGCTGGAACAGTAACATCTTGCTACCGCCCCCTTAAAAGAACTTTCCTTTAATTTCCAACTGTTTTAGAATATCAGAAGACCGGCCTTCACGACTCAGGTATGAATGAAGGCAGAGGGTCAATATGTAAGTGCAAGCGAGGACTCGCATGGTCTTATTATCCAAGAGCAGCGGCGAAATTAAAATCAAGCACCTCATTAAAAGGGCCCGGCCGTTTTCGGAGCCGTTTCGTATTACGAAGGGCAAGAGCTTCAGGCTCAAGGACATTGACCCGGGCGATACGCTGCATCTGCAGTCGGAGGACAAGCCCCGCGCGAAAGAGGTGCTTGCCATGGGGGTACGGCTCCTCGCCGAGCTCCAGGAAATGCTCTACGCACAGGACCGCTGGTCGGTGCTTATCGTGCTCCAGGCAATGGACGCCGCCGGAAAGGACGGCACCATTAAGCACATAATGTCGGGCGTGAACCCGCAGGGTTGCCAGGTGCATTCCTTTAAGGCGCCGTCCGAGGAAGAGCTCGACCACGACTATCTCTGGCGCTCGATGAGAGCTCTGCCGAACCGCGGCAACATGGGCATTTTCAACCGCTCGTATTACGAGGAGACGCTGGTTGTGCGTGTGCATCAGGAGTTTCTGGCAAAGCAGAAGCTGCCGCAAAAGCTCATTACAAAAAATATCTGGAAAGAGCGCTTTGAAGACATACGCAACTTCGAGAGCTATCTGACACGGAACGGGATAGTCGTGAGAAAGTTTTTTCTGCACGTGTCGAAAGAAGAGCAGGAGAGGCGTTTCATCGAGCGCATAGAAAATGCCGAAAAGAACTGGAAGTTTTCCGCAAGCGATATAAAGGAGCGCGCGTACTGGGACGACTACATGAAAGCGTACGAGGACATGATACGAAACACGGCGACGAAAGAAGCCCCCTGGTATGTCGTGCCGGCGGACAATAAATGGTTCACGCGTCTGGTGGTAGCGGCGGCGATCATAGATGCGCTGGACTCTTTGGGCCTCCATTATCCGATAGTGGGCAAGCAAAAACTGGAAGAGCTGGAAGAGGCCAGAAAGACACTTTTAACAGAAAAAGAAAACGGGAAGAAGAAGTCGAAGAATAAAACCTGATAAAGAGAGGCGTACGATGTCTGACAATGCCGGGGAAAAGGGTGTGTCCGGGGACAGGGAAAGGCAGGAGATGAGAACGATAGTCGAGGAGCATAAGATCTTCTGGACGACTTTGCCCATTGATATGCCAGTCGGAGAAGAGGGGCTTGTAAGGGTTGGGATGACCATAGCCCTCGTGGGAACCGAAGCGGAGGGGCATCCTTCGGAGGATGAATCGGCAAAATCTGCTACCTTCGATTGCCTGAACAGGCTGGCAAAATGGCTTACTTCGGAGCCCCCGGAGGGAGTACGGTTCGACATCAGAAGGCATTATAACGTTGTCTTTTTCCTTCCGGGCGATCTTAGAACGAATAGAAACAATTATGTGATCAGCATCAGAATTCTTCACAGCCAGCAATTCGACGCGCCGATAGGCAAGGCGCAGATAGAAACATTTCAGGCCTTGCAAGACACGCTTAAGGATATCGGCTCTCCCAAGGAGCATTGGAAAGAACATCATACAACGCCCTGAGGGCTTATCATACAGCAGATGCACCGGCCGCAGGCTTGACAAAACCTCTCAGAGAGTAATGTATATACAAACGCGCCGGTACGGGAGCCGGATTACATTTCCCGCCACACACAGGCTATTATGTAAATAATCCCACAAAGGAGGTATTTATATGTCCACAATAGGCAAAGTACAAATCACTATAGTGTTCATTTGCCCGCCGGATCTGGTTTCAGAGGGGGAGAGGATATTCGCAAGCCACGCGAAGTGGATGGAGGAAACACATCATAAGACGGGCGAGCTGGCCATGCTGCGCTATAACATTATAAAGGGACCCGAGTTAGAGAATCCCTTCGACCCGACGTCCAAGCCGACGGGCAATACTATGTTCGTCCTCGACGAGCTTTACGAGAATCAGGCAGGACTCGACGATCACTGGAAGAGGGCTCCAGTGGAGTGGAGCGACATAGGAGCGTTCGTCGAGTGGGGAGGCAAGTGCAAGGTAGTCACCGCGCACAATGGAGTTGCAATACAGGGATTGTGGTAATAATCGAAGCGCTTCTTAAGTCCCGGCTTCCGTGTATCCGGAGAGCCGGGACTCCTTCTAATTTCACAATCCCTGCTTCTTTTTCATCGCGGCCGTTATGGACTGGCTAGTAGTAAAGAAATCTTTCCACGGGTCTTCCTTTAGGGAAGAGAGACGCGCCCGTAAATTGCCGACATTGTATTTATTCGGCGTGAGGTCGGGCGAGAGCTCGTCCCACGTTATAGGGGTGGAGACGGGGGCGCCTTGCCGCGCGCGCGTCGAATAGGCGGCGACCGTGGTGGCGTCGCGGTTGTTCCGGAGGTAGTCGATGAATATCTTCCCTTTCCTTTTGGCTTTGCTCGCTGTGGCGATGTATTTTGCGGGCTCGAGCTTTACCACCTCGTCGGCGACGGCTTTGGAGAACGATTTCATCTCCTCCCAGCCGGAGCGGCGATCGAGCGGTACGACGACGTGGAGCCCCTTGCCTCCGGAGGTTTTGACGAAGCTCACGAGACCGAGACCGTCGAGGATGTCCCTGATTTTAAACGCCGCTTCCACCACGCCGGGATAGGAGACCCCCTCGCCCGGGTCGAGGTCGAACACCATGCGGTCGGGCCTTTCTAGCTTGTCGATGCGGCTGCCCCATGGGTGGATTTCGAGAACCCCAATCTGCACGAGTGATATGAGTCCCTTTACATCACTTATGGAGATGTAGGTCCTGTGGGCGTCTTTGCCTTCGATGGAAACTCCGTGTATCGCCTCGGGAAGGCCCTCGCTGACATTCTTCTGATAGAAGCACTGCCCATGGCTCCCGCCCGGGCAGCGGACTATGGTGAGCGGGCGGTTAACGACATGGGGCAGAATCCAGTCTGCGATGTCGGCATAGAACTGGGCGAGCTCGGCCTTGGTGAGCCCCTGGTCCGGATAGAGGACCCTGTCGGGGTGTGTGAGATGAACGCCGGCAATCGTATCGGGGGCCGTGCCGTTTTTATTGCCGTTGTGTGCTGCCATGGATTCCTCCCCGGAGCTTCGCTTGCGGGTTTATCCTCGCGCAGGCCCTTGAACGAATGGCGGCGAAGGTCGAACCGTTTTTCGGCGGAGTAGAGGGGTTGCGGGGATGCTCACGATACCGAATGACAAGTCCCCTTTCCGCATGGGACGCGCCGTTTGATACGACCATAGCAGTTATCCAGCTCAGCTTTCGAGAGCGGCGTCGAGGGTGATCTCCGCGTTGAGGAGCTTCGATATAGGGCAGCCCTTCTTCGCGTTATCCGCGGCCTTCTGGAATGTAGCGTTGTCTGCGCCGGGTATCTTCGCCTTAAGGTCGAGGTGCACCTTCGTTACGGCGAACCCCTGATCCGTTTTTTCGAGCGTTACGGCGGCCGTCGTTTTAATGCTGTCGGCAGTGAGGTCGAAATTGGCGAGCTCCAGAGAAAGAGCCATCGAGAAGCAGCCCGCGTGAGCCGCCGCTACGAGCTCCTCGGGGTTCGTACCCTTCCCCTCTTCGAAACGTGTTTTAAAGGAATACGGGGAATCGGACAGGACGCCGCTTTCGGTCGATATCGTGCCCTTCCCGCTTTTAAGGTCTCCCTTCCATTCGGCAGATGCGCTTCTTTTCATAATTTCCTCCCGCCCGGAACATTAGCCGGGGTTTTGTCAGGTTTATATTTTCTATTATACCAAGCGCGCGGATTTACGCTCGCAGAATCGTGGGAGCCCGGCACGAACGCAAGGACCACCCACGCCGGGAGCGGCTTTACAAACCCGGCGGAGCGAGTATCATAATGAGTGAGTACTCACTCATTACAGGAGCAGGCCCTTGAAGAAGATAGACAAGGAAAGCAGTGATACGATTTTCGACCCGGCGATGAGGACATTCTTTATACTGGCCACTATTGCCGCCATATATTATCTCATCCTGTGGACGGCGTATTACACGTTTAAGCTCAAGCTGAACTTCACCAGCATGTCGCCGCTCATGTGGCATGCGCATGAGATGCTGTTCGGCTATTCGGCGGCTGTCATCGCGGGGTTCCTCCTTACCATCGAGAGATACTGGTCGGGGCTGGTGATAAACAAGAAATCCGCGCTCGTTCTGCTTCTGGGGCTCTGGATCCTTGCGAGGGTGTTTCTATCGCTTACGCTTGTGACCGACATTTCGTATAAGATCGGCGCAGTATTCGACTGCCTGTTCCTTATAGTACTCACATTCAGGGTGCTCTACCCCGTAATAAAAACGCAGAACTGGGAGAAATCCGCGCTCGCCGCGCATCTTGCCATCATAGCGGCGAGCAACGTGTTGTTTTACCTGGGGGTAGCCGGGGTTTTGCAGAACGGACAGCGATGGGGCATATATTCCGCCCTTTACATCGTCATATCGATCATAGTTCTAATGGGAAGGAGGATGATCCCGATATTTATCCGGAACGGCCTTAAGTTTACGTTCGAGCCGAAGAACCGGAGGAGCATAGATATACTGAGCGTGGTCTTTTTCCTCCTGTTTTATTTCGTCGAGGTCTTCTTCGTGAACGTGAAGCTCGCGTCGATAATAGCCGGCGTGCTGGCCGTTATCTATTCGATAAGGCTATACGGGTGGTATTCGAACGGCATCTGGGGAAAGCCAATGCTGTGGGTTCTTTTCGTGGCATACTCGTGGATCGCAGTGGGGTTTGGGCTCAAGTTCCTATCGCTCTACGCCGCCATTCCGCAGATGCCGGCCCTTCACAGCTTCGTTTACGGCGGCATCGGGATGATGACGATAGGATTCATGGCGCGCGCTACCCTCGGGCACACGGGGAGGAACGTATTCGAGCCGCCGGGAATAGTGTTCTGGATATTCTCCATACTGCTCCTGGGGTCTATAGTGAGGGTGTTGGTGCCGATCGTGGATATGGGGCATTACATCGTATGGATAGCCACCGCGCAGGTGTTATGGATACTGGCGTTTTCGATATTCGCGGTGGCATTCCTGCCGATGCTGTGGAATCCCCCGCTCGATAACGGTATAGGGGTATCGCACGAGCACAGCCGGATGCGCCAGGAAGTGGCGCGGACCTAGGGGAGCTTGTCGCGCTCGAGCGCGGCGCGGTCCCACTTTGAGAGGTCGGCGGCAGCTTCGTAGGTGCTCTGGAGGAAGCCCAGAAGCGCGGCGTCGGGGTCGTCGGACGCTCTTACCTCGTCGTAAGGCAGGAGGAACTCGCCGAGGTCGTTACTGTAAAACGCCCCCTTCGGCTTTATTTTATAGTCCTTAAAGCCCTCGGGCGTCGGGTATGCGTAGGCGTAGTAGACGGGATAATCGATCGCCCCGCCGCCTGGCCAGAAGCCGCAGCTCGAGACTTCGTGCGAGTAGGCCTCGCGTGCGACGACGTCGGGCATGTGGGGCACGCCGCCCGGATGCGGCGGCGCAGTGCGCCCGGAAAAGCGCGTGACGGCGAGGTCGAAGCTCCCCCAGAAGAAGTGGACGGGGCTGCATTTTCCTATGAAATGCGCCCTGAATTCCTTGAATATGCGGTCTGTCTGGACGAGCACGCGCCAGAAGCGGTTGGCGTAGTCGGCATCGTAGGAGGCGTTCTTGTGGTCTTCCTCGAAAGGTATGGGGTCAGGTATTTCGTTGGGGGTCGTGTGTATGGCGACGTCGATTCCGACGCTCTTTAGCGAGAACATCACCTGGCTGTAGAAATCCGCCACCGTCCTGGGGCGGAGGTCGAGGAGACGGACGTTGCCGTCGCTGGTTTCGATGACGAGCTTGTGGTCTATGAAGTCAAAATCTATCTGAAAGGTTTTGAGCCCGTAGGGAATCGGGGAGGTCGTGAGGCCGCGGGATGTGACGTAGAGCGTGACGTGCCAGGAATGATTTATCCACGGCGTTTGGGACAGCCTTATCTTGCCGACGATCTGCGTCCACATGTGAAGCGTGGCGGCGGTGTCTTTCCACTCATCCAGGGGAAGTGACGGCCAGGGATCGATGTTACCGGGATATACGGGCGTCATGGGCTATCTCCTCCGAAACTGCGTTTATCTACACCAAATTATAGCACATATCCGAGCGGCGTAGGGGCTGGAAAAGGGGTTAGGCCCGACACCGCCGGACGTAGGGCGGGATCAATTGTCGAATGGGGTTTTCTCCTTACTGAGGTCCCTGGTCGGAACCGTGACTATAACGTTCCTTGCGTTCTCGAATTTGAGGAAGAGCTCTATGCCGTCGATGTCGGCAACGGAGGCCTTAAGGCCTTCGAGCAATATGTATGGTCCGCCGGGTTTGAGCGCGACGCTCCCGCCCGCAGGGACGGCCAGGGAGTCCGCTTCTACCACCTCACCTTTGCCGCCGCCGGGTTTCGGCACGTAGATTACGGCCTTGTCGGCCAATACGCTCGATACCTTGACGAGCTTTGCATCGCTATCGCCGGGGTTCCCGATATTGAGATAAACAGCGACGGAATCCTGCGCGGCGGGGGCTTCGCCTATCCGCATATCCGATACATAGACCTTGTTTTGACCGTAAGAGAGCGAGGTCAGGATAAAAAGGAATGCCAGTGCATAAATGTAAGTTCTCATCTAATCTCCTTTTCGCGCCGGGGGTGAAGATATCTTCATACCAGCACAAGTACTGCGAAGTCACTGGATGTTTACAGTATAGCCGAGCAATCAACCGTCACGGGGTTTTCTTCCATTCGAGGAGCCTGTTGTTGACGGGCATCTCGTGGTCCTTTACAAGCTCAAGCCCCGCGCGCTCGGCGAGGGAGTTCACCCATTCGAAGTCCTTTATTCCGCTTTCAGGGTCCCTGCCCTTGAGCCACCCGTCGAATTTTTTGTTGCTGTCGCTCGTATAGCCGCCGCCGTAATTAAAGGGGCCGTATATGCAGAGCGTGCCGCCTTCTCTCATGACGACCTCGACGCCGTCGAAAAAACATCCGACCCGGGGCTTACTCATGATATGAAGGGTGTTCGCCGAGAAGACGCCGTCTGCCTTTTCGACGGGCCAGAGCGCATCGGCGACGTTCAGGACTATAGGGTCTTTAAGGTTTGGAAGCCCTGCTTCGTCTACCCACATTTTAATGCCCGGAATATTATCGGGGAGGTCCGTGGGCTGCCAGACGAGGTGCGGGAGACCGGCCGCGAACCAGGCCGCGTGCTGACCGGTGCCGCTGCCGATTTCGAGCACAAGAGACGCGTCCTTGAACGCCTCTTTCAGGACGCCTAGTATCGGCTCTTTATTATTTTCGCTCGACTGGCTGTACGGCTTTTCCACAATATTTCCCCATTACTGGTTAAATTTCTTTTCCCGTTTTATTTCTATCTCGCGCTTTGTGGAGCTGAGCTCGAATTTACGGAGCCTCTGGCTAGAAGGGGTTATCTCGACTAGCTCGTCCTCTGCCATGAATTCGATGGCCTGGTCGAGTGAGAGTGGCCGCGGGGGCCTTAGGACGACCGTTGTTTCCGCCGTCGAGCTCCGCATGTTTGTGAGCTTCTTTTCTTTCGTGATGTTGACGTTGAGGTCACCGTTCCGGTTCCTTTCGCCGACTATCATGCCCTCGAAGACATCCGTGCCGACGTCTACGAAGAGCTCGCCCCTGTCGGCCATGGAGAGGCAGGCGTAGGCTGTGACCTTGCCGGACCTGTCGGAAACCAGCGCTCCCGTGGACCGCTGGGGTATCGGGCCGTACCAGGGCTCGTAGCCCTCGAATAGGGTGTTTATGACGCCCGAGCCTTTCGTGATTATCTGGAACTGGCTCCTGAAACCTATGAGGGCGCGGGAAGGGATTAGGAACTCTATGTCCACCCTGCCGTTGCCGTTGTTGCGGAGGTTTTCCATCCTGCCCTTACGGGACGAGATGGCCTCCGTGACCGCGCCGACGTAGGCCTCGGGAACGTCGACGAATATGCGCTCTACCGGTTCCGTGACCTTGCCGTTTTCCTGGCGTGTGAGGACCCTCGGCTTCGACACCATGAACTCGTAACCCTCGCGGCGCATCATTTCGATGAGGACCACCATCTGGAGCTCGCCGCGGCCCGAGACTTCGTAGGCGTCCGCCCTGTCCGTTTCCTTGACGTCTATCGCGACGTTGCCGAGTTTTTCACGGAGGAGCCTGTCGCGTATGTGGCGGGAGGTGAGGAACTTACCTTCCTTGCCCGCGAAGGGGCCGTTGTTCACGTAGAAGATCATCGATATCGTAGGCTCGTCGACTTTTATACGCTCGAGCGGGACGGGGTTTTCGAGGTCGGAGACTGTGTCCCCAATCTTGACCTTGTCCTCGCCGGCTATGGCGGCGATGTCGCCGGCTTCGAGCCTGTCTATCTGTGTTTTTTTGAGGCCGTCGAATGTATAGAGGACCGAGATTTTTATTGGCGTATTCGCGCCGGCCTCGCCGCAGAGGGAGTAGGAGCGGTTGGCTTCGAGGACGCCGTTCGTTAGGCGGCCTATGGCAATCCTGCCGACATAGTTGTCGTAGTCGAGGTTCGTGATGAGGAACTGCGTTACGCTTCCCTCGCCGACTTCGGGCCCGGGGATCGAAGAGATAATGGTCTCGAACAGCGGGACGAGGTTGGGCGAAGGCTCGGCGAGACTGAGCTGCGCCGTCCCGGCTTTGCCGTTCGTGTATATGATGGGGAATTCTATTTGTTCTTCGTTAGCGTCGAGCTCGATGAAGAGGTCGTAGACTTCGTTTATGACCTCTTCGGGGCGTGCATCGCTCCTGTCGATTTTGTTTATGACCAGGATTATCGGGAGCTGTTTCTGGAGCGCCTTTTTTACGACGAAGCGCGTCTGCGGAAGCGGGCCCTCGCTCGCGTCCACGAGAAGCACAGCGCCGTCGACCATGTTGAGGCTCCGTTCGACCTCTCCACCGAAATCGGCGTGGCCAGGCGTATCGACGATATTGATCTTAATGTCTTTATAGTGGACCGCCGTATTCTTGGCCATTATAGTGATCCCGCGCTCCCTTTCGAGGTCCATCGAGTCCATGACCCTTTCCTCGACCACCTGATGTTCGCGGAATACGCCCCCCTGCCTGAGCATCGCGTCGACGAGTGTTGTCTTCCCATGGTCTACGTGAGCGATTATCGCTATGTTACGTATGTCGTCTCTTCTCATATAAGTATTTTCAGCCCCTTTGAAATCGGATAAACCGGACGACTTCTTCCCCGGCAGACATTAAATATACACTACAGGTTAGCCGACGACAGAAGGCGGCGGAGATTCGCTGCCCCCGGGCTCGACAGGCAGACCATCAGGGTTCGGGTTAGCTTTATTTCGGAGGACGTATATTTAGTCAAAAGTCTTAGAAGAGATATGGACTAAAGTCTGATTGTAAGGACCTTTTTTTTAGTATATTTTGTTAATTATGAAGAATGGGGGATTTACTAAAAATGAACTGAATCTCGGGGAGATAGCCGAGGGCAAGGGCGAAACTATAAGGGTCCTCCGGCGCTCGACGAGGATCCCTTATTACAAGAAGCTGAAGTATGGCCTTTTGAGTAGCCGCGGCGTAGACGAGAACGATAATCTCAAGTTCACCGGATTCACGTTCAACCTGTCGGAGCATGGCGTAGGGCTCGAGGGGAACAAGGGATTTCCCCCTAATTTCAGGATCCGTGCCACATTGTTCACGGGCGAAGAAACACTCAAATTCGAAGGCACGATAAGGTGGCTCTACCACACGCATTCTGAGAAGTGGTTCATGGGAATAGAGATCACGAGCCACACCGATGAATTAAAAAAGATATACGCTCTACTCTTCCAGACCCGGGGTGTGGGCCTCTAAAAAGTGTTGGGAAGAAGCCGGGCCTTTTTCAGCCGCGCCGAATACAGCCCCAAGACGTTAATTCACGCTTTTGTTAATCTCTTCTAGCTTTATTTTGAGCTCTTCTATTCGCGACCGCGAGGCTGTGAGTTTCTCCCTTTCCATCTTGTAGAAATTCTTGAGCGGCATAAGGGAATCCATAGCCTGAAGGCGTATGCCGTCGAAGTCCCTTTCGAGCTGGGAGCGGATCGACGATATCATTTCTTCTATGAGGGCGTCCACCTTCTGACTGAATTCCTTCATAGCGTCACGGCGTTTTTTGGGAAGTATCATGAACGCCGTGGCCACGACGGCTATTGTGGCGAGGATGCCGGTTATGTCTACCAGGAGCGATGAGAACGCCGTGACGACGGCCGCGCCGAGGGCAAGCCCGCCGACCTGGACCCCAAGGACGGACGCGACCGCGGCCCGCGCGGAATCGACCAGGTTCCCGCCGAGATCCCCCGGGTCTATGGCCTTTCTCTTGGCTTCGAGCTCGGAGCGGACCGTATCCAAAAGCCGCGTCCTGTCGTACATGAAGCCCGTCGTGCCGGATGAAGACTCGGGTCTTATGGACTTGTTATAAAAATCGACTGTGGAGTCGAGAAGGCTCCTTGCGGATTTTTCGGTCCACACGACCATAGCGTCGAGGTCTTTTTCGAGCTCGTTTACGGTTTGCCGGGAGACCTTGTATTCGAACTCCTTGGCTATCTTCTGCTTGCTTATGAGCTTGGGGATGTTGCCGAAGCGCATGAATTCGTCAATGAATTCTATGCCGCGCGTTTTAAATTCGAGGAGCCTGCTCCTTATCCTTTCCGTGAACTGCGCCGAGTTCTGGAGCATTTCTACCTCTAGTGATTCGAGCTTCTTTTCGAAATCCCCGAGCTTCTCGACGTCTTCGGCAATCTTTTTCATGTCCTCGCCGAGGGCCCTTTCTGCCTCGGAAGCGAGGCTGAGCGCGATGTTCGTCGTGCTCCGTATCTTCATCTTCACGCGCTCTTCTTCGCTGAGCGTGCGGAAGATGTATTCTTCGAGCTGCCCGAAGCCGCTTTTTTCAGCGATTGCCGAGTCGCCCGAGAGTTTTGCGTCCCTCGCCAGGCGGGCGGAGACGGGAATGATGTGCGGCTTTATGCCGAAGGCCCTTTCGAGCTCGCGTGAAGTGTGCTCGAGAAGCTTTTCGAGCTCGGCGTCGTCCCTGGCTATGTCTATTTTATTAAGGAGAAAGACTATGTTCTTGAGCCATTCGTCCTTTACGAACTGGATGAGCTTCGCCTCGCTGCCCGTTACGGCGCGCTCGGCCCCGATGACGAAAAAAACTATGTCCGCCTTCGGGATGAACTCGCGTGTGATCTTTTCGTGCTGCTCTATCGTGACGTTCGTCCCCGGCGTATCGACTATGAAGATACCCTTCAGCCTGTCCTGGGGAACGGATATGTAACGCACCCCGTTTTCGATGCTTTCTCCGCCCGTCTCGTCGTGGCGTATGATTGTGATTTCGTCCGTCGTCGGCGTTATGCCCTCGGGAAGGACGTCCTCGCCAAGGAGGGAATTTATTACCGAGGATTTACCTGTGCTGAATTCACCTATGAAAACGAGCGAGAAGAGGTTATCGAGGCTTTCTTCTACGGACCTGAGCCTTTCGATAAGATCTTTGCCCGAGACTTCGCTTATCTCCCCCAGGAGAGATTTGAGGAGGAGCTTCTCTTCGAGGATTATTTTCGAGTATTTGTCGTCGAGTATCTGCATGTTGAAAAGTACCTCAATTATAACCAAGAAAAGGCCGGGTGAGTATCCGCGGGGTATAGCGCCCTGAAGCGGCGGCCCTGCCGGAATTATCGTTTGGTAAACGGGATGCCGGTATGTAAACTCAACTATAAACCGAGTATACGAGCGGTAGGCGGACGGACGGGGGCCCGAAACAGCGGCTTTCCGAATATCCCCGGCGCCGCGGCCGGGATCGAGGCCACCGTTCGCATACAACCCACCAAAATGACAGAACTCAACAGACTTGCAAACGAAAAGAGCCCCTACCTGCTGCAGCATGCTGGAAACCCCGTGGACTGGTACCCGTGGGGAGAGGAGGCGTTCGAGAAGGCGGCCAGGGAAGATAAACCTATCCTGCTATCTATCGGGTATTCGACGTGCCACTGGTGCCACGTGATGGAGCACGAGTCGTTCGAGGACCCGGAGGTCGCGCGGCTCTTGAACGAGGCGTTCGTGTCGATAAAGGTCGACCGCGAGGAGAGGCCCGACATAGACGCCATATACATGACCGTGTGCCAGATCCTTTCTAAGGGCGGGTGCGGATGGCCTTTGAATATTGTGATGACGCCCGACAGAAAGCCCTTTTTCGCTGCGACTTATATCCCGAAAGAGGCCCGGTTCGGAAGGGCCGGCATGGTGGACCTCGTGCCGAAGATTAAAGAGATATGGGATACGCAGAGGGACGAGGTGGTAAGGTCGGCGGAGAGCATAACGGAGGCCATGAGAAAGGCGGCCGACTCCCCGGCCACGGCCGGGGGAGCCCCGGGGATGAGCGCGCTTACGACAGGCTATAATCAGCTCCTCGGAAGATTCGACGAGATGAACGGCGGGTTCGGCACTGCGCCGAAGTTCCCGACGCCGCACAATCTCGTCTTCCTTTTGAGGTACTGGAAGCGGACTGGGGACGAAGAGGCTCTCCTTATGGCGGAGAAGACGCTCGCCGAAATGAGGCTCGGCGGGATATACGACCACGTCGGGTTCGGGTTTCACAGGTACTCGACCGACGCCGAATGGCTCTTGCCGCACTTCGAGAAGATGCTATACGACCAGGCGCTGTTGGTCATGGCGTACACCGAAGCCTACCAGGCAACGGGAAAGGAAGACTACAAAAAAACGGCGAGAGAGATAATAGAGTACGTCCTCAGGGACATGACTTCGCCCGAGGGCGGGTTTTATTCGGCGGAGGATGCGGACAGCGAAGGGGTGGAAGGAAAGTTTTACGTATGGACGACGGAGGAGTTGGAAGCGGTCCTCGGAAAAGAAGACGGGGAGCTCATAGCGCGGCTGTATAACGCGCGCCTCGGAGGGAATTATAGTGAGGAGGCGTCGGGCGAGAGCTCCGGAGGGAATATACTGTATTTGAGGGCGCAGATCGACGAGCTCGCGATGTCGTTCGGCGGGAATGCCGGGGCAGTTTTGGAAAGGGTCGAGACGGCGCGGCAGAAGCTGTTCGAAGCCCGCGAGAGACGCATACATCCGCATAAGGACGACAAGATACTGACGGACTGGAACGGGCTCATGATCGCGGCGCTGTCGAAGGCGGCGTCGGCGTTCGGGGAGCCTTCGTATGCAGACGCAGCGAAGAGGGCCGCGGATTTTATATTGACCACGATGCGCGGCGAAGACGGGAGGCTCCTTCACCGCTACAGGACTGGGGAGGCCGGCATAACCGCGCACGCCGACGACTACGCATTTTTGATCTGGGGGCTTTTAGATCTTTACGAGGCGAGCTTCGACGCCGAGTACTTGAGGACAGCGATAGCGCTTCAGGAGGATATGAACGAGCACTATATCGACGAGGAGCGGGGAGGATATTATTTCACTGCGAACGACGCAGAGGAGATGATAATCAGGCACAAGGAGGTTTACGACGGCGCTGTGCCGTCCGCGAATTCCGCGGCGCTGCTTAACCTCCTGAGGATAGGGAGAATCACCGGCGACGCATCATACGAAGAGGCGGCGGAGAATCTCGGAAAGGCGTTTTCGGCCGTGGTGGAGCAGGCCCCGAGCGCATACACGCTGTTTTTGGCGGGACTCGATTTCGGCATAGGGCCTTCGTACGAGATAGTGATCTCCGGCGAGCGAGGGAAAGAAGATACCGATAGGATGCTGGAGGCGATTCGGGGTATTTACGTTCCGAACAAGGTGGTGCTCTTTAGAGACTCGGGCTCGGGCATCGAGGTCATCGCACCATTCACGAAAGAGCAGGAAACGATAGATGGGAAGGCGGCGGCGTACGTGTGCATGAATTACGAATGCGAGCTTCCGGTAACGGAGCCGGAGAAAATACGCGGGCTTCTCTCGAGGTAAAGAATCCGCGAATAAAGATTAGAGAAAAGAAAAACGCAGGATTTTTTACATTACATATGAATGGCTTCATATAAAAAATTTGTATTGCTTTTCGTCGTCCGGACCTTATAATTCATCAACCTTAAAGTTTCCCCGTAGCTTTCGAAGCGGAACAAAAAGTCTGTGTTATAGTATTAATTTAGATTGCCGGGAGGAAGACAGCGGCATGGAGGAAAGGCGTATGAACAAGAGAGGGAAGAAGAAAATAAAGGACCTCGTGGATATGCTCGAAGACCCGGAAAACTCGGGCTACATCGGCGGAGATTACGAGGACATGATGGAGCTTTTGGAGCAGGAGCTGGCTGAATCCGAGGAAGACGAAGATCAGGAAGAAAACGGCTGATCGGACGTTTCTCTTACCATATCACCCCGTTTTAAATAAACCATAAGAACAGAAATCGCGGCAGGCGTTATACCGGAAATCCTGCTCGCCTGACCGAGAGAACCGGGACGCACCCTTGAGAGCTTCTGTATTATTTCTTTCGAGAGGCCGGGAATGTCGTCGTACGAGAAATCCTCGGGTATGCCGAGATTTTCGACCTTCCTGAACTTCTCGATCTGCTCGATCTGGCGTTTGATATAGCCCTCGTATTTTACTTCCATTTCTATCTGGGTAAGGACGTCTTCGAGAAGCTCCGGGGTTGAGTCGCCCCCGGGAAGTAAGGAGAGCGAGGAATACGAAATCTCGGGACGGCGGAGTATCTCTTTTAAGGACTGCGGCTTTTTTATGGTCGATGAGCCGAGCGAAACGAGGATTTCGTTTACGCGTGCGTCGGGTTTTATCTTTATGCTTTCGAGTCTCAGGAGCTCTTCTTCGGCAGCCTTCTTTTTGGCCATTACTTTTTCGTAGCGCTCTTCGGACAGAAGACCGATAGCGTATCCCTTTTCGGAAAGCCTCATGTCGGCGTTGTCTTCCCTTAAGACTAGCCTGTATTCGGCCCTCGACGTGAACATCCTGTAGGGCTCGTCGACGCCCTTTGTGACGAGATCGTCGATGAGGATGCCGAGGTAGGCCTCGGAGCGGTCGAGCACGAACGGGTCCTCGCCCTTTACGCGGAGCGCCGCGTTGACGCCTGCCATGAGGCCCTGGCTCGCGGCCTCTTCGTAGCCGGTCGTGCCGTTTATCTGCCCGGCGAAGTAGAGGTTGTCCACGAGCTTCGTTTCGAGCGTGGGCTTAAGCTGCGTCGGATCGACGTAGTCGTATTCGACGGCATAGCCCGGCCTCATTATCTCAACGTCAGAAAGCCCGTCTATAGTCCTCACCAGCTCGTACTGGACTTCGAGCGGGAGGCTGGTCGATATGCCGTTCGGATATATCTCGTACGTCGTGAGGCCCTCGGGCTCGAGGAAAATCTGGTGCCGTTCCTTATCCCTGAACTTTACTATCTTGTCTTCGATGGAGGGGCAGTATCGCGGGCCGACGCCTTTTATCTCGCCCGAGTAGAGCGGGGATTTGTGAAGATTGTCGGTTATGACCTTGTGCGTTTTTGCGTTGGTGTACGTGATGTAGCAAGGGAGCTGCTCGCGCTTGATGGAATCCGTCCAGAAGGAAAAGGGCTTCGGATTATCGTCGCCGGGCTGGGGCTCTAGGGCAACCCAGTCTATCGTCCTGCCGTCGAACCTGGGCGGGGTGCCGGTTTTGAGCCTCCCCAATTTGAACCCGAGGCTGCCGAAGGAGTCGGATATGCCGACCGCCGCGGCCTCCCCCGCCCTGCCGGAGGATATTTTCGTCTGCCCGATGTGTATAAGGCCGTTCGGGAAGGTGCCGGGCGTTACCACGACGGCACCGGAATAGAAATGCTCGCCGAGTGTTGTCTTGACGCCGCATACCGCGCCGCCCTTAACCAGAAGGCCCTCGGCCATGCGCTGCTTAATGTCGAGGTTCTTCTGCCCTTCGAGGGCGGATTTCATATACGCCCTGTAGAGCTGCCTGTCGGCCTGTATGCGCGTTGCCTGAACGGCCGCCCCCTTGCGTGTGTTGAGCCTTCGGAACTGTATCGCCGAATGATCCGCGGCAAGCGCCATCTCGCCGCCGAGCGCGTCCACCTCTTTTACGAGGTGCCCCTTGCCCACCCCACCGACGGAGGGATTACACGACATGAGGCCGATGGTGTCTATATTGGCCGTGAGGACGAGCGTCCTTGAGCCCATCCTCGCGGCGGCGAGCGCCGCCTCGCAGCCTGCGTGACCGGCCCCTATTACTATGACGTCGTAATTACGCGGATATTCGATGCTCAATTCATATGCCCCCAAGGGAAAAGTAAGAAGTGTAAATAGTGAGGGGGCAGGCGTCAATTGGGAAAAGAGGGAGAGAGATAAAAGCAACGGACTCGCGGAGGATGATAAAGGCAATTACGCTAATACGTCGAATTCCTGCACGCGTGGCGGACACGTAGTGTCTTTTCAGACGTAGCGCGTTCGGAGGCCACTGGGCAATGTCGCGCGAAGGTGAATAAAGGCGAAGACAATGCTACGTCGTTTGTCAGCGCACACGGTGCGCGTGTGGTAGAATGCTAGTCCATTCTATAAAGAGGAGCAGAGAGGCATTGTCGAGAACGAGAGAAATATTCGAGAAAGTGGACAGGAAATTAAAGGAGAGGGCGGACGAGTACAGGGACGTCGGAGCCGTCTATAAAATCGTTCTCGGCGGCGCGGACGGGGGAACGTGGCTCATAGATTTCAGGCCCGGGTCGGTAGGAGTAAGAGAGGAGGAAGGCGAGGCGGAGTGCAGGATAGAGACGAAGGACGAGCACTTCGTGAACCTCTTTGACGGGAAACTCTCGCCCGAGAATGCGCTACTTACGGGGAAGGTGAAAATATCCGGGGACATGCTTCTGGCTATGAGATTCGGCGAGCTGCTCAAGAAGAGTAAATAAGAAACCTGTAGAAGCGCCTAGTAGCCGTAGGGCTTCAGCCTTTCCGAAACTTCAATCGAATATTCCTTGAGCTCGGGGTCCTTGAGGAACGCGAGGCGGCGCGTTTCGTTTACGCCGCCGGCCGTTTTTTCTATCTCCATCGGCGCGGGACAGAGCCCGCAGAAATCGGACAGTGATTTAAGGACGGGGACCGGGTCTGCAAGGAAGTCCTCGTACCTGACCTCTATAGCCCTGTCGCCGAGCCCCGAGACGTGCCTCCGGGCCTCGGCCATGTACTCCTCCCACATTAGAAGCCCCTCTTCGAGCGAGGCCCCGCGCAGGTCGGTGAAGATCTTACTCGTGCCTATATGCCGGCGTACCAGAAAATATTTGTAGAGCGTTCCGGACAAGCCGCCCTTGTCCTTAAGCCGGGAGAGCCCTTTTCTGCGCCTCGTCCTGAGGCTGTTTACGATGTCGAGGGGATGCCTGTATATGTGGATTACCCTCGCGTCGGGGAAGAGGTCGAGCCAAACGGGCAGTGTGAAGGTACTCCGCGGGTCTTTCCACCCCCAGGGCACGTCGAGCGCGGCCGGGGTGCGGTATTTGAGATAATCGGCGAGTCCGAGAAACGATATCGCCCTGGGTGTTTTCATCGTGAATTCGACGAACCCTCCGTAAAGGGCCCTGGCCTCGGGGTCTTCGAGGAGGTAGCGGATCACCCCCGGGTTTTCGAGGCCTCCGCTGCACTGCGTGAGGAGCCAGTCGTTTAGCTCTCTGAAAAAAACGGCTTCGTGGTTGTCGGTGAGTTTTTTACCCGCATAGAGGCCGAGCTCGTCCAGCATCTTCGTGAGCATTGTGGTGCCGGAACGGCTCATCCCGATTACTATGACAGGGGGGACGGGTTTCATTTCATTAGGGAAATTACACTATAAGGCGCGCAAACACAATCGCCCCGGGGCGGGTTTGAGCGCCCGCCGGGCTTCGTATATAAAAATGCTTCTCGAGTGTAATGGTCCGGTGAAGCCCCGGCGGCGTCAGCGCGCGAGGAAGCTTTTCAGTATCTCGCCCATCTCGGACGTGGCCAGCTTTTCGAGCGCCCTCTTTTCGATCTGCCTGATGCGCTCCCTCGTGAGATCGAACCTTCTGCCTATCTCGTCGAGGGTGTAAGTACAGTCCTGATCGATGCCGAACCTGAGCCTGATTATCTCTTCTTCCCTGGGCGTCAGGATGTTGAGCGCGTCCCTGATCTCGTGGGTGAGCGCGGTGCTCGCCATTATGGAATCAGGGGCGGGCGACTTGTCGTCCGATATGAAATCGAGAAGGGTCGTCTTCTCGCCGTCGAGTATGGGGGTATCGAGCCTGGCGGCGTCGTTCGTGGATTCGAGAATCCTCTTTACGCCCTCGACCGATATACCGGCTACCTCGGCCACCTCTTCGGGAAGGGGCTTTCTGCCCATTTCCTTGTGGAGCATGGAGCTTATCCTGTAGACCTTGCTGGCCTGCTCGAGGACGTAGACGGGGACCCTTATGGTCCTGGTCTGATCGAGAAGCGCCCTCGAAATTGCCTGGTGTATCCACCACGAGGCGTAGGTGGAGAACTTGTATCCCTTGGTGTGGTCGAACCTTTCCACGGCGCGCATGAGGCCGACGTTGCCCTCCTGGATGAGGTCGGTGAGGGGAAGGCCCCTTCCCATGTACCTCTTGGAGATGCTGACGACGAGCCTGAGGTTGGCCTTTACGAACCTTTCCTTGAGATCGCAGGCGCGTTCGGAGAAGACCTTTACAAAAGCCATGAGGCTCTCGATGCGTTTAGTGAGGTCGTTTTCATCGACCGCTCCCCTGGCGGGTTTTTTGGCCGAAATGGTGCTCCTCTTCTTTGCGAGCTTTTCGATGTTGAGTGTGAGCTCTTTTGCCTTGGCTTCGCACTTTTTAATCTGTGCGGAGACTTCTATTTCTTCCTTGGCGGTGAGAAGGGATTCTACGGCCATATCCTTGAAGTAGACGTAAAGGAGCCTGAACTGCTCGTCGGGCGTCCATTCTTCTTGCTGGTCGTCTTCGGCGGAGTCGTCCTCCACCTCGAAGCTGAAGTCCGATTCTTCGCTTTCTATAAGGTCGTTATCACCGAATCCCAGTGATGAATATGATTCTTCTTCCTGCTCGTTGAAGTCGCTCATGTTATCCATTTCGGACGCACCATGGTCTACCTCTCTGAATTTAGCCGATTTCATCTCACACACCTTCTGTCGTGGTTTTTAGTTTGAGTCGTATAAACGCAACCTGGAGCCCAACTCTATTACTATAAGTTTAGCATATGCCCTTGTCAAGTACTTTCTTCGCAAACGCAAAAAAATCTGCCGGCCTGATATTTTTTAATGATTAGAGAGTGTAAAGCGCGCTTTTAACGGTTATTATGGGCAAAAGCCGGTGATTTTAGTTTGCATTTCGTGTATCGGATTCCTTGTTGGAATCGGGCGATTTTTGCCAGGATTCATTGACAGCCGTCTTCTGGCCGAGGGTTTCGACAAAGGCTTCGGCGCCTTCCCTCTTTTTGAATACGGCAGCCTGGCTCCACGCCTGCTCAATGCTTCCATATTTGCCTATTTTAACCAGGGTCCACTTTTCGCCCCGGGAGTTTTCTATTTCGACCGTGTACGCGTTGTATCCCTTCCCCCTGTATTCATTAACAACCTTACGGGCCTCGTCCGGGCTGGCGAAGGCCGCGACCTGGAGCGTATAAGTTTCACCGGAGGAAGGCTTTTGGGCCTCCTCGGGCGCCGTATCCCCCTCGGGCGCCGCCGTATCCGGCGAAAGGATAGTGACTTCTTCCGCGCCGTCCGTTGTCGGGGAAAGCCTTTCAGGGCTTATGGAGGTGAGGCCGACATCAGCCGTACCGGCGGCTTCTCCCTCCCCGGCGGACATGCTCCGGCCGTCTTCAACTATCGTGACAGCCTCGTATGGGCTCTTCTCCTCGTTATTAGACGAGGCAGCCATCCTGCCGGCAAAGCCGGGCGATGTGTCGCCGGGCTCGACAGCGCTGCGAGATACCGTTTCCCGGGTTTCGGTAACGGCCGCAACAGGCGCGGCAGCTTCCTTTTCCCCCAGAAGCCCGGCATCATCGAGCTTCGTGCCGACATATACGCCGGCAGCGAACACGATGAGCAGCAGGAGTAAAGATCCACCGCCCGAGCCCCGTCTTCTCCTGCTCGAATTGGCAAGGATAAGTTTTGGCCTGATCTCTCCCATAGGCTTTTCCGCTATGCTCTGCCGAAGGGGGGATTTGAACCCCCACGAGCTTTCACCCACTGGATCCTGAATCCAGCGCGTCTACCAAGTTCCGCCACTTCGGCTTTTTTATTGCTTTTATTTATTAGAAACCCAGACGGGTTAATGTTATCACACATCTCCGTGGCCTTCCATAGCCAACGGGGAAAATATGAGGAAACCGGGAAGTCTCGCGTGAATGGAGGGTTCTTAAGTTCTATTAATATATTTAAGGTGTCCGCCTGGGTATCAAGGATTTCCCCAGGAAATTATACGGACGGGTGTTATGCGTATAACGGGTAGTCCCGCGTCTTCGAGTCCCATGTCTTTATATTGAGGGTATTTAGACGAAAGGGCGCGGAGGGCGGCATCGTATTCGCCGCCCCCCGATATAATATCGGCGCGGCCGTCTATTATAAGGTAGCGGAGCTTGGTCCAGTCTTCGGAGTATTCGTCGATAACCAGGGACACGAATGGATTGGAAGATATATTCTTCACGCGCCTGAGCCTTTTCCATTCCGCTTTTTTGGGCTTTTTGTCGAGTGGGGTGTAGATAAAAGGCTCGGAATACACGAAACAGACCGGAACGGCCAGAGGCTCCCCCCCAGGGGCCGCGGTCGCCATCCTCGCAACCCTTGCCGAAAGCAGTATTTCGATTTCCGAAACCGAGGGCGTTACATGCAACTTAAACTTGAATTCTCCGGGTTCTATTTTATAATACCTTGTTTTTTGGTCGGAAGAATATGCTCTTTTAGGCTTCATGTGAGCTCAAATGGACAATGCAAAGATTTTCTGCGGGACTTCTAACGTACCCTTGGCTAAGGCTGTCTGCGAGTACCTGAACGTACCGCTCGGACAGGCGGAGCTGAGGCGTTTCAGCGACGGCGAGATATTCGCCGAGATATCGGAAAGCGTGAGGGGCTCCCACGTATTCGTCATACAATCGACGTGCCCGCCAGTAAACGAGCACATAATGGAGCTCCTTATAATAACGGACGCGCTCAAGAGGGCTTCGGCCAGGGCGATAACGGCCGTTATCCCATACTACGGCTATGCGCGGCAGGACAGAAAAGTCCAGCCGAGGGCCCCGATATCGGCCAAATTAGTCGCTGACCTGATCACGACGGCCGGCATCAGCAGGGTCGTTACGGTGGACGTTCACGCCGGGCAGATACAGGGATTCTTCAACATACCCGTAGACCACATATTCGCGGCTCCCATTTTTATACAATATATAAAAGAGAAATATGCGAACGAGGATATAGTAATCGTATCGCCCGACGCTGGCGGCATGGAAAGGGCCAGGTCCTACGCGAAGATGGTAGACGCGGCGCTTGCGATGACCGACAAGAGACGCCCAAACCCGAACGTAGCGGAAATCATGAACGTAATCGGGGATGTAGAGGGCAAAACCGCCATACTCGTCGACGACCTTGTGGACACAGCTGGGACGGCGATTCAGGCCGGGAAAGCCATTATGAGGGAGGGGGCGAAGCGCGTTGCACTCTGCAGCACGCATGGCGTTCTTTCCGGCAAAGCCATAGAGAGGATAACCGAGTCCTCACTTGAGGAAATCATACTTACAGATACCATTCCACAGACGCAGCACGCTGCGGACTGTGATAAAATCAGGGTAATAAGCATTGCAAATCTCCTTGGGGAGGCTATAAAGAGGATAGCCACCGGGGAATCGATAAGCAGTCTTTTTAACTAAAGAACCGGAGGGGTGCTAAACCATGGCACAGAGTACATTAGAGGTAACACTGAGAGAAAAAGCCGGCAAAACCGGCGCAAGAAAAACCAGGAATGAGGGTAATGTGCCCGGAGTGCTTTACGGGAAGGGATTGGAGCCCGTATCGATCACGGTGAACCCCGCGGCGCTGAAGCAGGCCCTTTCGACCGAAGCGGGCGAGAACACGCTCCTCGACATAAATTACAAGGACGGCGAAAAGAGCGTATCCAGACTGTCCATCCTGAATGCCGCGCAGTACGACTTCCTTACGAACAAGCCGCTTCATTTCGACTTCCATGCCCTGGACGTAAACAAGAAGATAACCGTGAACGTGCCGGTGAAGATTTCCGGAAAGGCCAAGGGCGTTAAGGAAGGCGGAATACTTGAAGAAATTTTAAGGGAAATACCGGTCGAGTGTCTGCCGAAGGACATACCGAACTCGTTTGAAGTGGATGTTGCCGACCTTGATGTCGGGCATTCCATACATGTCGAAATCTTAAAGACTTCCGATGCAATTACCATACTCAAAGACGATTCCGAGGCGATAGTTACGGTTCTCGCACCGAAGCTCGACACCAGGACGGAAGAAGAGGTTGCCGCGGAGGCTGCCGCAGAAGAAGAGGCGAGCGAGGAAGAGGGCGAGGACGAAGGTCAGTCGGAATAAATGAAATTAGTTGCGGGCCTCGGCAACCCGGGGAAAGAATACGCTTCAACGAAGCACAACCTCGGTTTCCTTGCAGTCGATGAAATCGCCCGGAGGGCGGGCATCGACCTTACGAAAAAGAAATTCAGGGGCAGTTACGGTGAAGGGGTTATATCGGGGGAAAGGCTGATCCTCCTCAAGCCGGAGACCTATATGAACAGGAGCGGCGAGGCGGTGTCGGAGGCTGCAGTTTTCTACAACATATCTCCACCGGACATTATTGTAATTCACGACGAAATGGACCTCCCGTCGGGCACCGTGAGGGTTAAGGCAGGAGGGGGAAGCGCGGGGCACAACGGCATAAGGTCGATAGTAGAAAGGATCGGGAGCCCCGACTTCGTGAGGATAAGGATGGGTATAGGCAAGCCGGGGGAAAAATCGAAAGGGGCTTCACACGTGCTTTCGAAGTTCGGAAGCGGGGAGAGCGATGCCGTGAAAATGTCGGTCGAAACGGCTGCCGACGCGGTATTTGAATTAATAGAGAACGGGCTTGAACGGACAATGAACAAATTCAACGTCAGGCCCGCCGAAAATCAACATTAATCAAGCATGAGGAATCCTGCTATTTGACAAAGGAGGTGTAATTTAATGGGAGAAGTTATAGCGGCATTATTCGGAACCGTACTCGGCATAGCCGTTCTGGTTTATGCCTTTATGGTTTACAGGGAGATTTCTTCACTCCCTGAAGGAAGTGACAAAATGAAGGAAATCGCCTCGGCCATTCACGAAGGGGCGATGGTTTTTCTACAGAGAGAGTACAGGATTATCGGCATATTCGTGGCGGTAGTATTCGTACTTCTCGGGCTGTTCATAAGCTGGACCACTGCAGTAGCGTATATAGCGGGCGCTTTTTGTTCCATGACGGCCGGGTTTTTCGGTATGAAATCCGCAACCAAGGCCAACGTCAGGACAGCGCACGCCGCCTCCAGCGAAGGACAGGGCAAGGCGCTTACGGTCGCGTTTAAGGGCGGAAACGTAATGGGCCTTTCGGTTGCCGGCATAGGTCTTCTCGGACTTTCGGTGGCCTTCGTACTCGGCATAGGTATTCCAGACAATCCGACAGACGCAGAGGGACTCGCCCGTTTCGCGGTCCATTTCGGTGACATTCTCGGCGGATTCGCCATGGGCGCAAGCTCGGTCGCACTCTTCGCCAGGATCGGCGGCGGTATTTACACGAAGGGTGCTGACGTCGGAGCCGACCTCGTGGGCAAGGTAGAGGCCGGTATACCGGAAGACGACCCCAGGAACCCTGCGACGATCGCAGACAACGTCGGCGACAACGTGGGAGACGTGGCCGGTATGGGCGCTGACCTTTTCGAGTCTTACGTAGGCGCAGTAGTCGCGACGATAGTCATAGCGGCCTCTGGCGGACACAACGAAATCGCTCTCATGTCCTTACCTATCATACTTATCGCTATCGGAAGCTTCTCATCCATCATAGGCTCGAAGAGCGTCGAGTGGATGAAGGACCTCGAACCGCAGCTCGTTTTAAGAAGGGCGACATTCTACGCGGGCGGTATATACCTCGCCGCCTCTTTGGTAGTGCTCCTTGCGGTAGGGCTCGTAGACGGCATACAGAACATACTCTGGATATGGCTCGCATGTGTGCTCGGGCTCCTCTCCGGCATCGCGATAGGGCTTCTTACAGAGTATTACACTTCGAGCACCCCTGTCAGGAAAATAGCCGAAGCGTCTCAGACGGGCGTAGCGACCAACATTATCGAAGGGCTTGCGGTCGGTATGTTCAGCACCACGCTTCCGGTTATCACCGTTGCGATCGCGATAGGGCTCTCGTATTACTTCGCCGGACTTTACGGCATAGGTATCGCGTCCGTCAGCATGCTCGCGACAATCGGTATAACGATGTCGGTCGACGCCTACGGGCCAGTGGCCGATAACGCGGGCGGCATCTCGGAAATGGCAGGGCTCGGACCTGAGACCAGAAAGATCACCGACAAGCTGGATTCGCTCGGAAACACCACCGCTGCTATCGGAAAGGGCTTTGCGATCGGCTCGGCCGCACTCGCAGCTCTCGCTCTTTTCGCAGCGTACACAAAGGCCGTTGGACTCACCTCGATCGACCTCACGAACAGCCACGTTGTTACGGGCCTCCTCATCGGCGGCACAGTGCCGTTCCTTCTCGGAGCGCTCACGATGGGCGCCGTCGGCAGAACGGCTCAGAAGATGGTCGCAGAGGTAAGGAGGCAGTTCAGGGAAATCACAGGACTCCTCGAGGGTGAGGGAAAGCCCGACTACGCGTCATGCGTCGCTATCAGCACAGACGCTTCGCTTAGGGAAATGGTCATCCCGGGCGTAATCGCAGTCGCGGCGCCTCTGGTCATCGGGCTCTTACTCGGGGCCGACGGCCTCGGCGGATTTCTCGCCGGCTCGATCGTCACCGGCGTTATGCTCGCCCTCATGATGGCAAACTCGGGCGGAGCGTGGGACAACGCCAAGAAATACATCGAAGAGGGCAACCTCGGCGGTAAGGGCTCGGATGCCCACAAGGCGGCTGTCGTCGGCGACACCATCGGCGACCCGTTCAAGGATACTTCAGGACCTGCTATGAACATCTTGATCAAGCTGATGTCCATCGTATCCGTTGTTATAGCACCGCTGTTAATATCGTAAACAAAACCGGGCGGGCGGCCTCAACGGGCCCCCCGCCCTTTCTATTTCTCCATCCCCGTCACTTCTTTCCACAAACATTCGAAGTATTCACAAATCGATATTTCCGGGTAGAATAGTCCGGATTAGGTTTTATCTGTCGCTCCGTCGATTTCGGGCGGGGCCGCAAAGACCAAGACAGGAGGTTTTGAACTATGGCTGTAAAGCCGAGGTATTACGAGACTTTATACATTATCAGGCCAGACATTAAGGAAGAGGAGCTCGCCAAGATAGAGCAGAGGCTCCACGACGCCCTCGCAGCCCATGAGGGAGAGATAATAAGATTCGACAAGTGGGCGCAGAGGGAGCTCGCATACGAGATACTGGACTACAACCGGGGGACTTATTACATAATTATCTTCAAGTCGCTCCCCGGCGCCGTAGCCGAGCTCGAAAGACATCTTCGTTTTTACAACACCGATGTCCTCAGGTTCATGACCGTATCCATTACGGAAGCGGCGGCCAACAAGGAAAAGGCCGCACAGGAGAATAAGGCGGCGGAAGAGAGCAGCACGCCGGAGGCGGCAGCGCCTTCAGAAGCAGCGCCTTCAGAAGCAGCGCCTTCAGAAACAGCGCCTTCAGAAACAGCGCCTTCAGAAGCTGCACCGGAAGCTGCACCCGAGCCCGAGCAGGAGACCAAGCCAGAGAGCGAGCCGGCGACGGCCGAACCCACGGAAGGAGGAGCCAACTAATGGAATCACCGAGAGACAGAAAGTATTTCGCAAGAAAGAAGGTATGCAGATTCTGCACCGAATCGATAGAGATGAACTACAAGAACATCGACACGCTGTCGAGGTACATAACCGACAGGAAGAAGATCGTTCCCAAGAGAAACTCCGGGCTCTGTGCGCGCTGTCAGAGGCAGCTCGCTACGGAAATAAAGAGGGCGCGTTTCATGGCGCTTCTCCCCTACACCGTGCTCCACTGAGCGGCGGTGGCGGGTTTCCGCGCACAGGCGTTGACGTACAAAAATTCTGGAGGTTCAGGCAAAAATGAAAGTCATACTGATTTCCGATGTTGAATCGATAGGCAAGAGGGGCGAGCTGCTGGACGTGAAGAACGGGCTTGCCACCAACTTCCTCATCCCGAGGAAGCTCGCCGTAAAGGCCACGCCCGGTAATTTAAAGGCGTGGGAACAAAAGAGCGCATCCCTCAGGAAGAAAGAGGACAAGGCAAAGGCGGACGCAGAGGCGCACGCGGCCAAGCTCGAGGGGACTAAGCTGACTATTGCCGTCAAGGTAGGAGAGGAAGAGAAGATATTCGGCTCGGTTACGTCACAGAGCATATCCGACGCGCTCAAGGAAAAGGGCTTTGAGGTTTCGAGGAAGCAGATCGATCTCGAAAACCCGATAAAGGCGCTCGGCACCCACGAAGTACCTGTAAAGATCTATCACGAAGTGACGGCTACCATAACCGTCGAAGTAGTGGAAGAGAGCTAAGACGAAATTAGGCACGCATAAGCCCGGAACCCCGGGCTTATGCGCTTTCCTTTCGATATACAATCCCGAATAGTTACTGCTGATTCAGTATGTCCTGGTAGGTTATCTTCTCGTAGCCGGCCGGCGGAAGGAACTCCGTGGCGGGTATGTCTTCCTTTTTCACGGAGATTATCTCTTCAGTGACCGAGCCGCCGCCTTCGGGGGCGTAGTATACGGTCTTCAGCGGATAGCCTTCCTCGTATATTTCCTGGATCACCTTGTATTCCTTGTCGGAAATAGATGCGGAGCCCCCGATGTTCTGGCTTATCTTTTTTACCTCGTTCATCAGCTTGGACATCTTGTCAAGGTCTATTTCTTCAGAGAACCCGGGCTCCTTGCTGACCCAGTATTCCGTCTGGAGCTTGCCGTTGTCGTATATCTCGAGCTTCTTCGATGAGTAGCCGGCGAAGGTCCCTGTCTCATCGGTTTTCTTTAGTTTGACGTCCCTTTTTTCCTGGGGTGCGTTCTTGTTTTCGGACATGAAGGACTCGATATATCTGAGGTACTCGTCCCTGCTGAGGGTTATGTAGAGCTTCTTCTCGTCGTTTACGAATACTATGTTTCCGGAATTGAGATCGAATATAACCGCGGGGGAGAACTGGCCGGCATTTTCAACCTGTTTCAGTTTATTGCCCTGTATATAGAGCGTCACTTGCTGTTTCGAGGGGGAGCCTTCTTCGTAGACTACCTGCTGCATGACGAGCCCAGAGTACGCCCTTTCGGACAGGGCGCCCAGGGCGCACATCACGGCCAGAAAAAAAAGGAAAAAGCTTGCACGACGAAGCATGTATATTACCTCCGTAAGTTTCTGAATGTCGCCGCCACGGGCAGATTGTAAGATAACCTATAATTGCCCGCGCCGCCATAGATAAGCCGGGCCGAATGGGGCCCCCTGCGGGCATATCGTGTATAATAGTTTCTATTGACCCCAATCCATTCTGTGATAGAGTAAACGGGTTAAACCAAAGACCGCAATATTCAGGGAGGTAGATAATTTCATGTCCGATTTTAAGGTGAAGTTCGCACCGATAGGAGAAAAGGAAGTCACAAAGGCCATAGTAGAAGGCTTTGCCAATGAATTCAACGAGTATATTACCAGCGACGTTATAGTCGTGGGGGCGGGGCCGAGCGGTCTCGTGGCTGCAAAGGACATAGCCAAGCAGAAATACAAGGTTCTCCTCGTGGAGAGGATGAACTATCTTGGGGGCGGATTCTGGATAGGCGGTTATCTCATGAACAAGGTTACCGTAAGGGAGCCCGGGAACGAGGTTCTCGACGAAATCGAAGTTCCCTACGAAGAAGTCGAAAAGGGGCTCTACGTCGCAGACGGGCCTTATGCGTGCTCGAAGCTCATCGCAATGACCTGCGAGGCGGGGGCGAGAATAAGGAACATGACCATGTTCGACGACCTCGTATACAGGGAGAACGGCAGGGTGGCCGGCATAGTCATAAACTGGACCCCCATCGCCAACATGCCTAAGGAAATCACGTGTCTCGACCCGATAGCGATTGAGTCTAAGCTCGTAATCGACGCAACGGGCCACGATGCATACTGCGTTTCGAGGCTCTCCCAGCAGGGTCTTTACAAGAAGCTCCCCGGCCACGGCTCGATGTGGGTCGAAAAGTCCGAAGAGGCGCTCGTCGAGTACACCGGCGAAGTGCACCCGGGGCTTATAGCCTGCGGCATGTCCGTAAACAGCGTATACGGGCTTCCGAGGATGGGGCCGACGTTCGGCGGAATGCTTCTTTCGGGTAAGAAGGCCGCGCAGGTAGCGATCGACATTCTCGAAAAGCAGGAGCAGGCAAGGGCCTGAGCATTATCCTTATAAGATAAAAAATCCCAGGGGGAAGGCCGCCGGCTTTCCCCCTTTCTTTTTCCTTTCCGTTTTATTCCAGTGGGTTTATCCCGGAAATTTCGAGGCACCGGGCGCAGGGCTTTCCCTCGTACTGGACCCTAAGGACGTCTTCCTGCCAGTGCGAGTTAAAGAGGCAGCATTCCGTGTCGTCGCAGAAAGCCTCGCCGGAGAGCTCGTAAAAAAGCGCCTGAAGCGCGTAGGAGGAGATTGCCGACGTCGTCTTCGGGTCGTCGTAGTCTATGAACCTGCCCCTGTACATCTCGTCTAGCTCGCGGGTGTCCCTTCCGCTCGTTATCAGCCCGCCCTTTATGAAGTAGTATTCGCGCGGACGCGCGGGGGCCTCGACGAGGCCGGACGTTGAGATTATAGCAGGGCTCCCGAGAAGGACGACGCGGGCGTGGTAGCGGCGGCCTTCGAACGTTCCCAAAAGACGGCCGGTAAATATAATGTGGAGGAAGCCCGGGCCCGATTCTTCAGGCAGCGCATCGAACATGAGCTTACGGAGCGCCCTCTGGACCCAGAGCCCGTCATAAAGAATGCCCCTACCCCTTTCCTCGCCCGAGAGCATCTTCCTCTCGAACGCAGCATCTGTAGGGCTCACCGGGTGGATTTCGTCGTGGGGCGATTCGATGTCGGGAACCCTGGCGGAGGCGAGCCTGCGAGCTACCTCATCAAGGGCCTCATCCCCGGCCCGTAGATATTCGAAGAGGTTTCCGCGGTTTTCCGTGCGGACGCCGTACCCCCCGAGCGAGGCGGCCACGGCCCCGACGTCGAGCGCTTCCGACGGGTAATCCGTATACAAGCATACGGTGAGTCTGGACATGAGAAGGATTAGTTTACCGGAAAGTACCGCCCGGCCGGACGGCTATATTATCTCGGCGACGATTTCCACCTCGACCGGGGCGTTGAGCGGAAGCTCCGAGACGCCCACCGCCGCGCGGGCGTGGCGCCCCTCCTCGCCGAATACGTCGAAGAAGAGGTCGGACGCGCCGTTAAGAACGCCGGCTTGAGCCGTAAAGCCGGGGGCGCTCGCGACGTAGCCCGTGACCTTCACTATTTTCTTTACGTTGTCGAGCGTGCCGAGCTCCTTTTTCAGCACGGCGAGGACGTTTATCGCCGACTGCCTTGCGGCTCGGGCGGCGTCCTCCGGAGAGACGTCCGCCCCGACTTTACCCTCGAATACGAGCTTCCCGCCCGAGAGCGGGAGCTGGCCGGATACGAAGAGGAGGCTGCCAGTTATCGACGCGGGCTTGTAGGAGCCGAGCGGCGGCGCGATGTCGGGCAAGTCTATGCCGAGCTCCTTTAACCTGTCAGCCCTTGTCATTATGCGCCTCCGGCTTTAAGGCTACGTAGATGGTGTTCGAGCCCCTCTGGACCAGAAAGAGGATGTTCTGATCGGGCGCCGCGGAATCCATGGACTTGCCGTAATTATCGAGGTTCGTGATTTTCTTCTTGTTTATTTCGAGAATGACGTCCCCAGGCGCCAGACCCGAATTCGCCGCTACGCTCCCCGGCTGGACGTTCGTGATAACGACGCCCTCGGACCTCCCTGTGCCGAAGGTGCTCTGTACTTCGGGGGTTATCTCCTGAACGACGAGGCCGAGAGCCTGCTCGACAGCCTTGCCCTTGACCCTTCTCGACTCCTGGGCCACCTCTTCGGGGAGCTGCCCGAGCTCGACCTTAAGCGTCTTTTCCTCGCCGTTTCTGATCACCTTCATCTCGGACTTCGTCCCAGGGGGATTGGCCGCGACCGACTTCGGCAGCTCGGGCATGTTATCGATGCTGGCGCCGTCGAATTCGACAATGATGTCACCCCTTTTGAGCCCGGCCTTGTCCGCGGGGCCGTCCGGCGCGACGTCCGCAACCAGAGCGCCCTTATGATCCTTTAGCTTCATGCTGTCCGCGATGTCGGGGGTTACTTCCTGAACGTAGACCCCTATCCAGCCCCTGACCACCTTGCCGTTGCTGCGGAGCTGGGCGACGACGTCCTTGGCCATGTTGACGGGTATGGCGAACCCTATGCCCTGCCCGCCGGCGATGATCGCGGTGTTTACGCCCACTAGCTCGCCGCTGAAGTTAAAGAGCGGCCCGCCGCTGTTGCCGGGGTTAATGGCGGCGTCGGTCTGTATGAAGTCGTCGTAGGAGCCGAGGCCGAGGGACCTGCCCTTGGCGCTTATTATTCCCGCCGTGACCGTATGGCCGAGCCCGAACGGGTTACCAATCGCAAGCACCCAGTCGCCTATTTCGAGGCTGTCGGAATTGCCGAACCTGACTGCGGGCAGCTTTTCCTTGGGTTCTATCTTGAGCAGGGCCAGATCGGTTTTTGGGTCCGTCCCTATGATTTCGGCGCTGTACACATCGCCGTTCTGGAGTATCACATTTATATCGGTCGCTTTTTCGACGACGTGGTTGTTCGTGATTATGTATCCGTCCTCGCTGAATATGAATCCGGAGCCGAGCCCCCTTCCCCTGAACTCTCTTTCAGGCTGCTCACCGAAGAATTTATCGAAGAATTCGTTGAACGGATCGTTCTCACGGTCCTTAAAAGGCGATTCGTAGGAGAAGGTCCTTCCCTTGGAGACATTCGTGGTGCTGATGTTGACTACGGAAGGGCTGAGCTTTTTAACCAGCGGGGAGAGCGAATTGTATCCCCCTACTTCCTGTGCGCCGGCCTGCATAACCTGGCCTAGAGAGATTAAAGATACTACGAGAGATAAAACGAATATTCTTGCCAGCCTTGACATGGCCTGAATACCTCCGGTTTTCATGTTAGATGATTGAAAATAGTCAGGAGCACGCCCCGCGCCGCTCATAATGTTCGAGGAAGACGCGCCTTTGTGCCCTCTGCGCGTATGGATTAAAAGTATACTCATTGGAACCTGAACGCCATTAGAAATTATAACTGATGAATTATTTTCTGCGCTTCCGAATAGCACCGGGGAGCGAAGTGAAGGGGAATACCGGCTGTCTATATGGGCTCTTTAAGGAGATCGTCCCAGTATTTGAGGTGAAGACGGCTGGAATAAAAACGCATTACCAGGTTCCTTAAAATGGATACGGCGTGGCTGTCGGCGAAGGCAACCTTGCCCATCATGCGGGACTGGTCCTGAACTTTGTTGACCCGGGGACGCCGCCTTACAACGTAGGCTTCGAGCGCCTGGGAGATGTATTTCGAGTCGGCCCGGGAGAGCTCGTCCGCGAGCACAGCGGCCGATTCAATGGCCATGGAGACGCCGCCGCCGGCTGTGGGAAGCACGGCATGGGCAGAATCACCTACGAGGACGACGCGGCCCTTGTACCATTCGTCCATCCTGAGGTCGCAGTATTCGTCGTGGAATATATCGCTCGGGTCTTCGAGCCCGGCGAGGACCTCGGGAACTATGCCGCCAAATTCGCTGAAATGCTGCCTTATATGATCGAGTCGGTTTTCGATGGTTTCGGGCGTGCCCTTGGGGCTCCGTATGCACGTGAACACGGAAAGCCTGTTCCGGGTCGGCCAGATCCCGAGGAACTTGCCCGTGCCCCAGTACTCGGCTATCTGGGCGGACTTGGAGATTCCGGATTTAAGCCAGAAGCTCCAGCCCCTCATGCCGCTGTATGAAAGGGGGACGTCGCCAAATACTAGGCTCCTGGTTTTGGAGCGGACGCCGTCGCAGCCGACTACGAGGTCGAAGGACTCTTCGGAACCGTCGCTGAAAGTGACTATGGCTTCGTCGGGCGTCTGGTGGATCTTCTCGACCGTTACGCCCATCGTGAGGCTTTCGGGGTTTATGTTCTTTCTGAGGATGTTAATAAGCTCGGACCGGTATATGCTTATCATCGGCCCGTATTTTTCGGATACTTCGTCGACTGAGTAGGATCTCAGCATCTCGCCCTTCTCGTTCCAGACGTTGTAAGTGGAAAAGGGGAGTCCGGTTTCGATCAGGTCTCTATATAGGCCGAGCCCCTTGAGAACCCGGCCACCGGAGGGCCAGAGGACGATGATGTAGCCGACCTTGCCGTATTCGGGTATGCGCTCGACCACGCGCGGCTTAAAGCCCCTTTGCTGCAGGAGCCCGGCAAGGGTGAGCCCAGCTATGCCGCCGCCGATGATGAGGACGCGCATTTCCGGACCGAACCTTACGGGCAGCGCATAACCCTCGGCTTCGGCCTTCTTCTCATCGAGCTTCTTCTTTCTCTTTAAAATCGACATTTGTCGGCAGTTTGATGCGAGATTAATAATTATTTTACATGGGTTAAGTATATACTGCAAAGTCTTCGGAAAAGAAATCCGGGGGAATTTTAGTACTGAGGGACCTGGTTAGGTGTAGGGGCGCATATTTCGAGCTCGAGGCCGTCCGGGTCTAAAAAATGGTACGCGGTCGTCTCGCCGCCGGGGCCGGTTTTTTCTTCTATGAACTTAATGCCCGCATCTGTTAGCCTTTTTGCCGCGGCTTCTATATCGTCTACCCTAAAGGCGATGTGATCGACCGGCCCTCCGGAGGGACGGTTTTTATCTTCAGTTACCGCGAGAAAGACGCTGCTTTCGTTCCCGAGAAAGGTTTTCTTGTCGCCGCCTTCCGGCCGGCCGTCCCGAATAATTTCGAGCCCGAGTATGCCGGAATAAAAGCCGACGGCCCTGTCCATGTCGGTGACGACTATGGCTGCGTGGTCAATTCCGCCTATGTTGTTCTTTGCGCCGCGAAATAAGCGTCGGAGCCATTTCATATCCCGCCTCCACGGGTGCCTCAGCCAAGCCTGAGCTTTTTTATCAATGCCCAGCCCACGGCCGCGACGGCAATTACGATAATGACGGCCATGAGAAGGTAGCTTTTCGATATGGAGTGAAAGAAGCTGGACTTTACCTGTACCACCTTTTCGAAAACGGGGGATTCGGCGAGGATCTCTCTTAAGTGCTCGTCCTCGACCGCGACCTCCACGGAAAGAAGGAGCGTTTGAAATCCGCTCTTTTCGGGTTTTACGCTCCATTCCCAGCTCGCCGTGCTGTCCTCGGCTATCGTCTTCGCGTCTTCGGTATCGTCGATGGGAAACTCCTGCGCTGCGCCTATAGTGGAATCGGGAACGGGGGTTATATCGAAGCCGTTCCCCTTTAAGTGGAGGGTGATGTTGTCGCCGAGCTTAAGGTTCCCATCCGCGCCCCCCTCGGCAAGGCTTTGGGAAAGGTCTTTCAGGAATCTGTGGGTAACCGTGGCCTCTATCGCATACGACTCGCCGACGCTCATTTCCCCCGGCGTGTCGAAGACTATTCTGCCGGCGGTGAGGCGGCGCATGCTTTTCCCCAGTATCTCGGAAACCTCGGGGCTTACGACCCCGGGCTCGGAGGGTGTTTCAGAAGCCGATTCGGGGCCCGGCACGGGAGTCGGCTCGGGCCCGATCTCGGTCTCGTTTATGGTTATAGCGTCTATTATCTCTTTAGGGGGAGCTTCGGATTCCGGCTGTGGCTCGGACTCGGGGGGGCGCGCCGCGGATTCCGGGGCGGCGGGGGCAGGAGCAGGCGCCGATTCGGGCGCCGTACCGGGCTCGAGTGCTATAGTCACCCTTCTATTGAGCCTGAGCGAGTTTTCGTCGCTGCCGGACGCGAACCTGCTGGTTTTTCCTTTGCCGCTGACCGTTATTCTCCCCGGGGCGACGCCCTCCGCCACGTAGAACTGCCGCACGGCCTCGGCCCTCCTCCGGGAGAGGTTGAGGTTGTACTCGTCGTCGCCCGTGACGTCCGAATAGCCTTCGATGACGAGCACGGCCCCCGGATTATTCTTCATGGTTCTGGCTATTTCTTTTAAGGCGGCTTCCCCGCCGGGGCCAAACGCGAATTCGTTGAGCTTGAAGAATACGTCGGCCTTTCCCGATGTTGTTTGTGCGAATGCTTCCGGCGCGGCCGAACGCAAGCCTGGCAACGAAACGCAGGTGAGCGCCATAAGAAGCGCCAGAATAAGCGGCGCGGCAAAGTGTTTATACATCTTCAGCCTCAGAAGGAATTTTGGAACGGATGAATACCATTATCCCACCTTCGGTCTTCCCTTGTCAATAAGCTCGTGGGGAGCCGGCGCGGCCCGAAAGGCGTCGTTTACGAGCCTCCGCCCGCTTGAGGTGCTATACTAAAGTTTATTCGGGAAATGATCCCCCCAGGCCACAGGGGACGAACGCATGAGCAGAGACTACACGCTTTCGGTATACGATTCCATCGGGGCCCTCGACAGGGAGGAGTACAACGCTCTTATTGACAGGGAAAACCCGTTCCTCGAATACGAGTTTTTGGAGGCGATGGAGGAGTCGGGCTGCGTCGGGCCGCATACGGCGTGGATACCGAGATACCTGGTACTGAGGAACGGGGACGCCATGGCCGGGGCGGTGGCGGCCTATATAAAGCTCGATTCTTACGGTGAGTACATATTCGACTGGGAGTGGGCGCGTGCGTTCGAGAACGCGCGGCTCAGTTACTATCCCAAGCTCGTCGCGGCGGTGCCCTTCACGCCGGCCACCGGCACCCGGATATCAGTCCACCCCGAATACCCGTTCGAGGAGTGCGCCGGGATACTGGCGAGGGGGCTTGCCGAGCTCGCGATGAGGGAGGAGTGCTCGTCCGCGCACGTGCTCTTCCTCACAGAGAGGGAGTGCTCGCTTCTGGAGAGGCTCGGGTTCCTTAGCCGGGTCACGCATCAGTACCACTGGAAGAACAGAAATTACAGGAGCTTCGAGGACTTTCTCGGGGACCTTCGCTCGGGGAGGAGGAAGCAGATAAAGAAGGAAAGGAGAACGCTCGAAGGAACTGGCCTCGAAATAAGGATCGTCGAAAAGGACGACATAAAGGAAGAGCACATAGACGCCGTATGGGATTTTTACATTGACACCCATTCGAGGAAATGGGGGAGCGCTTATCTCAACAGGGAATTCTTCGATCTGATGTGGAAGAAGTACAGGCACAGGCTCGTACTGGTGATGGCAGGGGACGGGGAGAGATGGGTCGGGGGCAGCTTCAATATCGTCAAGAACAACAGGCTTTTCGGCCGCTACTGGGGGTCTCTGGAGTCGTATAGTAACCTCCATTTTGAGTGTTGTTTCTACAGTTTGATAGATTATTCTATAAATAACGGAATCGATATTTTCGAGGCCGGGGCTCAGGGCGAGCATAAATTCCTGAGGGGATTCGGGGCGGTTCCGACGTACAGCTCACACCTGATTCTGAACGAGTCCGCAGGACGCGCAATCGGCAAGTATCTCGACAGGGAGCGCGGGTATACGGAGCGCCTCATAGAGCAGTACAATTTGCAGTCGCCTCTCAAATATTTGCACGGGCAGTAGAAAAACGAGGGGCGTATGATTAAATTTTTTAAATAGTACGCGGCGAAGGAAACCCAAGCGCCGCCGAGAGACTTTGGTTATGACGGAAAGAGATATTAAACGGAGCGATCGCGACGGGGAGCTCCTTACAGAAAAACGGGCCAGGCTCAAACGGCCCGACATGTACAGGATAGTGCTCCTGAACGACGACTACACGCCGAGGGAATTCGTGGTGTGGGTGCTCATGAGGATTTTTTATAAGGGGCAGGAGGAATCGACCAGGATTATGCTCGAAGCGCACACAGCGGGCAGAAGCACGGTGGGCGTTTATACTTATGATGTGGCTACAACAAAGATAGCGCAGGTGGACAAGCTGGCGAAGGAGTACGAGCACCCGCTCAAATGCATACTGGAAGTGGAAGGGGGAGGCGAATATCAATGACACTTTCAAGGGAACTGCAGGAAACACTTAAAAGGTCTTACGAGCAGGCCAAGGCCAAGCGGCACGAGTTCATAACGCTTGAGCACATACTGTTGGAGCTGACCTACGACCCGGACGCTTCGGAGGTTCTTACCGGATGCGGGGTCGATCTCGAGCGCCTGAGAACGAGCCTCGAGGATTTTATCGACGAGAACATGCCGCCGATAGATTCCGAATACCTGCCGGAGCCCCAGTACTCGGCCGGGAGCCACTATGTTCTCAGGCTGGCCGCCATGCATGCGGAGTCGGCCGACAAGCAGCAGATAGACGGGGGGAACATACTCATCGCCATGTTCAGGGTGGATGAGTCTCACGCCGTGTATCTTCTGAACGAGCAGGGCGTAAACAGGTACGACCTAGTGAGATACATCTCGCACGGGAGGTCGGGTTACGAGCAGCAGGAAAAATCCACCAGCATCGCCAAGACGGACACGCAGACCCAGGAAGGGGCGAAGGACCCGCTCTCCGAATTCTGCACAAACCTCGTAAAAAAGGCGCGCGACGGAAAGCTGGACCCGCTCATCGGCCGCGAATCCGAGATAGACCGCACGATACACATACTCGCCCGGAGGCGGAAGAATAACCCCATATTCGTTGGGGACGCCGGGGTCGGGAAGACGGCGATAGCAGAGGGACTCGCCCTCAGGATCGCGAAAAACGAGGTCCCGAAGGCGCTCAGGAATACCGCCATCTACGCCCTCGACATGGGCTCTCTCACCGCGGGGACGCGGTACAGGGGGGATTTCGAGGAGCGGCTCAAGTCCATCATAGATAACGTGAAAGGGGACGATAAAAAGATACTTTTCATCGACGAGATACATACCGTCATCGGGGCGGGGGCCGTTTCGGGAGGTACGCTCGACGCGTCCAACATGCTGAAGCCCGCGCTAGCCAACGGCGAGATAAGATGTATCGGGACGACGACGCTCAAGGAATACAGGAGCGTCTTCGAGAAGGACCACGCGCTCGCCCGGAGGTTCCAGAGGGTGGACGTATACGAGCCGAGCGAAGAGGAGTGCGTGAAGATCCTCCAGGGGCTCAAGAAATACTACGAGGAATTTCACGGGGTAAGGTATTCGACGCCCGCCCTAAAAGCGGCGGTGGAGCTCTCGGCGAAGTACATGAACGACAGGAGGCTCCCGGACAAGGCCATCGACCTCATCGACGAGGCCGGGGCAGCCGCGAAGCTCAGGAATTTCGACACGGGGATAAAGCAGGTAAACGTGAAGGATATAGAGGCGCTCGTATCGAAGATAGCGAAGGTGCCGAGCCGGACAGTCAAGGTTGACGACAGGAACAGGCTGAGGACCCTGGCCTCTGACCTGAAGAAGGTTATATTCGGGCAGGACGAGGCGGTCGAAAAGCTCGTGACGGCGATACAGATGTCGCGCTCGGGGCTGAGCGAGCCGGATAAGCCCGTCGGGAATTTCATGTTCGCCGGGCCGACCGGCGTCGGAAAGACCGAGCTCGCAAAGCAGCTCGCCGAGGCGCTCGGTATAGGGTTCATACGGTTCGACATGAGCGAGTACATGGAGAAGCATACTGTTTCGAGGCTCATCGGATCGCCGCCCGGATACGTCGGATACGACGAGGGCGGGCAGCTCACCGAGGCCGTTCACAAAAACCCGCACGCAGTGCTCCTGCTGGACGAGATAGAGAAGGCGCACGAGGACATCTATAATGTGCTTTTACAGGTAATGGACCATGCGACGCTTACGGATTCCAACGGAAGGAAGGTCGATTTCAGGCAGATAGTGCTGATATTGACGACCAACACCGGATCGCGCGAGAGCAGCCAGAGGACCCTCGGCTTCGAGAAGGAGGAGTTCGAGGACAAGAGCGTCCAGTCCATAGAGAAGTATTTCAGCCCCGAGTTCAGGAACAGGCTTAATGCCGTCCTACATTTCGGCTCGCTGAGCAGGGAAGTCGTCGAAAAGATAGTAGACAAGATGTTCGGGCAGCTCGCCGACAGGCTCAGGGTGAAGAAGGTATCCGTCGAGCTTGCGCCCGAGGCCAGGTCTTACATAGCCGAGAAGGGCTACGACAAGCTCCTCGGTGCTAGGCCCATACAGAGGTTCATCGACAACGAGATCACGCAGAAGCTTACGCAGGAGATCCTCTTCGGGAATCTTGCGTCTGGCGGGGACGTCAAGGTGGTAGTCAGGGACGGCGGGCTCGGATTCGAGTTCGAATAAAAGAAAACCCCTCGGAGACACGGAATTTCTGCAATATAATTAAGCAGGTCGGATAAGATCCCAATAACCTGAAGACATCCGGGAGGTTCACACATATGCTGCGATTAGATTATTTGCTTAAGAGGTCTCTGTTCCTTTCCCTGGCGCTCGGAATCACGATAACGATATTTTCGCATGACTCCTTTGCCGAAGACGACCCTATTGTAGTCGCACAAGGGTCGAAGTCGAGCGGGAACGAGGTCATGAAGGCGGTAGAAGCAGGGAAGGATTTTAAGGGGATGACGAAGGAAGAGGTCGTCGCCGAGATAGGGGAGCCGTGGAGTAAAGACTCGACTCCAGTGAAGGCCCGCTACGACGAGAAGTGGATATACAGCTGCGAGGCTAAGGACGGACTCACGTACGACTGCGTCTATCTTTACTTTATGGGCGGCCGCGTAATAAACGTCGAAGTACTTTGATATCGAGGAGAAACGAGAAATGAAGAAGTGCCCGAAGTGTGGTGTGGAGCTCAAGACAAAGGTGCTTGGGTCGATAGAGGTAGACGAGTGCGAGTCGTGTAAGGGAGTCTGGCTCGAAAAGGGGGAGCTCGAAGAGGTGAAGGACGAGACGGACCCCAACCTCGACTGGCTCGATTTCGAGATATGGAAGCACCCGGAAAAATTTAAATCGAGCTCGACCGGCGTCGATTGCCCGGTGTGCGGCACCACGACCGCCAGCCTCGAATACGGGGACACGGGGGTCGAGATAAATTACTGCGGCACCTGCCAGGGCATCTGGCTCGACAAGGACGAGCTGCCGAAGATAATCGAATCGCTCGAAGACGAGATATCCCGGAAGACCCTCGCCGATTATTTCAAAGAGAGTGTGGAAGAAGCCAAGGAGATAGTAACCGGGCACGAATCGTTCATGTCGGAGTGGAAGGATTTCTCGTCCGTGCTGAAGCTGATGCAGTACAGGCTCTTCGTCGAAAAGCCGAAGCTCGTCGAAACCCTGACCGAGCTGAACACTTTGAATCCTTTTAAATAACCCGGAGCGCGGGATTCCCGGATCCCGCCCCGCCACGATGCTGCGCGCGCAATGCAGACGCGCCGATAAAGCAAAAACGCCCGGATTGTCATGAAAAAATACGGGCGGCACGGCACAAAACCGCGGTTATAATTAATCAATACAATTCTTTTATCACCAATGGGTTCGGAGGAGCCTTACACATGACCAAGAAAGGAATTTCGAAATTCCCGTATATGATTCTTCTATTGATCTTCGCGTGCGGATTCGCTATCTCGTGCGACGGAGAGAACGTTCTGACAGCCGGGCCCGAAGAACCAGGCCCCGAAGAGCCGGGTCCGGAGGAGCCGGGCGGCAGCGAATTTAACGCCGAGACCGCGGCCGAGCTTATGTACCTCTGCCTTCAGTCGTACCAGATGCTTATAGACAACGACAACGGCAAGGAATTCACCCTTCCTTCGCCGTACGACCTGCAAGAGATACTGCTTACACCCGAAGGGTTTTTCGGGGAATCTTTGCCCGAGGCTGTTCCGATAGCCTTTATCGCCACCAGCGGCTCCAATATTTACGTCGTATTCAGGGGAACCAAGACAATAGACGAATGGATAAGCGACGCCGATTTCCCGCTCGTGAACTACGCATACGGCGGACAGACGGAGCAGGGATTTACAGACATATACAATACGCTGGCAGTTACGAGCGCGGTTGCCAGCGCGGCGGAGTCGGGTAATTACAACAACGTCTACATAACGGGCCACAGCCTTGGCGCGGCGCTCGCAGTCCTGGCGGTTGCCGACATAATAGAAAACACAGATTTTAAAAACCCGGTTATGTATAACTTCGCCGGGCCGAGGGCCGGGGACGCCGCCTTTAAGAGCGTCTACGAAGGGTACGGCATAGACAGCTGGAGAGTCTACAACACGAACGACATCGTCCCGACGCTGCCGCCGACGGAGCTTTCATACGTGCACGTAGACACTGGATACCCAATAACCTTTGGGGCGCCGATCACGGGCCCGACGGATTTTCACCAGATTGCGATAAACCACAGCTCGTGCAATTACTATTCCACCGTATGCGGCTTAACCTCGGACCAGAGTAGCTGCGAGGCACTCGGGGAAGGGCTGGACGATTGCACATTCAACAGCGGTCAGTGATATAAAATCGCCGGAGCGAGACGGCGCAGCAGCGGCTGCGCCCAGGGTGTAAAAATCGGGGCTTGGAGATGTAATATAATCCCTCTCTTTGTGTTACTATATTCATTCATTTCGTAAGGCGCGTATCAATAATCAAAGAGAAACCGGGAATTATGCCGTATGCCCGACCCGAAAAACCTAATAGCGTCCAACATCAAGGACAAGGAACTCATCAACGTAAGGCGCCAGGAGCTCGTGAACGCCGCCGTCGAGCTCTTCGTCCGGAAGGGTTTCCACAAAACGACCGTCCGTGAAATAGCCCGCGAATTCGGCATGAGCATGGGCACGCTCTACGATTACATAAGGACGAAGGAGGACATACTCTTTCTCGTCTGCGATCACATATCGAAGAGCGTGAGCGACAAGCTCCAGAGCACGCTCACGGGAAAGAAGGACCCGGGCGAGAACCTAAGAAACGCGATACGCGACTATTTCACCATCATCGACGAGATAGAAGATTATACGCTCCTTCTTTACCAGGAGACCAAGTCTCTTAACAGGGACGAGAGGAAATACGTCCTTGACGCTGAGATAGACCTCGTCGATATCTTCGAAGGCATTATGCTTCAGGGAATCAAGGAAAAGATTTTTCATATAAACAAGGAAACGGCCCGGCTTTTAGCGCATAATATTATGGTAGAGGGCCAGATGTGGGCCTTCAGACGCTGGGCCATCAGAAAGAATTTCACGCTCAAACAGTACATCAAGCTGCAGACCGACCTCATTATGAAAGCCCTCCGCTGAAAAAAAGCCGTTGACATGAAGTAAGAATGATTTTAGAATGTATTACCGAGCGAGCGCTCGGTTGCCACACAAAACGGAGGTGTCAGGCATGTCTATTATCACGCTTACGGAAGAGCAGGACCTTATAAAGATGACGGCGAAGGATTTCGCCGCCAGAGAAGTCAGGCCGAAGGCCGCAGAGAACGACAGGGAGGGAAAGTTCCCGAAAAGGCTCGTGGACAAGATGGGCGAGCTCGGGTTCATGGGGATGATGGTGCCCGAGGAGTACGGCGGCAGCGGGCTCGACTGCGTCTCGTATGTAATCGCGCTCGAAGAGCTGTGCGCGGCCTGCGCCTCGACAGGGATAATCATGTCCGTTAACAACTCCCTCGTCTGCGCCCCAATACTGGCCTTCGGCTCGGAGAAGCAAAAGCAGGAGTACCTTCCCGATCTCGCGAGCGGGAAGAAGCTCGGATGCTTTTCCCTGAGCGAGCCGGACGCGGGCTCGGACCCGGCGAGCATGAGGACCATTGCGCTCAGGAAGAGCGACTCGTACGTGATAAACGGAGCGAAGGCGTGGGTTACGAACGGAGCCGAGGCAGATGTGATGGTACTGATAGCGGCCACCGATCCGTCAAAGGGGCACCACGGTATTTCGGCGTTCATCATCGACATGGACAATCCGGGCGTGAAGATTGCGAAGCTGGAGCACAAGCTCGGCATAAAGGCGACGAGCACGGCGCAGGTGTACTTTGAGGATTGCAAGGTGCCGAAGTCGGCAATGATCGGCCAGGAGGGGGACGGCTTCAAGGTCGCCATGACGACCCTCGACGGGGGGAGGATAGGCGTCGCGACCCAGGCCGTCGGCATAGGGCGGGCGGCGTTCGAAGAGGCGGTGAGATATTCGAAGGAGCGCCAGGCTTTCGGCAGGACCATATCGTCGTTCCAGGGGCTTCAGTTCATGATGGCCGACATGGCCACGCGCCTTGAGGCGTCGCGTCTTCTTACCCTTCAGGCGGCCGTGATGAAAGACAAGCATATGAACTATTCCAAGGAATCCGCGATGGCCAAGCTCTACGCGGCGGAGACCGCGATGTGGGTGACGACCAAGGCCATCCAGATACACGGCGGTTACGGTTATACGGTCGATTATCCCGTGGAGAGGCATTTCAGGGACGCCAAGATCACGGAGATATACGAGGGGACATCCGAGATACAAAGGGTTGTTATTGCAAGAGAAATACTAAGGGAAATCGTTTAGAAGAAAAGAAGCCCTTATACTGAAAGGGCTTCTTTTCCCTCTGGAGGATGGTGGTATAGGATGTGCTTTTTAACTACTCATCTATCGCTTTCTATAAGGTTAGATACCGCGCGTGGGAAAAAGGATTCACATAATAAATAGAGAATTGAATTACGCTCTTACAGGGGCGAATTGTCGGTGCTCTCAGGCTTGAGCCATAAGGAGAGGTCTCTCCCGAGGAGCGCTGAGAGGTTCTCGATATCCCGGGCGTAGAACGGGCCGAGAGAATCCATTTGCTCCCTGCTCATTCCGGTGGGTTTCATATTCAGCGTATACGCTTTATGTTTCATCCGTTTTCTGACGGTCATTGGAATTACCGCCATAAGAAAATCCTTCAGAAAAGACGATTTGTTGATAATCTCGTTTAGGAGCTCGAACTTCGGAACGCCCGACTTGTTCAATCTCTCTAGCTTGACGTCCTCCCTGTAATCGACGGATAAAAATTCACAGATTTCCCGGAGCGTCTTTCCGGGGTTTCGTGCAAGGTCTTCGTAAAGTAGCACCTTAACATGAGGGAACTCCTCGATGTAGGCCTTTACCTGCTCGTAATACAAGCTGCATCCCGTGTAGTCGTAGAAGATATCCCAGTTATCGCGCCGTCTCGCGGCTATGGTGTCCGGCTCTATCGCCTTCCTGAAATCGAGGGGCTCCTTATATCCTCTCTTGTGCAGCATAAAATGGGAATAGGCCCTTTCGGCCGGGTTCCGGAGGATGATTATTATCCTGAGCTTGCCATAGAGCTCGCCGTATACGTTCTTTATATTCCTTATCGCCGCGGCGTATGTGAAGAGGTAGGAAGGCGAGGCCTCGCCAATTATCTGATCGGGGCGGGCAGCCTTGAAGAGGGCCTCATACTCCTCGAATTTATAAACGACATCGTAAGCCCCCGGGCTCGAATAGTTGGGGGGATTATCGGCGTAACTGAAAAACCAGGGCTCCTTCCGGGCCGGCATATAGATTTCGTCGTAGTTTTTAAGATAGTAAAAAAGCGACGTCGTCGCGCTCCTGGCGGCACCGACGATCAGGAAGTCAGGCAGCTTTAACTCTTTGGAACCTGTTTTTACGATCATCCCCTCTCTCCGGCATCATCGATTTTATCACAACGTCGCCTGCCGCTTCAACAGGCTGGATTTAGTATCTAAAACCGGAGAGAGGAATTCAAGAGCGGAGCCCCCTATTTTTTTGTAACCGACTGGGCCCAGCCCTGAAAGACCTTGGCTATTACGTGATCGCCTACCTTTATCCCCTTGATCTTGTCGTTCGACGTCGCGACGTTGAAAACAGTGCCGTCGGACATCCTTACGCTGAGGAGGCTATCCGTCGGGCCCTTCTCCATCGAGACAACCTCGCCCGGGACCCACTGGATGCCGGCATCCTTTTTTTCGGGCGCGGGGGTGGAAGGAGCCGCCTTCTCCGCAATCCGGAGGAGCATTGCCTGTCCTTCGACAACCTGCACCGTGACGACGTCGCCGGCCTGAATTCCCTCGAGAAGCCCCGGCGCTGAAGGGACGCTGAACAGCTCGCCACCGGGAAGCTCCATGCTGAGCAGGCTTCCGTCAGTCCCCACAACTATGGATACGACCTTGCCCGTCACCCACTGGGGAGATCCGTTCGCGCGGGAATGTGCCCCTGCCGCCAGAAACGCCAGCCCCAGAATGATAGCGAAGACTATGATTTTTCTCATGAAGCTTCCCCTCCGTTTACGCTGACCCCGCAGTACCAGAGTTTCGAGCGCCTACAGATTCTAAGTGTAAAATTCCCCGCGCCCAAACACAATCGGAAATTTTTCGGACGGCGGATTTCGTCCTTGCCATGAAGATTCGGCTTATTTATATTCAGTACTGAGTTCGAGGATTCGACCAAGACGCATGGAGAGACTATGCCTACACTTATCGAAGGGCCGTCCATAATCGAGGCGGCAGGAAACAAGCCGAAGATAATCGAGGAATTCGCGGGGAGGGTAAATTCCGGGCACGATGGGGCGAGCGTCGCCAGAATGACGTCCCCCGCAGGATGGGTGGAGCCGGGGCAGAGGCCGGAGTTCCAGGAGATTACCGTCGTCCTCGAAGGCGCGCTCAGGGTCGAGCACGAAGGCGGCGCGATAGAGGTCGGGCCTGGGCAGGCGGTGATAACACATCCCGGGGAATGGGTGAGGTACAGTACGCCCAATGGCGCCAAGTACATCGCCGTGTGCCTACCGGCGTTTTCACCCGAAACAGTACACAGGGACCCGGAATAACCCGGAGGGAGAGAGACCTTGAAGAAAAGATGCGGATGGCACGGGGAAGACCCGCTTTACGTCGATTACCACGACACCGAATGGGGCGTTCCGGTCCACGACGACAGGACATTATTCGAGATGATAATCCTCGACGGGGCGCAGGCGGGGCTGAGCTGGATCACGATACTGAAGAGACGGAATTCCTACCGCGATGCGTTCAACAACTTCGACGCGCGGAAAGTGGCTGCATACGACCAAAGAAAGATAGCGGAGCTTCTGGAAAACCCCGGCATTATAAGGAACAGGCTCAAGGTGAATTCCGCAGTCCAGAACGCTAAGGCGTTTTTAGAGGTGAGCGAGGAATTCGGTACGTTCGATAAATACATCTGGCAGTTCGTGGGGCACAGACCCATACAGAACTCGCGGAAAAGTCTTAAAGAGATCCCCCCGAAGTCCGGGGAGTCCGACGCGATGAGTAAGGACATGAAGAAACGGGGCTTCAGCTTCGTCGGCTCGACCATATGCTACGCCTTCATGCAGGCAGCCGGCATGGTGAACGACCACGTCGTCGATTGCTTCAGGTATGAGGAGGTAAAGAGGATGTCCGGGAAAAGTGCATAATGAGCGGGGATATTTTAGAGAGAATAATATTCCGCCCGGCGAGAAGGGACGAGAGCAGGGCCATAGCCAGGCTTTTCAGTGTAGCGTCCGACGGTGTGGCCGATTACGTATGGACGAAGTCAATGAAGCCCGGCGAAGATATGGTTGACGCGGGGGAGAGACGCTACTCCGACGAAAGCTCTCTATTTAGCTACAGGAATTGCACCGTAGCGGAATCGGACGGAAAGATCGCCGGGATGATGGTCGCCTTCCCCATGGACCGCCCGTACGATCCCGCAACCAACCGGGAGACCGACCCGGTGCTCCTTCCCTACAGCAAACTAGAGCAGCACGGCAGCTATTATATTTCCGGAATGGCGCTTTTTCCCGAGCACAGGGGGATGGGCATAGGGACGAAGTTTCTCGAAATCGCGGAGGAGAAAGCAGCCGAGTGCAATCTCCCCAAGATAAGCCTCATAGTCTTCGAAGAAAACGAAGGCGCCTTGAAACTATACAAGCGTCATGGATTTTACGAGATCATGCGTGAGCCGGTAGTGCCGCACCCGCTGATAAAGTATTCCGGCATGGCCCTCTTGATGGTAAAAGACGTTACGCCAGGCCGCGGGACTTTTCCTTCTTCGCCATCGTGATAAACGGCCCCGAGCCCTCTTTCTTGTCCTTGAAAAGCGCCAGCAAGACCTCGGCCTCGTGGAACGGCATCGTCAGGAACGAGAATTTCTGGAGTATCTGGATATCCGTTATGTTGTCAGGCGATATTCCGCTCTTCTCTTTTATGTAGCCGAGCAGTTTTTTCTTGGTAAGGCCGTCGCGCTTTCCGTGAGCGACATAGAGGCGGGTCGTACCCTTGTCGTCTATCTCGGCGGTGTCGCCGCCGCCGTTTTTCTTGTTGTCCCGGCCAAACGTGTGCTGCAGAAGCGAAGCCACGACCTCTTCGGGGTTCTTCTTTTTGAGGAGCTCTTTCGACAATTCGAGGTAATCGCCGTTACGCGCCTGGGTGCTTACAATCTTGTCGATTTCTTTCTTCGTGCGCTTACGCTCCTGGAGACCTGCGTCGGACTTAAGCGGGAGCTTGGCCTTCCTGATGTCCGTCTTGGCTTCTTTCGTTATGAATTTGAGCTTCCTGTACTCTTCCGGCGTTACGAACGTGACGGCGTTCCCCTCCTTGCCGGCCCTTCCGGTCCTTCCTATCCTGTGGATGTAGGCCTTCGGGTCCTGGGGCAGCGCGTAGTTAATGACGTGAGTAAGGTCGTGCACGTCGAGCCCCCTGGCCGCGACGTCCGTTGCAACGAGGATGTTCACGCGTTTCTTTCTGAACAGGTTGAGCATGCGCTCGCGCTGGACCTGGGACATATTCCCGTGAAGAGCGCCCGCGTCGTAGCCGCGGCGGCTGAGCTTGTTCGCGATTTTATCCGCGTCGTACTTGGTCCTGCAGAATACGAGGCCGTAGAAATCGTCTTCCATGTCGATGAGGCGGCAAAGGGCCTCGAATTTATCCGAGTGCTTTACCTCGAAGTAGATCTGATCCGTCAGGCTCACAGTGAGCTGCTCAGACTCGACCTTGAGCTCGTTGTATTCGCGCATGTAGTTCTTGGCTATGTCTACGATCTCGCGGGGCATCGTTGCCGAGAACAGCATGGTCCTCTTGTCTTCCGGAGTATGGCTCAGTATTTCTTTCACGTCGTCTATGAACCCCATGTTTAGCATCTCGTCCGCCTCGTCGAGGACGAAATAGGAGAGCTTCCCGAGCGATAGCTCGCCGCTCCAGATGTGGTCGAGCACCCTGCCGGGCGTCCCGACGATAATGTCGATGCCGTTCCGGAGGCTTCTTAATTGAAGGCTCATCGACTGCCCGCCGTATATGGGCACGATCGAGAGCTCCTTGTCGCCCTTGAGCGAGTTTATCTCCTCGGCGACCTGAATCGCGAGCTCCCTTGTAGGTGCGAGTATTATCGCCTGAACATGGCCCGCTCTTTGTGCGACAAGCTCGATCAGCGGCACCCCGAACGCCGCCGTCTTTCCCGTACCGGTCTGCGCCTGCGCCACGAGGTCTTTCGTGGTTCCGAGTATTTCCGGTATTGTCAGTTCCTGGATTGGAGTCGGGGCTTCAAACCCCTTCTTCTTGAGGGCGTTTATCATGCCCTCGGATAAGTTGAAATTATCAAACGATTTCATATAACCTTCCTCTGCGATTTACAATTCTCCCCTCAAGCAGTAAAAACTCAATCAAGTACCAACAATTTATGCGGAATCGTATGGATAGTGACTAAGTGTTTCTCTCTCAAGTTACAAAACTTACTTTAATTATACTTGAATTAAGGGGTTTTCGCCAGAGGGGGATTTCATAGGGAGAATAGAACATATTTAGGGAAAAAGACTTATGTCATCGTGTTCCCAAATATTTTGTCTAAGGACTCATCGACTTTCGCCCGCCTTGCTTCCAAGATATCTGCAATTTGCAAAGCATCGCATAGGGTCTTTATAGAAAAGAACCCACCAGCTTCACTTAATACGCTAACAAAAGGATGTTTATGCTTTAAATTTTTTGTAGAAATTACTATTTTCTCATCTTTTTCACATGTCTTCCAATACTCATATAATTTTCGTTTATTCGTCTGATACCCAGCCCAAGATATATGATGGCCATATTTATTTATAGTAAAACCAATCACATCTGAGAATTGACGATTTTCTTCTTTCTTATGCTTACCGTAAACGGTTGGTTTCTTAGATTTCTTTAATATCGATCTATCCTCTTTTGTTATTTCAAATTCATCGTAAGCTTCCTGCAGATATCGTGTATAATGCTCAAGATTAACTGGTTGACCTTTCTTAAGATTTATTAACTCACGTAATTCCGAAATTTTGTGTAAAATATAAAATCTTTCGACTAAATCCGGGCTAATTTCATGCAACAGGTTCATTACGTTATCGGTTATAGCGTTTTTTGAATAGCGCTTAATTAACTGTTCTTGAACCTTAGGTCTAGTTTCAGCTATAAAACGTGCAGTAAAATATTCTTGAAACGAGCGATGCGCAAACACTATGAATAAGCCATCTTCTATAAGTAAGCACACAGCTTGCAAGGCATCATTTAAAAAGCCTTCGCTATTAAAATCCATTTGCACCAATCCCTTCGTCGTATTCAGGTACTCCAAAGCCTCGATTTTAGAAAATTGAAAATCTCTTTCATCATAAGTCAGAAGACAAAATGCAGAAAAAACCGTAGAGAAGTCTTGAATATCCAATTTACAGCGTTTATTTCGTTGGAAACCTCCTTTTAATGCATCGTGTCTTTGAAATAATGCTTCATACGCTTGATTGTAAAATACATTTAATTTAGTTGGGATATCTGCGCTAAGCTCATAAGTTAGTAACATAATAGAAAGTAGTAGAGGATTAGACAAAAACGATCTATGTTTTTCAAATAACTCTTTGCGTAAATCTATTAAAAATTTATCTTTAAGCTCATTATCAAAAGGTAATTTTTCTACTAGCTCATATGCTTGATCTAATGATAAGGGTTCTATTGTAAAATTTGCAAAGCTCTCTAACGCCAAAACCTGATTTTCAGGGCGGGACGAAATTACCACCCAATTCTTATTATGAATACTAATAAACTTAGAAATCTCATTTATCAAATCCTTATGTTTTTCAACTGGTACCTCATCAAATCCATCTAACAATAAAACAAAATGTCCAGCGGCTAGCGCCTTATTGAGGTAGTCAGTTTCTAAATTTAAACCATAAGCATTTAAATTTTCTAATATAACCTCATTAAGGGCTAAATTGTTGTAATCAATTTGGCGAAGCTCAATAAAAATGGGGACTTTGATTTTAGAGAACAGGGCGTTAAGAAGGAGATGGCGCATGAACATCGATTTTCCACATCCTGCTGATCCAATAATTGTGGAAAACTGTGAAATTTTAACGATGTGTTGAAGTTCAGGGTTTTTAATCTGGTTACCTTTAATAGATATGTTTAAAGGAACATAAAATTGGTATAAAAATGATGGTTCCGATCTTATGAAAAACGATTTTGAATTGGAGTATCTTTTGAAAATATTGATCAGGTATTTTGAATATGTTCTAGTTAGACGTACCTTAACCGTATTGGTCGCATAGTTCATAATCCCTTTTGCAGCATCTACAAAATTATCGATATTCTGATTCACAAACTCAACTACAATTTTATTTACATCTATTTCGTTTGCCATATTAGCATCAAGAAGTAACATGAATCAATTAAATTATCAAGCATAGTATTGCCTGTCGGCGAAATGCTAACTTGACAAAAGACCATACTGGAATACAATTGAGAATCTTTCTCATTTAATATGGGGCGGTTACTTACTAATAAGGGGGCGGGTTACATAAACATATGAAAGATAAAACGTCTGCAAAGGGTAAGGACGGCATAAGGGATATTTTCCACGCCCGTAGGCTCAAGTGCACGCCGCAGAGGCTTTCGGTGTTCAGGGTGCTGGAACAGAGCGAAACCTACCTTTCAATCAATAGCATACACGCGAAAGTGAAGGAGCTCTTGCCGGGGACGGGGCTCGCGACCGTTTACAGGTCGCTCGAAACTCTTATAGGCCTCGGCCTCGTCGTGAAGGTGCACCTTGAAGACGGCTGTCACAGCTACGCCGTCGCCCCAGAGGGGCACAGGCACCCGATCGTCTGCACCGAGTGCAACAAGGTCATCGAGTTCGCCGAATGCCCGCTCGACAAGATATCGGAGAAGCTCTCGAAGGACACGGGAATACAGATACAGAACCACTTCCTTCAATTATTCGGCAAGTGCAGGGAATGCGGCGCATGAAAAGGGGATTTTGACATATGTCTCACATACACATACCGGACGGTGTTCTCCCGATCTGGATAGTCGCCGCGGGGTGGGTGGTCACAGCCCTACTTCTCGCGCTTTCCATCCGAAGGGCGAACTCCGGGGACGTTAAGAGGAAGCTTCCCCTTATAGGAATAGTGTCCGCGCTCATGATAGCGGGCATGACACTTGAAATAGTACCGATCGCGTATCACATAAATCTGAGCATAATCGCCGGAATACTTCTCGGCCCGGCGCTCGCTTTCATATCCGTTTTTATCGTGGACCTCATAATATCGATGTTCGGACACGGGGGTATTACGGTAGTCGGGCTGAATACGATGGTAATCGGCGCTGAGGCGGTGCTCGGCTATTACCTGTTCCAGCTTTTGAGGGCGGTCATGGCGGGGCGTGGAGTGGGATGGTCTTCGGCGCTCGCAGCGGTTTTGAGCCTCTTTCTGAGCACTTCGATAATGTTGGGGATAGTCTACGTTTCACACGTAAACCCTGCAGTGGCGCTTCACACGGAGGAGACGGTTCATGATGCGCACGAAGGCTCCGCCGTGCACATGGAAACTCACGGCAGTCTCGACTTCGGAAGGTTCGTAAAGACTATTTTTCTGCTTGCGCCGCTCGGATGGGCGCTCGAAGCCGCCGTCACGGGGCTCGTCGTATCGTATCTATACAGGGTGAGGCCGGACCTCGTGGCCCCGGAGAAGACCTAAGGAAATCGCATGGACGTTTCGGCAATAGATTATTACGCAAACCACGGCGGGAGCTTCCTCCACAGGGCGTCCGCGCCGTCGAAGCTGGTTTTCGCCGGGCTCGTCATAGCGTCCGTCGTCGTGACGGGGAATTTTTATTTCCTCCTCGGGGCGTATATAACCCTCGCGGCCCTCGTTTTCAGGACCGGGCTTCCGGCGTTTAAAGTCATTACGATCGCGGCTTACCCCGCGATATTCTCACTAATATTCGCCGCAGCCGGGTGGAACGGGAACTGGATCGGCGCAGGGGTGATAATCTTGAAGGCGCTCACCGCGGCACTTGCCTCGGTAATCGTAATCGTTACGACGCCGTACCCGGACGTGTTCGCTTCGCTCCGGCCGTTTTTGCCGAAGATAATAGCCGAGGGGCTTTTCCTTACGTATAGATCGCTCTTCTTGCTCTTAGACCTCCTCGACAATCTACTTAAGGCGCTCAGGGTGAGGGGAGGAATCTCGCGGGGGAAGATAGCGCGCAACGTCGTCAATTTTTCGTCCGGCATAGGGCTCCTGCTGGTGCGCGGGCTCGACATTTCGGAGAAATTTTACGGAGTCATGAGGGTCAGGGGTTATAACGGAAAACTATCCGGCGGATACGACAGGGCCGGGAGCCCGGCATGCGACGCAGGGGCGGTTTTGACAGGGGCAGCGATACTCGCGCTCGCGCTCGTGATGCGCTACGAGCCCGGCCTGGAATCGCTCGGGATATATTTCGTCTACGCCGCCGTGCTCGCTCTGGCCCTGTCGGCCGCGTGGGGCCTTTATCCTAAACGGGAGGCCGAAGCATGGAAGAAATCGTAAGGGTAAAAGACCTTTGCTTCAGGTACCCGGACGGCACCTCGCTCAGGTTCGAGGGTGAGGATTTTGCGGTCCGTAAGGGCGAGCGCGTGGTCATGCTCGGCCCGAACGGGAGCGGGAAGTCCACCCTGCTCTCGCTCTTGCTGGGGCTTCTCGGGGCCTCCGGCGGAGAGATAGATGTAATGGGCGTAGACCCCGGAAAGGATTACGAGAAGGTGCGGGAGAGGATCGGCGCGCTGCTCCAGAACCCGGACCTCCAGATAATAGCCCCGAAGGTGTGGGACGACGTATCGTTCTCGCCGAGGAATTACGGGTACGGAAAGGAAAAGACCGACGAGCTAGTCGGCGACGCGCTGAAACGGCTCGAGATCGAGCACCTTAAAGACAAGGTGCCGCATTATCTGAGCGGCGGCGAGAAGACGAAGGTCGCCCTCGCGGGGGCTCTCGTGACGAAGCCCGAGCTTTTGATACTGGACGAGCCGTTCGAGCACATCGACCCCATGTGCAGGACCGAGATGATAAGGCTCCTTAACACCGTCAACCATGAAAATGGAACCGCCATACTATTATCGACGCACAACATGAACACCGTACCCCTCATCGCCGACACGGTTTACCTGATGGCCGTCGGCGGGAGGATTGTCGCCAAGGGGACGCCGAAAGAGGTCTTTTCGATGACCGGAGCACTCGCCGAATGCCACATCGAGCCGCCGGTCCTCGGGGAGCTTTTCGCCGAGCTGAAAAAGCTCGGGATAGATCTCGACCCTTCGCTTACGGTTGAAGAGGCCGCTCTCACAATCGCGAATCATATGTTATCATCTGAGGACAAGGCCGGGCACGGATAATGGACGCATCCAGAGCAAACAGAAGGAGGGTAAACGCGTTTTTCGCGGCGGCGTTCGCCCTAGTCTTCGTATTATCCCTGAGCGTCCACAACCACGGCTTCGGCCCCGACAGCGGCGTACACATAACGAAATCCGCAGACCACCTGGGGCATTCCGTCGAGCAGTGCTCTGCGTGCAGGCTCCACGGAAACCTTGAGCTTCCCGAAAGGGACGCCCTTCCCGTCCTTATAGATTCACCAGTATTAATTTCTTTCAGCACAGACGTGCCTTTGGTCCCGGCGTCATTCCTGACGCTTTACAAATCGACGCGCTCACCTCCGCTCGCCTGAGCCGTTTCGGCTGAGGAATCAAACGGGCGAAAACTCGTAAACATCTCTATACAGAAGGCGCCGTTCCGCCCCATCGGGGACGGCCCTCCGTACATATGCTTACCGCGCGGGCGCATAGCGCCTGCACTCGCCCCCGTTCCAATGCCGGCACGGCACTCCGGAATTCATTCACAAAAAAATCTGGAGGTGAATAATGAGCGTAAGAAGGATTATCGCTGTGCTCGTGATTTCCCTGATTGTCTGCCAGGGGCTGCTTCACGGCGAGGCGTTCGCACAGGGCAATGAGGATATTCAGAAGGAGCTTAAAGAACTTAAGCAGATGATGGAGAAGATGCAGATGAGGATCGACGACCTCGAAGAAAAGAACAGTGCGCTCGAGCAGCAGGCGCGGGAGCGTGAAGAGGATGTCACGATAAAGGACGAGGACGTCGTCGTAAAAGAGGAGACGGTTACGGTGCCGGCCTCGACGTCACAGGGCGAGCCGCAGGGTTTTTTGAGCAAGGTCGTCCAGTCGCTGAACCCGGAAATAAGCGTCGTGGCCTTGATAACACCGACGTGGTATTCGCTTAACGATCCAATCGTTTTCGCGGAAAACGACCCGGAAAATACAGGCGTCAACATGCAGGAGATCGAGGTCGGATTTCAGAGCGTCGTCGATCCGTACTTCAGGTTCGATTCGTTTTTTTCGTTCAGAACGGAAGGCGTAGAATTGGAAGAGGCGTACGGCACGACGCTCTTCAGCATACCTCTTAACTCGCAGTTCAAGATCGGGCGCGCTAGGGCGAAATTCGGCAGGATCAACCAGATACACAGGCACGCTCAGAACTTTGTGACGCTGCCGATAGTCGTGGCGGAGTTTTTGGGAGAGCACCTTAACCCGACGAGCGTCGAGGCGAGCTTCCTCGTCCCCGTGCCGTGGTACCTCGAGCTGAGCGCATCCGGCGGAAGCCCCGACGTCGAGACGCCTACTTTCGGCAGGAGCCCCGACGCCAATAATCTCGGGAACCTCCTTTACATATTCCACATGGCCAACTTCTTCGACGTCGGTGAATCGCTCGGCGTGAGCCTCGGGGCTTCATTCGCCACGGGCAGCAACGCATCGGGGCCGGACGAGAGGTCGAACCTCTACGGCGTCGATTTCTTCGCCAAGTACAGGCCGCTTAAAGATAATCCCTACCAGGAAGTGTCGCTCCAGTCGGAGTTCATGTGGAGGCAGGCCGAAACACCGGAGGAGGAGCTCGAGGATTACGGTTTCTACGTCGAGGGTATGTACAGGTTCGCCAAGAGATGGAACACCGGGCTCAGGTTCGATTTCACGGATACGAACACACCCATACACGAAGAGGAAGACCATGACCACGAACACGAGGAAGAAGAGGAAGACGATCACGGGCACGACGACATCCTCGGGCTCATGGGCAGGGCGTACCGCATATCGCCCATGCTGACGTTCAACCCGTCGGAATTTTCGCGGGTAAGGCTCCAGTACGATTATCTGAACCAGAACTACGGGCCGAATCAGCACGCGATATTCCTTCAGTTCCAGTACGCGATAGGGGCGCACGGCGCGCACCCGTTTTAAATAACCGAGAAAAGGAGACGAACTATGAAAATGTATAAATCATTTCCCGGACTCGCGCTCTTCATAGCGGCGGCGATGGTGATGCTGCTCGCTGGCGGGAGCGCCGAGGCGAAGGTGAGGGTGGTCACGTCCACGCCGGATTTCGCGGCGATCGCGAAGGAGATAGGCGGGGACAAGGTAGACGTCGAGAGCCTCGCCAAGGGCTACCAGGACCCACACTTCGTGGACGCGAAGCCGATATATATAACGAAGCTCAACAGGGCCGACATCCTCGTCTATAACGGCCTCGATCTCGAGATCGGGTGGCTGCCGATACTGGTTACGGGCGCCCGGAATTCGAATATCGCCACGCTTAACTCCCCCGGGAACGTGGACGCTTCGAGATTCCTGACAACTGTTCTCGACCTGCCTACTGGCCCCGTGGACAGATCGATGGGGGACGTTCATCCGAGGGGGAACCCGCATTACATGCTCGACCCGCGAAACGGTATTTTGGTGGCGAAAGGCATCACGGGGAAACTCTCAGAGGTAGATCCCGAGAACGCCGAATACTACGAGGAGAATTACAGGAATTTCGAGAAACGGCTTGAGCTCAAAATAGCCGCATGGACGAAGGAGCTGGCCCCGTACAAGGGGACCAAGGTCGTATCCTACCACAAGAATCTCAACTACTTCACGAGGTGGGCGGGGTTCGAGGACGCGGGATACATTGAGCCCAAGCCCGGCATACCGCCGACGCCCTCTCACGTCGCGGCGCTCATAAAGAAGATGGAGGCAGAGGACGTTAAGCTCGTCCTCGCTTCGAACTACTATCCGCAGAAGACCCCGAGGATAATCTCCGAAAAGACGGGCGCGGTGTTTCTGTCTCTGCCGACGAGCGTCGGGGGAGAGGACGGGATAGATACGTATTTCGACCTCTTCGACGCGATCGTCGGGCAGATAACCTCCGCCCTTCAGGGGAAAGCCGGGGCGGCGGAAAACGGGAGCTCCATGCATAACGGATAGAACAACATTTGCGGCGGCCCCCCGTGGCTCTTACCTCCCCTGTCATGCCCGGGGGGCCGTCCGATTTAAGGTGAGAAATGAAGGAGCTTATAAAACTCAAGGACGTGACGATAGGGTACGACGGCAAGGCGATTCTGGGCCCCGTCGAGCTTTCCATCGAAAGGGGAGAGTTCGCCGGCATACTGGGCCCCAACGGCGGCGGGAAGTCTACTCTCCTTAAAACCATGCTCGGCCTCATCCCTCCCGTTTCGGGGAGGGTGGACGTGGAGCCGGGCATCGTTTTCGGATACGTCCCCCAGAACGAGCATTTCGACCCGCTCTTTCCGGTATCCGTCCAGGAAGTCGTCTCGATGGGGCGCTACGCGAGGGTGCCCGCCGGAAGCGGGCTTTCCATGTCGGACAGGGAATGCGTAAGCCGTTCGATGGAAAGGGCCGGCGTGAGCCGCCTCGCAAAGAGGACGTTCCGGTCGCTCTCGGGCGGCGAGAAGCAAAGGACACTTATCGCCCGCGCCGTCGCAGGCGAGCCGGACGCGCTCGTACTCGACGAGCCGACCGCCGCGGTGGACGTCAGGGGAGAGGCCGCGATAATGGAGCTCGTCGAGTCGATAAGGGAAGAGAGCGGCGCGGCCGTGATAATGGTGAGCCACTTCCTGAGAACAGCCGCGAAGTACGCAGGCCGGGTAATCCTCGTCGATGCGGATAAGGGCGTCTTCCGGGAAGGCCTGAAATCGGAGCTCATGACGAGCGGAATCCTCGCGGATTTCTTCGGGCTCAATTTCGAAAGCGGCCTCGGCCCGCAAACAACCCGGCCCGGGGGAGACGGCGCATGATAACGTTCGGAGAATTCCTCGGGAGCTATTTCCTCTGGCGTGACCCGATGATAGTTGGCGCGGCCGCCGGTGCTATATGCGGACTCCTCGGCGTTTACGTCGTTTTAAGGCGAATTATTTTTGTTAGCGCCGCGCTTACGCAGGTGTCGAGCTTCGGGGTCGCGCTTTCCTTTTACATAGAAGGGCTCGGCCTCGGGGCGCTTTCGGCGGCCGTGCACCCGTTCGCGCTGTCGATAGTGCTTACCGTGGCGGCGGCGGTATTCTTCGCGCTTAAGAAAGACTACTCCCGCGTAAGCCGCGAGGGGATCATCGGGTTCGGGTTTCTTATCGCCTCGGCCGCTGTCGTGATCCTGGGGGACCGCATAACGAAGGGCTCCCACGACATCGCGAGCATACTTTTCGGGAGCGCCGTCGTGGTGGACCCGGCGGACGTATACATCATTCCGGGGATCGCCGTGGCCGCTGGAGCAGTGCTGCTCTTCTACATGAAGGACTTCATATTCGTATCGTTCGACGAGAAATCGGCCAAGCTTTTCAAATATCCCGTCGGGGCGCTTAACGCGGGGCTCATGGTGATGATAGCCGTAGTCGCCGCCGCCGCGACGAGGGCGCTTGGGGCGCTGCCGGTTTTTGCATTCCTGGCCCTGCCACCGCTTGCCGCGCTTTATTTCACGGAAAGATTAAAGCTCGCATTCATACTCTCGGCGGCTATGGGCGTTCTGTCCGCCGTGCTCGGATACTTTTTTTCGTTCGTGCTGTCGTTACCCACGGGCGCATCGATGGCGATGTGCGCGTGTCTTTTTTTCATCGCGGGGCTCTTGTGGCGCGAGGTGCGTAAACGCGTCTGAGCCGTGGAGGCAAAATTGAAAAGAATAATTCTGAACAGAAAACGCGGCTGGGTTTTGACCACCGTTATCGCGGCGGTGATGCTCGCGGCCGGGTGCGGCGGCAAATACGAGGAGGCCGCGCGCACGCTCGATTTCCTCAAATACGAATATTTCACGTGCACAGCAGTGAGGGTTGAGAGCGGGGACAGCTTCTTCTGCGAGCCGCCCAACATGAACATGCTGAAGATACGGCTCGTGGGGGTAGACATACCCCCGGACGATGCGAACGGGGCGAAGAAGTTCTCGGAATCGATCCTCAGGAGGGGGACGCTCGTGCAGGTGGAGACGAGTGAGTCTGTGGACGAGGACGGCGGGCCTCTGAGCTATGTCTTTGTCCCCGGCGGAAAGATGCTTAACGCTCTACTCGTCGAGAACGGCTACGCCGAGCCCGTAGCGGGAGAGCTCGACGAAAAATACAAGAACATATTCGTCGATATTTCGGTCGAGGAGACGGAAGAAACCGGAGGCGGGGGGCAGAAGTCCCCGTGGATTAAGTAGGCGCGGCGCTATGCTGATACTTGAAATCGAAAATCTCAAGAAGAGCTACAGGTCACCCGACGGTGAGATCGTAGAGGTCATAGACGTCCCGACATTCGGCCTCGAAAGCGGGGAGCAGATAGCCCTCTCGGGAGAGAGCGGCTCGGGGAAGACCACGTTCCTTAACCTAGTCGCCGGGATACTCAGGCCCGACAGCGGGCGGATATTGCTCGACGGCGAGGATATGACGGCGCTTTCCGAGCCCGAGAGTGACAGACGCAGGGCGGACAGAATCGGCTACATATTCCAGACGTTCAACCTCCTCCAGGGCTATACGGCACTCGAAAACGTCCTCCTCGGAATGACGTTCGGGAAGGGGACGGACAGGGAATTCGCCCGAGGCCTCCTCGAACGGGTCGGGCTCGGGGACCGCGCCGGTTACAAGCCGGCCCAGCTTTCGGTCGGCCAGCAGCAGAGGGTCGCCCTGGCGCGGGCCCTGGCGAACAGGCCGGACCTCGTCCTCGCCGACGAGCCCACCGGGAACCTCGATGCGAGGACGGCCGGAATCGCGGCTTCGCTGATAAAGGAGATGTGCGCCGAAAACGGAGCGGCGCTCCTGCTCGTAAGCCACGACAGTAACATCCTCGGCGATTTCGGCGGCGTCAGGGATCTGGGCGAAATCAATCGTGCGCATCTTGGGGGTAAAGACAAATGAGCATGGAAAACACGGGCGGGATATTCCTCATCGCGAGGAAGAGCCTCGCGCAGCACAGGCTTTCGACCATAATTACAGTTCTGTCGGTGGCCCTGGCCGCGGGGCTGGTGATGGCCGTATTCAGCATCAGGGACCAGACGTACGACGCCTTCACCGGCGGCCCCACGGGGTTCGACGCCGTTCTAGGGGCTCGGGGGAGCCAGCTCCAGCTCGTCCTGAACACCGTATTTCACCTGGAGACGTCCCCCGGGAATATCCCCTGGGAGATGTACGACGCGATCAAGCGCGACCCGAACGTCGAGCTCGCTGTTCCGTACGCCGTCGGGGACAACTACCGTGGCTACAGGATAGTCGGCACGGAAAAGAGCCTGTTCGCCGACCTCGAATACAGGAAGGGGCACAAGTTCACCCTCGCCGGGGGGAAGCTCTTCGACCCCGAAAAACGGGAGGCAGTCGTCGGCAGCTACGTCGCCGACAAAACCGGCCTCGAGGTTGGCTCGAAATTCAATCCCTTCCACGGCCTCGTTTTCGACGAGAGGCAGAAGCACGCCGAGGAGTACACGGTTACAGGCGTTCTGGAGCCGACCAATTCCCCTTCTGACAGGGTGATATGGATACCTATAGACGAGTTCTACAGGATATCGGGGCATGTGCTGAGGGGCGGCGGCGGGACGTACGAGCCCCGGGCGGGGGAAGAGATACCCGACAAGTACAAGGAAGTGAGCGCCGTTATGCTGAAGCTCAAGAATCCGCAGGCGGGCTTCCTCCTCGACCAGACGATAAACCGCCAGGGGACGGCGGCCACGCTCGCATGGCCCATCGGGCGCGTGATGGCGGAGCTCTTCGGAAAGATCGGCTGGGTAAATAAAGTCCTTTCGCTGGTCGCGTACCTCGTGGTTCTGGTCGCCGCGGGGTCCATTCTGGCCAGTATCTACAACACGATGAACGAAAGGCGGCGTGAATTCGCGATACTAAGGGCTCTCGGCGCGAGGCGGAGGACCGTCTTCGCGGCGATAATACTGGAATCGGCATCGATCGCCGCGATCGGGGCGGCCCTCGGGTATGCGGTGTACGCTCTCATACTGCTGGGGGCCTCCGTGGTTATCAGGGCCGAGACGGGCGTAGTCCTCGACGTTCTGAGGCCAAGCCCGGTACTTCTCGCGGCGCCCCTGGCGATGATAGCGCTCGGCATTCTGGCCGGCATCATTCCGGCCCTAAAGGCGTACTCGACGGACGTCGCGTCCAACCTCGCCCCGCAGAGCTAGGGGGGCATGAATACACGGAGGGATGTCATGAAAACGTTACTGTGTTTGATCCTTATGACGGCAATAACAACGACTGCATGGGCCCATGGGGATTCCAATTCCGATGGGCATAATGACGGGCACGGACACGAGCATACCGCCCCCCACGGCGGGACGCTCATCGTGCTCGGCGACGAATTCGCGCATTTGGAGCTCGTGCTCGATCCGGAAGAGGGGACGCTCCGTGGATACGTCCTCGACGGCGAGGCCGAAAGTCCGGTCAGGATCGAGCAGAGAGAGATCGAGGTAACAATCACGGTTCCCGATACCGGCGGCGATGTACCTGCAAGCGAGCTTCCGCTCAGGCTGAGCGCCGTTTACAATATACTTACGGGAGAGAAAGAGGGGGACACGTCGGAGTTCGCCGTGCGGTCGGAGAGGCTTAAAGGCGTGAAGCAGTTTGGCGCTGTTATCACGACGATAACCGTAAAGGGCAGGGAGTTTCAGGAGGTGGGGTTCAGGTTCCCGGAGGGTAACGAATGACGACGGATAGTAGTTCCACGGATATGAAAAATGCGGGCAATGCCTCCGCGCCCAACCGCCCGAAACGCTTCGAGCGGAAGAGGCACGTTGTCAAAATACTCGTCGTGGCCAGCATACTCCTCTTCCCCGCGCTCGGGATTCATTACAGGCCCGACAGGAATTTCGACTATATGTCGGCCGGGGCCCTCGAAACCGAAGGCGGGGTCACTAAGGTCGATTTCGATTTCCTCGGCGGATTCGAGTACGAGAAGGATAACGTCGTCCCGGCCAAGGTGATGGAGCTCGACGGGAAGGACATAAAGGTAATAGGCTACATGCTGCCCGTCGATTTCGAATCGGGTGAGGTAAGGAGCTTCATGCTCTTAAACAACCAGATGGGATGCTGCTTCGGGGTAATGCCGAGGGTGAACGAGTTCGTCTATGTCGAAATGCCCGAGGGTAAGAGCACGAAGTTCATGACCGACATTCCACTCCGCGTAACCGGCAAGCTGAAGATAGGCGAAGGTAATCTCGTGGGCGGCCTTTACACAATGAAGGGAAAGGACGTGGAGGTTTTCAGGGACTATTGAATCCCTTCGAGCGGTATCGATTCGTCTACGAGGAGAACGGGGATGTCGTCCCTTACGGGGTACAGATACTTTCTGTCTCCCTTTCTAACGAGGCCGTCGTCGATGGGCTCAGTCACTTTTTGTTTCGACCTGCTTAGGAGCTCGCCCTTTTCGATCAAAGAGTTGATTTTACTGACGAGATCGGGCCCTGCAGGCTCCAGATCCTGCTTCGTTTCGGGGCAGACAATTACGGCTAAAAGAGCCTCGTCGAGCATTTTTTCCCTCCGTTAATCCCGGGCGTCAGATATAATTTTTATTGGTTGGGAGTACCTTATCCATTAGAATACATTAAGAAGACCAATTGCATAGGGGGGTACACAAGATGAGAAAGAACAGCCTGGTAAAAGCATATTTTGGAATTTTCGTACTGGCTCTGACGCTTGCCATGGGGTGCCGTCAGGGCGACGAGGGCGTCGTCGAAGAGGAGAGTGTAGTGGTCGAAGAAACGGCAACGACACCCGAGCCGGCGGTCGAGGAGCCTATTCCCGCGCCGTCGCCGACTCCCGGGCCGGAGGCCACGAGCACCGAGGGAGTGACGATAGAGGCGTGGGATAACTCGCCGCCATTTGAGGGGGCGAAGACCCGCATTTCGAACTTCGAGGACGGGAGCGTCCTCGATGACGCCAAGGTTTCGGTGATAGTTGACGTCGAGAATTACGAGCTAGGCGTGCAGACCGACACCCCTAGGGCCAAGGAGATAGCCAATTCCGCCCAGGGCCAGCACGCGCACATAATCCTCGACAACGACCCGTATCTCGCCGACTACAAGGCCGGCGAGCCGTTCGACATCGGTGTCCTGACAGAAGGGCCGCATACGCTCGTCGTTTTCCCGAGCCGGTCGTACCACGAGAGCGTGAAGTCGCCGGACGCCGCCGAGATACTGAACTTCTATGTCGGAAAGGAAGAAGGGGAATTCCTCCTCGACAAGTCGGCGCCGACCATAATCTACAGCAGGCCGAAGGGCGACTACAAGGGTAAGGACGCCGAGAAGATACTGCTCGATTTTTATACCAACAACGTCGAGCTCGGCCCTGACGGCTACAAGGCTAGGTACACGATAACCAACAAGGATTCGGGCGAGGAAGTCGGCACGATAACGCTTTCCGACTGGACGCCCGCATTCGTAGCCGGGCTGCCGACGGGTGAGTACGGCGTCAGGCTTCAGCTCCTGGACAAGGACGGGAACGTAGTGCCGGGGGCGTTCAACGACACCGAGCGGACGATTAACGTAGTTACGGAATAAAATATTAACACCGGATCCCGGCGGCGCCCGAACGCCGCCGGGGGCTCCTCTAAGAGGGTCGAAAACACCTCCCCGCCCACGAAACTGCATAACCAATCCGGTTCGGTATATTTGCACTCCCCGGGGTTTACAAATGCGTATATTGTGGGATACTTTACGGTTTCTATAGGAAATTGGGAGAATACTATGTCGCAAAAATGCATGGTTACAGGGAAAAAGCCGCTCGTCGGGAATAACGTATCCCACGCGAACAACAAGCTGAAGCGCCGCCAGAACCCGAACCTTCAGTGGAAGAGGATATTCGTCCCCGAGCTCGGAAGAAGCGTAAGGATCAGGATTACTACCCGCGCCTTAAGGACCATAAACAAAAAAGGTCTCCTTCCTTTCCTCAGGGATAACGGGCTTACAATAAAGGACCTCGGCTAAACCCCTTCTGAAAAATTACTGGAAATCCGGCCGGCCGTGATTATATTGTAAGATAAGATGTCAATCTTCGTAAAACGTATGGCACGTCCGCTTCTGTTCGGCGCCTTGGGTGTCGCCGCGGCGACGCTCAGGGATGAGAACAAGCTCAAGACGCTCGTCGGCTCGGCCGGCGACAAGCTTAATTCCGCGCACGCCGGCATAAAATCCGTTGGAAACGACGCACGCACCCTGAGAGACCTGGTAAGGGCCTGGATGAGAAGGGAATACCGGGATGTGCCTTGGTCTACGCTCCTTCTCACAGCCGGAGCGCTCGTTTACTTCGTAAATCCCCTGGACGCCATTCCGGACATAGTGCCCGCGACAGGCTTCATAGACGACGCCGGGGTAATAGGATTCGTACTCGCCTCCGTGAAGAACGACATAGAGAAGTTCAGAAAATGGCAGTCGGACTCTGCTGTAGTCGTCACCGGCGCGGAAGACCCCGCGCCCGAAATGACCGCCGGCCTGTAATTCACCCCTAGCCTTCCAGGTGCTCGTACTGTGTTTTGAGGTCCTGCACCACAACTGGGTCGGCAAGCGTCGTCGTATCCCCTATCACCGAGCCCTCGGCGATATTCCTCAAGAGCCGCCTCATGATCTTTCCGCTCCTCGTTTTCGGGAGCTCCGCCGTGAATATAATCTCGTCGGGCCTCGCTATCGCTCCAATCTTCCCGGCGACATGCGCCCTTAGCTTATCCGTGAGATCCTTACTCGACTTGACCTTGCTCTTGAGAGTTGTGAACGCGACTATGGCCTGCCCCTTGAGCTCGTCCGGCCTTCCTATGACTGCGGCCTCGGCTACCGACGGATGATCGACGAGTGCGCTCTCGACCTCCATCGTGCTTATTCTGTGCCCCGCGACGTTCATGACGTCGTCCACGCGGCCGAGGAGCCAGAAGTAGCCGTCCTTGTCCCTCTTGGCGCCGTCGCCGGTGAAATACATCCCCGGGAACCTGCTCCAGTACTGATCGACGTAGCGCTTCGGGTCGCCGTATATCGTCCGGAGCATCGCCGGCCACGGCTTCTTTAGGACCAGGTAGCCTGCACCTTCTTTTATGGACTTCCCCTTTTCATCGACGATGTCTACGTCGATGCCGGGGAACGGGAGCGTGGCCGAGCCCGGTTTAAGAGTGGTTATTCCGGGCAGAGGCGTTATGAGGATACAGCCAGTTTCCGTCTGCCACCACGTATCCACCACCGGGCACTTGCTGTTGCCGATGTGGAGGTAGTACCACATCCATGCCTCGGGGTTTATCGGCTCGCCGACGGAGCCCAGAAGGCGGAGAGAGCTGAGGTCGTGCTTGTTGGGATGCTCTTCGCCCCACTTCATGAACGACCTTATCGCCGTCGGGGCCGTGTAGAAAATCGTGACGCCGTACTTCTCGACGATGTCCCAGAATCTGTCTACGCCTGGGTAGTCGGGCGTGCCCTCGAACATCAGAGTTGTCGCGCCGTTGGCGAGCGGGCCGTAAATGATATAGCTGTGCCCTGTGACCCAGCCGATGTCGGCCGTGCACCAGTAGGTGTCCTCTTCCTTCAGGTCGAATACGAGCTTCGTCGTGGCGTAGACGCCGACGAGATATCCGCCCGTCGTGTGAACTATGCCCTTGGGCTTGCCCGTCGTGCCGCTCGTGTAGAGCATAAAGAGCATGTCCTCGCTGTCCATTTTTTCGGGCTCGCAGTAGGGCCCGGCCTTGGCCATGAGGTCGTGCCACCATAGATCCCTTCCCTTAGTCATCTTCGACCCGGCGGCAGTGCCGACCCTGTTCACGACGATTACCTTTTCTACAGTCGGCGCATCCTTGAGCGCATCGTCCGCATTTTTCTTGAGAGGGATGACCTTCCCGCGCCTGTAGCCGCCGTCGGAGGTTATCAGGATCTTCGCCTGAGAATCGTTAATCCTGTCCCGGAGGCTCTCGGAGCTGAACCCGCCGAAAACGATGCTGTGGGGCGCGCCTATCCTTGCGCATGCAAGCATGGCCACGGCCAGCTCGGGAATCATGGGGAGGTATATCGTCACCCTGTCGCCTTTTTTGACGCCGAGGGATTTCAAGACATTGGCGAACCTGTTGACCTCCCTGTAGAGCTCCCAGTAAGTGATTGTCCGGCTCTCGCCTGACTCGGCTTCCCAGATTATGGCGGCCTTGTTCTTCCGGGACGTCGTGACGTGCCTGTCGATGCAGTTGTAGGAAACGTTGAGCTTGCCGCCCAGGAACCATTTAGAATGCGGCGCCTTCCAGGTCGAAACCTTGTTCCACTTCTCGAACCAGTCGAGCTCCTTGGCGAAGCCCGCCCAGAATTTCTCGGGGTTCTTCGCAGCCCTTTTGTAAATGGCGGCGTTGTTGATGTTAGCGTTCTTGCTGAATTTCTTCCCGGGCGGGAATGTCCGTCCTTCTATGAGAAGGTCTTCTATCGTTTTCACGGCATCGGCCATTTGAGTCTCCTTTGTGGGAAAGGTCCTAGGTAAGACTATTTCAATACTAACAAAAGTCGCGTTTGAATTGAAGACTTTTAATGACGGACGGCGGGACGGCGCCGGGCGGCTCTAGCCCTTTACGCCCAGAGCGCCTACGATCTCCCTCCCGTCGAGGCGGGCGAAGTCGGGTGCGGCGTCGTATTTGAAGAATGCGGACGTTTCAGTTTCGAGTCCGGCGATTTCGAGCTCGCGCCGGACGAGGCCAGGGTCGAGGAAGTTCATGGCCAGCGGCTGGGTTTCGGGGTCGAGTCTCCCCTGTGGTATGAATTTTCGGACGTCTTCCGTCCAGCCCGGCCATTCGAGGCCGCTTGAGACATTCTTTTCGTAGACGGGTATGAGGTCCCTGAATATGCTCCTGTATACTGAATCGGTGACTATGAAAACCTTGCCGCCGGGCGTGAGCCACTCGGCGACCTTCCGGAGGCTTTCGCGTATCCTTTCGCCAGGGAAGAAGTGAAAGACGCGCGAGATGAGAATTCCGTCGATGGCGCCAGGCCGAATATCAAGCTCTTCCGGAAACTCCGCCTTTACAGCTTCGAGACCCGTAAGGCCGATTTCGGAAACCCTCGCTTTTATTATTTCGAGCTGCGGCCCGGATATTTCGTCGGCGATCACGCGAGCGCCCCTTTTAAGGACTTCGAGGACAATGTCTCCGTAGCCGGCGCCGATTTCGAGCACAAGCCCCTTCGTTCGGGCGGCGTGGTCGATGTAGGCCTTTGTAATCTCGTCCCTGTAAAGCCATATCCAGCCCTGGCCGTCGAGGGTCGGAACGAGCATCCCGTTCTCGATCGGCGCGGGCATTTTCGGAATATCTGCCATCGGCAAATTATAATATTAATTGCCTGTAGGGCCAAAGCCCGGAAGCTGCCCGGGGGGAATTATGCGGGATAGGGCGTTCTATGACCAGCCTAGTTCGTCCTGTCGAAAAAAGGCGGCGGGAGGAGCGGCGGCTTTTCTTTCTTCGAGGACTCGCGCTGAAATTCCATTTCGGAGACGAGTATGCTCGGCGCAATCGTGGACACCGGAACATACCCGGACTCCGCCCCGCAGAAGCCGTTGAATATGGCGTAATCGTCCCCAGTGGCAATTATCTTGTTTATGGTGACTAACGGGGTGCCGACTATCTCGATATCCCTGACCGGGGTTTCCTCACCGGTTTTCGGATCGACCTTGTAGAGAACGAGCGGCGTCCCCCGGAAGGCCTGGAAGTTATACGAAGACGTGTTCGTCTCCCCTCCCCTCATGCTTTTTATGAGAAGACCGAACGGTTTATTCTGCTTTTTGACCTCTTCGATGAGCATTTCTTTTAACTTCTCCCGCGGGTACTCGACCGAGGATTCGACTATAGTATTGCTCATGCGCGCCATCGGGGAAATGCCGTATGAGGCCCTACCGTGGCCGTTCGAGCTGTTAAACCCGTTTACAGGCGTCCGCGAAAGTAGAAAATTCCTGAGTACACCGTTCTCGACGAGGACGACCCTCTGGCCCGGAACGCCCTGGTCGTCGAAGGGATAATAACCCATTAGATGCGTGCCCTGAAAGCTGCTCATCGATGGGTCGTCGATGACCGTGAGGAATTCTGGGATTATCTTCTTTCCGACCTTTTCCTTAAAGGTCTGCCCCTCGTCGTCGTCGATCTGGCGCTCGCCTTCGAGCCTGTGCCCGAGGGCCTCGTGGAACACCACCCCGGCCGCCTCGGGCTCGAGCAGCGCGGGCACGGTCAACGGCTGAAGGGCCTTGGCCTCCCTCATCATGAGGGTTTCCTCGACCATCTCCCTGACCGTGTTTTCGAGCTCCTCCGGCGAAGGAATGTCCTTGGGCGAGACGTAGTAGAGGTTCCTGTAATTCTCCACTATCTTGCCGTCGTCCGCCCTGGCCGTAACCTGCGCGTCTATAGAGTAGAGTATCTCGTCCCTAATGTAGCGCGTGCCCTCGGTGTTAACGAAGTACACAGTCTCCTTCTGTGCGGTGACTGCGATATCGGCGTCGAGGATATCCTCGTACTCTTTATAAACTGCGGACACGTCCCTCGCTATCTTCTCCCACTTTTCCGGGTCGAACGGGAGAGTAAGCTCGGGGCCGTAAAAGACGTGGGCAGGCTCCTGCGTGAAGCTGCCGATCTCTTCGTCCGTTACTTCCTGCACGTGACCCGCCTTTTTGTTGAGGTACTGAGTGAGGGCGTCCTTGTATGCGTAATCCGTAACCTGCCAGAGCACGGTCCTGATGGCGTCGGGGTCGTCGTCTATCGGCACCGAGGACGAGCCGCTGAACGGCAGCCCGCCGCCAGAGCGCCCCTTTATGGAATTATCGAACTCGTAGTCCCCGACGCGGACGTCCACGAACAGGCGGCGTATCCTGTTTTTGGTTGATGATACGACGGCGCCGTACTTGGCCTCTATCTCGTAAAAGTTGTTGTCCTTGATCTGGTAGCTGATGAAGTAGGGATCCTCGTAGCCTTCGAGCCTGAGCTTCCCCATCGAGCGTGTGAGCTCGTCGCTCATGGCGTCGAGCACCAGGGCGTCGCTCCTTTTTGTGTCCTCTTTCGACGGAGACGGCAAGGCCGAAGCCTGAGCGAAAAAACTGAAAACTGCGAGAACGATTATCAGCGGCGTTAAACCAAGTGGGGCGAGTCGTGAATTCATAAGTGTTAAAGATTACTCTCGGGCGCAGCTATGTAAAGCGGGCCCGGCAACCTAACCTTTATAGAGATAGAGAAAGGCTATGAGCACGGCGAGGACCAGCCTGTAGATGACGAAGACGGTGTAGCTGGCGCGCCTTACGAATCCGAGGAGGAACTTTATCGCCAGGAACGCGAACACGGCCGAGGCCAGAAAGCCGGCTATGAACGGCGTGCTGGTTATAGAGGCGGGTTCGAGGTGCCTCATTTCGAAAACCCCTGCGCCTGCTATGAGCGGCGCCGCCATAAGGAACGAGAACTTGGCCGCCTCGTCGCGCCTGAATCCCCTCATCATCGCGCCGGTAATCGTGACGCCCGAGCGGGATACGCCCGGTATTATCGCGAGCGCCTGCGAAAGGCCTATGATCAGGCAGTCGGCGATGTTCATGTCAGTAACGGATTTTCTCTTTTTAGAAAACCTGTCGGAGAGATAAAGAAGGATCGCGAAAAAAGAAAGGAAGAAAGCTATCGAGAGCGGGTTTCGGAGTATGCCCGCCGCCTGCTCCTCGAATATGAGCCCGGCCAGCGCCCCGGGCACCGTCGCGATTATGAGATAGACGCCGATTCTTCCATTCGGGCGGCCCTCGAAGCTGCCCTTGAATACGCTCTTTACGAACTCGTCGATAATCAGGACCCAGTCGCGCCAGAAGAAGAAGATTATCGCGACCAGGCTGCCCACGTGGAGCGCGACGTTGAACGGGAGGCCCTGATCCTGCCACGAGAGAAACCACGGGACGAGTACGAGATGCGCAGTGCTGCTTATCGGAAGGAATTCCGTTATGCCCTGCACCGCCCCAAGGATTATCGACTGTATGAGGTCCAAATTAATTCATTCCCTTACTGTGTATCCTTTGCGGTGCGAGTATTTCCCTTAGAAATGAGCCGGTGCTCGACGTTCTGTTCGCGGCGACGTCTTCGGGCGTCCCCTCGGCCACGACGTAACCGCCGGCCTCGCCGCCCTCGGGGCCCATGTCTATGATGTGGTCGGCGGACTTTATTACGTCGAGATTATGCTCTATGACTATCACAGTGTTTCCCATGTCCGTCAGCCTCTGAAGAACGTCGATGAGCTTTCTGACGTCGTCGAAGTGAAGGCCTATCGTCGGCTCGTCCAGGATGTACAGGGTTTTTCCGGTGGCGCGCCGCGACAGCTCGCGTGAGAGCTTTATGCGCTGCGCCTCGCCGCCCGAGAGCGTAGTCGCCGGCTGGCCGAGCCTTATGTATTCGAGGCCGACCGCTTCGAGCACGTCGAGCTTCGATTTAATGTGCGGAACGTTCTTGAAAAATTCAGCCGCCTCGCTGACGGTCATGTCCAGAACCTCCGCGATGTTTTTACCATTATACTTAACTTCGAGTGTTTCGGAATTATATCTGTTCCCGCCGCACCTTTCGCAGGTCACGTAGACATCGGGCAGGAAGTGCATCTCGATTTTGACGACGCCGTGGCCGAGGCAAACGGGACACCGACCTTCCTTGACGTTGAAGCTGAACCGCCCGGGCTTGTATCCCTTGATGTTCGCCTGCGGAAGCATAGCGAAGAGGTCCCTTATTGGCGTGAATATTCCTGTATAGGTTGCGGGGTTCGAACGCGGGGTCCGTCCTATGGGCGTCTGCTCGACGTTGACGACTTTGTCTATACCGTCGTCGCCGGAGAGTTTGTCGTGTCTGCCGACGTTTTCCTTACTCCTGTAGAGCTTCTTTCCGAGGGCGTTGTAAAGGGTGTCGATGACGAGCGTGCTTTTGCCCGAGCCCGATACCCCCGTGACGCACGTGAAAACGCCGAGCGGAAAAGAGACGTCGATGTTTTTGAGGTTGTGCTCCGAAGCGCCTTCGATTTTTATATGCCCCTTCGGCAGCCTCCGTATCGCCGGGACGGGGATCGCAATGTCTCCTGAAAGATAGCCGCCCGTGAGCGAGTCGCTCTTTTTTATAATGTCGTCTACGCCACCCTCGGCCACTATCCAGCCGCCCTTCTCGCCCGCCCCTGGCCCGATATCCACTATGAAGTCGGCGCTCCTTATCGTCTCCTCGTCATGCTCGACGACGATGACGGTATTCCCAATGTCGCGGAGGGATTTGAGCGTGTCGATGAGCCGCCTGTTGTCCCTCGGATGGAGCCCTATCGTCGGCTCGTCGAGGACGTAGGTAATGCCCGTGAGCTTGGAGCCCACCTGCGTTGCGAGCCTTATCCTCTGGGCCTCGCCGCCCGAGAGCGACGGCGCCGTGCGGTCGAGCGCCAGGTATCCGAGCCCAACCTCTGTCAGGAACGTGAGGCGCGAGACGATCTCTGTGACCACCCTTTCTCCTATCGTTTTTTCGCGCGGCGTGAGGCTCAATTTGTCAATAGATTCAAGCGCTTTTAACGCCGACATCGATGCCACGTCGTATATGGATTTGCCATCTATGAGCACAGAAAGGGCCTCTTTCCTGAGGCGGGCGCCGTTACAGACAGGGCAGACTGTTGTCCTCATGAACTGCCCCAGCTTTTCCCTGACCGGGTGGGAATCGGTTTCGGTGTACCACTCTGTAATTATCGCCGCGACGCCGCTGTATCCGTCACGGTGCTTTATAACCCTGCCGCCCCTTTCCCTCTTGTATACAATGTCTTCGCCGCCCGAGCCGCTTACGATGATTTTTTTCGCCTTCGCCGGGAGCTTTTTGAACGGGACTGTCATATCGATGGCGTAGTGCGCGGCGACGTTTTCGAGAATGTTTTTAAAGTAGTTGGAGCCGCTCCAGGGTATGATCGCGCCCTCTTCCAGCGAAAGCTCCTCGTCGATGAAGAGCTCGGGGTCGCAAAACCACGTCTCGCCCATACCCTGGCATTCCGGACACGAGCCGTAGGGGCTGTTGAATGAAAAGAGGCGTGGGGAAATCTCCGGATAACTCATCCCGCACTGGGGGCAGGCGAACTTGTCGCTGAGCGTCATGCCGTCGCCCGATGCGGTTTCGACCCTTGCCACTCCGCCAGAGCGCCTTAGCGCGAGCCTGAGCGAATCGGCGATTCTTTCTGTGCGCTCTCCCGCGCGAAGGGCAATCACGTCTACCAGCAGCTCAATCGTATGTTTCTTCTGGCGCTCGATCTTTATCTCTTCGTCGAGGTCCCTTACCTCGCCGTCTATACGAACCCTCAAAAACCCTTCGCGCCTGAGGTCGTCGAGCTCCTTTTTGTACTCGCCCTTCCTGCCCCGTATGATCGGGGAGTATATGTAGACCCTTTCCCCGTCGCCGAGGCCCGAGACGCGCTCTATCATCCTGTCGAGGCTCTGCGCCGTTATCTCAATCCCGCAGTCGGGGCAGTGCGGCTTGCCGAGCCGTGCGTAGAGGAGCCGGAGGAAGTCGTATATTTCGGTTATCGTGCCGACGGTAGAGCGCGGGTTCCGCTGGAACGTCTTCTGATCGACCGAGACAGAAGGCGAAAGCCCTTCGATGGAATCGACGTCCGGCTTGTCTATCTTGTCAACGAACTGCCTCGCGTACGCCGAGAGGGATTCCATGTACCTTCTCTGGCCCTCGGCGAACAGCGTATCAAAGGCGAGTGAAGATTTCCCCGAGCCGCTTACACCGGTTATGACAACGAGCTTTCTTCTTGGGAGGCTGAGGGAAATATCCTTAAGGTTATGCTCCCTCGCGCCGGTAATCTTGATGGATTTCAAGGTGGAATATAAGTTTACCAGCTATTTGGATTTACCGAACAAGCTTTCGCAACCGGCTGCAATCACTCACATTCCGGGACGCACGAGACCCCTTCCGCCGCTATGCGAACGATTTAATATCGTCCACCGTCTTTTTGTCGAGCTTCTGGAGGACGGCGTTTACGAGCTTTACGGTGTTGTCGAAATCGTCCCTGTGGATTATGGAATTGTGGCTGTGTATGTGGCGGGTCGGGACGCCGAGCACCACGGTCGGTACGCCGTGCTTGTGGAGGTGGATCACGGAGCCGTCCGTAGCCCCGCCCTCCATAGTAGTGAACTGAAGTGGTATCTTCGATTTTTTGGCCGTGTCGATGACGAGGTCCCTCAGCTTAAGGTTCGGTATCATGCGGGCGTCGTAAAGGAGAAGCGACGGGCCGCCGGTGAGCTTCGTCGAAGACTCGTCGGGTTTTATTCCGGGCACATCGCCGGCGATGTCCGATTCGAGGATTATGGCCACGTCCGGATGTACCATCTCGACGCTGGTAGATGCGCCGCGGACCCCGACCTCTTCCTGCACGGTCGCGACGCCGTAGATCGTGTTCGGATGCTTGCCTGCCGGGATGGATTGCATCGCGGACAGCATTACAGCGCAGCCGACCCTGTCGTCAAACGCCTTCGACATGTAGGTCTTCGGATTGGCGAGGATGGTGAATTCGCTCACCGGGACTATCGGGTCCCCCACCCTTACGCCGGCCTTCTCGACGTCGCCCTCGGACGATGCGCCTATGTCTATGTACATGTTCTTACGCTGAACGAGCTTCCCGCGCTCGTCGGGGGAGAGAAGATGGGGCGGCTTCGCGCCTATGACGCCGACTACCTCGCCCTTACGGGTGATTATCGACACCCTCTGCCCCAGGAGGACGTGGTCCCACCATCCGCCGAGGGTCGTGAACCTTATGAACCCGTCCGATGCGATGTGCTTCACCATGAAGCCTATTTCGTCCATATGCCCCGCGAGCATTATCCTGGGGTAAGGGGACTTCCCGGGTTTCTCGCAGATGAGGCTCCCCATATTGTCCTGGCTTATCTTGCCCAGGGCTTTTAAATGCCCACGCATAATCCCGCGTATTTCGGTTTCGTATCCGGGTATGCCGCTCGCTTCGGTTAGTTCCTTAAGCATCTTCTCGGTCTTGTTCATGCGTATAGCTCCCTCTCGTTTATAATCTGGATCAGGAATTTTCCTGAAGGCGCCTCCGGCAGGGAGGAGTTAAGAAGTATCACTGCTTCACCGAAGTTTTGTCAACAAAAAGCCGGTTTTCCGCCGGTGGAAAATTTGCCGAAAGGATGCATTATGGAGGCTTGCAAAAGCCCCGTCTCGAAGTAGACTAGCACCAGACTCCCATGATAGAGTACGACAAGGGGATTCACCTCAAGGGCACGGACCTCTGGTTCGATTCGGGAAGGAAGAGAGAGCTGTCCTTCGTATCGAGCGCCGCCGTCGAGGGCCCCTTTAATTCCGAGAAAATCATAGCTACGCCCGAGACCGTAAGGCTCCTGGAAGGCAGGATTAAAAACCCCGCCGCGCTCGCCTGCCCGTACGGGAGGCCGTTCTCGCTAGGCAGCGTTCGCGTCGAGCTGATACCCGCGGGGTCCATGCTGGGCTCGGCGCAGATATGCGTCGAGAAGGACGGGGGAGCTATTATCTACACCGGGGACATATGTCTCGGGAGTCTGAGGACGGCAAAACCCGCGCAGGTGAGGGAGTGCGACGTGCTCGTTTTGAAATGCACATACGCCGCACCCGTGTATTCGTTCCCGCCCTCCGGACAAGTCGTGAGTGACATAGTGGAATTCGTGCGCGCCGCGATATCGGCGGGCGACGTGCCGGTGCTGATTGCGGAGCCTACGGGTAAGGCCCCCGAGCTCGCGAAGATATTATCGGACGAGGGGTTTACTCTCTCTCTTCAAAAGCCCATATACGAGACGGTGAAAATATACGGGGAGCTCGGCGTGGAAATCCTGAATTACGAGGCATTCAGGCCGGGCCGGGCCGAGGGAAAGGCGGTTATATTTTCACCCGGGAAAGGAGCGGCGGCGGGTCTCGAAAAGCTCCCTCGAAAAAGAGTGGCCGTGATCACGGAATTCTCAGCGAACGAGAAGACGGATTTAATGAAGGCGCACGGGGCGGACGAGGCGTTTTCGTTCTCCACGCGGGCGGGAGTCGGCGATCTCGTGCGGTTTGTCGAGCTCGTCAGGCCGGAGAAGGTTTACCTCGCATACGGACACGCCCACGAATTCGCGCAGGCGCTCAGGAAAAAGGGATTCGACGCTGCGGCGCTCCACAAGCCGGCGCAGCTGAAGCTATTATAGGAGGCAGAGATGGCCGTCGTTACAAAAACCATAAAACTCACGACTCAGGGAAACACGGACGTCGTCGATATTACGGGCGAGGTCGAAAGATGCGTCGCAGAGTCCGGCGTATCCTCGGGCATAGCCGCCGTATTCGTCCCGGGCTCGACAGCGGGCGTCACGACTATAGAGTACGAAGGCGGTGCGTTGAGGGACCTCCGTGAGGCCTGGGGACGGTTAGCGCCACGGGATATCCACTACCACCACAACGCGAGGTGGGGCGACGGAAACGGACACTCGCACGTAAGGGCCGCCATTCAGGGCGCGTCGCTCACTGTACCGTTCGTTTCCTCGGAGCTTCTGCTCGGGACGTGGCAGCAGATAGTGCTCGTGGACTTCGACAACAGGTCGCGGTCGAGAGAGATAATCGTCCAGATAGTCGGCCAATAGAAAAGGAGACGGCTTTCTGGGCCGCCTCCCGCCTTTTGGGTTCTTAAACGAACTTTACAGAAAAATGCTGGGGTTTATATCTTACGTTGAGGTTTACGATGAGCGGGGTCATCGCCTCGATCATCGCGGAGACTTCGAGCCCGCCTGCGTCTAAAACCCTCAGCTTCGGCATTTCTTCCGTGAGCTTCTTCACGACTTCCTTGGCCGCATCGTCGTCGCCGCAGATTACGACGTCGTAGTCGAGCTCGTGGTCTATTTCGCTGAGCTCCTTGGCCGGAAGGTTGTGGTATGCCGAAACGAGCTTCGCGGTTTCCGGGAGAGCTTCCCTGATTTCCAGCGCCGAAGACCCCTGCGCAGGGGGGTTGAAGAGGAAGGTCTTCCCCTCGCGCTTCATGGACACTACCGGGGTTACGACAATCTGGTCGGTTATGCTGTCCTTTACCTGCGAAATGGTCGCAGCCGCGTATTCGGGAGGGATGCTTATAATGATTACTTCGGCCTCCTTAGCGGCCTCGGCGTTCGCCATGCCGTGGATCGTGGAATCGATTCCGAGCTCTTTTAGCTTTGCCTGATATTCGTCCGCTATGCCCTTTGCCTTCTCGTCGCTCCTTGAGCCGATGAAGATTTCATGCCCCACCTTGGACCATCTGAGGACGAGCCCCTCGGCTATGTCGCCTGTACCGCCTAAAAGTGCAATTTTCATGTGATTTTTCCCCCTGAAGTTAGTTGAATCTATTTTAACAAAGTAGCCGTGCGAGTAAAGGGACTCCATCCGGAGGGGAATTTAGGGCAAATAGGGGTTTTTCACCTGGCCCGGGATACGCGGCAGGCGGCAATATCAGAACTTTGTCTTAAAGTAAAGGAAGAACGAGAAGCTCTCTCCGTTGAAGAAGCGGTCCTCGTTGTCGAGTATATTGTCGGGAATCGCGACGAACGGCACAACGCCGCCGTAGAATATGGTTTGCCTCGCTGTAATGCTGTCGAAAGGATTCGCGTCCTCGAAAAAAGAGACCTGGTGTCCTGGAAGAATGGGCTCGTCTCCGGGTACAGCGCCGCCGGACGGCGTATTCATGCCAAGCGACGAAATCAGGGTCTTGCCGTAAGGCTTACAGACATTGAGCTTATTGTCGTAGAGTATGTCCAAATCCTTCGGGGCAACTTCGTACTTGTCCGGCGAGGGATCGAGGGTAGCCGCGATTTCGCTGCCGTCTATGAAGGTATAGTTATAACAATAGGCTTTCGGGCCCAATTCGTAGGTGATTTCCGGATTTTCCTGCTCGTATTCAAGCGCTATGGATTCCGCTTCCGTCCCTGCGAAAAACATCGATACCAATAACAATAAAATTAATCTCACCCGGCTTACCTCAGTCTTATTATTGTTGCCGCCCATCGCCGGCAACCGCAACTCTCCCTGTTTATTAATATATATATACGAACTCCCATTTTCAATAGATGAAATTTCGGTAAAAAGGATTCATGAAGGGGCCGCGGCGGCTACCTGTTCCGGGCAAGGAAATCCGCCAAAACGGTGTTGAACCGCTCAGCGTTTTCCTGCATGACGAAGTGTCCGGCGCCCTCGATAACGTGAAGCTCGGAGCCCGCTATCTTTTCATGGAGGTATTCGGAGTATTTCACTGGCGCGAGGATATCGTTTGAGCCCGCGATTATGCAGGAAGGGACCTTTACTTCGTGTACGCGCTCCATGAAGTCGAACTCGTTACATGCAGAGAGGTCGTGATAGCAAACCTCGGCGGAAGTGGCGAGGAGCCCGTTTTTGAATTCCTCCTTGAGCTCTTCGGAAGATGCTTCGGCGAAGGCCCTCGACGGAGATACGTCGCAGAAAAGGGGATAGTTGTTCTTGACTACCTTGAGCGTCTCACCGGCTACGCGGAGACGGGCCCCCGTCCCGACCAGGACGAGCGCCTTTACCTTCTCGGGATAATCGAGCGCAAAGTTGAGCGCTACGCCGCCACCCATCGAATGACCGGCAAGGATGAGCTCGCCGAGGCCGAGGGCATCCGCGAAGTCTTTTATAAAATCCTCGTATTCCTCTATGGAGCGGAACCCGCTCCCACCGGAGCCGCCCCTTCCCGGAAGGTCCGGTATTACGTAATTAACCCCGGCTTCATCGAGGAGCCCCGTCTGGAATCTCCACGTGGCGAGCCGCTGCCCCGCGCCGTGTATGAGGAGAAAGGCAGGGCGCGACGGGTCGATTTCCTCGCTTCCGACGTAGTTGATTGTGGTTCCGTTGACGTTTATCTCAGGCATGGTTTTTCGAAGTGTGGTTTATGCTTTATTTAGCGATCCTCTCCAGAAAATTATTATAAGTCTCGATCGTGAGTCCCGCCACACGGAGGGTTTTCTGACGCGACGTCCGCCCGCGTATGATCTCGATGGCCGACTTCGGCACGCCGAGCGCGTCGGATATGATCTCGGTGAGCTGCTCGTTGGCCTTGCCGTCTACCGGCGGGGCCGAAATCTTGACCTTGAGCCTCCCCTCCTGGACCCCGTCTATACCGCCCCGTGAAGATCTCGGCTTTACAAGAACGTCTATGGTAATGGGGTCGTCGCTCATCTCCGCTATAGGCCCTTTGCTATCTGCATCAGTGATTGAACGAGAAACTGTCTCAGAAATACTATTGCCACCAGTACTAGAATAGGCGATAAGTCCAGAGTGCCGCCGATGGGGGGAATTATTCTTCGCGCGTATCTGAGGACGGGCTCCGTGGCCATATAAAGGAAATTGACTATCGGGTTATAGGGATTCGGACTGACCCACGAGATTATTGCGCGTGCGACTATTATCCACATATAGACGTTAAGCAGCAGATCCAGAACCGTCGCTAATGCAGAAACCAGATTACCAAGAACGCTCAATTATTTATCCTCCTTTGAAAGCTGCCTCGAACGTTTGGCGGCCGCTTCGACTGCGGATATGACGTTCGCACGGAAGCCCCCGGCTTCGAGCTTGTGTATGCCTTCGATGGTGGTGCCTCCGGGAGAGGACACCTTATCTTTCAGAACGGCCGGGTGGGACATCTCTTCTATTATCATCTTCGCCGTGCCGTACACAGTCTGCGCGGCGAGGCCGAGCGCGACCTGGCGCGGGAGGCCCATTTTCACGCCGCCGTCCGAGAGCGCCTCGACGAACATGGAAACGAACGCGGGGCCGCTGCCGCTAAGGCCCGTGACGGCGTCGAGGAGCTTTTCGTCCTCTACTATGTCGGCCGTGCCGACGGATTCGAATATCTTACGCACCCGTTCCTTTTCTTCGTCTCCGAGCCCCGGGGCGCAGTAGAGCACCGACGCGCCCGACAGAACGAGCGCCGGGATGTTCGGCATGACGCGTACTATCTTCGCCTTCTTTTTGAGGGCGGCGGCGATGGATGCTGTAGTTACGCCGGCTGCTATGGATACGAGGATTTTTTTTGCCGTAATTTTTGGTTTTATTTCGAGCAGTGCTTTTTTGATCGTATTCGGTTTTACGGAAAGGATTACTACGTCCGACCCGGACGCGGCCTCTTTGTTGTCGCCGGTGACGGCGACGCCGTACGCCGACTTCAGATAAGCGCGCCTCTTATCGACGGGCTCGCTTACCGTTATATCGCCCTTTTTCACGGCCCCCGACGCGATAAGCCCTTTTATAAGGGCCTCGGCCATGTTCCCGCCGCCTATGAATCCGATTTTACCCATATCGTTCCTCTGCCGTCTGTATATTATGCCCTGCTTCCGAATATTGCGGAGCCTATTCTTACAATCGTCGCCCCTTCCTCTATAGCGGCTTCGAAATCACCGCTCATGCCCATCGATAGCTCCTTCAGGCCGGGATACTTCGAAGAAAGGGCGTCTCTCAAATCCCTCAGCTTGGCGAAATAAGGCCTTGCGCTCTCCTGATCGTCGAAATAGGGAGGCATGGTCATGAGCCCCCTCACGTCGAGGCCCGGCATTTCGGAGAGCCCGTCCAAAAAAGCGCCCAGGGCCTCGGGCTCGACCCCGCCCTTGCTCTCGCCGCCGGTGTTGACCTCGACGAGGACCGGCATCTTCGCCCCGTCCGCGCGCGCCCTGCGGTCGATCTCGCCCGCGGCGGACACGGTATCGAGCGAGTGGATCATCGCGACGCTCCCGACCAGGTATTTGACCTTGTTCCTCTGGAGGCGGCCTATGAAATGCCATTCGACGTCGTCGTTGACCGTATTGCTTATTATCTCCTGCTTGAGCCGGAGCTCCTGCGCATAATTTTCCCCGAAAGTCAGGAGCCCGTATCGGGCAGCCCGGGTAATGATCTCGGGCTCGACTTGCTTCGTTACTGCAACGAGCTTTACGTCCCCGGCTCGTCTGCCGGACCTTACAGCCGCCGCCTCTATGCGCTTTCTGATTTCGTCTATGCGGGCTTCAAGATTCATCTGTGCCAAAGAGCCGGACCGCTCCGAGCCTGGTGAAGGCCCTTAAAACCTCCGGCACCGGGAGACCGACGACATTCGTGTATGACCCCGTAATCCCCTCGACCATGAATGCCCCGATGCCCTGAATGCCGTATGCACCGGCCTTGTCCATGGGCTCTCCGGTCTTAATGTAACCTTCTATGTCCGAAGCCGCAAGCCGGCTCACGCGGACGGAAGTGCGTACGATTTCGGCGTGGAGGAGCTCTTCACGGGGCCTTACGATCGAGAATGCCGTGAGGACATAGTGCTCATTTCCGGAGAGTAGGCCGAGCATCCGGACGGCGTCATCTTCGTCCACGGGCTTTCCGAGAACGGTGTCATCGACTACCACTATCGTATCCGCGCCTAGGACGAGGCTATCGCCGTCGAGACCGCGCGAAACGGACGCCGCCTTCTCGAAGGCGACCCGCGAGGCGAACTCGCCGGGGGATTCATCCCCGAGCATAATCTCGTCGGCCGAGGGGTTTATCACTTCGATCGTTAGACCGACCGATTCTAGGAGCTCCTTTCTTCTGGGTGAGGAGGATGCGAGGATAAGTCTCTGTGACATAACGGTAAAGTAATCCCCGGCGCAGGGCGAATGTGCGCAATCCGGAAAGGAAGAGCTTAACCCCGGGCCGCTTCTAGTAGTAGTTCAACTCGCTGTCTATCCAGTATTTTTCGGCCCCGACGTTGGTCCTGAGAGCGATGCCCTGCTTCGTGAGCTGGTATATGACGATGTCCGACTGGAACGGAACCTCGCCGCTCGCGGCCGCGCCCTCCGTTCTCGATTTAAGAACCGCGTCCCCCTGGACGCCGAAGTCCCACCCGCTGCTGATGAACTGCCTCATGACGGCCGGATTGTTGAAGATTATCACTTCCCTGAAGTCCGTGACCGCAACGCCGAGCCCGACGCCGCCTTCCGCCATCTTCATGTAAGTAGTCTTGCCGTTCGCATTATCTACGATTACGCCGTACCCGCTCCCCGAGCCCAGAACCAGCAGCTGTGTGTTTATGTTGCTGAATACTCCGTATCCGGCGGCATTCTTTACCATGTCCCTCGTAAAGGGCTTTGCGGCGTAGAGGTCTTCGAGCGTCCTGTCCTTCATCCTGAGGACGAAGTCTCTTTTTTGCTGCGGAGTTTCACCCTTGGGCCTTGCGCAGGCGGACATAAACGTAGCCAGAATAACGACCGACACTACCATTAGACATACTCTCATATCTTCACCCCTGTCGAATTTATTTAATGTATCTACCGGCTCGTCCGGGCCCGCGGTTTCCTCCAAACACCCCGCTTCCCAAGCGATTCGCATGATAATCGAGTCTATTATATCATGTCCTCTGGCTTTAATAGAGAAAGATACTTATAATCTCCCAATCCAGAGGAGAGGCGGCCCCGGAGAGGGCCCCGTCACCGTGAAAAACACAAGCAGTCTCGTCCTCCACACTACGTTGATAGCCGCAATTGCCGGCTTTCTGACGGGGTTCGATACCGGCCTTATAAGTGGGGCGCTCGGATTTATAGGGGATAGCTTCGCCCTGTCGGCGCTCGAAAAAGGCATCGTGATATCGACGGTCCTCGCGGGGGGAGCGGTAGGGGCGCTCATTAACGGCGCCATCTCGGACAGGCTCGGCAGAAAGGCCATGATCATGTGCGCCGCCGCCCTTTACGCTGCGGGCTCCGCTGGATCGGCCATCGCCCCGGCCCCGGAATACCTGCTGGCCGCAAGGTTCGTCCTCGGCCTCGCCATAGGGGCAGCATGCGCGTCCGCGCCGCTTTATATTGCGGAGATATCCCCCGCGGCGAGAAGAGGGACGCTCGTGACACTCTTTCAGCTGGCCATAACCATCGGGATACTCGCCGGATATTTTCTGGACAAGCTCCTTTCGGGCTCCGAGAGCTGGAGGCTTATGCTCGGAAGCGGCATATTCCCGGCGGCGGCCCTATTCGCGGGTATGATTCCGCTCCCAAACAGCCCGAGATGGCTCATAAGCAAGGGCAGGACGAGCGAAGCCGTGAAGATACTTGCGGCCGTTTCCGGGGGCGACCTCCGGAAGGCCGAGAGCGACGCGGAAGATGTAAAGAATATTCTGTCGATAGAAAAGAAGACTCGGCTGTCCGAGCTGCTGAGGGCCCCGGTCGTCTACGCCGTCGTCACCGCCACGGGCCTTTTCGTACTCCAGCAGTTCTCGGGCATAAATTCGGTCATGTATTACGCGCCGGTCATATTCGGCGAGGCGGGGCTCACATCTTCCGATACCGCCCTTCTGGCCACCGTTAGCGTCGGCGTCGTGAACGTTCTCTCTACTTTTATTGCCGTGTGGCTTCTCGACAGGGCGGGGAGAAAGCCGCTCCTTTATGCGGGGTTCGGCGGCATGTTCCTTTCGCTCGCCGCCATGGGCTTCATCTTCGCCTCTGGAGGCGGTGGCTGGACGGCGATCCTTGCGGTGTGGCTCTACGTCGCTTGCTTCGCCTTCTCGCTCGGGCCTATACCGTGGCTTATAATGACGGAGGTTTTCCCGCTCAGCATAAGGGGGCGCGCCGTCGGGATCGTGACGACTGCCGGCTGGGGCGCGAATATTATAATCTCGCTCAGCTTCCTGCCGCTTCTTCACGCCGTAGGGCTGTCCTTAACCTTCTGGGCGTATTCCGCCGTGTGTCTTATAGGAATATTCTTCGTCCTGAGGAGCGTCCCGGAAACCAGGGGCAAAACCCTCGAAGAAATAGAGAGGAACCTACTCGTAAAGAAATAAGGGGCGTGGATCGAACGAACGGCTTAAGAGGTCTTGCCGTCGATTTCCTGGAATACCTCTTTTGCGAGCCTGAGGCCCGTAAGCGCTGCGGGGAAGCCGGCGTATACGAGCACCTGAATTAAAACCTCGACTATCTCGTCGCGGGTGCATCCGCAGGTAAGTGCGCCCTTGATGTGGACCTTCAGCTGGTTCGGCGCGGTGCCTATGGCCGCAAGGGAAGCGACTGCCGTTATTTCGCGCGATTTCATGTCGAGGCCGGGGCGGGAGGAGATTTCTCCGAAGACGAATTCCATGAGGTAGCGCACCATGTCGGGCGCTATGTCGTTAAGGCTCGCCTCGGTCCTGGCCGCTGCCCCGGGCGATATTTCCTCGAGTTTTTCGACTCCGCGTTTGTACTTGTCGTCGGACATGTGTACCCCCCCTGTAATCCTTGAATAATTCTGACGCAATGCCTATACTACGTTTTTTACGCTGCTTTGTAAAGGAGATCCAGTGCTTATACTCATCGCGAAATTCAGGACCAAACCGGAGACCAGGGACAGGATGAAAGAGATGGCCCGGGGCCTTATCGGGCCGTCGAGGGCCGAGGAAGGATGCATAGTGTACGAGTTTTTGCAGGACGCCTTCGACCCCGATGCGTTTACCTTCTACGAGAGATGGCGGAGCATGGAAGACCTCGAGCTTCATTTCAAGGAGCCCCACTTTCTTAAATTCGCCGAGATATTCCCCGGCCTTATAGACGGCTCCGAGAGCATAATCGCATATGAAGTTTCAGAAGAGAAGAACCTCGCATGACGGGCCCGTACACGCAGAGTTCCGCATGGACGTTCACGCTTATGGCCGTGCTGGTATTTATAGCGGCTCTCGCCCTCGTCTCGTGCGGCGGCGACAAGGGCGCGGAGAGCGCGGCGAAAAGAGACACGATCAACATTAACCTCGGAAACGAGCCCCCGACTCTCGACTGGTCCATGGCGACGGATGTCTCGTCCTATACGGTCCTTAACAACATCATGGATGGGCTTACGCAGTTCGACGCGGAGTTCCATCCGCTGCCGGCGCTGGCCGAGAGCTGGACGGTGAGCGACGACGGGAAAACCTATACATTCAATATCAGGGAGGGCGTCGAGTGGACCGACGGGAAGCCGCTCACGGCGGGCGACTTCGAGTATTCGTGGAAGAGGCTCCTCAACCCCGAAACAGGCGCGGATTACGCGTACTTCCTTTACGACATAGTGAACGCCGAGGAGTACAACACCGGCGAGATAAACGATGCGGACAAGGTCGGAATAAAGGTGGTGGACGACGATACGCTCGAAGTTACGCTGAAGAAGCCGGCGGCCTATTTCCCGAGCCTCCTATCGTTCATGGCTACGTATCCGATGAGAAAGGACGTCGTCGAAGAGCACGGGATAAGGTGGACGGAGCCGGAGAACATCGTTACGCTCGGGCCCTACAGGCTCACGTCGTGGAAGCACCACGACCACATACTCCTCACGCGAAACGGCGGCTATTGGGGGGATAAGCCGCGCATCGAGAAGGTCAGGATAATAATGAACGAGAACCCTTCCTCGGCGCTGGCGCAGTACGAGAGCGGCGAGCTCGACTATGCGGACAGCAAAAGCATCCCCCCGCTCGAAGTCCCGAGACTAAAAGACCTCCCGGATTTTAAGACTACGCTCATGTTCAGGACCAATTACATAGCGTTCAATGTCGAGAAACCGCCCTTCGACAACCCGCTCGTAAGAAAGGCTTTCGCCGCATCCATAGACAGGCAGAGCATAGTAGACCTCATACAGGGGGCCGGCGTTACGACGAAGTCCTGGATACCCAACAACATGCTCGGATACAACAACGAGGTAGGGATAGACTTCGACCCCGAGCAGGCGAAGAAGTGGCTTGCGGAGGCCGGGTACCCGGACGGGAAGGGCTTCCCCGAAGTCTCCTTTCTCTGGCCCGACGTCAGCAGCAACAGGATCATAGCCGAGGCGCTCCAGAGCATGTGGAAGATGTATCTCGGCGTCAAGGTCAATCTCATGAACCAGGAGTGGAAGGTTTACCTCAGCACCATAAACACGGATCCGCCGGAGATACACAGGGCCGGATGGGGCGCAGACTTCCCGGATCCGCATAACTTCATGACGCTGTTTACGTGCACGTCGGGGAACAACAGGACCAGGTGGTGCAACAAGGAATACGACGCCCTCGTCTACCGGGCCGCCGAGGAAACCGACCCCGCGAAGAGAAAGGAGCTTTACGACAAAGCCCAGAAGATACTGACCGAGAACGACGTTCCCATAGTCCCGTTTTACGTCTCTAATCAGCAGAACATGATTAAGCCCTACGTGAAGGGACTGGTGCCGAACCCGCTCGACCTCGTGCTGTTCAAGTACGTCTACTTCGAGGATCCCGCAAAAGAGAGCGAAGCCGCACAGCCCGAATAATCCCCGCCGAAAAAGGAGTTGCTCCAGCTTTATCCTCCCCCTTGAAGGGGGAGGAGGAGATTACATAATAGTTGGTGAATAACGACTGGACGCTCAGCCCTTGAAGTAGGGTATGATGTCCTTCGCGTAGGTCTTGAGGGCCTTTTCGGGGTCGGGGCTGAACCTGTAAAAGAGTACGAAGTGCCTTACGCCCTTGTCTATGTACTTCTCAATCTTGGCTATGCAGTTCTTCTTCGAGCCAGTGATCGTGAAGTCTATTATCGCCTCCCTCGGGAAGAACTGGCCTATCTGTCTGAACTTCTGCCTGCCCGCCTCGTCCTGCGGAATGACGTTGAAGTAGTTAAGGCCGTGGTACTCCTCGGGGATTTCGACGTCGTAGCCCGCCTTTTTGAGCTGGTCCTGCATGACCAGAACGTACTTGAACGGTTCGAGCGACTTGTAGGCCTCGTCCTCGTTCTTGCCGAGCGACGTGAACACCCAGAGCGCCGGGTCCACCTCGGACTGGTCCCTTCCCGCGGCGCTCGCGCTCTCCTTTATAACACCGTAATACTCCTCGTAGAGGCCGGGGTTGAGGTCTATCGGCAGCCAACCGTCTCCGAGCTCGCCCGCGAGCTTGAGCCCCTTCGGCGTGTGGGTCGCGATGTACATCGGAATCCTGTTTCTCTTGTAGGGCTTTACCTGGAGGAATGCGTCCTTTAGGTTAAAGAACTCGCCCTCGAAATCGATAGGCCCGTCCGCGGCCCAGAGCTTCTGCATAACCTGCATCGATTCCCTCAGCCTCGAAAGTGGCCTGTTCCACTTGATTCCGTAGGCGTCGAGGTTCATCGACTCTCCGACGCCGAGAGTAAGCGTGACCCTGCCCTGGGATATGTGGTCTATGGACGCCAGCCTCTGCGCGAAAACCGCCGGGTGCATCCTGTGCGGGTCCGAAACCGTCCCGAGCTTTATGTTCTTCGTCTTCATGGCCGCCGCCGTCGCGATCGTCCACGCCTCGTGGGCCTCGGTCGGGGAAACGAAAACGACGTGGTCGGGATACCAGACCGTATCGAATCCGAGCTTGTCTGCAAGGACCGAGAATTTAAGTAGTCCGTCCATATCGGCGCCGGGCATCGGAGCCGACAGGCCGAATTTTATATCTTTACTCATCATTCACCTCTCAATGGTTAATATTTGGATTATAAACCCATGAATATCGGAATCGCAATGTTTTTATCCGAACGCATAAGGCGTGTATCTACATACAAATCGTTCGGCCGCGGATGTTATAATAGACGTCAGGCCAAAGAACATTCAGGAGGAACCCAATGAAATTCGGCATCGGACTATTCGGCATGCAGACCCACGGCGAGCTCCCGTACGGACACCCGGACCTTTATAAAAACAGCCTCGAGCAGGTGAGGCTGGCCGAGAGCGTCGGGTTCGATTCCGCGTGGATATCCGAGCACCACTTTCTCGACGACGGCTACTGCCCGTCGCCGGCGGTGGCCGCCGCGGCAATGGCGGCCGTAACCTCCAGAATACGAATCGGCTCGGCCGGTATAATTCTGCCGCTTCAGAACCCCGTCCGCGTCGCCGAGGACGCCGCAGTCGTGGACAACATATCGAACGGGAGGTTCGACCTCGGGGTCGTCCTCGGATACAGGAAGGAAGAATACGACGGCATGGGAATACCGATGATAGAGAGGCCTTCAAGGATGGAGGAGGGGCTCGAGGTTCTTGGGAAGGCGCTCTCGGGCGAGAAATTCTCGTACGACGGCGCGAGGTTTAAATACGAGAACACGACCGTGACCCCGAAGCCCGTCCAGAAGCCCGTGCCGCTCTACGTCGGCGCGTTCGAGGAGCCCGCCATAAGGCGCGCGGGGAGGTTCGGCTTGCCGCTCCTGATAGGCCCGGGGAGGACTGTGAGCATGGTGAGGGACACGCTCGGGTATTACAACGACGAGGCGAAGAAGGCCGGGAAGGACCCGGACGCCGTCGAGCACATACTCCTCCGCGAGACGTTCGTTTCCGGGGACAGGAACAAGGCCATAGAGGGCGGAACGAAATACATCATCGACATGTACAAGTACTACTTCACTCTCGGCGTGAAGATGTTCGTCAGGGGGAAGCAGCTCGCGGGCCTCGACGATCCCCTCTTCGAGCATCTGGCCGAGGACAGGTTCATAATCGGCACCCCGGAAGACTGCGCGAAGGAAATAGAGATGTACAGGGACACCCTCGGCATAAATTACATAGCATGCAGGATGGTCTTCCCGCAGGCCCCGCACGACGTCATATCGGGGTGCATAGAGACCTTCGGCAAAGAGGTAGTACCGAATTTTAGATAGCGCTTCCGAGGCCGGGGCAGCCGCGCCCGATCGTGGACACTTGAATTCGCCCCGCCGGAAGTTATTATGTAAGGGATTATTTACGCTCTTTAAAATTTATGGATATAAGGTGCTTAGGCTTAAAAGGGAAGTCCGGTGAGAATCCGGCGCAGCCCGCTCGCTGCTGTGAGTAGTCCTTAAAGTCCGCCGCAAAGACGCCACTGGTTATTCCGGGAAGGCGCGGCGGAGTCCCGAGGCTACGAGCCAGAACATCTGCCTTATGACTATGAATTTACTTTTCTTCGAGGGGAGAAGGTAAATGTTCGTGGTTTATATTGGCCCGCTCCCGGTTCGAAGCTCATGAACCGGTGGCGAAATTGAAAAAACTCTTAATATTCCTCCTGGCTATATTCGTCCCCTTGCCCGCGCTCGCGCAGGATGACGGGGAAACTCTGGAAACCGTCGTCGTCGAAGACGCGCCGGAGACGCCGCCCCTCGACTATCCATCCGCTTTTTCCACGGTCCTCGAGCTGGGCAGCTTCATGGGCGAGTACAACACTGCGTCGGAGATACTCTCATTTTCGCCGGGCGTGGTCGTCAGGGATTATGGCGGCTTCGGGCAGCTGAAGACGATATCCATAAGGGGATCGTCGAACGATCAGGTCGTGATACTCCTCGACGGCGTCAGGCTCAACAGCCCCATCGGCGGCGGGGTGGACCTTTCGACGATACCGGTTAATTACGTCGATAGGTACGAGGTCCTTCGCGGCGGGGCGTCCGCGCTCGTGGGGAGCGACGCTATAGGCGGCGTCGTGAATATCGTCACGAAAGATTCGGCAAAGCCGTTCACGTTCGCCTCGGCGACGTACGGCTCGTACGAGACGTTCAGCCTTAACGCCTCACGCGCGCAGAAGGTGGGCGACTTCAGCTATCTCGTTTCGTTCACACACTCACAGTCAAAGGGCGACTTCAAGTTCAAGTCGGTAAACGACCTAACCCTCACGCGTATCAACAACGAGTTCCATTCCGAGAGCCTGCTGGGGAAAGTTACGTATGACCCCGGAAACGGCTGGAAGGTGAGTCTCCTGAACGAGTTCTTCTACGACGACCGCGGCGTTCCGGGATTGGGAGAATTCCAGCAGCCGGACGCCAACCAGAAGGACCTCAGGAATCTGACGAGTCTCAATATTTCGAAGGAGAAATTCATAAACGAGAACTTCGACCTCGACGTGCTCATATTCAACAGGTTCGACGATTTGAAGTTTAAAAACCCGGAGCCGACACTGGGGCTTCCGATAGACACCCACAGTAAGACCTACTCCTTCGGGATAAACCCGGCGCTCAGGTGGTTCGCGCCCTACAACCAGGTATTCACATTCGCCCTCGACGCGAGGGAAGACATTCTCCTGAACGAGGACTACGACGATCCGAAAAGATTCACCCTCGGCCTCTTCGCCGGGGACGAGATAAATCTCTTCGACGGACTTCTTTTGATTAACCCGATAGTAAGATACGACGTGTGGAGGACAGAGCAGGAGACGACCGACACGGACTCGGGCCTCTCGGCGAGGCTCGGCGTAATAGTCGCGCCGTTCGATTTCCTCTCGTTCAAGGCCAACGCGGGCCGGTCGTACAGGGCCCCAAGCTTCGGCGAGCTCTTCTATCCGAACGAAGGATTCATACGCGGTAATCCGAATTTGAAACCCGAGACGGCGTACGACTTCGACGTCGGCTTTACACTCTCGCACCCGAAGGCGGCCCTCGAAGTCACTTATTTCAGGAGCCATATTCAGGACCTCATAATGTTCGTCTACATAAGTGCCCAGACCATCGAGCCGAGGAACGTCGGCGACGTGAACGAGCAGGGCGTAGAGGCGAGCCTCGCGCTTAAGCCGTTCGATTTCTTCGAGCTCTTCGCCGGGTACACGTTCCTCGACGGCGAGATAGACGAAACGGGGGCGCAGCTCCCCGGGAGGCCGAGGAACAAGTTCGACCTCCGGGCGGTTCTGGACCTCGACTACGTCTCTCTTTTCTGGGAAACGAATTACGTGGACAGGATACCGGTCAGCGCGTTTCCGAATTCGAAGACGACCCCCGCCCGGACGGTTTACAACACCGGCGCAAAGGCGGAATGGAAGAAGCTCTTTTTCACGTTCGAGATAAAGAATCTTTTCAATAACCTCGACGTCCGGGACGCGCTCGATTTCCCGCTTCCCGGAAGGACTTATTACGCAACGGCAGGAGTGAATTTCTAAAACGACAACAACAGATACAACAAGAGGAGGATTTAGTCATGAAAACATTACTTCCGATATTACTCATAGTAGCCGGATGCTTTGCGCTCGCGGGCTGCGACGAATCGGGCGGCGGGGGCGGATTCGTTCCCACGGGAAGCATCCTGGCCGTGGCCGCGATACCGGGTTCCAGCGTAACGATTGAGGTAGGCGGGCTTGTGGGCTCTGTGCCCCCGGGGAGCACAATCGAGGTAACCAACCTCGACTCGGGCGAGACTGAGACTTCTTTCGGGCAGGGCGACGAGAGCTTCTCGCCCGTCACATTCACCGGCAACACCGGCGACGAGTTCAACGTCGTCGTCATCGACGACGGGACCATCGTCGAAGACATCGTTATTGGCGTAACCCTCCTTTCGGATTCCGTCGAGCAAAATCTCGCCCAGCTCGGGAGCGTCCCCAACACGATAAAGATCAGGGGAAACAGGGCGTACGTACCGAACGGATTCTCGGACAACATACAAATCTTCGACCTTAACCAGAACCCGCCGAGCCAGGTAGGCACGATAGTAGTCCCCCCAGGGTCGAACCCCTATGACATAACCTTCCTCGACGATACGCGGGCGTACGTGCCGAACTATTCGAGCCAGAGCGTGGCCGTCGTTAATGTGCAGACGAGGGTATGCGAAGTGCTCATCGTCGGAACGGGACACTCGGGCCCCATACAGCCTTGCCTCGCGGTACAAACCATAGCGGGAAATCCGTTCGAAGAGCCGGCCGGCATCGCCATAGCCGACGGGAAGGCCTTCGTCTCCAACAACAATCTGAACGAGACGTTCAACCCCGCCGGTAACGGCTTTATCACAGTTCTGAACACGACGAATAATCTCCTTGTAACGATTATAAACTCGTCCGGAGCGAACACGGGGGACATGGAAGTCATAGGCGGCTTGCTGTACGCCGTAAACAGCGGCGGTACTTTATTCGACCCCGTAACATTCGAATTTTCATGCGATGCAAATTTCCCCCCGTCGATTGACCTCATAAACACTCAGACCAATTCAGTCGTGGATACAATAGACATCCCGCTCAGCGCCCAAAATCCGCTGGTTTGTCTGCCGAACTCTATGGCCGTGACGGACGACGGGTTCGGGTACCTGGGGCTCGGCGTAGTCGGGGCGCTCTTGAAGGTCGATCTGATATCCGGAGACGTAATAAACGGCACCGGCAATCCGATCGTTATAACGGACACGACCGGCCTTAATTTCACAGCGGACGTGGCGATAAGGGGGAATCTCCTGTTCACGACCCTCTTTAACTCGGACCAGATAGCGGTACTCGATACGAACAGCGACCAGCTCGATCCGTTCCCGTACATGGCGCCGTTCCCAGCAGGTATCCGGGCGTATGACCCTGGCGCTGACCTGTTCGACGGCGTGCAGTCCCTTGCTATACGGCCAGGAATCCCCGGTGTAGATTTTCAGGGGCCGGATATTTATTTTATAACCTCGATATTCGGCAACGAGCATTTGGGCTCTGTAGATACTACGCTCGGGCTCGAATAGCCCTCCGGTTTGCATAAAGAAAGCCGGTCAACGATAATTAAAGGAGGGGGCCGGGAGAAATCCTCCCCCTCCAAATTATCTAGAAAAGGCGGTATACAATGCGAATCTGCTCCTTTCTTCCAGGCACGACTGAAATACTCTACGAGCTCGGGCTCGGCGACAGCGTTACTGGCGTTACACACGAATGCGATTACCCGCCCGCTGTACGCGAGAAAACGAGGGTTATCATGAGCTTCATCGACCCCGAGAAGCTGTCCAGCCGTGAGATAGACGAGGTCGTGAGCAAAAACGCCGCCGAGGGGAAAAGCACATATCTCATAGACAGGGACGCGCTCAAGGAGGCATCGCCGGACCTCATACTGACGCAGGGGCTCTGCGAGGTGTGCGCCGTTTCGGGGAGCGAAGTGGAGGACGCCGCCTCTGTCCTTGGACGTATGCCTGAGATAATATCGCTCGAGCCTTCGACGCTCGGCGAGATACTGGAGTCCATAACTATAATCGGCGAAGCCACGGGCACGGCGGAAGCAGCCGCCGAGATAACCGGGAAGCTCCGGCACAGGATAGATAAGGTAAGGGACCACTTCGAGGCCATGCGCGACAGGCCGAGGGTGTTCTGTCTCGAATGGCTCGACCCGCCCTATGCGGCCGGGCACTGGGTGCCGGAGATGGTCGAGATAGCGGGCGGACTTAACGGGCTCGGAAAGCCGGGAGAGCCGTCGTTCAAGGTATCGTGGAAGGATATCGCGGACTTTTCGCCGCATATGACGATGATAATGCCGTGCGGGTTCAGCGCCGAAAAAACGCTCGACCATATAGACACGATAATGAAGAACGACGAATGGTTTTCGCTACCCTCAACGACCAACGGGCTCGCGTACGTATTCGACGCTAACTCCTACTTCAGCAGGCCGGGGCCGCGCGTCGTGGAGGGGCTCGAAATACTCGCCAACACTATTAACCCCGGCGTTATGAAGGGCTACGAAGCGCCCGCGGGCTCTGTCTTCAACCTTAAAAACTACATGCGCTTCGAGCAGTTCCTCGGATAGAATATGCCTTCCGCAGTCAAACGCATTTTTCTCACGGCCATACTCTTCGCGGTATTTTGCATCCCGGCGGCGGCGGACGAGCCGCCCACGCGGATAGTGTCCCTTTCGCCGAGCCTTACCCACATCGTCTACGCCTTGGGAGAATTCGACAGGATAGTCGGCGTGACGATATATTCGGAGTTTCCCCCCGAGGCGGCTAAGCTGCCGAAGGTCGGCGGCTGGGTGAACCCCAACTTCGAGGCGGTGGTCGCGCTAAGGCCCGACGCCGTTCTACTCATGAAGGACCAGGACTCGATGTTCGGTGGCAAGCTGAGGACACTAGGGCTCAGGACCGTGATCGTAAACGGCAACGATTCCGTCGCCGATATAATAGACACGATCGAATTCCTCGGCAGGCTTTTGGACAGGGAAGAAAAAGCGAAGGAAGTTGCGGGACACGTCGAAGCCAGCCTCGCGGCCGTCAAAAAGAGGACGGAGAATCTACCTAAGAAGAAGGTGCTACTCGTCGTCGGGCGTAACCCGGGGACCCTCGAAGACATATACGTCATAGGGCAGAACAACTACATCAACGAGCTCATAGAAATCGCCGGCGGCGAGAACGTGGTCAAGAACGAGAGATTCTCGCTGAAGCTCACGAGGGAAGCGATTCTGACGCTCGACCCGGACGTAATAATCGAAGTGAACCACGAGCAGCCGGACAAGGAAGAAGAGATAGTCGAAATATGGAACGGGCTCCCCGAGGCGAGGGCAGTCAGGAACGGCGAGGTATACATACTACCGACCACGGTAGTCCTCCACCCGAGCCAGACAATAGCCCAGGGCATAGAGGTGCTGGCGGGTGTGCTGCACCCGGAGGCCGGGGAGGGAAATGGAAACGTTAATTGAATGCCGCGGGGTGGGGTTTTCCTACGGCCCGAGGCGGATTCTCGGCGACATAAGCCTTTCGTTCGGTGAGGGGAGCATGCACGGCATACTCGGCGCTAACGGCGCGGGCAAATCGACGCTGCTAAAGCTCCTGACCGGCGCTCTCAGGCCGGAAGCCGGGGAGGTGCTCTACAGGGGAAAACCCCTCCGCTCTTTAGGGCAGAGGAACATCGCACGAAAAATCGCATACATACCGCAGGACCCCGTCTTCGCCTTTCCGTTCACCGTTTCGGAAGTGATACTCATGGGCCGCGCGCCGTATATCGGAAGATTCGAATTCGAAAGGGAGAGCGATATCGAAATGGCCCGGGAGGCCATGGAGACCGTCGGCATACCGCACCTCGAAAAGCGGCTCATAAGCGAAGTTTCCTCCGGGGAAAGGCAGCTCGCGTCCATAGCGCGGGCCCTCGTCCAGGAGCCCGAGGTGATGATACTCGACGAGCCGGCCACATTCCTCGACATCAGGCACCGAAGCGAGATAATGAACATACTCAAGAAGCTCCGCGACGAGCGCGGGATTCTGATAATAGCGGCGACGCACGACATATTCGGCGCGCTCTACTATTTCGACGAGATAATAATGTTGAGGGAAGGAAGGATTTTTGCAGAAGGAGAGGTCGGGGAAGTGGTAACCGGCGACAACCTGAGCGCCCTTTACGGAACGGGCGTCTCTGTAAGGAAAGAAGACGGCAAGGTGTTCGTATACCCGGGGGAATAGACCTGTTTAGGAAATTCAGCAACTGAAGCCATGACCGTAAAAAAGAAATTCATAGCAGCTGTCGGCGTATTGACCATCCTCTGGATAGCGGCCGTTCTGGTAAGCGTTTTCTCGGGCATATACGACGCGGGCATTATCGATACGGTCACGGGCCGTGACGAGCTCGCGAGCACCATTTTCTACAAGATTAGGATCCCGAGGGTACTCATGGCCACAGTAGCCGGCGGGACGTTCGCCATATGCGGCGCCGCGCTCCAGGCGCTTTTCAGGAACCCTCTAGCCTCGCCGTTCACGCTCGGCATTTCGGGCGGCGCGTCGCTCGGGGCGATAATCGCCATGAGGACCGGCCTTGCCGCGGGCTTTTTGGGCTTCTCTGTGGTTACGATATTCGCCTTCGTCTTTTCGCTCCTGACGATGCTGTTCGTTTATTCGGTGTCGAGGGTTGGCGGGATAGTCGCGACGGGGAGGCTCCTTCTCGCCGGGGTCGTTATGAACTTCCTCTATTCGGCCTTCATACTGTTCGTCCAGTTCTTCTCGAACTTCACCGAATCGCTCCAGACCATGCGCTGGATAATGGGGAGCCTCGACATAGTGGGTTACGGCGACGTGTGGAGGACGCTACTGTTCGCCCTTCCGGGCTGCCTTCTCCTACTTTCCATAACGAAGGATATGAACCTCTTCGGGCTCGGGGACGACGTCGCGTCTTCCCTGGGCGTAAACGTGAGGAAGATGGAAAAGGAGATTTACTTCGCCACGTCGCTATCGGCCGGGGCGGTGATATCCGTAACCGGGCCGATAGGATTCGTCGGGCTCATCATCCCTCATATACTGAGGATGATGCTCGGGGTGGATAACAGGATAATACTCCCCTGCTCGTTTCTTCTCGGCGCGTCGTTCCTGACGCTTGCCGACACGGTATCAAGAACTCTGATATCCCCTGTGGAGATCCCTGTTGGAATCATAACGGCCTCCATAGGCGGGCTTTTCTTCCTCTGGCTCCTGATACGGACCAAGAAAGAGGTGATAGTCTAGCACCGCTTCCGGGGCAGACCTACCTGGCTTCACCCGGTCCGTGTCAGTGTAGAGGCCGTTTCGTTCTTATGCGCTTCGTTTTACGAGCCGGGCGCTTTGAACGGATCTACCTCGCCGCCGCCGGAGGAAGAGGACCCGGAGGAGCCTCCTGCCTTTGGGGGCTCGGGGGATACGAACGGGTCATCACCCGCTGCCGCGGGCTCAGCCGCAGGGGGCGGGGGCGGCGCTGCCGCCGCTGGGGCTTCCTGGGCTCCGACCGGGCCCATATAGCGCCATACCAAAAAGGCCAATCCTATAACAATCAGTGTCCACATCATCTCAACACTTCCTCCCTTTCAAAATGCAGGGAATCGAACGTATGCTCGATTTAGCCTCCGTCCATCCGAAATTCCCCGCTTTTTTTGAGAAATTAAGGAACCAATACCGGCCAAAACGCTCCGATATCTTGATACTAATAAATTTGCCATGCCGATGTCAAGGAAAAATTTCGGGGCGGCGCACGTGGAGCGTCTTTGGCTGAAGGGTGCGCCGAAGGCAGGACGATATGGCTCCGGGGGCTTGCCGGGAGCGTATGTTAGATTAGACTAACGAAAAATGGGTAAAGAACTATTATCGATACTTTTTAAACCCTTTCTCAAGGGGCGGAAGGAAATAAAAGCCCCTTCCGAAATAGGAAACGAGACGGTAATCACCCTCTCGATGATGGAATCGGGGTGCATATTCGTGTTCGTCGAAGGGAGCCCTGTCCTCATACTGAAATGCTCGGGCGAGGATATGACGGCGCTTAAGGAATCGGACGCGATATCCCTCGGATTCGAGCTTCTCGACAGGCCCGAATTCCCGTGTATAACGGCAACTATCACTGTGGATACGGCCTCGGGGCAGCAGTTCCGGTTCGATTACTACTTCAGTCTCGAATCCGAAGAAGAAATAGAGCTCCTCGGGCTGCTGAGGGACAGGGACTATTTCGACATACTTTACTACGACGATGACATAGAGCGGGTAAGGCGCGCCGCGCTCACGGAAGCGCAGAGAACGGAGCTCGGCTCCCTCCTCGCGGGCCGGGGCGAGTAAGTTGACAACGGCCTGTCTTCCCTATACTATTCCCCGACTGGTATTTATAAGGAGAAGGCTTTAATTGAGCTTTGTAAGGTTCCTTGGTACAGGCTCTGCGGCCCCTGAAAAGGTGCTCGCAAATGCCGACCTCGAAAAAATCGTAGATACCTCCGACGAGTGGATTCAAACCCGGACGGGAATACGTGAAAGAAGGATTGCCGAGCCCGGAACAGCCACTTCCGACATAGCCTACGATGCCTGCGTAAGGGCGCTCGAAAGCGCATCCGTCGATCCGGTTGACCTGGACGCGATTATCGTAGGCACCGTTACCCCGGACTACCTATTTCCTTCGACAGCCTGTATTCTCCAGAGCAGACTCGGTGCGAGGCACATAATGGCCTTCGACCTTCTCGCGGGGTGCTCTGGTTTTATGTACGCGCTCCAGGCCGGGAAGGGCATAATCGACGGCGGCAACGCGAAGAAGGTCCTCGTCGTCGGCGCCGAGACACTTTCGACGATAATGGATTTCGAGGACCGCTCGACCTGCATTCTCTTCGGTGACGGGGCGGGCGCGGTGGTTCTGTCCAAATCCGATACCCCGGGCATCATGTCCATAACCATGGGCGCCAACGGTAGCCAGTGGGAGCTCCTCTACATGCCTGGAGGCGGCTCGCGCGTGCCGGCGAGCGAGGAATCCATCAAGAACAGGGCCCATTTCCTTAAAATGGCGGGCCAGGAGGTATTCAAGGAGGCTGTCAAGGCCATCGAATCGTCCTCGATGGAAGCCATACGTCTGGCGGACCTCACCCCGGACGACATAGACCTCTTTATACCGCACCAGGCCAATTACAGGATCCTCGAAGCCGTAAGAAAACGCATAGGGCTCCCGTCGGAAAAGGTGTTCAGCAACCTCGACAGGTACGGGAACACGTCGTCCGCGTCCGTGCCCATAGCGCTCGACGAGGCAGTAAGAAGCGGCAGGGTGAAAAAGGACGACAAGATCCTTATATCCGTATTCGGCGCCGGTTTTACCTGGGGCGCCGCTGTCGTAAACTGGTAACGGTGCGTGCCCGATGGCGCGGCTCCATTCACTTCAAATGGTTTTCCAGTCTCGAAATGATTCCTCCGCTTACAATCACCCCGGAAGTTAAAGGCCTGTAAAGGGGGATACGCACAATCACAATCGAGATAATAAACGTCGTACTTCCCGTTTTCCTCATCACCGCCGTCGGCTATATCTTCGGCAAAAAGAGGAAGATAAACCTCTCCGCCATAAACGATTTCGTCATCTACCTGGCGACGCCGGCGCTTATAATATCGTCACTCTCCGAAGATCCCATAGACCTTGCCATAGCGGGGAAGGTATTTCTTTCAGTATGTATCGTGATAGGGATATCCCTCGTGCTCGGGCTCATAGTTATAAGGGCGATGAAGCTCCACGTGAAGGTCTATCTGCCGCCTGTTCTTTTCGCGAACACGGGGAATATGGGCCTCCCGCTCGTCCTTTTCGCATTCGGCGAGGCGGGGTTCAATGTCGCGATACTGTACATGGTTTCCACCACCGTCATTCATTACACCCTCGGTATATACATACTCAGCTACGACGAGAGCCCGTTCGAGGTGCTGAAGCTCCCGCTCGTCTACTCGGCGGTTGCAGGGGTTTTGCTCAGCATTTCAGGCTGGGAGCTGCCCGTAGCCATATTCAGGTCGGTCCATCTTCTTGGCGAGGCCAGCATTCCGGTGATGATATTCGCCCTCGGTTACAAGCTGTCGGAGGTGGCGATAAAGGACGTCGGCAAGTCGTTCATGGCCGGCGGAATGAGAATACTCTTCGGCGTAATTCTAGGGGTGCTTTCGGTGCGGCTTCTTCATCTCGAAGGCGTCGAGGCCAGCGTCGTTATTCTGCTCGCCGCCATGCCGCCTGCGGTGTTTAACTTCGTCCTCGCGGACAGATACAATCAGGACTCGGAAACGGTCGCCTCGATTATACTCGCGGGGACCTTGATATCGGCCGTGACGACCCCCGTCATCATAGCGTTTCTTTTGAATTGAGGCGCGGGCGAGCCTATTCGCCGCCCACGCAATCGACGCGCATTATCTGGACTTCGAAGAGGTGATGCTCTGTGTCGTATATAAAACCGCTTCCGCCGTCAACGTACGCAATGCTCTCCTGCTGCGGCAGGGACATGATTTCGATGACACGGTAGTCCTTCCCCTCTTTCATCTTCGATGTCGGCGGGAGCGCCCCGGCCGATAGATCGATGCCGAACTCAACCGCCCTCTCGTATGTGAGGACTATGAACTTCCTGCCGTCGGGCGCAATGTCGAAAGAGGTTACGACCTGCCCGAGCGGAGAGGCGTCGGGGAGGAGCGAAGGAAAGTCGATCTCACCCAAATATTCCGGTTTTATAATGCCGTCGCCCGCGTTTTGCCACTTGTCCCGGGGCAGTCTGTAGAGCCGCGCCGGGTAGGCATCCGTATAGTCGCGGTTTTCTTCCTTCGTGAGTATGAATATGTCGCCCCCGGGGTGAACGGCGAGCCCCTCGGCGTTGTGGGGACCGTCCGGGTAGGCGATCTTTATTCTTTTAAAGGGCCTTACGGTACTCCCGAAATTCTCGATCTCCTCGACGGCTATGATCTCGGCGTAGTCCCTCCTCTTCCGGTTGTCACCGATGTCAGCGATGAATACGCAGGATTTACCGGGGCCGCACTCGCCTGCGCTCATGTCCTCGAAGTCGAGCCTCTTCGAATCGTATCCCTCTATTTTGACGGCCTTCGTATTTCCGCCGTCCATATCCGTTATATAAAAATAGGGCCCTCCGCCGGAATCGTTAATGTGATACAGCCTTCCGGGGAACTTCGCCGAAACGGCAACGCCGCTGGCCTCGTCTATCCGCAGGTAGTCGAGAGTCCCCGCTTTTTTAGCTTCGCTCCACTTGGCGCAAACTCCGGCGGCGGCCGAAAGCGGAGCTGAAACTATGGGGGCAATTATGAGAGAGAGTAAAAAAAGTATAGCGGCGGGGGATAAAAACTCCGGCCTCATATGTAAATCTCCGTGCTCGCGAATATTTTCCTAACAATTTAACCTACGGTATTATTCAGGCAAAATAGTTTTCGGGTTGGGTCATGTCAAAGAAGGTCGTAAAAGGAAGCACGAAGCCGTTTAAGGGCGAGGTTACGCCGCCGGGGGACAAGTCCATATCGCACAGGTCCCTCATGCTCGGCTCGCTCGCCAGGGGGAAGACCGTTGTCACGGGATTCCTCAACTGCGAGGATACGATATCCACAGCGAACGCAATGCGGGCCATGGGAGCCGGGATAGATATAAACGGGACGGACGTCACCACCACCGGTAACGGCCTCCGGGGTTTAAAGGAGCCCGGAGACGTCATCGACGCCGGCAATTCCGGGACGACCACGAGGCTCTTCACAGGCTTATTAGGCGCTCAGGACTTCTTCACCGTCATCACGGGGGACAAGTACCTAAGGGCAAGGCCCATGAAGAGGGTTACGGATCCTCTGCGCCTGATGGGCGCGCGCATCACCGGCAGGGAGGGAGGCAACAAGCTCCCCCTCGCGATAGACGGCGGCGGGCTCAAGGGGATTTCCTACAGGCTCCCCGTCGCGAGCGCGCAGGTTAAGTCCGCGCTTCTGCTCGCGGGCCTCTACGCCTCGGGCGAAACCGAAGTGATAGAGCCCGAGCCCACCAGGGACCACACCGAAAGGATGCTCGGCTACATGGGCGTCTCACTCCAAAGAAACGGCGAAAGCATAACGATCACCCCCCGGGAGAAAGACTTCGAGGGAAGGGACATTTCGGTGCCGGCGGATATCTCGTCGGCCGCGTTTTTCATGGTCGCTGCACTTATAAACCCGGGCTCGGAGGTCCTCATAAGAAACGTCGGCGTGAACCCGCTCAGGACGGGCGTAATTGATATATTGAAGGACATGGGCGGCGACATTTCGCTTTTGGACGAGAGGGACGTGTCAGGCGAGCCAGTGGCCGATATCCTCGTAAAATCGAGCGCGCTTAAGGGCGTGACCATCGGCGGGGCCCTGATTCCGAGGGCGATAGACGAGCTGCCCGTGGTCGCGGCGGCGGCGGCGTATGCCGAGGGGACGACCGTGATAAAAGACGCTGCCGAGCTGAGGGTCAAGGAAACGGACCGTATAAAGGCGATAGCGACAGAGCTCGGCAAGATGGGCGCGGCCGTCGAAGAATTCGAAGACGGCATGTCGATTACCGGAAAGGAGCGCCTGAGCGGGGCTGCGTGCGAGAGCTGGGGAGATCACCGCATAGCCATGGCCGTCGCGGTTGCGGCGAGCAGGGCCGAGGGCGAAACGGAAATAGACGACGCCGAGGCGGTTGCAGTGTCGTTCCCGGAATTTTTCGAGGTGCTAAAAGGGCTCAGAAGCTAGCCGCGCGACGAAGCTCGCGCAGCGCGAAACCGTTTCAGGACAATATCAAATAATGATTATAACGATCGACGGCCCCTCGGGGGTCGGAAAAAGCACCGTATCGAAAGCCGTGGCGGAGAAGACCGGCTGCATATATCTCGACACGGGCGCCATGTACAGGGCGATAGCTCTTAAGACCGCGATTACTGGAATCGACATTGGGAACGATGGCGAGCTCTCGGAACTTCTCGATAGCACATCAGTTGGATTCAGGAAAAATCCCGAAGGGGGATTTTCGATACTCCTCGACGGGGAGGCCGTCGGCGACAGGATAAGGACACCCGAAATATCGCGGCTCTCTTCTGACGTGGCGACGAAGAAACCCGTCAGGGTAAAACTCGTTGCGATTCAGCGCGAAATAGGCTCCTCTGGGAATATAGTCGCCGAGGGAAGGGACATGGGAACGCACGTATTCCCAGGCGCGGATTTCAAGTTTTATCTTACGGCCACAACCAGGGAAAGGGCCAGAAGGAGATGGGCGCAGCTCAGGGAATCGGGCAGGGAAGCGGACCTCACGGAGGTGGAAAGGGAGCTCCTCGCAAGGGACAGACAGGACAGCGAGAGGGCAGAATCTCCCTTGCATCCCTCACCGAATGCGGTCATAATAGATACTACAAATCTATTGACCGATGAAGTAATAAGTAGAATAATATCGGCAGTTCAAGGATAGCTGAAGAAGTAAACACTACCCCATTCTACTTCTAATAGTGAACTCGGGCAGTTAGCTTGGAAGGACAATACTCGACAAAAGAAGGCAGGTATATGGTAGACGAAAAAGATTTTGCAGAAATGGTCGATGAAAGTATGGCCGTTCCCGACAAGGGAGTGGCGATTAAAGGAATTGTAGTCAGGATCGACCAGGACGACGTATTCATAGACTTCGGATCGAAGTCCGAAGGCGCGGTTTCAATAAAGGAATTTTACAACAAGAAAGGCGAGCTCGACATCAAGATCGGCGACGAGGTAGAAGTTGTATTCGACAACTGGGTGAGCGAAGGCCTCCCGAGGCTTTCGAAGATCAAGGCCGACCTGGTCAAGGAAAACCGGGCAATACAAGAGAGCTTCGAACAGGGAAAACTCGTACAGGCGGTAATACAGCAGAAGGTAAAGGGCGGCCTCATAGCCGACATAGGCGAGAAGGTAAACATAAGGGCCTTTATTCCGGCCTCCCAGATCGACATCGTCCCGAGACGCGACCTCGATAACCTCATCGGCGAGACGCTCGAAGCGAAGATAATAAAGTTCAATCAGGGCGACGTAGTGCTTTCTAGGAGGGCGCACCTCGAGGAAGTCCGCGAAAGCCTGAGGCAGGAAACGCTGGCTTCTATCGAAGTCGGCAAGGAAGTTACCGGAAGGGTGCTCAACATCATTAATCAGGGGGCGTTCGTCGATATAGGCGGCGTCGAAGGGTTCATCCCCGTAAGCGAAATCGCTTGGGGAAGGGTGGCCCACCCCGAAGACGTCGTATCGAGAGACCAGCAGGTAACGACGAAGATAATAAAAATAGAAGACAACGAGAAGATCACCCTCAGCCTCAAGGAAACGACGCCCGACCCGTGGGAATCCGTAAAGGGCAAATACATGCCCTGGACGAACATCCGCGGCAAAGCCGTATCGCTCACGGACTTCGGCGTATTCGTGGAGCTCGAGCCCGGCGTGGAGGGGCTCGTTCACATATCCGAAATCACGTGGACCAAGAAGTTCCGTCATCCGAAGGAAGTGATCCAGGCTGGCACAGAGCTTGAAGCCGTCGTCCTCGACGTAGACGCCGAGAGCAGGCGCATCTCCCTCAGCTTAAAGCAGATAGAGCAGAGCCCGTGGGAGCAGTTCAAGGAAACCCATCCTTCCGGCACCAGGATAAAGGGCGTCATCAGGAACGTGACCGACAAGGGTTTGTTCGTCGAAGTCGCGGAGAACATAGTCGGCCTCGTCAGGCCCGATCACATCAGCTGGAAGGGAAGGGTCAACCCCGAGGAAGAATCCTTCGAAAAGGGGAGCGAGATCGAGGTCGTCGTTCTTAACGTCGACGACAGGAACCAGAGAATAGCTCTCGGCATAAAGCAGCTCGGCTCCGATCCGTGGGAAAGCGCCCAGAAGAAGTACAAATCCGGCGAGACCATAATCACCGGCAAGGTAAAGGAAGTCAGGGACAGGGGCATTATCGTCGATCTCGATGACGATATCGAGGGCTGGATAAGGGCCAACGAGCTCAGCCAGGACAGGGAAAACAGAGACGTCCCCCGGAGCCTGAGCCCGGGCGACGAGATAACTGCGCTCGTAACCGGATTCGACAAGATAAAGCGTCAGGTGAACCTCAGCAAGAGAAGGCACGACGACAAGCTCGAAAGAGAAAGGGTTTCGAACTTCATGTCCTCTCAGGGCGAGCCTTCCGTAAAGCTCGGAGACGTGCTCAAGGAAAAGCTCAAAGACATCAATAACGGCGAGGTAGTCTGAGGTTGCGCGGAGCCGTCTTCGCCATATTGGCGGTCATCTTCCTCTTTTTCACATTCATAGCCGGCGTAGGGTGCGGCCTTCTCATTTCGGGTGAGGACGCGCTCTCGTCAGGCGACAAGGTGGCCGTGCTGAAGATCGAAGACGTCATACTAGACGATCAGGCCTATCTCGACAGCATCACCACAATTAAAAACGATTCCCAGATAAAAGCGCTCGTATTGAGAATAGAATCTCCCGGTGGGGCCGTGGGCCCGTCTCAGGAGATCTATAGCGAGCTTAAGCAGCTCGGCGAGGAAAAGCCCGTTGTCGCCAGCATAGGCAACGTCGGGGCTTCGGGCGGTTATTACATTGCCTGCGCGGCCGAGAAGATTTACGCCAACCCCGGCGCCATAACGGGCAGCATCGGCGTCGTCGCCCAATTCGTCAGCTACGAAAAGCTCCTCGAATGGGCGATGGTAGACGTCGAGGTCATAAAGAGCGGCGAGTTCAAGGACATCGGCTCACCCTTCAGGGAAATGACCGAGAAGGACCGCGAGTACATTCAGGGGCTCATCGATAGCGTTTACGTCCAGTTCAAGGACGCCGTCGGCGAATCCAGGGGGCTCGACGCGGCGCAGATGGACATAGTCGCAGAAGGCAAGATATACACCGGCGCCCAGGCCAAGGAGCTCGGCCTCATAGACGAGCTCGGCACGATAAACGACGCAGTGGATTACGCCTCCGAGGCGGCGGGCATAACGGGCGAGCCCAGCCTCGTATACTATCCCAAGAAAAAATCACAGCTTATGGAGCTCTTGCAGTCGAAGGTGGAAATTCCCGGCATCACCGGCTTCCCGTCGAAAGCGAGCTTTGGACTTTTTTATCTCGTCGATATAATAAATTGAAAATGAAACTGCTCTGGGCTCCTTGGAGAATCGAATACATAACCGGGGAAAAGGAACAGGGGTGCATCTTCTGCCGCAAGCCCGGTGAGGGGAATGACAAAAAGAACCTCATATTATATAATGGTCAGACGAGTTTTATAATCATGAACCGTTACCCGTATGCGAACGGGCATCTGATGGCCGTTCCGTACAGGCATACGAGTAATCTTTCGGACCTCAGCGAGGAAGAGAGACTCGAGCTCATGAGCCTTACGATAAAATGCACGGAAATACTGAAGGCGCTCTCGCCCGACGGGTTCAACATAGGCATGAACCTCGGCAAAACGGGCGGGGCAGGGATAGACGACCACCTTCATTTTCATGTCGTCCCCAGGTGGAGCGGCGATAATAACTTCATGGCTGTCATAGCCGACGTCAGGGTAATGCCGGAGTACCTTGAAGACACTTATGAAAAGCTTAGCCGGCAATTAAATACGTTAGAGAGGTGAAAGATGAAATTTATAAAAATACTGTTCATAGTGCTGGTAATACTTCTTTTCGCAATAATTTATACGCAGAATCTAGACGTTTTCACCCACGATTTTCAGCTCCAGCTCGACCTTAAGACCAAAGTCATCGGGCCATACGTAACGAAAAACGTCGTCATAATACTTGCCGCATTTCTGGTAGGCGCGCTGGTTACGATCTTCTTCGGCGCCCTTCAGTCCCTGTCCTCGAGCGCGGATTCCCGCGACAAGAGCAGGAGGATTAAGGAGCTCGAAGCCAGAAACCGCCAGCTCTCGGACGAGAACCAGAGGCTCCACAGGGAAAAGGAAAGATCGGCGGTTTCCGCCTCGGCCTCTACGTCCGCCCCTGCGGACCCGTCCCCATTTTCGTCTCCTACGGTAGTAGACGAGGAAAAGAGCTGATCTTGCGCTCCGGCGAGGGGCCCGCTTCTTAATCCGGCCCCGATAGATTAAACTTACTCTTATGCGAAACACTGGAAAGCCGAGCTGGATAAAGGCCAAGATACCCCAGGGCCCCAATTACACGCACCTTAAAAGCCTCATGAGGGGGCTTAACCTCCATACCGTCTGCGAGGAGGCCAGGTGCCCCAACATCGGCGAATGCTGGGGGGCCGGGACGCTCACGTTCATGATACTCGGCGACGTATGCACAAGGAGCTGCGGCTTTTGTCATGTGAAGACAGGGCGCGGCGGCGAGCTCGACTGGGACGAGCCCCAGCGCGTGGCCGAGGCCGTGGGGAAGCTCGCGGAGAATAACGCCCACGTAAAGCATATAGTCATCACTTCCGTAAACAGGGACGACAGGAACTACGAGAGCGCCTGCATATTCGGTGAGACTATAAAAAAGGTCAGGGAATATAACCCGAACGTGAAGATAGAAGTGCTGATACCGGACTTCAAGGGCGACAGCACTGCGCTCGGGCAGGTCCTCGAAGCGAGGCCCGACGTCCTTAACCACAACATCGAAACCGTGCCGAGGCTCTACCGCCTCCCGCAGCTTACGCCTTCGGGGAAGAAAAGGTCGGTAAGGCCCCAGGCGAATTACGAAGGCTCGCTCAGGCTACTCGAAGAGAGCAAGGCGTACGGGAACGAGGGGATGCTGACGAAGTCGGGGATCATGGTCGGCCTCGGCGAAGAGGAAGAAGAGATCCTCGAAACCCTGAAAGACCTTAAGGGCGCCGGCTGCGACATCGTAACGATAGGGCAGTACCTTCAGCCGACGCACGACCACCTGCCGGTGACGAAGTACTACCACCCGATGGAGTTCGAATCGCTAAAGACCTACGGCGAGAACGTCATAGGCATCCCGCACATCGAGGCAGGCGCGCTCGTCAGGAGCTCGTACCACGCCGAAAAGCAGGTCGTGAAGTTAAACAATTAACCGATGCTATTCCGAGGAAAACCTCTAGAATCAATAAATGAATCAGACTTGCAATCCTTGATAGAAAACGGGGTTGCCGAAAGTAAAACTATAGAATACAAACTTAAGCTTCCTGCTGATTCAGAAGCTGACAAAAAAGAATTTTTAGCGGATGCGTCCTCATTTGCTAACGCATCTGGTGGTCATTTAATTTATGGAATAAAAGCATCGGAAGCTATTGCAGAAGAAGTAACTGGACTGGAAATTACGAATAGCATTGACTCGGAAATACTTCGTCTTGAAAATATCATACGAGATGGCATCTCTCCTAGAATTATTGGTGTAAAAATCCATCCAATCAAACTTCATAACTCCAAATTTGTAATTGCCATAGAAGTTCCGCAAAGTTGGTTAATGCCTCACATGGTAGTGTTCAAAAATCTTTCTAGATTTTTTTCCAGAAATTCTGCAGGCAAATATCAACTTGATGTCGCAGAAATACGATCTATATTTGCGTTTTCTGAATCTTATTCAACTAAGATAAGAAATTTTCGATTGGAAAGATTAAGTAAAGTTATATCAGGAGAAATCCCGGTTCGGCTTAATGAGACGCCAAAAACTATTTTACACATAATTCCATTTAGTGCTTTTAATCCAACCACAAATTTAGACCTTGTGTCATTTAAAAAAAATGACCACATTGTAGAGAGACTTAAACCTATCTATGCTAGCGGTTGGGGAAACAGGTATAACTTTGATGGATTCCTAACTTTTGATTCCGATTCTTATGTACAATTTTTTCGAAATGGTAGTATTGAAGCAGTAGAAGCCTCAATGCTTAATCCTATTGATGATAAAAAACTAATCCCTGATGTATTTTTCGAGCGTGAACTGATAGAATCTCTGACAAACTATCTGAAAGTTTTACAGATGGTAGGTATGGAACCTCCATTTATCGTTATGTTAAGTCTATTTGGTGTTGAAGGTTATAGAATTCCCTATACCCCAGAAGTATTGATAGCACAAACCATCGATAGGAATACGTTGGTCTTACCAGAAGTGTTATCAGATAATTACGAATGTGACGCATCCGAGTTGATGAGACCTATTTTTGATTCGTTATGGAACTCCGCTGGTTTTCCCCGATCTCTGAATTATAGCAACGAAGGAAAATGGAATCCTCAGAGAAGATAAGCACAACGGATTCTTGATTCTTCCCGAAAAGTATTTAACATCTTAATCTCATGAAATACGTGATACTCCAGGGCGACGGGATGCCCGACCATCCACTTCCCGAGCTCGGCGGCAAGACCCCGCTCGAATTCGCAAGAACCCCGAATCTGGACAAGATAGCCAAGCGCGCGATAACGTTCGGCATGGTGAAGACGATACCGGACCCACTCCCACCGGGAAGCGACGTCGGGAACCTCACGGTCCTCGGCTACGACCCTATGGTTTATTACACCGGAAGATCGCCGCTCGAAGCCGCGAGCATCGGCGTCCCGCTCGGGGAGAAGGACGTTACTCTCAGATGTAACCTCGTCACGCTGGCGGAGAACGGCGGCGAGACCATAATGGAGGACTACAGCGCCGGGCATATCACGACCGAAGAGGCGAAGGAGATAATCCTCGACCTTAAAAAGGAGCTCGAAGAAGAGGGCTTCACATTCTACCCGGGCGTCAGCTACAGGCATCTTCTCGTCTGGGCCGGCGGCAACAAGGACGTTCATACTACGCCGCCTCACGACATATCCGGAAAGGCTATAGGCGCTTATGTTCCGAGCGGGGCGGGGGCCGAAACCCTTAACCGCATGATCGAAAAATCTAGAGAGTTGCTCAAAGACCACCCAGTAAACAAAAAGAGAGTTGCCGAGGGCAAGAACCCTGCGTCGAGCATATGGCTGTGGGGGCAGGGCACCGCGCCGAAGATGCCGTCCTTTAAGGACCTCTACGGGCTTACAGGCTCCGTAATTTCCGCGGTGGACCTTGTAAAGGGAATAGGGCACTGCATCAAGCTCAGCGTCATAGACGTCCCGGGGGCGACCGGATACCTCGACACGAACTACGAAGGGAAAGTTGACTACGCCCTCGACTCGCTCGAAGAGGTCGATCTCACGATGATTCACATCGAATCTACGGACGAGACAGGCCACGTCGGCAAGGCCGAGCTAAAGGTGCAGGCCGTGGAGGACTTCGACGGCCGCGTCGTAGGCCGCGTGCTCGAAGGCATAAAGAGGTTCGGCGATTACAAGATACTGGTAATGTCCGACCACCCGACGCCAATAGACCTCCGGACGCACGTTAACGAGCCCGTGCCGTTCGCCATTTACAGCTCCGAGGACGAGAGCGTAAAGAACGACGGCTTCGTCTACACCGAAAAATCCGCGGCCACGTCCGACGTATTCGTTCAGGAGGGCTGGCGGCTCCTAGGTATGCTTACCGGAAAGGAAATCTGAGACTCAAATGAGCGCTGATACAAATCCAAAACTGCGTTTCGGGCTGTGGTACGACTTTCGTAACCCGCCCGAATGGCGTCGGCCGTACACCGAGGTATACGCCGAGGTGCTCGACCAGGTAGCATGGGCCGAGGAAAACGGCTTTGACGACGTCTGGCTCCAGGAGCATCACTTCCACGACGACGGCTTTTCGTCGTCGGTGATGACGATCGCGGCGGCTATGGCGGCAAGGACAAAAAGGATACGCATAGGAACCGGTGTCATGCTGCTGCCGCTCCACAACCCAGTCCGGGTGGCGGAGGACGGCGCGACGGTCGATATATTGTCAGACGGCAGGTTCCAGCTCGGCGTAGGAAACGGGTACAAGGTCGAGGAGTTCGAGAGCTTCGGCATCTCCCGGAAGGAACGCGGCGCCCGCTCGAACGAGGGGCTCGAGATCATACGCCGCCTGTGGGAAGGCGAGACGCTAACGTTCGAGGGCAAATATTACGAGATCCATAACGCGAGGCTCGCGCCGGAGCCCGTACAAAAACCCCGCCCTCCCCTCTGGGTCGGCGGATTCAGCCCCGCGGGGGCAAGGCGCGCAGCGAGGCTCGGGGACGGCTTTTTAGGCACTGGGCCCATCAAGGAGCTCTACGACGAGTACGTCGCAGAGCTAGAGAGGCTCGGAAAGCCGACGACTAATCTCAAGGTCGCGGGCGGATATTTCTGGCTCATCGCCTCCGAAGACCCCGAAAAAACGTGGAATGAGGCGGTGGATCACGTCCTTTACCAGCTGAACGGCTACGCCGAATGGTTCGAAAAGGCCGGTATGCCGCTCCTTCCTTACGTACGCGACGCCGAGCATCTTAAAGAGCTCGGCATTTTGAACGTCGCCGACCCCGATACGTGCATCGAAATGATAAAGGCCTACGCGAAAGAGGTGCCCATTACGAATTTCTATTCGTTCACGATACCCCCGGGGCTCCCCGCGAGCTGGGCACAGCCGCATCTGGAGCTCTTCGCGAAGAAGGTCATACCGGCCTTCAAGTAACGCCGGACAGTGCGCTACCCGCGCTCGCGCTTCTTCACATCTTCCCATAGCTCGTTCATTTCTTCGGGCGTAAGATCGGATACTTGTTTCCCGTCAGCCTCGGCCTTGTCTTCTATATAACCGAACCGCTCGATGAACCCGTCGATCGCTTTGTGGGCCGTCCCTTCGGAGTCGAGCTTGAGATGCCGTCCGAGATTTACGAGCGAGAAGACGAGGTCGCCCCACTCTTTCTCGACGCCCTTTTCGTTGCCGGATTTAATCTCCGCTTCCAGCTCCGCTAGCTCCTCGCGAACCTTTTCGAGCACCTCGCCCGAGCTCTGCCAGTCAAACCCCACCTGTGACGCCTTTTCGCCCACGCGCTGCGCCCGGAGAAGGGACGGCATCGTGCGCGGGATGTGAAGGAGCCTTCTCTTTCTCGACTTCTCTTTCAGCTTCTGGGCGTGCCATCTCTTCACCGCTTCCTCTGCATTGGCCGCCTTTTCTTCGCCGAATACGTGCGGATGCCTGCTGACGAGCTTTTTGTGGAGCCTGTCTATAACGTCCCCGATGTCGAACTCCCCGTCGGCGGAGGCTATCTGCGCGGCGAAGAGGACTTCGTAGAACAGGTCGCCGAGCTCTTCTATGATCTCGTCCCTGTCCTTCTGCTCTATCGCTTGCACGACCTCGTACGCCTCTTCTATGATGTAGGGCCGGAGCGTTTCGAGTGTCTGCTCCTTGTCCCAGGGGCATCCCTCGGGCCCCAGAAGGTGCCGCGACAGCTCTACGAGATCGTCGAATGTCTTTTTCATATTTTTCTCCATAGCATTAATAATTACCGGGTGAAAATGGATACAATCGGTGATAATATTTATCTAAATAACTGGGGCCCGGACCCAGAATATATCCGTCAATTCTACAGTAATTTGTATGGACACGAAAATCGGAAGAGCCAAAGGATCGATATTCCTGAATTCAAGGGATTACATTGTTAATTCCATCGGGGACAGTGTATGGAAAATGGTCCTCGCAAACCTGCCGGGGGACGGTGCGGAGTTTTTCGAAAAGAATATAGCCAAGACCGAATGGTATCCGGTGACTCACCTTAACAATCTCGTTAACACGTACGACCTGATCGTGGGGAACGGCGACTTTCTGTCCATAGTTCCGGTTGCCGAATACATCGCGAAAAAAGACCTCGGCCCTGTTTTCGAGGTTTTCGTCGATCTCAAGAATCCCCAGGTCATTCTGAACAGCGCTCCTTCTCTCTGGAGCAGGTATTTCGATAGCGGCAGGGTGGATGTCGAGAGCGTAAACGTAGACGATAAGAGCTCCACGCTGGTCCTCTACGAGCTCGCCGATGAGATGAAGGCTTCCGGGGTCGCGATTTGCACGTTCGCAGTACCCGAATGGTTCAAGACGGGCCTTTTAATGTCGGGGACCGGCGCCGTCACGATCACCCAAACTGCGTGCAGATATAAGGGCGCCGAGTCCTGCAAGTACGAGATAAATTGGGAATAAGGCGTTAACCGACTGTCTCAACCCGCCTTAAACTTTGAATTTTTTGGGGTATCTCGTGAGGTTCCTGGAGCCCTTCTTTTCTACTACCACCACATCTTCTATTCTTATGCCGCCCGTCCTGGCGTAATAAAGCCCCGGCTCCACGGTAACGACATTCCCTGCTTCGAGAACCTCGTCTCCCATTCCGACCCTGGGAGGCTCGTGTATTTCGAGCCCCAGGCCGTGCCCGGTGGAGTGGATGAACCCTTCGGTTTTGCCGTTTATGGTTCCCGTCTTGTAGCCCCGGCTGTCGAAGTATTCGACGACGGCTTTATGAACGTCCTTTACCGCCACTCCCGGCCCGATCATGTCTATCGCAAGCTTTTGGCCTTTGAGGACTGTGTCGTACATGTCCGAGAGTTCTTTTGTAGGCTCGCCTTTTATCACAGTCCTCGTCATATCGCCGAAGTATCCTGTCTTTTGTGATCTCGGGAATATGTCCAGGACTATGGGCTTGCCCGCATAAAGGGGTCCCTGGCCCGAATCGTGGGGCATCGAGGAATGAATGCCGCAAGCCACAATCGTATGGGCGGCGGTGAAACCGGCCTTCGAGAGAAAGGAGTTGATCTCGCCCTTTACCCTCTCGGAAGTGAGGGGCTTTCCGTCGTGGTAGAGCCTGTTCTTCCGGATTTCGGACGCGCCTATCATCTTAATCGCGGCGTCCATGGCATGCGCGGTTTTCGTAAGGGCGTCCTTTATGAGCCTGACCTCCTCCGGGGTCTTCTTAAGCCTCTTCATAAAGAGCGGCTCTTCTTTGGCCGGGACGACCTTAAACCCTTCCTTCCTCAGCTCGTCTGCGTACTTGAGCCCGAACCTCCCCGGGACCGTAACCTTCTTTATCTTCTTGTCCTTTAAGAGAAGCGCCGCCGCGTCTATCAGCTTGGGGCGCTTTTTGGCGGCAAGGAGCCTACGCTGAAGGTCCGAAAGCGAAACGACGGTGTCCACCGTCGCCACTTTCTTACCCCTGTCGATTTCGAGATCGCTCAGGACGAGATTTTTTTTGCCGTTATGCTCCAGATATATGACCGGGTCCGGAACGAAGAACCTGGTTTTGTAGTATAGGTCGGCGTTTTCTTCGCTCGTGTCGATTATAAGGAAGGTGTCCTTCTTCATAAAATGACACTATACCGTAAGGCCGTTTCTTATCAAGCTCGCGGCTCCGGTGGTGCCGGGGCAAGCAATCCGCGTTTATAAAAACCGGACCGCGTGTTATAATGATGTGGCTCAGAAAATCATGCTTAAAGAGGCTCTTATGACTAAATTTCTCAGGCTCACTGTAGTTACGGCATTCATTTTATCCATAGGCGCGGCGGCCTCGGCCACGGCGCAGGAAACGGTCAACCTCGAACAGGTATGCGGCAGCAATATGGATTCGCCCATGGCCGCAGACTTCCCGGACAGGTATACGAACAAACAGGTGAAGATAACGATCGAGGTCGATTCCATAAGGAAGATCCCGTCAGTATGCGGCGAGGGGCCCGAGGGCACCTTCACGCTCGAGGCGATAGACAGGCGGGGGACGATACTCGAATGCTTCTGCACCGACCCTCAATATAAAAGCGTCCTCGACAGCACGCCCAAGGGCAGCAAGCTCACAGCCGTCGGGACCTTCAGGTCGGTTACGGGCTCTTACGCCGAAAGCGAAAGCGAGGAATGCAAGATTACGCTCGACGAATGCAGCTTCGGTAACTGATCATGCAAACGGCTATTAAATTCCTTTACACCCTCTCGATCTCGCTGTGGGTGGGTAGCATATTCTTTTTCTCCTTCATGGCGGCGCCGAGTATATTCAAGGTGCTCCCGAGGGAGACGGCCGGGAACGTCGTTTCCGACATATTCCCGAAATATTATATGGTGGGCTACGTATGCGGTGCGGTCGCGATAATCGCGGCGGCGGTGCTGTGGTTCGTCTACAGCAGCCGGGGAGGCATAGTGAACTACCTCAAGATAGGCGGGCTTCTACTTATGCTGGGATTTACACTCTACGCCGGCCAGGTCGTCCTTCCCGTGGCCTCGGAGACAAGGGCCGAGATGAGGACGCTCAACGAGGGGTCGCCCGAATACCAGGCGGTTTATAAAAAATTCAGGCTCATCCACGCCCGCTCGGCCATAATGAACGCCAGCGTATTGGTGCTCGGAATTGCCATATTGGCAATTAATGCCTATACTAATAAAGAGTAAGGATTATTAATTTGCGGGAGGCGGTTCAGTATGTTTACAGTAACGGATAAAGCGGCAGAAGAGATAAAAAGGCTTTTAAATGAAGAGGATATACCCAATGCCGTGCTCAGGGTAAGGGTTGTTCCGGGCGGCTGTTCGGGGTTTTCCTACGAGATGGGCTTTGACGACGAAACGGAAGAGTCCGACCAGATAATTGAGAACGAAGGCGTAATGGTTGCGATAGACGAACTCAGCTTCCCGTATCTCGAGGGCGCTGTGCTCGACTACAAAGACGGCCTCAACGGCACGGGGTTTTCCATTAACAACCCGAACGCCAAAGGCTCTTGCGGCTGCGGCTCGTCCTTCACGGCCTAAGCAAAACAACTCACGAAATCAAACAAACAGCCTGTCCCGGCTTGACCGCGACGGGCTGTTTTCGTTTGTTTTAAATTTCCCTTTCAGGTTATAATAATCCGGTCCGGGCAGCTTGGCACGGCCGGAATCAACTCGTTATAAAGCCAAATATCCGCGAAAGGAGAAGATACTATGAAATTCGGTGTTGGATACTATAGCCTTCAGTCCCCCTCTCACAATCCGAGACTGCATAAGGATCTCTATCCCGAGATGCTCGAAGAGATAAGCCTCGCGGACCAGATGGGTTTCGATTCCGCATGGCTGACGGAGCACCATTTCTTGGAAGACGGGTACTGCCCGTCCTCTCTCGTGGCTGCCGCCGCCATCGCCGCCAGAACGAAGAACATCCGCATAGGAACGGGGGTTCTCCTCATGCCGCTCCACGATCCGGTAAGGGTCGCCGAGGACGCAGCCGTAGTAGACCTCATTTCCGGCGGACGGCTCATACTGGGCATAGGGCTCGGATACCGCCAGGAGGAGTTCTCCGCCTTCGGAAGGACGCTTAAGCAAAGAAGGGGCAGGATGGAAGAGAGCATAGAAATACTCCAGAAGGGCTGGGCCGACGAGCCGTTTAGCTTCGATGGTAAATACTATAAACTGGAGAACACCAGCATTACTCCGAAACCGATCCAGAAGCCTATTCCGATATGGATAGGGGCATTTACCGAGCCCGCTATACGAAGGGCCGCGAGGATAGGGGCTCCGCTCTTCGTGCCGGCAATAGGTACTATTCCTATTGTGAAATACCTTTTCGACATGCATGCGGGGCTGCTCGAAGAATACGGCCGTAACCCCGCGGATTTCGAAAAACCCGTCGTACGGGAGATGTACATATCCGAAGAGGGCTCAGGCGCCATATGGGAGAAGATAAAGGAGCACGTCACCTATACGGCCAAGGGATATGCGTCATGGGGCTCGATGGTAGACAGGGACGGCAACCTGCTGTCGGATCCGAGCGATCCTATTCTCTACGACATAGCGAGGGAGCAGTCTATAATCGGAACGCCTGAGGAGTGCATAGAGACCATAAAGCAGTATCAGGAAGCTCTTCCTATCGACAATCTCATCTGCAGGTTCAAATTCCCGGGTATCACGCACGAAGAGGCTGTCAAGTCTATGAAGCTCTTCGTCGAGAAGGTGCTGCCGGCCGTTTCCTGAACCGAACGGAAGCGCAGTAAAGGCTTCGGAGATATTTTTAAGGGCCGGGCACCCGCAATCCGGTTTTGGCCGGCCCACTGTATCATATCGAATTATCTATGGTTATAATAATTCACCTCATCCTGTCAACAAAGCCAGCGTGGCCGGATATATATGGAGAATTAAGTAAATGACTTCGAAGCTGACAACGATACATGAACAGGCAAGGTCCTACGAAAAAATTAAATCCGGTGAGATAATCGACTCACTTTACAAGAATTTCGTGCCTTATAACGAGATTCCGGATTTCCCAATGCAGTACATCTCGAGGACGGGGCAGATCATCGACATCGTTGACGACCCCGCCGTCATAGTGGGCGTAGCGCAGTTAAGAAAAACCAATAAAAAGGTTGCGATCATAGCCCAGCAGATGCCGTCGAGCGACGCCGACAGGACAAGGCTCAATTACGGCCTCGTAAAGGCGGACGGCTACGCCCTGGCCCTCAACATGATGACCTACGCCGAGGAAAACGGGCTCATGCTGCATACGTACGTCGATACCATCGGCGGCGACCCGTTCGAATATTCGGCGGGGAAACTCCAGTCGTGGCTCATTTCGGACTGCCAGGCCAGGATGATATCCCTAAAGGCGAAGACAATATCGATAGTCCTTGGCAGCGGTGGCAGCGGCGGCGCGATAGCGTTTCAGCTCGCGCACAGGAGGTTCATGCTGGCCCGTGCCGAGTATTCCGTCATAACGGCGGAGGGCTGCTCTGCGATACTCTTCAGAAGTGCGGATAAGATAGAGGAAGCGCTCGAGGTCCTTCAGCCGACTTCAGACTACATGCTGAAGTACGGCATCGTTGACAGCGTTATAAAAGAGCCTTCTCTAACATCTTCGGATTATAAAAATAAGGTGCTCACGAACATAGAAAAGGCTATCCTGACCGCCTCGGACGAGCTCGAAAAGACGGACGTAAATTATCTTCGGGAAAACCTCATAAAAAAGATTCAGGAATGCGGCGGCGTTGAAACGTCCGAGCATACGTACCAGGCCATAGCCAAAAAGATAAGAAGCTGGCTCCCGCATTATTCCTTCGGCAAGGCTCCCACTCCCGAAGTTTCCCACATGCAGCTCGCGCTCTACGGCGCAGAGCCTCATTTCTGTAACGACGAGAAGGACCCGGAAGGCAAGATAGTGAGGGCCGGGTGCAGAAAGCATTTTGCAAAGGAAGAGTTTCAGAAGAACTATTTCGCCTGCCCCTACTGTGAAAAGCCGAACCCGATAGGCGGGCACGAATATCTCGACATCCTTCTCGATGTAGACTCATTCCACGAGCTCCATTCGGACCTCAGCGTCGAGGACATCGACAACCGCTTTAATTTCTACGATTACGGTGACGCCAGGAGAAAAAGCTCCGGGCGGTCCGAGTCGAAGGACTCGCTCATTGCCGGCTACGGAGACATGTACGGCCTGCCTGTCGCCATTGCAGTAAGCGAATTCAGGTTCATGGGCGGCTCCATGGGGGCTGTATTCGGCGAGAAGATGAAGCTTATAGTTGATTTCGCCATTTCCGAGGGCCTTCCGCTCGTTGTTGTCACGGCATCGGGCGGCGCAAGGATGCAGGAGGGCACTATAGCTCTCTACCAGATGGCGAAGACGATTTCCTCCATCATTAGGCTCAAGAACGCTGGTCTGCCTTTTATATCCGTCCTCGGTCATCCGACCACGGGCGGGGCGCTCGCGAGCTACGCCGTTCAGGGCGACTTCATAATCTCCGAGAGGAAGGCCACCGTAGCTTTCGCCGGGGACAGGGTCGTAAAGCTCACGAGCGGCGGCAGGGGGGTCGATCCCGGGACGATGACGGCCGAGTTTTTCTCGAAAAAGGGCGGGATACACCTCGTTACCGAAAGAAATCAGCTCAAGGCCGCTATATCCGGCATACTCAGGCTTACCCCATGGTTCAGAGCCAATGCTCAAAGCCATAAAGAGCAGCAATAACGCGATTTCCGAACGGAGGCTCAAATGACAGACGGGCCCGGTTCTAAGAACGGCCTTACAGACGAGAGGGTTGTGATAATCGGCGGAGGCCCCGCCGGGCTCACGGCCGCATACGAGCTGTCCAAGGCGGGCCGCAAGTCTACCGTCCTCGAAAAGGACGACATCGTAGGCGGCATAGCCAGAACGGTCAACTACAACGGTTACCGCTTCGACATCGGCGGGCACAGGTTCTTCACCAAGGTAAAGGCCGTAGAAGACCTCTGGGAAGAGGTGCTCGGGGACGACTTCGTCGAAAGGAAGCGCCTTTCCCGCATCTATTACAACAAAAAGTTCTTTCACTATCCGTTCAAGGTAATGAACGCCGTATTCGGCCTCGGAATCTGGAACAGCTTCATGATAGTCGTGAGCTATCTGAAGGCCCAGGTCTTCCCGGACTTGCCGGAGGAGACGTTCGACAAGTGGGTATCCAACCGGTTCGGAAAGCGTCTCTACGAGCTATTCTTCAAGACCTACACAGAAAAGGTATGGGGAATCCCGTGCACCGAAATAAGCGCAGAGTGGGCCGCGCAGAGGATAAAGGGCCTGTCGCTCCTGGAAGCCATGAAGAACGCCCTTTTAAAGAACAGGGGCCGTTCGCGGGAAGACGTAATTAAAACGCTCATAGACAGCTTTCATTACCCGAGGCTCGGCCCGGGCATGATGTGGGAAGCCATTGCCGAAAGGATCACGAGAGACGGCAGCGACCTCGTCATGAACGCCGACGTTTGCAGGCTCCGCGTCTCGGGCGGGAAAGTGGAGAGCGTCACGGTGAGGCACGGCGACGGCGAAAGGGATGTAAAGGGGTCGCACTTCATAAGCAGCATGCCCGTAAGGGAGCTCATTGGCGCAATCGACCCTCCGCCGCCGGGCGAGGTAGTAGAGGCCGCAAACGACCTCAAGTACAGGGACTTCCTGACCGTCTCGCTCATAATCGACACCCAGGTCCTCTTTCCGGACAACTGGATATACATACACGACCCCGGGGTAAGGCTCGGGAGGATACAGAACTTTAAGAACTGGAGCGAGGAGATGGTCCCCGATCCGAAAAAGACGTGTCTCGGGCTTGAATATTTCTGCTTCGAGGGCGACGGGCTCTGGACGATGAGCGACCGGGACCTTATAGAGCTCGGGAAAAAGGAGCTCGGCATGATAGGTATCTGCGACCCGTCGCTCGTAGTGGACGGCACTGTGGTCAGGATGCCCAAGGCCTATCCGGTCTACGATTCGACGTACAGGGAATCCCTCGCCACCATACGCGGCTATCTTTCCAGTATAGGCAACCTTCAGCTCGTCGGCCGTAACGGCATGCATAAATACAATAACCAGGACCATTCCATGCTGACGGCCATGCTGGCTGCAAGGAACATATCCGGAGCGAACTACGACCTATGGAGGGTCAACACCGACCAGGAATACCACGAAGAGGGCGAAGCCGGCGATTACGGGCTTTCCGAGTACGACGGCCTCTCGTCGACACAGCCGAGGGTGCCGGAAAGCGTGCCCGGGCCTATAGAGCAGGTCATCATAAGGGCCTTTGCGAGGCTCGACAAGCTAGCCTTCGCGCTGTCCGTGGGGACGGCGACGGGTCTGGCGGTTTTCCTGGCGACGATGTTCCTGATCCTGAAAGGCGGCACCGAGGCGCATAAATACGTCGGGCTCCTGGATCAGTACTTCGCCGGATATACGATAAGCGTCGAGGGGGCCTTTATAGGGCTCGGATACTCGTTCTTCTGGGGATTTATATTCGGATGGCTGTTCGCTTATATAAGGAATTTCTTTACTGGCCTCTTTATCTTCAAGATAAAGAGGGAAAGGGAGCTCTCGTCTTTCAAGAACTTCATAGATTATATATGATATAAACCGCCATGACGAAGCCAAGAACAGAAGAAGAGAAACTACTTCAGGCAGTCGCGCTGCTCAACGCTAAATCCATGGGGCTCGTGTTTGGCATACTCCTCGGGCTTCTGATTTTCATAGCTACGAACTGGCTTTTGGTGAAGGGGCCGCAGCCGAACAGCGCCGGGCAGTACGTCATAGGCCCGCACCTCGGGCTTTTAAGCCAGTTCTTCATAGGCTACAGCGTCTCTTTCGTGGGAAGCATCGTCGGATTCATCTACGGCTTTGCTCTCGGAACCATAGCGGGAACGTTCGTAGGATGGCTCTATAACCGCATCGTTATGTTCAGGCAGCGATAAAACCCCTTTATTCCTCGTATCGCAGTACCCTGGAGGGCCCCATTTAACGGAGTTTTCAGGCCGGCCTCGCAAGATCCTGCGTTCCCGGGCCATTTTTCAAGTCTGCCGAATATAGAGTAAAATAACTTGGCTTTTAGGGATTATAATCTTCCGGAATGCATGAATTGAAAGACGAAAAGAAACTAAAAAGAGAATTCGTACTCGACCTCGTCAGGCCGTATAAAGCCCACATCGCGCTACTGCTTTTCCTCCTGTTTCTGGCGTCGGCGTTCGAGGGTATATCGATAGGCATGCTCGTTCCGCTCCTCGCCGGAATACAGCAGATAAAGAGCTTCGACCAGCTTCCTGAGGCTCTCCGCTCGCTGATCGATATATTCTCGGCGTACCCAATCGAAACCCAGATACTTCTCTCCCTCACATTCGTCGTGGGCGGTGTCGTGCTCAAGAACATTTTTCTCGGGGTCTCCCAGTACCTGGCCTACTGGCTCACGGCGAGGCTCATTGCAAACCTACGGATGAGGGTTGTGAACTCGCTCGTACATGCCGGTATGGGGTTCTACAACACCGTGAAAACAGGCGACCTCGTCGAAAGGACGATATACAACACCGTCCTTACGGACGACCTCATAAAGAAGATAGTCGAAATGGCAGGCTACATGATGTCGTGCCTAATTCTCCTAGTACTTCTCGTTATATTCTCGTGGAAGCTGACCCTCGTCTCCATAATCCTCGCGGCGGTCATAGCGTACGCGGTCTCAATATACATCAGGCGGCTTTCCTCGTACGGGCGGCGGCTCGTTAATACCGGTAGGGAGCTTACATCCTCGCTCCATGAAACGCTTTCAGGGATACAGGTTATTAAATCCTTCACGAAGGAAGATGAGCAGATAGAGAAGCTCAATACGCACATAGAAAACCACGCGCGCCATCAGCTGAACGTCAACTTCACGACGTTCATGGTGCATGTCGTAACAGAAGCCTTCGGCGTCGTCGCAATCGGGGTGCTCTTTTTTATAGCGATAAAAAGCTCGGCGATGGACTACAGGCTCGTACTGACGCAGATACTGCCCTTTATATATATAATCGCCCGCATACTGCCCGTGCTTAAGCTGATGAACCAGACGAGGGGAATAATAGTCAGCAGGCTCCCCGCCTTCGATACGGTCTTCGACCTCTTAAGGACCGATAACAAGCCGCAGACTACAGACGGCGATCTGGATTACTCCGGGCTCGAAGACGGCATAACGTTCGAGGATGTGACATTCTCATATAACGAAGGGGAGAGGGCCGCCCTCTCGGAGGCGAATTTCTTCATCCCCAAGGGAAAGACGACGGCTATAGTCGGCAAATCCGGGGCCGGGAAGTCTACGGTCATAAATCTTCTGCTGAGATTCTACGACCCGCAGTCGGGCAGGGTTCTCATAGACGGAGAGCCCCTCCCCGACTACAAGGTGAAATCGTACCTCCGCCACGTCGGCATGGTCAGCCAGGATACATTTATATTCAACGATACCGTCAGGAATAATATAGCTTTCGGCCTCACGGGGGATTATACGGACGATATAATCGTGGACGCAGCGAAAAGGGCGGGGGCGGACGAGTTCATCACAGCGCTCACGGAGGGGTACGACACGATGCTCGGCGAGAGGGGCATAAGGCTCTCGGGAGGGCAGAGGCAGAGGATTTCGATCGCCAGGGCGACGCTTAAAAACCCGGAGATTCTGATTCTCGACGAGGCTACCAGCTCCCTCGATACGGCCACCGAGCAGCTCATACACAGGGCCATAACCGAGCTCAGCAAGAACAGGACGGTTATTATAATAGCGCACAGGTTCTCGACGATTAAAAACGCGGACCAGATCATCGTTCTCAAGGACGGCGGGGTCGTCGAGTCCGGCTGTGAATCGGATCTGATGAAGCTTAAGGGCGAATTTTACAGGCTCGCCACAACCGGAAGTTAGCATTTTTATAGATATGAATTCCAAAAATCCCGACATATCAGTCGTCATACCCGTCCACAACGGGGAAACGTATCTGTCGATGTGCCTCCACGCGCTGAAGGCGTCGTTTCACGAAGAGTTCGAGACCATAGTAGTGGATGACGGCTCCAAGGACGGCTCGGCCGCGATAGCGAAAGATTTCGGCGTCAAGGTCCTCGAATTGGGCCGGAACTACGGCCCCGCAGCCGCCAGGAACGAAGGGGCGGCCGCCGCCGAAGCGCCCATTGTGCTGTTCATCGATGCCGACGTGCTCGTAAGGGGCGACACCATATCGCATGTCATCGAGGCCTTCTCGAAGAATCCGGATGTAGCCGCCGTATTCGGCTCCTACGATACAGAGCCGTCGGCGCCCGATTTTCTGTCTCAATACCGGAACCTTCTTCATCACTACGTTCACCAGAAATCCCGCAGCGACGCGAGCACATTCTGGTCGGGGTGCGGCGCGATAAAAAAGGACATATTCCTTGAGATGGGCGGCTTCGACAGGGTGCGGTTCTCGAAGCCCTCGATCGAGGACATAGAGCTCGGGTACAGGATGAGGCGTAAGGGGCACAGGATACTCCTCGACAAGGAGCTTCAGGTGAAGCATCTTAAGGAATGGAGCTTCTGGTCGATGCTCAGGACCGACGTATCCCAGCGCGCCGTCCCTTGGTCGAGGCTCATGCTCGAAAGCAGATTCTCTCCCAGGGACCTTAACGTCAGCCTGGCCGACAGGGTAAGCGCAGCCCTCGTGGGCATACTATCCGTCGCCCTTCTGGTTATCATCTTTGCAGCCTTGTTCGGAAGCTCGGGGGTTCTCTACCCGGCGCTGATTCTCTCTGCCGTGCTGGTCCTTGCGCTCATCGTGCTTAACAGGCAGCTCTACTTGTTTTTCCTGGAAGAGAGGGGATTCGTCTTCACCCTCATGGCCATACCTATGCACTTTCTCTACTTTTTCTACAGCGGCGCCTCGTACGGCTTATGCTGGCTCGGAAAGAAAATGTCGAAGAAAAAAAAATAGCCCCGGCGGGGTACAGCGGGGCGTCGTCAGTCGGACGAGGTATAGGTTCCGGTGAGCTTTTTGACCTTCTCGACTTCCTCGGGCTTGTCGAGGATCTTCCCCTTTCCCATCTCGTAGAGGAAGTTGGCGTTGTCCCTCGGCGCCTCGCTTATGACGTTCGGGTCGAAGAAGACTTCTTTCGTGTGGACGAGCCCGGCGCGGTTGTAAGAGGCGAGCTCATACTTCATCCCCATGCGAAGCGCGTCACAAGGGCATGCCTCGACGCAGAATCCACAGAAGACGCATCTCATGAAATCGATGTTGTAGACCTTGGGCCTTCTCTCGATTCCGTAATCGTCCGCGGGCTCGGCTACTATAGATATCGCCTGCGTGGGGCACGCGACCTCGCATAGCTTGCACGCGACGCATCTTATTTCGCCGTCGTCGTCCCCGGGCATAACGTGAAGCCCCCTGTACCTAGGGGGAAGCTCCTTTACCTCTTCTGGGTACTGGACGGTTATCGGCTGGAATTTAATCAGGTGCTTAATGGTAAGAAAGAGCCCGTGCACTATCTGCGGAAGATAGAGCTTTTCGTACCACGTGAGTTCAGGATGCTTAAGTACCTTGATTTTGATAGCCATTGTTCGTTCCCGGATTAAGAACTACAGATAAGTTATAACATACTCCGGGGATTTTTAAAGTTCCGGGGCACTCAGATGAAGAATCAGGCCCGGTCCTTGAGATCATTTCTGAGTCTTAAATAGACGGTAATGCCAGAGATTATTGATATTATGACCATGACGAGCCCCACGGCCGTCGAGCCCAGTAGCATCTTTCCCGTGCCCATCATCCCGAAGAGGATGAACGAGACGCCGAGCGCCCAGTTTACGAGCACCGGCTTGAACCGTGGCTTTTCGATATCGGGGTTTAGGTCGCTTACGGGCTCCCACCATCCCCAGGGCTTTACCCTTTTATAGAACTCGTTGAGCGTCTCGATCGGCTCGGGTTTGGTTAGGAACGTCACGATGATCCACGTGAGTACGGAAACGGGGATTACCAGAATCTGGTGCTTCAGCTCGAGCGGTATGCCATGCGATCTGGTGTAAAGGACGATCACGAAGATCGCCGCGAGCGACGACGCCAGCGCCGCGATCTCCGTCCAGGCGTTCACCCTCCACCAGAACCACCTCAGTATCAACACCAGCCCGATTCCGGCGCTCATCGCCCAAAGGAATATCCACGCCTTCCCTATGTTGCTGATGTGCATGGCGAAGTAGCCGGCGAGTATCGTGAGCACGAGCGTGCAGATTCGGGAAACCATAACGTAGTGCTTCTCCGTCCCGTCCTTATAGAGGAAACGCCTGTAGAGGTCGTTCATTATGTAGGAGGCCCCCCAGTTAAGGTGCGTAGACAGCGTAGACATGAAAGCGGCGAGAAACGTCACGAAGAGTATTCCCTTGAGCCCCGGGCCGAGGAACTGGTTTATCATGACGACGTACATCGCCTCCTGGTCGCCGTTCGCTACTTCGGCCGTGGGGTATATAAGAAGTGACGCGAGCGCTATGAGCACCCATGGCCAGAAGCGTATGATGTAGTGGTTTATCGCGAACCACGCGGTGCCAAGAACGGAGTCCCGCTCGCTCCTCGCCGAAAGCATGCGCTGTATGAAATATCCTCCGCCGTCCGTGTTGTGCGAAGACCACCATATGACGGTCAGGTAAACGAGGAACGTAAAGAAGCTGGACGACCAGAACCCGTCGCTCACCGGGTCGCCCCGCGATGGCGTCATGAAAAGAGAAACGTGCTTTTGGTCTATCGTGCTTAGCTTGTCGATGAAACCGGAGAGCCCGCCGATCTCGGGCGAGCCTATCACGGCCCAGGCGAGTATCACCGTCCCGCCCAGCGCGAGGAAGTACTGGAAAAAATCCGTGAGCGTCACGCCCCATAGCCCCGACATCATCGTGTAGAAGAATGCGATGAAGAGGCATATCGCTATCGCTACGGTCGTCTCCACCCCGAAAAAGACCTTGAGCACCTTGGCCATCGCGCTTATAACCCAGCCCATCACGATGAAGTTAAAGAGGGTGGAGTAATAAAAGGCCTTGAACCCCCTGAGGAACGCCGCGGGCTTCCCGCTGTAGCGGATCTCGTTGAGCTCGTTATCGGTGATGACGTTGGCCCTTCTCCAGAGACGCGCGAAGACGAGGGCTATGAAGACGTGGCTGAATATATAGTTCCACCAGAACCAGTTCTTCCAGATGCCCTCGGTCCTTACCCATCCCGTAACGGCGAGCGGCGTATCGGCGGCGAAGGTCGTCGCGACCATGGACGTGCCGAGAAGCCACCACGAGAGATTACGCCCGGTGACGAAATAAGAGGACATGCTGCTGCTCGCGCGGCGCGTGAAGTAAATCCCGACAAAGAGAGAAATCAGGAGGTAGGCCGCGACTATAGCCCAGTCGAGCGGAGATAGGGATGAGAAAACCGAGTTCAGTCCGGCGCTCATTGGAGGTGTAATGTACCCGATAGGAAAGATTGCGAACAGCTATAAGGCGGCGACCGGGATTTTGCCGACGGCGGCGGCGTTTCCCAAAAGAACCTCGGCCGTCGCGAACTGACATTCCGGGAGCGAATCGAACGCGCAGATCACGGTGCCAAAGCCGTCGAGCCCCCTGACGACGTAGGGCGAGCCGAACGAAACGAGTGCGCTCTCTCCCGGGGCCGAGGACAGGCGCTCGAGCGCGGCCCTCATGAAGTCCGGCAGCGAGAACTGCTTCTTCCACGCTCCGACCGTAGTGAACACGAGACATATGAGCGTGGCATCGTCTCCGGCGCTGCGGGAGAGCTTGCTCACGTCTGTAGTTGAGGTTACGTTGACCTCTTCGAAAACGACTCCGGCATTGCGAAGTCGTCCCGAGAATACGGCCGCCACGTCCTGCCCCGACTCCGTCACGTCGAATGTGCACAGGATAGCACGGCCCGGCTTTAAGCTCCGGCCTCTCAGAACAGAAACCGACTTCTCCGAAATGAGCCGTGAGAGGTTTCGGCTCTTTTCCTTCGAATGCGTAGTGATTTCAGGTAACCCGTCGGGGAGGGATTTCTTGAGCGAAATAATTCTGTCCGCCGCTTTCAGGACAACCTCTTCGTTAAGTGTTCCTTCGGCAGTGGCTTCGTTTAATCCTTTAAGGAGCGTATACGGGTCACGCGGGTCGAGTATTATGTCGCAGCCCGCGTTAAGGGCCCGTAGCGACAACATCGCCTCGTCTCCCAGATTGCTTATGCCTGACATTCGAAAGGAGTCCGTTATCACGACTCCGCCGTAATTCAGCTCACGCCTAAGCATGCCGCTTACGACTTCGCCCGATATGGTAACCGGGTCGCCGCTTCCTGTTATCTCGGGAAGTGCGACGTGCGCCGTCATCAGCATATCGATCCCTTCGGCTATAGCGCTTTGGAACGGTTTCAGGTCGCGCCCGAATAGCTCTTCTCGTGTAAGTATAAGAACGGGGAGCTCGGAATGAGAGTCCGCCGCGGCGCTCCCGTGCCCGGGGAAGTGCTTTCCGCACGAGAATATGCCGCCGTCCCGGCAGCCCCTTATAAATGCGCCGCCCATTCGGGACACGAGCCCGGGGTCGTCGCCGTACGAGCGAATATTTATTATCGGATTTTCGGAATTCGAGTTCACGTCTAGGACAGGTGCGAAGATTAGATTAAAGCCGCATTCCCTCATCTCACGCGCCGTGAACAGGGCCTCGGAATAGACGAGCTCCTCGTCACCCGCTGCGCCCAGCGCCATCGTGAAAGGGAATATCGAGCCGCCCGAAACGATCTGGCCGAGGCCCCTTTCGGCGTCGCAGCCGAAAAGGAGAGGTACTTCGGACAAGGCTTGCAGCTCTTCCACGGCGCTTCGGACGGATTCTATGTCGCCGCCGAATATTATGAAGCCTCCGATGTGGAATTCCCTGACCAGATTTTTCGCAAGCTCGAGCGAGCCGTCCACTTTGAAATCGAGCCTCGGCATCACTGCCTGGCCGATCCTGGAGCGAAGGTCTAAATCAGATGCGTTTATATCTCCTAGTTTTTCAAGCCAAGATTTAATGCTCATAACGTATACGTCTTAGCCGAGACCTCCGGGCGATATTTTCCCAAGCGGCACGCCCCGCCTCGCCCCTGTGACGCCGGGCAGGTTGCCGGCGTTCCCCGAGATGCATTCGTTCGCCAATATAGCGAAGGCGAGCGCCTCCTTGGCGTCCGCAGGTACGCCGTAGGCGTCGGTCGTTGTCAGTTTGATACCGCCGAGTCTCTCCTGGAGCTTTTTCACCAGAAAGGCGTTCCGGCATCCGCCGCCGCTGAGAATGACCTCGCTCACCTCGTGCTCTGGGAATATGAATTTTTCGTAAGATTGCGATATGGATTCGACTGTTAGCGCAAGGACGGTGGCCATTAAATCGCTGAGCGTAATCTTGCCGCCCGTTACCATGCCGTAGAGCCACTCGGTCGCGGCGTTTCCGAAGAGCTCTTCGCCGGTCGATTTCGGAGGCGGCTTCATGTAGTAGGGGTCCATCAGTAACTGCTTCAGAAGCGCCTCGTTCACCTTGCCCTTCGAGGCCTCTTTGCCGTCCCTGTCGAATCTCTCATCGCCTCCGGACGAAAGCGCCATTATCCTGTCCATCAGCATGTTGCCCGGCCCGGTATCGAATGCAGTCACGCCGCCCAGGTGCTCAGTTATCACGGTCGCGTTCGCTATGCCGCCCAGGTTCTGCGCGATCTTGGTTTCGCCCGGCTTCGAGAATAGTATGTAATCCGCATAAGGCACGAGCGGGGCGCCCTCCCCTCCCGCGGCGACGTCCCGCGTCCTGAAATCACCGACCGTCGTAATGCCCGTCCTCTCCGCTATGACGTCGGGCTCTCCTATCTGGAGCGTCGATGGAATTCCCGCGCCAGCCGACGGCGGCACGTGGCTTACAGTCTGGCCATGCGAACCGATCAGGTCCACGTCGTTCGGCGCTAGCCCCGCCTTTTCCATCACAGACTGCGCTGCCCCGGCGAACGCCTCGCCCACCAGGAAATTGAGCTCGGAGATCTCGCCTGGCGTGCATCCGTGTTGAAGCCGCCCGAGCCCAGTGATGATTTCGGGCGTGTAGGGCACGCACGTAAATTCGAGGAGCTCGATTTCAGTACCGGCGCCCTTTCCCCTGATCTTGACGAGGGCGGCATCTATGCCGTCCATGGACGTCCCCGAGATGAGCCCAATCACTACCCTTTCCTTCTTTCTGAATAGCAGCATCAGGTCCTTTATCATTTTCGTGCCTGCCCTATTACGGACCTGAGGAACCCTCCGTGCTCCTTTAAGAGCTTACTCGCTTTCCTGTAGTCCGTGTTTTTTATCTCCATTACTATGGCTGCCTTTACGTCCCACTTCGAGCCGTGGAGGAGCTCTTCCGCCCTTTCCTCGCCGACGCCGGTTATCAGCATGACGAGCCGCTTCGCCCTGTCCCGGAGCTTGGCCGACCCCGGCCTCACGTCCACCATGAGGTTCCCGTACGTCTTACCGAGCCTTACCATCGAGGCCGTAGTAAGCATGTTCAGCACCATCTTCGTCGCCGTACCGGCTTTCATTCGCGTGGAGCCCGTAATCACCTCGGGGCCGACGAGTACGGATATCACGACCTCGGGCACCGTGGTTTCGACCGGATTACACGTGACGAGTATGCGGCCGCTGCCCTTTTTCCGCGCGTAGTCGAGCCCGCCTTCGACGAACGGCGTGCCGCCGCTCGCGGCTATGCCGACGAGTACGTCTTTCTTTTTAAGGTTTATTCGTTCGAGTTTTTTCCGTGCTTCCTCGGAGTAATCCTCCGCCCCCTCGGCTGACTTCCATACCGCTTTCCGGCCCCCGGCTATTATCCCGAGTATCATGTCCGGGTCCGTGCCGAACGTGGGCGGGCACTCCGCCGCTTCGATGACTCCGAGCCGGCCGCTCGTGCCTGCGCCGATAAAAACGAGGCGGCCTCCGCGTCCGAGCCTTTCGGTTATGAGCTCCACGGCGCGCGCGATATTCTCTTTTTCCTTTTCGATCGCCGAAACTATAGTGCCGTCTTCGGAGATGATCGATTCGACTATCCCGAGCGCCGGAAGCTCGTCGAGCTTTTCAGTCCGGGGATTTACGCGCTCTGTAAGAAGGTGCCCTGTCTTTCTGGATTCAGCCACGGTTCTATTATATCCCGCCGTCCCCGACTTATTAACACCGGGCTGAAATTTATTGCCTGTCTTTCGGTTTGGAAGCGCCCATCATGTTCGCCCACCTGATGAAAAGCTCGCCCTTGAGCCATCCGCTCGCCGCAATCTTGCTTCTCCGCTTCCATATAAAATGGCAGTAATCCTGCGCAGTCCAATAGAGCTTCTCATGAGCGGCTATGCTGCGTACACGACCTTCTGTTTCGTATCCCAGCTCGTCTAGCAAATCCCCTGCTATCGATTCGAATACGGCGCGGTCTGCCTCCGGCATCTGATTCCTCCATTTGCCGTGGTTGCCCTTCAATATGCTTCTCTTCGTCCCGTACACCCCGGACTTTTTGAGCTCGCTTTTAATAAAGTTGGGTGTTAAAACCGCCTCGGTAAAAGGCTCGTCGATGAATTCGCATACCTCTTCCATAGCCTCCCTGGGACTTTCGAGAAGCGTCTCGTACCTGAGCTCGAAATATCTCCCGGGACCCGCCCCCTGGCCGTCGCGCCGCCCCTTCTCTGTCATCTGCTTCCACTCACCGGCGGCCGAATATACATTTCCCGGCCCGAACCATGTGTTCATAAGGGAGAGGGCGACGTCCCTACCGTCGCGGTATATGTGTATTATCTTGCACGACGGGAATATCTCGACGAGCGCCGGGATGTCTGTCACGTACTGCGGGGTTTTGTCTCCCCAGCGCGGCTTACCTTCCACCCGGGCCCACTCTCCGAATATTGTGGAAACTATATCTCCATAGCTCCGGCAGCCCGAGAATGAAGACGGGGTCAGGGAAAGCCCGAATCCTTTCACCCAGTGAATGTCGAGTATCGTAGACGCAATCTTAACGGCGTCGTCCTCGTCCCGGGGGTTCCCATACAGCTTGTATAATTGCGGAATAAAGTGAGACTCCGGCGGAAACGTGATGTGCGAATGAGAGCGCAGGAGGTCTCTTATAAGCTTCGTGCCGCTCCTTGGGCAGCCTACTATGAATATGGGGGAATCGGCCATTCCGGAGACCTTCGCCTCGCCCTTAATTTCGGGTCAAGTGAGAAATACGGCGACGTATAAATTAAGCGTAACACAGCCGTCTTCCGAAACAAACCACGCGAATTTCCCGGTGGAATATGATGGGTGAAAAGGCAGGATTTACCTTGCCGGAATCCCCGGTGGAAATTTGTTGACAACCACCCAAGGTTATAATAGATTTCTCATTGGCGCGGGTGTAGCTCAGTTGGTAGAGCATAAGCTTCCCAAGCTTAGGGTCGCGGGTTCGAATCCCGTCGCCCGCTCCATTCTTTATTCTCCCCTTCCAAATAATAAGGCCGGGGCCCCAGGTCTAAAATTCAGAGATTCACATGGAGCCATTCCGTGTCAGCTATAGATCCCCGGTTCAGTATTTATTCAAATCGCCATCGAGCCAATATTTGGCGGCACTGAAATTTGCCCTTAATGCTATCCCCGATTTCGTGATTTCATAAACCAGGATCTCCGAGTCCAGGGGAACCTGCCCGGAGGCATCTCCGCCGGACCCGTCGTACTTTGCCACGGCCTCTCCTTTGGCGCCGAAATTCCAGCCTTTCGTCACGAATTCTCTATATGCACTATCGCTGTTGAATATTATCACTTCACGAAAGTCCGTCAGCGCGATGCCCAGCCCGACACCGCCTTCGCCCATCCTCATATAAGTCTTGAATCCATCTGCGTTATCGGTGACCACGCCGTACCCGTTCCCTGTTCCAAAGAACATGAGCTGCGTGTTAATGTTACTGAACACCCCGTAACCCACCGATTTTTTAACCAATGACCTTGCCTGCGGCACCCTTGCATACAGCTGGGCTAATGTATCTTTCGCCATTTGATCGACAAAAGCCCTCTTTTCCTTCGGGGTATTCCCCTTGGGCTTTGCACAGCCCGGCTGAAAAACAACGCCCAGGCACAATATAAAAAACAATACGACGTGAGTTATCCTGATATTCATATCCCGCACCCTCTTTTTAGAATTTTTGTCACAGCAAAATCTTTAACCATTTGTTGCTTGCGCAACTATTTTGTTCCACTAATATCCCCCGATTTTTCATTTTAGAATGTGCTGATTTTATAAATGAACCTAAAGTTTCCAGAACCAAAAGCGCCCTTGCTCCATCTTTAATATGCATAGCTGTATGTAATTGTTTACATTGTGAAGAAAAATGTCTAGCCGAATACTGCAAAATAGATAATATCCCCTGGGAAATTTGAGGGCGCTCTGGATCTTGCCAAGACCGATTACCGCCGACTTTCAAGTCTTGGCCTGAGCAATCTTTCAAGTGTGATACATATTACGAAATGAAACATCTAAAGCTCGGGGGCGTTGGCTTGAACCCGCTGTCCGCTGCTCCTGAGTACCTATTCTCGGAACAAGCCGAATATCGAGGCAAGGCCGCCAAGCGGCAGCCCTGCCGTTTTCCTCATTATAAGAACATACCGCCTGAGACCTCGACGCGTTGCCCGCTTATCCAGCGTGTGTCGTCCGAAAGAAGCGCCGCGACGGCGCTCCCTATGTCGTCCGGAAGCCCCACTCTTCCGAGGGCCGTCTGCGAGGCGATGAACTCATTGATCTGCTCGTTGTCCCTGACCGCGCCGCCGTCAAAATCCGTTTCTATCGCGCCGGGCGCGATTACGTTGGCCCTGATCCCCCTGGGCCCGAGCTCTTTTGCCATATAGCGGGTGAGGACCTCTATCGCGCCCTTCATCGACGCATAGGCCGCATAGCCCGGGAGCGAAAAGCGTGCGAGTCCCGTGGACACGTTCACGATGCTCCCGCCGTCCGCCATCAGGGGGAGCAGCTTCTGCGTCAGGAAGAAGACGCCCTTTAAATGAATGTTATAGAGGGTGCCGAACTGTTCCTCCGTCGTCTCCGTTATAGGGGCGCTTATGCCTATCCCCGCGTTATTGACGAGGAAATCGAAGCTGTCGCGGCCCCAGACGTCCGACAGAACGGTTTTCACCGATTCGGCGAAAGAGCCGAACGACGCCGAGTCTCCGACGTCTAATTGTAGAGCGGCGGCCTTCCGGCCCTTGTTTTGAATCTCGGAGACGACGGCATACGCCTCGTCCTTATTGCTGCGGTAGGTCAGAAGGACGTCGTGCCCCTTGTCGGCGATATGAAGACACATGCTCTTTCCCAAGCCCCTGCTCCCGCCGGTTACGATTGCGATTTTCATTACTGCCTCCTCTGGCTGATTTCGACTTTGTATTAATTATCCCTCAAAAAGCGCTCGCGGTCGGACGAACGATGATTTCGTTTACGTCCACGTTGTCCGGCTGAGATGCCGCGTATAGCACTGCTCCGGCAATGGCCTCCGGCGTAAGCGATATCTTCCTGAACTCTTCGAGTGCATCTTTCGCGCTGTCGTCCGTGATGTCGGAGCCGAGCTCGGTTTCGATTACGCCCGGCGATATGATAGTGACGCGCACGTTTTTAGACTCCTGGCGTAGCCCCTCCGAAATCGCCCACACCGCGTACTTCGTCCCGCAGTAGACGGCGCCTGTGGGCACGACCACGTGCGCGCCTATGGACGCATTATTTATAATGTGCCCGCCTCCCTGCGCCTCCATAACCGGAAGCGCAGCCGCAATGCCGTTTAAAACCCCGCGTATGTTGACGTCTATCATGTTGTCCCATTCATCCGTCTTTAGCGCGCTCATCGGCGAAAGCGGCATGACCCCGGCGTTGTTGAATATAACGTCGAGCCGCCCGAATTTATCTACAGCGAAGCCGACAAATGCGGCAACGTCCTCGCGGTTCCTGACGTCCAGTGCTTTGAACTCCGCCGTTCCGCCCTTTTCCCGTATATCATTCGCTATGCCTTCGAGCTTCTCCGTGCGTCGTGCGCCGAGGACAACCTTCGCGCCTTCTTCGGCGAGAAGCCGCGCCGTGGCTTCGCCTATGCCGCTGCTCGCCCCCGTGATCGCGATAACCTTATCAATGTTTCTGCTCATTACTGCCTCCTCTTTATTGTTTACGAGTTTTGGTATCGATAAGATTCAGTCTACCGGCGGCGCGTATTTTCTGAATACCCGGAACTCCCTTATTATTGCCTAATCCTCCAACCGTCTTATACTCTTTCTGTAAGCTGGTACAATCAATTCTGCAGACATGGGAAAGAAACCGGGCCTATGAACGAACTTCAGCGTAAAGAGCTTATAGAATTAATTGACAGATACTCCAGGGAAGACGGTATTCACGACACCGCCATACCCGGCGTCTGGTGCATAAAGTCGTCGAGCCCCAGCATGAAGATGCCGGTAGTTTACAGCCCGTCATTCTGCGTCATCGTACAGGGGAAAAAGGAAGTAATGCTCGAAGGCGAGATATACCGCTACGAGCCCTCTGAGTATCTAGTGGTGTCGGTAAACCTCCCCGCTACGGGTCGGGTTACCGAGGCCTCGCCCGAAAGGCCCTATCTTTCTCTCCAGATCGACATCGATCCCAATCATATCAGCGAGCTCATTACGCAGATGGGCCGGGGGCCGGCCTCTGCGGGAGAAGGCACCGCGCGCGGCCTTTTCGTCGACAAGCTCGACGGCACACTGACCGACGCCGTCTTAAGGCTCGTCAGGCTTCTCGACGCACCGGGGGACGCTCCCCTAGTGGCGCCGATGATAATGCGCGAGATATGCTACAGGCTGCTTAGCGGGGCTCAGGGACAAAGAATCGCGCAGATCGCCGTCAACGGGAGCCATGCGGAGCGCATAGCGAAGGTGATTCGGACCCTTAAGGAGGACGTCTCGAGGGCTATGCGAGTAGAGGACATGGCAGGGCTTGCATACATGAGCCCATCTTCGTTTCATTATCATTTCAAAGAAATGACCGCCATGAGCCCACTCCAATACCAGAAGCATCTTCGCCTCCTCGAAGCGAGGCGCATGATGCTTTCCGAGGGTCTAAACGCCGAGAACGCCGCGCACCGCGTCGGCTACAAAAGCCCTTCACATTTCAGCCGGGAATATACGAGGATGTTCGGTGCCCCGCCAGCCCGCGACGTCGAGGCTTTGAGGGGTACTGTATCGGCGAGCTTTGTTCAGGCCGGGATGTCGGCTAAATAAATCCTGCTGCCGGGATATTGCCGGAGGTCATTAATTCGGCGCGGAAGAATCTTTACCGCTCTCCGAATCGTTATTTTCCTTACCCTGCTCTATGTAATACCTGACAGCTGCACGGACGAACCTGCTCCTCTCCGCTTCGCCTAGGAGCCCCTTCAAGCTGTCGTAGACGCTCGGGTCTATGAGAAGCGCGCCCAGCGTTCCCTCGCCGCCCCTTAGCATCTCGGAGATCTCCTTGAAGTTCGTCATGGTTTCCTTGAGCTCGGTTATAACCCCGTCCTCTCCGTTAAGGCCTGCCGTCGCGGTTTGGATGTTGGCGAAGGTGTTGTTTATGTCGCCCGATAGTTCTTTATTATAAATGAGATCGTGGAGCGCACCGTCGCCGGTATTTATCTCGTTGATGAGCTTGTCGAGCTTGGATACTGCCCTGTTGAGCTTTACTATGGCGTTCTCGTCTATCTTCTTGCCCGAAGCGTCTTTCTCGCCGTAGATCATTGCGTTCAATATGCCGTCATTGTGCTCTATAGCCTCGAGGTTTTTCTGAATGGCCTCTGAGCTTCGCCGTACGGAAAGTATGGTCTGGTTGATGTTTTCTATATTCTCCTCTTGCCCGAACGCCTTTACTATTTTATCGAGGCTCTCCGAAATGCTGATAATGTTGGAGAGAAGGTCGCCCGACTGTCCGATTATGCTGGAGAACTCGACCGGTGTCTGGCTTTCGATCGCTAAAGTGTCCGGTAGCTTGGCAAGCGGAGGCTGCATGCCGGGGATTATCTCTATATACTTATCGCCCAAAAGACCCTCGGTTCTTATCGTCGCCTTGGCGTCGGGGTTCAGCCTTTCCATGCCGTCCTTGTTTACCTTCATGACGACGTTGATTGCCTTGTCGTCCAGGGGATTCTCGGCGAAGTCGATGTCAGTTACCGCCCCTATCCGCACGCCCGATAGCCTGACCGCCGCGCCTTTTATGAGGCCCGCCGTATTCGCGAAGGTAGTAGTCAGCGTATAGCTCTTCTCGAAGAAGCGCTGCTCGCCCGAAAGAAAGAATAGGATCAGCACAAAGAGGCTTATGGTTATTAGTACGAATAGACCAACTCTGAAGCTCAAGGTTTTCTGATTCCGCATAACGACGGTCTCCCGACAATCCTTTTACCGAATTAAACCGATTGATAATACTGGATAAATTCTAACCCCCATCGGGCAGATTGAAAAGATTATACGTAACAATCGGGTGAATCACAAAATGGCTGCTGGCGGACCGGGAACGTACAGATACCCCTCTCTATTGGAATTTACAGCCATTCCGCTACAATATAGGTTTTCAGCCGCCCTCCCAGGAATGACAATATTCCACGGTTCGAGACGGACTGCCGGGCAGCACCCCGGACAAATTACTCTAGCAAGGAGTCATAACTGATGAACAAGATACGGAGAGTCATAATAAGCGTTTCCGACAAGGAGGGCGTAAGCAACTTTGCAAAGGGCCTCCAGGACTACGACGTGGAGATACTCTCCACCGGCGGGACCGCGAAATGGCTACGTGACGGCGGTGTCGAGGTGAAGGACATTTCGGAATTCACCGGCTTCCCCGAAATACTCGGGGGCAGGGTCAAAACCCTCCACCCGGTAATCCACGGCGGCATACTCGCTCTCAGGAACGACGAGGTTCATGTAGGCCAGATGAAGGAGAACAACATCGAGCCGATAGATATGGTGGTCGTCAACCTCTACCCGTTCGAAGAGGTAATCAAGAAGAGCGGCGTTTCGCTCGCCGAGGCCATAGAGAACATAGACATCGGCGGGCCGACCATGCTGAGGGCCGCAGCGAAGAACTATCACTTCACGTCTATCGTCACGCACCCCGAAGACTATAAAGACATACTAAAAGAGCTCAAGAAGAATAAGGGCGGCATCACGCCCGAGACGAATTTCAGGCTCGCCGTAAAGGCTTTTTCCTACATAGCCAGGTACGACGCCGCCATCTCGAATTACCTGGGCGCTATAGAGGCCGACGGCAGCTTCGGCAAGTTCCCATCGAGCATGACGCTCCACCTCGAAAAGAAGATGAAGCTGAGATACGGCGAGAACCCGCACCAGGAAGGCTCTTTCTATGTCATGACGGGCCTCGAGGAGCCGTGCGTTTCCAATTCGGAGCAGATACAGGGAAAGGAGCTCTCGCTCAACAATATTTATGACACGGACGCCGCGTTCGAGGCGGTCAAGGACTTCACCGAAACGGCGTGCGTCATAGTGAAGCACAATAACCCCTGCGGCGTGGCGACGGACGAGAGCCTCGTGGGGGCCTTCCTTAAGGCCAAGGAGTGCGACCCGGTCAGCGCCTTCGGCGGCATCGTAGCGTTTAACAGGGAAGTAGACGAGGTTACGGCCTCCGAGCTCGCCAACATGTTCCTCGAAGTCGTAATCGCTCCGGGCTACTCCGAAAAGGCGCTAGAGGTGCTTGCGAGCAAGGGCAACCTCCGCGTAATGAAGTCCCCTGCTCTCGACGGCCATGTGAAGCCCGGGCTCGATTTCAAGAAAGTAGTGGGCGGCGCCCTCATACAGGACAGGGACACAGGCGTCGAAAACGATTTCCGCAATATGAAGGTAGAGACACAGCGCCAGCCCACGGACGAGGAGCTCGAGGCCCTCAAGTTCGCCTGGAAGGTCTGTAAGCACGTAAAGTCGAACGCCATAGTCTTCGCCCGTAAGGGGCAGACGGTGGGTATAGGTGCCGGCCAGATGAGCAGGGTCGACTCGGTGAAAATCGCAACTATGAAGGCCGCGATCCCGACCGAAGGCGCAGTCCTCGCTTCGGACGCCTTCTTCCCGTTCAGGGACGGTATAGACGAAGCCGCCAAGGCCGGGATTACTGCCATAGCACAGCCCGGGGGTTCGATAAGGGACAGCGAGATGATCGCGGCCGCGGACGAGCACGGCATTGCAATGGTGTTCACCGGCGTAAGACACTTCAAGCATTGATCGATTCGAAATAAATCCTAACCGGCAGGCTCGGGGCAGTCCGAGCCCGCCGGTATTCCCGAAACCCGCATTCTTACTCTCACTCTCCCCCAAGTCCCCTTTATACACCAAGCCACAAACCGCCACATAACTCCTACCGATTTAAGTCTCTCCGAATCCTTCAGAGCCAAACCTTCTATAACGCACCTGACAACTGTCTCTACGCTATATAGCGCGAGGCGCGCTCACATGAGTTGTATAACCACTTTGACGCCCAGGCCCGGGCAATCTATAATTCCGAAAGCATGGACGTTACCGTATTCTACGACTATAACTGCCCCTTCTGCTATATCGCCTCCCGTAGGCTCGCTCTGCTCTCCGGGGAATTCGAACTCTCCACCCAATGGAAAGGGATAGAGATTCACCCGGAGTTCCCGCCTGAAGGCGCAAAGAGAGGTAGGTCCGTCAAAAGCCTGATTGTAAGGGAGACGATGGGGGAATCCGTCCGGGAGGAAGGTATAGAAATCAGGTCACCCGGGTTTGCCGCGAACTCCAGACTCGCGCTCGAAGCCTCGGAGTTTGCCAAGACCGTCGGGCTCTTCGAGGCTTTCCACTACGCGGTCTACGAGGCTTACTTCTGGGAAGGGCTCAACATCGGAAAAGCCGACGTGCTCCTCTCGATAGGCGAGCGGGCTGGTATAGAACGCAAGGCACTAAGCGATTCGCTCGAAAGAAGGACGATGCGCGGGGCTGTCGAGTCAAACGAAAGAGAGGCCGCGAAATACACAGTCCTCGGCGTTCCTACCTTCATACTCGGGAGCTTCCCGGTCCATGGTTGTCAGTCGCTCGAAACCATGCGGGCCATGATCGATAGGGCGCTTTCAAGGATTTAAGTAGTCAATTTCAAATCACAGAACTTATCTTATAGGCACAGACTATATACAAAGAAAAAACCCCTTCTCCCGCTGCTGCGAGAGAAGGGGTTTAATTTTGTAACACCGAAGAGAGATGTTACTTCATCTCAACTGCGATGTGTTGTTTCTATTTGAAGAACTGATCGATGAAGATCATCAGCCTGCCCTGAACCGTCCAAGGGGTCTCATTGTAGTTTACCCTGTCAGGGGAAACGTCATTCGCTGCGAGCGTATTCAGCGCCTGAGCTTCGAGGAGCGTATCCAGACTGCTTCCTGCGAAGACTATGCCGCCGATTACGTCGAGGCTGACACCCGGATGTACGTGCCAAGTAAGCGTACCTTCAACTTCAGTACCCATGTAGGTGTCGAGGTTGCTTACACCCGGATACGGATTGCTGGTTTCTTCGTTAAACGCTACGAGAACCTGCGGCGTGAAGGAAAGCTCGTCGATCAGCTTCACGGTACCCCATATCCTGGCATAGTAAGCGTTGTAAACGCTGCTCTCTACCTGGTATATGTTCGGTATCATGTGCTTGAAGAGGAGGTTGTCGATGTTGTAAGCAGGGTTGAAGAATATAACACCACCCTCGGTAGAACCGGTTCCGAGGTCGTCACCCTTCGCCCAGCCAAACTCAGCAGCAACCATCTTGAGAGGCCATCCCGGATAAACTTCCGCGCGGGCCGCCCAGATAATGTTCGACGAATCAACGTCTATGCTACCCGGAACGCCGTCAATCTTGATCTTACCCCAGGCACCCTGGATTTCACCAACGAGTCTCCAGAGGTCCGTCTTATAGTCGATCAAACCGGCATAGAGGGTCAGACGGTCGAGGTTAACATCGCCAGATGCCGCACCGGCATTCGGCGGAACGCCCGGGTCCGTCCCCCTGGTCGGGATTGAACCAATGTTGTTCTGGTGGATATACGGGAATATGTAACCACCGACGGTGAGGTTACCGCCCCCGACGTTCGGGTTGTTGAAGATAAGAGCCGCAGCAGCGATATCGTAACCGTTACCCTGACCGGTAACTACGCTGTTTCCCTGTGTGAAGATATCCGAAACCAATACGAACGTGATAGACGAGGAACCTGCAGAGAAAGATTTAAGATAGAGGAACCTGTCTACTACGAAACCGAGGTCGCTGTACGGATCCCAGCCGCCGTTGGCAAGAATACCGAGACCCCAGTCAAATGGCTGACGTCCAATTCTTACAAAACCGAGGTTATGAGGAAGTACTATATCAGCATGAAGCATCCTCACGTTAAAGAACCCCGGATCGTCTATTGCGTTAGGTCCGGTCAGTATTGCTCCACGGAACCTGTCGCTGAACGAAAGGTTGGAGTTTACTACGGTGTTACGTCCACCCAGCAGCTCCGAAGTTGAACCGCCCCAGATGTTGTTGTCAAAGACGTTAAACTGGGCCCGGATCGTTACCGCATCGCTGAGCACCAACTGAGGAGTTAAACGCAGACTCGTGTCTACGAAGAATATCTCGTCTTTGTTGTTAGTAAATCCGAGCGCCTGTGCGTTTCCGTTGCTCAACGCCGATATAAACGTGGCGTTTCCTATATAACGAGCCCTGGTACGCATATAGCTCGGAAAGCCGCCCAGTGTGAGTTCAACGGCGAACGTAGGCGCGGCCATAGATAGAGCCAATAAAAACATAAAAAGCCATTTGGCTTTACTCATCTCTCCTTACCTCCTTTGATTTAGTTTTAAAGTTCTGAGCTTACTTTATATAAATCACGTAATTTTGTCAAGGGGTTTTTTGAGGCTCCCTTGTGCAAGCTTTCTTCATCTTCTCTCCGATTTAGACATTGTATCACACTTTGTCTAAAAATCTAGCTCAAATTTGTAAAAATCACAAAATTCTCCATAACCGTAATAGGATTATACAACATCCTTAATGTAAACACTACAGTCTTTTGAAACCTTGGGACAAACACCGCCTTAACCGTACATTGATTACGGCTTAACAATGACGCGATACCTTTTGACTACATATGAAGATACTCATAATGTCGGATATACACGCAAATTGGTACGCCACCGAGGCCATACTCGCACGGGAGAGCTACGACGCCCTTATTTTTCTGGGGGATGTGGTGGATTTCGGCCCGGACCCGCGAAGGTGCATCGACTTCCTGATGGAGTCGGCAAGGATGCGCTTCTGGGGGGTAAGGGGCGAGCACGACCACGCCATGGCCTTCGGGACAGGCGCTTCACCAGGCGGCGAGATGGAAAGGATATCGAACGTATCCCGCGAATGGGGCGAGGGTCTGCTTTCGAGCGGAGAGGTAGGATTCCTGAGAAGGCTTCCTCTCGAAGAGAGGATATCCCTGGACGGAATGGACTTCGAGCTTGCCCATAGGCCCGACCCCGAGACCCTCCCGATCCTCGAGCGCGGGAAGGAAAGAACGGATCCCGTTTCCTGCCGTAAGTTCATACTTGTCGGCCATTCCCACAAACCTTATATAAGGAGCTTCGGCGACACTGCGGTCCTGAACCCGGGCTCGGTAGGTCAGCCGAGGGATAACGACCCCCGCGCATCTTACGCGGTGATCGAGGACGGCGAGGCCTCTATAAGACGGGTGAAGTACGATATAGAGAAAACCGTCAAAGGCCTCGAAAGAAGCAGAATGCCTTACGAAGTAAAGGGCCGGCTTATATCGATGCTGCTTTCCGGCGCGGCTGCCGGCTAGTCGGAAATTCCTCCTCTCAATTTTCCCTCACGCGCACCTTTTTCACGCTATACACTGGCCCATCCCGGGCTACGCCGGGATTTTTCCGCCCGCTAATTCACGGCGGCGCTAGCTTACCTTAATAATAGATAGGGCAATAAAAAACCCGCTGCCGGGGCTTGCACCCGGCAGCGGGTTTTGGAGGTCTCGGACTGAACTAAAGGGAGATGATCTATTTTCTCATTATTCGTTCACCCATCGGTCCCGGCCGGATTAGAAGTTGGCCTGTACCTGCGCCCTGACGATGTTCTCGTCTATATCGGGAGCGTTCTGAGTGTATTCATTCCTTATAAACGAGTAGCTTAGCTGAACCTTCCATTTGTGAGATTTGGAAAGGTAATAGTTGACGCCCGGTGTTAATTCCCACTGCGAGCTTTCAAGGCTGACGCCGGGAGGTACTACGCTGCCGCTCGTATCATAGTCGATGTATGCGTACCTGGCCGCGAATTCAAATGTCTTCGGAAGAAGGAACACGCCCGCCTGTACCCTAAAGCCCTGATCGTAAGCAGTACCCTGACCGCCGGTGGCCGGATTGAGCCATCTGCCGTCATACTCACCCTCTATGTTGAACCACGGCATCTTGAACATGATGTCGCCGGTTATCTGGCTAAAGTCAACGTCATTCCCCATTTCCAGGGAGGCTATCCTGTCGCAAGCGCCGCCGTTGGGCTCTTTTACGTCACAATTAAGACCCGGTAACGTAGAGCCGCCGGCGCCTATTACGAAAGTAGGAGCCTTGGCGAAATTGGGAGTAAGACCGTAATCTTTCGCCGTTGAATATGTGCCGTTCGCATCGAACTTGTCATCGCCGTCTCCGCCCAGGCCTAGCTGAATCCTGCCGACGTAGAGCATGTTGGAATCCACGCTGGTCCCATTTATACCGTCCCCGTTAAATATGCCCACGGCATATGAAAAATTATTATGTGCTCCGAGGGCGCCCTGGAGCGCGAAACCGCGATCCCTTTCCAGTGAAAATTGCTCGTTAACAATAGATCTTTCAACAAGCTGGAGAGCCGAAGATGACTGCAGCTCTTCTTTGTTGAAAGGAACCTTCCACTGCCCTATCCTGGGACCGATCGTATTCACATACTGAGCTGTGAAATACATATCCTTCATCAGCTGGCTGCTGGTGGGGTCGATCATGAACTTATAATAGAACCAGGGTGCGAACGCAATACCCGACCACGATAGCTCAAGCCTTCTGAGACGAAAGTTTGTCGCTACATCCTCATTGTCGGTATCATCTACATAACCCTGTATCTGGGCGAGTATGCCGAATTTCATCTTGAACGGCATTCCTTCTTTATCGGTCGATTCGAAAACGAAGCCGCTGTCATACTTGGCCAGAAACTTGTTATACCACGCATCTTCCGCCTCAACCTGTTTCTGATTGATTTGAGAAAGCGTCTGATCCGACTGCTGCTGGGCATTCTGTAACGTCTGTACCTGCTGCTGGAGCTGCTGGATCTGTTGCTGGTTCTGCATCTGTAACTGCCGTATCTGCTCCTGTAATTCCTCAATCTGCTGCTTGGTCGACTGCGCTGCCGCGTCTGTCACAAAGAGCGGTAAAACGAGCGCAGCGGCGAATAGCAGCTTCGCTAGAGTTTTCATCTCGCACTTCCTCCTTTACAAGAATTTGGACTATCAAGATAAAAGAGCAGGGTTAATATGATGTGAAATCGATGTTAAGATACGGTTAACGGACTGACGGAATCATTGAACGGCGGGCGTTATCGTTTATTCTAAAGGTAAAATTTCCTATATACTTAATACAGGTTAGGTTGAATGACTGAAAAACTTATAACGGTAGTTGACGACGAAGAGGACATAGTCAAGCTCGTAGGGCATCATCTGAAAAGAGAGGGATTCCAGGTCAAGGAGTTCCACAACGGAAGGGATTTTCTTTCCTATGTGAATTCCGTCGTCCCGGATCTTGCGGTCCTCGACATAATGCTTCCGGGTATAGATGGCCTCGAGATTTGCAGGATTCTTAAAAACAAGGCGAGCACCGCATCGGTGCCGATAATAATGCTGACGGCCAAGGCCTCCGAGGCGGACGTCGTGGTTGGGCTCGAGCTCGGGGCCGACGATTACATAGTAAAGCCCTTCAGCCCGCGCGAGCTCGTCGCCAGGGTAAAGACCGTCCTCAGAAGGACGAGCGCCAGGGATTCCGAAGACGACGAGATAAAAATCGGGCCGCTCGCCATCAACACCGAGAAATACGAGGTATCGGTGGACAACGAAAAGGTCGTCCTCACCACCACGGAATTCAAGATACTCGAAGTCCTGGCGAGCGGTAAGGGAAGGGTGTTTACAAGGGACCAGCTTCTTAAGAAAAAGAGGCTCTGGGGGGACGACAAGCTGGTGTACGACAGGACGATCGACGTTCACATTAAGAACCTCAGGGAAAAGCTGGGCACTGCGGGGAATCTCATAAAGACCGTAAGAAGCATAGGGTACAAACTCGAAGAGTAGGCGGCTATTGAGCATATTCTGGAAACAATTCCTTGCCTCCGTTTTAATAATCCTGATAACAATCTCTCTGTTCGTGTTCCTCGTAATCGGCGAGCTAAGGAGCTACGACGAGTCGGTCACAGGGGAAATGCTCCTAACGTCGGCGAAAGTCGTGGGCGAAACATTAAGGCCCGCAGTCGAAGGGGGAAGACAGGTGGATGTCGACTCCATTTTAAAAAATCTCGGCGGCAGGACCGACATGAGGGTAACGGTCATAGACCGGCGCGGAAACGCCCTCGGGGATTCACATAAGATCACCCGTCCACAGGAGAGCTATTCCGAGAGCCCAGAGGTCAGGGAAGCACTGTCGGGAAGGATCGGTAAAAGCCGGCGGTACAGCAGCGAGCTAGAAAGCGACATGTATTACCTTGCCGTTCCCGTGAATGACGGCGCGGGAAACACGATAGCGGCCGTCAGAACGGCGCTGCCGCTCGACTCAATATGGGGTAAGCCCGCCCCGGCCGAGAAACGAATTGTCTACATCGGCGCGCTGCTTGCGGCGATCGCCGCGCTTCTATTCTTCATTGTTACCAAGAGAACGATGCGTCCGCTGTCGGGGATCATAAGCATCTCGGAAGAGCTTGCCAGGGGGAACCTCGACGTCGCTATCCCCGTTGCCGGTAATGGGGACGAGGCGTCCCGCATAACGGGCGCCCTCGACAAAATGGCCCGTAATCTGAGCGGGCTCTTTAAGGAACTCTCCCGCGAGAAGAACCAGCTCGAAGCGGTTCTCGGCGCGATGAGCGAGGGGGTCATGGTGATATCCAGTGACGGCAATGTCATTATAATCAATAAGGCCCTACGGAATATGTTCAGTCTCAAGGAAGAGCCCGGGAAAAAGCCTTTCTGGGAGATAATACGGAACCGTGAGCTCACGAGGCTCGTCGAGGGGGTCCTCGAAAAAAGGGCGCCCGACAGTAAAGAGATTTTCTATTTATACCCCGACGAAAAGCATTACTTCGTGAACGTCATACCGCTCGATTCCCCGGACCGCAGCATTATCGTGGTCATGTTCGACATTACCGACTTCAAGAGGCTCGAAAAGATAAAGGCCGATTTCATTGCGAACGTATCCCATGAGCTAAGAACCCCGCTCACCGCCATAAAGGGATACTCGGAAACACTCGAAGAGGAGGCGTACGAAAGCCCGGAGGACAGGGAACATTTCCTCGGGATTATAAAGCGCCATACGGACAGGCTCATAAATATAGTGTCGGACCTGCTCGTGCTGTCCGAGGTCGAAAGCAGGGATACCGCCTTCGGGGGCGCTGTCGATGCCGACGTCGAGGAGATCAATATAAACGAAATTATAAGATCCTCACTCGAGGCGCTCAGGTCCGCGGCCGCCGAAAAGGGCCTCGATGTGTCGCTCTGCATGGACAAAGACTCCAACCGGATAAAAGCGAACAGGTTTCTCCTCGAGCAGATGTTCATAAATCTGATAGACAATGCGGTCAAGTACACACCGGAGGGCGGTAAAATAGCCATCAGGCTATCGTCTTCGGGCGGTGTGGTGCTGACGGAAATCGAGGACACCGGAATAGGCATACCGAAGGAGCACCTTCCGAGAATATTCGAGAGATTTTACAGAGTGGACAAAACTCGATCCCGGAATCTCGGGGGTACGGGCCTCGGCCTCAGCATTGTAAAGCATATTGTGTTAATGCACGGCGGAAAAATCGACGTTCAGAGCGAAGAAGGCACGGGAAGCAAGTTCAGCATAAGCCTTCCCTACAGCTACCAGACATCCCCCGACGATCTCGCCCGATATAATAAGGTGTAAATCCAGGGAAATCCGCAGATTGTCCTGCCAGGAAATATTCCGGAGCGGCTACGGTGCTGGCAGCTCTATCTTTTCGAGTCGCCGACCGGATAGGAGCCGAGCACCTTCAGGTAAATGCTGCTGGCAGCGAGCTTCGCCAGGAGTTTCTCGATAAGCTTTTCGTCACGGTGCCCCTTAAAATCGACAAAGAAGAGGTACTCCCAGGGGTTTTCCTTCGAGGGCCGCGATTCAATCTTCGTAAGGTTTACGCCTGCGTCGGCGAAGGGTTGGAAGAAAACCTTCTGGAGCTCGCCGGGCTTATCTTTCAGGGAAAAAACTATGGACGTCCTGTCGTCCCCGGAGGGCGAGCTCATATGGCGGCCGATTACGAAAAATCTGGTCGTGTTGCGCTTACTGTCGGCGATGTTCTTTCCGAGAATATTGAGCTTATAGATGGAAGCCGAATGGAGCCCGGCAACTGCGCCTATATCTTTACTTCGCGAAGCGAGCCGCGCCGCTTCGGCCGTGCTCGAGGTTTCCCTTATCTTCGCTTCGGGCAGTTTTTTACTTATCCACTTTTTCGACTGGGCCAGCGCCTGCGGATGGGACGCGACAACTTTGACGCCGCTTAGTTTGTCGGACTTCGAAAGTAGAAAATGATTTATCTTCTCGAATAGCTCGGCCGAAACCATAAGACTCGACGCCGAAAGGAGATCGAGCACGGTGCCTACAGAGCCTTCGCTCGAATTTTCCACGGGCACGACGCCTACGGATGCCCGGCCGGTTTCGACCTCGTCGAATATCTCATCGAAGCTACCGGCGGGGACGAGCTCCGCCGAGCCGCCGAATTCGTTATAGGCCGCCTGGTGTGTAAAGCTCCCCTCAGGGCCCAGGTATGACACCCTGAGCGGATACTGAAGCGCACGGCATGCGGAGATTATCTCCCTGTAAACGCTGAGGACCGAATCGTCCGAAAGGGGGCCGTTATTTAACTGCCTCAGCTTTTTTTCAATCTCTTTTTCCCTCTTGGGATCATAAACCCCGACGAAGTTCTCCTTCTTGTGCTCTCTTATGCCGAGAGCGACCTCCGCGCGCTTGTTCAAGAGCGTGAGTATATCGTTGTCGAGATCGTCTATCTTTTTTCTTAATTTGCGGAGATCTTCAGAGGAGCCCATTATCGATCGATTAATGCGGTTTGATGAGAATGATAGCGAGAGTAAAAATATATGTCAATAAGGCCTTGTCCGTAAAGAGAAGAGAACCCCGGCCCGATGCCGTCGTGCACGGCGGGAATCCTCAAAGCTCCCTCTGAACCACGTCCGAATCTATAAGCGCGGCCTTTTCGAGAACTGCGTTTCTAACGAATATGGGGGATTCCATGCGGGCGGCAAGGGCAATGGCATCGCTCGGGCGCGCGTCTATACGCGACAGCTTACCACCGACCGACATCTCTATCTGCGCGTAATAGACCTGGTCTCTTAGATCGGTGATTACTATCCTCTTCACCTCGGCGTTCATCGACCTCACGACCGCGGCCACCATGTCGTATGTAAGCGGGCGCGGAGGCACCACGCCGGACAAGCCGATTTCTATGGACCTCGCCTCGCAGAGGCCTATCCATATGGGCAGCATGGTCTCCTTCTTTTCGTTCGCCAAAAGGACGACTGGCGTCTGCATGAGCTGGTCGAATCCGAGTCCCTGTATCTTCATCTCCTGTTCCGGCTCGGCCTTTTTTTCGGCGCCAAGCGGTAGCGTCCAGGCGACGCAGAGAACGGCAAAAAGCGTAGCCCCTGTAACCAAAGCCCTTATTCGCATAATGGTCACCTCCTCTGAAAAGAATAGCACAAAGCCTCTTCATGAAGGAAGCATCCGGCGCGAAATCCCGAATGGGAGAAATAGTGAGAACAGGGGAATATATACTGAAACGGTGAACCGGCGTAATGGAGAGCGGGGTTATGCAGGCGGCTGGAGCCCGGCGCTACTTTTCCCCTATCATATAGCGGCAGCCCGAGGGTCCTATGACGGCCGAATGGACGGCGCCGGCAGGGACGTCGAATCTTTCGCCGGGGCCATAGGTGACGGCCTCACCCTCGCTCGTAATCGTTATCTCGCCTTCGAGAACTACGTGGGCGGTAATTCCGCCGTGCGTATGGTCCGGGTAGCGGGCGCCCGGGCCGTCCCGGTGGACGAATATCCCGGAGAACCCATCGGCCAGAAGCTCTTTTTCAAACTCTCTTTCATTCATGTTCGGCATCTCTTCCGGAAGCGGTCAGGAGACACGTGACAGGGGTATCAGAACCTGGTTATGGAGCCCTTCTCGAACCTCGGGTTCGCGACGGTGCCCAGTATCTTTCCGCCGAGGCTTCCGTCCCTCTGCGTCGCAAGGTAGGGCGAGAGGAGCCCCTTATACTTCGCCATCTGCCCGCCCTTCATCTGAAGGCTGTAGCCGATATCTATCACCCCGCCGTTCTGTATCTCCCAGGGAAGGGGCGTCGTGCCCGTAATGTCGAGGTCAATATCCGCGCCGGCGATCCTGAACTGATCTATCCTGGTCATGTCGCCTTCCACGGTTCCCTTGAACATGGACGTAAGATCCGTAAGGCTCGGCAGCGTAATGCCCTTTAGCTTCATGTTTTCGAGCTTGAGCCCCGCTATTTCGAACTGTATGTCCCCGCTCGCAGGTGGGGTCATAACGAGGTTAACCTTCCCGTCTATCACGCCGCCCAAGCTGATGGATTCATCAGCCTCCTCGGAAAAGAGCGACGGAACGGAATTTATTCTCACGCTCTTTAGCGTAGCGTCGATCTCGCTCACCCTGCCGGTCGTTTTATTGATCCGGAGACTTCCGCTTACCTCGCCGCCCCAGAGCTTTGCCGTGAACGGCACCTTCGGGTTATCGGAGAAAATCGAAAGCGGCGAGGGGCTGAGATCAAGGCTGTCCAGCTCTAGGAAAACTGAGTTTGCCCTCGAGAGCCTTACCCCCTCCATATTTACATTCAAAAGCGGCGAAACCTTTACGTTCTGAATGTCGGCCTTGTACGGAGTATTGCTTTCTATCTCGGCGATTATGCGCTTCTTTATTACGTCGCCCGGAAAGGTCATGATTAAAAACAGCGTGAATACGAACAAAAAGAAGAGCGTGTAAGATACGGGCTTTATGTGTTTATATTTTTTTAGTTTCTCTTTCATTTCAGGTTACCTCTTTAAACCGGAACGTGGAGACCCGGAGCTTGACGGTAAGGGAATCGGATCTGTCGAATTTCGTGCTCAGGTTAAGGTTCGACACCTTAAGAAACGACGGCGCGTTCTGAATCTTGTACAGCACGTCCACAAGATCCTTGAGCGAGATATTCTTGAGCTCGACGTCTATGCTCCTCTCCTCGTAAAAATCTTCCGAGTCCGAGGTCCTGAGGTTAACATCCCTTATCGAAAAGTTCTTTCTGTCGAGATTCTCCGAAAGGAGTATCTGCTCGACAATAGATATAAGCGGCTCGTTTTCTTCCTTTATCTTGCTGGAAAGAACCGCTATTTTCTTCTCTGAATCTTCGTATTCGGTCTTCAGTTCCTGTATCCTCCCGAGCTCCGTTTCGAGCTGGGTAACCCTTTTTTCAAGCCTGTCCGTACCCGAAGAAATCGAGTGAAACACTATATAAAGAATGAGTAGGCAGAGCCCCGCCGCGCCTATTATCACAGCCCTTCTGTCGCGCTCCGTCGAGGAAATCTGCGCCAGCCTCTCGCGGGCGGACCTCACCGCATTGTTAATGCTTTTGGATAAAGAGCCTAATTCCATGATTATGTCTCGCGTTTGAGAACGAGGGATATCTCGAACTTCGTTTTCCCGTCGACGGCGTTACCCGTCTGATTCCTGATTACGGATTCGAATTTGCCGGATTTGGAGAGAGCCTCCTCTATCTCGGCCACTTCCTGATACGAATCGCATATCCCCTGCACCTTTACGCCGTTATTTCCTTCTATCTTTATATCATTCACCCTAAGACTCATTCCGTTCGGGAGACTGTCTGAAAGGTTTCTCAGAATCTCGAGCGGAGTGCTCGCTCCCTCGACGCCCTCTATCATACTGAGCCTCTCCCTCACCTTCGCAACCTCGGACTGCATGTATTCGGCCGGACGCGGTATAGTCTGAACGTCGGGGAAGGTTTCTTTCACCTCCCGGGCCACCTGCGCTTCGAGCACGCTCACCTGATCCTTAAGCTCGAAATACCTGGACGTCATGTTATACAAGAGTAAAGCGACGAGCACGACGAACAGGACGGCCGGCACCATGAACACCTTCCGGAGCTCGCGATCCGCACCCTGGTACTTGAACTGGTCTTTTCTGAAATTGAGATACCCGCCCTTGTAGGAGCTCCCGTAAAGCGCAAGCGCATAGGCCTTCGCATAAAGGGGCGAGTTATCGACGCCGAGATCCGGGATGAAAAGCTTCTTCACGTCCCTTCCGATCTCTTTTTTCAAAAGCTCGGTGAGCCCCTGTATACGCGACATCGAACCCGAAACGAGTATCGTCTTTACCTTGTCCTTCGTCTCGTTTTCGAAAAACTGAATGGTCTTTTTAATCTCGCTTATGATCGGCGAAAGGGCCTCTTTCATGAGGGCGCTCTCGGCGCTCTCCAGCTTCCCCTTCGAAAATCCGAACTTATCCTCTTCGCCGCCGCCCGACTCGCCCAGGTTCTCCATAAAGAGCGCAATCGCCCTCGTCGAAGACCTCCCGCGCTTAAAGCCCGAATCGTCAAAGAGCGTAAAGCTGATTTCCCGCTCTCCTATATCGACCAGTACGAGCGGCCTCTGCCCCTCGACTATATCCGCCAGCGATCCGAAAGACGCGGGCGTGTAGGTCAGAACCTTGGGGTCGATGCCTTCTTCGTTAAGGCGACCGAGCATACCCTCCACGTCCTCTTTTTCGAAAACGCAGACGAGGGCCTCGCCCCCTGAGGCGTTCTTAATAAGATGATAGGTGTGTATCTTTTCCTGGGGCTCGAACGTCGAAATGTTTTCGAGCTCGAATTCGTATACCTGGTCTATTTTCTTCGGATCGGAAAATGGAAACTTCATCACCCTTACCGATACCGGATCGTCCGTAAGCGAAACTGCTACGTCGCCCCTCGGAAGGGAATATTCCCTGAATACATTGCCTATAGAGTTCTCTTGCAACCCGGTCGGGTCGCCGCCTATTTCGGCGCGTATGGTCTGAAGGAGCTGTACCTCTCTTAACCCTCTGTTAATTAAGGCAATCCTAACTTCCTTCTTCCCGATATCCAGTCCTGCAAATCTTCCGTACATGTTTAAGTAAATTACTTAATCTACCGCTTTAAATTTAAAGTAAGGCCCCTTTAAAGTCAAATGAATTTATGCCCACCTCGCCCTGGCCACCGTCAAAACCCTGACTTCCGATGCGCCCGCCTTCAAAAGCGCCAGCGCGCATTCGTCCGTCGTCGAGCCTGTGGTGAAAACATCATCCACGACTAGAACGGATTTTCCGGAAAAGGCGCCCGGGTCCGTAACCGAAAACGCCCCCTTTACATTCTTCCGCCTTGCCTCTTCCTTTTGAATCTCGAACTGAGGCATCGTATCCCTTATCTTCTTTAGACCAAAAAGGTCGTGCTTCACGCCGACGCTCTTTGCGAGATTTTTTGCAAGTACGGCCGACTGGTTGTATTCCCTCGACCGGAGCTTGTTTATGTGCAGAGGAACCGGGACGATTACATCGATGTCGTCCGCGCCGTAAGGCATGCCGTCTGCCAGGAGCCCTGAAAGAAAATCGCCGAGCCCGGGATTCCCACGGTACTTAAATCCGTAGATTATGTCTATAAGTTTACCGTCATATAAAGCTATAGAGCGGGCATTCGAAAAACTAAAGGATTCCTTAAGGCACCTTCCGCATAGATGCCCATCGTTTCCTCTACCCTCGTCGTCCCTTTTACTCTCATAAAACCCGAACGGGATCCCGCAGCGGGCGCACAATGACAAGCCGCTTATAAAGGTTATGCCGGAGAGACAATCCCCGCACAGCTTCTCGTTTTTATCGATCGCGGAATCGCATCCCGGACAGGTTTTGGGAAAGACGAGGTCTAACATTCGGCTACAGGTAAAAGTATACCGCCCGCGGACCCCGAAGACCTACGCAAAATTTTGTGAAGGATGAAAGTACCTAGACTGATTCACGCGAAAGACGCGCCCCGAGCCATTAACGCGCCAGAGACAGCATCTTGCGACCTAGCCTACGCGCGCTCCGGGGCCTCTATCAGACCCTCATCGGCATTATGACGGAGAGGTACACCTCTTCTCCCTCCGGTCTCAACACTGCAGGGCTGAGCTCGTCTATAAGGCCCATCTGAACCTTCTCCTCGGCCACAACCTCGAGGACGTCCATTAGATACCTAGAATTAAAACCGAGCTCCATCGGCTCGCCGGAATATTCGACGGTAACCTTCTCCTTCGCCTCTCCGACTTCGGGCGAAACGGAGATGAGGGTCATCCCGTCCTTGTCTATGACGAACTTAACGCTCCGGGTCTTTTCGGAAGAAAGAATCGACACGCGCTTTAAGGCGCTCAGGAATTCCCCTTTCTTAAGCGTGAGCGTAGCCTTCGTCACCTCGGGCGTCACCTGCTTATAGTCCGGGAAGTCGGCGTCTATGAGCCTCGCCACGAGGACTATGTCCTCCCCTTCGGCCATAAAGAAACTGTCTCCAACACCAATCCTCACCTTATCCGTAAGCTTGAGCACCTTCCTCAGCTCGGCAACGCCCTTCTTCGGAACGACAAAGCCCTTTTCGAATTTAACCCTGCTGTCTATGTTCTTCTCGACGAGGGAAAGCCTGTGTCCGTCCGTCGCCACGAGCCTCAGGCTCTTGCTCCCCGCCTCCTCGAAATATATGCCGGCGAGATTGCGCCTGAGCTCGTCTGGAGAAACCGCGAATATGGTCTTTGAAATCATCTCCTCCAAAAGAGAGCTTTCTACGGAGAATAGATGATCCGAGTGTAGCTCGGGTATTATCGGAAAATCGTCGCTCGGAAGACCCGCTATCTTGAAGACAGCCGAAGAGGTCTTTATCTCTATCCAGTGGTTACCTATCTCCTCGACCTCAATGTCCCCGCCTTCGAGCTCCTTTATTATCTCGTAGAGCTTTCTCGCGGGCACAGCCAGCGCACCCTCCTTTAAAACCTCTGCCGTAGACCAGGTGCTCATGGTCGTTTCGAGGTCGGTCGCGGAAATCCCTATCCTGTTTTTCGCGACGTTAAGCAAAACGTGCGACAGTACAGGCATGGTAGCCCGTCTCTCGGAAATTCCCTGGACGAGACCGAGCTTTACTGCGAAGTCTTCTACCCGAGTCTTGAATTTCATGGTCTCTGCTCCTGCTAGTTTTTAAAACATTATTCTATATTCTCAGTAGTAGTAATAGTAGGCCCTGTGAGAATGTGGAAATGTATCCCATCCGGCTCAAAACACAAGATTTTCAGTGTTTGTAACCCTGTTGATTAAAAAAGCGGGTTATCAACATTCATCCACAGGAACGGGCTAAAAACTCAAAACCGGTTTTTATCCACAATTTCATTCACAGGCCTTTCCACTGTCTATCCGCCTGTGAGGCCCTCTATCCTTCTGCAAAGCGCCTTCACCGCGTTCTCGAGCGCGGGGTCTTTTCCGAGGGTGCTCTCGATTTTCTTGACGGCGTGTATTACGGTCGAGTGGTCCTTTCCGCCGAACTTCTCCCCTATCTCCGGATAGGAAGCCCCGGTGTATCTCCTGGCGAGATACATTGCGATCTGTCTCGGTACCGAAATGTTCTTCTGCTTCTTCGCCGATTTTAAGTCCTGCACCCTCAGGCCATGATAACCGGCCACTTCCTTTTGTATACTCTCTATGCTGAGGAACTTCCTGTCGTGCTGCTTCAGAATATTCTTGAGCACTTCCTTTGCGAGGTCGAGCGATATCTCGGTGTTAAGGAGCTTCGCATGGGCCATGATGTTCGTGAGAGTCCCTTCGAGCTCGCGTATGTTGGAGGTCGTGTTCTGCGCCAGATAAAGGGCGACCTCGTTGGGAAGCGCCGTCCCCTCGGATTCGGCCTTGTTCTTTATGATCGCTATCCGGGTTTCGGTCTCGGGCGGCTGTATGTCGGTGATGAGGCCCCATTCGAACCGTGACCTCAGCCTCTCCTCTAAATACGACATGTCCTTAGGCGACTTGTCGCTCGAAAGGACTATCTGCTTCTTCGATTCGTAGAGTGTGTTGAACGTGTGGAAGAACTCCTCCTGCGTGCTCTCCTTTCCTGCGATGAACTGTATGTCGTCTATGAGCAAAACGTCGCAGCCGAACCTGTAGCGGTTCCTGAACTCCTCCATCTTGTTCGACTTGATGCTGTTTATGACCTGATTCGTAAAATGCTCCGCCGAGATGCAGCACACGCGAGCCATATTGGACGTCGATTTTATTATATGATTCCCTATCGCGTTTATAAGGTGCGTCTTTCCAAGCCCGACGCCTCCGTAAATGAAGAGGGGGTTATACGCCTCTCCGGGTTTCCTGGCGACTGCCGTGGACGCGGCGTGGGCGAACTGGTTACTCGGCCCTACTATAAACCTGTCGAAGGTGTAATTCGGGTTGAGAACGCCGGTGAAGAGCTTCGAAGCCTTCGTTTCCTTTTCGGTCTTTTCCCTGTGCTCGTCCCTCTCCTTCTTTTCGGGAGCGGCCTGCGGCCTCTCGTGATCGGCGACTACAGAAACCTCGAGCCTCTTTCCGCATACCTCGTTTATCGTATCGCTTATGAAATCGAGGTAGTGGTTGTTTATCCAGTCCCTGTCGAATTCGCTGTTGGCGGCGAGGGTCATCGAGCTCTCGGTTTCGGAGACTGGCTTTAAGGGCGCGAACCAGAAGAAGACCTGGGGGTTCGATTTTTTCTGTATCCTTTCGAGGACACTTTCCCACGTTCCCTGGCCGGTGTTTTCGGCCTCAGTACTCTGGTGGGGTTTCCCCGGGCGTATGGACTTGCTCATAAACTGCTCAAGCCCTTTTCCGTCGTCTTTCTGCCTGTTGAAGATCGTTCTCAGATTATGTTTAAGGGGCGTACGTTTAGTGGCCAATTGCTATCATTCCTCCATCTTTAAAAAGGCAATTTATCCACAATCCATCAACAGCCTGTGGACAAATCGTAGTGCTGGTTTGTGTGTGAATTAAGCCCCACCCTAATCCGTACGGTACATCCTAACAGATGCCTAAAGACATTGTCAAGTTTATTTTTTTTATCCAGTTGTTACAGTAAGTTACATGAAAATACTAAATCAATACGTGTATTTACACTATACAGTAACGAGTGGCCGTATTAGTATGGTTCTCGGGTGTGGATATTCTTCCTGTCGGGCGCAAGAGACTGGAAGAAAAAGAGAATTTTCATACCCGGGTCCGGTCTGTGGATATCTTCATGTCCCCCGGGCGTCCGGATCTGTGGATATATTCTATTCCCCGGCCGCACGGGTGCCCTTTTCGACGTCTACGCGCGAGAGCATCACGGCCCCTATGATGAAGAACGCTATAAGAGAGAAAATACTGAGGCGGCTCGAGCCCGTGGTCTGCGAGACGACGGCGAATACGAGCGGCCCGACGATGCCGGCGAACTTCGAGCTCATGCCGTAAAACCCGAAGAACTCTGCAGTCTTGTCCTTTGGGAGCATCGAGCCGAACATCGAGCGGCTTAATGCCTGCGTGCCCCCCTGAACAGTCCCCACGAGGAACGCGAGTATCCAGAAGTGCACGGCGTTCTCCATGAAGTACCCGCCTATCGAAATCCCCGTGTACACTGCGAGCCCTAAAAGAATCGAGTTCTTCGTGCCGATGATCCCCGCGAGACGCCCGAAGGCGAAGGAGAACGGTATGCCGACGAACTGCGTCATCAGGAGCGCCCCGATGAGCGCCGTCTGGCTTATCCCTATCTCGGCGCCGTATATCGTCGCCATCTTTATTATCGTCCCGATGCCGTCGTTGTATACCCAGAAGGCCGCGAGGAATAGGGCGAGCTCCCTGTATTTCTTGAGCTCCCTGAAGGTCTCCACTAGCCGCTTAAAGCCGGCGGTCAATGGGTTCACGCCGCTTTGACCTTTCCGTCCGCCGGGGGGCTCCTTCACATTAAGAATGAGCGGGATAGTAAAGACTCCCCACCAGATCGATACGGTGAGAAACGTGAGCCTCGTCGCCAGCAGCTTGTCGGACATGAGCTCGATCATGGCTATGTCTATGGCCAGGAGGATGCCGCCGCCCGTGTAGCCGAATATGTATCCCTTTATGGACACCCGGTCCATCTCGCCGGGCTTGGCCACGTAGGGAAGCATCGAGTTGTAGAATACCTCGGAGACCGTAAAGCCTATGTTCCCGAAAATGAAAAACAGGGAAGCCAGGAGCCAGTCCCCGGTTTTGATGAAATAGAGAAGGGCTGTCGCGAATATTCCGAGCGCTGCGAAAATTAGCAGAAGACGCTTTTTCATGCCGGAGTAGTCGGCTATGGCTCCCATGACGGGCGAGAGTATGGCGGCTATGAAAAGGGTGATAACGGTTGTGTATCCCCAGTAGGCGGTCGCTATGTGGCTTTCGAGGTTAGAGGCCGCGACCTGGCTGTAGTAAACGGGCAGGACGGCGGATATGACGACGGTGGCGAAGGCGGAATACGCCCAGTCGTACATACACCAGCTGAGGGTTTCCCTCTTTTTGCCCTTCGCGTCGGCTTCGGTCATTTTCTTTAGAGATTCTTCGGGCGGACAGCGGTGTCCCCTCGTCCCGGTTTTGCGAGTATTATTATTGGAAATGACCCAAAATGGAAGGCGGAGGCCTCATTGACCGCCATTATCTTATTCCTCGTTCTCTGGACCCCGGTCTCCTTTTTTGCGGCTTATTCCCTTCCCGAATCTTTCGACCTGCAGGGAAAGCTTGGCCTCGGGATAATTATCTGGCTCATAGGCGGGCTTTTGGGCTTTTACTATCTCGTTGCCAGAAAATGGCGCTAAGTACACCGTATTTGTTTAAAATTACGGATTTCTGAACACTTAATGTGGCATAGGTCTCTGGAATTGAATTCTAGTTGGTAATAATTTCCGCCTGATAATCACTTGTATTTGGTCCCGTTTTGTGACATAATTTTAGTGACAAGGGCAGAGGCCGGAAGGCGCTGCGATACATTAACCATACGAGGAGGCTATTATGCTGAGTAAAGAAATTCAGGATGCCCTAAACGATCAGATCAAAAACGAATATTTCGCTTCTTACACCTATCTCTCGATGGCGGCTCACTGTGAGGCGCAGAATTTGACGGGGTTTGCCAAGTGGCTGAGGAAGCAGAGCCAGGAGGAGCTCCAGCATGCGATGAAGCTCTTCGACTACATCGTCGACAGGGACGGGCAGGTCGTCCTCCAGGGGATCGAAAAGCCCCAGTCGAAGTTCAAATCGCTTACGGACATCTTCCAGCAGGCCCTCGATCACGAAAGGGAAGTCACGGGGATGATAAACAAGCTCTACGAAAAGGCCCTGGGCGAGAACGACCACGCGACGGCGGTCGAGCTTCAGTGGTTCATACACGAGCAGGTAGAGGAAGAAAAGTCGGCGACCGAGATCCTCGACAAATTGAAGCTCGCCGGGGACAACAGCTCGGCGATCCTCCTTCTCGACTCCCAGCTCGGGCACAGGAACTGATAACGAGCCGCCCTTTTGCGGCCTGATTTGAAAGCAACCTTTCGCACGGGGCGGGAAAGTCTCCCGTCTCGTGCCAATCCAAAATATAAATTCGCGTATGACACTACCGCTCAACCGCGGCCTTCGGGTGTTATAATCTTGCCGGGCCAGTCTTCGGCAACCTTACCGGACCTCAGCCATTCAAGCGGAATACGCCAGAGCTTCTCTTCGAACTTGTTGTTAAAAAACGGGAAATGTCCGATCGAAGGCTCGCCTATGGATTCGGGCGAGATCCTTAAGTGCGTGCGTACGCTTCCGCCGTAATATGATAGGAGCCGCTCCACTGCCGGTATGGTGCCGAACTCGTCGTCCGTGACGCTCACTGCGAGGGTAGGGGCCGTGACGGTGGCGAACCTGTCGAGAAATACTCGTTTGTCGGGGTGGCGCGCCGACCAGCTTCCGCCCGGGACGTCCTCGAAGCGCGGGCGGCTGCGGGCCCAGTCCTTGACGACCCCCTTGGGCGTATCTTCTAACCATCCGAATCTCTTTCCGGGAAAGTATCCGAGAATGTGCGTCGCGAGCGGCATTGCCACGTGCCATTTCGCGAACATCCTGGCGCGATCGCGTGGCGCGTAGTCGCGCCAGTAGGCGTACTGCGCCCCCATCGTGAATATCCGCCTCAGGTGGCGGCCCGATTCAGCAAAGCCAATTAGGAATCCGCCCACGCTGTGCGCGGCGACGTCTATCGGACGGCCGGGGAATGTCTCGAGCGCAAACCTTATTACGGCGTCGAAATCGTGCTCGCCCCAGTCTATCCATCCGGCGTCGAATCCTTTCAAACTGGCCGGCCGTGAAACGCCAATGCCGCGGTAATCGTAAGTGATTACGTCAAAGCCGTTCCTGAAGAGAAACGACGCGAAGCGGGAATAGTATCTGCTCCTTACCGAGTTGGCCGCGTTTATTATGACGACGGGCCTGTCCGTTGAATCGGGCCCGGGGCTCCGCCACATGGAGCCCTTTATCGTAAAGCCGTCGGCGGCGCGTATGGCGACAGGCTCGGGCTCGCCCGATTTTTGCTTCGCTTTATGTATGGAATCGGCTGTCATGCTCAACCCATTCGGAAATCGGTTATGGATTCTAACTGCGAGGCGCTCTTGTTAGATATATTTCCGGGAAAAGAGGATTATTCAACCGGGGCCCGCCTCTAAGGTATAAGATACGCCCGGGCTTCTCATGGATGCCAGTTTTGTGAGGTGCGGTTAAGTCACTTCTTTGAAATGATATACGGTTCATTTTATTATATTCGCGGGGGCCTTTGTGAGCCCGGAATAAATTAAGAAACGGGGTATACGAATGCGCCTTAATGCTGGGCCAGGGCAGGACATGGACGAAGAAAAAGCCCTACGTCTTATAGTCGAGGGCACCGCCGCCGAGACGGGCGAGGGGTTCTTTAAGGCGCTCGTCGGCAATCTCGCCTCAGTGCTCGGGACCAGGGGGGCGTGGGTGACAGAATATCTGCCCGAGGCCGGGCATCTGAGCTCTCTTGCCTTTCGCCTGGACGATGGCTGGGTGGACGAATACGAATATAAAGTATCGGGCACCCCGTGCGAAGTCGTCATAGACAGGAAGACCATATTCCGCGTCGAAGACAATGTCGTCGATCTCTACCCCGGCGACCCCGACCTCGCCCCTATGGGCGCTGTAAGCTACATGGGCGTTCCGCTTCTCGACCCCGAGGCGAACGTGCTCGGTCACCTGGCCGTCCTCGATTCAAAACCCATGCCCGAGGAATCCCGCGTAGAAGCGATATTCAGGATATTCGCTGCTCGCGCTTCGGCGGAGCTCCAGAGACTACGCGCCGAGACGGGTGTGCGCGAGAGGGAGGAAAAGCTGACCCGCCTCGTGGACAGCGCCATGGACGCCATCATCGAGCTCGACAATATGCTCGAAGTCAGCATGATGAATCCTGCGGCCGAGGCTGTGTTCAGGACCGGGATATCCGAGTGCAGACGAAAGAGCTTCCTGGATTTCCTCTCCGAAGAAAGCGCCGGGAAGCTGAAGGGAATGATTTCCGAGCTGGCGGTGCTCCCTGAAGGCCGGCGGTTTCTATGGATTGCGGGAGGGCTCTCGGCCCGGTGCTCGGACGGCGCCGCTTTCACTGCCGAGGCCACGGTTTCCCAGTTCGAGATGAAGAAGAAAAGGTTCTACACAGTGATTCTCCGTAATATAGAGGAGAGGCTCGAAGCCGAAAGGCGCATAAAAACCCTCTCCGAGAAAGCCGATTATCTTAAGGAAGAGATTAACTCGCTCAGAAACTTCGGCGAAATCGTAGGCAGCTCCCCGGCCTTGAGCGAAGTAATAAATAACATAGCGAGGGTGGCCAGGACGGACGCGACAGTGCTGATAACGGGCGAGACGGGAACGGGCAAGGAGCTCATAGCCAGGGCCGTACACGCCGAGAGTTTAAGGAACGACTCGCCGCTCATCAGGGTCAACTGTGCCGCCATTCCGGGCGGGCTTATCGAGAGCGAATTCTTCGGGCACGAGAAGGGCGCATTCACGGGCGCCACCGGAAAGAGAGAGGGGAGGTTCTCGCTCGCGGACGGCGGAACGATTTTCCTCGACGAGATAGGCGAGCTCCAGCTCGACCTCCAGTCAAAGCTCTTACGCGTGCTCCAGGAGGGCGAGTTCGAGCCGGTCGGCAGCTCCGGGACCCGCAAGGTGGACGTCCGGGTGATAGCGGCCACGAACAGAGACCTACTTCGTATGGTAAAGGAAGGAAAGTTCCGCGAGGATCTTTACTACAGGCTGAGCGTGTTTCCGCTCGATATACCTCCGCTCAGGCAGCGGGGCGGGGACATAATAAAGCTCGCCAACATTTTTTCGGAGAGGTTCGCGCGCAAGATAGGGATGGCCGTGAATCCTCTCACGGGCGAGCAGATAGAGAGGCTCACGGCGTACGGCTGGCCCGGCAACGTGCGCGAGCTTCAGAACGTGATGGAGCGCGCCGTGATCACCTCCCGCGCGGGCGAGCTCAACCTCGACAGCGCGCTCCCTGCGGGCTCACTGAAGACGGCCCGGACTTCCCCTGCTCCCGAAGCAGCCGGAGACAGGCGCGTCCTCACTCATAAGGAGCTTCTCGATCTCGAGAGGAACAACATAGTCGCCGCCCTCGAGAAATCGGGCTGGCGCGTTTCGGGCGAAAAGGGGGCAGCGAGGCTCCTCGGAGTGCCTTCGACCACTCTCAGCTCACGTATAAAGACCCTCGGAATAAAGCGCGAGGAATAGTCTCTACGCCACTCCGCTTCGCCCGTTCTTCCTTATATATACGAACCTCACGCCTTTCTCGCGAAGAAATTGACTCCCTGCACGTAGAGGTCCTTCGAAACCTTCACCTCAGCCGACGTGTTTTTAAAGCAGTCGAAGTGCTCCGTTATACGGCAGTCCGTAAAGCCGCAGGCCCCGGCGATTTCAGGCAGCTCTTTTTCGGTCAGCGCCCCCGCTATGCAGGCCGCCCACAGGTCGGGGTTCTCCCTCGCTTCGGGCTTGAGCTCCCTCTGCACCACCACATCGCCCAGGAATAGCCTCCCTCCGGGCTTAAGCACCCGGTGGATTTCCCTGAACACTATTTCCTTATCGGGGGCGAGGTTCACGACGCCATTCGATATGACGACGTCCACGCTTTCGTCCTCCACAGGAAGGTCTTCGAATACCCCCTCGCGGATATCCACATAATGCGACAGCCCGGCTATGCGTGCGGCCGCCGCGGCGCAGTCGCGCATCCCCTTAGTCATATCGACGCCTATCGCCTTTCCTCCCGGGCCCACTCGCTTTGCCGCCAGCAGAAGGTCCATACCAGCCCCGCACGCATGGTCGAGAACCGTTTCCCCCGGCAAGATCTCGCCTATCCTGTGGGGATTGGCCACACCCGCGAAACGGGCCGTGCTCTCTTCGGGGAGCGCCCTCAACTCGTCCATGTTGTATTTAAGGTATTCGGCTGCGTACTCGGGACCCCTGTGAAAATGGAACTCCCCATTGGGCTCACGGGCAACCCTGTCATAGGTCTCGTATACCCTTTCTCTCAGATACTCCGTGTCGAATCCTATCGGACATTTAACCGCCATTTTTTATCTCCTGTAAGTTTTTGATTAAATATCTTTTCCGTCATACGCCATCTGTATCGAATACGGGGTCGTTTTGCCGTGCGCCGGGTTTCGCGACCCCGTAAGCTTTATTGAGTCATTCGACTACCAGATTCGTGTTCAGCTTGATCGGCCTGGAAATGTTAAAGCGGTTTGGTGAGGTGGCGCACACGATCTCATGAACCTTTTGAAACTCTTCAGGAGTCGCGTTCCCCCTGATGTGCACTGTATACTTCAGCTCCTCATATCCCGGTGCTACGTCCGGATCGATACCGAGGAAGCCGCGAAGGTCGATGTCGCCCTCGGTCTCTATTCTCAGCTCGTCAAGCTCGATGCCATGCATCGCGCACGCGGCTGCGTATCCGACGATCATACAAGCGTTCAGGGCGGACAGCAGATACTCCTGGGGGTTGGCGAACAGGTTCGTCCCACCGAGCTCAAGCGGCTCGTCGACGCTCAGGCTAAAGTCCTTCTTTACAAACTCACCGCCGACCACGTAACCCTTCACATGTGTATCGGATCTGGTGCCTCCCTTCCACTCGGTCGAAACGCTCCAGCTCGTCTTTGCCTTTGAAGGATCGTCTATTATTTGATTTACGACCTCCATTACATGTGCGGTATCTATACCGTTTACCACCGTTAATGATTTTGCATGTTCCTGCATTTTTACTACCTCCTTAAATTTAGTTTGTCTCTTTAGGGGCAATGGGCGTGCCAAGGCGTGATTCTAAAGAAATATCTAAAGATTATGGGGCGTTAGGTGCGATAGGTGCAGATGTAAGGATTTCCGAATTCTCGTGAATATTGATTTATCGTTAGATAAATTTACGAAAAGTCGTTTTTTGGCGGAGGAATTTTTACGGCTAGTCCCAGGATGGATCGATTTGCCAGAAGCGATGAGAAGAATTTCGGTTCTTTCACAAACACCCCTTCAGGTTGTTCTTCGGGAACGAAGTGTTCGCAGTCGCGCCGCCAGCCTCTCACGTCGAGAGCCTTCTCTCTCCATGTGACGAGGACGTCGTAGGTACTGCGGACGGATCCCTTCCCGCTCCAGATCAGAGGCTAGGAAACGTGAGGCCGAACCGCTCGCATAGAGCTGGCACGCTGCCGAAGTCCATGTCGAGCGAGTACTTTTTATTTATCTCGGCGAATTTGCCGAGGTCGCCCCAGGCGGCGGCCACCTCGCGGAAATAGTTCTCGAATCCCGCGGGGGAGATAACCTCGATTATCAGGCACGGCGTGTCGCCAGCATTCCAGAACGTGTGCCACTGCCCGCGCGGCTTGAACACCCACGAGCCCTGGCCGGCGGTCACGACCTCGTCTCCCAGGAGCGCGCCGAGTGTGCCCTCGACGACGTACGAGTATTCGTCCTCGTTGTGGTGATAGTGGAGCGGTGCGGCCAGCGCTCGTGGAGCAAGCGGGTGATGCACGACCGAAAATCTTTTCCCGGTCTCTTCGCCTTCTATCTTCCAGTTTACGCCGAGCCCGCCGAAATCGAAGCTGTCGCCGCCGTCGGGTGGAATAGCTATTCTCTTGTTCATCGTATTTTTCTCCTCGTCTAATCCGGGGCCGGGTTGCGCCGGTGTTTTAGGTAAAACTCTTTTTCTGGGCTCAAGGGTAACCGTGGAGAATATGCGCGGCAAGGATTCAGATCGAGGAGAAAAATTTAAGCAGCTCATCCGTGACCTCTTCCGGTTTTTCTTCCGGAAGGAAGTGCCCGCAGTCGAGCGGCCCGCCTCTAACGTCAATGGCCTTCTCTCTCCACGTGGCGAGGACGTCGTAGGTCCTGTTTACGAATCCCTTCCCGCCCCAGAGGACGAGCAGCGGGCATTCGATCCTCTTTTCGAAGTCTGCCTCGTCGTGTACGAGGTCGATAGTCGCGGCCGCCCTGTAATCCTCGCAGCTCGCATGTATAGCCTCGGGCGCGCTGAAGCACCGAACGTATTCCCTGACGGCAGCTTCGTCGAACGACGCGCCCGGCGCGCTCCATCTTCTGAGCTTTTCCCTGAGATAATATTCCGGGTCGCACCCTATCATCCTTTCTGGCAGGCCGTCAGGCTGAATGAGGAAGAACCAGTGGTAGTATCCGGCGGCAAAATTCTTGTCGGCCGTTTTGAACATTGTGTGCGTCGGCGCTATGTCCATCACGCACGCGGCTTTCACCCTGTCCGGGCGGTCGAGGCACATCCTGTGCATAACCCTGCCTCCCCTGTCGTGCCCGGCGACGTAGAAGCTCTTAAAGCCAAGCGCCCCCATTACCTCCACGCAGTCCCCGGCCATGGCGCGCTTTGAATACGTGTAGTGATCCGATGTCGATTCGGGTTTCCGGCTGTCGCCGTATCCCCTGAGATCCATGCACACGACGTGGAAGTGTTTGGCCAGCTCTGGAGCCGTCAGGTGCCACATCGCGTGTGTCTCGGGATACCCGTGCAGGAGGAGAAGCGGCTTCCCCGCGCCTCCGTGGACGAGATTGATAGTAGCCCCCGAGGTTTTAATTTTAGCAGCTTCAAAAGTTCCGAACATTCTTGTCGATTACGTTACAACCGATTGGCGTGGAAGTCGAGCGAGTATGAAGATAACAAATGATCTCCTCGGGATTTAAGAAAGTTGATGTAGAAATCGGATGGCAGTATAGTTGGAAATATCAATTAATACGAATAGATATGAAACAGATTGTTTAGCGCGCAGAAAGCCGCATCGTTGATAAAGAGGTGAGTAGCATGATACACAAAAGCAGGCTTTGGTTTATGGATCTCGCAATCGTCGCTCTTATGTTTTTTTCATTCGGCGGTTTGGCGCTGGGCCAGGAAGAGGCGGTGGTGGGTGAGGAGCGGTTGACGGAGTCCCAGGAGGCCGCACAGAGGCTTTATAACCTTGACGCTAAAATGACGGCCAATTATACCGACACTCAGCGTCTGGCCGGTCAAAGCCAGTCGCCGGTCATTCTTGTAATGTTCAACGGTGTTGGCGGCAAGTACATACTAATCCGAAACGGCAATGTGGAAGCGGTCGAGCCTGTTCCCGCCTTATACCAGCAGATAAAATCGGCCTCTCATACTATAGTCGGAGTTTTTGAAATAATGTCGCCGTATTTCGACAATTCCGGGGTTGAAAACTGGAAGCCGAAGCTTACGGAATATAACAAAATGCTTAAAGATGCTCTGGCAACCCTTGGGGATATAGGCATGCCGCCCGATGTGGAAGAACGCTGCCGAACAATATTGGAAGGAGGGATCAAATTCACTGACGGTGCTCTGAAAACAGGCTCATTCACCTCGGAAGGGTATTCTGCTTACGCAAAATCGGTGTGGCCGGCTATCGCGAAGAACATAGAGCTTGCCGGAAAACTCCAGGTTGATCATTTCGAAGCCCTGCTCAAGAAGTGGCGCAAGGAAATGGGCGAAGAGGAATGGTCCAGATTATACGCTGTCGTGAATACAGCCTGGGCTATGCGCCGCGAAAACGTCCACTTCCAGATCCTGGCTCAGATGATGGGACGGGATGTAATAAACGACAGGCTTATTATTGCCGAAACATTGGAAGACCCGACTCAGGACGATCTGATCATGCTGCTCGGGCGCATAATTAACGACCGGGACCTTGCAGTGCACGTTTTCGGCAAAAAATTGGAATACAGGATGGATGTTGAGTTAATGGGTAACGCGGCAAAGGACGAGATAACTGAAAAAGCATCGCCTCATCATCCTGTTATAGACTATTCCGAATGGATGCCGTATGAAGAGCACAAAACGCCTGATCAGGAATGAGAGGGGAGGAGATTATTAAAAGACACGAATTTATTTGCACGTTGAGCTTTGTCGTGATCGCAGTTTTTCTCGCTATGTCTGCCCCATGTATCGCGGGCGAGGAGACCGCGGTTACCGAGCTAAGTTTTACCTGCACACCGGAGCCGCTTCGGGTTAGATTCGATGTACAGGGGGGGCATTACGACGGGGAAGTCAACTGCGGAAATTTATTCTTACAGCCCGACATTCCTGTGGCGCCGGTTGTGACATACGGTTCGGCCAAATCCGGGAAGTTTTATACTCTTATGATGATAGACCCCGACGGAGACGCCCACGGATCGTGGCCCGATCCGGTTGAGCCGGGGACAAATTCTCCGGTACGCCACTGGATTGTCGGAAATATACCGGGTCAGGTGTTGAGGAACGGTTATAAGGAAAGCACGGCGAACCCCAATAATGTGGGCATGCTGGAGCCCTACCGTTACCCCCACATTCCGGGCGTGTCCGACCGTTACGGTTTATTCGTATTCGAGCAGCAGGGACGCATAGAATTCGAGAAACTCGACGGCTCGATTATTAACTTCGATTATATGACTTTCATTAATAAATATCGTCTCGGAGAACCCAGGGCTTCTAATTTTTTCGTCGCGGTATATACGTCAGTATCACCTTTCACGGGTAAGCCGTTTCATGGAAACGACGTTCAAGAAACGTGGCATCAGGACTACGGAAAAGGTCAACTCATACCTTAAAATCCTTGTCAGCCTGGTACGACTTTCAGATATTACTCGGAATTTACAGCACTTATTATTAGCTCATATTTACAAATCAGGCCGGCCGGTTGGTGCTGACCGGCCCAACGTGTTTCGTTGTCGTCAAATCAATACACCCACCCGAAGGCTAGGTCTACCGTGCTTTCGTTGTTGAGGTCGCTTGCAGAGATCATCCTGTATCCGTAGTCGAGCTTTACGAAGACTGCGTTTGCGAATGTATACGACAGCCCTCCAGTGAGCACCGTCCTTTCGTACCTCGGATTGTCGAAGAGGTCGCTGCGCGGGTTGTACATCGTGTCGTAATAATCGATCCTGAAGAAGGGCTCTAGACGGTGTAGATGGTCGAGGCCAACGTACGTGTTTATGTTGTAGCCGAGCTCGGCCCATGCGGAGATCGCGTTGTCGGAAACGGCTGTCCTCGGAACGTCCAGATTGTTCGAGAGCCTCGCGTTTCTTTCCGATACCTCGGCCGCATCCCACAGATGCCCCCACACGAAGAGTCCGCTTCCGCGCCATCTCCCGTAGTTGAATATGGCGTGAGCGTCTAACAGCAGTATCGGCGCGTCCACGTCGGGAAGGTCGTCCTTGGGCCTGTTGGCGGATGTGTCGAAGCCGTAATAGGCTGACGTTCCAATGAGTAATCCGTAGTCGAGGAACTTGTAATCGATCCTGCCCACCATCGCGAGCCCGGTAGCCTTTATGGTTTCGAACTTGCCCTGGTGTCCGCCGCGTATCCAGTTAAGCGAGCCGAAGCCTGTAGAGTCTAGCCCGTTTACGACCTGAAATGTAAGATTCAGGCTGTCTGTTGCGTAATACTGGAAGCTTGCGCCCATCTCGTCCCATACAGCCGGCAGCACCATCGTCTCCGATTCCGGCCTTCTCGCTGCGAGATAATCCGTGGGCTTGCTGAGGAATGACATAAGTCCGAAGGCGAGGTAAAAACGGCCCGCCTTGAGTTTCCCCCAGTCGCCGAATTTTTTATAGAGGTAGAGCTCTTCGACGTAAACCTCCCCGCCTTTTTCGGTTTCCTGCTCGTACTCGCCGAATTCCTCGTACTCTATTTCGAATGTAGAGCCTGTGCCGCCGTGCTCAAACTCTATCTCGGCCTCAAAGCCGAGCCCTGCGTACATCTCGCCCTCGAGCTCAAGGACGAACCGTGTCAGGTCGAATTCTAGCCTGTTGTCGTCGCCAGAGCCTCCGGGCCGCGTCTGGTCCGGGCCATAGCCGTACCAGGAGAAGAGGATATCGGCGTATCCGCTCCATGTAAGCTGGAACGGCCCCTCATCGACTAGCTTCTTATACGGCTTTTCACCCCTGTTCACCATCTCGAAGAAATCTTCCTCGCTGGCGTCCCTCTCTTCTTCCTCGGCCGCTTTCAGGGTTTCTTCCTCTGTGGCCTCTCCGGGCGCTACAGGCGCCGCGGGCGCGGCGGGCTTTCCGGGGGCGGCTTTTTCTTCGACCACGACCGGCTTTTCACCGGAGAGCTCGTCAACCTTCTTTTCGAGGGCCTCGATCTTCGCGGCGTTATCTTTTTTCAGCTGCTCTATCTCCTCCACTCTCCGTGCATTATCGAGCTGGAGCTGCTTTATCATTTCCTTGAGCTCCTGCATTTCATTGCTGCTTGGCTGGGCCTGCGGGTAGGCGAAATCGCCCGCTGCAAAAAATATCGCTATCGCTATAAAGAGTGATTGGAGAATAAACTTTTTCATCTTCACATTCCTTCCTCAAAGTGCGTTTAAGAATTTGATGAGCTTTTCACGCTCGGTTTTATTTAGATTCATAAAGCTTTCTTTGGCGTTGTGTGCTTCGCCGTCATGCCAGAGTATCGCCTCCTCGAGCGTCCTTGCACGCCCGTCGTGGAGGAAATTCTGTACGCCCGCGACCGTCTTCGTAAGCCCTATCGCCCAGAGCGGCGGCGTTCGCCATTCCGTCCCGGTTGCCTCGTGGTCCGGCCTGTGGTCGGCAAGCCCCTCGCCCATATCATGGAGGAGGAGATCGGTGAAGGGCTGTATGAGCTGATCGCTTAGCTCCGGGAGCTCGTGTGTGCCGGTCCGTATGACCGACCTGTGGCACTGCTCGCAGCCGATGTCATTGAAGATGCGTTCCCCGGCCGGCACGTCGGGATCGTCTGTGTCGAGCCTTAGCGGCACGGCGAGTGTCTGCGTGTAGAACGTCGTGAGCTCGACAGTCTCTTCGTCTATATCGGGCTCCGGGTCTTCGCCCGGGAGGTCCGGGTTCGTAACCCCCATGTCTTCGAAATATGCCTTCACGGCCTGCTCTCGCAGACTCTGCGAGTTTGCCTTATGCCCGAATCTCCCCAGCTCGAAGTTTGAAGTGACTGTGTCCCAAACCATGTTCGGACGCCCGGATATGCCGTCGCCGTCTGCGTCGTCGGGGTCCGCTCTTTCGAGTATGGTCTCTTCCGATATGGCTTCGAGAAGACCTAGACCTATTACAGGGGGAGGGACTCTCATAGAGGTCTGTATATTGCTTGGCAGAGACTCCCCGTCAGGCAGCATGATATCGATGATCGGCCGCCTCAGGCTGTACGGCGTCCCGTCGGGGTAGGTGCCAGGGGCTTCCTCCCATTCGAGGAGGACCTCGCCCTCGGGCTCGAATCCGAACGTCGCGTGGTCCTGTATCTGCTCGCCGAGTCCTTCCACCGGCCGGTTACCACCCGGGACAAGCGGCGTTCCTTCGGGGTCTGAAATTCTTATGAGCCCGTGGCTCCTGAGGCCAGTATTACCGAACACGGGCTGTCCTCTCCCGTTTTTTACGTGGCACGACTCACACGACACATTGTTGAAGAGCGGTCCGAGTCCCGGATTTCTCGGCGCGGGAGGCGTCACAAAAACGTCGCCGAACGTAATGTCGCCGTTTAGATGCTTGATCAGGGACTCCTCGGAAAGATTCGATGCCGGCACCTCGAAAGCAAAAGAAGTGCGGTTATAAACACTCGTGTCGCCGCCTGCCCTTACAGGCTCCGCAGTCGGCTCCGGCTCCGGTGATGCGTCCGACGAATCGCCTCCATCGCAAGACGCCAGGAAAAACACCGGGCAGAGTGCACAAAGAACAAAAATATAAAAGAGCCGGCGGAAAATTCCCGGCCCGGTCTCATCCGTTTTGTACATTTTTCCTCACCTTAAATAGAAATAGAGATATGCCCGCCCCGTGCCATCCCCACGAGGCCCGGGGCGGGCATTATATTTACGGATTTATTGCCTAATGACCGGTAATACTTCCCCGTTAAGGGTGTTGAATACTCTTACGCAGGCTTCCTGCGCCGCTACTATATCGTCGGCCGCGTTGGGGTCGAGAATCGCATCGCGGAACGGCTGCGGAATCGCAAGAATCGCGTCTATCGCATCGTTTATCTCATTTTCCACCCTGGCCGAAAGGTCCGGATCAGTCTCGGCCACGAGCTCGTCGATTCCGGTGCCGTTAATACCCAGCAGCGGCTGGTCGCCGGTGTAGGAGTATAGGACTCCTCTTATGTCGTCCGCGAAGTCGGCCCTCGAATTAAAGCTGAACTGACTTTCCACGGCTTCGACGTCCTGGTTGTCGAAGGGCTCGGCTATTTTTCCGTTGGCGACCTCGTCCAGAATGACGGACATGCCTTCTATGATCTGTTCGAGCGCGCTCACCTGTGACGGGAAGACCGAATTGCTTCCGGCGGTCTTCATGATGTCGCCGAAGGGTTCGGGCCCAGCAATCCAATCGTTAAGAAGCTCTGTAGCCGTAAGCTCGATGTCGGTAACGACAGCTATCAGATACTCGAACTCCCTGTCGCCGAGCTGGTCTATCGAGAACGCGAAAAGCAGATATTCGGCCGTGTGGAATCCTTTAAGGGTCGGGTCCAGGTTCCTTACGAATTCCGGAGTCAGTGCATTTCCGCTCGCGAGTACAGCGTCGAGGTCTGTTCTGTTGACCGGCCAGCTGTCGAGCGCCGGGTCGTGACCCCTGAAATCCACCGGTCCGAAGAGCCATGATTCACTCTGCTCCCACGGAATTCGGGCCGATATCCATGCCGCCTTGGCGGCGTCGAGGTTTTGCTGAGTCCTGTCGGCTTCGAGGGTTTCGCACGCCTCCCTGAGCGCAGCCGCCCTTTCCTGGAGCAATCCATATGTTCCTACGACAACTCCGTCAACGTAATCGTCGAGTATGTTCTGAATGAGCTCTTCCTGATTAGGATTCGGGTTCGGGTTAGGTCTCGGTCCGGAATCCGAACCAGAGCTGCCGCCGTCGCAGGCCGCCATGAATATAAATGAAACGGCAAATAAGAGAGTCAAAATTTTAGCTTTGGAAAACATCGCAATTCCTCCTCATTTCAAGCGCAATAACGCCACTATATTAGTTTGATATTCAAAATCATAATCATAATAATAAGGCAAGAGAGCTCTGTCAAGAAAAAATTCAATGATAAGAGGTGATTGGCTGAGACTGGCTATCAGATGGTAGTTATTAGCTTCAGGGGAATTTGATTGTTTTATTTAATATAATGTAGTACTTATTCGATAGGTGTAATAGCAATAAATATGATAAAAATAAAAAATCAGACATGAAAAAATTCTTGCTAGGGAAGGGCATCAGAGGGTGATTTTTTTAAGTTTTGGCTCGTATCCGGCTCGGTTTTGAGTGGTTTATCGTATGAGAAATCGGCGGGCAAGCTATACCATTTATGAGCCTGGTTACCGACGTGTTCTCCTATAAAGTAATGATCAACAAACAAAGCCCGAAACTGATTTTAACTTATAAAAATCTTTCTAGAGTCTTATATGTGGAAAAACAATAAGAAGCAATATGATATGATTGAAATCTGTGCTTAACCTTATTCTGACAGAACGTGCCTGTGAATTATGAATAGACAGCTCATTATCACATTTATTGCTATGGGGATCGGGGTTCTTCTTCTGGCCATGGATATATCGGCTATGAACGTCGCCGTTTCGGGGATTGAGAGGCATTTTCACTCTGGCCTCGGTACTATCCAATGGGTAATAAACGGGTATCTCCTTGCATTCTCAATGTTTATTGTCACGGGCGGCAGACTCGCCGATATTTTTGGCAGGCGAAGGTTGTTTTTTATCGCACTTTTCATTTTCTCATCCGCCTCGCTTCTGGGGGGGCTGGCTCAAAGCGATACCTGGCTTATATCCGCAAGGGTCGTTCAAGGATTGGGCGCGGCCATACTTTGGCCTTGTATCATCGGTATAACAAACGCTTCTGTAAGCGACAAAAACAGAGGCATTGCAATAGGATTAATATTGGGTTCGGCGGGGCTCGGGCAATCAATTGGCCCAATAACGGGAGGAGCGTTCACGGAGCTCCTGAGCTGGAGGTGGATACTGCTGTTGAATGTTCCGCTCGGTTTATTGTCGGCGGGTCTTACTTATTACAGCGTAAAGATTAAAGATACGAAGATACCGGATGAAAAAATCGACTACGCCGGTATAGCTACCTTGTCTATTGCACTTGTCTCGCTTATGTACGCGCTAAACCAGTCCACCTCTTGGGGCTGGGGCTCTCCTTATACGATTACACTGATAGCCCTGTCGGCAGTATTAATCCTGTCCTTTCTCGTAATTGAAAAAAGGGTGCCAAGCGCGCTGGTGCCCCCGGATCTTATGAATAATTCGGCATTTATGATCCCGTGTTTTATTATTGCGCTCGTGTCACCCGCTTTTTTTGCGGTGCTCCTGTACCTGCCGCAATTTATGCAGAAGTTCCTGGGATACGATTCATTAAAATCAGGTATCGGGCTGGTTCCGTCCATGATCGTATGGGCGCTGGTGTCTCCATTCGCGGGGAAACTCTATAATCACTTTGGTCCGAGGATATTAAGCTTCGCCGCCGGTGTATTGATCGGGCTTGCGACTTTTCTTTTCTCCTTGTTGCATGTCGATTCCGGTTATACGTCTTTGCTACCAGGTCAGATAATATTGGGAACCGGTTTGGGCCTCGGGTTCTCAACGCTTACAACCGCTGCCATCGGTTCGGTCAATGAAGCGAGATCGAGCCTTGCGGGCGGGTTGGTGTATATGTTTCAAATTGGGGGCGGGGCGCTTGGGCTCGCTGTTTCGACGGCAATGTTCAGCGCCGACGCCAAAAGGAATATAGGCTCGCTCCTTGATATTGCCGGCATTTCGGTCACGGAAGGACAGCAGACCGCAATATACAATTATCTTTCCGGCTTTGGATCAAAAAGCGAGCTTCTTAAAGATTACAGTACCCAGGTTGGCGATAAGATTATCTCGATCATCCATGATTCCTATCTCTTCGGTTTACATGACGCAATGCTGTTCGTATCCGCAATTGCCATAGCGGGCGGAGTTGTTTCCTATTTCTTCATTCACAGCTCACCTGCAAAAAATTAGTCCCAAGCTCGTTTCCGAATGCCGGGACCAGTAATCTATCCGGGCTTCCTAATTCTGGTGAAGAACCGGAAATCGCGAGTGCTGTTGCGAGCCGGGCGTAAGGAGGTTTATCCTCCGCTTCTAAGCAAGACCCCTGTCGAGCGAGCGGTATTGTATGGCTTCGGATATGTGGTGGGCGAGGACGTTTTCCGAACCGTCGAGGTCGGCCACAGTGCGGGAGACCTTGAGTATCCTGTCGTACGCGCGGGCGCTGAGGCCGAGCCTGTCTATCGCGGCCTGAAGGAGGCTCGCGCCCTTGTCGTCGGGCTTCGAGTATTTCCTTACCATCGAAGGAGACATTTGGGAGTTCGAATGGATCTTCGATCTTTTAAAGCGAGCCTTTTGTATCTCGCGCGCTGCGTTGACGCGGCTTTTTATGTCGGCCGAGGTTTCCCCCCTCGTGTCCTCCACAAGCTCCCTGTACCTTACGGGCGGGACTTCGACGTGTATGTCTATCCTGTCGAGTAGAGGCCCGGACACCTTCGCCCTGTACTTGTGAATCTGCATGGGGGTGCAGCTGCATTCCTTAAGCGGGTCGCCGTGATAGCCGCACGGGCACGGGTTCATGGCGGCCACGAGCATCAGGCTCGCGGGGTAAGTTATCGAGGTTATCGCCCTCGATATGGTGACGACGCCGTCTTCGAGCGGCTGCCTTAAAACTTCGAGCACGTTCTTCCTGAATTCAGGGAGCTCATCCAAAAACAGGACGCCGTTGTGCGCGAGGCTCACCTCACCGGGCTTCGGAACCGCGCCGCCCCCTATGAGCCCGGCGTCGCTTATCGTATGGTGAGGGGGCCTGAATGGTCTCGTCGCGAACAGCGAAGAGTGGTCGGGGAGGAGCCCGGAAACGGAGTAAATTTTCGTCGTTTCGAGCGCCTCGTCGAAGCTCATATCGGGGAGGATCGTCGGAAGCCTCCTTGCGAGCATGGTTTTCCCCGAGCCGGGGGAGCCTATCATGAGGACGTTATGGCCTCCGCTCGCGGCGACTTCGAGGGCGCGCTTTACATGCTCCTGCCCCTTAACTTCGTGAAAGTCGATGTCGTAGCTCCGGGCCGCGGTGAAAATGGAATCGACGTCGATCGCTGTTGGCTCGATTTGCCTTTTTCCGGCGAGGAACTCGACGGTGTCCTGGAGCGTTTCCACGGCCAGGACTTCTATTCCATCGACTACCGCGGCCTCCTCGGCGTTCTCCTTCGGGAGGATTATCCCCTTGAGCCCGGTATCGCGCGCGCGTATCGAGCTCGGCAGCGCCCCCTTCACCGGCTTCACTTTCCCGTCGAGAGAGAGCTCGCCGAGTATGACGTAGTCTTGAAGAAGGTCCTGCTCTATGAGGCCGGTCGCGGAAAGTATCCCGAGCGATATGGGAAGGTCGAAGGCCGAGCCCTCCTTTCTTATGTCTGCGGGGGCGAGGTTCACCGTAATCCTTCTCGCCGGGAACTCGTAGCCGCAGTTCTTTATCGCCGCTCTCACGCGTTCCTTACTTTCCTTGACCGCCCCCTCGGGCAGCCCTACAGTGTTGAACTGCGGAACGCCGAACGCAAGATCGACTTCGACTTCGACTATGTACGCGTCTACTCCGAGGACGGCGCTTGAAAGGATTTTGGAAATCATAATAACGGGCTAATTATAACTCGTTAAGAAATCATTTGTAATATTTAGCCAATAAAAGAAGTAGATATAAACATCGCTCGGCGGTCATGCGAAAGGGGCGGACAAACTATAATTCCTGCTGAATATTATCGAAGCCGAAGCCTGGATCTTTGGCTATCATAGTAGCCGAGTATTATAAGCTCTGGATCTATCTTTACGGACTTAAGAGCAGGTTATTGAGAGAAGTTACAGCCGGGATTCGCCCATCAGGACAATTTTCCCCGTCGGCAGGGTAACGCCCCCCGCGGGTTCAACGCTCACCGCAAAAGCGCTTACGTCTCCAATATCTTTAAGCGATTTTATAACGTGCACGTAGTTACCCTTCTCATCAACGCTAAAAACCCCTGCGCTTTTGGGCTCGCCGTCCGCGATTGCCCAGAGCTGATAGGTTTTTCCTTGAGGCACTTCGGGGAGCTCAAGCGCATAGAACATTGCCTCGTCATCATCTGGGTTCCACAGCACCCTTCCTACAGCCTTTAGGTCGGGCTCGGTTTTTACAAGATTAATTATCACGACCTCTGGATTCTCGAGGAATGCAAGCATATCCGACCGGCCCTCAATATCTTTTTTCAAAACAGCTATTTCGGAATCCTTTTCCTGAATTTGTGATTGTAGCTCTGAAATAATTGCCTGTTGCCCGCCGAGTTTCGAATCAATTGAATAAATATAAGCGAGCAGGGCAATAATTATAACCACACTTGCCGCTGCAAAACCCGTCACAATGGGCTGGAACCTTTGCCAGAAGGGAACTTTAATATCATGCGTTAGGGGCTTTGAGCCAGATCTGATTTCGGCAAGTAATTTATCCTTTAGCCCGGGGTTCGGCTCCTCGGCTTTCAAGGCATGAGCCATCTGGGATATGGTTAGCTCGTATTCCGCAATGAGATCTTTGTATTTCTGAGGGTTTTCTTTTATGTATTTTTCAGCCTCAATAAGGTCATCCCCGTCCAGTATACCAAGGGCATAGGCGGAGATTAATTCTGCGATTCGGTTGTTCTCAGACATACACAGCCTCTGTAAATATAAAGTACATATTGAGCGATTAAAGTACAATTCCCGGAAGATTTTCTAAATATATACGATTTAAAATTTATTTGGATCATAGTTACTGATAAATTTTGGTCCAGGCTTTTTAGATTATGCTATAGTGGTTATCTTCTTTTAAGAACTGTGCTTAGCTGGTAGCTATGTCCCCAGACGATAAGGAAATTAACGTGAGCTCTGTAGAGAGAAATTTGAGATGGCAGGGGTATCTCTCGGAGATCGCTCAGGGGAGAGAGAGTGCGCTTTCAGCGCTCTATGACGAAAGTAAAGGACTTGTCTATACCTTTGCACTTAAGATTCTGGATAACCAATCGGATGCCGAAGAGATTGCTCTGGATGTATATAAGTATGTCTGGAACAATGCGGCTAATTATAATGCCGAGCTCAGCAACCCCTCTACCTGGCTTATAATGCTGACCCGCTCTCGTTCTATAGATAAGAACAGGGCGAGAAAAGATACCCAAGAGTTATCCGACATTATCGAAAAAGAGATATCCAGCTCGGAAAAGAGCACCGAGAAGGCTGCTTTGGAATCGGAGCAGAGAAAGATTATTCTCGAAGCCTTGTCGGAGCTCGACCCAAATCACAGACGGGTGCTGGAGCTCGCTTATTTTTATCAGTACACCCAGTCGGAAATATCCGAGATGATGGGTATACCGCTCGGATCCGTTAAAAGCATAGTCAGGTTAGCAACGGACAAGCTGAAGAAAACCCTGGAAATAATTAAATAGCTTCTTAGGATTTACCATCTGTAATAGCACCCCATCTCTACATTGATGGCCCAAAATCAACGAGCCTTCAAATTCCTGTGATCCAAAAATAACTCCGCCCCGTATACATCTTCAACGTTTTATTTTCGTGGAGAAAATGCTCGACGGTCAATCGCTTGCCGGAAAGGAAATTCCGGAACCTTCCGTTCGAGAGCATACGAAAATACGGAAAGACAGTTTAAGAAAAAGCAAAAAAATCCAAAGAAGGAGGCAGAAAATCGTGACGACTAATAACAAACGAAGGACTTTGTTAGAGCTGTTGCTGGGTTCAAACGATGTGCCGGTGTCTGAAGATGAAGTCGTAAGGACGCCAGAGAAACCAAGTAGCGGTATTTTGTCGGCCCCGACCAGCCGCAGGCAGATGTTATATAACATCGGCCTTGCAGGGGCCGGTATCGCCGCAGGGTCCGTCATTGGAGCCTGTGACGATGGCGGCAGAACCATGGCTGATGACAAACAGAATATAGATCCTGCAATACTGAATTTCGCCTTGAACCTCGAATATCTCGAAGCCGAATACTATTTGAGAGCAATAGGCCAGCAGCTCGGTGACAGCGACCGGGGCATGGGGGCAGGGACAGTAACAGGAGGCAGCGCTGTGCCTTTCACGCCCGGGGGTTTGATAGAGCAGTACGCAACGGAGATTGCCGGGGACGAGCTCAATCACGTTAAATTCCTCCGCTCCGCTTTGGGAAACGGCGCCGTATCCGAGCCGGATATCAACTTTACGGACGCATTCAATGCTATCGGCTTTGATCCCTTCGCCAGTGAATTCAATTTCCTGCTCGGGGCATTCGTCTTTGAGGATGTCGGTGTAACGGCGTATAACGGGGCTGCGCCGCTCATAACCAGTAAGGATATTCTGGCCGCGGCCGCGAGCATTCTGGCGGTTGAAGCCTATCATGCGGGCGAGATACGCGTCGTGTTATACGCCCTCGGGCAAGACAACCCGACGTTGATAGACACCGCAAACGCGATTTCCGACGCGCGGGACATGTTCGACAGCGACGGTATCGATAACGATCAGCCGATAACCGCGGGAGGCGCGAATATCATACCGACGGATGCAAACGGGCTTGCATTCGGCCGAAGCGTAGAGTCCGTGCTCAGAATCGTATATTTGAACAGCGACGGCCTGCCCGGCGGATTCTTCCCCAATGGCTTGAACGGGACATTCGCCTAGTGAGAAGCCCGTGTTTTTGAAGGGAATATTGGGCCGTCAGAGATTCTTGGGGCGGCGGTTTCGAACGCCTGGCTCGTGACTATATGAAAGCATCGAAAAGTATCTTGAGAAAAAAGCAAAAATCCAAACAAGGAGGTGTGTCTATGTCTACGATAGGAAAGACGCAGATTACCATTACGTTCATCTGTCCGCCGGAGCAAGTGGCCGAAGGAGAAAGGATCTTCGCCAGTCACGCAAAATGGATGGAGGCGACGCATCACAGGTCGGGCGAGCTGGCCATGCTTCGCTATAACATCATCAAGGGACCGGAGCTCGAAAATCCCCTGGACCCCGGGTCGAATCCGACGGGCAATACAATGTTCGTTCTGGATGAGATGTATGAGAACCAGGCTGGACTGGACGATCACTGGAAAAGGGCGCCTGTGGAATGGAGCGATATCGGCGCATTGGTGGAATGGGCGGGCAAGTGCAAAGTTATCACTTCGCACAACGGCGTTGCGATACAGGGACTTTGGTAAAGAGTATAAAACCGGAATCGCGCACTTTGACACCCGGGTGGTTGCAGAGTCAGTTTGTATCTCCGAATCGGACGAAACAAATCTATGCGAACAAATCAAAATTCTATCTTAATTAAGGAGGTGCAGAAATGCACATTATGACAAGAAAGTCTTTATTAACAATCGCGGCAGTGGCAATCATTTCTTTCGCGGGCATGCCGGCAGTCGCTGAAGATTCGACAGTAGCCGCGGATCCAACGGTTATGGTTGGCGGCGAGGCCATGTATCCGGCCAAGGACATCGTAGATAATGCCGTAAATTCGACCGATCATACGACGCTAGTGGAGGCAGTAAAGGCAGCGGGGCTCGTCGAAACGCTCAAGGGGCCGGGCCCCTTTACGGTATTTGCGCCGACGAATGACGCCTTTGAAAATCTCCCTGACGGAACCGTCGCGATGCTTCTCAAGCCGGAGAATAAAGAAGCTCTGGTAAAAGTCCTGACCTATCATGTCGTTCCGGGCCGTCTGACTTTCGATGCTCTGGCTGAACAGATTAAGGCGGGCAACGGAATGGCGCAGCTCAAAACGGCAAGCGGCGGCATGTTAACGGTTATGATGAACGGCCCGCACAATATAGTCGTGAAGGATGAAAAGGGCAACGTCGCTGATATCTCCACTTACGACGTGATGCAGTCGAACGGCGTCATACAGGTAATAGATACCGTTCTGCTTCCAAACTAAAACCCCCGAAATCAGCTTAAGATAATTGGCCGAGCGCTCCCGTTATTATTCGGAGCGCTCGCCGTTACTGCATTGAAATTCACTATACCCACCATGCCGGACTAAAGCGGTTACAAGGTATTGTCCGCGCGTCAGATATGGTAAAAGCCGGGATGAAAACCGCTCGGACCGTTCGAAGCTCCGGGCCGGAATGATGGCCGGGGAGAGCGCCCGGCTCTGAATGTCTATAGTCGTTTCGGGCGGCAATTTCTGAAGCCGGATGATTAATCACTTTGATGTCGGCTAGAAATAATTAAAATGTATTCGCATGAGAGGAATAATGAAGCTTAAGACCGTTCTGGTATTACTGGCATTGATACTTATCCCTTTGGCCGCCCGGGCGGATAAGGCCCAGGATTTTATAGACGCCGGAATTACAAAGGCCGAGTCGGGGAATTTAGAGGGCGCCGTTTCAGATTTTACCAAGGCTATAGAGCTCGACCCGGATTCGGCCGAGGCATATTACAGCAGGGGCCTGACCAGGGGGAAGCTGGGCGATCTTGAGGGCGCGCTGGCCGATTTTAACAAGTCCATCGAGCTTAATTCTGAAAGCTCGTTAGCGTACAACAACCGTGGAAACATCAAAAGCGACCTGGGAGATCCAACAGGCGCGATCGAAGATTACGATGAAGCGATAAATCTCGATCCCGCTTTTGCGATGCCGTACAACAACAGGGGTACCTCTAAATCCAAGCTGGGCGACAAGAAAAGCGCGATAGCCGACTATAACAAGGCGATAGAGCTGGATCCGAAGATGGAGATGGCATACAACAACCGGGGGAACGCAAAATTGGAAAGCGGCGATACCAAAGGGGCGCTCGAAGATTTTAATAAGGCTATAGAGCTCAACCCGAAATTTATCACCGGCTACTTTAACCGGGCAAACATCAAGGAACAGACAGGCGACTACGAAGGCGCATTGGCGGATTACACGAAAGCGATTGAAATTAATCCCAACTATGCAGACTCGTTCATCAACCGGGGTTACGCCAAAACCAATATGAAAGACTATGAGGGGGCGCTCAAGGATTTCAATAAAGCGATAGAGCTCCAGCCGAAATCTGCGATAGCTTATTACAATGTAGGGCTTACCTACTATAAAATGGGTAAATACCGGGATGCTGTGGCGAACTATGATAAAGCGATAGAGTGGGATCCGAGATTTGCCCAGGCCTACGAGAGCAGGGGCACAAGCAAGGCTCTCCTTGAAGATTATAAAGGCGCCTTGTCCGATTTCACCAGGGCCATCGATCTCGACCCCGAGAACCCGAAGCCATATTACGGCAGCGCCTTTGCCAGGATTCTATTGGGGAATACGGTATCTGGCTGTAAAGACGCCAAAAAATCGTTCGACATGGGGTATTCCAGGGCGGAGGAATTACTAACCAAATACTGTCAGAAATAGAGGATGCAGTGGACTCCTTATCTGGCAGCGCTCCGGATATTATAGTAAGGTTAGGGAGCGAGTGCCGCGCTTGGCGCTCGCTACTGTTCCCGAATAGAAATTCGCGATCGATATTTCCGAGTTGCAGGGTGACAGAGCGTGATAAAACTGAAGCCGTTGAGCTCCGACGAAAAGATTGCGGTAGCCGTCCCTACGAGGAACAGACCGTCGTATCTCTCGATCCTGATATCCTGCATATTGAGCCAGACTTATACGAACTGGATGCTGCTGATTAACGACCAGAGCGATACGCCCGTCGACAGGGACCACGCCCTCCGGGACCTGTTTAATCTCGCGAAAAGGACGGGACACGACGTCCGTATAATACGCACGGACAAAGGATCGGAAAGGCACCAGAGCGCTATGGAGGCAGTCCCCGAAGACATAGAGCTCATACTCCGGATAGACGACGACATGTTCCCGGAGCCCGTGTTTTTGGAAAACGTGCTAAAACCATTCAGGTTCTTCCCGTCAGAGCCGCTGGCCGCTGTGGGCGGCCTCCACCCGGAGCCCGGGAACGGCCCTAGGGATCTGGACATCGCGCTCGGCGACCCCGAATGGATTCCCAGATTCGACAAGCCCGATTGGAGGCTCCAGGGGCATTTCTATTACAACGCTCCAGAGATACTGGAGGCGGAATCGCTCGGCGGCGGAGCGATACTCTACAGGCGAAGCGCCGTCGAGGACGCGGGGGGATGGGCAGCACCGGGGTATTCGGATTTGGCGTTCAGGGAAGAGAGCGACCTTTGCGCAAGGTTATATGCCAGGGGCTACACGATGATGATTACTACAGAGGCGATTGTCTGGCATCTCCTGGCTCCAACCGGCGGGGCGAGGAAATATCTAAAGACCGGGACAGGCAATATAATGATCTCGGACAAGAGCGATATGGAGTCCGACGAAAGGGTGTTCGCCGAGACGCTGCGGGGTATATCGAAGGGAGTGGGCGGCTCGCCCCGGGAGCTCAGGCGCTACAGGCTGAGCGAGCTCGAGTCCGGAATATATAAACCGGCCGGATTGAACCCGACAGGGCGGACGCTGGGTATCCTAAAGCGGCTGATGAGAAAATACAAAGCCTTCCGCCGCCACATCGAAACGAACAGGTGAGCAGGCGCACAGCCCGGAGATGGGCGCTCGTCACTGCATCTCCGGAGAGGGGCGGCGATGAAAGCCGCACCTCTCCTCTTATGCATTTTATATGTTCCGATCATTTTTTTACCGCGTCTACTTCGAGATATTCCCCGTAGAGCGTCGTCGTGCCGTCCCTGGCTATGTTGTACTCCGAGAATACATCTTCGAGGTCCTTTCGTAGCGCCGCTCTTTTCTCGCCGTCGAGCGCCTGAGACGCCCTGTTGGTAGGCCCGTAATTCTCGAAGAAGAACTGAACGACCTCGGGCACACTGAAAGGATAGTGCCAGAGCGGATATATCTTCTTCGTAAGTATTATGTGGCTGACGGAGTTGCCGAAGCGGGTTTTGACGACCTCTTCATTTCCCCAGAGAAGGGGCGAGGGCACGCCCGAAGGGGGCGGGACATGCCCGGCGATCGTCTTGAACATCCGGCCGACGAATCCCTCGGGCGTCCAGTTGACCATGAGTATTCTGCCGCCCGGCTTCGTCACCCTGACGAGCTCCGAAGCCACCATGTCAGGACGCGGCGCGAACATCGCACCGACGAGGGTGGCGACGACGTCGAAAGTGTCGTCCTTATATGGAAGGCCCTCGGCGTCTCCCTCGTCGAAGCTGGCGTCGAGCCCTTCGCTCGCCGCACGCGCGCGGGCCGTGGCGACCCAGTTGGGGGCTATGTCAACACCGGCGACATTGATACCGGCTCGGGACGCCGGTATGGATATCTGTCCGGCCCCGCAGGCGACGTCGAGCAGCTTTTTGCCCGGCGCTATTTTCCATTCGTTCAGGATTTCGACGGCGCCCGGCTCCATATACGTTGCGAACTTGCCGTAATCCCCAGAATTCCATACATCCTTCATCCTTGATTTAACTGCTTCTATGTTCTGTATAGTGCTCATTGTTCTCTCCTTATGATTTAGTTTTTGTTTGTTAAAAGCGGGAGCCTTTCGGCCCCCGCCATTTTAGCGCCGGTTTATATCCTGACGCTGAATACGAGAAGTGTGTTCTCATCGCTCTCAGTCCTCGCGGCGGTTTTCGGTGAGTCGTGCTGGATGTGCGTCTTGGCAGGGGCCAGGTAAAAGCTCATCGGGCTCGACTCGACCTCTCCGCCTCTCGTTTCGCTCTTCACTTCAATAGCGGCAGGGGTATCCGTGTAGAGACCCATGTAGTCCGCCGCCGAAGAAAGGGACGCGAAACCGAGCGTAAGACCGAGCGTAGTAACCGTAATTAACTTCTTCATTGCTAATCACCTCCTTTTGGTTTATTTGCTTTATAGCGTGATTGCTCTCTTTTTTTTGCTACTCAGGGAGTAATTCCCCTGTTCCTCCGGCTTCCGCGGGCAGGTCCCTGAATTTCGGGAGCCCGTCTTTCATGGGAAGCACAGTCTCCTGATAGTTGACGTGTACCGCAGCCTTAAATGGCAAATCCGGGATCGTGGCCGCGTATACGTCGGTGAGCCCCATAACCGGGTGCTCGGTTAGCAGGTGGCCACCGCAGGACGTACACCACTTGCGGAAGCTCATCGGGGTCTTGTTGTATGTGCCAATCTTGTCTTCACCCTTCGTCACCCTTACCGTCTCGGGCGTCCAGAGGGAAAAGGCATTGACAGGGCCGGCCGACCAATGCCGGCACGAGTCACAGTGGCAGTAACCCATGAGGGCCGGGTCGCCCGATACGCTAATCTCGACCGCACCGCAAAAACATCCGCCTTTGTAAGTATGTTTGCCGCTCATATCGTATCTCCTATGAGGACTAGCCTCGTTTATTTACTTGACGGATGTAAAGTGCAACGGGCGTGCCAAGTGAGATGGAATCGACAAAATATAGTTATAACAGTGGGTTAGGTTCAGACAGGAAGAATCCTTCTGTAGCGGGATTTCGCTATTCGCGATTTCTCGCTACCGAGTAGAGGCGGGATTTCGATAGAAACGGGCGAGGCCGGTTATTTGGATGGTATATCGATGCCGAAGGCTTTTATCTTAGAATTGAGCGTCGAGGGGGGGACGCCGAGCATGGCGGCCGCGCCGTCCTTGCCCGATACTTTCCAGCCGGTTTTTTTGAGGGCGCGGAGAATATTGTTCTTCTCCAGCTCCTTCAGGTCATTGTCGGAAAGCACCGCATCGGGGGCGGCTGCGGTTCCGGGCGCGGGGGCCCTGTCCCCGGGTTCGGGGAGAGCCCTTTCGAGGTTCACTCTCCCGTCTATGGACGTTATCACCGCGCGCTCCATCACGTTCTGAAGCTCCCTTATATTTCCGGGCCAGGGATAGGACCTGAGCCGTTCTATATCGTCCGCCGAGAGGGGGGCAAGTGACGTACCATCCCGGACTGAGAATTTTTCGACGAACGAGCGGGCGAGCTTCTCTATATCTTCGGCGCGTTCCCTGAGGGGAGGAAGCTCTATTTGAAAGACGTTCAGCCTGTAGTATAGGTCTTCCCTGAATCTTCCTTCCTTTACCTCTTTTAAGAGATCCCTGTTCGTCGCAGAGATGACGCGGACGTTCACTTTCGCGGTCTTCGAGCTGCCAACGGGCTCGAACTCTCCTTCCTGGAGCACCCGAAGGAGCTTCGATTGAAGGTCAAGCGGGAGCTCGCCTATCTCGTCCAGAAAGATGGTCCCGCCGTCGGCTATCGCGAAGCGCCCCTCGCGCCTTCGCGTTGCGCCGGTAAATGCGCCCTGCTCGTGTCCGAAGAATTCACTCTCTATAAGGTTCGAAGGAATGGCCGGACAGTTGACCTTTACGAAGGGCTTATCGGCCCTCCGGCTCGAAGAGTGAATGGACCTCGCAATAAGCTCCTTTCCGGTCCCTGTCTCGCCGAGTATGAGGACGGTCGCATCCGTTCCAGCTACCTTCTTTACGTCTTCGAGGACTCTCTTAAGCGGCTCGCTATCGCCTATTATCCCGCCTTCGCCAGTCAGGGATTTTATCTCTTCCCGGAGGTATTCCGATACGCTTGTGAGGGAGCGTATCTTGTTTTCCGCCTCGAGCCTTTCGTTGACGTTACGGAGAATGAGGGTATAGAACCTCTCGTTTCCCATGACGTAGCTCGAAAGGGTCGCCTCCGCGGGGAACTCGGCCCCGGTTTCGCTTACGGCCCTTATGCCTTCGGGTATCCAGATGAATTTTTCCCCCTCGGGTTTTGCGTCGAGGAACTCCGATATACGTATGAGCTTCCCGCTGCTTTCCTTCGTGAGAAGGAGGTTAAAGAGCCTTCCCTGCATTTTGCCGCTTCCGTATCCGAACAGCTTCGCCGCCGCCGGGTTCAGCCTCGTCACCTTGAAGCCGCTGTCGAACTCTATTATCGCGTCCATCGCGCTGTCGAAGAGCCTTCTAAGCTTCTCTTCGCTTTGAAGGATCTCTTTCTCTGCCCGCATGCGCCTCATCTCGGCGCTGGCGCGGTTGGCGAATATGCGGAACACGTTAAAGACCTGTGTGTCTTCGGGGATGGGAAGCCGGTCTATGACAGAGAGGTGGCCTAGAATTGTCCCGTCGGTGTCCACAAAGGGGACTCCCAGATAGCTCACAGCCTGGAGATTGGGGAGCGCCTTTCCGAGCTCGGGGTTACCCTGAAATCTTTCGAACAGTTTGTCCCGGATGTGTACGAGCCTTTTTTGCTCGACGACCAGCTCGCAAGCGGTACCCGTGACGGGATACTCGAAGCTCTTGACCCGGCTGCCCCCTAGGTAGAACGCTATCGAACGGAGGCGCTTCGTGTCTTCGAAATATTCGGTGACCCACGCGCCGTATGTGTGGAGGACCTTGGAAAGGTTTTCGACGAGCGAATCGAAGAACGCCTCTCCGACTTCGGAGGAGGTGCCTTCGAGAATCGAGCGTATAGCCTCGTTTTCCTCTACGCCCTTAAATGGGACTCGATTTGTTTCCATATACAGCCGGCTAGAAGCCTCGATATATCACTAGATTATAATCTATTGCAAGCCCGGATTCCTAGAGCCTGTGTAAGGCGAGTGAATATCACGAAGCTATAGCCGACTATCAGGGAAATGCTCAGCCGAATATATTTCTGACGATGACGAAGGCCGCCACGAGGAGTATGGCGACGGCAAAGGTTTTCTGAAGGGAAGTGCCGGACAGCTTGCGACCGATTGCCTGACCCGCGAAGAGCCCGGCTATGCCGCCAGCGACGAAGAGGAGAGTGACTTCTCCCGAGACGATCCGCCCGGCGAGTATCTGCGAGGCGACGCCCGACGCGCTTATTAGAACTATGACCATGAGGGACGTGCCCACGGCGCGGTGTATGGACATGCCGCTGAAGAGTACGAGAGCGGGGACTATAATGAATCCGCCGCCGACCCCGAAGAGGCCGGAGAGGATGCCGGTGATAACGCCGACTACGATAAGTAGGACGGCGCAGCAGGAGCTCATTATAAGGATGCCGGACGGGTCGCGCTCGCAGGAGGGGCCGCTGGCCATGCAGTCCTGGCCGTCTACGGCCGGGCGCAGCTCGCTTTGAACCAGCCCCGCCTTCTGCCAGAGCCTGACGGCGACGACCGCCATCAGAACGGCGAACAGGAGAAGGAGAAGGGTTTGCGAGAGGAGGCCCGCGATCCATGTCCCTATAGGGGCTCCGACCATGCCGGCGACGGCGAATAGAAGCCCCGTCCTTAGCTCGACGTTGCCCCTGTGCCAGTGTGAAATGAACCCGACTATCGATATCGCCCCCACGGCGGAGAGCGACGTAGCCACGGCGTCCTTCGCCGAGAGACCCAGCCCGTATACAAGGAGAGGCACAGCGAATATCGCGCCCCCGCCGCCTGTGAGGCCGAGCGAGAGACCGACGAGGGCTCCGAATATGAGGCTGGTTACCGGCATCGGGGTTCCTTCACCTCAGCTCCTTTCGATCGGGTATCCGGCCGCTGCCCAGGCGCGGTATCCGCCGTTCATATCGACGACGTCGTATCCGGCGCGCTGGAGCACGCTGGCGGCGATCGCAGCGCGCTCGCCCCCGAGGCAGTGGACGACCACAGGCTTCGACCGTTCCACTCCGTTCATTTCGTGAAGGAGCTTTCCTACGAATCTGTGCACTGCTCCTGGTATGTGTCCTTCCTTGTATTCGGTCGCCGCGCGTACGTCGAGGACCGTGGCGACGCCGCCCTCGATGCGGGAGCGAAGCTCTTCGGGTGAGGCGGATTCGTAGGCCTCGGTCCTGAGCCCGGCGCCCTTGACGGCGCTGGCGTCGAAATATCCGCCGACGTTATCGATACCTATAGAGCGCAGGCGGCGAAGGTGATCGTCTACGGATGACTCGTCCGCGATGAGATAAACCGGCCGCGAGTAATCGACGAGAAATCCCGCCCACCTTACCAGCCCGCCCGCCGGTATGTTTATCGTCCCGGGGACGTGGGCCTTCGCGAACTCCTCCGCGGGAGCAGTGTCGATGACCGGGTACCGGGCCGCAGCTTCGGTGAGGATATCCGGGAAGAGGGCATCTACCGGCGGCAGCGTACGAATAAGCGCCGGGCCTTCTTTGTTGACGCGCTTCATTACGGCGAAGTAGTAGGGAGTCTCGGGCTGATCGGAGAGGATATAGTCCACGAACTCCTGTTCACCCCGGAACTGAAGCCCCGGATTGAACCGCTTTTCGTAGCCGACCGTGCTCGACGGAATCGCGCCGAGGCCCTTGCCGCAAGCGCTCCCGGCGCCGTGAGCGGGCCATATCTGGAGATAGTCGGCGAGGTCGCGGAAGCGGTTCAGCGAATGATAGAGCTGCCTCGCGCCTTTCTCGGCGCTGCCGACTACACCGGCCGCGGTCTCGAGGAGGTCGGGCCGGCCTATGGAGCCGACGAAGACGAAGTCGCCCGTGAAAATCCCCATGGGCTCGTTCGCGCCTCCCCCCTCGTCTGTAAGAAGAAACGATATATGCTCGGGCGTATGGCCCGGGGTGTGGACGGCCTCCAGCCGTACCTTGCCGACGCGGAACGAATCGCCGTCTTTAAGAAGCTGCGTATCGTAATGGCCCACGAACTGATACTTCCATTCGGCAGGGCCTTCGTCGGACAGGTAGAGCCTGGCCCCGACCCTGTCGGCGAGCTCGCACGAGCCGGAAACGAAGTCGGCGTGAATGTGCGTTTCGGCAGAGCCGACTATGCGGAGCCCTTCTTGCTCCGCGGCTTCGATGTATTTGTCTACGCTTCTCCCCGGATCGATAACCACCGCCTCGCCGGTTTGCTGGCAGCCGACGAGGTACGATGCGTGGGCTAATTCTGAGTCGTAAAAATATTTAAGCAGCATTTAGTTTCTCCTATTCTATATTTGTTCCCCCGAGCGCCGGCGCTATCCGCCGAGCGCGGACGGGTTTTTCTCGCAGGCTGCGTTATCGTCCGGGCTTTCCTTGACCTGGTTCCACGGCATACGGGCAAGGAGCATAGCCATACCGCAGGTGTCCGTTACGCCCGCAAAGACGAGCCCGGCCCCTACGAATGCCGAAAGCGCTATCCAGTACGGGCTTACAAGTGCGGCGAGCACGACGCCCAGAAGAACCATGGAGCCCGCTGCGATCCGTACCTGACGGTCGAGGGATATGGTCTTCTTCCCTCGAACGACCGGAAGGCCGGCTTCTTCCCATGCGAGGACACCGCCGTCGACGTTTACGACGTCTACACCGGCGTCGTTAAAGAGCTTGAGACATGCCTCCTTGCCCCTGTTCCCGGAACGGCACATTACGTATACGGGCCGCTCTCCTTCGGCGAAGGCGGATGCGTTTAACCGGTCGAGCGGCACGTTCCGCGCGAAGCCTACGTGTATTTCACGGAACTCGGCCGGGGTCCTGACGTCGATAAGCTCGACATTTTCACCGGCTGCCTTAAGCTCCGAGAGTCTCTCTGGTGTAATTGTTTGTACGCTCATTTCTTTCTCCTTTTCGGACATTGTTTGCTAATTAGTCGATATATCGGAATATTCCCAAGTATAAGGGCAAAAAAATTCCCTCTCATGCGGCGGCCCCCCC